>Ga0209371_1000024_pt1 | contig 477286 bp, 450 predicted proteins | sample AgamicAtAmrz_FD_187165 | JGI IMG/M metagenome (GOLD analysis project Ga0209371, IMG submission 187165) | Agave microbial communities from Guanajuato, Mexico - At.Am.rz (SPAdes) (version 2) | ecosystem: Host-associated > Plants > Roots > Rhizosphere | place: Guanajato, Mexico | collected...
GACCATAGCAAGAGTGAACCACCTGATCCCTTCCCGAACTCAGAAGTGAAACCTCTTAGCGCTGATGGTAGTGTGGGGTTTCCCATGTGAGAGTAAGTCATCGCCAGCTCATTATTCTAAACACCCCCAACTTAACAGTTGGGGGTGTTTTTTGCATGCGGGAAATAAAATGAGAAAAAATAAAACTGAAAATATTATGAAAGATTCATGCTATAAATAATAAGAAAATTACATACTTAAATATGAATAATAAGGGAAAAGTATCTATGATAATTTATGGTGATGTAGGTTCGGGTAATTGTTATAAGATTAAACTATTACTTTCCTTATTAAATATTAAACATAGATGGGTCCACATTGATATTTTAAAAAAGACACTCAAACAGCAGATTTTTTATTCTTAAATCCTAATGGAAAAATACCTGTATTGGTTCTAGATGATGGTCGTGTTTTAAGTGAGTCTAATGCTATTTTAGGCTATCTGGCGGAGGGAACAGAGTTTATTGCTACAGATTCCTATACGAAAGCAAAAATGTATCAGTGGATGTTCTTTGAACAGTATAGTCATGAACCATTTATTGCAGTTGCTCGTTTTATTAATAAATATTTAGGGTTACCACCAGAAAGAATAGAGGAATATCATAATTTACAACCGAAAGGTCATAAAGCACTATCTATTATGGATAAAGCTTTAGTAGAGCATGACTATCTTATTGGAAATCAATTAACTATTGCTGATATTGCCTTATATGCATACACACATGTCGCGGAGGAAGGTGGTTTTGATTTGGAGCTATATCCAAATATTCAAGCCTGGTGCCAAAGAATTCGAAAATATTCAGGTTATGTAGGTATGGGCTAATTAAAAAAAGGACTCTATAAGAGTCCTTTTTTTATAGAGGAAGCGAAATTTCGAACTGCTCTAAGTTAGAAATGGGCTTCTAAACCGACATAAGGGCCCTTAAATTCAAATTTAAGATCATTATTATCGTAGTCATCTAAATCAATATTGAGTACGCGATACCCTGCTGTTAAACCAAGATCAATGAGTAGATTATCTGCAAATTTATATTTTACTTCTGCTAATGCGTCTGTGATTCGTGCATCATCAAAGTTTGTATAAGTTGCTTCACCTTTAGCACTCAAGCCTGTAAATGGAAGTTTGACTTCACCAGATAAATAAGCAATAGGATATGTTTTATCAATATCTACGCGCTTACCCGTATACGCAGTAATATCACCATTTAGTACAGTTGCACCAAGTCCAGCATCTACACTCACAATATTATCTAGTAATTCATAATAGAGAATAAAATCACTATGATCCAAATCAACTTTATAGTTAGCTTGACCTAGAGTTTCTGATTTAGTTTGAGTATCTAAATTTACATAACGTATTTTTGCATTTGGAATAAATGGGATTGGGTGTTCTATTGCCAATGAGAGTTGAGCACTACCTTTTTGATCTAGATCCTGGTCATCAGGAAATTGAGAAGACATATTCGCTTTACCATCGTAAAACCAGTAGCCGACATCTCCCTTTACTCCAACAAAATCTGCTTGAGCAAGGCCACTTAAGCCCATCCCGAGCGTTAATAAAGATATTTTTAATATTTTCACTTTGAACATCCGCATAAAAGAAATCTTTGAGCGCATCATATAGACATCTTGCTACAGATGCATTGATAAAAAATATGAGTCTGAAGCATATATTATTAATAATTTTTCTAAGCTAGATAAAATATTAATTATTTCAAATAATTAATATTTAACGTTTTCATTTGAATGACATTAGCCTTCTACAGATTTTAGTATAAATTTTGTCATCTAAAAAATGGGGATTATCAAATTTTAATTGGAAATTGAGCAAGAAATTAATGGATAAGTCGAGTAATTACATAGATCTTTTTAGTGTTTGGAAAAAAATGTCATTGAACAATATTGTCTGACTATTTGATTTAAACTTAAAGATTAGCTGAAAAATAACCAATTGTGAAAAAAACTTAAAAAATTCGTAAAATTTCTGATGGAAATTACAGTAAAAAGAAATAAAAACAGGTATTGTTCAGCTATATAGGGGCAAAAAATGGACAAAAATCTTTAAGGAAGAATTTTCTATTTTTGCTTGTTTGAAATGAAAATAAAAATACTCACAAGGTGCCTTTTATTCTCAATCAAACACAAAAGTATTCTTTGGTTCTTTTTTTGCATGCGGAATAACAATCAACAATAGCAGTAAAAATAAGCAATCTTTTTAACATTAGGTGTTTTATGACAGATTCTCGTGAAAACTGGACGTCACGATCTGGTTTTATTATTGCAGCCGTTGGTTCGGCTGTAGGCTTAGGTAATATTTGGCGCTTTCCATACGTTGCTTATGAAAATGGTGGTGGTGCGTTTCTTATTCCTTATCTATTGGCACTCATTACTGCTGGTTTACCGTTACTATTTTTAGATTATGCGGTCGGTCATCGTAGTACTGGTTCACCTCCAAAAGCATATCGGGCCTTATTTAAAGGTGGAGAAACATTAGGATGGTGGCAGGTTTGTGTCTGTATCATTATCGGTTTGTATTATGCGAGCGTTTTGACATGGGCAGGTAGTTACGTTTACTTCTCTATTGGTCAAATGTGGGGAAGTGATCCAGAAGGTTTCTTCTTTAATACCTATTTACAAACCTCAAAAGCGACTGGTTTTGATTTACAGTTTGTAAGTCATTTATTCTGGCCGATTGTTGGAATTTGGGCACTTACTTTAATCATTCTTTATGGTGGGGTGAAAAAGGGTGTGGAATTATCCAATAAAATTTTCATGCCATTATTATTCATTCTCTTCACTATTTTGGTGATTCAGTCATTGCGTTTACCTGGTGCAGTTCAAGGTTTGAATGCATTCTTTACGCCAAACTGGTCAGCAATGATGGACTATAAAGTATGGTTAGCCGCTTATGGTCATACTTTCTTTTCATTATCTGTTGGTTTCGGGATCATGGTTACCTATGCATCTTATTTAAAACCGAAAACGAATTTAACTGGTTCTGGCTTAATCGTTGGTTTTGCAAATGCATCAACTGAGATTTTGGCAGGGATTGGTATTTTTGCTGCGCTTGGTTTTATGGCACATGCAGCAGGTACTGATGTTAAAGATGTCGTGAGTGGCGGAATTGGATTAGCATTTATTGCATTCCCTAAAATTATTTCAAGCTTAGGCGCTGGGGCTGATTTATTTGGTCTTTTATTCTTCTCTTCACTTTTCGTCGCAGGTATTTCTTCGATGGTCAGTATTTTGGAAGTGCCTATTGCAGCAATGCAAGATAAGTTGAAATGGGGCCGTAAAAAAGCTGTAACGATTATTGGTGGTGGTAGTGCACTAGTATCAATTATTTTATTCTCAAGTGTAAATGCAATTAAGCTGGTTGATATTGTTGATCACTTTATTAATAACATCGGTATTATCGGTGGCGCATTAATATCAATTATTAGCGTAGCTTGGTTTAAACGTTCAGCTCTTAAAGAACTTAGTGACCATATAAATCGTATCTCAACCATTCAAGTTGGTAAGGGATGGGATTTCACTTTAACGGTTATTACATCTTTAATCTTGTTAACTACACTCTGTATGACTGTTTTTAATTTGATCAAAAATGGCTATGATACTTATAGTATGAGCTTACAAGGTGTATTCGGCTGGGGCAGTGTGATTTTCTGTGCGGTCGTTGCAATCGTGCTAAGCAAAATGAAAGATCGCTAGGAGGATAAAATAATGAATACTTCGGCAATCGTGATGATGGTGATTTCGATGGTGTTTTTATGGGGTGGGTTGGCTTTATCCATTCTACATTTATCGAAACATCCTGAAGAGTTAGATGACGTTTTAGAAGATGTAAAAGATCAGCATACGCTTTGATGCTGATCAAATAAAAAGCAGGCTTTAAGCCTGCTTTTTTTATGCAATTTTTTGAATTTTACAATAATAAAATCCGTCGCCAGACTGCGCTTGCGGTAATAATTGTCGGCCATGAATTTGTTCAAGTCCCCAATTCGCTTCAATCTTAATTTCTTTTGCATCAGTATGTTCTGCAAAGAAATTTATCATCTGCTGTTCATTTTCAGCTTTTAAAACTGAACAGGTAATATAGAGCAATGTGCCTCCAACATTAAGCTGTAGCCACATGTGTTCCAAAATCTGCTTTTGTAGTTCAATCGTTTGAGCTATATCGCTAGATTGGCGCAATAAACGTATGTCAGGATGACGTCGAATAACGCCTGTAGCAGAGCAAGGTGCATCAAGCACAATACAATCTACTGGTTGTGCAGGTACCCATTGGGTTGCATCCGCAGCCAAAATTTCTGTTTGACTTTGATCAAGTGCTAAGCGGTTTAAATTCTCAGTTACACGGATTAAACGGTTAGAATCTTGGTCAATAGCAATGAGCTGAGCTGGTTTAAACTTTTCGAGTAAATGAGCTGTTTTTCCACCAGGAGCTGCACAGGCATCAATTACTGTTTTATTATTTAGATCTGGCAATAATGTTGCACATAGCTGAGCATGTTCATCTTGTACAGAAAACCATCCTTCTTCAAAGCCGGGTAGCTGGGTAATTTGTACAGATTGTTCAAGAACAATACCTGCTTCAGACAGAGTACATGCACGTGCCTGAATATCTAGACTTTGTAATTTTGCTAAATAAGCATCACGACCAATATGACGCTGGTTAACTCGCAAGGTTAAAGGTGCGACTTGTTTTAATGATTGGCAAAGAGATTCAGTTTGTTCTCCCCAATCCTTTTTTAACCTTTTGAAAAGCCAACTTGGTAAGCCATGCGCTTGCTGTAAACCTTGCTGAAAGTCATCAGTTTCACGAGTAGCTCGGCGCAAAATAGCATTCACAATACCGCCGAGTGCAGGAAATCCAAGTTGTTTGGTGGCATCTACTGTTTCTGATATGGCAGCGTGCGCTGCAATACGCGTGCATAAAACTTGATAAAGCCCAACATACAGACAGGTTTCAACAGTTTCATTATTTAACGGTTTGCTGAGCAAAGGTAGGCTAATTGATTTAAGAGCAAACCATTGGCGTAGCGTACCTAGAACAAGTTCATGAAATAGTGCGCGATCACGTTCTGCAACTTGATTCAGCTGTGTATTTAAAATACTAGCAAGTGATTGCCCTTGCTGGACTTTTAATAACGTCTGAACGACTTGAGCACGTAAGTTAAATCGTGACGAATTTGATGAAACCTGACTCATGGTAGAATTTGTCCTACGTGAAGTTTTTGAGTTTGTGCAATTTGTTGAGCATTCATTGCTTTACCGCCTGGCCATTGCACGCTGGTCAGACAAATAAAAGAGTTTTGACCACAAGCAACATGTACGCCCTGTTTATCAATCACGATAATTTCACCAGCTTGGGCATTTGCTTGGTTCTGAGTAGATGTGGTTGAGTTCCAAACACGCAAAGCATTATTTTCATCTAACTGAATGAATGCAACTGGCCAAGGGTTGAACGCACGAATATTTCGGTCAAGTTGAATAGCATCATTTGACCAGTCAATACGAGCTTCTGATTTCACTAACTTATGTGCATAGACAGTTAGGCTTTCATCTTGAACTTCACGTTCTGCCAAATATTTTTGTAGCGTTTCTTCTGACTCGAGTACGTCACAAATTGCTGTTGCGCCTTGAGCTGCGAGTTTGTCATGTAAAGTCGCTGATGTATCTTCGGCTGTGATCGGACAGTAGGTTTTATACATCATATCGCCTGTATCTAAACCAGCAGCCATTTGCATGATTGTGATTCCGGTTTCTTTATCACCCGTTGCAATTGCACGCTGAATGGGTGCTGCACCGCGCCAACGTGGTAATAGTGAACCGTGAATATTTAAACAGCCATATTTAGGTGTATCGAGCACAGCTTGTGGCAGAATCAAACCATAGGCTGCAACGACCATCACATCGGCACCTAAAGCTGCAAGTTCTTGTTGGGCTGTGAGCCCTTCTTCTGTAGATGCTTTAAAGTGAAGTGGTTGATAAACAGGGATACCATGTTCAAGCGCAAGCTGTTTTACAGGAGATGGCGTTAGTTTTTGTCCACGGCCTGCTTTACGATCTGGCTGGGTGTAAACGGCGATAATTTCATGGGAAGTTTTTAATAATGCCGCCAATGCTGTTGCAGCAAATTCGGGGGTGCCAGCAAAAATAATTTTCACAAATGCAATCCAAAAAGAGTTTATGGGTAGTATACGTGAAAAACGTTTGAAGCCCTAAACTCATGGCTATTGAGAGATTTGATTTTTAAATAGTGAACAAAAAATTATTCAAAAAATTTTATTGATAAAAAAAGGTTATGAAAAAATAAAAAATTATTCATGTAAGTTTTGCTAAATATTGACTGACTATTACTGTTCTTGGCTTTCCGAATATTATTTGCTTCTATAGAATGGAGAATGATCAAATTATGATGATGAGTCAATATTCCGACTGATCTAACGCTATATCAGTATCATTCAGCCAGAGTGGGAGAAATTCCGCTCAAGCACAACTTGTTGGAAACACTAATGCCTGACTATCGTTCAAAAACATCGACACACGGAAGAAATATGGCTGGCGCACGTGGCTTATGGCGTGCAACAGGAATGAAAGATGAGGATTTCGGCAAACCGATTATTGCGGTGGTCAATTCATTTACTCAATTTGTTCCGGGCCATGTACACCTTAAAGATTTAGGGCAACTAGTCGCAGCAGAAATTCAGGCGGCAGGTGGTGTTGCTAAAGAGTTTAATACGATCGCAGTAGATGACGGGATTGCAATGGGGCATGACGGCATGCTTTATTCATTACCATCACGTGATTTGATTGCTGACTCAGTTGAATATATGGTGAATGCACATTGCGCCGATGCGATGGTGTGTATTTCTAACTGTGACAAAATTACTCCAGGAATGTTGATGGCTGCGATGCGCCTGAATATTCCAGTTGTTTTTGTGTCAGGCGGACCAATGGAAGCGGGCAAGGTCAAGTTCCGTGGTAATGAAAAAGCGATTGACCTTGTTGATGCAATGGTTGTTGCAGCTGATGAAAGTTATACAGACGAAGAAGTTGAAGAGTTCGAACGTTCGGCTTGTCCAACATGTGGTTCATGTTCAGGTATGTTCACTGCAAACTCAATGAACTGTTTAACTGAAGCTTTAGGTTTATCTTTACCAGGTAATGGTTCGATTGTTGCGACACATGCAAACCGCAAGAAACTATTTTTAAAAGCAGGCCAACTTATTGTTGAATTGGCTAAGCGCTATTACGAACAAGAAGATGCAAGCATTCTACCTCGTTCGATTGCAACCAAGGCTGCGTTTAAAAATGCGATGACCCTTGATATTGCAATGGGTGGTTCAACCAATACGGTTCTGCATTTATTGGCTGCGGCAAGTGAAGCAGAAGTTGATTTTACCATGGACGACATTGACGAGTTGTCACGTCGAGTTCCTGTATTGTCTAAAGTAGCGCCTGCGAAACAAGATGTACACATGGAAGATGTTCACCGTGCGGGTGGTATTATGGCCATTTTGGGTGAGCTTGATCGTGCGAAGTTGCTTGACGTATCAGTGCCGACTGTACATGAGAAAACTTTAAAAGATGCATTAGATAAGTGGGACATTATCCGTACTGAAGATGCAGATGTATATGAGTTCTATCGCTCATCTCCGGGTGGTGTTCCAACTCAAGTTGCGTTCTCTCAAAATCGCTACTATGCAACTTTAGATGGCGATCGTGAAAAAGGCGTTATTCGTAATGCAGAACATGCATTCTCTAAAGATGGTGGTTTAGCAGTTCTATACGGCAACATCGCGCTTGATGGTTGTATTGTAAAAACTGCGGGTGTAGATGAATCGATCTTGAAATTTACGGGCACAGCACGTGTATTTGAAAGCCAAGATGCTGCTGTAGATGCAATTTTGGGTCATGATATTAAAGCTGGTGATGTTGTTGTTATTCGTTACGAAGGTCCACGTGGTGGTCCAGGTATGCAAGAAATGCTTTACCCAACCAGCTATCTTAAATCGAAAGGTTTAGGAAAAGACTGCGCATTGGTGACAGATGGTCGTTTCTCTGGTGGTTCATCAGGTCTTTCAATTGGACATGTTTCGCCAGAAGCTGCTGAGGGTGGTGCGATTGGTTTGGTTGAAGATGGCGATACTATTGAAATCGATATTCCAAACCGTACGATTCACTTAAACGTTGATGATGCGACTATGGCGCACCGTCGTACAGTTCAAGAAGCGAAAGGCTGGCATCCGAAAGAAGAACGTAAACGTAAGGTATCAAAAGCGTTAAAAGTTTATGCAATGCATACAACAAGTGCAGCAAAAGGAGCTGTACGCGTTCTATAAAATATTCAATTTTATTAATTGAATAGAAACTATGCATCCATTTGCACGATGAATTATTATCATGCTGATGGGTGCATTTTTTTACATCTGTTCGAAAAAATAGGCTTGTAGATGAGGGTGTTGAAAGTCATTCTATGGGTTTGCTATAAAATGATGATAAAATCTTCACCGATGCAGGAATACGTGCAATAACATGAACTTTGTTCTGCATAAGCAGAGCTCTTCAGCATTTTGTATATGAAGTTTCTGCGGCACTTTGTACTGCGATCAAAGCAGTTTTTTGGTCTTGCTTAGGATTTATTTTTTAGAGGCTCTACTCTCATGTCACTGCTACGCCGTTGGTTTGACCCTATCCGATCGAGTTGGTTTTACCAAAAACCTTCACGTCAAGCGGTGTTACCCACGGAAAATGGTTTAAGTATTTATTTACGACTTGATGATGTGTATAGCTATTTAGCTGTTCAGCAACTGTCTCAGCTTGATGAGATTTTAAGTGATGAACTTAAGCCCTTAAAAATTATTATTTCCCATACGGCTTCTGAACCTCCGAATGGTATGTCGCATGAAGAATGGCAAAATTATTGTTTGAATGATGCCAAAATATTAGCCAAACAACACCGTTTTGCTTTTGATGAATTTCCAGAAATCCCAAGCCAAGAATCTTTAAAACAAGCCGCCGTCATATTAAAAAGAACCCCATTACAAGGTCAGAATTTTTTACATTTACTTGAAGATATTTTTCACATGCTTTGGCAGCAGCAATACGGAAAGCTGCGTACTTTACATGCCATGGCAGTTAAACATCAGCTTCCTCAACATTTTTCAGAACGTATTTTTACGGATGAGCCTGTATCGGCAGCTTACTTTGAGTTTGGTGGACGTAAATATCATGCAGTAGATGATTTATTGCGTTTAACTCGTCGTCTAAAACAGCAAAAGTTACTGACTGGCAATCCGATCTTTTTAATTAATCATATTGAATGGCGTGAGCATTTAATTAATGATGCTGAGGCACTTACCGAAATTCAGACACTTCATCCTGAACTTGATTTATATATTGCCTTAGAAGATCCAATGAGTTGGCTGTTGCTTGCTTATATTAAGGAAGAACTGGCTGATTATTATGATATTCAATTAAAAGTTTACCCTTTAAGCTACCAAGGCCGAGACTGGTTTGATTGGAGTTTGGCGACACGTGTTTCTAAACGAACAGATGTCGCTTTTACTCCTTTTTGTCGCCCTACCGAAGAAAGTGCGCTTGAAATGGCAAAGCTTTTCTATAGTGTGCAGGAAAATCAGCAAATCGATACGATTTTTACGATCTTGCAGGTCGTTTGGACAAAAGGCAAAGATTTATCTTTCCAAAAGCATTTCCAAGAATTACAGCATCAGCTGGGAATTGAGCAGTTAACCGAGCAGGATGTGCCAGCTGTTTTGGCACAAAATGATGCTTTTTGCAAAGATAAGCATCAGCCTGATTTACCGGTTTTAGAGTTGCGTATTGATGGGCAAAGTTATGTATTTAATAGCTTGTACCGAGTTTGGATGATTGAAAGTATTTTTAGTAATGTTTTAGAAGAAAAATACAAAACGGCCTCAACTTCTAATTGAGGCCTACTCCAAAAAACAAGAATAGGGCAAAACCTGTTTTTTTCCGTAGCATAACCATGTAGGGAATCGGAGATAAACAGTGACTTTTTTAGTAATTATTATGATGGTGTTTGCCTTTGCTGGCATGATTAAAGGCATGATCGGTCTAGGGTTGCCCGCAGTATCAATGGGCTTACTCACCATCGCTATGAGTCCTTTTCAAGCAGCCTCTTTACTCATTGTTCCTTCAATGGTCACCAATGTTTGGCAGCTTTTTGCTGAAGGACATGTCTGGGCTTTTATTCGCCGTTTCTGGACCTTACTTATAGGCATTGTGGTCGGTTCAATATGGAGTTTTCTACCGACTTTAAGTCAAAGCCATGGGCAGAGTAGTGAAATTTTATTGGGCTGTATGTTGGCCTTATATGGGCTCTATGGACTATGCGTGAAGAAGCTCCCACACTTAGGGAAGCATGAGCGTTGGCTATCGCCGATCATTGGTTATATTGGTGGAGCAGTCACCGTAGCCACAGGCGTCATTATTATTCCTATCGTGCCTTATTTACAGTCTTTGCATTTAAAACGTGACGAGCTGGTTCAGGCTTTGGGATTAACGTTTACGGTGTCTACCATTTGTCTTGCGGTGTTTTTACACCACAACCCGATTTCAGGAATAACACTGGATTATCGGTTATCTTTTGCGGCTTTATTTGCTGCACTCGTTGGAATGTGGTTAGGTAAAAAAATTCGCTATCGACTCAACGAGCAGTTATTTCGCCGTATCTTTTTTATAGGTTTGGTGTCATTAGGGCTTTATATGATTTTGCATTAAGCCGTTTTTTCAGGACGATGCTGCAATAAAAAATCTGCAAACTGTTGGTAACTGCTAGGCAGCTGGTTGAAGTTTTGTGTGGCTAAAAGTAGTTTTCGGTTTGCCCATGCACCGAGTAATTGGATCGAATGAAAATCATAATCTGATTGCAAACGCTGTGCAGCACGAGCTGGCATAATCGCAATTCCTACGCCTTTGGCGACTACCTCAGCAATTGCGCCAAAATTAGGTAAACGCAAACGGTACTGTATGTTAAAGCCTAGTAATTTAGCTTGGGTTTCGATGGACTGTTGCAAAGAGTGATGGGGTTTTAGGCCAATAAAACCATAGCTTAGAGCCTCTACCAAATTCAGCTCTTGGTATTGAGCTAACTCATGTGTAGCGGGGCAAATCAGCACTAAAGGATCACTCGCAAATTCCTTAGTTTGCAAATGTCGGGTATCAAAAAAACTTGAGACTAGACCGAGACTCGCAATTCCTTGGGTTAATGCATCTACAATTTCTGAGCTTTCTGCCTCATGTAAATCAATATTCATTTCGGGATGAAGCACCAGATATTGCGGTAATAACGTAGGCAAATATTCACTTTGAGCAGAAGAATTACACCAAAGCGTTAATGCCTCTGTGGTAGGGTGCCTAAACCGCTGCATTTCTTTTTCGAGTTGATCTTTTTGTGCTAAAAGCTGACGAGCATGCTCTATAAAAGCATGTCCAGCTGTGGTGAGTTCTACCCCAGTGGTTTGGCGAACAAATAAGGGTGTCTCAAAATATTGTTCGAGTTTTTTTATACGCTCGCTCGCTGCTTGAAGTGAAATCGCAGAGCGATCAGCACCTTTGGTTAGGCTACCAGTCGAGACAATATGAAGAACCAACTGTAAATCAAAAAAATCAAAACGCATGATAGGAACGTATTGAAACGCAAAAATTCATCATACTAAATCGTAATGAAAAAAGGCAGCTTACGCTGCCTTTTTGAATTTAGGTTTTATCTTTTAAACTAAACAACCAATTTAGAATAATGGCTGCAAATGTTGCTGTACCAATGCCACCTAAATTGAAATTACCAAACATTAATTCAAAATTTCCGGCACCTAAGATAATTGTTACAGAAGCAACAATCAGGTTTTTATTATTAGAAAAATCAACTTTGTTTTCAATCCAGATTTTTGCACCAGCAATGGTAATTAAACCAAATACCACAATAGATGCACCTGTTAAGACAGCACTTGGAATCGTACTAATTACCGCGCCAAATTTTGGAGATAAACCCAAGAAAATGGCGAAGACACCAGCAATCACAAAAACAATGGTTGAGTAGACACGAGTGACTGCCATGACTCCAATGTTTTCGCCATAAGTGGTCATCCCCGGTGCGCCAACACTACCAGAAAGCGTTGTTGCTAAACCATCTGCAACAAATGCTTTGCCTAATTGTGGAGTCAGGTTCTCACCAGTCATTGCACCTACTGCTTTAATATGACCTAGGTTCTCTGCTACTAAAATAAGCGCAACTGGCGCAATAATTAGCATTGCTTTGGTATCAAAAGTAGGATGCGAAAAGCTTGGGATACCGAACCATGCAGCCTGTGAGATCTGGCTAAAATCGATTGGTTTACCAAAACCTAGCCCATTGGTGGTGATGGCATAAATTGCATAAGCCAAAATTAAACCGACCAATAGAAGCAAACGTTGCAATAAGCCACGCGTAAAGACTGCAATACTACCCATACAAAGTACGGTAATTAAAGCCATCCACATTTCAAATGGTTGGCCTGCAACCCCTTTAATGGTAACGGGTGCGAGGTTTAGACCAATAATCATCACAATGGCGCCAGTCACGACAGGCGGCATGAGTTTTTCAATCCAGCGTGTACCCGTAAGCATCACAATAAAACCGATAATGGCGTAAAAAACACCACATGCTACGATTCCGCCTAAAGCCATAGAAAGGTTTGGATTGGCACCTGAACCTGTAATATGTCCAGTTGCTGCTGCAACCACACCAATAAATGCAAAACTTGAGCCTAAGTAACTCGGGACACGACCACCCGTAATTAAAAAGAATAGGATGGTACAGATACCAGACATTAAAATGGCAAGGTTAGGATTAAAGCCCATGAGTAATGGTGCTAAAACCGTTGCTCCAAACATGGCAAACGCATGTTGAATACCTAAAATAGCACTTTGAACTGGAGGGAGATATTCGTTGGTAGAGACCGGTCGGTGGTCAATATCACCTTGGTAAGGCTGCCATTTTGGAAACCAATTGGACATAAAATAAGCTCGTTATTCTTTAATTGGTGCCATGATACTCTTTCTTGAGAGTGCATTTAATCTCTAGAGAGAAGTATGTTAGTGAAAAGTAATTATTTTTTAACGATTGGTATAATTTTATGAATTCTAAATATAAGGAATTAGTTATTTTTTTCTAATAAAGACTAATTTTTTGATTTTTAAAAAATATTTAAAAAAATAGAAAATCGAGGAAAATTTAAGAAAAATAGAGAATTTTGCAAGTAAAAAGCAGTGCATCGAGATGCACTGCTTTGTTAAACAATTGGTAAAATTAGCTTAGCCTGTATTGCGTAAACCAGCAGCAATACCCGCAATACTCACCATAAGTGCATGGTCAACAGGTGTGTTCTCTGCTTGACGCTCAGCAAGATAATCACGGCGGCGTTTCATGAGTTCAGCCTGTAAAAGATGCAAAGGAAGTAAGTACGGTTTACGAACTTGCATTGATTGATCAAGAACTTCGTTATTGCTAAGAAGCTTTGATTCATCTTTCAATTTAAGTAGCGTTTCAACAGCATCTTTTAGACGCTGACGTAATTGGTTACCAAGCACTTTTAAATCTTCATCTTCAGTCAAATGAGACTCGTAATAGAGTGCAATGTTGGCATCAGATTTAGACAATACCATTTCCAACATATCAATAAGCGTCTGGAAATAAGGCCATTGCTGGAGCATTTCATCAAGCGTTGCTTTTTGCTGATCGGCAATCACTTCATTAATGGCAGCACCAGTACCTAGCCATGCAGGTAGCATCAAACGGATTTGAGTCCATGCAAATACCCATGGAATCGCACGTAAAGACTCAATACCCCCACTCACTTTACGTTTTGCTGGACGTGAGCCTAATGGCAACATTTGTAATTCGAGTTCAGGCGTAACGGTCCGTAAGTACTTCACAAAATGTGGATTTTCACGCACTGTCTGGCGATAAACCTTTACAGAATGATCTGTCATTCGGTTCATGATTTCACGCCACTCGGCTTTGGGCTCTGGTGGAGGTAATAAGGTCGCTTCGAGTGTTGCGGCGGTATAGATTTCAAGGTTTTGCATGGCAATTCCTTCTAAACCGAACTTGAAGCGAATCATTTCACCTTGTTCTGTGACACGGATTGCACCAGAGATCGAACCCGGTGGCTGAGAAAATAGTGCCTGTTGTGTTGGAGCACCACCACGACTAATTGAGCCACCACGGCCGTGGAACAGCGTCAACTGTACACCGTGTTTTTGAGCAATTGCAGTTAGCTCTTCTTGAGCACGATATTGCGCCCAGTTAGCTGACATGAAACCAGCATCTTTTGCAGAGTCGGAGTAACCGATCATCACTTCGTGTTTACCCTGAATGTGCTGTTTATACCAATGCATATTGAACAGCGTATTCATGGTTGTTGCAGCGCCATCTAAATCTTTTAAAGTTTCAAATAGAGGAACTACACGTAAAGGGTGCTGGATACCTGCTTCTTTTTGCAATAACAACACCGCTAAAACATCACTTGGATATTCAGCCATCGAAATAATGTAAGCCCCTAAAGACTCAGGCGGTTGGTCTGCCAAAGTACGCATAGTTGCAAATACTTCTTGGACATCTGGGTGCCCAATCAAACTGCCTTCAGGTTCATTAATATATTTCGGTAAAAGTGGGCGCTTGCTTTGTAATTCCTGAATCAGGAAGTTTTGGCGCGCTTGTTCAGTCCACGATTCAAAATTACCTAAACCTAAATATTCGGTAATTGCTGAAATCGCTTGGCGATGACGACCTGATTCTTGGCGAATGTCGAGTTTAAGTAGTTCAATACCAAAACAGTTCACACGGTAGATAAAGTCCAGGAGCTGACCATTCGCAATTTCAGGTAAGTTACTGTCGATTAAAGAGCGATAGCACAGCAATAAAGGTTGTAAGAGTTCATCTTTGCTTTTAATGACATTGCTGTCGTCTGCTTCTAAGCCTTGTAGGCGCTGTGCTAACCAGTGGCGAGTCGCTTTTAAGCGTTCGCGTGTAGCACGTAAATATTCACGATAAGGCTCTGCGTGTTGGTTACCAATAGCCTGAATCATTTCTTCAGAACAAGTTTGGATTGAAAGTTCCCAACGTAAGTTTTCGATATCTCTTAGGTAAAGGTCGGCAGCTTGCCAGCGTGATAACCACAGTACTTCTTGGGTAATTTGGTGAGTAACATTTGGGTTGCCATCGCGGTCTCCACCCATCCAAGAAGCAAAGCGCACTGGTGCAATATTGAGTGGTAAGTTTTGTTGGCAATTATCTTGAACCAACTCATTTAATTCACGAATAAATTTAGGTACGGCATTCCAAAGTGTTTGTTCAATGGTTGCAAAGCCCCATTTTGCTTCATCAACAGGGGTCGGGCGGTGCTGACGAATTTCATCTGTTTGCCATGCCGAACTGATTTGTTGCTTTAAGTTGGCAAGTGCATTTTGTCGTTCACGTGGAGTAAGTTTTTGCTGATCAAGCTGAGAAAGACAAGCATTGATATCATCATATTTTTGAATGAGGGTACGACGGCTGACTTCGGTTGGGTGAGCCGTAAGTACCAATTCAATATTAAGATCACAAATTTGCTGGAACAGTTTTTCTGTCGAAATACTTTTATCTTTAAATTTTTGAAATAGGTGAACAAGTGGATTTGGAGAATTAGCCTCCGAATCAAATTCTGCCTGTCTGCGGCTACGTACTACATGGTATTGCTCGGCAATATTGGCAAAATTTAAAAAATGAGAAAAAGCGCGGGTAAGAGGCAATAGCTCTTCATCGGGCAATTCTAAAAATAATTGTTCTAATTGCTTTTCGGCTTCAGCTTGACCATCACGCGCACCTTTTGCAAGAGCACGGATTTGCTCGATCTGATTAAACAGTTCTTGTCCTGCATGTTGTTTTAGGGTTTCACCTAACAAATTGCCAAGTAAACGGACATCCTCACGCAGTGGCGCATCGATTTGCTGAACCATGCTATTTTCTCCTGTTCTTATTCTTATCGAATATAGCGCGATTAACAAACATTCCAAGCTTTGAGCGTAAGAAAATGTGAATTTTTGCTTAAAAAATAACATTTAATTCGCTTATTACGTCTTAAAAGTAGACATGCACTCAGTGCAACTTTTGGCAATCGGACTTTGGTTTAATTCCGATATTTGAGCAAAAATAAATGAATTGCATCTTTAATAATGTGTTCTAGCTCTTGCGCATTCGGTACAGCAATAATTCTAAGTAGAACCTTATGGTGACGTACTCCAAGCAACAAAGTTAAAAGAAGCTCTGTTTGATAAATTGAATCATCGGCTTGGATAAAACCTAATTCAGCTGCTTTTTGGAAGAATGCGGCTAACTGATTTTGAAGTCGCGTATGTGATGCATCAAAAAACTGTTCAGCTAAAGGGCTTTGTTCTGCTGCGAGTTCAAATAATACATGTTCCAGCTTTAATGCTTCAGGTGAATAAATAATCTGCAAAGCGCGTGAACAGACAATAAAGAGTGCTTGATAAAAGTCTACCGATGCATCTAATTCAAATTGTTTAGGATTCAGTGTCTCTTCACAGGTTTGCGTAATTGCACAGATAAATAGGTTCGCTTTGTCTTGAAAGTGATTATAAACCGTGAGTTTAGTGACACCTGCTTCCTGTGCAATCTGGTTCATGCTGGTACCGTGATAGCCAGATTTTAAAAAAATAGCTTTCGCGGCTTGTAAGATACGAGCACGTTTTTCCAGATCTTTGGGACGACCACTTTGATTAACTGTTTGCACAAAATCCTCTGATAAAAATTTAAAAAGATAGCAATTTATAAGTTTTTCTTTAATTAATGTACCCATGGGTATATTAATTAAAAAATAAACAATTTATGATGCAAGCATATTGTGCCTTAAAAAATCAGTTTGAATAAGAGCGATAAGATATGAATCTGTTAAAACCTCTCATCATGAGTATGGTGATTGTTTGTACGGTCACATTAATGGGGTGTAGTAAAGAAGCTCCCAAAACAGAAGAAATACCCTATGTGATGGTGGCCCAACCCTTAACTACTCTCAATGAACAAAAAAGCTATGCAGGGGATGTGCAGGCCAGACAGCAAACAGCTTTAGCATTTCGGGTCGGTGGACAGGTTACGGCACGTTATGTGGATGTAGGTGATCGAGTTAAAGTCGGACAAGTTTTAGCAAAGCTTGACGTGGCAGATGCTCAGCTACAATTAAATGCCGCTAAAGCCCAACTGGACAATGCACAGGCTTCAGCAAAAACAGCAGCAGATGAACTTAAACGTTTTCAGCAATTATTGCCGATTAATGCGGTAAGTCGTTCGCAATTCGATACGGTAAAAAATCAATATGACGCTGCACAAGCGGCTCTACAGCAAGCTCGTTCTAATTATGAAGTTTCTGCAAACCAAACTGGTTATAACCAACTCGTTTCTAATAAAAACGGGGTGATTACTGCGCGAAACATTGAGATTGGACAAGTGGTTGCTGCGGGGCAAGCGGCTTATCAACTGGCCATTGATGGAGAGCGTGAAGTTGTCATTGGTGTACCAGAACAAGCGGTTTCCGAGATCAAGGTTGGCCAAGCAGCTTGGGTGACGTTATGGTCTAAACCGAATGACCGATTTGCTGGTTATGTGCGTGAAGTTTCCCCAGCAGCGGATCAGTCTCGTACATTTACAGTGAAAGTTGCACTCAAAGAAGGTCAATCTACTATTCAGCTTGGACAAAGTGCACGCGTATTTTTTAGCTCGACTCAAACCAATGTGATGAGTGTGCCACTTTCGAGTGTTTCAGCAACAGATAATCAACCTTATGTGTGGGTGGTTAATGCGAACCAGACTTTGCGTAAAGTACCTGTAACGATTGGTGCATATGGCAAAGATAGCGTACCTGTGTTATCTGGATTGGCTCCAAATGATTGGGTTGTGATTGGCGGCGTACATTTGCTACGTGATAAACAGAAGATTCATCCGATTGATCGTGAAAACCGCGGGGTGAAAATTCAGGGAGCAACCCAGCCATGAAATTCAATCTCTCGGAATGGGCATTAAATAATAAAGGTATTGTCCTTTATTTTATGCTGTTGCTTGGCATTATCGGTGCAATCTCTTATTCAAAATTATCACAAAGTGAAGATCCACCCTTTACCTTTAAGGTTATGGTGGTGCAGACCTACTGGCCTGGGGCGACTGCCAAAGAAGTTTCTACTTTAGTTACGGACCGTATCGAAAAGGAACTCATGACAACAGGGCAGTATGACAAGATTATGGCTTACTCTCGTCCGGGTGAGTCGTTGGTCACTTTTGTAGCGAAGGATTCACTTACTTCTGACAAGATTCCTGATGTTTGGTACAACGTTCGTAAGAAGGTAAATGATATACGCCATGAACTGCCAAACGGTGTACAAGGTCCATTTTTCAATGACGAATTTGGAGACACTTACGGCAATATTTATGTACTGACAGGCAAAGACTTTGACTATGCACTTCTTAAGGAATATGCAGATCGTTTGCAATTACAGCTTCAACGCGTCAAGGATGTCAGTAAGGTTGAATTAATTGGTCTGCAAGATCAAAAAATCTGGATTGAGATTTCTAACACCAAAGCGGTACAGCTTGGTATTCCAGTTACAGCGATTCAAGATGCCTTACAAAAGCAAAATAGTATGGCAAGTGCAGGTTTTTTTGAAACAGGCACAGACCGCATCCAGATTCGGGTAAGTGGTCATTTACAAAACATTGATGAAATTAAGAAAATGCCTTTACTGGTAGGTGATAAAACCATTCAGCTCGGAGATGTCGCTGATGTCTACCGTGGTTTTAGTCAACCTGCTCAGCCACGTATGCGTTTCATGGGTGAAAATGGCATTGGTATTGCTTTATCAATGCGTAAGGGCGGTGACATTATTGCCTTAGGTAAAAATCTCGACACAGAATTTGCCCAACTGCAAAAAACTTTGCCTTTAGGCATGAAGCTTCAAAAAGTTTCTGACCAACCTGTAGCAGTACAACGCAGTATTCATGAGTTTATAAAGGTACTCGCTGAGGCAGTTATTATTGTCTTGTTAGTGAGTTTTTTCTCTTTAGGTTTCCGTACAGGATTGGTTGTTGCTTTTTCTATTCCTTTAGTTTTAGCAATGACCTTTGCGGGAATGAATCTATTCGATGTCGGATTGCATAAGATTTCACTGGGTGCCTTGATTCTGGCGCTAGGTCTGTTAGTCGATGACGCCATTATTGCCGTCGAGATGATGGCAATTAAGATGGAGCAGGGTTATAGCCGGATTAAGGCTGCTGGCTTTGCGTGGAAAACAACTGCATTTCCAATGCTTACCGGAACACTGATTACTGCGGCTGGTTTCTTACCGATCGCTACGGCTCAGTCTGGTACAGGTGAATACACTCGCTCTATCTTTCAGGTGGTAACGATTGCCTTATTAGTCTCTTGGGTCGCAGCAGTTTTATTCGTACCTTATTTAGGCGAAAAGCTATTACCCGATTTTACTAAAACAGGTCATCAAGCACCTTGGTATGTCCGTTTATGGGCGAGATTAACTAAAAAACCGCAACCGCAAACTGTGGCCATTTCACAGGACCATCACTACGATCCTTATCAATCTAATTTCTATTTACGTTTTAGAAAGATGGTTGAGTTTTGTGTGACTTACCGTAAAACCGTAATTGCGACGACGGTGGGTGTTTTTGTGCTATCTGTGCTGATGTTTAAGATAGTGCCTCAGCAGTTTTTCCCACCTTCGAACCGTGCCGAGATTTTAGTCGATTTAAAACTTGAAGAAGGTGCTTCTTTAACAGCGACAGAACAAGCTGTGAAAAAGGTTGAAAAATTCCTGTCTAAACAAAAAGGTATTGATAACTATGTGGCATATGTCGGTACAGGGTCACCACGTTTTTATTTACCGTTAGACCAGCAATTACCGCAAGCCAGCTTTGCACAGTTTGTTGTACTCGCATCATCGCTTGATGATCGTGATGAAATTCGACGCTCGTTAGACAAACAAATTAGACAATTGCTGCCGCAAGTTCGTACTCGCGTGTCATTACTGGAAAATGGCCCTCCTGTTGGCTATCCATTGCAATATCGTGTGTCGGGTGAAGATCAAAATCTGGTCCGTCAAGAAGCACAGAAAGTCGCTAAACTGATTAGCGAAAACCCGAATACCACCAATGTGCATTTAGATTGGGGTGAGCCGAGTAAGATTATTTCAATTCAAATTGACCAAGATCGTGCTCGACAAATGGGTGTCTCTAGTGTCGATTTAGCGAACTTCATTAACGCATCAATTACAGGTAGTGCGATTGAGCAATATCGTGAAAAGCGTGAACTCATCGAAATCCGTTTACGCGGCGATCAGAGCGAACGAGTTGAAGTAGCTTCCCTAGCAAGTTTAGCTGTACCAACGACCAACGGAACGACTGTGCCTTTAGCTCAAATCGCTAAAATTGAGTATAAGTTTGAAGATGGTTTAATTTGGCATCGTAACCGCTTACCGACCATTACTGTTCGCGCAGATATCCGCACTCAATTACAGCCAGCTACAGTGGTTGGCGAGTTAGCTGAATCAATGGATAAATTGCGTGCTGAATTACCAAGTGGTTATCTGGTTGAAGTTGGTGGAACTGTAGAAGAGTCTGCACGTGGGCAAAATTCCGTTAATGCGGGTATGCCACTGTTCTTGGCCGTGGTCATGACATTACTGATGATTCAGCTCAAAAGCTTATCACGCGCGACGATTGTGTTGTTAACAGCTCCGCTCGGTTTAATAGGTGTGGTTTTATTCTTACTTCTATTTAACAAACCATTTGGCTTTGTGGCGATGTTGGGCACAATTGCACTCTCTGGCATGATCATGCGTAACTCGCTTATTTTGATTGATCAAATTGAACAAGACAGGCAAGCAGGGCATCCAACATGGGAAGCGATTATTGAGGCGACAGTGCGTCGATTCCGCCCGATTATTTTGACTGCATTAGCCGCAGTTTTGGCCATGATTCCACTTTCACGAAGTATTTTCTTTGGTCCGATGGCAGTTGCGATCATGGGCGGCTTGATTGTTGCTACCTTACTGACATTATTTTTCTTACCTGCGCTCTACGCAGCGTGGTTTAAGGTGAAAAAAACCGCATAAAATACATAAATTTTTTGTGAATAAAGGTGCGAAATATTGAAAACTCCAATATAGTAGCACCTGTCTTTACACAAAAAATACAGGATTATTTCACTGCATAAAAAATAGGCTAAGTGCAGTGAATTGAGGTGAAATACAGATGGGGCAAGACCATATCGAACAGCATCGCCGTTATATAGTAATTTCTTATGCGTTCATGTTTCTTGCATTGTTTACGGTTATTTTTGCGGCCTTTGCTTATTTGGTCGCTCGTAAAGTGGCGGTTGTAGATAATGCAGAAGTTTGGATTCATGCGCATGCACTATGGATTATGCGAAACGGGATTCTATTTCTTTGTATGGCAATTTTTGCTGTGGTCTGGTTTATTCCGCTCTTCTTTTTTGCATGGGACAGTAACCTCTGGGTAACCGCCTCTACGGTTGCTGGTGTGGTATTTAGCGCTATTGCGTGGTTATTTCTATTAAATGCATGGTTAAAAGGCTTGTCTAAATATTTAAAAAATAAGGCAGTTTTTTAATATATCTATTTTTTAAACATTTTACCCTTGTAAATTCGGCTAAAGCCCCCCATTTAGTCGGCAATAGAGTATTGATAAAATTCCGTGAGGAGCACCGCCAAAAATGGCTAAACGTGATTATTATGAGGTTTTAGGCGTTTCAAAAACCGCAAGTGATGATGAGATCAAAAAAGCCTACCGTAAATTGGCGATGAAATATCATCCTGATAGAAACCCTGACAATGCCGAAGCTGAAGAGAAATTTAAAGAAGCTGCTGAAGCTTATGAAGTTTTATCGGACAGCGAAAAGCGTAGCATGTACGATCGCATGGGTCATAATGCGTTCGAAGGCGGCTTTGGCGGCGGTGGTGGTGGCTTTGGTGGATTTAGTGCCGAAGACATTTTCAGCCAGTTCGGTGATATCTTCGGTGGTGCATTCGGTGGTGGTGGACGTCAACAGCGTCAACGTCGCGGATCAGATCTACGCTATGTAATGGAACTTACCCTTGAAGAAGCTGTAAAAGGGGTGAAAAAAACCATTACCTTTACTGCTCCAGCACCTTGTGATGTGTGTGATGGTAAAGGTTCAAAAAATCCAAAAGATGTTGAAACCTGTAAAACTTGTCATGGTTCAGGGCAAGTACGTATGCAGCAAGGTTTCTTCTCTGTACAACAAACATGTGGTACTTGTCGTGGCCAAGGTAAAATTATTAAAAACCCTTGTCAGGCATGTCATGGTTCAGGTGTCGCTGATCGCCAGCAAACGTTGGAAGTTACAATTCCAGCGGGTGTAGATAATGGTGACCGTGTTCGTTTGAGTGGTAAAGGCGAAGCAATTCGTGATGGCCAGTCAGGTGACTTGTACGTTGAAGTTGTAGTTCGTGAACACGAAATTTTCCAACGTGATGGTGCCGATCTTTATATGGACGTACCAGTGAGCATTGCTGATGCTGCACTTGGTAAAGAAATTGAAATTCCAACTTTGGAAGGTCGCGTTAGCTTGAAGATTCCTGAGGGAACTCAAACAGGTAAATTATTCCGTTTACGTGGCAAAGGTGTTCGTCCAGTACGTAGCAGCATGGTAGGTGATTTACTCTGCCGTATTGTGGTAGAAACACCAGTCAACTTAAATTCTCGTCAACGTGAATTACTTAAAGAGTTGCAAGCTTCTTTTGATGGCGAAGACAGTGCTTCTTCACCGAAGAAAAAATCATTCTTTGATCGTTTGTTCGATTAATAGTTGATTAGATAAGAAATTAAAAAGAAGGCGGATATTGATAAAATATCCGCCTTTTTATTGCGCTGATTCATCTTATTATTTTTATTCTGCTTAAAAGAAAATTACGTCTGCTTACTCTGTAGGGTGAGCAACATCAATATCATTAACACTTACAGTCGGTTCGCTAGCAGCAAGAGCAGGAGCATTTTCGATCACTGGTGCGGCTACTGCTTCTGCCTGTACAGCTACTTTCGGTGCTTCTGCTGCTGTTTCGCTAATAATCGGGTCAATATCTTCAACTTTAACGTCAGTGTTGGCATCAGTTGCTACAGTTTGAGTTGTAGGTGTTGCTGTTTGAGTACTTACGTTAGTTGTAATACGTGCTTTAGATAAGCTTTCTAAAGTGTCTCCTGGCTGGATTGCAGGCTCTGCAAATGCCATTGAACTCATAATCCCCATCATTACTGTAAAGCCAATAATTCTCGAATGCATGCTGAACTCCTTATAGTCATCTTTTTTTCATTCGTGGTCCGTAGTGTGCAGATCAATTCTTTAACTTTTGTGAAAACAGATTAAATTTCAGTTCATCTCAAAAAATAATTTTTACTTTTTATTGTGAGCAAAGAGTTTTGATATAGTAGACAAATTACGTAAAACAGAAGATTGGGAAGGATTATGTCAGCAGCTCCACGCATTGGTATTTTAGGTGCAGGCGGTCGTATGGGCCGTACGCTTATTCAAGCAGTTCAACAAGCAGGCTATCAATTAGCTGCTGCGGTAGAGCGTCCGGAAAGTAGTTTGGTGGGCACTGACGCTGGTGAGCTTGCTGGTATTGGTTCAGTGGGTGTGAAGGTTTCAGGAAGCTTGGCCGATGTTCTGAAAGATTGCGATGTAATCATTGATTTTACTGCACCAGTTGCAACTGCTCAGCATTTGAAGCTTTGCCGTGAAGCTGGGGTTGCCATGGTTATTGGGACAACGGGGATGTCAGATGAGCAAAAAGCTGAGTTAGACGAAGTTGCCACTCATACACCTGTGGTTTACGCAGCGAACTATTCAGTAGGCGTAAATGTATCAATCAAGTTACTTGAGCTTGCAGCAAAAGTATTTGGCGATACAGTAGATATTGAAGTGATTGAAGCTCATCACCGTCATAAAGTAGATGCGCCGTCAGGTACAGCACTCATGATGGGTGAAGCGATTGCAGATACTTTAGGCCGTAACCTAAAAGAAGTTGCTGTCTATGGGCGTGAAGGGCACACAGGTCCGCGTGAACGTCAAACGATTGGTTTTGAAACCATTCGTGGTGGCGATATCGTGGGTGAGCACACTGTGATGTTTATTGGTGAAGGTGAGCGCGTTGAAGTGACTCATAAAGCAACGAATCGTATGAACTTTGCTGCTGGTGCAGTGCGAGCTGCTGCATGGGTTGTGGGCCGTGAAGCGCGTAAGTATGACATGAAAGATGTTTTAGGATTGAACGACGTACAGGTTTAAAACCCTGTCCGTATTCCATGTGTAGCGAGAAAAACAAGATAGAGCAGAACATGAATAAAAAACAAATTGCCTTGACCACTCTTCTTTGCTTAAGCAGCCTCTGGACGGGGGCTGCTTCTACGGAAAAAGCTAAACTCAGCTTAGACCGTAATAATATTAAAGTCTGGACCTATCAAAAGACTGATAATCCAGTCTTTCAATATAAAGCTGAAACGACTTTTGATGTCCCACTTGAACGTGCTGTTGCTGTGATTTTAGATGTAAATCGTGCCGATCAGTGGGTGCCCTATATGGGCAAGGTTCAGATGTTGTCTCAAGATGAGAAAAAGGGTGAATTCACACTCTATATGCTGTTAGATTTTCCTTTTCCTTTAAAAGATCGCGATATGGTAGTGAAAGGAAAAATGAGTAAAGCGGCCAATGGTCTTATTACCATTAAGAACACGGCGATTAATAGTAATTATCCGTTACAACCTGATGTCGTGCGCTTAACGCGTTATGAAGGAGACTGGACCTTCCAGAAATTAGCCAATAATAAAGTTAAAGTAACCACAAGCGGTTATGCTGACCCAGCCGGTGCGATTCCGCTGAGCTTCGTAAATATGTTTGTTCAACAGCAACCTTATCAGATGTTGCTGAAAATGAAGCGGGAAGTGACGAGTCCGATTTACGAGCAACCCAAGTTACCAGAAATTTTAAAATAAATAGCTTAAAAAAAAAGCGCCTGAGATCAGGCGCTTTTTTTATTAATCTGAACACTGCTGTAATGCTTGGGCGGGACTACTCTCGCGTTTGATTTGGAATAAAACCAATAACAAACCTAACCCTGCTAACAATGCACCAGCAAATGATACTGCGCTATAACCCCAACCTAAATCGAGTACTAACGCACCTGCTGCTGCTCCAACTGCGTTACCTAAGTTAAAAGCACCGATATTCACTGAAGAGGCAAGGCCTGGTGCTTCGTGAGCGACAGACATTACACGCATTTGTAATGGTGGAACTAAAGCAAAAGTTGCAGCACCCCAGATCACTAATGCAATGGCTGCTCCAATCTGGCTTTGTGCAAGGATTGGGAAAGTCACCATCATTACAATTAACAGAACCAAGAAACCAATCAGAGTTTTGTTAATAGACAAATCTGCAAAGCGACCGCCTAAATGATTACCAACCGAGAAACCTACACCAATCAACATGAGCATAAACGTAATGAAGGTTGGTGAAGCATGTGTAAACTCAGTCAAACTTGGCGCGATGTAGGTATAGAGCGTAAACATTGCACCTGCACCAAGCACGGTGGTGAGTAGAGCAAGTATTACAGGGGCACGCGTCAATACTTTCAACTCAGCTTTCACATTCGGTTTTTGGGCAACCATACCTTGTGGTAATGCTTTCCATAAAGCGAGCATAGTAATCACACCAAGCAATGAAATCGCAAGGAAAGACATACGCCAGCCAATGTTTTGCCCAACCCATGTTGCCAACGGTACACCACCAATATTGGCAATGGTTAATCCCATAAACATGGTTGCTACAGCACTGGCCTGTTTATGTGCGGGCACAATGCTTGCTGCTACAACTGAACCGATCCCGAAGAAAGCACCATGGTTAAGGCTTGTGATGAGACGTGCACCTAATAAGCTCATATAGCTTGGTGAAAATGCCGCTATCAGGTTACCTACCGTAAAGATCGCCATCAGAAAGATAAGCGCATTACGTCGTGCAAAACCGCCAAACCAAAGTGTCATGAAAGGCGCACCTAGCATGACGCCAAGTGCATAGCCCGTAATTAACATTCCGGCCGTTGGAATTGAAATCCCTAAATCATTAGCGATATTCGGCAACAGTCCCATCGGTGAGAATTCCGTGGTGCCAATGGCAAAGGCACCAATTGCCAATGCCAATAACGAGAACGCCGTATTTGATTGAGTGTTCATGAGTTTAGTCCCAAACTGGTGCCCATGGCTCTGGGCTAACTTCACGACTGTTACGATCAAGTTCAGCAATCATTTGCATTTCAGCTGAAGTTAACTCGATATCCTGTGCTTTTAAGTTGCTAATCAGGTTTTCACGTTTAGTCGAAGATGGAATGACTGCAAAACCACGTTGCAGTGCCCACGCAAGTGCAATTTGTGCTGTCGTTGCTTTATGAGCTGCTGCAATTTCAGTTAAAACAGGGTCTTGAAGCACTTTACCGTACGCAAGCGTCATATATGAAGTGACATCAATATTCTTCTCTTGTAAGAAATTTACAAGTTTATGGTTTTGAAGATAAGGGCTTAACTCAATCTGGTTAGTTGCAATATTTTCAGCACCAATTGTATCAATCGCTTGTTGAGTAAGCTCAATATTGAAGTTTGAAATACCAATTTGTTTAGTAAGACCTTGTTCTTTCGCTTCAAGTAAAAGCTTCATGATTTCAGGAATCGAAACGCCTAAATCTGGTGCTGGCCAATGAATCAAAGTTAAATCGACATGGTCAGTACGAAGCTTTTCTAAGCTTTCTTTTAAGCTTGGAATAAACTTATCTTGAGCAAAATTATCTACCCAGATTTTTGTGGTTAGAAATAAGTCCTGACGTGATACACCGCTTTCGGCAATGGCTTGACCAATCGCTGCTTCATTTCCATAAATTTGAGCAGTGTCAATTACACGGTAACCTACCTCTAAAGCAGTTTTAACAGAATCAATGACTGCTTGTTCTTGAAGACGGAAAGTACCTAGACCAAAACGTGGAATATTCATATGTTCACCTAAATTTGAGTAATCATTTAACATGAGATGCATTTTGCTTTTTTTATTGTTGCGAAAAAATACATGAATAAGCAAAATATCTTTGATCATTAGTCAATAATGGAATAAGACATGAAATCAACAATTGAAGAACTCGTCGCGTTTATCGCAATCGTTGATACGGGTTCTTTTGTTGCTGCAGCAGATCACCTGAAACAAACACCTTCAGGGGTAAGTCGATCTTTAACCCGATTAGAGGCGAAGCTAGATGTAACCTTACTTGAGCGAACTACACGTAAGTTGAAACTAACACAAGAGGGGCAACAGTTTCTTGTGAAGGCTCGTAAAATTTTAAATGAGCTGAATGCTGCCGAAGAAGAATTACAAAAGTCTGATCAAGATACTTCTGGTCTTATACGAATTGATTCGGCAACGCCTTTTGTTTTACATGTGGTTGCTCCATTAATGCATGCTTTTCGCAAGCGATATCCACATATTGAAATTGAGTTAAATAGTAATGATCAGGTGATTGATCTATTGCAGCATAAAACTGATGTCGCATTCCGATTTGGTGATCTACATGACTCAAGTATGCGTGCCAAACTGGTATGTAAAAGTCGCTTATATATGGTTGCTAGTCCTGACTATTTAAATCAGGCAGGCTATCCACAGAAACCAAATGAGTTAAATGAACATGAACTTATTGGTTTTACTAAGCCTGCTCATTTAAATACTTGGCCGCTTAAAGTGGGCAGCGATTATTTTATAGCTCAACCCCATATTAAAGCTTCAAATGGAGAAACAGTTCGGCAGCTTGCACTACGTGGGCATGGAATTACATGCTTATCAGAATTTATGGTTTGGAAAGATTTAGAAGAAGGTCGTTTGGTCGCTTTATTTGAAGATGAGATAGAGCTGAGACTTCAAAGCATCCATGCTGTGTATTATCAACAAGAGCATCTACCAAAACGAATCCGTTTATTCATTGAGTTTTTGGCAGAACAATTAAAAGATGGTTTTAAAAGCGCTCTCTAAAAGTAGCATAGCCATCAGTTGGAAAATGAACTTCTAAAATTGGAGTGATTTGTCCCTCTGAGGAATGTTGTGCCAGAAAATAGCTTTTTTGCTGTTGTCGGCAAGTGAAATATAATTTGGAATAAGTCGAATTCACCATGACAACTTCATTTGAGCTATTACGCTTATATTGATAGTGAGAAATCGTACTGGCCTCATCGTCAGTGCGCTGCTCCATTTTATAGTCTTGTTGATTGGTCATTTTTAAATAACCTTCAATGAGACTCTGGCAAACCGTATGTCTGTACTGCTCGTTTTTTGGTTGTGGCTGGCAACCTGCTAAAACAATAGTAAATAACAATATAGCTTTTAATTTCATGAGCTTGCTACTCTTTGAGTTGATTTATATAGCGTAAAGGTGTTCTATAAACCAGTACAGATACAGAAATTTTTAAAAAAGCAGCACAGAATGACTTTTCAATATCAGGTTCTTGCCAATCAATTAGCACATCGAATTTATCAAGATGAGCTCAAGCCTCATCAAAAGCTGATTTCATTACGAGATTTCGCTCGTCAGCACAGTATTAGCTTAAGCACAGCAAAAAGTTGCTATGAATTGCTTGAGGCGAGGGGATTGATTTATGTAAAGCCGAAATCAGGTTATTTTGTGGTTGCTCGTAGTCAATCTAGCCCTATTCCGGATAGCCCAGATTTTTTGTCTTTACCTCGGCAAGTCTCAAATCTAGAGTTGCATAACCAAATTCAAGAAGCAGCCTTACAAAGCCATCTCGTACCGTTGGGTTCGATTCAATTGACGCCGCATTTTATTCCGGTAGAAGGTTTACGTCGTTCTATTCAACGGGCTTTAAAAAATTGCCAGCCACAAGACTTTCTCTATTGTAATAAACAAGGACATGAGCAATTAAGAAAAGCCCTTTCTGATCATTGGCGCGAAGACGGTATCTTCATTGCAACGGAAGATATTTTTATTACCAATGGTTGCATCCCTGCTTTGTCGTTAGTGATTCAGCACCTAACAGAAGTAGGCGATAGTATTTTAATTCCGACACCTACTTTCAATGGGCAACTACAGCTTTTAGCAAGTTTAAAACGGCAGATTATTGAAATTCCAGCACATCATCGTGGTATTGATCTTGAACGTTTAGAATCATTGATGCAGCAAGGTTTGGCGAAGGTTTGCCTGATGACAGCCAATTATCAAAATCCTTTAGGATATTGTTTAAGTAATGCAGAAAAACAAAAGATTGCTGAATTAGCTGCAAAGTATCAGTGCTTTATTATTGAAGACGATATTTTTGGTGAATGTGGTTACAGCAATGAACGCCCGCTACCGATTCGCTATTGGGATCGCGAAGGCTATGTCATTTGGTGTGGGTCAGTTTCTAAGTCATTATCGAGCGCATATCGGGTAGGGTGGTTTTGTTTAAGCTCAAAGCTACAGCATTTAAAACTAGAGCTACTAGCAAGTAATATTGGCGTAAATACACCGCTACAATTAGGCCTAGCTGATTTTATTTATAGCCGTGGTTATCGAGAGCATTTAGAGCAGCTACGACCAAATCTAATGCGACAGGTCGAACAATATCGTAGTTGTATTTTAAGAGCCTTTGACGGCCTTCCCATTGCGTTAAGTCAGCCCGAAGGGGGCTACGCACTTTGGATACAATTACCTAAGGAAGTAGATACCTTAGCGCTGTATTACACTGCGAAAGCCGAAGGAATCACCGTGGTACCAGGCCATGTTTTTGGTGAGGATGAACGATATCGACATTTCATTCGTTTAAATGCGGGTCATGAATTAACAGCAGATGTCCGCCAAGCAATTAGTGACTTGGCGGAATGGTCACGACAACAGATGAAAACCTTAAGTTAGTTTTATTCTGCGAAGTCTGCTTTCAACACAATGCGGTAGCGTGCCTGACCTGAGTGTAAACGTTCAATTGCTTCATTGAGCTCTGACATTGGAAATAGCTCAATTTGAGGCGTAATTTTTTTGCGTGCAGCAAACTTCAAAAGTTGACGTAGTGCAGCTGGTGAACCCGTCGGTGAACCTGTCACTGACTTAGCACCACTAATAAGTGAACCTACAGAAACAGGAACAGGCTCCAGAGTAAGCCCCAAGAAGTGCAATGAACCATTGGGTGCTAGTGTAGAAATGAAAGCACGCCAGTTTAGGGTCACGTTTACTGTGCTGAGCAATAAATCAAATTTCCCTTTTTGTGCTGTTACCGCGTCTGTATCGCGGCTATTCACGACATGATCTGCCCCCATTGCTTTAAGTTCCTCTGTTTTATCAGGGTTGGAACTAAATGCAGTGATCTCACAGCCCCAAGCTTTGAGTAGCTTAATGGCGATATGCCCTAAGCCACCAATGCCAATCACACCGACATGATGTGTTGCTTGAATCTTATGTTTAAGTAATGGGTCAAAAACGGTAATTCCGCCACAAAGTAAAGGACCAGCACTTTCAGCGTCTAAATCTTCAGGGAGGGGAATAGCCCACTGCCAACCTGCACGGACCCTATCGGCAAAACCACCAGCATGCCCCACGATTGTTGCAACACTTCCGCCTGTACAAAGTACTTGCTGACCACCAATACATTCATCGCAGGCTTGGCAACTTTCCGCGGTCCAGCCAATGCCGACACGTTGCCCGATTTGTAGACCTTTGGCTTCTGAACCCAAAGCAACAATTCGTCCAATAATTTCATGGCCCGCAACCACAGGGTAGACAGTCGAGCGCCATTCATTGTTCAAAACAGAAATATCAGAATGACATAAACCACAGTATTCAACTTTTACCTCAACCTGATGCGGTTGTAATTCACCTGCATCAAATTGGTAGGGAACCAGTTTCTCACCTGCTTGCATTGCGGCATAAGCCTGAATCGTATTATTGCTCATCGGAAACTCCTTAAGCGGATTTGAACCGTTCGAGTGGGTTATGAAGCTTTAAATTGACAATCGTTTTCATGATCATCGACCATGCCTACTGCTTGCATAAAAGCATAACAGGTGGTTGGGCCGACAAATTTGAAGCCATTCTTTTTAAGAGTCTTGGAAAGTTTTACGCTGAGTTCAGTTTGTGCAGGAGCCTTACGATAATCTACAACATCATTGTGTTGTGGAGCTGCATCTACAAACTGCCAAAGCCATTTAGGAACATCACCGACTTGTGCTTTGAGCGCTTGCCAAGCAATTGCATTATCACGAATAGCTTTGAGTTTGCCTAAGTGGCGAATTAAGCCTGCATCGGATAATTTTAGTTCTAAAAAATCATCTGTGAATGAAGCAATTTCTGCAATCGGATGATTAAAAAAATGCTGACGGTAGCTTTCTCTTTTTTTTAGTACGGTAATCCAAGATAAACCAGCTTGCTGGCCTTCAAGGCAAAGCATTTCAAATAAACGTGCTTCGTCATGTTCCGGTTTGCCCCATTCTTCATCATGGTAGGCAATATAGAGTGGATCGTCGGAACACCATCCGCAACGTTGAGTTTTCATGATAATGCTCCTTATATTTATCTTAGAATTTTAAAGTTTAAACAGCACCCATTCATTTGGGCGAGTATCCCAATAATACAGTTCAGCTTGAGTTAAGTCTTCAAACTTTAGCCAAAAGTCTTTACCAACTTTATCTGAAAAACCGGTACTGATTAGCAGGGCATCATCGCTGATTTCCATGATCCAGCCTTGATAACTATTGCCATTTAAAATGATCTTTTGCTGGTTGCCAGACTCGGCAAACTCTACTAAGCGATTGATCAGCGCTTCCGACATAAAATGTTCCTAGCGTAAATATGAATAAGGATTAACAGCACCACGTCCTTTGCCATCTAGGTAAAGACCATAATGAAGATGAGGTGAAGTATAACGTGCATTGCCCGTATTGCCGACATAGCCAATTAGATCGCCTTTTTTGACATAGTCACCCACATTTAAGCCACGTTTGTGGTCATCAAGGTGGGCATAATAATGCCATGTTCCAGCTGGACCTAAAATCCAGATGACTTTGCCACCTAAGTTGTTATTGCGAAGATCGGCAACGAGCCCTTCAGTTGCACTGTATACTTTGGTTCCACGTGGAGCCAAAATATCAATTCCTTCGTGACTACGACCTTGACTGCGAGCAGCTCCCCATGTGTCTTTTAACTCATCTCGATCGACACCTTTCACGGGTACAGGCAGTCGATTTGGAAGCTGCATACTTTTAAGTTTATTAACTTGAGCAGGTGGAAGTGGGGCAGGTTTCTTAGGTGCACTGGCACAGGCCGCCAATAGAATAATCAGAAAACCAAGTGAGAAATGAGAAACAAAACGTCGCACAAAATACTCCCTGTCACAGTCATATCAAAATTATTTTGCTCACTATGTCACGAACGGCTTGTCGAGATCAATTTTTTCATAGCTGTTGGTACACCTTTGGCAATAGCCTGTTCCGGACTTAACCATTGGCCTTCAAGTTCAATCCCCAGATGTTCTTTTTGATCAGGTTCCACGTGGAACGTGTGGGCATTAAGTAACCATGTGAAGTGAGTGAAGCTATGACTGATCTGAAAAGTTTGCGGTTGAGCCTGTAATTTAAATTGCTGACTTAAACTCAGTCGTTCATGTTCATTTTCTAAAATAGGTAAACAGAATAAACCACCCCATAGACCATGAGCTTGACGTTGTTGCCAGAACCATTCATCTTCGCACTGGATAATAAGAACATCTGCTGTTCTAACAGGTGGTGTTTTTTTTGGTTTTTTAAAAGGTAATTCTTGTTCTAAACCTTGCTGATAAGCCTGACAATGAGCCTGCATTGGACAATATAAACAAAGAGGTTTTTTGGGCGTACAGATGGTTGCGCCCAAGTCCATAATTGCTTGCGTGTAGTCATGGTTGCGATGTGTCGGGCAAAGCTCTTCAGCCAGTTTCCACATTTCACGTTCGTGCTGTGGTTTGCTTAAGTCATCTTCAATGGCAAAAAAACGAGCTAAGACACGTTTCACGTTGCCATCCATAATCACGCCGTACTGACGTAAACCCAAAGACATGAGTGCACCTGCGGTAGAGGGACCAATGCCGGGTAGTGCAATCCATTCTTCTAGTGTTTCAGGAAACTTACCCTGCTGAGCAACAAGACCAGCAGCTTTATGCAAATTGCGTGCACGAGCGTAATAGCCAAGACCCGCCCAGTAAGGCGCTACTTCATCCCAAGTTGCATGACCTAACGTTTCTACCGTAGGAAAGCGCTCCATAAAACGGTCAAAATATTGCAGAACCGTTTTCACCTGAGTCTGCTGCAACATAATTTCAGAAACCCAAACTTTGTACGGATCATCTGCAACTTGCCAAGGCAAATCGTGACGACCATGTTGGTCGAACCAGTTTAAAAGGGCATCAGAAAAAGAAAATTCAGGCATGAACAGCTATAGAAGAGAAGTAAGGGCTAAATTATAGCTGAAATTTAGATGAAATTTTGTTTAAAGCAGGCGAACAGTGAGAGTATGTTAAACAGAGATTACCTGATAATGAGTAACCTCTGTTTCATGTATAAAAAGGATTAATCCTTTTGTACACCCCAACGTTGGTCAAGTTTCAACGGCTGGTTTTTGTAGTACGGAATGACATGAATGTGGAAATGATCAGAATTTTGTCCGAACACTTCACCATCATTGAAGCCAATATGGAAACCGTCTGGTTGATGGCGAAGTTGTGTTTCGTGGCGAGCAATTTCAAGAAGTGTAAGCAAGCCTTGATGTTCTTTAGAAGTGATATCAAAAAAAGAACGAACATGGCGTAGTGGTGTTACCACACAGTGGCCTTTAGATAGCGGATTAGAATCAGGCAAAATTACAGCAAATTCATTCTTATCAATGATGTCATATTCATCAAATTCGCAATACGGACATTTCTTGTCAGTCATTGTTGTATCCTCTCATGTTATTCCATTAAACCCCGAGTGCGGGAAATAAGACTAGGCTTTGCTCTAGCTCAACGGGAGTATAGTTATTGAAGTATGGTTTAAAAAATACAGTAAAAATATTGCAAAGTCATAAACATTTAAGGGAGCAAATGCGAAAAAACATTTGCTCCAAATTGGCTTCTTTTATTTTAAAGTACGATCTAACAACGCGTACATTTTAGCAAGGCCTTGTTTTTCCGCTTCGCTATTGTAGCCAAGGTCTACACCATTCGCTTTAGCTTTTTCATCTGCAAGCGGGTTACTAAAGCCATGTTTAGCACCTTCTAAAACCACTACTTCGTGTTTAACCTCAGCAGCTTGCATCTCTTTTTCAAAATTAGCAACATCTTCTAAGGTGACCATGCTGTCTAGTTCACCATGTAGTACTAAAACTTCACCCTGAATGCTGCCTTTTTGAGCAGGTGCTTTCGGAGCTAATGTAGCATGGAACGTTATAATTGATTTAAGTGGTGTACCTGAGCGAGCAAGGTCTAATACAACTTTGCCACCATAGCAGAAGCCAATTGCAGCAAGTTTTTCACTATTTACTTCTGGTTGGGCCGCTAGAGTTTGAAGCGCTGCATTGGCACGATCGGTAACCGTATCTAAATTTTCAAATGTCTGCATCATCCATTCATAGGCTTGAGCGGCAGTCGAGGTTACTTTTTTATCGCCATACATATCAATTGCAAGCGCAGCATAGCCATGTTCAGCAAGCTCACGTGCACGTTGTTCCGTATATTCGTTACGACCCCACCACTCAGGACCAACAATTACACCCGCAACAGGTGTTTCACTATCTGGAGCCGCAAAGTAACCAATTAAATGGCTGCCATCTGGTGCAGTATATTGAATTTCACGGGTTTTAATTGCTGTACTCATAACCTTAATCCTGAAATTTAAAGAGATTTAAACACGCTTGATTAAAGCATAAAAAGATAAAAGTGATATAAATAACTGTGTAAGAATCTACATCAAAACAAAAGAGAGAAATCTTCACGCAATAAAAAAGAAGGAAACCAGTTCCTTCTTTTTAGGTGATCATGATTAAGTTACGTTCTGCCTCGGGAAATGAACCCAATTACAGCGAGAATTACAGCCACAACTAATAAAATCACGGCAAAGTCTTTAGATAGTCCTGCAACACCACCAAACCCTAATAGACTGGCAATGAGTGCAATCACTGCAAAAATTATAGCCCAACGGAACATATGCTGTTCTCCTTATTTTTTCATTGTTGTTTAACTATATAGCTTGTTTTTTGCACCGAATGTGTCGTTTATGTGGTTGAAATGTATATTAAACAATCATTTTGTGATGCTAGGAATACAGCTTCTTTTTTCGTACAGACTACTTCAATGTTATACTTAGCCACTGTTTCATCTCATCAGCTGCTAAAACATTATGTCTACCGAGACCTCACTTCGACCACTCTTCTGGAAAAACTATCCATTAGAGCAACTCACTCAAATTGAGTGGGAAGCTTTATGCGATGGGTGTGGTTTGTGCTGTTTGGTCAAGCTTGAAGATGAAGATACCCATGAGGTGGCTTATACCAAAGTGGCCTGTAAATTACTCGATTGTGATACAGGACGTTGTACCGATTATCCAAATCGTCAGCAGCAAGTGCCTGACTGTTTGCAATTAACCCCAGAGTCTTTAAAAACAATTCATTGGTTGCCATCGAGCTGTGCCTATAAGCGCTTGAATGAAGGCAAAAATCTACCTTCTTGGCATTATTTAAATACAGGTTCGAGACAAAGCGTCGTTAAGGCGAAAAAGTCAGTTGCTGGACGTTGTCTTTCTGAAGTTGATGTCCATGAAGATGATCTAGAAGATTATGTCGTACGATGGGTGCGTTAATATGCTCGTGATGGGCATTTTTAATTACAACGTATTATAAAGTAACATTTAATCGTAAATTTTTTGCTCATCTCCGTTATATAACAATAAAAACAAAAGGAGATAAGAGTGATGAGACGATTAGCAACCCCCTTATTATGTAGTAGCTTTTTTTTATTGATGGCTTGTGGGTCTAATAATACAAATTCAAAAAATCTTGAACAAAATACGTCTGCAAAAGCAGAGCAGACCGCCTTAACCGAACAACCTTATCAAACTGAAATATTTGCTCAATTCAATGAACCTTGGGCTTTGACCAGCTTGCCTGATCAGCGTTTATTAGTCACTGAACGGCAAGGTAAATTAAAAATTTTTAACCCTAAAAATAAACAAATCTTGGATGTTCAAGGAGTTCCAGCAGTGAACTATGGGGGACAGGGTGGTTTAGGAGATGTCATTTTGCATCCTGACTTTGCTAAGAATCATTGGGTTTATCTCAGCTACGCTACAAAAGGACAAGGCGGATCTGGGGCAGTGATTTCGCGTGCGAAATTAGATTTATCTAACCCCAATCAGCCAAAACTTACTGATATAAAGCAGATTTGGCAGCAAGTACCCAAAGTTTCAGGACAAGGCCATTATGGACATCGTATGCTTTTTGGCGCAGACGGTAAGCTTTGGGTCAGTTCAGGTGAACGGCAAAAGTTTGACCCTGCTCAAAACATGAAAAGTAACTTGGGTAAAATCTTGCGTTTAAATGAGGATGGTTCAGCGGTTGTAGGTAACCCTTTTTATAAGCAAGGCGGTGTAACTGCTGAAATATGGTCGCTTGGACACCGTAATCCATTAGGTATGGCTTTTGACCGCCAAGGACAGCTCTGGGTAGTTGAAATGGGACCTAAAGGTGGTGATGAGCTTAACGTCATCGTAAAAGGTGAAAATTATGGTTATCCAATCGTTTCAAATGGAGACCATTATTCAGGTCAACCTATTCCAAACCATCACACTCGCCCAGAATTTAAAGCACCAGAAATTGACTGGACTCCCGTAATCTCTCCGTCGAGCCTAATCATTTATCAGGGACAACAATTTCCTGCATGGAAAAATAAGGCGTTAATTGGCGGGCTATCTTCAGAAGCAATTATTGTGGTGGATTTAGAGCATAAACCCGTGAAAGAAGTGCAAAGACTAGATATGAAAAAACGTATTCGTGGATTACATGAAGCACAAGATGGCTCGATTTGGGTGATTGAAGATGGCTCAAATGCGCGTTTACTGAAGCTAAGTAAGAAACCCTCTTAATGCGAACCAGCCTATAAATAACGGACGTGTCTCATAGATTCAAATTGTAGATTTCTGTGAGACACAATAGACTATAGTGAAAAGACGATAAAGCAATTTGAGATGTCAGACACCCATATTCCACTTCCTGAACGCCTGCGCCCGAGAGACTTGTCTGAAATTATTGGGCAAGATCATTTATTAGGTGAACATGCGCCCTTACGTCAAATGATTGATCAGGGACATTTGCCTTCTATTATTTTTTGGGGGCCACCAGGCGTTGGTAAAACAACAATTGCTTTGCTTTTGGCTCAAGCGATAGATCGCCCATTTGTGAGCTTATCTGCGCTGAATACGGGCGTAAAAGAATTACGTGAAGTGATTGCAGAAAGTGGTGATTTACTGACACCTGTGGTTTTTATTGATGAAATTCACCGCTTTAATAAATCACAGCAAGATGCGTTATTGGGTGCAGTTGAAAAAGGCAAAATTACCTTAATTGGCGCAACGACTGAAAACCCATCTTTTGAGGTGAATAGTGCGCTTTTATCTCGTTGTCAGGTCTATACCTTAAATAGTTTAGACAGTGAGGCAATTCAGACACTCCTCAATAATGCACTTCAAACCGATAAATTCTTAAAAGAGCGTTATATTCATGTTGAAGAATACGATGCTCTGATTCAATTCGCAGCAGGCGATGCTCGTAAAGCGCTTAATTTACTGGATTTAATTGCAAGTACCTTTGAACCAGAAATTGAAAACACGATTACCAATGCGGTGGTGGTGAAAGTCGCTCAGCAAAATATTGCGCGTTATGACAAATCGGGTGAGCAGCATTACGACCTCGTTTCTGCCTTTATTAAATCAATTCGTGGTAGTGATCCAGATGCAACCCTGTATTGGATGGCACGTATGCTCAAAGGCGGAGAAGATCCGGTTTTTATTGCAAGACGTATGCTGATTGCAGCTTCAGAAGACATTGGAAACTCTAACCCTAATGCGTTATTACTTGCAGGTGAGTGTTTCCGCTCCGTACAAGCTGTGGGGATGCCTGAGGCTCGAATTATTTTGGGCCAAACCGCGGTTTATTTAGCAACGAGTGCAAAAAGTAATAGTACTTATTTAGCGATTAATAAGGCCTTGGAACTTGCTGAAAAAACGGCAAATTTACCTGTGCCTTTGCATTTGAGAAATGCACCAACCAAGCTGATGAAACAGCAAGGCTATGGGATTAATTATCTCTATCCTCACGATTACCCTGAGCACTTTGTGTTGCAAGACTATTTGCCACCTGAGTTAAAGGGAACCAAACTCTATGAATCTGCGAGAAATAAACGTGAGGTTGAAGGTGAGCGCTTACAGCAACGCAGATGGCAGCAGGAACAATAGTTTATTTATGCTTCTGCTCTAGTTCTTCAGTCACTTGACCGTAAATCAGTAGCGTAAACACGCCTGTGCCGCCAATAATATTGCCAATAGTGGTTGGGATCAGGAAAGTAAACAGATAGTCATTAATGGAAGCCTCTCCTTGCCAGACGAGATAGGACATTTCTGTAGAACCTACCACTACATGGGTAAAGTCACCCAGTCCTATCAAGTAAGTCATGAAAAAGATGAGCAGGAACTTATTACTAACTGAGGGTAACATCCAGACCAAGGCAGCAATTAACAGTCCTGACATAATACCTTTGAGCATATTCTGGGTGGCAGAAAAGGAACCGACATGATGGGCGAGTTCATCCAGTGCTTTGTCAATATCTGGAGTAAACAGGTGAGTAGTTAAGAAAAATAAACTCGCTAACGCTGTCCCAATGATATTGCAGAGAATCACAATGCCCCATAAGCGGCCCACTGCTCGTAATTTATCGAAGGTAAAGGGTTTGAATAAAGGCACAACAGTGGTGATGGTATTCTCGGTAAAGAGTTGCATGTGACCTAAAATCGCGATCAGGAACCCAATGGTATAACCGATATTGGTGATTAAATCGGTCCAGACCGCATCAGTAGGGAGATAAGAAGCAATAATCGCTTTAAATACAAATGAAAAACTGATGACTAAACCCGCCGCAATCCCTGAAAAGATCAGTGCAGCCGTTGGACGATCCAGCTCTTCGGCACCATCACGGCGGATAATTTCATAGACCAAACGGGGTGACAGTTTTTCATGTTCTTCAACTGCCATTTTTTCACGCCAGCTTAAGGTTTTCTCGACCTTTTTTTCCTCTATTTCATGATCCATCCGGTTTACTCCTCACTGAATAAATAATTTATATTTCTTATTTTTATTTATTGATAAGGCAGTGCTTGGGATAAATCCAGTCGATTCCTAACAGCTTTATGTGTCTTTTTATAAATTGAATGTGAAGTGGCAGCAGATTATCAGCAATAAGATTAAAGAAATGTATAAGCCCTTAACGTACGGATCAGTGCCATATAGTCACCTTGGGAGGCTTGAGAAATAACAGATGCGACTTCTGCCTGACTCCAGCCTTGTTTTAAGGCGGAATTGCTAAAGTTAGTTAATAAGACCAAAGGATTTTCACCAAAAAGGATTGGATGATTCGTTAATCTCTTTTCAAGCTTAGATATTTCCATAGCTTTACCCTAGTTTTGAAATTTAATTATTGTGAAGTGCTTAATGTTTTTTTAGATTTTAGTGCTTTGTTTTTAGATTGTGCAAGTCATAATTTAATTAAATATACAAATCTGTCTACTTTTTAATATCTTATATAATTAAATATAAAAAAACCGGGCTAAAGCCCGGTTTTTCATGAAGTTTGAACGATTAGAGAGCAGATAAATCTACGCCTAAACGAGCAGCAACTTCTTCATAAGCTTCAACAACACCGCCTAAACCTTGACGGAAACGGTCTTTGTCGAGTTTCTTCTTAGAGTCTTTATCCCATAGACGGCAGCCGTCTGGAGAGAATTCATCACCAAGCACGATACGGTCATGGAAAACACCGAATTCAAGCTTAAAGTCCACCAAGATCATGTTGCCTTCAGCAAATAATGCTTTTAATACATCGTTTACTTGGTAAGTTAACACTTTCATTTGTTCTAATTGTTCAGCAGTCGCCCAACCTAAAGCAATTGCTTGAGATTCGTTAACCATTGGGTCGCCTAGACCGTCATCTTTATAGAACAATTCAAATGTAGGAGGAGTTAACTCTTTACCTTCTTCTACACCTAAACGACGGCATAGAGAACCAGCTGCGTAGTTACGAATTACACATTCAACAGGAATCATTTGAAGTTTTTTAACAAGCACTTCAGTTGGAGAAAGCAATTTTTCAAAATGCGTTTCAATACCCGCAGCAGCAAGTTTTTCCATGATGAAGGCGTTAAAAAGGTTGTTCACCTTGCCTTTACGATCTAGTTGTTCGATTTTTTCGCCGTTGAACGCAGAGGCATCATCACGAAAGACTAAAATCAGATGGTCGGCATTGTCTGTTTCATATACAGATTTTGCTTTACCAGTATAGAGCAAGGTTTGTTTTAACATGAGGGAACCTTTTAAAAAAAATGCCTAGTAAACGACTAGGCTGGCCAATTTTGGTAAATCTGGTTTAACACTTCAGCAGCCACATCTGGGCTTGCAAAAGTGTTGTCTACATTAAATAGAGCAAGAGTATGACTTGAACCTACACCAGTAAGTTTAAGCACATAAGTATTGTCATTTACTTTAATCGTCGCCTGATTACTGCCTTGAGCGATGATGTTGTAATTTAAAGTACTTAATGTCGCTTTGGTGTATTGCCAGATCTCGGTCGTATTCCCATCAACTTTTAATAATGGGTTTTTATTACCGTCGGTCACAAGCTGAGGACGTCCAAGCGCAGTTGTCGTTTGAGCAGATGCATCTGCTGTTGCATTGTTACCTTGAGTTTGTTCAGGGCGTGGCAATGCAAAACGGTTACCGCGCTGGTTTTCAAACTTCGGCGCGTGCTCGATAGCGAGCTGGTCAACAGTTGGTGCAGGATACAAAGGTGTCGCTGGTCGTACAGTTGCATCGGCAGGATACTCAAGCGGGGCAAGTTGCTTGGCATTTTTATAATCTAAAGAGTGATTATTAATTGCGAAGCGACCACAACCAGCTAAACTTAAGGCTGAAACTGCAAGGACTAAACCAAGACGTAATTGCATCATAAATTGCTCTTATTAAATAATTCCCGCATCTTTTAGGGCATTGCGGAGAGGTTCGCGATATTGCTCAGCGAGAGGAGTGAGTGGTAAACGAATACCAGTATCAATCAGTCCCATCTCATGTAGTGCCCATTTCACAGGAATTGGGTTTGATTCGCAAAATAGAATATTGTGTAAATTTGCAATCTTATTGTTAATCGTCTTCGCTTGTTGTTCATCTTTAGCAATCGCAACAGCGCATACTTCACTCATTGCTTTAGGTGCAACATTTGCAGTAACCGAAATATTACCGTCAGCGCCAAGAAGCATGAGTTCCCAAGCAGTTTCGTCGTCACCTGAGTAGACAGCCATCTTGCCATTTAAAGCTTCGATTAATGCTTTACCACGAGGTACATCACCTGTCGCATCTTTAATACCAACAATATTAGGGATCTCTGCTAAACGAACAGCTGTGTCGTTTGCAAGATCTACACCAGTACGACCTGGTACGTTATAAAGAATAAGAGGTAGTTCTACGGCTTCAGCAATCGCTTTATAGTGTTGGAATAGGCCTTCTTGAGTTGGCTTGTTATAGTACGGCGTCACAAGTAAAGCTGCATCCGCGCCAAGATCTTTCGCAGCTTTAGTTAATTCGATTGCTTCACGGGTTGAGTTTGCACCAGTACCGGCAATAATTGGAATACGTTTATTGGCTACACGAATAATTTCTTTAATAACCTGTGTGTGCTCTTCCATGCTCAATGTTGAGGCTTCGCCGGTTGTACCGACGGCTACAATACTGTTTGTACCTTGTTCTATGTGCCACTCAACCAGCTTCTCAAGACCCTTCCAATCTACACCGCCGTCTTTCAACATTGGTGTGACGATTGCGACGATTGAGCCTTGAATGGTCTGTGCTTGCTGAGTCATTTTTAAAAATATCCTATTTATCCATCCGAATCTGAGGTAAGAAAAACAAAATGTGGGATGGTTGCAGTATTTTGATTGTCCAGTTCTAACAATAACAGATTGTTGAATGACAATTATGCAAATTATGACTGATCAGACGCATAAGAACAATACGCCTAACGGATAATCGCGAGGTAAACTTGAGGAAAAGATAGGATGTTTTCATTATTGTCAGCTGAGAGAGGCCAGTAAATATAACAATAGAGCCTGATTCGACTGGACCTTACTTAATATGTACTTTTTTTATGGCAAGATAGAATGCAATTTTCCCGGTTGGGATTGAAGATGACATGAATATGAATAAACAACCACAAAATGCGGTTTTAATCGTAGTTGATGTGCAAAATGGTTTTACACCGGGTGGGAATTTAGCAGTTGCCGATGCCGATACAATTATTCCAAAGATTAACCAACTTGCTGATTGTTTTGAAAATGTTGTTTTGACACAAGATTGGCATCCCGATAATCATATATCTTTTGCACAAAACCATTCGGGTAAGCAGCCATTTGAAACCATTGAACTCGACTATGGGCCACAAGTGCTTTGGCCTAAGCATTGTGTGCAGGGTACTCACGATGCCGAATTTCATCCGAATTTAAATATTCCGACTGCTCAACTGATTATTCGAAAGGGTTTTCATGCTCATATTGATAGCTACTCGGCTTTTATGGAAGCAGACCATGCCACAATGACGGGTTTAACGGGTTACTTAAAAGAACGCGGTATTGATACGGTTTATGTGGTCGGAATCGCCACGGACTTTTGTGTGGCATGGACTGCCTTGGATGCAGTTAAACAAGGTTTTAAAACTTTAGTGGTTGAAGATGCTTGTAAAGCTATTGATCTGAATGGCTCGTTAGAACACGCGTGGCAAACCATGCAGCAACAAGGTGTTATCCGTATTCAATCGACTGATCTGTTGAGTGGGCGCTAAGTCTATTGGTCTAGTATTTTAATTTTTAGGGATAGAAAGTATGTCTGCATTACTGCGCTTTACCCAATTTATTCAAAAAACTTTTGCTCTATGGGTTATTGTTTTTGCAGCACTAGCGCTATGGCAGCCTGAATTTTTTGTTTGGCTTAAAGCTTACATTCCATGGATCTTGGGCATTATTATGCTCGGCATGGGAATGACCATGACTGTAGACGACTTTAAAGGTGTATTGCAAAGTCCTAAAGCTGTGTTGATTGGGGTGGTTGCCCAGTTTGTGGTGATGCCCGGTTTAGCATATGTTCTATGTAAATTATTTAATTTACCGCCTGAAATTGCCGTTGGGGTTATTTTAGTGGGGTGCTGTCCCGGTGGAACTGCTTCAAACGTGATTACCTACATGGCCAAAGGTAATGTGGCTTTATCGGTGGCTTGTACATCAGTATCAACGCTTTTAGCACCAGTATTAACACCAGCGATTTTTTATTTACTTGCTAGCCAATGGTTAAAGATCGATGCAGCTTCGATGTTTATTTCGATTTTGCAGGTGGTGTTGCTTCCTATTGTTGTTGGTCTGATTTTAAGAACATGGCTTAAACGTCAAGTCGAATCCTATATTCAGGTCATGCCGTTAGTTTCCGTGATTGCAATTGTAGCGATTGTGGCAGCCATTATTGGTGGAAGCAAAGCGGCTATTCTACAGTCGGGTTTGCTCATTTTAGCTGTGGTGATTTTACATAATGGATTTGGATATTTATTAGGTTTTGCAGCAGCGCGATTCTTTAAACTACCGTATGCGGACAGTAAGGCAATTGCTATTGAGGTAGGGATGCAAAACTCAGGCTTAGGTGTTGCACTTGCAGCAGTACATTTTGCTGCTTCTCCAATTACAGCAGTACCAAGTGCTATTTTCAGTCTTTGGCACAATATTTCTGGTCCTGCGCTTGCCACTTATTGGGCAAGTAAACACAAACAAGAATAACTGTAGAAAAACATACATTAGAAAAGAAGGCCAAACGAATAGTTTGGCCTTTTCATTTAAAGCATATTTTGCGGGAGCTGAATTTAGAACTGGTATGTCTTTTGCTTTGGATTGATGCACTAAAAATAACGTGAATATGAGTATAAATCGCAAAGAAAAATAAGGTATTTCCTAGATGAACCAGATTTTTAAATTATTTATTCCCATGCTCTCAAGCAATTTAATTCTAGTTTTAAGTGGATTGATTGATCTTGCTTATGTAGGGCATTTTAGTAATGACCATGTTGCCGCATTATCGGTGACTTTATCTTTATATACAGTGATTTATGTCATTGGGATGGGTATTCTGCAAGGTGTGATCCTCAAGCTCTCGGAAGCTTATGGTTGCCATGACATACCTCATATTCGTCAAATTTTTATTCAAGGCATTTGGCTGATGTTATGTTCGGCATTGGTGAGTATTGGCTTGCTTTACTTGTTCCGCGATTTACCAAAATTATTTGGTGCATCTGAACATGTCGTTTCAATTACTAAAAACTGTATGTGGGCTTTGGTATTTATTTTACCTGCGCATTTACTGATGCGCTTATTTACAGCTTTGTCTCAGGTCACTGAAAATGCGCATAAGGTTTTACTATCAGATAGCATTTTCTTCATTCTTAAAATTATTTTGTCCTATCTTTTGATTTATGGTGTCGCTTTATTTTCAATTCCGCCACTCGGTGCCATAGGGGCTTTGTTAGCCACTCTCATTGTACGGTGGTTTATGTTGGCTGTTTATTACCTGTTTTTCTTAGAGAAAAGCTACATTTTTATTGAGCAACCAGAACGGTCGGTTGAAGATAGCCGACAAAGTCTGCGTATGATTTTAAAAATAGGCATACCCACGGCGATCATGGCGTTGATGGACGTCGTTGCATTTTGTTCGGTTGCTATTCTGATTTTGCCTTTTGGAAGTGTAGTGTCAGCAGCCCATCAAATTGTCGCGAGTACTGGCGGCTTCATGTTTATTTTTCCGTCATCAATTGCCTCGGCTTATAGCATTTTGGTGTCACGATCTATGGGCAGCGGTAACATGCAAGAAGCAAACAAAATTGCCAGACAAAGTGTATGGGTGATTATGGCAGTGAGTGGCAGTCTGTCCCTGTGCTTATGGTTAGAGCGGGACTTGATTGTTACGTTCTATTCAGATGATTTGGCCGTGCAGATTTTGGCTGCATCCTTGTTGTTGATTGTGTGTCTGTTTCATTTCCTTGATGGTTTAATGGCGTTATTGACCTCTTTGTTGCGTTGTTGGGATGTGTCGATTTTACCGATGCTAATTTTCTTGGTCGTAGTACTGGGCTGCGGCTTGGGCGGTGGTTGGTGGATGGCCTATAAAGGGTTGCATTGGCAGGATATCTCAATTTCTGCGATGGGAATTTATGGGTTTTGGTGGATGGCCGCTCTGAGTTATTTAGTAGCTTGTCTATTGAGTGCCTTTTGTTTTCATTTTAGAAAGCAATTAAGAGGGTTTTGATTGAGCAGACAACCATTAAAGAGGATTGATAGCTAACCAATCTTCAATTTCATTTTCAGAAATTACCTTAAAACCATGGCGCTGCAATAGTGCTGTGGTAATTCCAGTTCCCACAATTTTTTCACCTTGAAAAGTCCCGTTATAAATTTTTTGACTACCACAAGAAGGGCTATTTTCTTTTAAGGCCACACAGCTTGCTTTTATTTGCTGTGCAATTTCTAAAGTATGGTAAGCACCTTTCAAATATAAGTCTGTTACATCTAAACCAGATGAATCGGTAATTTTTGCCTTGCCATCAAGTACATCTTGACCTGTTCCTCCCACAATTTCTGTGGGTAAGCGAGGAGTCTTAAAACCACCTAATAACTCTGGGCATATTGAGTGGGCTTTTTTATTGAGTAATAGTTGCTTAAGTAAAGTATTTGGACAAGATTTACCATCATATCGAACAGGTTCACCAGTTAAACAGGCGCTGACTAAGATCATAAGTTTTCCTAAATCAAATGGATGGCGGGGCTTATTGTAGAAATCATAAGCAAAATTTGAAAACTGACCATTAATTTTAAAATTACTTCATTTAATATTACTAAAATTATGCAATTCATAATTAAGTTATGTATTGCATAATTTGATTGTTTTTAGTAGCATCTAATTCAAGGTAAATGGCCAATGGAGATCCAACAAGGATGTTGGTCTCCATAAATCTATAAATGATTTTTAGGAAAAGACGATTTTTAAGGGTTTATTGAAAAATCTCAATCGTACTTTTAGATAACAAAGGACAGTGTGTATGGAAAACAAACACCACATGGAACGGAAATTAATCATCAAAGGCTCTACGCTCATCATATCTTCATTTTAATGATTCGTTTTTTTCTCATAGGATGCGTTGGGTTAAGGCATTTTGACGGTTCAAATACTCACCCAATGATTACGTATTCTATAGAGAAAGGAGCTGAGTTCATCAGCAATAGAGATAAACGGAACAGGTAATCACCAGAGGGAAACTAGATGGATATTTTAGAGAACCCATTAGAATTATGCGGTTTTGCATTTATTGAGTTTGTTTCAAAAGAAAATGAATTAGATCCAATTTTTGAGACAATCGGCTTTTCAAAAGTAGCCAAGCATAAATCGAAAGAAGCGTACTTATGGCGTCAAGGAAATATCAATATTATCCTGAATTATCAGCCAGAATCTTATGCTTCATTCTTCTTTAATGAACATGGTCCATCTGCTTGTGCGATGGGTTTCAAAACACGTGATGCAGCAAAAGCTTTCCAAAAAGCTGTAGAGCTTGGCGCTGAACCAATGTATTCAAAAGTTGGGCCAATGGAGCTCAACATTCCGGCAATTAAAGGTATTGGTGGCATGCCGATCTTTTTAGTTGATCGCGATATTTATGAAAATGACTTTACTTTCTTTGATGATGCTCAAAGACACCCGGTAGGTGCAGGCTTAAATGAAATTGACCATTTAACTCATAATGTCTACAAAGGCCGTATGGAGTATTGGGCAAACTTCTATGAAAAAATCTTTAACTTCCAAGAAATTCGCTACTTTGATATTAAGGGCGAATATACAGGCTTAACGTCTAAAGCATTAACAGCACCAGACGGCATGATCCGTATTCCATTAAACGAAGACTCGGACAAAGGAAACGGCCAAATTGCAGAGTTCTTGTCTGATTTTAATGGCGAAGGTATTCAACATATCGCGTTTATTTGTGATGACTTAATTTCGACTTGGGATAAGTTAAAAGGCCTTGGTCTGAAATTTATGACACCACCGCCAAATACCTATTATGAAATGCTACCAGAACGTTTACCTGAGCATGGTGAGCCAACTGAAGAGTTAAAACAGCGTGGTATTTTGCTAGATGGCAACACTAAAGATGGTCAGAAGAAGCTGTTATTGCAAATTTTCTCTGAAAACATGATTGGTCCAGTCTTCTTTGAATTTATTCAACGTAAAGATGATGACGGTTTTGGTGAAGGTAACTTCAAGGCGTTATTTGAGTCGATTGAACGTGACCAAATTCGCCGTGGTGTTCTAGAAGCTAAATAAGCTGAGCTTTATTCCTGATCTAAAAAAACCAAGAGTTTGATCTCTTGGTTTTTTTATTGCTATTGATTAGCGGCTTTTAATATATTGATTAATGAGCTTTACTTCATTTTTCAAGATTTCAATCGTTTTACTGTGAGGGTCGACTGGTAAAAACATTTCGCTATCCAGTGCAACAATACAAAATTCAATGCTCTGATTTGAGTTAAACACAGGTAAACCCACCGCATTAATTCCTGTCAGTAAGTCACCTTTTGCTGCCGACATTTCTTGCTGGCGAATGGTTTCTTTAAGCTCTGTAAACGCTTCCCAGTTTTGTGGTGCGATGTTTAGACCAAGCTCTTGATGTTTCTGCCATTCTGTTTCCATTAAGGGACGAACAAAATGCTCTGGAAGATAAGAAGCAAATAAACGTCCCGCAGCAGAATTGACTAAAGGCATAATCGAGCCGACTTTAGTGACAATCGAAATAGGGTGGTTTGATTCAATCGATTGAACAACTACAGGGCCTTTAGGCGACCATTTACTAATTTGTATACCGCAACCAATTTTGTTTTGTAGGTCGTAAATTAAATGCTGTACCAGCTGTAGTGTGTCGCTATGCTGAACACAGTTTAGACCTAAGCGCCATGCCTGATCACCTAAAGCATATTGCCCATCATCAAGTTGTTTTGCATATTCCATGCGAATAAGGCTGACCAGATAGCGATGCACTTTGGCTGGATGCATTTCTAGCTTGCTCGATAGATCTTTGAGAATAATAGGTTGATTGTGCTCTAAAAGGGCGTTTAGTACAGATAAACCGACTTCAAGTGATTGAACCCCCCCAGATACTTTTTCTTCAATCATTTAAATACCCTTAATAAAGTTACTTCAGCTGTTAAACAGCGATGTTCAAAATATAAATTGAAATTGCTGCGATTTACATCATGCCTGAGCCTAGTGAGAAATAGAAATCACCTTTTTCTATTAGCGAAATTGGCATGTTTAATAATCAACAATTTTCTAAAATCCCGACACTCTTATTTATAGCGCGATTTTCTAGAAATTTAGCAGTTTTAAATAATATAAATCGGCATTGATATAGAACCGTTCATTTAAACAATTCTAACCAATGCCGACTTTTTATTGCTCTTTTTAAATTAGTTTCCTAACTCTGCTTCATGTAAGAAATGAGTGTGGTGCGGAGCACGTTTGGTTTTGCTCCATTCCTCTAGCATTTCAGCTTTCATTTCTTCAGTAATTTTTGCAATTTTTTCTTCAGCATGCACATCGTTATAAGTCAGTTCTAAACGATGGCCATTTGGGTCGAAGAAGTAAATTGAGTGGAAAATACCATGGTTGGTTACGCCCAAAACTTTCACGCCATTTTCTTCTAAATGTTGCTTCGCAGCCATCAAAGCATTTAAGTCTTCAACTTCAAAAGCAATGTGTTGTACCCATGGAGGCGTATTTTCGTCTCGGCCCATGTCTGGTTGAGTTGGCAATTCAAAGAAAGCCAAAACGTTGCCTTGTCCTGCATCTAAGAATAAATGCATATATGGGTCAAAGGCTTTAGTTGAAGGCACATGGTCTTCAGCAAAAGCTAAAATGAAGTCCATGTTGAGCATTTTTTTATACCACTCAACAGTTTCTTTCGCATCCTTACAACGATATGCAACGTGATGTATTTTTTTAATGGCAAATGTCATATTAAAACTCCTTTTTACTATTCCCAATCTGGTTGTTGTTCTGGTGCCGCGTTATAGAAGGCTGGGATAGACAAACAATGGTGATAAATCGATTCAATTTTTGGAAACGCAGATAAATCAATCTTGAAGCGTTTCGCGTTGTAAACCTGTGGTATCAGACAGCAATCAGCAATTGTTGCTTCGTTTCCAAAGCAAAATTGTCCGTTTGAATCTTGAAGTAGCTGTTCGAGATTTTGAAAGCCTTCAATAATCCAGTGCTGATACCAATAATTTTTTTGTTCGTCTGAAACATTTAAGTCATTTTTTAAATATTTCAGTACGCGTAAGTTGTTTAACGGGTGAATATCGCAAGCGATTGCTTGGGAAAAAGCACGGATTTTGGCTCTCTCTTGCACATTACTTGGAAGTAATTTGGTTTCTGGATATTGCTCATCCAGATATTCCAAAATACTTAACGATTGAGACAAGGTTAAATCGCCGTCAATTAATGTTGGAACCAGAGCACTACGGTTTAACTTTAAATAGTCTTCGCTTTGCTGTTCGTTTTTTACCAGATGAACTGGAACAGTCTCATAAGCTAAACCTTTAATGTTTAGACCAATCCGTACTCTGTAGGCTGCAGAGCTACGAAAGTAACTATACAGCTTCATAGTCTGGCTCCGAAGTTTCTGCAAAGTCGAACGTTAATGCAGGAAGAACTGTATTTCGAACTTCACCGAAGCCAATGCGAATACCATTTTTCTCACAGTGACCTTTCATAATGAGGGTATCGCCGTCTTGTAAGAAACCACGAGTTTCGCCGTTAGAAAGTGTCAGAGGTTTAGTGGTGTTCCATGTAAGCTCAAGCAAGCTGCCATACGAGTCAGGTGTAGAACCTGAAATCGTACCTGAACCCATTAAATCACCAACTTGAACGTTACAACCGCCAATGGTGTGGTGAGTGAGCTGTTGAGACATAGACCAATACATATATTTGAAATTGGTTTTGCAGATTACGTCGCTTTGTGCCGATTTTGGGCTTTGAATTTCAACACTCAAATTAATGTCGTAACTGTTGGCGATATTTTCTTGTAAATAAGCCAGTGGTTTAGGTTCTTGTTTTGGACCTTCAACTTTAAATGGCTCAAGTGCTTCAAGTGTTACCACCCAAGGTGAGATGGCACTGGCAAATGATTTTGAATTGAATGGACCTAGAGGCACATATTCCCATTGTTGGATATCGCGTGCTGACCAGTCATTGAGTAATACCATTCCAAAAATATGGTCCCACGCATTTTCAATCGAGATCGGCTGGCCAAGCGCCGTTGGTTTACCAATAACAAATGCTGTTTCAAGTTCAAAATCGAGTTTACGCGATGCAGAAAAAACTGGGCGCTCTTCATTTGGAAGTTTAATTTGTCCAGATGGACGCACAACTTGAGTGCCACTGACTACAACAGAGCTAGCACGGCCGTTATAACCAACAGGCAATTCAGTCCAGTTTGGCAGTAAAGCATTTTTTGGATCGCGGAACATACAGCCCACATTGGTTGCATGCTCTTTAGAAGAATAGAAATCGGTATAACCAGGCACCTGAAGAGGTAAATGCAAAGTAACGCTGTCTTGTTTAACTAAAACTTCTTGGCGTAATGCTTCATTTTCTTGAAGTGTTAAATTTTCAAATGAAAGAAGAGACTGTAGTGTCTTACGAACTTTTGACCAGTTGGCTTTGCCAGACTCGATAAATTTATTCAGTGTAGGCTGGTTAAAGTATGTGTCTTGTTCTGAGAGTTTTAAAAGACCGTGCTTTTCAAGAGCAGCGAGATCAATAACCCAATCACCAATAGCTACACCAACCTGACGCTCGCCATCAGCTGTTTTGCTAAAAATACCATAAGGCAAATTATGAATAGTGAAATCTGATTGAGGTGAAACTTCAATAAAAGAGTTTAGTTTTTGTTCCATTTTCGCGTCCTTGTCTTTATCTCGGGTCTTATACAAATAAAAGTTCGGTCTAGGACTGAGCTACTCAATAAGTTTTTAACCTTTGCTTAGATCATTTGTCTTATGAGTTTGATATAGACCGAGCACAACCAATTGCTTCATGTCTCTATAATACTGAATTCATCAAATTACGCAATACATAATTTAATTACACATTTCATAATAATTGTCATTTCTTGTATTTTCTGTTTTCATTCGCGGTCATGAGAAAAGTCACGCAATTATTTTTTCATGAATATCTATGAAAGTTTGATCAATTTATGATATACGTAATTTATTGGAAAAAAATTACGTGACACGGATGAGAATAATCATATGTCAGCACAAGAGCAAGGAAACCTGAAACATGGTTTGAGTAATCGGCACATCCAGCTTATTGCATTGGGTGGGGCGATTGGCACAGGGCTTTTTCTTGGTATATCACAATCGATTAAATTAGCAGGTCCATCGGTCATCCTCGGTTATGCCATTGCAGGATTTATTGCTTTTTTAATGATGCGTCAGCTTGGTGAAATGGTGGTTGAAGAGCCAGTTAGTGGTTCTTTTAGTCATTTTGCCTACAAATATTGGGGACCATTTGCAGGGTTCATGTCAGGATGGAACTATTGGGTACTCAATGTGCTCGTCTGTATGGCAGAACTAAGTGCAATTGGTCTTTATATTCAATATTGGTGGCCGCAAATCCCAACGTGGGCATCTGCTTTAACCTTCTTTGTCTTAATTAATGGCATTAATTTGCTACATGTTAAGTTTTTTGGCGAAATGGAATTCTGGTTTTCTATTGTCAAAATCTTAGCAATTCTTGCAATGATTGGTTTTGGTTCATATTTACTTGCAACAGGAACGGCAGGTCCACAGGCAAGCATTTCGAACCTTTGGGCACTTGGCGGTTTCTTCCCATTCGGTGTTGAAGGTTTAGTGATGGCAATGGCTGTCATTATTTTTGCTTTTGGTGGTATTGAGCTTTTCGGTATTACTGCGGCTGAAGCACGTGACCCTGATAAAACTTTACCTAAAGCTGTGAATCAAATTATTTACCGTATTTTGATTTTCTATATTGCGACACTTTTTGTTTTATTCTCGCTATTCCCATGGAATCAAATGGCACAAGGCGGAAGCCCGTTTGTGATGGTATTTGCTTCTTTAGATAGCCAAGGGATCGCAACGTTGTTGAACTTTGTGATTTTGACTGCTGCTGTTTCAGTTTATAACGGTACAAGCTATTGCAGTAGCCGTATGTTGCTTGGTCTTGCACAACAAGGAAATGCACCAAAAGTATTTGCACACATTAATAAACGCGGCATTCCAACCAATGCAGTGATCCTTTCTGCTGCTGTGACTATTTTATGTGTATTGTTAAATTATATTTTCCCTGAAAAAGCATTTGGATTACTCATGATGCTTGTGGTTGCAGCCATTGTGATTAACTGGGTTGTAATTTCATGGACGCATTTAAAATTTCGAAAATATATGCAACGCCAAGGGCAAACAACGAAGTTCCCAAGCTTCATGTATCCATTTAGCAACTATTTATGCATCGTGTTTATGTTGGGCATTTTAATTGTGATGTCTTTAACACCAGATATGCGTGTTGCGGTCATGATGATTCCTGGCTGGATCTTGTGTTTGATGGTGGCTTATCAATTTAAACGCCGAAAACTAAAAGCTGAGCAGTCTTTAACTGCTGTAGAAGCCGATATTTAATAACAGCGTAAGTTGTATTTACCAAAAGGACGTATCTCATACGTCCTTTTTTATTTTTAAAATTTAACAACAGAAATTAAAGGACTTTATTATTGTTATAATATAACATTTGTTCAATTTAATGATGAGCAGTCTTCCCATTTTTGGCGAAGATAGAGCATATTTATGAAACGTTATTTAGGTTTAATTTTATTATCTCTTACAGCGTGTAGTACTCAAACGCCCAAGCCAACAACTCCTCTACACACCCACACTTTGCCGCAGCCTAAAAAAACAGTGGTCAGGATAAAACAACAACCCGAAGATTATGTGGCTTGGATCGCAACCGCAGATCATGGACAGTCTGTACAAGCTTATAAGCAATTTCTTAAGCAAAAAGGGCTTGCCAATTTAGTTCCTGACCATGAGTTATTACGCTCGGCTCGCGATTGGCAAAAATGTGGAGTTGAACCCTATGCGGTGCCACCAAGAGAGATTTGGTCCAACATCGTTCCAACGCTTAGCATTTTAAAAGCATTAGTTGATGATGGGGTAATTAACGATTTTGAAGTGACATCGGCCTATCGAGCTTTATCTTTAAACCGCTGTGCAGGGGGGGCAGATGCTTCTCGACATGTCTTTAATGCAGCGCTTGATTTTCGAATTGGACCAGAACTGCCTACCGATTTAGACCAGTTTAATATTCAACAAACCAAAACTAAACTTTGTCAGTTCTGGGAAACCAAGGGCCAAGCACTTAATATGGGGCTGGGTGTTTATGCTTCGGGACAAATCCATATTGATAGCCAAGGATTCCGTTCATGGGGACCTGACCATCACTATAGAACCTCGATTTGTCAGTAACTATAAAAGCAATTTTTTCAAAGACTAAGTGATTTGGCTTAAATAAAACTGGAATAAAAACTTGATCAATAGTTATGTTATAACATAACATTATTGTGGTTTAGAAATAGATTACGCCTGTGATCTGGCCATATTTAAATGGCCAGCCATGATCAGTTTAAATATTATTCAAAGAGATCAAGCCATGCGCACTGCAATCGCCAACTCATTTGCCAAGCTTCCTGTCACTGTTTTATCTGGCTTTTTGGGTGCAGGAAAGACCACATTACTCAACCATATTTTAAATAATCGCGAAGGCCGCCGTATTGCCGTGATTGTTAATGATATGTCTGAGGTGAATATTGATGCGGCATTAGTACGCGAAGGTGGGGCGGAGCTTTCAAGAACAGATGAAAAGCTGGTTGAAATGAGTAATGGCTGTATTTGTTGTACGTTACGAGAAGATTTACTGGTTGAGGTTAAACGGTTAGCTGATGAAGGACGCTTTGACCAATTGGTGATTGAGTCGACAGGCATTTCTGAACCACTGCCTGTTGCAGAAACCTTTACCTTTGAAGATGAAGATGGAAACTCACTCAATGAGTTTGCTCGACTCGACACCATGGTTACGGTAGTCGATGCTTTTAACTTTCTTAAAGATTACGGTTCAATCGACTCCTTGCAACAACGTGGTGAGTCACTAGGCGAACAAGATGAGCGAACTGTGGTCGACCTTCTTATTGATCAGATCGAGTTTTGTGATGTGATTATGCTGAATAAAATTGACCTGATTGATCAGGCTCAACAAGACCAGCTTATCGCGATTTTAAAAACTTTAAACCCGCGCGCTCGAATTGAAATTGCTCAATTTGGGAAGATCGCTTTAGATAAAATCTTAAATACTCAACTATTCGATTTTGATGAAGCTGCACAAGCACCAGGCTGGTTAAAAGAATTACGTGGAGAACATACGCCAGAAACTGAAGAGTATGGAATCAGTAGCTTTGTTTACCGTGCGCGTCGACCTTTCCATCCAGAGCGTTTTTATGATTTGGTACAGGCTGAATGGCCGGGTGTCGTACGTTCTAAAGGCTTTTTCTGGTTGGCTGCTGAACCGACATTGGCTTATTCATGGTCACAAGCGGGTGCTATGGCACGACATGGCTTAGCAGGCTATTGGTGGGCGGCCGTTGCAGAAGAAGACTGGCCAAGTGACTTAGACAGCATCGAACAAATTAAAAAGGTTTGGGACGCTCAAACAGGTGATGCGCGTCAGGAGCTGGTGTTAATTGGTATGCAAATGGATGAGCAAGCTTTAATAGAACGCTTAGACCGTTGCTTGTTAAGTGATGAAGAAATGGCTTTAGGACCACAAGCTTGGCAGAACTGGCCTAATCCTTTTAAACAAGATGATGAAACCATGTTGATTGCTTAATTAAAAAAGCCCCTATTTTAAAGGGGCTTTTTTTTATGATTTATCTTTAATGAAAATCTTTCGAATGTAGCTGTTAAGCGGTGTCGAATAATATTTTTCAATCGCTGCGCTGATAATAAAGGTCAGAACCAGATAGCCAATTAAAAGTATGATTTTGATGCTAGAGTCGGTTTGAGCCGGAACAAAAGCAACCTTCATAAGGCCCAGCACAACCAGATGAAATAAATAAGTTTCATAACTTCTTTGCCCTAACCAGACCATCACTTTGGTAAATAGACTATGCGCTTGCGTTCCTGACGGATGTTGAAAAGACAAAATCAATAAGCCTGTAGCAAGAGCAAATAAGCTGATACCCCATGTACTCACTTCTTTAATTGGTGCATATAAATATAGAGTGGCCATGCTCAAAATAATTAACCACGAAAGAGGTTTTTTATAAGCCCAATTTGGCTGATATGTATGAGAGAAAATGGCAGTTAAACAGCCAATTGCTATGCCGTCAAAACTCGAAAAATAATGATATAAATAGGCGCCGCTTTCTTCCCCAAAATGTAGAGATCTAAAATAAGGCCCGTATAAAATCACTCCAATAAGTACAGCAATAAAAACTTTATTACTACGGGTGAGCAGGCATAATAATGGAAAAACAAAGTAAAAAACTTCTTCTACAGAGAGTGACCACAACACGCCCAAAGCGTAGTTTACCCAACCAAATTTAATAATCAGGATATTCATCCAGAAGGTTAAAGCTGCAAAAATTGTTAGTGGATATGAGACCTCAATGCCATTCGGAGCTTGGTTCATAAAGGGTTTTAAGTCAAACGAACCGAGTATGCTTACTCCTAAAATGAGTAAAACCAGACACGGCAAAATACGCGCTGCCCGTCGGATATAAAAATTCTTGAGGTTAATTGCAGAAAATTGTTTGTCTCTTTTTAAAGTGTGATGGGTAATTAAAAAACCCGAAATCACAAAAAACATGGTGACACCATAATTTCCGTTTCTTGCGATGACTGTGCTAAATGCTTCACCTAAAAAATCAAAACCTAACCATGTATCTTTAAGTTTATAGGGAATATTAAAATGATGTAAAAGAACTAAAAGGATAGACATTCCTCGAAGAATATCTATTTTATAATTACGCATTCGATGTGCTTCCAGCTTTATTAATATACTGTGTGGCAGAAGAATACTATCGATCAGTTATTTTAAATAAAAATTTTAAGCAGCATTTCGTAAACCAGAAAAGACGATACTTTTTACATCCTTGAATGGAGCACGGGCATAGCAGAAATAATTATTAAATAAATATTGATAAAGCCTTTATATATTTGAATTTCTCTACATAAAACTTTAAATTAGCTCTTATTGAGCTATGTTTATTTTTTAAACTTTTTAAAATCTATTTAATTCATAAATTAACATGTTGTATGTGGTTGTATATACATAGCATGTCAACTAAAATACCTTTTTGCCTGCCGCCTTTTTGAGTATTTGTTATGCCCAGAACATCAAAACAAGAACATGCTGAGCTTTCGATTGAAGCTGATAGTCCAGTTCCTTTATATCAACGCGTCAAACAGCTGATTTCACAAAAAATTTATGAAGGTTCATGGGCTGTAAATAAAAAAATTCCTTCGGAAAGTGAACTGGTGAATCAACTCGGTTGTAGCCGTATGACTGTAAACCGTGCGCTTCGTGAATTAACGACTGAAGGCCTACTTGTTCGAATTCAAGGCGTTGGTTCTTTCGTTGCTGAAGGGCAAGGCCGAACTGCACTTTTTCAGATTAATAATATTGCCGATGAGATTATTGCACGAAACCATAAGCACCACGCTGAAGTTTTAGTCTTAGAACAAATTTATGCAAATGCAGAGCAAAGCGTGTTAATGCAGACTCGCGAAGGGCAAAGATTATTCCACTCGATTATTGTGCATTATGAAAATGATGTACCTGTTCAGGTCGAAGATCGTTTAGTCGACGCAGCGCTCATTCCAGATTATCTACAACAAGATTTTAAAACCATTACGCCTAATGCTTATTTAATGGCAAAAGCACCTGTGTCAGAGGGTGAGCACATTGTCGAGGCAGTTTTAGCATCTCCTCAAGAGTGTAAATGGTTAAAGATTACCAAAGCTGAACCATGCTTACTGATTCGTCGCCGTACATGGTCAAACAAACAACTCATTTCAAGTGCGCGTTTGATTTACCCGGGTAGTCGCTATTATCTCGAAGGGAAATTTAACCCATGATTGAATTGATCAGGGCCGATCAATATACAAAAATGCTTTGGAAAAATGGTGCGGGTTTCACTTTAGAAATTGCTCGAAGCCAAGGGGATGCTGATTTCGATTGGCGTATTTCGATGGCTGATGTGACCACTTCTGGGCCATTTTCTTTATTTCCCAATAAGCAGCGAATTATTAGCGTTCTTGATGGAAAAGGTATGGTGCTGCATGTCGATGATCTTCCTGCCAAAACGTTAAACCAAGGCGATATTTTTGCTTTTCATGGTGAGAGTCAGGTTCAAAGTGAACTGGTAGACGGTGCAATTCGAGATTTAAATTTAATTTATGATCCTGCAAAGTTTCATGCCCGTTTTCAGTGGTTGAATGATGCAGCGGAGCAGGCATTTATTAGCTCGGCAGATCTGATTTTCATTTTTAATCAGGGTGGTGAAACACAAGTAAATGTGGATGGTCATTCCGTTCAGCTTGCTGCTCACGAGACGCTAAAAATTGAGAGAAATGCTGGCGTGACATCGATCAGTTTTCTAAAAAAACAACTTAAAAGTTGCTATGTCACTGAGTTAATTCAACGATAAAAAGACATTATTTACGACTTAAAAAGCACATGTCGATTTAAAAGATATGTGCTTTTTTTATGCCTAATATAAAAATAAATTAATTTAATTCATAAGCTTATTAAGTTTTTTTAAAAAAATATGAGTCACCCTCTTCACGCCGTAAAATATTTGTGTAGTATATGGATGTATATACAAGTTAATACATTACTATACAAATGCAGAAACAAGTGATGTTCTGCTGATGTAAGCTCAAAGGAAGGAGTCCGCCTGTGACAACAATGACAACAAAATTTCGTGATGTAGAAATTCGTGCGCCACGCGGCACTGAATTGACGGCTAAAAGTTGGTTAACTGAAGCTCCATTACGTATGTTGATGAATAACCTTGATCCGGACGTTGCAGAAAACCCGAAAGAGTTGGTTGTATACGGTGGTATTGGCCGTGCAGCACGAAACTGGGAATGTTTCGACAAAATTGTAGATACTTTAAAAAATCTTGAAACTGATGAAACTTTATTAGTTCAATCAGGCAAACCAGTCGGTGTATTTAAAACTCATAAAGATGCACCACGCGTTTTAATTGCAAACTCAAACCTTGTACCGCACTGGGCAAACTGGGAGCATTTCAACGAGTTAGACGCTAAAGCTTTGGCAATGTACGGTCAAATGACAGCGGGTTCTTGGATCTACATTGGTAGCCAAGGCATTGTACAAGGTACTTACGAAACTTTTGTTGAAGCAGGCCGCCAACATTACAATGGTGATTTAAATGGTCGTTGGGTTCTTACTGCTGGTTTAGGCGGTATGGGTGGTGCTCAGCCTTTAGCTGCGACACTTGCAGGTGCTTGTTCTTTAAATATTGAATGCCAACAAGCAAGTATCGATTTCCGTTTACGTACTCGTTATGTAGATGAACAAGCAACTGATTTAGATGATGCTTTAGCGCGTATTGATCGTTACACGAAAGAAGGCAAGGTTATTTCAATTGCGCTTCATGGTAACGCTGCTGAAATTTTACCTGAGCTTGTTCGCCGTGGTGTACGTCCTGATATGGTCACCGACCAAACAAGTGCACACGATCCACTCAATGGCTATCTACCAGTAGGCTGGACTTGGGATGAATACCGTGAACGTGCGAAAACTGAACCAGAAGCTGTTGTAAAAGCTGCAAAACAGTCGATGGCGAAACACGTACAAGCGATGCTCGATTTCCAAAAAATGGGTGTTCCAACATTTGACTATGGCAACAACATCCGTCAAATGGCGAAAGAAGAAGGCGTAGAAAACGCTTTTGATTTCCCTGGTTTCGTGCCTGCATATATCCGTCCATTGTTCTGCCGTGGTATTGGTCCATTCCGTTGGGCAGCGCTTTCTGGTGACCCAGAAGATATTTATAAAACAGATGCCAAAGTCAAAGAGTTAATTCCTGATGATGAACATTTACATCACTGGTTAGACATGGCTCGTGAACGCATTAGCTTCCAAGGCTTACCAGCGCGTATTTGTTGGGTTGGTCTAGGCTTACGTGCAAAACTTGGTTTGGCATTTAACGAAATGGTTCGTAGCGGTGAATTATCAGCGCCAGTTGTGATTGGTCGTGACCACTTAGACTCAGGTTCAGTTGCGAGTCCAAACCGTGAAACTGAAGCAATGCAAGATGGATCAGATGCAGTATCAGACTGGCCTTTATTAAACGCTTTGCTTAATACAGCGGGCGGCGCAACTTGGGTATCTCTACACCATGGTGGTGGTGTAGGTATGGGCTTCTCTCAACACTCAGGCGTTGTGATTGTGTGTGACGGTACAGATGAAGCTGCTGCACGTATTGCTCGTGTACTGACCAATGACCCTGCAACAGGTGTTATGCGTCATGCCGATGCTGGTTATGAAATTGCGATTAACTGTGCGAAAGAGCAAGGCTTAAACTTGCCAATGATCACGCAATAAAAATACATGGAAGAACTGGCGGTGCTTTTTGCAATTGTGAAAAGCACTGTCTCAGCAGAATATAGTGCAAAAAATTAGGAAGCCAACATGGAATTACTGATCCAACCGGGAAAATTAACCTTAGCTGATTTACGTCAAGCTTACCTCAACCCGATTAAAGTTAAGTTAGATGAAAGTGCGTCAGCTGCAATCAACGCAAGCGTGGCTTGTGTAGAACAGATTGTAAATGAAGGACGTACAGCTTACGGCATTAACACAGGTTTTGGTTTACTTGCTTCAACCAAGATTGCTCCTGAAGATTTAGAACAATTACAGCGTTCGTTAGTTCTTTCGCATGCAGCAGGTGTAGGTGAAGCACTTGATGATGCAATGGTTCGTTTAATTATTCTATTGAAAGCAAATAGCTTGGCACGTGGCTTCTCAGGTATTCGCCGTAAAGTGATTGATGCTTTGTTGGCTTTAATTAATGCTGAAGTTTATCCGCATATTCCTCTTAAAGGTTCAGTAGGCGCTTCAGGTGACTTGGCACCACTTGCACATATGTCATTGATTTTACTTGGTGAAAGTAAGGCGCGTTATAAAGGTGAATGGTTACCAGCAGTTGAAGCTTTAAAAATTGCAGGCTTAGAGCCAATTTCTTTAGCAGCGAAAGAAGGCTTGGCACTTTTAAATGGTACCCAAGTTTCGACTGCTTATGCTTTACGTGGCTTGTTTGAAGCTGAAGATTTATTTGCTGCTGCGACAGTTTGTGGTGGCTTAAGTGTTGAAGCAATGTTGGGTTCACGCTCACCGTTTGATGCTCGTATTCATGAAGTACGTGGTCAACGTGGTCAAATTGATGTAGCGGCGGCTTATCGTGACTTATTGACGGATTCGAGTGAAATTGCACATTCACACGAAGACTGTAGCAAAGTTCAAGATCCGTATTCTTTACGTTGCCAACCACAGGTGATGGGTGCATGTCTAACTCAAATCCGTCAGGCTGCTGAAGTTTTAGAAATTGAAGCAAATGCTGTATCTGATAACCCACTTGTTTTTGCAGAACAAGGTGATGTGATTTCTGGTGGTAACTTCCATGCAGAACCTGTAGCAATGGCGGCAGATAATTTAGCATTGGCAATCGCAGAAATTGGTTCACTTTCAGAACGTCGTATTTCGATGATGATGGACCGCCACATGTCACAGCTTCCACCGTTCTTGGTTGCAAATGGTGGCGTTAACTCAGGTTTCATGATTGCTCAAGTTACAGCAGCAGCTCTTGCGAGTGATAACAAAGCACTTGCACATCCGGCAAGTGTTGATAGTTTGCCAACTTCAGCGAATCAGGAAGACCATGTATCAATGGCTCCGAATGCGGGCAAACGACTTTGGTATATGGCTGACAACGTCCGTGGCATTTTAGCTGTCGAATGGTTAGGCGCTTGTCAGGGTCTAGACTTCCGTGAAGGCTTAAAAAGCTCGCCTAAACTTGAACAAGCTCGTAAAATCTTGCGCGATCAAGTTCCTTACTACAGTGAAGACCGTTTCTTTGCTCCTGATATTGAACAAGCAAGTGAATTACTTTCGAGTGGCTGTTTAAACGAGTTACTTATTCCAAAACTACTCCCTAGTTTATCTGAAGTGTGATTGATAAAACGGTCACATGGAGTGGCCGAATCTAACTAAATTTCCTCAAGGATTGGAGATTATAATGTCACAAAACTCCACACTACAGCGGGGATTGAACACCCGCCATATTCGTTTCTTGGCATTGGGCTCAGCAATTGGAACTGGGCTTTTCTATGGTTCGGCTACCGCCATTAAAATGGCGGGGCCTTCAGTATTACTCGCGTATATCGTTGCAGGGATTGCAATTTATATCGTTATGCGCGCACTGGGTGAAATGGCTGTCCATAATCCAGTATCCGGTTCATTTAGCCACTATGCATCACAATACATTAGTCCTTTGGCAGGTTTTACTACGGGCTGGACTTATGTTTTTGAAATGGTGATTGTCGCGATTGCCGATGTCACCGCTTTTGGTATTTATATGGGGTTCTGGTATCCCGATGTGCCACGGTGGATCTGGATTTTATCTCTGATTATGTTCTTGGGTGCCATTAACCTGATTCACGTTAAAGTCTTTGGTGAACTCGAATTCTGGCTTTCCATCATTAAAGTTAGTGCCATTGTTGCCATGATTTTAGGCGGAATAGGCTTAATGTTTTATGGCTTCCACGCTGACCATAGCAGTGTGGTACCGGGTATTCAAAACTTATGGATTTATGATGGCTTTATGCCGCACGGCATTGCTGGCTTAGTTGCATGTTTATCTGTGGTTGTATTTGCTTTCGGTGGTATCGAAATTATCGGTTTAACTGCTGGCGAATCACAAGACCCTAAAACCACTTTGCCAAAAGCAATTAATGCTGTTCCAGTACGTATTTTACTTTTCTATGTACTGACCATTTTTGTTTTGATGTCGATTTTCCCATGGAATCAAATTGGTAGCCAAGGTAGCCCATTCGTACAAATTTTTGAAAATTTAGGCATTAAATCTGCCGCGAATATTCTAAATATTGTGGTGGTGACTGCTGCGATTTCGGCAATTAATAGTGATGTATTTGGCGCTGGCCGTATGCTTTACGGTATGGCAAATCGTGGTCAAGCACCTCGCATATTCCAAAAGTTATCGCGTAATGGTGTGCCTTGGATGACTGTTGTGGTTATGGCTGGTGTGCTGTTAATTGGTGTGGTGCTGAACTACCTAATTCCTGAAAATGTATTCATGATCATTGCATCAATTGCCACTTTTGCAACGGTTTGGGTATGGCTCATGATTTTGCTTTCGCAAGTTGCGATGCGCCGTAAATTATCTACTGCTGAAATTAAGGCACTGGATTTCCCTGTATGGGGTTGGCCAGTTGCACCTGCGTTCGCGATTGGTTTCATGGTGTTTATTTTAGTGATGATGGGTTATTTCCCTGATTCACGTCCTGCAATTTATGTCGGAATAACATGGCTTGCACTCTTAACTATTGCTTATCGCATATGGGTAAAACCACAGCAAAACTTGGGAAAGGAAAGTAATCCTATCCAGCAAAATGTTGAGATAGAAAGCTAACAAATGAACTGCCCAATGGTTTAACTATTGGGCAGTTTTGAGGAAAGGCTCATGAAAAAACTTTGGCAGAATTGCCACATTGCGACCATGCAAAATGGGCAATACTCCTACATTGAAGATGCTGCAATTATTACCGAAGGGCATCTCATTCAGTGGATTGGAAAACAACAACAACTTCCTGCCGACACTTATTCCGAAACAGTTGACTTAAATGGTGCTTGGGTGACCCCAGGTTTCATCGACTGTCATACGCATAGTGTTTTTGGTGGCAACCGTAGCGTTGAGTTTGAAAAACGCTTACAAGGCGTGAGTTATGCTGAAATTGCAGCGAGCGGTGGTGGTATTGCAAGTACAGTACGTGCAACGCGTGAAGCAAGCGAAGAACAACTATTAAATTCAGCACTTAAACGTATTCGTTGCATGCAACAAGACGGTGTAACCACCATCGAGATTAAGTCTGGTTATGGACTCAACTACGAAAATGAACGCAAGATGCTGCGTGTGATCCGTCAAATTGGTGAAGCTTTACCAATGACGGTCAAAAGCACGTGTTTAGCTGCTCATGCTTTACCGCCAGAATACAAAGATCAAAGCGATGCTTATATTGAGCATATTTGTACAGAAATGTTGCCTAAACTGCATGCCGAAGGTTTGGTCGATGCAGTTGATGCGTTCTGCGAGCATTTAGCCTTTTCACCAGCTCAGGTTGAGCGTGTTTTTAAAACAGCACAATCATTGGGTCTACCCGTTAAGCTTCATGCGGAACAGCTCTCATCACTAGGTGGCTCAAGTTTGGCAGCACGTTATCATGCATTGTCGGCTGACCATTTGGAGTACATGACCGAAGATGATGTCAAAGCTATGGCAGAGTCGGGTACGGTTGCTGTGTTACTACCGGGTGCGTTTTATTTATTACGTGAAACACAATATCCACCAATTGAAAGTCTTATTAAACATGGCGTGCGTATTGCGCTGTCGAGTGATTTAAATCCGGGCACATCTCCAGCACTTTCTGTACGTTTAATGCTGAATATGGGCAGTACGTTATTCCGTTTAACACCTGAGCAAGCATTAGCTGGTGTCACCATTCATGCCGCACAAGCACTCGGTTTAGAGCAAACGCACGGCAGTCTGGAGCAGGATAAAGTCGCTGACTTTGTGGCTTGGGATATTGAGCATCCATCTGAAATTGTTTACTGGCTGGGCGGAGATTTGCCGAAGCGAGTCGTTCAGCATGGACAAGAAGTTATTTTTTAAACGGTGTCACATGAATCACACATTTAAATGGCAAGGTCGCCATGATGGCGAGGGTGAAGCACACCAACGTATTCACCATATTATGAATAAAACTCAACATGCTGAATTTGCGTTGATTGGTTTTAGCTCTGATGAAGGCGTGAAACGTAACAAAGGTCGAGTCGGTGCTGCCGATGCACCAGATGCAATCCGTAATCAGCTTGCCAATTTACCTATCCATCGTCCAGTCAGTATTGTCGATTTGGGTACCGTAACCTGCGAATATGACAATTTAGAGCAAGCCCAAACCGAGTTGGCTGATCAAGTCGCAAACAGCTTACAAAATGGTTTAAAGCCGATTGTATTGGGCGGTGGGCATGAAGTTGCATTTGGCAGCTTTAGCGGTCTGTTCCAATATGTACAAGCCCACGCGCCAGATAAAAAAATAGGCATTATTAATTTCGATGCCCATTTTGATTTGCGTGAAGCAGAGCATGCAACTTCTGGAACACCTTTTTTACAAGCAGCGCGACTTTCAGAACAGCATCAAAAACAATTTAATTATTTATGTATTGGGGTCGCTAACCATGCCAATACTAAAGTTTTGTTTGATACGGCCGATGCTCTAAATTGTTCATATTTACGTGATCATGAGGTTAATATTTTTAACCTAAACAATGTGCTCGCGGCAGTTGATGCTTTTATTGAAAAAGTAGACTGCTTGTACGTTACGATTGATTTAGATGTCTTCACGGCTGCGGTTGCACCGGGAGTCAGTGCACCTGCTGTAAAAGGAATTGATTTAGCCACTTTTGAAGCGATTTTTAAGCATATTCAAGAGACTGGCAAAATCAAACTTTTAGATATTGCTGAGTGCAATCCAAAATTTGATTTAGACAATAGAACAGCAAAACTGGCTGCCTATATTGTTTATCAATATTTGTTTTCTTGAGAAACAATTTTTAATTTAGAAATAAAAAAGTGCACTGAGATCGCTCATGTGCGCTTTTTTTGACTTTCTGGTAAATTAAAGTCAGATTCGGAATAAAGATAGCAACTATAAATAATTTAATTAAAAAGAAAATTAATTTATAAAATCATTGAGTTAAAAAATACTCGATTTTTACACCATTTTATATGCTGCTTGGCACGTAATTTGTTTTGTCTTTATTTTAAACTTCGTTAAATATTTCTGGATAATTAAATGAAAAACAGAACCTTACATTTTGCTTGTATCAGTGTTTTATTTTGGATGTCTCATTCTGCTGATGCTGCAAGCCCCGAAATAAATACAAATACCATCGAAAAATCACAATCTAAACAAAACAGTAATGTCTCTGTTCGGGTGAACGCTTTAAACCAGCTTTTACAAGAACAGTGGGAATATACTTTGAAAAATAATCCTGAAACTGCAACTGCTTTAGGCGATTTACGCTACAACGATCGATGGACCGAGGTTTCAAAAAATCAGATCGAGAAAGATAAAAAAACTACTCAAAATTTTTTAAAACGTTTTGAAGCAATTGATAGCACAGGATTTTCAGCAACTGATCAATTAAATAAAGACTTAATGATTTATCAGTTGAAAGAGACGCTTAAAAGTTATGATTTGAAACTCTATGAGATGCCTTTCAATCAAATGTGGGGACTGCATTTACAATTTCCGGGATTTATTAGTGCAATTCCATTTAATAATGCTAAACAATATCAAGACTATATTGCTCGTTTAAAACAAATCCCTCTTATTCTTGATCAAGGTATTCAGTTAGCGAAACAAGGACAAAAAGATGGCTTGATACCACCGAAATATTTACTTGAAAAAGTGGTGAAGCAGGTTGATAGCATTGCAACTCCTGCAGGGAAAAACAGTGTTTTTGCTTCTCCATTAAAGCAATTTCCAAAAAATATTTCGAAAGCAGAACAAGAGCGTTTAAGCCGTGAAATACTACAGGCCATAGATCAGAATGTTCGCCCTGCTTATCAAAAACTCGGCACGTTTATTCAGAAAGATTACTTACCCTATGGACGACAGCACGAGGGTATCTGGAGCTTGCCAAACGGTGACGAGCTCTATCGTTTTTATGTAGAAAACAATACGACCACCTTGGAAAGTCCTGAAACTATTCATCAGCTCGGATTAAAAGAAGTTGCTCGTATAGAAGCGGAAATGCTGAAAATTGCCAAAGCACAAGGTTTCAATGACTTAAAAAGTTTCCAACAATCTTTAAAAACAAATCCTGCGGTTTTCCCAAAATCTCGTGAAGAAATTTTAGAAATTTATCGCGGGTATATTGCCCAAATGCAACCAGAGCTGCCAAAGCTGTTTGGTTTATTACCCAAAAATAAAGTCGAAGTTTTGCCTGTAGAGCAATATCGCGAAAAAGAAGCGGCAGGTGCGGAGTATCACCAAGGCACACCTGATGGTTCACGTCCCGGACAAGTATATGTAAATACTGGCGACTTCTCTGAGCGTTCCAAAATATCAATGGAAGCGACTGCTTACCATGAGGCCATTCCCGGCCACCATATGCAGATTGATATTGCCCAAAACTTGCCAAATTTGCCGATGTTCCGAAAGCAGCCCAATCACACCGCCTACATTGAAGGATGGGCGCTTTACGCAGAGCAGTTGGGTAAAGATGTTGGTTTCTATAAAGACCCGCTTTCAGATTATGGAAGACTATCGAGCGAGTTGTTCCGTGCTTGTCGTCTAGTGGTTGACACAGGTGTACATTATAAAAAATGGACCCGTCAGCAAATGATTGATTTTATGAGAGAACACTCAGCTTTAGATGAACCCGATATTCAGGCAGAGGCAGACCGCTATATTGCTATTCCTGCCCAAGCATTGGCATACAAGATGGGACAACTGAAAATTTTAGAGCTACGGGAGTTAGCGAAACAGGAGCTTGGAGACCGTTTTGATATCAAAGCGTTCCATGACATGATCTTAAATGCAGGAACATTGCCTTTAAATATACTGGATGCACGTATTAAAAATTGGATTAAGGAACAAAAAGCGGCAGCTTAAAACAAAAATCGGAATTTAGGTCAGGTCCTCGTAGGGCCTGATTTAAAAACCAATAGAAAACAGAATATAATTATAAAAAATATATTTTATTTCAGAACTTTAAAATGGAAAAATCTTTAAAAGAATACCAAGCTATTATTTTTGATATGGACGGTACTTTAGTCGACTCCTTTAGCTTCTTTTTAGGTACTTTAAATCAGCTTGCCAAGAAGCATAAATTTAAATCTGTAGAGCTACATGAAGTAGAGCAGTACAAACATCTTTCACCAAAAGAAATTATGAAAGAGATGAATGTTTCTAGGTGGAAACTGCCTTGGATTGCCAAAGATTTCATTCGTTTAATGAAAGAAAGAGATCAAGACGTTTACATGTTTGAAGGCATGCGGGACCACTTAATTGAACTGCATAAGCGGGGATATACGCTCGCAATTATTACTTCAAACTCTAAAGAAAACTGTCAAAGTATTCTTGGTACAGAACTATGTGAACTTTTTAGCCATATTGATGGTGGCTCGTCTATATTTGGCAAAGCTAAACGAATTAAGCGTGTTCTCAATATTTTGAATTTAAATAAAGAGCAGGCCATTTATGTCGGTGACCAAACGACTGATGGCGAAGCTGCACATAAAGCAGGCATTGATTTTGCTGCCGTCGGTTGGGGTTATACATCGGCCGAAAAATTAAAAACCATTCAGCCTAAAGTCGTTCTCAAAGACTTGGCAACCATGAAAGAATTTTTCTAAATATATGAAATACAGGACCAACCATGAATAACAACCCGATTGGAATGATTGACTCTGGTTTAGGCGGGTTGTCTCTCTTTAAGCATATTCGGCAGGCGCTTCCGAATGAAGATATTATCTATTTCGCTGATTCGAAATATGTCCCGTATGGAGACAAAGAAAGCGACTGGATTGTTTCAAGAACCACTCACTTAATCTCAAATCTTATAAATGACGGGAATTGCAAAGCGATTGTGGTTGCTTGTAACACCATGACCGCTGTAGCGATTGAAACGATTAGAGCGCAAATTAATGTGCCACTTATTGCCATAGAACCCGCGGTAAAACCTGCTGTAGCCATCACACAAAGTAAGCATATTGCTGTCTTGGCAACCGCCACTACGGTGAGGGGTAAAAACCTAAAAAGTTTAATTGAAACGTATGCGCAAGATATTAAAGTCTCTTTGGTGCCTTGTATTGGCTTAGCCGAAAAAATTGAAACAGGTAAAGCGCATACAGCAGAAGTGAAGGATTATTTAAAAAATATTTTGGCGCCGTTGGTCGAACAAAAAGTCGATACGATTATTTTAGGATGCACACACTATCCGTTTGTCTCAGATACGATTCAGGAAATTGTAGGCCGTGATATCCAAATTATTGAGCCTTCGGAAGCTGTAACAGCGCAATTAATTCGGCAGCTCAATCAATATCATTTAAGTTCTGAAAGTCCAAATGAGGGGAATCATATTATTTGGACCAGTTCAGACCCGTTGGAAGTTGCTGATGTTTCTTTTTCTTTGTTAGGTAAGCATTTACCTGTAAAAGATATCGCAATATGAATTTTATAAGATGGTAAGAGAGCTTTCTCTTACCATCTTATGTTCTAGCTTAAATTAAGCTTATTTCAATTCCCAGCGCTGTTTTGGGTCATTAGATCGTTGACTAATACCTACAGATGAACCCCAGAGATGCGTTAGTACAGCATCTGGTTGGCCTTCTACAAAGATATAACCATCTTCAAATGCCCAGTTAGTTTGGTACTGGCGACCCGCGCCTTGCAAGAAAACATTGCCACTATGCCAATTAACTGGTTTTATTTCTTTACCATTGGTACTGTTTAACGCTGTTTGCAATTGTTCAAAAGACTCATTTGATTTTAAGCTGACTTTTAAAATCTTTTTGACCGTATCCATATTTTTTTCATTCGTATGTAAATTTAGAGTTTTTCTAAGCTCTAAAAGGACTTTTACGGCTTCTTTTTTGAGGTCTTGAGTATTTGCATATTCTTTATATGCTTTTGCATGAAGCTCCGCCATGCTCTCTTTCTTCATTTTTTTTAGTAGAGCGTCGATATTGTCATGGCGTAAATGCAATCGGAACTCTGATCTTGTAGTCCAATCTTTTTGATCCAAAACATCTAATTGCACAGAAGCAAGAATGATTTTATAGATTTGTTCATTCTGCTGAGCGAAAGGATTTTCAGACAAACCTTTAAGTTCAGGAATATCTAAAAAGAGCCAAGGAGAGGCAGCATATTCATGGAACTTTTGTTCGATGCGACGAATTGACTCATGAGCGAGTACGGCATTTAAATATTCGTTCAGTTTAGTCTCATCGAGTTTACCAACAAGTTCCGATTTAATCGTTTCTTCGCCGTTACTATAAATAAAAGTCTGTAATAAATGAACGATATCAAGACAATCACTGGTTTTTAAGTGGGCGAGTGTTTCTTCATCTTGCTTTGGTAAAAGACTAAGGAAATGTTCTAAGTCTTTGTCTAATAATTTATATGCAATCGCATCTGTTTCAACATGAGCACCGAGCACCCAACTAGAACGGATATCTTTAACTTTGTTGTATAGCTTATTTTCTCGACCACTGCGATAGTCTTGGCTGTCAAAATACCAAAGTTCTTCTTCTATGTTTTTAACCTTGTCATGTACCGTAAATTCTCGATCGGCGGTATGAGAGTAAGCTATCTTACCCGTTTCTCCAAGTGAACTTACACCATCTTGTAAACCATGGATTTGTCCACCGTATGCGCTTGCGATACACGCACCTGTTTCTTTGTTAACGATTCTAAAGTTTCCACCTGGAAATCCATTAGCCATGATGAGTTGCTCCTTATAATTAGAAAGTTTTTGTAATAGTCGAAATTTATAGTTATTAGGCAAATTTCGAAGCGTGATTTATATCATAATTTTTCACATATAAATCCAACTGTTTTTGTTGGTTTTTGTATATAACATATTGATTTAGTTGTATTTGTTAGAATATCTTAAGAAGAAGATACCACTATTTTCTAAAGTTTCATGAGCGTAATAAAAAAGTCCAGTATGTATTTCAAAGACATATCAGGCTTTTTAATAGATGAATTATCAAAACAAAGGTGACTTTCATAACACGATATTTTTAAATTATTCTACAGTTATTGACTTAGCCAAGTTACATGATTGGGCAATATCTCTCTATATATTTATATAGACTGTTAAATTAGAATTAACGATTAATCTATTTTATTAACTAAATATATATAACTCATGTTTATATTTTAAATTTTATTAAAAGCTGTAAATATAAAATAAGTAAAATATTATATAAACATTAATTAGATTATTATATTTAAACTTTTTCATTAAAATAAATTGACGTTCTTTATTATACCGATTATTATTTCGTTGCTGGCCTACATTGCCAGACGGTTTTGACAGACCGTAAGTCCCCATAGCGGATTATAGTTCTACTATAAGTCGTTAGACCCTTGCGTCCCCTTTCTTTGCGGTAGGACGGAAGGGGGACGCCCCGTGCGTGCTGGTCTCTATGGGCACCAGTCTGTCAACCCTCTTTCGTTCTGCCACCCTAATCAATTGACGGTGATTTGGTGGTAGGACTCCATTTTTAAGGAGTTGGCCATGCCACAATTCAAACTCATTTTCTCTCTCATTTAACTATTTTATTTATTTAAAATTTGGGTTTTTGCTACCTGATATTTTAAATTTATAAATTATTTTTATTTTAAAATCTTAATTATTTTATTTTTCTATTTTTTTGGGAGGATTAACTGTTATTTAAAAAATTATTTTAATATTTAAACGAATAATATTTTTGTTTTATTTAAATTTATAAATAATCATGAGAATAATATGAAACTTCATAAATTTATATTGTTTTTAAACCTTGTGGTCGGTGCTTACGGTATTACAAATGATGACGCCAATGCTCAGCAGGAATTTAAAAGAATTTGCTTATCAGGTGAACACATGCAAGCAAGTTGCGATTGTATTTGCCAACAGCTTGAACAGGTGTATTCACCTCAAACCGTACAACGTTTAAAACAAACCAGTTTGCAAAGTCCTGTTCTCCCACAGGACTTTGCCCCTAACTTGTTTAGCAGTATTCAACGCTGCGAAAAAACTGAAATGGGCTAAGTTCGCTTAGCTCCTTTATCTCTGTGTCGCAATGATCTCTCAAACTTTAAATCAGCGCAAAAGTAAAAGTCCGTTGTGACACAGGGTCCTAGGGAAGTTCTCTACTATCAAACTAGATTTTCTTACACCTAAAAGCGCTTGTGTAGCGATATGAACGCAATAAAAAAGCCCGATAGGCAGGTTAATACCTATCGGGCTTTCTAATCAACAGAAGCGATCTACACGCTTTATGGCATAGATAGCATGTCTGATTATTATTCTACAGTTACTGATTTCGCCAAGTTACGTGGCTGGTCAACGTCTGTACCACGTAAAACAGCAACGTGATAAGACAACAACTGAACTGGTACGCTATAAACAATTGGTGCAAGCCATTCGTTTACTGCTGGAATATGTACAACGTGTTGACGGTCTTTTCCATTCACTCCGCTATTTTCATCAGCGAAAACGAATAATTCACCACCACGTGCCTGAACTTCTTCCATATTTGATTTGAGCTTATCAAGCATTTCATCATTTGGAGCAAGAATTACGATCGGCATTTCATTATCAACAAGTGCTAATGGGCCGTGTTTTAACTCACCAGCCGCATAACCTTCCGCATGAATATATGAAATTTCTTTAAGCTTTAATGCGCCTTCCAATGCGATTGGATAATTCGTACCACGACCTAAGAATAAGCAGTGATTTTTTTCAACGAATAATTCAGACAAACGCAAAATTTCTGGATCATGTTTAAGCGTATCAAGAATAACTTTCGGGCTGTGCCATAGCTCACGTGTAATTTCTTCTAGCAGAGCAGGGCTAATACGTTGTTTCACTTGACCAATTTTCAAGATTAACAACATAAGCGCAGCGAGCTGAGTCGTGAACGCTTTAGTTGAAGCAACACCAATTTCAGGACCCGCAAGAGTCAATAAGTGATGATCAGTTTCACGAACCATTGAAGACGTAGCAACGTTACAGATAGTCAAAGTCTGAATATCGATATTGTTTGCTTTCGCACGCTTTTGAGTTTCACGTAGTGCCGCTAAAGTATCAGCAGTTTCACCTGACTGTGAAATACAAATATAAAGTGTATTTTCAACAATTACAGGGGTGCGATAGCGGAATTCACTCGCGATTTCAACTTGGCAAGGCACGCCAATCAGTTGTTCAAACCAATATTTCGCAATCATTCCTGAATGGTAACTTGTACCACAAGCAATGATTTGTACGCTTTGAATTTTGTTGAAATCTGCATCAGCATTTTTCAAGAAATCGTCACGTAAGCTATTGCCATCAAGCGCTTGAGAAATCGTTTGCTTGATTGCTTCTGGTTGCTCATAAATTTCTTTAAGCATGTAGTGCTTGTATTCACCTTTTGATGCACTGCTTACGGTTGCATCAAGCTCTCGTACTGGACGCTCAACGCGTTCGCCATTTGCAAATACTTCAATTGAAGTACGTGTAAGACGTGCAATATCGCCTTCTTCTAGGTACATGAAGCGGTTTGTCACTGGTAAAAGTGCAAGTTGGTCTGAACTGATAAAGTTTTCACCAATACCTACGCCAATCACTAAAGGTGAACCTTCACGTACAGTAATCAGTTCATCTGGATAATCGCTGTGGATAATACCGAGCGCGTAAGCACCTTTAAGCTGAGGTACAACAGTTTCAACAGCATCTAAAAGGCTATCTGTGCTTTTTAGAGCTTCAGCAACTAAGTGTGCAACAACTTCAGTATCTGTTTGAGAAGTAAAAACATAACCTAATGCTTGAAGGTCATCTTTTAGCTCTTGGTAGTTCTCAATGATGCCGTTATGTACAACAGCAACCTTACCAGACATGTGTGGGTGAGCATTGTTTTCAGTTGGCTTACCATGAGTAGCCCAACGTGTATGCGCAATGCCGATAGCCCCTGTAAGTTGGTGTTCAGCAACTGCATCTGCAAGATTGATGACTTTACCTACACGGCGCTCACGTAAAATTTGTTGATTATTTAGTAAAGCAACACCCGCAGAATCATAACCACGGTATTCAAGACGTTTTAAACCTTCAATTAAAATCTCGGTTACACAACGCTCTGCAACGCCTCCGACGATACCACACATACTTCAATCCTCTTATTTTTTAACCTTTTGGGGACGTTGATAATTTGCTTTAGAAATTTGTTGCGCACGTTCAAAGGAGAGACTTTGTTCAGCTACATCTTTCGTAATCACAGAACCCGCACCGACTGTTGCACCATTCCCAATGGTTACCGGAGCAACCAGCGAGCTATTAGAACCGATAAAAACGGCATCGCCAATAGTGGTTTTGTGTTTATTTGCACCGTCATAATTACAAGTAATTGTACCTGCCCCAATATTTGATTCAGCACCGATTTCCGCATCACCTAAATATGTGAAATGGTTGGCTTTACTACCGAGTCCAATCGATGTGTTTTTAACTTCAACAAAGTTGCCAATATGCACTTCATTTGCCAATTTAGCCCCTGGGCGTAAGCGTGCAAATGGTCCAATTTGAGCATTTTCACCAACAACTGCGCCATCAAAAACGCTATAGGCCTGAACTTTAGTGCCTGCTGCAATTTTGGTGTTCTTTAAAATACAGCCAGCGCCGATTTCTACAAAATCACCAAGCTCACATTCACCTTCAATAATAACATTGATGTCAATACGAACGTCTTGTCCAACTTTTACAGAACCACGTAAATCAAAGCGTGCAGGGTCAAAGAACATTACACCTTGTTGCATTAGCTTTTTGACTTGTTCTTGCTGGAACTGGCGTTCTAAAGCTGCAAGTTGTAAGCGGTCATTAACACCTTCAACTTCAAAAGCAAGCTCTGGTTCAACAGAGGCAACTTCTAAGCCATCTGCAATTGCCATTGCAACGATGTCAGTGAGGTAATATTCGCCTTGCGCGTTTTCATTTGAAAGTTTAGGCAACCACTCATGAAGTTTTGCGTTGCTAACACAGTAAATGCCTGTATTGAACTCTTTAATTTGGCGTTGTGCTTCGTTTGCATCTTTATGTTCAACAATGGCTTGAATTTTGCCATCTTGGCGCACAATACGGCCATAACCTGTTGCATCATCTACAGTGAGCGTAACTAAGCCAATTCCTGTCTGGGTCGATGCATCTAATAATTTTTGTAGCGTATTTGCATTAATACATGGCACATCGCCTGATAAAATCAGTGAAACACCTTCTTTAGGGAGTACAGGTAAAGTCATTTGTACTGCATGACCTGTACCAAGTTGTTCAGCTTGCTCAACCCATTGAACATTTTCTTGGGCAAATGTTTGTTGTACGCGGTCACCACCATGACCATAAATCGTAATAATATTTTTAGCTTGTAATTGTTTTGCTGTTTGAATGACATGCCCTAATAGTGGGCGACCCGCTAAAGGTTGTAATACTTTAGGAAGCTGAGAACGCATACGCGTTCCTTTGCCAGCAGCAAGAATAATGACGGTAGTTGACATGTATAACTCTAATGATTTAACTCAAATGGATAATAATTAGTGTACAAAGAGCAGCCCATACACCGGCAATAATATCGTCAAGCATAATACCAAAACCACCATGCACTTGACGATCAATAACACGTATAGGCCAAGGTTTCCAAACATCGAAAATTCGAAATAATATGAAGCCGACGATTACCCACATCCAGTTCATTTGTTGTAAGTAAATGAGAGGAAGAAAGGTAATAGATTGCCCTGCAAATTCATCCCACACAATTCGACCATCATCGTGTACATTTATGACTTTTGCTGTTTGACCACAGATATAGATCCCGACCAAGGACATGATAATTATCGCGATTAAGCTTAAGTTAAATCCAAGCGATAACCAGATCGGAACGAAGAGTAGGGCAAAAGCAGAGCCAAAAGTACCAGGGGCTTTAGGTGCGAGACCAGATCCGAAACCAACTCCACAGAAAACAATGCAGCGGTTGAACCAAGACATGTCTTTAAAATGAATCGGCGGCTTATGCAAAGTGTTGGTATCCATGAATTTGCAATGGGTAATCCGAACCCAAATGCTCAAAAGTTAGTTGTGTTTGCTCAACGATCTGTCCGATCATTGTAATCTTAATGTCTAGTTGTTTTTGCAAAAGTTTTTCATAATTTTGCGGTGTTATTGTAAAACATAATTCGTAGTCATCACCACCAGCTAGCGCATATTGCCAACGCTGTTGTTCTGGTAGCTGCTCTAGCGTTGAATCAATCGGTAACTTTTCTAAAAATAATCGGGCACCGACTTTTGACGCTTTTAAAATATGACCTAAATCTTGTGCTAATCCATCAGAAATATCAATCATGCTAGAAGCAAGGCCCTTCAGCTGTTGTCCAAGCTGACAACGTGGCGTCGGGTAGTCTAGTCTTTTTTGTAATGGATGACCTAGGTGTTGTAAACCATATGCTGCATCTCCAACTTGACCGCTCACACACACATAGTCACCGACTTTTGCGCCCGAACGTAACACCGCTTGTCCAGCTTCAATCCAACCCATAGCCGTCACGGTAATGGTCAGATGTGGACCTTGGGTCGTATCTCCACCAATGAGAGCAACACCAAATTGATTACAGCAGTCATAGATGCCCTGACTGAATCCTTCAAGCCATTCATGGTCAATGGTAGGTAGGCTTAACGCAAGTAAAATACTATGCGGTTTAGCACCCATGGCAGCAATATCTGAAAGATTAACAGCCACACTTTTCCAGCCAATTGCATGCGCTGAGGTATTAAGAGGAAAGTGTCGACCAGCAACTAGCGTATCTGCACAGATCACCAATTGTTGATTTTGAGGAGGGGTGACTAAGGCTGAGTCATCTCCAATACCTAAGGTGACATCTGTATAAGATTGTCTGTTAAAGTATTGGTCAATAATAGAAAACTCAGCCATATCAACTTCAAACCTATTAGTTTGCTTGTTGTTTTTCAGCACTACGTAGTGTTGAACTTAAACGATCTAAAACGCCATTAATGTATTTATGGCTATCTGCTCCACCAAAGTGTTTGGCGAGTTCAATGGCTTCATCAAGAACTACACGATAAGGTACTTCTAAATGATCACGTAACTCATAAGCACCTAAACGTAAGGTTGCGAGCTCTACACCATCAAGTGCATCAAGTTCACGGTCAAGTACCGGAATGAGTAATGCATCAAGATCGTCGCGTAGTGCAATCACTTGCGTTAATAGTTCGTGATAGTAATTTAAGTCTACCTTGTGCATCGCATTTTCAGCACGAGTACGTGCTTCAATTTCATGTACAGGATTGTGACTCATTTGCCACTCATAAATACCTTGTACAGCAAAACGACGTGCTTTGCGTTTTGCTGCATAAGCGGCTTGCAGTGTTTGAGACATGCTTTAAATTGCCTTTAATAAATTAACCATTTCAATTGCAGTTAAAGCAGCTTCGCTACCTTTGTTTCCTGCTTTTGTACCTGAACGTTCGATGGCTTGCTCGATGCTATCAGTAGTTAATACACCATTGATGACAGGCAAGCTGCTTTCTAACGCGACTACACCTAAACCTTTTGCACATTCACCAGCAACGAAGTCAAAGTGTGGTGTGCTACCACGAATAACTGCGCCAAGTGCGATGATTGCATCAAATTGATTTGATGTAGCTAATTTTTTAGCAACAATCGGGAGTTCCCATGCGCCAGGAGCATGAATAACAGTAATGTTATCTTCATTTACACCATGACGTTTTAATGTGTCGATTGCACCATCCAATAAGTGTTCAACAACAAAACTGTTGAAACGACCCACTAAAATCGCATAACGACCTTCGCTTGCGAGATGTAATAAACCTTCAATACGGCGAATTGCCATAGCAACCTCGATTATTTCGTTGTGATTTGATCAGCAGTGACATATTCCACTACTTCTAAATTAAAGCCAGATAAAGCATTGAAACGTAATGGTGAGCTAAGAAGCTTCATTTTTTCAACACCTAAGTCACGCAAAATTTGAGCGCCTACACCAATGGTTTGATATTGATGTGAAAGTGCTGCATTGGATTTCACCGGTTTTGGTTTATTTAAATCATCCAACGCTGGTCCCAAGTCTTGCAAATGATCTTGCCCGATCCAGACTAAAACACCGCGATCACTCGCTGCAATTGTCTGTAGTGCACGGTCTAGATTCCACGCAGGTTCACCATCGGCTTTATTTAGCTTAAGTAAATCCCGAATTGGACTGAAACCATGTACACGTACTGTTGTAACACCTTCTTTTGGCTCGCCTTTGACTAAAGCCAAATGGATGTCCGGGTTACCAATCTCACGATAACGATAAAGTTCAAATGAACCATATTCTGTTTGAATCGTTTTTTGATCCAGACGTTCAACCGTTTGCTCATTGGTCATGCGGTAGTGAATCAAGTCCGCAATTGTACCAATTTTTAAGCCATGCTTCTCGGCAAAAATTTCTAAATCTGCACGGCGTGCCATTGTGCCATCTTCATTGATGATTTCACAAATGACAGAAGCTGGTTCAAGACCTGCTAAGCGTGTTAAATCACAGCCCGCTTCGGTATGACCTGCACGATGTAGAACACCGCCTGGCTGTGCCATTAATGGGAAAATATGGCCCGGTTGTACAATATCACTTGGCTTTGCATGCGCTGCGACAGCAGCTTGAATTGTATGTGCACGCTCTGCTGCTGAAATACCAGTTGTAATACCTTCAGCGGCTTCGATTGATAAGGTAAAGTTTGTACTATGCTGAGCACCGTTTTGGTCAACCATCAACGGAAGGTTTAACTGCTTACAGCGCTCACGGCTTAACGTTAAGCAAACTAGACCACGTGCATGGGTAATCATGAAGTTAATATCTTCAGGACGAACATGCGTTGCTGCAATGACAAGATCACCTTCATTTTCGCGATCTTCGTCATCCATCAAGATAACCATTTTGCCTGCACGAATATCGGCGACAAGATCTTCAACACGACTCAGCGGCATTCGCTCTCACCTTTTTTTGTCGTTAGACAATTTCTATTTAATAAATTTTGCATAGTTTACGCTGTTTAGAGAATTTTGCCTATGATTCTGATTTATCCAACTTTGCAACGAGATAGAATAGATCCAGCTTTATTTATACAAATAAATCATAAGAAAATGGAATAATTTAAAATAAAAACAATGAATTTAAATAAAAAAAACCTAGCCAAAAGGCTAGGTTCTGATATGCGCAGTTATTTTTTATGAAGCTGCACTGCTTGGACTATCATTTTGTGGAATTGATTTTTTTCCCATCAAAATTTCAGTGCGGATATTTTGAGCTAGTTCAGCGCACTCTGCATTCATACCATTGATCATAAAGGCATGACGAGTCATCACATTGCTTGGGTTTGGCATCGCAACAAGTTGATAGCTGTCTTGAATTGCTTTGAGTTGATCATTCTCAAGATATAAAGCAGATTCTTTCGCATGAAGATGCTGTGCTAAACGTTGAGCAGCTTCTTTCGCATCAATTTGCATCGCTTCCACAGCATTACACGTTGCACTACGAGTTTGCAGCGCAAAGCGTTTATCTTCGCGGTAACGTTTATATAAAACGTCAGAGAGCAACTGGAATACGGTTCCAACCATAAGCAGGCACTCTACAGCGTGAGTATGCGAGGTTGAAATTGCAAGTGTAGCGCCGTCAGCATTAAATTCATTTACGACTTCAATGTCCGCTAACTTTAATTGGTAATGCTTCACGCATAACTCAATACTCTTGTTTAAAAAGAGCTGACAGAGTTTAAAGTACGGAACAGATACCGATTGGTTAACACTGCTTAATAACTGTTTAGGGTCATAAAACTGAATATTGAGTGCCAACATATGTTGGTCAGCTGAATCTGCTGTTTTCTCTGGTTGTGGACGAGCCGCCGGTTTACCTTTCGCTTGTTGTTGAGCTTGAGCAACCAACGTTACTGTATTTTGTTTTTCTAGAGCCAATGCCTGAGTTAACTGCTGAATTTCATGTTTTAAGCGGTTTTCTTCGTTAATACGTGCCAAATATTCGCTACGGGTTGGGCGAGCAATTGCGCGATAGGCAAGCCATAATAAAACATGCAAAAATAGAGAAGCTAAAATTGCTAGCCATTGAGTGCGCAGAATTTCACCAATACTTGGTTGAATCAGCGTAATTTCAATAGAGCCCACTTTCTTTTCATTTTGCAGAGCATCGCGAGCAAAAATCTCACCTTGGCGAGTTTTTGAAATTCCACTTGTTGCCAGCACTTGTTTGTTGGCATCAAGAATGCGAATAGACGCAACGCTTGGATTGGTCGCATAGCGATTAGCAATCAGAGCTAAAGACACCGTATTGGCAGGTTCTAGCTCAGATAAGCTGTCTGCAACGAGTTGACTGGTCATGAGCTGACCTTGACTCGCACGGTTTTCATTGAGCTGGTGTGTCGTTGCAATCACCATTAAAAAGGTATGCAATGCAAAACTAACGATCAGTAGGCTAGCAAATAGCCCTTGTCTAGGCGCAATCAAGTTAAACTTCCAAGGCAATTATATTGAAATTCGATTATGATTCTTACAATAGTTGTCACTCAGACTAGAGTCAATTCATGCGAGAAATCATTCTTATATCCTTTTTAGGACCAGACCAACCAAACCAGTTTACCCGATTAATGCAAGTACTATCCGTACATTCATTGCAAATACTGGATGTAGGTCAGGCTGTTATTCATAATCAACTCACATTGGGCATTGTAGTCGCTTCCGATAATGAAACTGCGACCGCATTGGCAATGAAAGAAATTCTGATTTTAGCACATGATATTGGCTTAACAGTGCGCTTTAAACCAATCACAGGCGCAGAATACGATCAATGGGTAACTGAAGGTGGCCGTACTCGTTATATCGTCACGGCTTTAGCCCCTGAACTCACTGCTGCACACTTACAAGCCGTTACACAAATTGTGTCTAGCCAAGGCTTTAACATTGAAACTGTTACCCGTTTATCAGGCCGTGTCGACTTTGAAAAGGATAGCGCATTCCCACGTCGTGCATGTGTACAGTTTGGTTTAAGCAGTGGCCCAACTCTAGATGCACAAGCCATGCGTGCAGCATGTTTACTTCTTTCAAGTGAATTAAATATTGATGTCGCTGTTCAAGAAGATAACGCTTATCGACGTAACCGTCGTTTAGTTTGTTTTGATATGGACTCAACACTCATTGAACAAGAAGTGATTGATGAGTTAGCGATTGAAGCAGGGGTAGGCGCACAAGTTGCTGAAATCACTGAAAGAGCGATGCAAGGTGAACTTGATTTCCAGCAAAGCTTCCGTGCTCGTGTTGCATTATTAAAAGGATTAGATGCTGCTGTTTTACCTAAAATTGCAGAGCGTTTAACTATTACTGAAGGTGCAGAGCGTCTCATCTCGACCTTAAAAGCACTTGGTTATAAAACGGCAATTTTATCTGGTGGATTCCAATATTTTGCTGAATACCTACAAGGCAAACTTGGTATTGATGAAGTTCATGCCAACATTTTAGATGTGCAAGATGGTTTCGTAACAGGTGAAGTGAAAGGCGCAATTGTTGATGGCGCTCGTAAAGCTGAGTTATTACGCGAACTTGCAAATAAAATGGGTATTTCTTTAGAGCAAGCGATGGCAGTAGGCGATGGCGCAAACGATTTGCCAATGCTAGCGATTGCAGGGCTTGGCGTAGCTTATCGCGCTAAACCTTTAGTTCGTCAAAATGCAAATCAGGCTATTTCAAGTGTGGGCTTAGATGGGGTTCTATATTTACTTGGTATGCATGACAAAGATTTAAACCGTGCTTAATCTATAAGGCTAAGCTTTAAGCGCTACTTCAGAGTAGCGCTTTTTTTATGCAGAATAGTCATAAAAACAAGCATGTTATGCTCAAATCATGCACAGAAAAAAGGCAATAAAAAAATCTGAAAAAAACTTATTTTGGTCCTTAAAAACAGCATATTTTTTTGTAATGACACGCCAGAATTGATGCCATATAGGGAATCGAACTTTTTGAATTTTACAAAAATGTAATGACAAAAGAATGTTGCGACAAAGTATGTCGCATTAAGAAAAAACGGGTCTTTTTTTCTAAAAAAAAACATCCATAATGCATCCTAAGCTTCAACACAAATTATGAATTAAAGTTGTTTTTGGAATGAGGTCGGGTTTTTAAGACCGAATCTTTTTAGACGTTTTCATTAAGACGGAGGTTTCTATGGTAACAGCGAATTTTGCCGCTATCGCCGGATTCAGCTTGATCGCTGTCGCGCTTGTTGCTGTTTTCTTTTCTCCTTACCGTCGTTGGCTTGGTTTTATGCTTGCAGGGATGTTCTTTTGGGGGCTATTAGAAGTGGTCCGTTTTGGAGTTCAAGTCACTTTTGAAATGCCAGTCACATATAGTTATTTAACTGCACTAAGTCTAGCGATGGTAATGGTTACATTTGTTTTGTTACGTGAGGATAAACAGGCACAAAAGGCTTTGGCAAATCGCCAATATATAGAACACACGCCAGTATATGAAGATGATCAGCAGCAATGTTCTAGCCGATAATTAAATTGTTATCTAACGGTAAAGAGGTATGCACAGCATGCCTTTTTTATTTACGAAACGTGATTTTTATTATACAAAGCATTTATTAAAAAATAGCCAGTTATGCTACGATAGACGCGTCTGTTGACGTTTCATCTAGATTGCGTTGCCAGCTAAAAATTATCAGTTGATGCACAAAACACAAGCAATGGTATGTCCTTGTTGAGTTTTGCTCTAAAGTTTTCATAAAAATACAATAGGCGTGAATGTTCATGAAACTTTCTTCTATACCTGTAGTCAAGTTACCTCTCGTTGATGTCAGTACAGACCCGTTAGATTTATTGGTAGCAGGTTTAGTGCTGCGTATGAAGCAATTGGCACGTACTAGCCCTAAGTTTATTGAATTGATTCATGACCGCGCTTTCCGTATTCAAATTGGTACGGACTTAGGTGTTGCACGTCAGATCATTATTAATAATGGACAGATCGATACTGTTGCAGGTGCACCTGAAAAAGCTGACTTTATCTTGCAGTTTGCAGATAGCGAACAGGGTGTAAAAACTTTAATTAAAGGTGACCCAACTGCATTTATGACAGGCATGCAAAACGGCAGTATTAAGATGGAAGGAGATTTCAGTCTACTTGTTTGGTTTAACCAAGTGGCGAGACTCATTCCACCTAAGTTGCCAAAACCAGTTAAAGAGAAAGTACGTCAAGCACGTGCTTTTATTAAAGAGAAAACTGGTCGTTAATCGCCAGATATAAAAAAACTCCCAAATGGGAGTTTTTTTTATATCTATGCTTCAACTTCTAGATTGAACGTCACCGGACCATCATTAATGAGATGAACCTTCATATCAGCAGCAAAAATGCCGGTTTGAACTTTTTCAAATTGTGAATGGGCATATTCAACCAACTGTTCATATAACGCTTTGGCATCTGCTGGTGGCATGGCTGGACCAAAATCTGGACGTAAACCTTTTTGCGTTTGAGCCATCAGGGTAAATTGTGAAACAAGCAGGATTCCTCCATTTGCTTGAGAGACATTCCAACCCATTTTGCCTTGTTCGTCATCAAAGATGCGATATTTCAAAATCTTATCAATAAGCTTCTGGCCAATTGCTAAAGTGTCATCACGGCCAATGCCTAAAAAAACCAGTAGTCCATTTTGGATTTCACCAGTCGTCTTACCGTCAACCACCACTTTGGCTTCAAGAACTCGTTGTATTAAAGCGCGCATAGTTAAAGCAAATTTCTGCAATTAATTGAATTGGTTTAGTTTAGCAGAATTTAAATTAAATGATTTTTAAAAGGAAATTTCATGGAATTGCAACAATGGTCTAAAAGCTCGCAATTGATTTATAAAAATATGCTTTAATGCTAAGAAGCAAGCGAATAATCATTGACTATGTCTCCAATTATCCATTCTTTACTAGATACAGACTTGTACAAATTTACGATGTTACAAGTGGTTTTGCATAAATTCCCGCAAACCCATAGTGTCTACCATTTCCGCTGTAGAAATTTAGAAGATACTGTCTATCCACTAGTAGATATTTTGGATGATTTAAACGAACAACTCGACTATTTGTGTAGTCTTAAATATAAAGAAGACGAGCTTCAATATTTGCGTAAATTACGCTTTATCAAAAGTGACTTTGTCGATTATTTAGAACTGTTTCAACTGAAGCGACGCTTTATTCGAGCTAGCATCGATGCTGAAGGACGTTTGGATATTCATATTGAAGGTCCGATGGTCCAAGCCATGATGTTTGAAATTTTTGTATTGGCAATTGTAAATGAACTTTATTTTAGCCGTATCAAAACTGATGAAGTATGGGCTGAAGGCGAGCGCCGTTTAAAGGCTAAGCTTGAATTGATTCAGGAATATGAGAAAACACAAAAACCGAATGACCCGCCATTCTTAGTTTCTGATTTTGGTACACGTCGCCGTTATAGCTTCGTATGGCAAAAACATGTGGTAGCAGCCTTTCATAAAACAGTGCCAAATGTGTTCCGTGGTACAAGTAATGTCCTGCTCGCAAAAGAGTTAAACATTACGCCAATTGGGACCATGGCTCATGAATTCCTACAAGCTTTTCAGGCACTTGATGTACGACTGCGTGACTTTCAAAAAGCTGCTTTAGAGACGTGGGTTCAAGAATATCGCGGAGATTTAGGAATTGCCCTAACTGACGTTGTTGGTATGGATGCGTTCCTCCGAGATTTTGACTTGTATTTTGCGAAACTATTTGATGGCTTACGCCATGACAGTGGTGACCCTTACGAATGGGGCGATAAGGCTTATGCGCATTATCGTAAATTAAAAATTGATACCAAAACCAAAATGCTGACTTTTAGCGATGGTCTTAATTTGCCAAAAGCATGGGAATTACATCAATACTTTAAAGATCGTTTTCAGGTGAGTTTTGGTATTGGAACTAATTTAACCAATGATATGGGCCAAAAGCCGCTCAATATTGTGTTGAAACTAGTCGAATGTAATGGTCAGTCGGTTGCAAAAATTTCTGATAGTCCCGGTAAAACCATGACTGATAACGATACTTTCTTGGCTTATTTACGTCAGGTTTTTGAAATCGAAGAACTTGAAGAAGTGGTTTAAGTAATAAATAGTCTCGCTATTTTGTATTTTTAAAAGTAAGAATGCTGATATCTGATTTTCTGCTAAAGAGTTGCAGAAAATCAGAGTTTGTTAGATATAAGCTTATGCTAATATGAAATTAAGCTGGTATAAAAAGAAACCATGACGATGACACTCCCGAATTTTAAACTCGATTTATTAATAGAAGCAGAAGAATTAGTGCCTTATTTAGGCAATGAATATATTCGCATTGTAGATTTGAGCCGTGCTTCTGTTTATGAGCAACTTCATATTCCGCATGCTATTCACTTACAACCAAAATGGTTAGTGTCTCAACACGAAGAAGCCACTGGCATTTTGCCAGATGAAGCAGGTTTACAAGCACTGATTGAGAAATTGAATATTTCACCTAATCATCATGTTGTGGTCTATGACGATGAAGGCGGAGCATGGGCTGGACGTTTAATCTGGAATTTGCATTGCTTGGGATTCACACGTACCAGTTTAATTAATGGCGGTATCCATGCATGGTTAGGAGCAGGGTTACCAACGACAGCAGAAGTCGAAAAAGTTTCTCCTATTACAGACTTAATTCAGATTGATTTATCGCATGCCGCTCAGTTCCGTGTGAACTATGAAGAGCTACGCAAACAAGTAGAACAAGAAAATGTTCAATTGTGGGATTGCCGGACAAGTGATGAATATAGTGGGATCCGTTTAGCAGCGCGACGCGGCGGTCACATTCCAAATGCGCTCCATTTTGAATGGAGTACTGCACTTAATCGTCAAAATCATCTAAAATTGCATCCGCTTGAACGCACGCGGCAGCGCCTTGAACAACTTGGGTTCGATTTACAGCAACCTGTAGTTGTGTACTGCCAGTCACATCACCGTTCCGGTTTGGCCTATATTTTGGCTAGGCTCTTGGGCTGGGAAGCAAAAGCCTATGATGGTGCGTGGAGTGAATGGGGCAATCGCCTCGATAGTCCTATTATTACTGGAGAATCACCGTCGTGAGTTTCACATCTCGATTAAAAAAAGAATTATTTATTAAGGCACAAAACCTTGTACCACAGCATCAATTGAGCCGTGTGGTAGGTAAAGTTGCTGCGAGTGAAAATCCAGTTGTGAAAACTGCTGTTATTCATGCATTTAAAACCAAATATGGGATTGATTTATCGATTGCTGAACAAGGCAATGCACTGAAATATAAATCTTTTAATGACTTTTTTACCCGTGCTTTAAAAGATGGCGTGCGTCTCGTTGACGAAAATGCAGATAGCATTATCTCACCTGCTGATGGTGCTATTTCTCAGATTGGTAAAATTACTGCGGGTGAAGTATTTCAAGCAAAAGGCCAAAGCTTCTCTGTAGAGAAACTCATTGGCGACCCGCAACTTGCTCAGCCATTCCAAGAAGGTGAGTTCGCGACAGTCTATCTATCTCCACGCGATTACCACCGTGTACATATGCCGTTTGCAGGTACATTAACTGAAACCTTGTATGTACCAGGTGAGCTATTTTCGGTAAATCAGGTGACTGCTGAAAATGTACCGGGACTATTTGCCCGTAATGAACGCATGGTGTGTTTGTTTGATACTGAACTTGGCCGTATGGCTGTTGTGTTAGTGGGTGCAATGATTGTTGCTGGTATTGAAACTGTGGCGACAGGTAAAGTGAAACCTTCAGGTCGTATCGAATTACAGCATCATCAGTTAAAGCTAGAGAAAGGTGCTGAGCTTGGACGTTTTTATTTAGGTTCTACAGCCGTTATTTTATTTGAAAAAGATAAGATCGAATGGGAACAACGTTTTAAAGCTGAGTCTGTGGTTGTAATGGGCGAGCGCATGGGTCATACAGTTTAGTAAACGATATAATCCCTATAAGATAAATAAACCCTGACTTTAATTATTCAGGGTTTATTTTTTTCGATTTAAATTATATAAACGTAAAATATATAACTGTGTTTGTATTTATAATATATAGAAATATAATTATTATTAAGTGATCTGAAATAGGACATTATAGAAGCTAGTCTACAAATATGTGTCTGGAGAGAGCAAAAATATTAATATGACTGAAAATTAATAAATAAAAATAGAAAGAAATATTTAAGTTAGACTTAAGTCGTAATTTTAATTTTATTTGAAGATAAGTTATTAAATCTAAAAAAATTATTTAATTTTATAAATATGAAGCACTTTTTAGATATTGCACAGCCTTTAGCCTTGGCACAATGCTTGCTAACTATTCAGGACCTTACTGTAATTTTCATATTTTTTAGGTTCTGAAATCATGTTAAAAGTTAAACGCCTAACAGCTTCGGTTTTATCTGTACTTTGTATTTCACTTAGCCATGCCAATGATTTTAAAGTTTTAAATCAAATTTCAAAACAGCCTACTCAACTTCAAAGTGGCGAATATAAAGGTAATTATTACGTTCCATCTACTTTAAAAACCATTACATGGGGTTATTTACCGAATCGGGATGCCAAACCTGTTCTTACCGTTCCGTCGGGTAGTATTGTGACATTTGATACGGTTTCTCATGAAGGTCTGCTTGAAGACCAAGGGCGTAATGCTGAAAAGTTCTTTCAATCGAAAGGTGTAAAATCTAATGAAATCTTGGAAGATGCAAAAACAATTACGCAGTCAAATTTAAAGCATGATTTTCATAAAGATGGGCCACATATTGTGACAGGCCCTGTTGCAATTGAAGGCGCACAGCCCGGTGATATTTTAAAAGTTGAGGTACTTAAAGTTGAGCCGCGTGTACCTTACGGTGTTATTTCAAATCGACATGGTAAAGGTGCTTTAGTCGGGGAATTTCCAAAAAAAGCAAAGCAAGAAAATGCATCGGCTGAGCACCCTGAACGCTATGGAAATGTCTCAATTTTCACACCAATTGAAAAAAATGCTAAAGGTGAGTACGAAGGTGTATTAAAAACAGAATCAGGTAAATCAATACGTTTTCCGCTGTATCCTTTTATGGGAATCATGGGAGTAGCAGCCAATACTTCTGAGCCTGTTCACTCTGTACCGCCTGCAATGTATGGTGGAAATATTGATATTAATGAACTAGGTGCAGGTTCAACAGCCTATTATCCTGTTCAGGTCAAAGGCGCATTATTCTATACGGGTGATAGCCATTTCGCGCAAGGGGATGGTGAAGTAGCATTAACTGCACTCGAAGCTTCAGCCCGCGCCACGCTGAAATTTACCTTACTCAAAGCAGGTAAAGATAAAATACCGGGCAAAGAGCTAAAACAACCTTTAGCTGAAAATGCTGAGTTTTGGATTACACCGGGTCTTGATGAAGATTTAGATGAAGCGATGAAAAAGTCTACACGTGAAGCCATTCGTTTCTTAAATCAAGAATACGGTATTGATGAAGCAACGGCTTATGCGTATTTAAGTGCCGCAACTGATTTTGAAGTTTCACAAGTTGTAGATAAAACCAAAGGGATCCATGCAAAAATTAGAAAAGCTGATTTTAAAGAGTTTGAGAGTAAATAATTGAGATGACCTGAGCTTGGTATTTAAAATATTAAATACCAAGTTAAATTCATTTCAATTATTAATAAGTTTTATATATTTTATAATTGAGTATAATAAATATCACACATATTTATTAGTATAAAATCTAATGCACTCACTTCCGAACGCTCTACTTTATATTGCTGCATTATTAACATTCTGTGCCGCATTACTTCATTTTGTTTGTGTGTTCTGGGGGGCAAATGGTTTTCGGTTTTTAGGGGCCGGGAAAAGTATTGTCCAGATGGTCGAAAGAGGGCATTGGTATCCTAATTTTACAGCTATAGCTGTGGGATTAATTCTAACGGTATGTGCTACTTATGCTTTCTTTGCAGCAAAGGGAATACAGGTATTACCATTTACTAAACTTATTTTGTCGCTTGTTGCAGCGGTTTTTCTTATCCGTGGTCTGGCTTTTCCATGGTTAAAGTCAAAATTTGTCGGTAATAGTGATTTATTTTGGTATATCAGCTCAGCCTTTTGTCTAGTACTGGGAAGTTTATATGCCGTTGGAGTATATTTAATTTGAAATGAATATATTCTAGATGAACTAGAGTGAATAATTTTAAAAAAATAAAAGGGAGCTACGCTCCCTTTTTTAACTATTTAGTCCAACCATATTTTTTGAAAATAGTATTACCTTGCTGAGACGATAAGAACTCTACAAAACGTTTAGCTTCTGTGTCTTTTAAACTATGCTTGGTTAAGGCAACACCTGTATCACGATAGACAACCAACTCTGGTTCAATAGGTATAATTTGCCCAACATCTGGGTTACTAATTCCCCAAATATTAAAAACTAACCAAGCATCATAGCTGTTATTTTCTTCCCAGTTTTTCTTGGCAATACCTGTGTTGGCTGCATAGGTGGCAATATTTTTTCGAACAGATTTGGTTAATTGAATATTGCCAGTTCTACCAGCAATATCCTCCCACATACCGACTTGACCTGCACCATGAGTAACTAAAACTTTAACGCTAGATTTAGCTAGGTCTTTAAATCCTTTAATATTTTTAGGATTTCCTTTGCGTACTAAAATGGCTGCGGGGCGTAAATATAAAGGTTCCACCGAGTCTTTTATAATTTGCTCAGGAAAAGCATTTTCAAAATCAGACATCATGGCTTCTGAACCACTATAGATAACATCGGCATCTAGTTTCGCTTTGTCAGACCATTGAGAAGTAGGCCCAGACGTTACATGCACAGCTATGCCAGTCTTATTGGTGAATTGTTTGGCGGCTTCTTTCATGGCGGGTGCTGGCCCACCAGGACCATACACTTGTACATCTGCAAAGCTATGGATAGGTAGAGAACTGAGAATAAGACAAATCAGGTACGGTATAAATTTATATTGTTTTGACATTTTAATCGCTATAGTAATTAAGAAAATATCAGCATATATTTTTTATTATTTAAACGGGATTAATTTTTGCAACGATATTTATAATACATTTCTTTAAAATATATTTTAATTAGATTTTAAGTGACTGTATAAATGTAAATTATTTGGAAGTAAATATAACTATAGAAGTTTTTATGGTAATTTATATTTTATAAATTGATTATTTGAATAGATATATTGTAAATAATAGAGGAGTAATCCCTTGATTAAAAAAAGTAATTCTTTTTTAAAAATTTTATTTAGCAGCGCTTGTTTGGTGTCTGGTTCTGCTATGGCTGCTCCCATTACAGATTTGGGTAAGCAAATTGTGAGCGACAAACCGGGTTCAATACTGTCTCTAGAACAGCAAGATGTGACGGATTTATTTCCTCATGCTGATCAGCGTTTGTTAGTTAATTATCGTAGTCGAGGAATTCAGGGCGAGCCCATTGTGGCATCGGCTTTTATTTTATTACCGAAAGGCACACCGCCAAAAAATGGTTGGCCGATACTGGCTTGGGCGCATGGCACGACTGGAGTTGCTGATACTTGTGCACCTTCGGGTGACTATGTAGGTGGGCCAGTCCATTCATACCAAGAAGTTGCTTCTAAAGCTTTAGATGGTTGGCTTGCACGTGGCTATGCAGTTGTTTCACCTGATTATCAGGGCTTAGGTACACCAGGTGGGCATCCTTATATGAATGCAAAGAGCCAACTGCATACGGTAGTCGATGCAGTGCGTGCATTACATTTGCTTAAGCCCAAGAGTTTTAATAAACAGTGGTTGGTGATGGGACACAGTCAAGGTGGAGCTGCGGCAATAGCAGTGTCTGCCTATGGTCAAAAAGATGCTCCCGAATTAGATTTAAAAGGGGCAATTGCTCTTGCGCCAGGCGGCTATCAATATGAAGGCATTGCAGAATATGTGCAGAGTAATCCAAACCCAGAACCAAGTGTGGCAGCATTTTTCCCGATTGTATTATTGGGAGCACAAGCAGCAGAACCAAGTATTGTTCCTGAAAACTTAGTCAGTCCAGAAATGAATACAGTCCTGACTCAAGGACGCAGTCGTTGTTTATCTGAACTTCAATCTGATTTGAAGAAATCGCCTTCTAGCATATTTCGATCTGATGCTGATTTAAAACCTCTTTTGGCTTATCTAAAGCAACAGTCCATTGAAAATATGGTGCCTACCGTGCCATTAATGATTGTTCAAGGTTCTAAAGATCATTTAGTCGACCCTAGAGGCACATCTGCTTATTATCAACAGCTATGTAAATTAAAAAAACCAACTATATATCAAACGATTGATGGCGGAGATCACCGCGATGCATTACGCCAGAGCAATACGTTTGCCATTAGCTTTTTAAACGTAATAGAAAAAAATCAGACGAAATCATATTGCTCTAATTTTAAGTAAATTGGTTTAAATCATACAAAAAAGCCGACTTTTCATAAGTCGGCTTTTTATATGTACAAAGGGTAATTTTAGGTCATGTTATATAGTCTTTCTTTCGGAAAAACTGCGGTAAATGTTGATCCTTCGTTTTCTTTAGACTGCACATCTAAATATGCGCCGTGTTGCATCAGCACGTGTTTTACAATCGCAAGACCTAAACCTGTACCACCTGTTTGACGACTACGGTCACTGTCAACACGATAGAAGCGCTCAGTTAGTCGTGGCAAATGTTTTGGGTTAATTCCAATACCTGTGTCTTGTACACTAAAGTACGCATGTTCACCATCATCATGCCAGCCAATGGTAATTGTTCCACCTTTTGGCGTGTACTTAATGGCATTGGTAATTAAGTTACTAAATGCACTGGCAATTTCCATGTCAGAACCAATCAGGTCACAGTGGCTATCAATGTGTAAATTGAGCGTGTGTCCATAATCGGCATTGTAGGCCTGAGCGTCATCAAAGAGTTGACTCATTAAACTCGGCATTTCAATAATCTGATTTTTTGCAATTTTCTTATTATTTTCTAAATTCGATAACAGCAGTAAATCATTCACCAAAGCATTCATACGCTTGGTTTGTGACTGCATCTGATCAAAGGCACGTTTCCAGCGCGGACTAATATCTTCCTGATCGGTAAATGTCTCGATATAACCACTCAGTACCGTTAATGGTGTACGAAGTTCATGCGAAATATTATCGACGAAGTCTTTACGCATTTGCTCAAGGTTGTGCATACGAGTCACGTCGTAAGCCACCAATAAGCGACTTTCTCCACCAAATCTTGTGAGTTTAACCTGTACATATCGGTCATCATCAAAATTTGAGTGAAGCTTAATCCCATCAGGTGCCTGATCAATATTGTTAAAATATTCAATAAAGGTCGGCTGACGTAAAATCGTTAATAAGTTACGACCGCGGTCGAGAGGGCTGATCCCTAATAAACGTTCGGCAGCAGGGTTCCACCACTCGATTTGATGTTGGTCATCAATTAAAACAACGGCTTCTGCAAGTGCAACCAAAGATGACTGTGCACGGTCAATTAAACCGACCATTTCCGCCTGAACAATTCGTTCTTGGCGCTGAGCACGGTAGACATTAAATAATAATGCCCCCCAAATCCCATTAAGATTTGGAGGAACGTCATAAGGCTTATTCGCAATCCAGTCATTGACCAGATATAAAGAACGCAACTGGAGTGTAAAAAACACCACGAAGGCGATAAAAATACAGCTCCAGAAATACCCAAGGCCTAAACCGACTAAACCGGCAATAATTAGAAAAAATAATAAGAGCCGCAAATCTTGTTTGGCAAACGTCCATAAACTACTGTAGCGGGAAAGTTTTTGTTCACGTACCTGTTCGGGGACGGGGTAGGGTTCATACATAAATCTTGGTTAACCTGCGGCTAAATCTGCACGTGTTGAGAAACGGTAGCCAGTTCCACGCACAGTCTGAACAAATCGGTCTACACCAAAAGGTTCTAAAACTTTACGCAAACGGCGAATGTGCACATCGATAGTGCGGTCTTCGATATATACATTACCGCCCCACACCTGATCGAGCAACTGGGCACGTGTATATGCACGCTCTGGATGGGTCATAAAAAATGCAAGTAAGCGATATTCAGTTGGACCCATATCTAAAATGCTGTTGCCAAAGCTAACACGCTGGCTTACAGGATCAAGAATTAAGCCATTGGCATCAATGGTCTTTTCGCCACTTAATGCATTAGCACGACGCAGAACAGCCTTAATACGTGAAACCAGTTCACGTGTAGAGAAAGGCTTGGTCATGTAGTCATCTGCACCTGCGTCAAGACCTTGTACTTTGTGGTCTTCTTCTCCGCGAGCGGTGAGCATAATGACTGGGATTTCTGCTAGATTTTCATCTCGTTTTAAGCGGCGACATAAATCGACACCACTTACGCCTCCAGGTAACATCCAATCAAGCAAGATAAGCGCCGGACGTTGGTCGACGATAATTTGATGAGCTTGTTTGGCATCTTCTGCCTGTAAACACTGAAAGCCTGCCATGTCCAAAGAAGTATGGATCATTTCGCGAATAGGAAGCTCATCATCGACAATTAAAATATAGTCATCTTTCACAGCGCAATATCCTATAGATTTAACGGTGAACCGTTTTGTAGTTATGACAGGCTTATTACAAAGATTAATTATGACAATTTCATTGCAGAAAAGTCTATAAAATTAAATTTAGCAATAATTTGTGACAAAACTAAGGCAAAGCTATGACCAAATTGTGACATGAAGACTTTAATTTTCTTAAAATCATTCAATAGGTTATCACTTTAATGGCTTAGCTTGTTTTGCACATTTATGGCTGTCAAAAAACTTTAATATTATTTTGAAACTTGCGCTAATAAAGATAAGAAAACGATACGGCATGCGGTTAAAACCTGCTCAAGCGACTGTTCAAACCCTCCCATGACCCATCGAATCGCTATTTGAGTGACATATCCATTTAAGCCAGTTGCAATTAAAGAAAGCTCATTTTCATGGTGTTGAATTTGCGGCATGGTCAGCATAACAAAGGCTTGAATCATGCGATCAAATTGCGCAAGTGTTTCTTGAATGGTGGCCTGATTATGTAACTCTTGTACCAAAACTGCGTCGACATAGACAATACGAGCTAATCTTGGGTCGTCTTTTAATGTTGTCAGCAGTGCTCTTAAACCAGCATCGACCATTTTTTCTGGATCGGGTGCAGCTTTGATCACGGCTTGCATCAGATTTTGCTGTAATTCTTCAATCATTTTTAAAAAGATGGTTTGGAATAAATCTTCACTCTTTTTAAATGATTCATAAAAATAACGTTCTGTGAGTTTTGCCTCTTGGCATACATCTTTTACCGTCACGGAAAAAAAACCGAGTGTTCCGTAGGTCGCAATACCTGCTTCAATCAGTTTTTCACGGCGCGCCTCTTTACGTTCAGATAGAGATAACCCTTTGAACTGACGTTCTTTACTCACACTTTTTGTTTTCTTTTTACTGGTTGAGTCGTTAGTCGCCATAAATAAGTCGTTTCCTAAAGATTGGTTTCCTAATTTATAGGTTTTGGCCAAATATGCTCACTATGATAAAGCCCTCAGAAGAATTGTGCCATTCTATCTGAAATTACAGTGTACTATATTGACAATGGATATTGTCAAAATTATATTGAAGATGTCTGAACTGCACATGCAATGAACCGGTTGTGCAAATATCGAAAAACAAAGGATGGACAATGAAAAATTTTAAAAACAAAGTCGCTGCAATTACGGGCGCAGGTTCTGGCATTGGGCAACAGTTAGCAATTCTTTTGGCAAAACAGGGCTGCCATCTTTCGTTGAGTGATATTAATGAAAAAGGATTACAACAAACTGTCGAGCTTTTAAAACCGTACAGCAATATTACGGTTACTACCAAAAAGCTTGATGTGTCGGATCGTGAAGCGGTAAAGCAGTGGGCACAAGAAACGGTGCAAGATCACGGTTCTGTTAACCTGATTTTTAACAATGCTGGTGTTGCGCTAGGCTCAACTGTTGAAGGTGCGACCTACGAAGATTTAGAGTGGATTGTTGGAATTAACTTCTGGGGTGTCGTGTACGGAACTAAAGAGTTTTTACCGTTCATTAAGCAAACTCAAGATGGCCATATTATTAACATCTCAAGCTTATTTGGTCTGACTGCTCAACCGACTCAATCTGGCTATAACGCGACTAAATTTGCTGTACGTGGTTTTACCGAATCATTACGCCAAGAGTTGGATATTGAAAAGAGCGGCGTAAGCTCGTTGTGCGTACATCCGGGTGGAATTCGCACCAATATTGCTAAAGCTGCAAAAATGAGTGATAGCTTGAGTACTTTAGGTATGGACCCAGCTAAATCGATTCAAAACTTTGATAAGTTCTTACGTACCCCACCAGAAGAAGCGGCTCGTCAAATCTTGGATGCCGTTTTGAAAAATAAACGCCGTTTATTGATTGGTAGTGATGCAAAATTTCTTGATGCCTTGCAGCGTTTGTTCCCAACAGGATATCAACGCGCTTCAACCGTTGTGACTAAATGGATGAAATAAGATTCAAATTAAAAAAAGCCATCAAATGATGGCTTTTTTTATGTGGTTTAGTTAGTTCTAAATAAGAACTTTGATCTTCTTTTTCTTCCAGATAAATTGGTAATACAAGCCTTGAATAATACATAAACTGACGAATGCCAAGGCATAGGCAACCCAGATTCCTTTAAGGCCCCATATTGAACTAAACCAGTAAGCACATGGAATTTCAATAAATAAAATAGCAGAAATATTAAGTAGCATTGGAACAGTCACGGTTCCGCTGGCACGCATGATCGATGCAAAAATGGCACCTGCACCAAAGAATAAAATTGCCCACAGCACAATAAATAAAAGTTGCTGCCCTAACACCACCACAGTTGGGTCGGTAATAAACAAAGCCATTAAATATTTAGAAAATAGATAGCCGAGTGCAATTAAGGTACCTGTAAATAAAAAGTTCATTCCCAAAGCTGTGCGGGTTACTCGTGCTAACAGATCTGATTTGCCAGCACCAATCGCTTGTGCTGCAAAAATTGAAGCCGCAATTGAGATTGATAAAGCAGGGAACTGAATGTAGTTGAGCACCTGATTCACTGCACCATAGGCTGCTGTAGCATGCGATCCGTAATGGTTAACCAACCCAACAATAACCAAGCCAGCCATTGAGGTGGTAATCATTTGAATGCCGGTTGGAACGCCTAAGCGCAAAATGATTTTGCTTAGTTCTGGATTATGACGGATATGTTGCAAAAGCTGACGATTCGGCCGAAGTGGATGATTTTTCTTGTTCAGATAAATTGCTAGAAAAATCAAAATAGCAACATAACCCGTGATCGTTGCAATTGCTGGAGCAATAATTCCTAGGGCAGGTAAGCCAAAATAACCTTTAAGCAATATCGGGGTAATCACTAAGCCAATGACACTGGTTAATGCCAATGCAAGTAAAGGCGTGGTACTGTCGCCTACACCACGTAAAATTGAGGTATAAATAATATAAACAAACAGAAGCGGGCTACCCGCCAGCATCCATTGCACATAAGGTAAAGCAAGATGCATTACCTTTGGATCTGTGCCCAATAACTCTAAAATATCATGGGCAAAAAACACGCCGATAATCGCGGTAATTACCCCACCAATCAGTGTCATAAACAGGGTAGAGCCGACCACACTTTGGACTTTCTCTATATTTTGTGCGCCCCATGCTTGCCCTACTAAAACAGTAGTACCCGTGGAAATCCCGATAATAAAAGCGAGAAGCAAGAATAAAATAGGGAAAAAAACCGAGACGGCAGCAATCGCATCAACTCCCATCATTTGACCAACAAAGATGGTGTTAATCGTCCCCGACAAGTTCTGCAAAATATTAGTTGCAATGAGAGGCAGTAAGAAAACGAAAAACGTTTTCCATAGATTTTGCTGGTGAATTAAAGACTGTCTTGGTGGCATGTGTTCTCCATCGCCCATCTCTTTGATAAGCGGGGCAGACATTCAACTTAGCATATTTAGGTGAAATTTCTTGTAGTGTTTTACTATGCTAAGTTTCTAAATTTATTAACATTCATTCAAGATTTCTCCTGCTTTTTGCAATGTCTCATCATTTTTAGCAAAGCAGAAGCGAATCAGACGTAAAGACTCGGGCGCTTGCTGGTAGAAAACTGAAACAGGAATAGCCACAATTTTATGTTGCTCGGCAAGAAACTGGCACATTTCTACATCGTTTAAGTCAGGTCTAATCTGACTGTAATCAAGGTTCTGAAAATAGGTACCTTGAGATGGTTTTAGCAAGAAACGACTATTTTGAATTGCGTGATTAAAACGATCTCGCTTAGTTTGGTAAAACTGCGAAAGCTCTTGAATATGTTCCGGATGTTGCTGCATATATTGCGCTAGGGCAATCTGACAAGGTGTCGTGCCACAGAAATTCGCATATTGGTAAATCTGGCGGAATAAACGCATTAACTCAGGTGAAGCAACGCAATAACCTGTTTTCCAGCCCGTCACATGAAAGGTTTTCCCAAAAGACCCAATCACAAAACTACGCTCTCTTAGCTCTGGGAAATGCAATGCACTAAAGTGTTGTTGACCATCAAAGACTAAGTGTTCATAGACTTCATCAGATAAAACCACAATGTTTTTATCTTGAATCAGTGCAATAAGCTCTAACCAATCCTGTTTTGCCCAGATGGTACCTGTTGGATTATGGGGAGTATTCACCACAATCATACGGGTTTTGTCATTAATTAAATCTTTAACTTGCTGCCAGTTCACCTTAAAGTCAGGTGCCTCAAGTGCGATATGAACTGCTTTACCCCCTGCTAACTGCACAGAAGGGCCATAGCTGTCATAACTTGGGTCAAAAATAATGACTTCATCACCTGCATTGATGCAGGCCTGTATGGCACAGAAAATTGCTATGGTTGCACCGGGAGTAATCGTGATTTGCGTTACAGGGTCAAGTTGAAGTTGGTCACGCTGCTGAAATTGGAAAGCGAGCTGTTCACGTAAACCGAGAATACCATCGCCAGGTGGATATTGATTATGCCCAGCTAAAGTCGCCTGAGATAAAGCTTCCAGTAAGGCTTGTGGTGCCGGAAAATCTGGAAAGCCTTGTGACAGGTTGAGAGCACCTAAACGATGTGCCATTGCCGTCATGGTACTAAAAATAGTCACGCCTTGAGTGGCCAGTTTTGACTGTAGCTGTAGCATATTGTTCTCTTATTAAAAATATTTAAAGTTATAAAATTGATTCAATCACTGCCCGAATTACACCGAGGGTTAAACCAATAAATGCACCGACTACAACGCCATTTACTCGGATCATGTGTAGGTCGCCACCGACTTCATTTTCAATTTTCCCAATCATTTCGCGGGAATCCCATTCATGAATGCGTTCACTGACATAGCGTATGATTTTATGGCTATATTGATCTGTAAAAGTCAGCGCAAGTCCTGTCATTTCTTTGTTGAGAACTTCACGTACCTTGGCATTTTGAACAAGGTTTTCACCTAGTTGTTGAATAGCCGCTCTTAGGTTCATTGCAATGCCAGAATCTTCTTTCATTAAATCTTCTTTAATGGCATTACACAAAATCGTAACAGCGCCACTGATGAAATTGAGGACTTGTGGACTATCGAGAAGGGCATCTTTACCGCTGTTGAGACGTTGACTAGCAACGCTGTCTGGTTTTGCCAGCTCAAGCATGAGAGAGTGGGCAATGGTTTCAATTTCTTGTCGCCATGGGTGTTCAGGGTCTGCCAACATCGATTCTACTTTTTCAACAAGTGAATCGATGGTACGTTGTTGAACATCAATACCAATCCAGCTTGCGCCTTTTGCAAGTGACCAGACACCAAGTGCTTTAAACATTTTTCGGGTTAATTCACGGGTTTTATCTGGGTTTTGTACCACCCATTCATGCGCGATATCGAGTCCACGCTGTAAAACGTCTTGATGGAAATCATTTTCCAATACTGCGCGTAGCATTTCACTTGCGAGCTTATTGACCTCGGTATTACGCACCCATTGCACACTATTGTTTTGCACAAAATTGGCAATTTGATCTTGACTAACAAACTCAAAAATTTTCGGAACAGTTTGCTGAATGAGCTGCACCACTTGGGTATTGTTTTGTGGGCTTGCTAGCCATTGGCCAATTGCGAGGCTCAAGTCCGTTTTTTCTAAGCTTCGTTCGACCACCTGAGGTGAAAGAAAATTTTCTTGTACAAAACGACCCATTGACTCTGCAATGCGAGCTTTGTTGCGCGGAATAATCTCGGTATGGTCGCGTAAAAACTTAGGAATGGGTAACTTACCAAATGGGTTCCGAAACAGAACCGTAATCGCATACCAGTCGGCTAAACCACCGACTACACCGGCTTCTGCCCCTAACATTAAAATATGAATAAAACCTGTGTACTCTGGCAGAAAACGATCAGCCACCATCAGTGCAATCCACAGCACAACGACAATAATAAGCGCCAGAGTAGCAAAATATTTGCTACGTTTTAGACTGGGCACGTGGTGAACTTCTTCTGCCATGTTCATAAATTTATCCTATTCATTTTTGTTTTACTGGAGGCTCAGGCGGTGGCAACAGCTCTCCTGTCGGACTCAATCCATATTTTTGTCCGATTGATTTCAAGATCAAGGTTGCATCAAAAGCATCCTGTGGAGCCTGCTTTTGATCCCGATAACATTCAATAGTATACGACACTTGAACAGGGTCGATATTGACCACTTGTGGGTAATCATAGAACGGATCATGCCAGAAACCTGGGTAGCGACGACCATAACCATATGGGTAAAAGCTTGGAGCTGATGGATAAACCACAGCCTGACGTTGTGGTTTCTGGCTCTGATTACTTGGATCATTTTGCACTTTAAAAAAGCGGAAACCTTTTTGTATCGTCGTTTGTGCCGCTTTCACCAAGGTAATTTCTTCAGCTCTGCCATAACTCATATTTGGGTCGGCTTGAAAACTAATACGGAACGTTTGGCTATTTAGAGGATATGCTGAAAACTGGCCAAGCTGATCAAAGGTTTTTGGTTTACTTGGAGTCGTTGCACACGCAGTTAAAGTTAAGGCAGTGCCTAAGGCTAAACAAAGAGAGAGATATTTCATGATGAACTCCCAGCTGAGCATTAAAAAATAGATGACTCAGCATTAAAAATTAAGAAGTTTTAAAAACTACTGTTCGGTTCTAATAAAAATTCGGTTTCCTCTGGAGTAGAAACACGCCCAAGAATGGTATTTCGATGAGGATAGCGTCCAAAGCGATCAATAATGACTTTATGCTTTTTCTCAAAACTTAAATTAATTTCATTGCCGAGGCGTTGAAAGAGTTTCAAGGCAAATTCATGAATCAGCTTCGATTCACTATGCATAAACGGCATATATAAAAAAGAACGTTGCTCTGGATTAAGCTGTGCGTCGAGTTGCAAGCTAATCGTTTCTTGTGCCAAAGCTAATGCCAAGCTGTCATAGGCAAAAGATTCGGGTTGATCACGATAAATGTTGCGAGAAAACTGGTCTAGTACAATAATCTCTGCCAAACGGCCTTCCGCTGTTTTTCGCCAAGACCACAGTTCTGCTTGAGTTGCCTGTCGATGAACGTCAGAAAAATTTTCACGAATTTTTTTGTCAAAATCATCACTTTTTGCAAACCAAAGTGAACGGTGTTCAGGAGAAAACCAGAAGTTTAAAATGTCTTGTTCGTTCATGATATTGACAACTCTTTAGCAATTATTCTTCAATAAAATCACAATTCTTTCGTGTCTTAAATAACAAGATTGTGATAAAAATTGCCAAACTGGAATGATGTGAGTATATAAATAGCCTTATCATCTCACGATTTTGTATATAGTGATCTTTAATAAGCGAGCAAATGCATGAGTCAACCCACTACACCCTCTCAATCAGTTATTCCTGCTTGGGTGGATTCGTCGCTACTACAAGGCATGTTACGTGGAATAGAGCGTGAAAGCCTACGTATGCAAAGTAATGGGTTCTTATCACAAGAGTTACATCCAAAGGCATTGGGTTCGGCTTTAACACATCCACAAATTACGACTGATTATTCAGAAGCATTAATGGAGTTTATTACCTCACCTAAGCCAACCATTGGTGAGGCTTTGAATGAGCTTACCGATATTCATGCGGTTGTGCATCGTCATTTAGAAAATGGTGAGAAACTCTGGCCGCTGTCTATGCCATGTATGTTAGATGACAATGAAGAAAGGATTCGTCTAGCACAATACGGCACCTCTAATATTGGTCGTTTTAAAACACTATACCGCCGTGGACTGGGAATTCGATATGGTCGCCGTATGCAGACCATTTCAGGCGTGCATTACAATTTATCTTTTCCAGATACGCTTTTTGCCGAGCTACAAGCTCATGAAACTGACGAACAATTAAAATCATCAAGTTTGCAGGATTATCGTAGTCATCGTTATTTTGGTCTTATTCGTAATTTTATCCGTTTAACACCGTTAGTTATGTTTTTAGTGGGCGCTAGCCCAACAGTATGTCGTTGTTTCTTAACTGGACATAAACATCAATTATTGCCTTTAATCAAAGGTTCATACTATTTACCGTATGCTACAGCTTTGCGCATGGGACGATTGGGCTATCAAAACTCAGCTCAAAAAAGCTTGGGTATTCATTACAACAATTTGACTGGCTATCTGGATGGTTTACAAAAAGCCGTTCATTCTCCTTACCCACCATTTAGCCGTTTAGGGTTAAATGATGCCTCTGGTGAGCCGTTGCAAATTAATGATCATGTTTTGCAGATCGAGAATGAATATTACAGTCTCGTACGCCCAAAACAGGTGCCTCAAAAAGGTGAGACGCCGTCTCAAGCCTTGAAAAATCGAGGAGTGGGATATGTTGAGCTACGTGCTGTTGATGTAAACCCATACTCGGCAATTGGCGTTGATGAAACAACGGCAGGCTTCCTTGAAGTGTTAGCACTTTATTGTCTGTTAAGTGATAGTCCAGATTTGTTAGGTCCTGAGCAAGACTTGGTTGAGAAAAATCAGACCGAGGTGGTAAACCGAGGTCGAGCACCGAACGCAACCATTACAGATTTAACAGGGTCATATCACATCGAAGATTGGGCACGTTTATATATTGCAAAAATGCAAGATTGTGCACAGCTACTCGATCAGACCTACGCAACGGACTTGTATGGTTCAGCATTAGCGATCATGCAAGCACGAATTGATGAAGTTGATGAGACTTTATCTGCTCATGTTATTGACGATACGTTAAAACATGGTGGAACTTGGAGTTTTGGTAGCCACATGGCGCAATTACATGCTGAAAGTTATGAAGAGCATGAGCTTAGTGTGGAAACCTTGAAACATTTTGAACAATTGGCTGCACAGTCGTTACAGCAGCAAGAACAACTTGAGCAAGATACTCAGGTCAGTTTTGATCAATATCTTGAACAATATCGATAATAAAACGAGGTTTTACATGCGATTAAGTTACCGTTTGGTGAGTGGGCTACTTGTTTTAGCAAGTATTGTCGGCATGTCTTTTGCGTTGTATTTGGAACATGTAAAAGGTTTAGAGCCATGTCCGCTCTGTATTTTTCAACGTGTTGGCTTAATGGCGATGGGTTTTGTGGCGCTCGTCGCTTTTTTGCATAACCCAGTTTCCAACGCGATTAAACGCTTTTATGCATTTTTGGCTGGCATCGCAATTTTATGGTCAGTCGGGGTGGCAGGGCGTCATGTTTGGATACAGCATTTACCAGCAGATCAAGTACCGAGTTGTGGACCAGGTTTAAATTATTTAATTGATGCTTTACCTATGAAAGCAGTTTTGCAAGAAGTGCTTTCTGGTTCAGGTGAGTGTGCTGCTATTGACTGGACCTTTTTAGGTCAGTCTTTACCAGTTTGGTCATTGGTTTATTTCGTTTTGCTCTTACTGGTCTGTTTATGGCAGTTATTCCGTTTTTATCCAGTGTTTAAGACTGCTAAAAAGTAAGTTTAAACAGATTAAAAAAAGCTCAATATTATGTTGGGCTTTTTTTATTGTTTTAGAATTGATCAAATTATAAAAAAATAAATTGAAAAAAAGAATAATGATATAGACAGATAGGTCTGTTTTTTATAAAGTGCAGCCGTTTTATATCCTTATGATTATAAAAAATGTTTTTTAATATTTTTAATGTTTTGGAAAAAATAGGGTTAAGTGCACAGAAACGCGCGATTCACGTGCAATTTTCTAATGAACTACTCAATAACCAAGTTTTTTTACAGCGTATCGAAGGCCAACACCAGCTAAATGGGGAAATTGAAGCTGAGTTGATTTGTCTTTCGACAAGTGCACAAATTGCATTGAAGCAATTTATAGGGGTACAGGTTGCTGTTGATCAGGTGACCGATGCAGGTCAATTATTTCGAACTACAGGAATTGTAACGGAAGCCAGTTATGGCCAAAGTGATGGTGCATTAACGCTTTATAAACTCACCCTAAAAGACGCGACAAATTTATGGCACAAACGCCGTAATAGTCGTGTTTTCATGAATAAAAGTATTATTGAAGCCACGGAAGTTTTATTTAAAGAGTGGCAAGAAAAAAGTCAGCTTTTTGCGACAAGTTTAAGTCTCGATCTTAGTGGGCTAAGCCAGAGTTATGATATTCGCCCATTTATCATGCAGCACAATGAGTCTGACTATGACTTTCTGACACGCTTATGGCGAAGTGAAGGCGTTAGCTGGCTAATTGATGAAGCCGAACTTTTTGTTCCTCATTTTACTGCGCCAATACACGCTCAAAAACTAAGACTCATTGATGACAATAGCCAATACCAAGCTTTAGAACGTCGCAGTATCCGTTATCACCGAAGTAGTGCAACAGAATATCAAGATAGCATTACGGGTTTTGTAGCTGTGCGGACTCTGCAACCGACAGCAGTACATGTACAGCGTTGGCAACCCGATGCTCTGGCACACGAAGAAGGTGTAGGTTCAGTTATTACTACACACATACATTCAGAGCAGTTTGATTCAGCGAGTTTGAGCCTTGAACAAGCATGGCACATGAGCCCAGCTTGGATGCAAGATTTAAAAGGGGAAGATCAAGCCACCGCTTCAAGTAGTAATCAGCTAGAGAAATTAAATCAGCACTTCACTAATATGTATGCGAGTCAGGCCAAATACTTTAAGGCCTATAGTAGTGTCCGTGATAGCCAAGTTGGTTATTGGTTTAATCTACAGGAGCATCCAGAAATTGATCAGCATGAAGGAGCTGATCAAGAGTTCCTGATTATTGCTAAAAATTTCTATAACCAAAATAACCTACCGAAAGATTTGCATCAGCAAGTTAGCCATTTGTTAACCCAAAGTCGTTGGGATAAACATGGTTATGAAGATATTGAGCGCCAAGGTAATGAGCTGACCTTAATACGCCGTCAAATTAAAACTGCACCTGAATATAATCCAGAACAGCATCGACCAATTGCCTACCCACAAAGAGCGAAAGTTGTAGGGCCAGAGGGAGAGACCATTCATGTCGATGAATGGGGACGTATCAAAGTACGTTTTCTATTTACCCGTAGTGATGATCATGGACATGACGGTGGTGCAGGGAGTAATGACAACGATACCGACTCGGCTTGGGTTGATGTATTGACTCCTTGGGCTGGTGAAGGCTATGGAGCACGGTTTTTACCACGTATTGGTGAGGTGGTTGTCATAGACTTCTTTGATGGCAATATTGACCGTCCATTCGTGACGGGGCGTATCCATGAAGCGCAGCGTTCGCCAACCAAGTTCGATGTAAAAGGGCAGCTTCCTGCGACTAAAAAACTAAGCGGGATTCGCAGTCAGGAAATCAGCGGTAGTGGTTTTAACCAATTACGTTTTGATGACACAACAGGGCAAATCAGTACCCAACTACAAAGTAGTCATGCAACGACGCAACTGAACTTAGGTAACTTAAGCCATCCGAAAGAACAAGCGACGAGCCAAGGACGTGGAGAAGGCTTTGAGCTTAGAACAGATGCTTGGGGAGCCGTGCGGGCGGGCAAAGGCATGCTCATTAGTACCTATGCACAAGAGCAGGCAATTGCAGACCATTTAGAAGCTGCACAAGCACAATCTTTACTTTCACAAGGTTATGACAGCATGAAAATGCTCAGTGAGGTTGCGACCAAGCAACAAACTGATGCTTTGAATGTGATTAATCGATTACCCAAATTCATCCAGTCCCTTGAGCTAAAAACCACAGGGCAGGCATTAAATAGTACGGTAAACCTATTTAAGGAAGGCATTAATAACGACCCTATTCACGCATTAAAAGACTGCGGTGGCTTTATTCAAGACATGGGTGCACTAGGTGGTGATACAAAAGGTATTGTAGACGAATTTAATGCTTTCTTTACCGACGCTAAAGATGCGGTAGAGAATTTAAAAGCTTTCATCGAAAATGTTGAAGAACATGGCGCTGACATTGTTAAAGGAAAACTTGCCAGCATTAAAGATCGGATTCATAAAAATCCATTTGAAAGTATTAAAGAGGTCGGAAAAGTCTTAGGGAATGTGGAGACCAAAGACTTTGACATGATGAGTGTATGTGGAACATTTAGTAAAGGCAGTAAATTAGAAGTATCACCATCAAAAGCGTTGAGTTCTTTGCAAGGCTTTATGGAGGGTTATACCCAAGGTTTAGAAAGTAGTGCAGATACGAAACAGCAAGAACAAGGCAAAATCTTTAGGCAAGCTCTGATGTTATTAGCATCGCCAAATGGTATTGCTTTAACGACACCTGAAAATATTATTCTGCAAGCTTCACAAGATATTGCTGAAAGTGCCAGCGGTTCAATTAATTTAAGCGCACAGAAAAATATCATTGGACATGCACAAGATAAAATTAGTTTGTTTGCCGCGCAAAAGGGTTTCCGCGCTTATGCAGCAAAAGGAAAGCTCGAACTACAAGCACAAGACGATGCTATTGAAGCGATTGCCAAGAAGGTCATCAAGTTCATTTCTACTGAAGACAAAATTGAGCTTACCAGTCCAAAAGAAATTGTATTAACAGCAGGTGGGTCGCAGCTCAAAATTAATGCGGATGGCGTATTTTCAACAACAGGTGGTAAGTTTGAAAGTAAAGCTGGGCAGCATTTGTTTACGGGTGGAGCCAAGGTTTCTTATGAGGTTCCTGAGTTGCCTAATACACCAAGTTTTAGTAATCGTTTAGATATCTATGATCTATTTTGGGAAAGTGATTTTACTAAGCTTAGTTATAAAGCTTTCGTTCCAGAGACAAATTCATTTACTTCAGGAGCTGTAGATGAGCATGGCCGTACAGGAAAAATCAGTACTGCTGATCCAAAAAAAGTTCAAGTTTTAATTGGTTCTGATGATGAATGGGGATTGTTAATTGATAGTTTTGATGAAGATGACTCTTTGGAGGATCAGAACGTTAATGGTAATAACGTAGATCTTGATAATAATGTTGAAGATAGGGGCTGAAAATGAATAAAAAATCATTAGTTACAATACAAATCTTAGATTTATTTGGTAGCCCAATTTCAAAAGCACAATATGAAGTAAAAAATCAGAGAACTGGGCAAGTTATCGCTGCTGGAACAACAAACTCATCTGGATGTATTGTTGAAATCAGCCGAGATAAAGGAACGGCTTTAGATGTATATATTAAAAGTATGTTTAAAGGTTCAATGGTTAAAGTACAAAGTTTTGTAATGTCTAAAGACCGCATGGTCGTAAAAATTACAAGTCCCAAAGTACTTTTAGATTTAAAAACATTAACAAATCAAGGTAATAATGGGCAATATAAAAGAAAAACACATATTGTTAAAAAGGGTGATACGCTTTTTGAAATAGCACAAAAAAATCATACGACCGTTCGAGCACTAGAACGTTTAAATAAAATAGACGATCCAAATCAGATCAGTATTGGCCAAGTAATTAAATTGCCAGTTCATATTCCTGCTTCTGGAAATAATTCACATCAAGACAAACCTAAACACAAGCACTCGGCTCAACCTATAAATAAGCCTACTGCTGGTAGTGCAAAAAATATTCCAGTACCAGCAGCAAAAAGCCCACCTAATCCTACTTCCCAAACAAAACAAGAAAATGAGCTTCCGGAAAAAGTACATCAACTTTATGAAGATACTAAAAAAGCACTAAATGAAGCTGCAAATTCGGCTTCTAAAATTTTGACTGTTGATGATCGTAGTCAAGATGGAGGTACTCCTAAAGCAAATACTACAAATATTTGTACAACCAATCCCCAATGTATTTCCAGTGGTAAAAGTGAGTTAATAAGAGAAGTTAATATTCGTTTAGCAGGTTTTGGTGGAGCATTACCAACAGATGAATTTACAGAATTGACTGCAACATGTATTAAACAATTTCAACGGGATTATATGGGGGTTCCAGACACTGGAAAGATTTGTGGTTCTGTTTTAGCTGCTTTAGATCAATTTTATAATGAATACCCCATTTCTAGCTTCATGGGAAAAGCTGCATGTAATTGTGGTAAGTGTTCTGGTTTTGGAAATGGTAAGATGGGAGTGAGATCAGGTATAAATACTGCTAATGAATATCCAGGTATTCATAGGTCTTTAATTTGGATACTAAAAACCTTAAATTTTTATTTAAAAAATGAATTTAAAGATAAGAAAATTAATGTGGCATATATAGAATCTGGTTATAGATGCATTGAAAATAATAAGAAACATGAGAGAACATCTGTAAACCATATGGGGCTAGCTCTGGATATACATTTTCAGAAAAATGGAGTTAGAACACGAGAATTAAGTGATATGGAATTTATTCGAAAAAATATTATGGCAAAAAAAATGGGGGCATCTGAACAAAGAATCAGGGATAAAATTTATTTAGAACCTAAAGTCTTTAGAAGTGGAGAGGCTGGTGCAAAAACATGGGTACATTTTGATGTTACAGCATTTTCAAACAAATATCTTAATAATAATTTGTTCAAAGAAAAAGTAGAATCTCTTAATGGTGTTAAGCTCTTGACTTTAATAAAAGAAAACTCTTTGAATTCTATATTAAATTGCTCAGGTCAAATTTCTACGAATAATAAACCTACTGTAGAGACCACAGGAACTGTTTTGGAGTTAACAAAGCAGGATTTAGATGACTTATTAAAAGCTGCAGCTACAGAAGTACACGTATTTAAAAATAATGAAGATATGACTTACCAGCAAATGGGGGGAGTTGTTGAAACTATGTTAAATAGAAGAATGACTGGTAGAAATAAATGGTCTACTATCAGAAAAGTTTTAAATGAACAATGGGCTTTCTCTGATATTAACTCTACTCGTCCTACAGCTTATGGTAGTGTACAAAATGTACCTTGGTCTAGAGTAACGGATGGTCATAGAAAAGCTTTTAATAAATATATTAATGACAGAGTCAATGGCAAACCTTCTATTATTGGTAGTGAATTAAATTACGCAAATCCTACTCAATTACAAGAAGCTAGTCAAAGTACTAAAAAATGGGTTGCAGACGTAGTAAATCAAGCAAAAAAAACAGGTTATATCTTTGGCAGAGGTGATTTCATACATTATCATGGTACAACATCAGATATGAAGCCGCATAAACCTGCTTCATTTAAAATCAAGGTTGTAAATTAAGAGTTAAAAGAGATGAAAAAACAAAGTTTAATAATTACTTCTGTTATTACTATGATTTACGGATGTAGTGTAATAGCCAAACCCGTATCTACATGTAAAACGGAATTTGATAATCTAAGTTGTATTAGAAGTACAGCAAGTTCAACTAATTCTGAAATGAAAAGAATACTAGAAAATTTATATAAGTCAGTAGATAATGTTAATGAATTAAAATCTTCACAAATAAAATGGGAACAATATAAAAATACATATTGCAAAGAATTTATGGCAAAAGAAGCAGCTAATGCTCAAGGCGATGGAGCAGAGACAGTTATAGAATCTTGTTTATTAAACAGTGATAAAAGTAGATTGTTAGAATTGAAATCTTTAAATAAAATGTATTCAAATTGATGTATTATTATTGGAATTTAAAAATGTAATCAAAGTTTAGATGAGTACATAATAAAATATACTAAGAATATCTTGTTGAAGTTATTTTAATTAGTAGGTTTTTTTATGTACTATCATTAATTATAAATTAATAGCTAAAGATGATGGCTTTTAAAATCAAGTAAAAATTATTTTTTAAATTTAGAAATGAATTAGTAGTTCTTATCTTAAACTATAAAAATTAATATAAAGGCTGTTGGTATTTTTGAAACTAATATAATTAGAACTAAATTAGGAGTATGGAAAAATTTATGAATGTTGATAGTCATTTTCTAAAATTACTAGACCGAAGAGTCTGAATCGATATGCTAGTTTTGAAAATATACCTATTTCACATGTAAGAAAAACTTAACAATTATCTTATAGAGTGAGCTAATGAAAAAAACAATTATTGTAGAAAATTTAAAATATGCAAATAAATATTATTTAGATGAAAGAATAGAAAAGCTTGGGTAAATAAATTTCATAATGAGGCAGTGAAAAATGGTATGATATTTGGTACAGGTAAAGCTATTTATGCCCAAGGAACTGTTTGATAGTTAAGAGATAAAATTTCAAACCGTTTAAAATTGTTCTACCTAAAGATTTTAAAGGAATTTAATATGTTCGGAAAGTATATTTTTTATACAGGTTGGTTGTTAGCAACCTTGAGTTTAAGTGTATCGGCATGTGCAGATAATTCAAAAGTTAAAAAAAGTGACAAAAATATTCATGGTTTAGAATTAACGCATTTACCATATAATTCCAATGATCATCTTAAATGCATCATGAAAAAGGATGTAAATAGTTGTTCCAAAGTTAACTTAGTAAAATCATCTAACTTAACTAAATACTATTCATTTATTTCACCAGCATATGGAGATGGTATTGTTTTGCCAGAAACAGATGATAGTAAACAAATAATTGTTTCTCCTTTTGAAGACAATGAAAATGAAGGTCCACAGTTAGAAATTTCTATTATTAATGCTTTTGGTGTGGTAGAACAAAAAACTATATCTGCAAACAAAAATGTAGTAATTGATAAAAATTATAATTTAATTTATAAAGATGGCAATAAAGAAAAAATATTAAAATTAAAGTAAGATATTAGAATTACATATAAAATATAAATTTCAAATAATAAAAAACAGTAAATGGTTACTGTTTTTTATTGTTTTTAGATTTGTGGGTGGTATTTAGTTGGTTCGTAAAATAAAGTTAATCATAAAGGTAGTACTAACGAACTGTTGAAATTAAAATAATTAAAAAAGCTAACATGTCCTGGATCTTGGTTTAACGAAAAGACGTAATAGTGAATATCAATTATTTATTAAAGGACCGTACGATGCAAGGTATTAATTTTAATTTTCTTAGTGTGCTATTTGTCTTTAGTTTGAGTGCCTGCTCAAATGCTGCAGATTATAAACCACAACAGTTAGACAATAAAACAATATATAGTAATAGTGAGCATGATCTGAATAGTATATATTCTGATATAAAAGGCTATATCAATGATAATAAAAATGAAGTTAAGTATCTTGTAGATACTCAACGTTCTTGGTTGAAAAATAGAAATTTAAAATGTAATTTTAATGGGAGAGAAGCAAATAATGAAAATTATAAATGTCTGAGTAATTTTAATAATTCTAAAATTAAAGATTTAAGAATATCATACCTAGACTTTGATAGTTTAGAAGGTAATTTAATAAAGCCATTTAAGTATAAAGATGGTGTTATAAAAGAGTTAGAAGTAGGTGGGTGTTATTGTAATGAAAGTGTAATTAAGATTTTAAAGAATAAGATTTATATATATCAAGCTTGTGATCAAAAATTAAATGAACCACGTATATATAATATTGTTGGTAAGAGGAAATATGAATTTTCTGTAGAGTATCAAATTGATACCAATAACAATAAAGTCCCAGAGTTTAATTTGGTCTTTGTCACTAATGGAAAAAATGTTTGGAATATTGTCCCTAAGATTTTTAGAAAAGAAGATTTATTAAATTTAAATTTTAAAATTGGTTATACAACTGATGCGAATTTAAAAAATAAGAAAATTGATTGTAGTGATTATGAGGAGTAGTTATAAATTATTGGAACTTTGATTGTATTTAATAATAGTAATATTAGTTAAAAAGTAGTATTACTATTTTTTTAATAGAAAATTCAAAGTAAATAATGAACTTATCGTAAATGAAGAAACAACTTAAGTTTGTAATTTTTAATGTTCTTATGATTGGTCCTATATGAACTTCACATGCTGATTTTAGTTTTATTCAAAATAAGGATGGGTACGTTAATGTACGAGGAAATTCAATTTTAACTTCTAAAGTTACGAATGGCTATAAATATTAATTTCATTAGTGATGCGAGAAATAAAAGTGATTTATAAAAAATTAGTTTTTGTATGTTTAGTAGGTTTAAGCTTATCTACTATTCATTATGTAATTAAAGGAGCTTATGCAAATTCTTTTAAAATGCAGAAAGTAAATAATAATCAATCAATTGAATCTAATGAAAAAATTAGAAAAATAAAAAAGAGTTTAAATGATAAAATTTATTTATTATTAGATTCTGATGAGGGTTGTATAGTAAGTAAAAAACCTCTTAATAAAGATATTGTAATTGTCTATAAAGAGGACGAAAAATTTAAATATGATATTGTGAATCCAATATTGAAGAAAGATAGTAGTGATTGTGTTTCAGAGTTGGCTTTTGTTACAGATGAACCTAATTATTTTTATAATATTAATAAGAAAAGTAAGGAGTTAGTGCGGGGTTATGGTTTTGAATTAAATAAAGATCAGATCTTGTATAAAAATAATAAAATTAGAGGAGTCGATTTAATAGGGGATGGAATTCCTAACATTATAACTGAATGTTTTTCAAATGAAGGTGCACATTTTAATATTTTTGGAGGACATAATAATGAAGAAAAGTTGTTACATCGTTATACTTACCTAGATATGAACTTACAAGCCTCATGTACTGAAAATGAAAAAATATATAGTAAAGGTTTGTTGGATATAAGAAATAAATATAGAGAAAATTAATGAATTGTGTCTGAAATATTTAATTTAAATAATATAGGCACTTTTATTGCTAAAAGTGCCTATATTAACCTATACCAGCTTTGGTTAATTAGTTGTTAGATGGCTTCTATAAAAATACTAATATCATAACTTTAAAACCAATTTAATAGTTTTAAATTTTTGATTTTTATATGTTTAATCTTATTATTATCCCCGTTAATTAAGTAGGAGAGTTTGGCACCCATCAAAATAGGCAAGTCATCTTCAATATCATCACTGTATGTCGCGAACCAAGGTTGTTTGATATCAAGTTTATTCAATCTTCTTACTTTTTCTTCAGACCTACAATGTATCCCACTTATCCATCCTCCTAGTTTCTTTTGCAAAGGAGTACCAATAATTTGTACATCTAGATTGATAGACTCGAGTAAAGCATTCGCTAACTTTTCTGGTGCAGCCGTGGCAATAAACACAATCCTTCCATGTGCTAAATGATCTTTAACTTCAATTATACCTTGCTCAAACCAATATAATGAATCAGAAGTAATATATTTGATATTATTGGAAAAATTTTTAAAACTGTATTCTAATTCTTCTTCATTCACACCATACGTTGCAATCCATAAATATAATGAAGCACCTCTAGATTTATACTTCTTAAATTTAATAAGAGGCAAAGCAACCGGCGTAACAATGAGTGCAGCGATAAATCTGAGAAGATTAGATTTCAATTTATCTGTTAACCATGCCTTTGTAGAATCACCCGAAAGTAATGTCCCGTCCAAGTCAAAAACAACGATTTCCTTCATATATTTCTCTAAATTTAGTAATAGTGATAAGAATTAGTTTTTAAAAGAAACATTTTAATATTTAATTTATAAATTTATAAAATATTTAATTGTAATTTTGTTATAGTGGTTTGATCTTATTATTTATAAACTATTTAATGAAAAAAAATTTACTATTATTATGTTTTTCATATCATCTCTAATATTATATTCTCAGAATTTATTTTCAAAGGATCAATGTAATATTGACCAACAAGTAAAATTAAATATATTTAAGAAAAATGATTATAAATTTTATAATTATATATGTGAGTCTTCAGAAGGTTCATATCTTAAAGGTTATTTTGGAGATCAAGAGAAGAAAATATTCGTTGGTGATTACTCTGATTTTGTAGCTAAAGAAAGTCCTAAACTTTTAGCTGTCAGTATCTATAAATCAACTAAAAGAAAACCTCCAATATTAATTACTATTAATTCAGCATATTACTGTTGTACTCCACAAATAGAAGGAGAAATGTATCAAGTTAACCTATATCAAATTAGTGAAAATAAGATTTTAAATCTGAAAAATATAACAAATATATTAGGTAGTAATGCAGAGGGTTTTGAAGGGATTTCGGAAGGGAAAGTCTATTATAAATATAAAACCATTTCTGAAATTAAAAAATGGTTAGATAAAAATTATTGATGGATTTATGATCTTGAAAATAATTTAAATTAAAAAGCCCAACTTAAGTTGGGCTTTTTTTTTATGTCTCTACAATTCCTTCTAAATCTTCGAGCGTATAGTTCGGCATATCAATAATATGAGTTTGAATACCTTCTTGCACATAATCATTAACATTAGGATAGAGCCAGCGAGTAATCTGTTCCGCAACACTCGAGTGATACTGAATTTCAAAGTGATTTAAACCATAAAATACGGCTTTATGAGAGTCTGGAACTTTGAGCTGAAAACGTGGATTTGGATGCTCACCCAGCGCGCTTTTTACACTCACCAAATAGTCGCCAATCACAGTGAGTGCTTTATTACGTACTTTTTCAAATTCGAGTGTGCCTGCCACTAAAAAGGTATTGATATGGGAAGGTAGCGGAGCTGGGGCACGGTTATCATCCATCATGCCAATTCGGGCATCCATATATTCCCAGTCGTCATCACGAACGCTACCGTGGCGTAAGTCTAAAATGCCATTACTACGAATATTAACCAGTTGACCGAGTAAACCTACAAAAGGGAAGGCCCCGAGTTTATCTTGTATGGTAAAGCCAAAGCGTTCCAACACTGCACCATGATGTGGAGAGCCAATGCAGACTAGATTCTCGACCATATGAATCCATTGATACATATTTTGTTTGCCATAAAACAAGGCGCTACGAGAAACCAGTCCGCCCATACTATGGCCAATAATATCAATACTGGTAATTCTTGGATTACGTTGTACCAAATCTTCTAATAAATTTGAAAAACTGCGGCCATTTGCTGAAATGCGGCGGCCTGTATTGTAATTTAAATACAGCATCGTGTTATGGTCACGCTGGGCTAACAGGCGCTCCCCAATACCACCATAATGTGCATTTGACCAACTCAGATGATTCATACACAAACCATGAACCAAAATCACAATACGTCCTGCAAGTTCGCCTTGCTGGATTGCACCGTAGTGATCGTATAGCACCATTGGTAAGGCCAGTGGACTATGCTGTTTAAGTAGGTAATCCCCAAAAATTCCATTCAAAATTCCGACTAAAAAATGTAAGCTCGGGGTGAGTGGTTTTTCGTGAAGTGTGGGATATTTTTCAATAATGTGGCGTAAACTTGGCGCTAAAAAGTGGCTACCATATTTTTGTAAAGCGCCATAAGAAAATTGATATGCCTTTTGCACAAATGGTCGTTTTTGAAAGTTTTTAGCATTTTGTGTGCTCACACCAAAAGCATTTTTTAATACTTCAATATTAATAACTTGTATTAATTCATGTACACCATTTAAGCTGGTACTGAACAGTTGAGCTAAACCTTCTAGTACGTCTGCCTGACTCGGTGGCGTACGATCCCATTTACAATAAGTTTCATGTAGTGGTGTTAAGCTCGGCATATCTTTTCCCCATATACGTTATAACCGACGTTTTAAGCTGTACTTTTTATCAACGGCAGTAAACGTTTCCATCTTAGTAGTTTAAATAACACATGTTTTTAAAATACTGATGAATGGTTAGTTGAGTGGTTTTTCTTGTCTGACAATAGTGTTTTTATATACAAACTGAGAACAAAAATGTGAGTTTATTCTCAATTTAGAGGGAAATATATGAATATTATCTACCTCCATGGCTTTAATAGTAGCTCTCTTTCAATTAAAGGGTTAAGCCTTAAGCAGTATTGTAGCGAATTAGGCATAAATGTGCATTTGCCAGACCTAAACAGATCTCCTAATCTAGTGGTAGAGCAAGTTTCAGCGCTGATTGAATCGTTGCAAGACGTGGCTTTAGTGGGTAGTAGTCTCGGCGGTTTTTTTGCGACATATTTTGTCGCGAAATATAATATTCCGGCTGTACTGATTAACCCTGCTATGCAACCATGGAAGTTGTTTGATGAGTTATTCCAAGTTGAAAGCATGCCCTATGTGGTGAATGATCAATGGTCAATTGATCATATTCAGTTGCGACAATTACAACAACTGGAACTGAAACAACCTGAAAATGCTGACAAAATACTCGTCTTGTTGCAACAAGGCGACGAAATTTTGGATTATCGTCAAGCACAACGCTATTATAGTGCTGCAACGCCATCCTCATTGATTTTGACGGATGCTCATGGCAATCATGCTATGGAAGATTTTGAAGAAAAATTACCGTTAGTGATCGAATTCTTTGCGCACACCATCAAATAAGGAAAACGTACAACGTGACACAATATACGGCTCAATCGCTTGAAGTCCTTTCTGGTTTAGACCCTGTTCGTCGTCGTCCAGGAATGTATACCGATACGACTCGACCTAACCATTTAGCCCAAGAAGTTATTGATAATGCTGTTGATGAAGCATTAGCTGGTCATGCCGACAAAATATGTGTCACAGTTTATAAAGATGGTTCATTGTCTGTTGAAGATAACGGCCGTGGTATGCCAGTGGATATTCATCCTGAATATGGCCAAAGTGGTATCGAAATCATTCTGACCAAGCTCCATGCGGGTGGTAAATTCAGTACCGATAACTACCAGTTTTCAGGTGGTTTGCATGGTGTGGGAATTTCAGTTGTAAACGCTTTATCAACACGTGTTGAGGTCGAAGTTCAACGTCAGGGTAACCTATACCAAATGGCCTTTGAGCAAGGTGAACCCGTAGCACCTTTAGCCGTTCTCGAAGGTAAAGCTCCAAAACGCGCGACAGGTACAACGGTACATTTTTGGCCGGAAGCGAAATATTTTGATAGTCCAAAATTTGCTTTAAAAGCACTTAAACACAATTTAAAAGCCAAAGCTGTTTTAGCGGCTGGTTTAAAAATTATCTATATCGATCAAATTAACGATGAAAAAATCGAATGGCAATTTGAAAATGGCCTCGTCGATTATTTGATGGATGAATTACAAGACCGTGAAATTTTGCCAAATCCCGCTTTTGTGAGTAATGGTCAGGCAGACCGTGCGGCATGTGAATTTGCGATTTGCTGGAATGTGGAAGGCGGTGAGCAGGTTCAAGAAAGTTACGTCAACCTGATTCCAACCGCGCAAGGCGGTACTCATGTGAATGGTTTACGTTCAGGTGTAACTGAGGCGTTACGTGAGTTCTGTGAGCTGCGTAACTTATTGCCACGTAACCTCAAACTTTCGGCAGAAGATGTTTGGGATGGAGTGAACTATATTTTGTCACTCAAGTTCCAAGAACCACAGTTTTCAGGTCAAACCAAAGAGCGTCTTTCTAGTCGGGAAGCATCCAATATTGTTTTAAATATTGCTAAAGATGCCTTCGCACTCTGGCTAAACCAACATGCTGAAATTGCCATGCAACTGGCAGAAATGGCGATTTCTAAAGCCGGTCGTCGTTTAAAAGCAGCGAAGAAAGTCGAACGTAAAAAGATTGTTTCTGGTCCTGCTTTACCGGGTAAATTGGCTGACTGTGTGGGACAAACGCGTGAAGACAGTGAGCTATTCATTGTCGAGGGTGACTCTGCGGGCGGTAGTGCCAAGCAAGCACGTGATAAAAACTTTCAGGCTATCATGCCAATTCGTGGAAAAATCTTAAACACATGGGAAGTTTCTTCAGATGAAGTATTGGCTTCTCAAGAAGTTCACGATATTGCGATTGCCATTGGTGTGGACCCTGGTAGTGATGATTTATCAGAACTACGCTATGGCAAAATCTGTATTTTGGCCGATGCGGACTCGGATGGTTTACACATTGCGACTTTGCTTTGCGCTTTATTCGTAAAACACTTTCCAACATTGGTTGAAGAAGGTCATTTGTATGTGGCAATGCCACCCTTATTCCGTGTTGATATTGGTAAAGATGTCCATTACGCACTTGATGAAGATGAGCTTGAAGTCATCTTGAAGAATGTAAAAGGCAATCGTAATCCGCAAATTACCCGATTCAAAGGATTGGGTGAGATGAACGCGATTCAGCTACGTGAAACGACCATGGATCCAAACACGCGTCGTTTAGTTCAGCTCGATCTAGATGATGCCCATCTAACAGCTGGTTTACTCGATAAATTGCTTGCCAAAAAACGTTCAGCAGATCGTAAGCAGTGGCTTGAGCAGAAGGGTAACCTAGCTGATATTACTGTTTAAAATAGAATTAAAAAAAATCCTCGCTCAATAGGCGGGGATTTTTTTATGTAAATCTAAGTGATTGGAAATCACCACAACGGTTTCTGATTATTAAATTAAAATAGACAGATCTGTATATTTTTAATTTAGGTCGTAATTTTTATAGCCTGTGGAAACTGAAAAACATCACAATTCGCTCCACCTCCAATTCGATCTACCACTGCAAAATCACTTGGTGCCTCAAAGGTAAGCAAAGGATGATGCCATGTGCCTGCCCGATAATTGATACTTTGCTTGCCATTTGAAACAAATGCACATAGCTTTGAAATGTCGGGAGTATTCTGGTCTAAAGCGGGCGCTACAATAATTAAAAACTTTTGTTGCTGTAATGGAATAAATGCCTGAGAGCCCTTTGGATGACGCTCTAGCATTGAAATTTCCAAAGGTAACAGGCTGGCCTTAATATTTCGGAAAATACTAATTCCTGCCTTTGCTTCCCCTTCAATTTCAGTTTCAACGAGCGCATGGTAGCGCTCGGTATGAGCATCGTTAATATGAAAAAAGTCATGCCCGTCACAACAGATGACCTCTCCGAAGGGCTGAAAGTTTTCAATTGTTAAGGGTTGAATTTGAACATTCTTCATAATCATGACTTGGCAATTTTTCCCCATAAACGAACACGACTAATACCACCATCTGGAATCATGTTAATGCGAATATGAGAGATTTTTTCATGCTGTAAAATCTCATTCACATATTCATGAATATGGTCCATTTGCATCGGTTGAGCCTCAAGTAAATAAGACCAGAACATACTTTGAGGAATTAACTGTGCATCGGTTGCATTTTCAAGGTAAACCGCTTGAATAGATACTTGGGCAGGGAAGTTCCCTTTAAAGTGAGCCGTATCAATTTCAAGCTTCTCAATTTTCCCGCTTTTACCCAACGCAAGAATACACCAGTCATAACCCGGAGCTCGGCGGCGTTTAGTTTCCCATCCATCGCCCATGTTGACGCCACGGCCTGGGTTAATCAAATTACGTGGATGTCCAAAATGCGCATCACTATAGGCAATTACGCGACCACCATTTTCTAGGGCTAATAAATCGAGAGTTTGCTCACTATCAGTCACCTGAATATGAACATCTCCATAAACACGCAAACGGGCAACACCACCATCTGGGAAAATATTGAGGCGTATATGAGTGAAAAGTGCATCATTATTGACCATAAAAATATGATGCTGGCTTGGGCCGAGTTCCGTATTTTCTAAAAGACTCTCCCATTTTGCCCCTGTAAGGTCACCATTTGGTGCATAACATGCTTCTAATGATGCAGATGCAGGATAATTTCCTGTAAAAAAGCTGGTATCAATATCAAGTGCACTGATTTTCCCACTTACACCAAGCTTCACAATACACCAGTCATAACCTGCGTGACGCTTTCGGCGCGTTTCCCAACCATCCATCCATTTGCCGTTGTCATCAAATTTATCTTCAACAAAAATAGGTGCATCAAATTGCAGCATACGCTTTGCTTCTGCAAAGAAATCATCTGAACACTCAATGACTTGTGCACCAATTCGGGCGTCTGCCAAATTGGTTTTTGTATTCAAAATTTCAGGAAGTTCAAATGCTGGAGCGTGCAATGTTGCCATAGTGGATTATCCGTATTTCTTGTTAAAAACATGATTTTTCATTTAAAACTGCGCCAACACAGAGCGGGCTAAGACGAGTTTTACACGTAAATATATAAGCATGGTGCATGCCAGTTTTGTGGAAAAGCTAAATAAATTTTGAAGGATGGCATGTTTTTAGCATAAGCACTCTATAGGTGAATATCTATAGGAGCGTGTTATGAATGTGGTGATTATTGGTGCGGGAATGGGAGGTCTAACCACAGGCATTGCATTAAAAAAATTTGGTCACCAAGTTCGTATTTTTGAGCAAACTGAAAAGATTCTTCCAGTTGGCGCTGCAATTTCGCTGTGGTCGAATGGTGTCAAATGTCTAAACTATCTGGGATTAACTGACAAAATCGCCAAACTTGGTGGACAAATGGATGATTTGGCCTATGTGGATGGTCTAACTGGAGATGTGATGACACAATTCAGTTTACTACCATTAATTGAAGAAGTAGGCCAAAGACCATATCCAGTTGCACGTGCCGATTTACAAAATATGCTGATGGATGAATTTGGCAGAGACCAGATTTATCTAGGTAAAAAAATGGTTAGCCTTGAAGACAAAGCTGATTATGTTGAGGTCCATTTTGCAGATGGTAGTTCAACGCAAGCTGATCTATTAATTGGGGCTGACGGTACCCACTCACTTACACGGACCTATGTGTTGGGCCAACAAGTACAGCGCCGTTATGCGGGTTATGTGAACTGGAATGGCTTGGTTGAAATATCTGAAGATTTAGCCCCAGCTCAGCAATGGACGACTTATGTGGGGGAAGGCAAGCGAGCTTCTTTAATGCCAGTTGCAGATGGCAAGTTCTATTTCTTTTTAGATGTGCCTTTGTCAGCAGGTCTAGACAATAATCGAGATGACTATAAAAAACTTTTAAAACAATATTTTGCGGATTGGTGTTTGCCAGTACAGCAACTCATTGAGCGCTTAGACCCGCAAAAGACGAATCGGGTAGAAATCCATGACATTGAACCGTTTACTCAGTTTTATAAAGGTCGTGTAGTGATTTTAGGTGATGCTGCACACAGCACGACACCTGATATTGGTCAAGGCGGTTGCCAAGCGATGGAAGATGCGATTTATTTAGCGCGTTCTCTGCAAATTAACACTTTAGGTGTCGAAGATGCTTTACGTCGCTATCAAAACAAGCGCAATGAACGTGCAAATGAATTGGTACTTCGGGCGCGTAAACGCTGTGATGTGACTCATATGAAAGATGAAAGCGTTACACAAGCGTGGTATGCAGAATTACGCCGTGAACAAGGCGGACATATTATGCAGGGGATTATTAGCAATATTGTGGGTAATCCACTCGATTAAAACAAAAACAGCAAGGAATTATCCTTGCTGTCTTATCTTCTAAATCATAATTTTAGAAGTGGTATTTAACCAATGCGCTGACGTTATTTTCGTCTGCACCTTTAATACCGAATTTGTTATTCCACACAGAATGCTCAATACCGAGGTATAGGCGTGTGTCAGGAGAAATGTGTTTACCTACATTCCATTTCCATTGTGTTGTCCAGTTCAACTCGCTGGCATGGTCGCCTTCAGCAGTTGACCAGTCAAGGAAACCATCTACCAAGAAATCTTCAGATCCTAATTTTAATGGAACGCCGTAAACGAATGTCATTTGATAATCGTCGTCAGTGTTCTCATTATTTGCACGGTAGAAGTTTAAATTCGCATATTGGAAATATGGGATATCTAAATCAACTGCAAAACCATAAAGGAAGTTATCGAAGTTATTGCCGTCTTCACTGTTACCTTCCCAAGTAGTACTAATGAGTACATCTTTGATTGGGCCATACGCCAGTTTTTTACCAGACACTTCGCCTAAACTTAGACGTGGTGATAACTCAAAGTAAGTACTCTTGTGGTCATTTTCACCGCGCATGCGGTCCATGAAGAAAAATACATCAGCGTATTTAACTTTCGCAGCATATTCCAAAGTAATCGTGGTTTCTTTGTCATCTACAACTTCATAGTTTTCACCATAAAGTCCAGTCACACTAAAATCTTGCCAGATTGGTTTTGCCTGAACCATGGCAGTTGCAGATAACAAGGCACAAGTCGCCGCAAGTTGCTTTAATTGCATTTAAATGATCTCCCCCCAAATAAAGCACGCTAAGGATACAGGGTCTTAAGCAAAAATGAAGCCAAATTTGATCAACGGTTAAAAAAAAGCCCACCGAAGTGGGGCGCTAAAAACTAAATCTTTAATGAGTATTTCTTGTGTTTATTGTTTGGCTTAAATGTGGGGTACGCGAGCTACGAAATGAGGGTAAATGATTAAATAATAAATTCAACAAGATAGCAAAGATACATGTTGAACTAATGCCCGAATGGAACAAAGTTTGTACCCAAACTGGAAAATGAGCATAAAACTCATGGTTAATAATTGGGATCATCCCTGCTGATAAAGCGGTCGCGACAATAATCAAATTTTTCTGATCGTTATAATCTATTTTTGCCAAAGTGCGAATTCCACTCGCTGCAACTGACCCAAACAAGACCAAACCTGCACCACCAAGTACGGGCATTGGAATCGCGGCAATCAAACGACCCATAATGGGGAGTAGGCCCAAAATAATGAGAATGACACCACCTGCTGCGACTACAAAACGACTTTTGATGCCAGTAATGGCAACTAACCCCACATTTTGGGCAAAAGCGCTTTGCATGAACGAACCAAAAATAGGCGCAAAAGCACTCGAAAACATATCGGCACGTACGCCATTGGCGATCCGTTTCGAATCGACTTCAGTTCCTACAATGTCTCCGACAGCAATAATATCGGCTGTGGTTTCAGTCATAATCACTAAGGTAACGATTAGCATCGATAAGATTGCACTAAGCTCGAAAGTCGGTAAACCAAATGCAAATAGGTGTGGAAATTGTAGCCATGCACCTGAACTCACCTGACTAAAATCACCAAAACCCATAAAGTAGGCGAGGGTGGTACCAGCAACAATAGCCAACAGAATTGATAAGCGTCGGATGCTTGCTTGCGGCAGCATATTTAGAACAATCACAATGCCTAAGGTCAGTAAGGCTAAAGAAATATTTTCTACGCTACCCCAGTCAGGTGCTTTGTTGTTACCACCCATCATCCAGCGAATCGCAACGGGTAACAGAGATAGCCCAATAATCGTGATGACGCATCCAGTCACAACGGGTGGGAAAAACCGAATAATTTTTGAAAAGTAAGGAGCAAGACATAGTCCAATCAAAGATGCGACAATCACCGCACCGTAGACAGCAGGTAAGCCGCCACCAGTGGTGATAATGGCGACCATGGTAGCCACGCCAGCAAAAGATACACCCTGAACTAAAGGTAATTTTGCACCTAGATATTTCGTTCCAATGGTCTGAATCAGTGTTGCCAATCCACCTACAAATAGGGCAGCTGCAATGAGCATTCCGACTTGTGCCGAGCTTAAGCCAGCTGCTGTTCCAATAATGAGTGGCGGGGCTACAATACCACCATACATGGTCAGCACATGCTGTAAGCCGTAAGCAAAACTTTTGGAAATTCCTAAATATTCATGCTCTGGAGAAATCGCATTTTTTTGCTGATGATTCATATTTTTCTCCTATTTATATTTGAATTAACTACCGCGATAAGTGGAGTAAGCAAACGGGCTGATCAGTAATGGAATGTGATAATGCTGATTGACGTCTTCTACAAAAAACTGAATACAAACACGTGGGAAAAAAGTTTTGATTTGCTGAGATGAAAAATAAGGTGCAATTTCAAATTCAAGTTGATAAGCACCTTTGGCAAAGTCTGTTATTTCAAAATCACCCACTCGACCGTCTGGATTGGTGGTTGCGGTTGCAATCAGTTCATGGGTTTCTGCATGAAACAACTTCACTTCTACGTGTGCAGCTGGTTTGCCTAAATTTGTATCTAAAATATGAGTGCTGATCATGCTTGTATTTCCTGAGATAGACGTAATAGAGCAATCGCTGAGAGTTGCTCATGTACAATTACTTTTTCGATAGCTAAGTCATGTTGTAAACGTTCGTGTAGCTTTTTTAAAATCTCATCGCTACTGAGGCCCGCTGCTTTAATTAAAAAAATAAAGCCAAACTTTTGTTCATAATCAAGGTTGCCTTGTAGCAGCGCTTGTTGCGTTTGTTCGTCTAAAGAAATGCCAGCTTGTTCCTGATTTGAAAAATGTTGCTCTTTTGCATTGAGTTGTTTTTTTGCTTGTCGTTCACCAATTTTGGGGTGGGTTGCTAAAGCAGTTTCAATGTCTTGCCATGACCACATTTGACTTAAATTTTCTGCATGCTCTAAAAGAGATGCTTTTGATGAATAGGGACGTCCTGAAGTGATTTTCTCGGCCCATGCTGGAATGTGGACACAGTTTTTTAACAAAGTCTTGAGTTGTTCGGGTGGGGCTTGATTAAACTCGGCTAAAAACACTGTTATTCCTAAACTCGTTGTCATGATAGAGAGTTTTAGCAATAACAGTGCCAAGAGGGGTTCATGATCCGCTTATGAATTTGGAAAATTAAAAAATCAATTATTTAGTTATGTGATTTTTATACCAATGTTCAGCAATGTCTTGACGACTACATATCCAGACTCGATCGTGCATTTGAATGTAGTCGAGAAACTTTTGTAGTGTTTTAAAACGACCTGGGCGCCCTAAAATACGGCAATGCATTCCAACCGACATCATTTTTGGTGCATTTTCTCCCTCTGCATACAGCACATCAAAACTATCTTTTAAATATTGAAAAAATTGTTCTGAACTATTAAATCCACCCGGTGAGCAGAATTTCATATCGTTACATTCTAAAGTATACGGAATAATCAGATGAGGGCGTGATGCACCCGCAGCATTGGTGAGAGTCGTCCAAAACGGCAGATCATCGCCATAATAATCAGAGTCGTATTGAATTTGCGGGAATTCTGCAAGTAATTGGCGTGTATTAGGGCTATCACGTCCGGTGTACCAACCGATCACTTTATTTCCAAACAAGTTTTCTAAAACAGATAGAGCTTGTTCTATATGCTGTTTTTCTAACTCAATATCAGTATCTTGATAGTGAAGCCAACGATAACCATGAGAAACCACATCATAATCAGCTTGCTTAATCGCCTCTACAATATAAGGATTGCGGACAAGTGCCATTGCAACTCCAAAAATAGTCATTGGAAGTTTGCGCTTTTGGAACTCATTATGAATGCGCCAAAAACCAGCACGTGAACCATATTCGTACATCGAGTCCATCGACATATGTTTCGCTGGGTAACTTGCAGCGCCAATAATCTCTGATAAAAACTGTTCTGAGCCTTCATCGCCGTGCTCAATGTGTTTTTCGCCACCTTCTTCATAATTAAGAACAAATTGCACTGCAATCTTGGCATTATTAGGCCATTTAACCTGTGGAGGCTGTCCGTGATAACCGATCAAATCACGTGAATAAGGAGACTTTCGAATTTGCTCAATGAGCTCGGCTCCAGATAGATAAGATTTGGTCACGATTGCTCTCCTTTTGTTCAATTTTTCATAAATATTTAAAAAATCAGCTTGCATATTTTTATAGATGGACTGATATTGAAGATATGAAGATCTTCAAAATAAATTAAAACCAGTACGTTTAAGTCAGGAGATAACAAACCATTACACCATCAAAATGTACAATTGAAGTCAGTTCATGCATGCTTAAAACATGCCAACATAAAAAAGTTTTGCATAGAAAAGATCCACAGTAAGAAAGAGAGGATGGTATTTATGAATATTGAAATCCGCACAGATAAAAACATCCATAACAGCGAACGTTTAATTACTTATGTACGTGCAGAACTTACTCAAGAATTCCAACGTCATAGCGAACGTATTACGCATTTTTCGGTTCATTTTAGTGATGAAAATGGGGACAAAGGTGGTGACAAAGATATCCACTGTATGATTGAAGCGCGTCCTTCAGGTTTGAAACCGGTTGCAGTGCACCATAAAGCAGGAAATATTGACGCTTCAATTCATGGCGCGATTGAAAAATTAAAACGTAGCCTCGAACATACTTTTGAGAAAAAAGAACACCCGAGAGGTGGGCAACCAGAATTCATTGATGATGAAGTTTAATTGAAAATGCTAAAAAGCCCTTCGGGGCTTTTTTTATATTTGATGAAAATAAAACTATTCACAACATTAGGTTTGCAATGCGATGCAATCAACCTCTAAAATCTGGAGAAGAGATTAGGCATAATAGCCCTAATATATTTTTGAGAGATGGTCATGTTAACCACCCAGCAGCAAGCTTTAATTAAAGCCATAGAAGAATTAGAACTCGCGCAAGTGCAGAAATTACTTGCTGACGGACTTGATCCGAACTTTATTGATCCGGAGCAAGGGCCACCTGTATCAATTATCTGTGACGGAATTTTTAAATGGTGGGAAAATGTATCGGAAGCTTATGAAGCGGGTACACCATTATCAAAAGAAGAGAAGCAACAAGCATTACAAGTTTATCTCGATATTCTTGAAGCCCTAATTCAAGCTAAAGCCAATGTACACCTTTGGGATGCAGAAGAGTTTTATGGTCCGTTATGGGATGCAGCAAGCTCGGCATGTGCTCCAGCTGTTCAACGTTTACTCGATGAAAAAGTTGATCCAAACTCACGTGATGAAGAAGGACTCACCGTTTTATCTTCAATCAGTCAGTTGTTCTTTGATTGTGATTTTGATGAAATAGATTGGTCAGAATCACTTGAAGAAGAGCGTGAAACATTAGAGTTATTGCGCCGTCATGGGGCTAAAATGACAAAAGAATTAACTACTTGATTGGATATTAAAATGAAAATAGTACAAATTTTAACTTTTGCCCTTACCACTGTTGCTGCCGGAAGTACTTTCGCAGCAGAGTTTTCCTTTGACCGTCCTGGAGCAGGCTTTGGAACAGGTATTACACCAGTGGGTAAGTTAGCTTGGGAACAGGGTTTACCTAGCGCGACTTATACAGAGTCGACTGTTGATGGCGTTAAAGAAAAGACCGTAACTGTAAATGAGGATATGCTATTCCGTACAGGTTTGGCTGATGGCTTAGAATTACAATTAGGCTGGCAAGGTCCAGCATGGACTCAAACCAAGCGTGCTGGTAAAAAAACTGACAATTCAGGCTTTGGTGATGTAAGCATCGGTTTGAAAAAAGCAATTGATCTAGATGATGAAAACTTATCAATGGCTGTGTTAGCTCAGGCTGTCATTGCAACTGGTAATGATGAATTTACTGCGCATGATGATATTTATAGCCTAAGCTCAGCAGTGGCTTATAAATATGATGACTTGATTGATACCTCAATCACCATGCGTTACGAAGTGCAAAACAGTAATTGGGCTGTGACTGCAATTCCAGCAATCAACTATAAGATAGCTGGTAAACTTTCTGGATATTCTGAATTCATTTACCGTAAAGCTGAAAGCCAAGACTATGAATACGGTTTAGGTACAGGTTTAGTCTACGCTGTAAATAATCGTACTCAGCTTGACGCAAGTATCGGGGTCGATTTAGAGGGTCAAGACAAGAGCTACAATGGTGGCTTAGGCGTGGCGTTCTTGTTCTAATCGAAGCAATTTAAATTTATGTTAATGAAAAAGCTTATTCATCAGGGAATTCTTTATTTTCTAGCAGTCGCCGTTTGTGTGTTTAGCCAATTGGTTTCCGCACAAGATAAGCTGCTCTCGCCCGAACAAGCTTTTTCATTTTCGGTTGAATCTTCTGAGCCGCATACTGCGAGTTTATCTTGGCAGATTCAGCCAAATTACTATCTATATCAGCATAAATTTACCGTACAACAAGGTACTCAACCTTTAGCTTTAAAGTTACCTAAAGCGATTGCTCAATATGATGAAAATTATGGGCAAAGTCAGGTTTACTATCATCAAGTTAATTTCCAAATTAAAACCAAGCCTTCAGAGCACTATAGTGTCACTTGGCAGGGCTGTGCCAAAGATCGTATTTGTTATCCGCCACAAACCATTGAGTTTCAAACTGATGCAGATGGCTTGGTTGGTGTGCAAAACCAAGCAGGAACAGCACCCAAACGATTGCTAGATTTGGCAAATACTCAGCCAGAAGCTTCTTCAGATTCAAAACTTTTAGAAAAAGAGCAGAGTACAGAATCTGTAGTAGATCCATCTGCGCCACAAATTGCGCAAGATCAGATCTGGTCAGCTAAGTTAATTGAGCACTCGCTTTGGTATGGGATTTTATTATTTCTCGGTTTAGGCATGTTGCTCGCATTTACACCATGTTCTTTACCGATGTTGCCTATTTTAACTTCATTAATTATTCGAGAACATAAAGGTTTAAAGGCTTGGACCATTGCACTTACTTTTGTTTGCAGCATGGCATTGGTCTATGCAGGTTTAGGTTTAATTGCTTCTTCTGCAGGTTTAAATTTTCAGCGCTGGTTACAACAGCCTGCAACTTTAATTGCTTTTAGTTTGTTGTTTATTGTATTTGCTCTGAACCTATTTGGCTTGTTTGAGATTCGTTTACCGCAAACATGGTTAAACAGACTTGACCGTATTCAGTCAATGCAACAAGGCGGCACTTTAGTAGGTGCAGGAGTCATGGGTGTGGTTTCTGCACTCTTGGTGGGTCCGTGTATGACTGCACCTCTCGCTGGAACTTTATTATTTATTTCTCAAACACAAAACCAATGGCAAGGTGCTTTGCTTTTATTCTGCCTAGGTTTTGGAATGGGAATTCCGCTACTGCTGGCAAGTATTTTAGGTGCAAAATTTTTGCCTAAAGCGGGCGACTGGATGCATCAGATTAAAGTGATTTTTGCTTTTCTGATGTTGGGTTTAAGCCTCTACTTTATTCGTCCTTTATTGCCAGATTGGGGTATGCAAGTACTTAGTTTAGTACTAGGCCTCGCTTTTATAGCCTATGCGGTTTATCAGTTTTTCTGGAAAAAAGGGCAGCTACAGTGGCTCTATGCGATCTTATTATTAATCGTTACCCCTTTTGTAGCCTATAACCAATATCAACATATTCAAAATCGAACTTTGCAAAGTTCTGACCATATGGCCGAGTGGCATGTTGCGACTAGCGCGGCAGACTTCCAAAAGATTTTAGCAGCAGCGCCTACTGATCGGGCTATTGTGGTTGATGTCTATGCAGATTGGTGTGTTGCTTGCCAACCGATTGAGCACCGTATTTTAAAAGCACCCGAGGTTCAGTCTGCTCTTGCACCTTACTATTTAATTAAGCTTGATTTGAGTCATTATGACCAGTCACATGAAGCGCTACTCAAGCAATGGAATATTTTGGGACCACCGACCTATCTATTTTTAAGCCCAGAGCAAAAAGAGATTCGTGCTTTACGCTTAACGGGTGCTTTTAGTCAGCAAGAACTTTTGCAACAACTCGCTAGTTTGGCAAAACTAAAAGAATCATAAAGTATCAATAGCTTCGGTCTGATGAAATGTACGTACCTGATTGCGGCCTGAAGCTTTCACCGCGTAGAGAGCTTGGTCAGCCTGCCGAATAACGAGATAAGGGTCCTGTGCAAAAGCTGAACTGCTTATTCCAAAGCTTGCACTAATATGAATAGGACTATTTTGAGCACTACAAACAGGCAATTCTTGCAAAGCATGGCGACAGCGCTCAGCAATTTTTTCTGCTTGAATGATATCGGTATGGGGAAGTAATAAAATAAACTCTTCTCCACCAAATCGACCAATAATATCCTCACTACGCAAGTTCTCAGAAAGACATTGAGCGATTTCAATTAAGACCTGATCACCTTGGTGATGGCCATATATATCATTAATTTTTTTAAAATGATCGATATCAAGAAGTACTACTGCATAATCAAATTGCTGTTGGTGTAGCGACTCTAAATGCGTATTTAAACTACGTCTGTTTAATACGTTAGTTAATGGATCAAGTTGGCTTAAACGTTGAATATAAGTTTCGCGCTGACGCCATTGGGTGAGTAATATTTCAAATAAAATAAAACATGCCAATAAAATGGGCATAATAAAAAAAGCCATGCTTCCTAACCAAAATGGATTGGTTTGAGCACGTTGCATGGCAATCAGATTAAATAAGGGTGCGTAAGGCACAACACCTTTCATACTCAAATAAGTACATACGATTAAAATAATTGTTGCAGGTATAAGGGCGCTATAAACAATTTTTCGGTCAAATAACACTAGACCTACCCCAATCGTGCCAACATAACCGACCATAGTGGCGGGGCTAATGCTGCCAATTAAATATCCATCGTGACATAGCATGAGCGTAAAAAATTGCACGCTCACTAAAGGAATAATTCGTTGAGCCCATTCATCATTTTTATAGCGATAGCAGGGGATAATCAAAAGAGCCAATAAAAATAAGGTTAATAAATTAAGCCAGATTTGCGACTCAACTAAAGGTAAATGTGTCCATTGCCAGACACTAGGGGTAATTAGAATATAACCTTTCCATAAAATCCAACTGAAATTCATTGCACAGGCAAGTGTAAGCATCAGTGCACTTTTTTGTAGTGGCGTCCAGTTGATGATGTGATTATTGTAGATGAAATCGATTATCACCTGTTTTATTCTATGTATTGGATGAGTGATGAAACGACTTTTCATAATAAGTAAGGCCTCCTAAATATAGATGCCTCTTTGTTGGACCATCCTAAAATTGGATTGTTTAAATAATTTATGTTTTAAACATAACATGATTTTCAATTTATACATGATGACTTTTTATAAAGTAAATGATGTGAAAAGTTTTGAGGCTTATTCACATCATTTATAGATAAATTAAGTTTTATCGAGTTCGTGAGCAAATTCAGCAATATCTGCCAATGCTTGTTTGGCTTCATCAAACCATGCATTAAACATCTGGAAGTTATGCCACATGCCTGTATAAAGTTTGAATTGAACTTTAACGCCAGCATCTTCAGCTTTTTCTCTAAAACGTTTGGCATCGTCTAATAAGATTTCTTTAGACCCCACTTGGACCAAAGTAGGCGGTAGACCATGTAAGTCATCGAAAATAGGCGAAACACGTGGGTCATCAGCTGCAATATGATTGCCTATATAGTACTGAGTTCCTGTTTGCAGCGCTTCAATAGAGAGTAAGGCATCATGTTTTTTATTAAATCGAAGAGACTCGCTCGTGAGTGTTAAATCTAAAAATGGAGATAGCAAAATCAGGCCACTTGGCATGAGCTCAGGTTGTTCTTTTAAACGTAAGCAAAGTGCTAGCGCTAAATTTGCTCCGCATGAATCACCTGACAAAATAATATCTTTAGGCTGAACACCTTGTACTACTAAAGATTGATAGATGTCATATAGAGCTTCAGTTGCCTCAGGATAAGGATGCTCTGGTGCAAGTGGATAGTCCACATGAATAATCTGCATTTGAGTACGGGCAGCTAAATCCGTCATGAAAGCATGGTGTGTTTTGACACTGCCAAGAAAAAAAGCGCCGCCGTGAATGTGAAAAATCAGTTGAGTAGCAGAATCTTGTGGTTTGATTTCTTCACCTTTAATGCCTGCTAACCGAATTGGGCGTACAGAAACATTTTTTTGCCTTGGGAAAGTACGACACATCTGATCTAGAACGGGACGTAAGGCGGTAGCCGGCAAATTTAGCTGACTTGGCTTGCGAATTGTTGTTTTAAGAAAAGTTTCTGTAAAATAATATTTCCAAACATTTGATATATTCATAGAGCATCCATTTTTATGCTAGTTTCTTGTTTTCTTGTAAATTTTATTTTGCAAGATTACAAGGTTACACGAAACAGTCACATTCAAAAATTGCAATATCTTTGCGACTTCTGAATACTAAAAATCTTGAAAGACCCAAGGATATTACAAAAATGAAAAAGATTGCTTTAGCTTTAGGACTCATTGGTATGGCTGCATTTGCCAATGCGGCTGATTCACTCAATGGAACGGTATGGAAAACGATTGATGATCAGACCAACAAGCCAAAAGCCGTAGTGAAATTTACGGAACAGAAGGACGGAACCTTAACTGCAACCATTCAAAACATTTTGACACCGGGCGAAGAAAACGCTTGTACAAAATGTGAAGGTCCGTATAAAAACAAACCACTTAAAGGTGTCACCATTGTACATAATTTAAAAAATGTAGGTGGTAACAGTTATGAAAACGGTACGATTTTAGACCCAAAATCAGGTAAAACTTACAAACTGAAAGGTGAGTTAACCGATGGCGGAAAAAAGCTTAAATTACGTGGTTATATTGGCGTTTCTGCACTTGGTCGTAACCAAACATGGATTCGCGCTAACTAAAAGTTTTAATAAAAAAAACGAGCCGTATGGCTCGTTTTTTTTTATGCTTGGATATTTTGATAGGTAGATTCATCAAAACCTACAATGAAACCTTGTGAGGTTTGTAAAACAGGTCTTTTAATTAAACTTGGTTGAGCAATGAGTGCTTCAATAAGGTTATCTTCACTGCTTAAAGCACGATTTTGTTCTTCTTCTGAAAGCTTGCGCCAAGTCGTTCCTTTTTTATTGAGAACTGTATCTTGCCCAATTTCTTTTAACCAGATCTTTAGAGTATCTGCATCAATTCCTTGTTTTTTATAATCGTGAAAATCATAGTTAAGCGCTTTGGCTTGCAAAGCATCAAATGCTTTTTTCATTGAATTACAGTTTTTAATTCCATAAATTTTTAACATTTTATCGGACCATGTCAAAAAGAGAGAGCACACAGCCTAACTCAAAATGCATGTGAGCACTACTTTATACCGATACTTTTAAAACAAATGAAAATTAATGATTAATCGAAAGAGAAATGTCATGTTATTGTCATAAGACAAAGCGATAATGAGCTTAATAAGAAGAAATTAAAACTAAAAGAACTTAGCGCAAAAAATAAGAGACTTAAAAAGAGAAAACCCGCATTTAATCATCCTGATCATGCGGGTCTCATTTCAACGTCCAATGTCACATCCTTGCAAATAAACTTATCATAAGTTTATTTTATCTTCCTACGGCGTCCTATCCTTTTGCGTCATCCTGACTGCTTCCCTGTGCCGTGCAGCTATAATGCCGTTAAAGATGTGTAAGAAAAATACTCAAAAACGACATATGCTGTAAGCGAAAACGACAATGCAAGTGAACAAGTGTTCACTTACTCTTGAATTTTATAGTCAATAATAACAGGCGCGTGGTCGCTAAACCATTGATCTTTAAAGACCCAAGCGTTTGCTACACGTGTTTTCCAGTCTGGTGAACACGCTTGATAGTCAATACGCCACCCTACATTTTTTGCACGAGCTTGACCTCGATTTGACCACCATGAATAAAGTTCTGCTTCTGCGCGAACTACACGGAAGGTATCGACATAGCCAAGTTCATCGTAAATATGGTCAAGCCATGCGCGCTCATGTGGTAAACAACCAGATGATTTCTGGTTACCGGACCAGTTTTTGATATCAATTCGTTTATGAACAATGTTGTAGTCACCACAAATGATGACTGACTTGTTTTCATCACGCCATTGTTTCAAGATTTTTGCGTATTCACCTAAAAATAAATCTTTACGTGCTTGCGCTTCTTCACCACTTGAGCCAGAAGGTAAGTATAATGATGCAATATGTACCGGATGTGACAAACCTAAATCGAATTCCGCAGAAATAAAGCGGCCTTGACTGTCAGCTAGCTCAAACCCTAAACCATCTTTAACAGAGACGAAGGGTAGGCGGCTATAGATCGCAGTCCCCGCATAACCTGCACGCTCTGCTGGAAAGAGATGGGTATACCATCCTTCGGGTCTAAATTTTTCAGTCCATTGTTCATGGGTAATGCGGCTTTCCTGCATGCATACGACATCGGCATCTGATTGTTCTAACCATTCAAGTAAGCCTTTCGTTACTGAAGAACGTAAGCCATTTACGTTAATGGAAACGACTCGAAGAATTTTTACATCACTTGGATACTGATCCTTTGGTATCATGCGAAAATTTAACCTCAATTGTGAATTTGGAGCACCTCATGACAACGCCTGTGTCATTTCACCCGCAAGCATTTATCGAACTCGCATTATCACGCGGTGTGCTTAAATTTGGTGAGTTTACTTTAAAATCTGGACGCGTGAGTCCTTATTTTTTTAATGCAGGCCTACTCAACGATGGTGAAGCTTTATCTCTTTTAGCGCAAGGCTATGCTGATAAATTAACACAATGCCAAAATGTTGATGTGATTTTTGGACCAGCTTACAAAGGTATTCCTTTTGTAGCAGCGACTGCTGTTGCTTTGTCGCAAGTGCATAACAAAAGTGTGCCATGGGGCTTTAACCGTAAAGAAGCGAAAGATCATGGTGAAGGCGGTGTATTAGTTGGTGCTGCGGTTGAAGGTAAAAAAGTCTGGATTATTGACGACGTAATTACCGCAGGTACAGCGATTCGTGAAGTTGTAACGATCTTGAAAAACGCTGGCGCAACTATTGCGGGTGTTTTGGTGGCATTAGATCGTCAAGAACGTGGTCAAGGTGAGCTTTCTGCAATTCAAGAAGTTCAAAAAGAATTAGAAATTCCTGTGCACGCACTAATTACCATGAAAGATTTGATGGATTATTTAGAGGCGAAAGGCGAAAAAGAAGCGCTAGCAAATATGCAAGCTTATCGCGAAAAATACGGTATCTAAAAAGAAAAAGGCATACACCTAAAATAGGGGTATGCCTTTTTAATATTTAATTAAAACTGATAATTCAAACGCAATAACACATTACGTGGTGTGCCTGGCATGCTGTCTGAACGCCAATACTCTTTATTGGTTAAGTTATTCACCGCAAGTGTGACATTCCATGGATCTGCACTATAGCCAATCGCCGCATCCACACGATTGAAGCCTTCCATTTTTACTTGATTATTAATATTTGGATAATAAGACCCGACATAGGTCACGCCCACCTCGGTATACCACTGCTCGGTTGGTAAATAGCGAATAAATAAATTACCCGTATTTTTAGATGTGTTGGCTAAATAGTTGCCTTCTTGTTCAGGTTTTTGCTTGTCTTCTTTTACTTTTGCATCCGTATAGCCATAACCACCACGGACAAAGACATTATCAAGTACGCGACCAATAAAACTAAATTCAAGACCACGAGATTGATGCTGACCTGCAGTTGCCCATACATCTGGTTGGTCATTAGGATTTGGTTTATAGCGGATATTATTTTTACGAATATCAAAGACAGAAAATTGAGTATTTAAACGACTATCTAACCATTCGCTTTTTACTCCAACTTCGTATTGCTCGTTATATTGAGGCTCTTTATCCATTTTTGTGACATCAGTGCTTCCAGTAACTTGGTTAACACCCATTTGCCCGCCAAATGGTGCAAAGCTCTTAGAGTAAGACGTGTAAAAGCTATGTTCAGGAAGCGGTTGCCATACCAAACCAACGCTTGGGCTAAAGCTGCCATCTTTTACATTACGATGTTCATTAGTTAGCTTGTTGGTGGTTGAAAAGTCAAAGTAATCGTAGCGGACACCCATCATGAGTTTAAGTTGGTCATTTAGACCAATTAAATCTTGAATAAATACGCCGTAAGTTGTGCCTTCATTATAGTTATGCTGTCTCATCTTTAATGGGCCATTGCCACGACTGTACTCTCGTTCACCAGTGAATGGATTAACGTAACCATAAATGGCTGACCCATTTTGAGTTTTATTGGCCAGACGTGGTTCTCGTTGTTCATACGTCCAGTCTGTACCCATCATGATTTGATGTTCAAGCGAACCTGTTTTGAACTTACCCTTAATATCAAAGGTATTGGTGGTGGTTTTATTGCTGGTTTGTTGCCAGTAGTAAATTTGATTGATGTATCCTTTTTTAGTGTTGCATTCTTTACCTTTTAGGTCATTTCCATCTAAACCACAATAAGTTCCAAAATAAAAGTGATCAAAGTTTTGTTCTGCTTGTCGGTAACTTGCTGCCCAGTGAAAGTTCCAATCAGGCGCATATTGATAATTCACATCGGTGCGAACCACTTGCAAAATATCATCAACATAATCGCCGTCTTGGGCAAATCCCATTTTAATTGAAGTTCCCGCAGGCAAGTTTTCATATGCTGGACCACGATCAGGCACACGACCTAATTTGTCATAGGTATATTGTGTGGTCCAAGTGAGTGTTCCATCATCATTTTTATAAGTGAAACTTGGTGAAAACATTTCAATTTTATTTTCAATACCAGAGCGGAAGCTTCCTGACTCACCATATTCTCCAGTCAAACGTACTGCTAAATTGTCATTAATGACTTGATTGATGTCGGCAGTTGTTCCGTAGTTATCATAAGAACCTGCGTACGTACCAACTGAACTTTTAGAGTCAAAATTGGCAAATTTACTCACCATATTCACAACGCCGCCACCTGCGCTACGACCATATAAAACAGAAGCGGGGCCTTTTAAAATTTCAATACGTTCGATATTTGCTGTACTACGACGTACTTGTCCGCTTTCACGTATGCCATCACGGTAAATATCACCTGTATCGGCACCAAAGCCACGAATCGTGATGCCATCACCGCGCATATCGTAACTGGTTGATACGCCAGGGGTGCCTTGCAACATAACGCTTAAATCATTTGATCCATAAATTTTATATTTTTGAACATCAATCGTATCAATGGTTTGAGGAATATCTTTTTTGTCTAAACCATTGCGTGTGACATTGGCTTTGTCATAGTCGATATAACTTTTAATTGGGTCGAGTTCACTCATGGCCTCAATTTTTATGGTAGGCATGGTGGCTGCAACTTTTGCGGCAGAATCAGTCGCTTCCTCTGCGTAGGCACCTTGAATATTCAAGATCATTAAACTGAGTAAGCTCAGCGGGAAAAGACGCTTAATTTGGGGAGATGATATAGAAATTCTTAACATAAAAATAAATCAATTAACAAAAATAAAAGTATAAATGATAATTATAATCATTTAATTGTTTAGAATAAAAGAACTATTGCCTTAAAAAATGACATGTTTATTTTTTAATAACTATTTTTTAGGAATGTAATGAGTAAATTAAGCAAACTATGTGTATTAACTCATTAGTTTTTCTTGTTAATTGAATTTTGGAGAGGGGCTTTTACCAATAAAAACTCCTCCTTGGGGATTAAGCGTTATTTTTCAGAACATCTAAAATATCCATTTCTGGATCATAATTCTCGTCAATTGTTTTGCAAATTGCTTGTCCAACAATGACATGCGTGCCATTAAAGGTCATGGTTGGCGCTTCATATAATTCCCAACCATGATTCAGTGCTTTAGTCACTCTTGCACAAAAAGCAGAGTCATCAGGACCAGTTAAATAGCGATAAAGTTTCATGTTTAGCCTTTAAAAATAATGTTTTATGCTCATAGTTTAACTGAATTTACTTAAATTCCAGATCAAGAAATAACAGATAAGGTTTTACTGAAATTAAGAAAAACCAGTGAAAAATCTCAGCTATACTCATGTTAATTTAAATTTTAAGAAGAGCTTGAGCATGCGTGTACTTGTCGTCATGGATCCGATTGAAACCGTAAACCTTAAAAAGGATTCAACCATGGCAATGTTGTGGGCGGCGAGCCGTCGTGGACATGAATTAGGTTATGCATTACAGCAAGATTTATATATCGATCAAGGTAAGGCTTACGGTCTAATTTCACCGTTAAAAGTTTTTGAAGATTACAATCATTACTATGAGCTTGGCGAAAAGAAAAAAGAATCTATCGCGGCTTACGATGTAGTACTCATGCGTAAAGATCCGCCATTTGACATGAATTTTGTCTACACGACTTACGTGCTTGAGCAAGCTGAGCGTGAAGGTTCATGGATTATTAATAAGCCTCAATCATTGCGTGATTGCAACGAAAAACTTTTTGCAACGCAATTTCCAGAGCTACAAGTACCTACACTTGTGACCTCACAACAAAGTTTAATTCGTGAATTTATTAAAGAACATGGTGATGTGATTGTTAAGCCGCTTGATGGTATGGGTGGTATGGGAATTTTCCGTTTATATCAAGATGGTGTAAATATTGGTTCTACCTTAGAAATGCTTACAGAGCTAGGCAACCGTCCAATTATGGCTCAGCGCTATATTCCTGAAATTGTAGAAGGGGATAAGCGTATTTTAATGGTGAATGGTGAACCTATTCCTTACTGTCTAGCTCGTATTCCACAAAATGGTGAAGTACGCGGCAACTTAGCGGCAGGTGGTTTAGGCCAAGCGCGTCCGCTTACTGAAAATGACAAGTTGATTGCAGCTAAAATTGGTCCTTTCTTACGCGAAAAAGGTTTAGTTTTTGTAGGCTTAGATGTAATTGGTAATTATGTCACTGAAATTAATGTCACTAGCCCAACCTGTATCCGTGAAATCGATGCTCAATTTGGTACATCAATTGCAGATGATCTATTTGATGTATTAGAAGCTGGACGTTCAGCTTAATTATTTATTTCAGGTGGTTTGCCGCGGTATTTATGGGAAATCACCTGAAAATATATGAATTAATAAAATAACAATACTAAATACACCATAGCTTTGTAGGCATATTTTCAAAAAAGCACATCTTTCTGTTATAAACGAGTGAAATTAGCTTTTCGTTAATGAAGCTTTAGGATTAAAATAAACGGCTACAAAAATAGATGACAATTTCCATTGTTTTTTGAGTTGAAGAATTAGACCGTGACCGATTCACAGCAAAGCAAACCTAAACATGTCATGATGATGGCTGCCGGTACAGGTGGACATGTTTTTCCAGCCCTCGCCGTAGCCAAAAAACTTCAACAACAAGGTTGTCAGGTTTCATGGTTAGCCACGCCAACAGGTATGGAAAACCGATTATTAAAAGATCAAAATATTCCAATATATCAAATTGATATTCAAGGTGTTCGTGGCAATGGATTAGTCCGTAAAATTGCTGCACCTTTTAAAATTTTAAAAGCTACTTTAAGCGCAATGCGTTATATGAAACAGCTTAAAGTTGATGCAGTTGCAGGTTTTGGTGGTTATGTTGCAGGCCCAGGTGGTTTGGCTGCGCGTTTGTTAGGTATTCCTGTACTTATTCATGAGCAAAATGCGGTTGCTGGGTTTACCAATGCGCAGTTGTCTCGTGTTGCTAAAGTCGTGTGTGAAGCATTTCCAAATACATTTCCTGCGGGTGGAAAAGTCGTTACAACAGGAAATCCTGTACGTCATGAAATCACAGATATTTTAAGCCCAAAGTGGCGTTATGATGAGCGTGCGCAAGCAGGGCAGCCTCTAAATATTCTAATTGTTGGTGGTTCTTTAGGTGCCAAAGCACTCAACGAGCGCTTACCTCCAGCATTAAAACAATTACAAGTTCCACTTAATATTTTTCACCAGTGCGGTCAGCAACAAGTTGAGGCAACTCAAGCACTCTATGCAGATGCGCCAGCCAATTTAACTGTACACGTTTTACCATTTATTGAAGATATGGCAAAGGCTTATAGTGAGGCAGATTTAATTATTTGCCGAGCTGGAGCACTCACGGTAACAGAAGTTGCAACAGCAGGTGTGGCCGCAGTTTTTGTACCACTTCCTATAGCAGTTGATGACCATCAAACTGCAAATGCCAAATTTCTGGCGGATTTCGGTGCTGCAAAAATTTGTCAGCAATCGACTATGACACCAGATGTTCTAAATGAATTGTTCACTTCGCTGATGAACCGCCAGTTACTTACAGAAATGGCAGTGAAAGCGCGTCAACATGCCCAACCAAATGCGACTCAGCATGTGGTTGATCTTATCCAAAAAATGTAATCGGATTTACTATGTCTCCATCAACAGCTGCGAACCAAGCAAAAAAACTGATTAAAGTGCCTGAAATGCGCCGTATCAAACACATTCATTTTGTGGGGATCGGCGGTGCTGGGATGTGTGGCATTGCAGAGGTATTGGGTAACCAAGGTTATAAAATTTCCGGTTCAGACATTAAAGCATCTAAAACTACAGAACAATTAGAGCAAAATGGCATCAAGGTTTATATCGGCCATCAAGCGGAAAATATTAAAAATGCCAATGTGCTTGTAGTTTCTACAGCGATTGATCCAGAAAATCCAGAAATTAAAGCAGCGATTGAGCAACGTACTCCAATCGTACGCCGCGCAGAGATGTTAGGTGAGCTTATGCGTTACCGTCATGGTATTGCTGTAGCTGGTACACATGGTAAAACGACAACTACAAGTCTTTTAACGACTATGTTGGCTGAAGAAAACCTTGATCCAACTTATGTCATTGGTGGTTTACTTAACAGTACAGGTGTAAATGCTGCATTAGGTGAAAGCCGTTTCATTGTAGCTGAAGCTGATGAATCAGATGCATCTTTCCTTTATTTGCAACCAATGGCAGCGATTGTAACGAACATTGATGCTGACCATATGGATACCTATGAAGGTAGCTTTGATAAATTAAAAGATACGTTTGTTCAGTTCCTTCATAACTTACCATTTTATGGTTTGGCTGTCGTTTGTGGTGATGACGCTAATATTCGTGAGATTTTGCCACGTGTAGGCCGTCCAGTGATTACCTATGGTTTTAATGAAGACAACGACATTCGCGCAATTGATGTTGAACAAGATGGCATGCGTTCACACTTTACTGTGTTACGTAAAGGTCGTGAGCCGCTACGTTTAACGATTAATCAACCGGGCATGCATAATATTTTGAATGCTTTGGCTGCGATTGGTGTTGCGACTGATGAAGGTGTTTCTGATGACGCAATTAGCCGTGCTTTAGCCGGCTTCAGTGGCGTTGGTCGTCGCTTCCAAGTACAAGGCGAATTCGAACTTGCGGATGGTAACGTGAAGTTAGTTGATGACTATGGACACCATCCGAAAGAAGTAGAAGCAACTATTAAAGCTGCTCGTCAGAGCCATCCAGATCGTCGTTTGGTGATGTTGTTCCAGCCACACCGTTACTCTCGTACCCGCGATTGTTTTGACGACTTTATTGAAGTGCTTTCTCAGGTCGATCAATTATTATTATTGGAAGTTTATCCTGCCGGTGAAAAGCCTATTGTAGGTGCAGACAGCCGTACTCTAGCGCGTAGTATTCGTTTACGTGGACAGGTTGAACCGATTTTGGTTGATCCGGTTGAAGGTAATTTACAAAACATCATGCAAAATGTGTTACAACCAAATGACTTGTTATTAACGCAAGGTGCGGGTAACGTGGGAGCAATTTCTGTAGAACTTGCACAACACCATTTGTATGTGAAATAAACAAAAATATTGAATTATCGGGTTAAGGATTTAAACGTGTCAAATGCTACAAAATTCGGCAAAGTTGCCGTGCTATTTGGTGGGAAATCGGCTGAGCGTGCTGTGTCTTTAGATAGTGGTCAGGCAGTTTTGGACGCTTTATTGCGTTCAGGTGTTCAGGCTGAAGCATTTGATCCGCAAGACCGCAGTGTGACTGAGCTTGTAAATTATGATCGTGCATTTATTGTATTGCATGGTCGTGGTGGTGAAGATGGCCAGATTCAAGGCGTGCTTGAATGGTTAAATCTGCCTTATACAGGAACTGGTGTGCAAGGTTCTGCAATTGGCATGGATAAAGTCAAAACCAAGCAAATCTGGCAAGGTAGCGATTTACCTACAGCACCATATCGCATTATTACTAAAGAAACAGATTTAGATGCGGTGATTGCTGAGTTAGGCTTACCTGTCATTATCAAACCTGTACATGAAGGCTCAAGTGTCGGCATGAGTAAGGTTGAGAAAGCAGAAGATTTTGCAGCTGCAATTGAGAAGGCGACTCAGCACGATGCTGTTGTAATGGCAGAAAAGTGGATCACAGGTCGTGAATTCACAATCTCATTCCTAAATGGTCAGCCTTTACCGGTTATTCGTTTACAGCCACCAGCAGATGTTGCTTTCTACGACTACGAAGCGAAATATCAACGTAATGATGTAGAGTATGGTATTCCTTGCGGTCTAAGTGAGACAGAAGAGAAAAACCTGCAAGCATTGTGTTTACGCGCTTTTCAGGCAGTTGGTGCAGAAAGCTGGGGTCGTATTGATGCGATGCAGGATGAGCAGGGTAATTTCTGGCTTTTAGAAGTAAACACTGTGCCAGGTATGACTAGCCACTCTTTAGTTCCAAAAGCTGCGAAAGCTGTTGGCTATAGTTTTGATGAATTGTGTATTGCCATTCTTGAGCAAACATTGGAAGGTACGGCTTAAATATGGCACAACTTCCGGCTTCCATGCGCCGTAAACGTGCGGCCATCACCTCTATTCATGATAAACCACCTACACGTAAGCAGAAGCTTGCAAATGCTGGTGGTTGGGTGCTGTTGGTTATTGCTTTTGTAGTGCTGGCAGTCGGAATTTATGGGCTATATAAAGTTATTACAGATGCAACAGTTGCAAAGCTAGAAGTTGTGGGATCGACGTCTTCAGTTGAAACCCAACAAGTGATGCAGCATGTTGCTCCAATTATAAAAGCGAATTATTTCACATCTGATTTAGAACAGATTCGAGATAAAACATTAGAAATTTCGTGGGTAGACCGAGTTGTCGTTTCTCGTGCTTGGCCCAATGGTATTCGTGTTCGTGTCATGCCTCGACATGCCATCGCCCGTTGGGGAACAGGTCGCTTATTAAGCGATGGAGGCGATGTATTCAGTGAGGCAGAGCCGACTATTCATCCTGAGCTTCCGTTACTCCATGGTCCGGTAAGCCAGTCGAAAATGATGATGCGACGCTATAATGAAATCAATCAATTATTCCACCCTGCCAATTTGCGTCTAAAAGAGTTATATCTGACGGAGCGAATGACTTGGTTTATGCAGTTTGACTCAGGTTTACGAATTATTGTTGACCAAGATCAAACAATGAATAAGTTGCAACGTTTAAGCCATCTGGCACAATCTGACTTAAAACCGGTGTGGTCGAAAATCTCAGCCATTGATTTGCGATATCGTAATGGATTATCTATTCAATGGAAGAACGCAACACCACCTAAAATTGTGAATGGTCAGTTTGTTGTAACGATTGATGACACAAGCATTGCAGGTGGAACAAAAGCAAAGCCATAATACGTGGCTTTAAAATAGGCAATTTGCCTGGTATTAAACAACAAAGAAATGGTATGAGTGATGAATGAAGCTGTTCCCTCAGTTGTTGCGATTGACATTGGGACGCATAAAGTTTCAGTTTTGATTGGAAAAATTCATGCGCCGGATAACATTCAAGTTATCGGTATGGCAACTGCTCGCAATCGTGGCATGAATAAAGGAAAAATCGTAAGCCTCGATAAAGTTATCGCTGCGATTAAAAATGCTGTCGCTGAAGCGGAAAATATGGCCGAATGTCGCATTCATAGCGCATGGGTATCGATTCCGAGTACCGAGTTGCAAAGTTTTTATGCCTCTGGCCGCACACCAGTTGCTAATCCAGCACATGTTATTACAACAAATGAAGTCGTGCGCGCGTTAGAATTGGCAAAAGCAAGTCATGTGACTTCTGATTACTATTTAGCAAGTGCAGTGCCGTTAGGCTTTGAATTAGGTGATTCTGCTGAATGGGTGCAGAATCCAATTAACATGACTGCCCATAGTATGACCGGACATTATCAGTTAATGATGATGCCGATTGCGACTATGCAAAACCTTGATCGCGCTATGAAAGGTGCAAATATCGGGGTTGAAAAAATGGTGGTATCTTGTCTGGCAACCGCTGAGGCAAGCTTGCTTAAAGATGAAAAAGAGTATGGTGTTTGTCTGGTCGATATTGGCGCAGGCATTACCAATCTTGCGGTTTATCTAGATGGACGTTTGGCTCTGGCACGTACATTGCAACGCGGTGGTGAGCATGTTACGCGTGATATTGCTGCTGTATTGCAAACTACGACAGAAGAAGCTGAGCGTATTAAAATTCTGTATGGTTGTGTTGATTTAAGTGCTGTTAAGCCAGATCACATGATTCAGGTAGAAGGAATTGATGGCCCTCAAACTATTAGTAGAATTGAGTTGTCAGAAATTATTATTGCCCGCTATGAAGAGATCTTTAGCCAGATTCGCGATGAACTCGAAAACAGCGGTGCAATTCATGGTTTATACCATGGTGTAGTGTTGACAGGGGATGCTTGTCAAATCGAAGGTATGGTGAGTTTGGCTCGCCGTATGTTGGGGGTATCTGCCCATTTGGGTAATCCGCCGTTACAGGTTTATGCTGATGATCAACATCAGGCAGCATTACGTCGTTCGATGTATGCAACAGCAGCTGGTTTGCTCATGTTTAGCCAAAGTGAGTTGCAAGAAGCTGTTGAAGAGCCTGAAGAGGCAAATGACCGTTCGGTATGGGAGCGAATGGTAAATGGCTGGAATGCATTTAATAGCAAGCTAAAAGCCATTTTTTAGGATGTATGGATTTATTGGTAGAATTGTTAGGAAGTTGTAAGAGAAAACCACTGTACTTGACAAGGTTTGTATTGCACAGCATTCTTAAAATTAGTTATTTTTGAAAATCAAGGCAGTATACGGGCTGAAGTGACTGCCATAATGTATTAGGAACCCTAAAGGTCATGGCCTCATTTGAATTTATAGAAGATGAACTAAACGATGGCAACGGTCAAGCCCGTTTCACTGTATTTGGTGTAGGTGGTGGTGGCGGTAATGCCGTTCAACATATGGTGCAGTCTGATATTCAAGGTGTTAAATTCGTTTGTGCCAATACAGACAAACAAGCACTAGACTGTATGAATGCACCTTTCAAAATTCAGTTAGGCGAGCAAAGTACACGTGGTTTAGGTGCTGGTGCTAACCCTGAAGTTGGGCAAGTTGCAGCAGAAGAAAGCCGTGAAATTATTCGTCACCATCTTGAAGGTACGGATATGGTGTTCGTTACCGCTGGTATGGGTGGTGGTACGGGTACGGGCGCGGCTCCTGTCGTGGCTGAAGTTGCCAAAGAAATGGGTATTTTGACTGTTGGTGTTGTAACAACTCCATTTAACTTCGAAGGCCGTCGCCGTTTAAAATCTGCTGAACGCGGTATTGAAGCGCTTGAAGCACATGTTGATTCATTGATTATTATCCCGAACCAACGCTTACTTAGCGTATATGGCGATATTTCAATGAAAGATGCTTATAAAAAAGCTGATGATGTATTGTTAAACGCTGTACGTAGTATCTTTGACCTTGTTGTAAACCGTGGTCACATTAACCTTGACTTCGCCGATTTGAAAACTGCAATGAGTACTCGTGGTTACGCAATGATGGGTGCTGGTTTAGGTCGTGGTGAAGATCGTGCACGTCAAGCTGCTGAACAGGCTATTCGTAGTCCATTGCTTGATAACGTAAATATTATTAATGCTAAAGGTGTGTTGATTAACATTACTGGCGGTGATGATATTACTCTACGCGAGACTGAAATCATTACTGATGTCGTGAACCAGATTGTTGACCTTGATGAAGGTGAAATTTTCTACGGTACAGTATTTGATCCAGATGCGCGTGATGAATTACGTGTAACAGTGATTGCGACTGGTTTAACTCGTAATGCAGCAGATGCAGAGCCGAGAAAACGTAATACAGTAAGTCATGCATCATCTCAAGCGGCTCAATCTGTTGATGAAGATGACGTTCCTGCTATTAATAAGCGTCAAAATGCAGACAATGAAGTGAGCAGTAACGCAAGTTCTTCTCCGCGTTCTTCTCCGATGAGTATTCAAGATTACTTGAAAAATCAGCAACGTAAGTAAAAAATTATTAAATTTAAAAAAAGGCAGTGTTTAAACACTGCCTTTTTTTGTTTTTGATCAATGACTAAATATGCTAACGTATAGCGGTTTTAAAAAAGAAGTTACAAAGCATGGTGAAACAACGTACTCTCAATCGTGTGGTAAAAGCGAGTGGAATAGGTCTTCATAGCGGTCAAAAAGTGATGATCAATTTCATTCCACATACCGCGGATGGAGGTATTGTATTTCGTCGTATCGATTTAGACCCGCCCGTTGAAATCCATGCAAATGCTTTACTCATTCAAGAAGCTTTCATGTGCTCCAATTTAGTGATTGGAGATATAAAAGTTGGAACGATTGAGCATGTGATGAGCGCAATTGCAGGTTTAGGAATTGATAACCTTATTGTTGAGGTATCTGCGTCTGAAGTCCCGATTATGGATGGAAGCGCCGGCCCATTTATTTATCTGTTAATGCAGGGTGGATTACGTGAGCTGGATGCACCGAAAAAATTTATAAGAATATTAAAACCAGTTGAAGCACTAATAGATGATAAAAAAGCAATTTTTAGTCCGCATAATGGTTTTCAGTTAAATTTTACAATTGATTTTGACCATCCGGCTTTTGCTAAAGAATATCAATCTGCCACTATCGACTTTTCTACTGAAACTTTTGTATATGAAGTCAGTGAAGCTCGTACTTTTGGTTTTATGAAAGATCTAGATTACCTCAAAGCAAATAACTTAGCCTTGGGTGCAAGTTTAGATAATGCCATTGGTGTAGATGACACAGGCGTTGTGAACGAAGAAGGCTTACGTTTCGCTGACGAATTTGTAAGACATAAGATTTTGGATGCAGTAGGTGATTTGTATTTACTTGGTCATCAAATTATTGCCAAGTTTGATGGCTATAAATCGGGACATGCTTTAAATAATCAGTTGTTACGCAATGTTCAAAGTGATCCGAGTAATTATGAAATTGTAACATTTAATGACGAGAATGAATGTCCAATTCCATATGTCAGTGTGACATAAGTCATTGTCTTTACTTGGCTACGTTATATTGTAACGTTTCAAAGTGTGATTATTATCACATAATAAGAACGATTCTAATTAAGAAATAGAAAGCTCATCATTTTTTATTGCTTGCCAAACGTAGTAAAGCTTGGCTAAGCTTAGGGTCGCTCACAAAGTCGGCTGCACTACGTAACATTTCTTGTGTTTCCGGGGGGATGGGTTTAGATGGCTCAGATGAGGGTGCATTTGGAATATTTTTATTTCTCAAGCGAACCTGAATTCTTTGTAAGTCTTTTAACCCTTCAAGTTGAGATAATTTAGATACATATTGGTTCTGTAAATAACTGAGTTGACTAATCATCGCCTGATTTTCACCAGTAATGATTAAAGAACCATTTTGATAACACACGACCTGCCATTGTTCCGGTTGGGGCAATAAGGGTTGGATTATTTTCGTAAGTCTTTGCCATTGCGCGACTTGCGTTGTTAGAAACGTAAGGTTTCCTGTTTTTATGTGTTTTCCGGTTTGTTGAAAAACGTTATCGGGTTTAGACATGGGTCATTCTCGGATAGATTCTTGTCTTCATCTTAAGCGTTCATTTCGATTGATATCAAGGAAGAGATCATAAGGAACTTGAGTAAGAACAGTTTCAAGAGGTTTTTATGCACACGCGTCGTATTTTATTAGCGTTTTCACTTGCCGCTTCGGCAGCATCAGTTGCTTTTGCAGATTATCAAACAATTAACCAATCTACTGATTCAGATCGATTGGAACAACTATCAAAAACATTATCTCAAGGTTCATACACCCATCCTGATGATTTAGATCTTCCGGCGAGTGCGAAAGTTTCAGTGACCTTACGCCAAAAAACGGTTGAGCTCAATAATGAATCGCTCGCAAAAAAATATGGCAATACGAGTGCAAAGAATTCTTTTAATGCCTCTTCTTCAAATGCTTACTCTTGGTTAGTTTCGCATCCTCTTCCTGATACTGTACGAGTTTCTTCGAACTTCGGTGGTCGTACAATGAGCGGTCGTGCCGAACATCATGGTGGTTTAGATATGGCTGCTCCGAGTGGCACGCCAATCTATGCAACAGGCCCAGGTATTGTAACGAAATCTGGCTGGGGCACTGGCTATGGTCAATACGTTGAAATTAACCATGGGAATGGTTACTTAACACGCTATGCTCATGCTTCGCGCTTAATGGTACGTGTAGGCGACCAAGTATCTGCAGGTGAACATATTGCCAATGTAGGTTGTACTGGTCGCTGTACTGGTCCACATTTGCACTATGAAGTAGTAAAAGATGGTCAACGTAAGAATCCAACAACTTACTTGGCGATGCTTCCTTAAAAGCATAGTTAAAAAGTTAAGGTTATTAAATTTATGAATCTGAAATTAGCCTAAACCTTTTTTAACGTAAAGATTGTATAAAAAAACGCCATTATTGGCGTTTTTTTGTTATTTTGTTTAATGCTCGGTCAATGACTATTCATTCAGAAAATAATAGGCCCCCCTCACATTCACCCGTGGCAATAACTAGAGAGGGGTAAAACGTGGTAAAAATACAAAGTAGATTAAAGAACAAGGAACAGGTGAATTATGGCGTTTTACGGTGACTCCGATGCACAAGAAACCCAAGAGTGGCAAGATGCATTCGATTCAGTTTTACAACATATGGGAACTGAGCGCGCAGCATTCTTATTGGAAAAACTTTACCAACAAGCAATTGCTAAGCATGTTCCAATTCAACGTCTCAATACACCTTACTTAAATACAATTTCTGTTGAAGAACAACCTGCAATGCCAGGCGACCAAGATATGGAACGCCGTATTCGTGCATTGATTCGTTGGAATGCCTTAGCAATGGTACTTCGTGCGAATAAAACAGGTGATGATTTAGGTGGACACTTGGCGAGCTTCGCATCAAGTGCAACATTATATGACGTAGGTTTTAACCATTTCTTCCGCGCAAACAGCGATAACTTTGGCGGAGATATGATTTATTACCAAGGACACTGTGCTCCTGGTATTTATGCACGTTCATTCCTTGAAGGACGTTTAACTGAAGAACAGTTAAGTAATTTCCGCCGTGAAGTTGGCGGTAACGGTTTACCAAGCTATCCACATCCATATTTAATGCCGGACTATTGGCAATTCCCAACTGTATCAATGGGTCTTGGTCCAATCATGTCGATTTATCAAGCGCACATTCAAAAATATTTGATGAACCGTGGCTTGATCAAAGAAGAAAATCGTAAAGTCTGGGCTTATCTTGGTGATGGTGAGATGGATGAGCCAGAAAGTACTGGTGCAATTTCACTTGCTGGTCGTGAAAAACTTGATAACTTGATCTGGGTTGTTAACTGTAACTTACAGCGTCTAGATGGTCCTGTACGTGGTAACGGTAAAATCATTCAAGAATTAGAATCTTTATTCCGTGGTGCGGGCTGGCGTGTCATTAAAGTGGTATGGGGCCGTCATTGGGATCCGCTACTTGCAAAAGACAACACAGGCGCTTTAAAAGCGGTAATGGAAGAAACTGTTGATGGTGAATACCAACGCTATCAAGTGAAAGGTGGTGCATATACACGTGAGAAATTCTTTGGCAAGTACCCAGAAGCTGCGGAACTTGTAAAAGATTTAAGCGATGAAGACATCGATAATCTCAACCGTGGTGGCCATGACCCTTACAAAGTTTTTGCTGCCTATGCAGAAGCAATGAAAGCCAAAGGTCAACCAACAGTTATTCTTGCGAAAACTGTTAAAGGTTATGGTTTGTCTGAAGAAATTGAAGCGGTGAACAAAACGCACCAAATCAAAAAAATGCAGATCGACTCTTTAAAATATGTACGTGACCGTTTTAACCTGCCATTTACAGATGATAAGTTAGAAGAGCTTCCATTCTATCGTCCGAGTGAAAACTCTCCAGAAATGAAGTACATGAAAGCGCGTCGTGAAGCGTTAGGTGGTTACCTGCCAGCACGTCGTCGTGAGAGTGAAATTTTAGCGATTCCTGAATTATCTGTATTTGATGCAGTATTAAACGGTTCAGGTGGTAAAGAGCAATCTACTACGATGGTGATGGTTCGTTTAATTGCTGCTTTACTTAAAGAAAAAGCAATTAAAGACCGCGTAGTGCCAATCGTTCCAGATGAAGCACGTACATTTGGTTTAGAAGGTATGTTCCGTCAGCTTGGTATTTATGCTGCTCACGGTCAAAAATATACCCCAGAAGACCAAGAACAGTTAATGCATTACCGTGAAGCAAGTGACGGTCACATGCTTCAAGAAGGGATTAACGAAGCTGGTGCGATGAGCGCATGGGCTGCGTTGGCAACAAGTTATTCAACGAATAACTTGCCAATGATTCCAATGTACATGTACTACTCAATGTTTGGTTTCCAACGTATTGGTGACATTGCGTGGGCTGCGGGCGATGCACAAGCTCAAGGTTTCTTGTTAGGTGCAACTGCTGGTCGTACCACATTGAACGGTGAAGGTTTACAGCACCAAGATGGTCATTCACATATCTTGGCGAACACGATTCCAAACTGCGTATCTTATGATCCATGTTTTGGTTATGAATTAGCTGTAATCGTTCATGACGGTTTACAACGTATGTATGTGAACCAAGAGCGTGTGTTCTATTACTTAACCGTAATGAACGAAAACTACGAGCATCCTGCAATGCCTGAAGGCGCTGAGGAAGGCATTAAACGTGGTATGTACTTGTTCGAAAAAGATGAAAAAGCAACTGTTCAGTTACTTGGTTCAGGTGTAATTCTTCGTGAAGTGATCAAAGCTGCGAAAATCTTACGTGATGAATACCAAATCCATTCAAACGTTTGGAGTGTAACAAGCTTCAACGAGTTGTCGCGTGATGGTATGGCATGTGAAGAATACAACCGCTTACACCCACTTACTGAAGAAGTGAAAGAGTCTTGGGTATCTAAACAATTACGCGGTACAGAAGGTATTGTTGTTTCAGCAACAGACCATATGCGTGCGTATAGCGAACAAATCCGTGCTTATCTTCCAGATGGCCGCCCATTTGTTGCGTTGGGTACAGATGGTTATGGTCGCTCAGATACACGTGCTAACTTACGTAGTTTCTTTGGTGTTGACGCTGCACATATCGTTGTTGCTACTTTGAAAAAATTAGCTGACGAAGGTGAAGTAGATGCACGTTTAGTTAAAGATGCAATTTCTAACTTTGAGCTAGACACTGACCGTCCAGTGGCATGGGCTCCACAAGCACATCCAGAAGTTCAGGCAGTTGCTGAATACAATGAAGCGCAAACTGGTGAGGGGAACTAAGCATGCAAATTAAGACCCCTGATATTGGTGTAGATAAAGCAGTTGTTGCTGAAATTTTAGTAAAAGTTGGTGACAGCATTGCTGAAAATGACAGCCTTGTTTTGCTTGAGTCAGATAAAGCGTCTGTTGAAGTGCCTAGCACTTCAGCAGGTGTTGTAAAAAGTATCTTAATCAAGGAAGGCGATAGCGTAACTGAAGGTACGGTATTGTTTGAACTTGAAGCTGAAGGTACTGCACCTGTAGCTCAAACAGAAGAAGTTGCAAAACCTGCTCCAGCAGCTGAACAAACAGCAGCGCCGGCTGCTGTACAACAGGCTTCAACTGCTGCACAACCAGCAGCGGCAACTACTAGCCAAGTGGTTGAAGTTCAAGTTCCTGATATTGGTGTTGAAAAAGCACTCGTTGGTGAAATTTTAGTAAAAGTTGGTGAGCAAATCGATGTTGAGCAAAGCATCGTTGTTGTTGAATCTGACAAAGCAACTGTAGAAGTACCAAGCAGTGTTGCTGGTACTGTAGAAAGCATTCAAGTTAAAGAAGGCGATACAGTTAAAGAAGGTGTTGTGCTCATTAAAGTGAAAACAACATCTGCATCAAGTGCGCCAGTTGAAGCTCCTGCTTCTACAGCAGCTCCAGCGGCAGCGCCTGCACCAGTTCAACAAGAAACTGTAGCTGCGGCTGCTAGTCAATCTGGACCAGTTGATATTAACGTTCCTGATTTGGGCGTAGATAAAGCAGTTGTTGCTGAAATCTTGGTTCAGGTTGGCGATAAAGTTGATGTAGACCAAAGCCTTGTTGTGGTTGAGTCAGATAAAGCGACTGTTGAAGTTCCAAGTACTGTTGCGGGTGTTGTGAAAGCGATTCACTTGCAAGCAGGCCAACAGGTTTCACAAGGTATATTGCTTGCAACAATTGAAGCTGAAGGCCAGGCACCTGCTGCGGCACCAGCGGCAAAAGCAGAAGTAGCTCCAGCTCCACAGGCAGCAGCACCTAAAGCGGCAGCTCCTGCTCCGACTCAGGCTGTATCTGCTCCAGCGTCTGGCAGTGACAAGTTAACTAAAGAGCAAGAAGCCGAAAACGCTAAAGTATATGCAGGTCCTGCTGTACGTAAGCTTGCTCGTGAACTTGGTGTGATTTTGTCACAAGTTAAAACTTCTGGTGAGCATGGTCGTGTTGTTAAAGAAGATATCTTTGCTTATGTGAAGACTCGTTTAACTGCGCCACAAGCTGCACCAGTTGCTGCGGCTGCACCAGCGGTTTCGGGTTTGCCAAAGCTTCCTGACTTCACTGCGTTTGGTGGTGTGGAAGAAAAAGTACTGACGCGTTTGCAGCAAGTATCAATTCCGCAATTGTCGTTGAACAACTTTATTCCGCAAGTTACCCAGTTTGATTTGGCTGACATTACTGAGTTAGAAGATTGGCGTAATGAGCTAAAAGGCAACTTCAAAAAAGAAGGTATCAGCCTGACGATTATGGCATTCATTATCAAAGCAGTTGCGTATTTGTTGAAAGAAGAGCGTGAGTTCGCAGGTCATCTATCTGATGACGGTAAATCAGTGCTCTTGCGCAATGAAATCCATATGGGAATTGCGGTAGCAACACCTGATGGATTAACTGTGCCAGTACTTCGTAACCCAGACCAAAAATCAATTAAGCAAATTGCAGTTGAATTGGGTGTGTTAGGTCAAAAAGCACGTGATAAGAAATTAACACCGAAAGACTTACAAGGTGCGAATTTCACCATTTCAAGCTTAGGTGCAATTGGTGGTACAGCGTTTACACCACTTGTAAACTGGCCACAAGTTGCGATTTTGGGTATTTCGCCTGCAACGATGCAACCGGTTTGGAATGGTAAAGACTTTGATCCACGCTTAATGTTGCCGTTGTCGTTGTCTTATGATCACCGTGTAATTAATGGTGCGGATGCCGCTCGATTTACCAATAAACTTACGAAACTTCTTAAAGATATTCGTACTTTATTAATCTAATATTCTGAAATGAATCATTAAAACCTCGCTTCGGCGGGGTTTTATTTTGGTATTTAATTTAATTGGTTTTAGGTTAATCTAAAGATTAAGAGGGAGTAATCGAGAGAGGAAAAATTTCTCGTTTTAGGTAAAGGAGAAATAGTAGATGGTGGGTTTTTTAAAAATCATGTTGCCGATTCTGTTGGTTGTATTTTTATTGATGGGATTATGGGTCAGTTTTTTGCACTTTCCTTGGGAGTGGATGACCTACGTTGCAATCGGTTTGGAAGTATTTGTGGCAACGCTTATTTTGCCATTTGAATTTCAATCACAACATATAGCTGGCATTAACAATTTTGGTTTTATTAACTTAAGTATCTGTTTAGCTTTACTATTAGGCTTGGGGCGGCTGTTAGTATGGGCATGGATAAAATTTTTTGTTTGAAAAATAGAACTGCTCGAATATAATGAGCACATACTTCATTGGGGAGTAGCCGCTATTCATTTCTGAATGAATAGGTGATGATCAACATAATTGTTCAACAGAACATGGTCATCATAGCTTAAACGTCTCATCGTTTCCGAGTTGGCAAGACCTTTGATTTACCACTCTGCAGATATTTGGCTAGCAGGAGCGGTAGGTCATGGGCATTTATGCTAGCCAGAGAAACGACATGCAAGAATTTCTGATTTCTACCTCGATTGTTGCCCTAGCTGAAATGGGCGATAAAACTCAATTGTTGGCCCTTTTACTGTCTGCACGTTTCCGTAAGCCAATCCCTATTCTGATTGCGATTCTTTTAGCCACTTTAATTAACCATGGTATCTCTGCTGTGCTTGGACAGTGGATTACGACCGTGTTGAGTCCCGAAATCTTAGTTTGGGTACTTGCGGGTGGTTTCATTGGTATGGCGTTCTGGATGCTTATTCCAGATAAGCTAGATGATGAAACAGATAGCATTAACAGATGGCAAAAATTTGGTGTTTTTGGTGCAACCTTTATCCTGTTCTTCTTAGCAGAAATTGGTGATAAAACCCAGATTGCGACAGTGGCTTTAGCTGCTCGTTACGATAGTATTTTCTGGGTAATGCTAGGTACAACCTTAGGTATGATGATTGCCAATGCACCAGCTGTATTTATTGGTAATAAATTAGCTGAACGTTTATCTATCTCTCTCATTCATAAAATTGGTGCTGCTATTTTCTTAATTGTAGGTATCTCTACTTTAGTGCAGCATTATTTCTTCTGAAGCATTTAAAGCTGCCATAAAAAACGCACTCGAATTGAGTGCGTTTTTTTATAGGTCATTTTAGTAGTTAAATTTCACTGTGAAGTTAATTTGGCGTGGGTTGCCCAGCGTCACCAAATTCTCGTTCAGCGCACCTGCATAGTAATCTTTATCAAATAAATTGCGGATCGCAAGTTGAGCACCCCAATGTCCAGCGTCATAGCCAGCTTCAGTGTCAAAGACTGTATAGCCCGGAATGTGAACATCTAAGCCATCGACAGTTTTATATGTTTCACCACGGAATCCGCCACCAACATACCAACCAAGTTTTGATGTAGGGTCAAATTTATAGCGCGCTGACAAGCTATAAGCATGCTCAGGAATATTATCGAGCGCTTTTCCTACATTGCTTGAGTTTGCATCTTTACTAATTTCAGCATCAATGGTGTAGGTATATGCAGCTGTTAGTTTTAAGCCTTCTAAAATTTCTGCGCTGAGCTCAGTTTCAATACCACGTGTTAACTGTTCGCCACGCTGAGCCTTATAGCCACTATTCGCAGTATCAGTGACTAAAACATTTTGACGTTTTAAATCATACCAAGCGATAGCACCTTGAACTCGTTGATCAGGGCTTTGTAATTTCATTCCGACTTCAACCTGTTTTCCTTCTTCAGGTTTGAACGGATTGTTATTTACATCAGTACCACTGTTAGGAGTAAATGAAGTGGCATAGCTGACATAAGGGGCAACAATGTCATTAAGGGTATACATGATAGAAGCGCTACCCGTAAAAGCATTGTCTGATTGTTTACTCGCACTACTTGTAACTAAGCTTGTGCTTTGGGTTTGTGCCCAGTCTTGACGTCCAGACAAGCTTAAAAGCCATTGGTCATTGAGTTGAATGCGGTCACGTAAATAGAGGCCCAAATATTTGAGACGATTAATATCCCGAACATTTTGTTTTAATGTCACGTTTTGACCATAAACGGGGTCATAGATATTTAAATTACCAATATCGTATTTATCATTGGTGTAGTCACTTTTTTCCTGAAAAGCATCTACGCCAATATTGATGTCGTGCTGCATGCCATATAAATCAAACTGTTTGTTTAAACGGTTATCGATGGCGAAACTTAAGTTATCAATCACTTGATGCCGACTATTATTAGCTCGGTTAATGGTTGTGTAAGATGTGTCTGCCCAAAACTTTTTAGTTTGAGCAAAAACCGCAGTACCATCCATTTCGGTTTTTTGGACGGCAAAATTCTGGTTAAAGTTCCAGCCATTATCAAAGGCATGTTTAAACGTATAACCCGTACGATAAACATCTGCTTCATATTTACCAAAATTAGGATCGCCAATATATAAGCTTCGGTCTATAGCGCCGTTAGGATTGTCTTTTAATGTGCCAATGACAGGCAAGCCTTGCTGACGAATATATTCGCGGTGCTGATAGCTTGCGATTACAGAGAGGTCAGTTTTATCACCTAAGTCGAAGTTGTAAGAAGGGGAAATATAGTAATTTTTAAAATACACATAATCTGTCGGGTCATCTTGGTCAGAGATGCGGCCATTTAAACGAAAAGCACCTTTTTCACTATTATTAGGGCTATAGTTTAAATCGAATGTACCTTCTTTTAAGTTATAGCTGCCATAAGTCATGCTAGCACGTGCAAAGTTTTCTGCTTCAGGTCGTTTAGTGACTAAATTGACCATCCCACCTGGTGCAACCAAACCGAAATTAATAGAGGCAGGGCCTTTTAAGACTTGGACCTGATCCATGCCTGATAGTTCAGTGGCAACATAAGTATTTTGTCCAACTCTTAAACCATCTACATAAACTGAATCGGAAGAGGTCTGCCCTCGAATAACAAAATCATCCCAACCACGACGACCAAGTTTTCCGGCTTCAACACCTGCAACGCCTTCAAGTGCATCTGCTAGAGTTCTAGCTTGTTTCTGGTCGAGCTGTTCACGAGTCACCACAGAAACCGATTGAGCCGTCTTAAATAAGGGTGCATCCGATTTTAAGGCAGAGGTTGCTTTTGTTGCGACATAGGGAGAGCTGGGTTCTTTTTGCGCCTGAATAGAAATTGTGGGTAGCACACTGGTCGAATTCTGTTGTTCTGCTGTTTCATCAGCATGACTTGCTGTCATTAAGCTAAAAATAGCAACGGCTAATAATGTTTTAGAGCTTGAAAAATAAGGTGCTTGGTTCATGGGAGGTTTAGACAGCGCAAAAGACAAAGTGATAATGAGAATTATTTTAATTTATTGCATGTGAATTTTAAATAACATTATGATTCATTTATAAAATAAAAAAAGCAAAAGCTATTTTAAAATATTATGAGAAAAATAAAGCAATTCATTGCAAGAGTTATAGAATCCCTTTATTTTAGTATGGATATAAAAATATCTAATATTTAAAGTTTTTTTGGGGAATTGTATGGGGTTTGAAAAAACAACATCGCAGATATTATTTGATAATGGCGTACATAAATGTATTAGTTTTACCAGTTTGGTCAAAGGGGAAGGTATCCAAGCCAATCAATTTTTAATTATTGATCATGAGCGTGCTGCTGTAATCGATCCGGGTGGCGATTTGACCTATGTTCCATTAACGATGGAATTAAATAAATATACACGTTTGAAAAATCTAGACTATGTGATGGCTTCGCATCAGGATCCAGATATTATTACTTCAATGCCGCGCTGGTTAGTCTATACAGACGCTAAAGTGGTGGCGTCAAAATTATGGGCACGTTTTCTACCGCACCTAAATTCCTCATTTATGAGTGAGCGTATGAAAGGGAATTGGGAAGACCGTCTTATTGAATTACCTGACCGCGGCCAAGTGATTCAATTAGGGGAATCAAAACTTGTGGTAGTCCCAGCCCATTTTCTACATTCGGTGGGTAATTTTCAGTTTTATGACCCTGTTGCCAAAATCTTATTTTCTGGTGACATGGGCGCTTCGATTGTTGAGGATGCTAATCAACCTTTAACAGATTTCGATACGCATGTTCTAAAAATGAAAGCTTTTCACCAACGCTATATGTGTTCCAATAAGGTTATTCGTTTATGGGTAAACATGGTCCGTCAGATGGACATTGAAATGATTGTTCCACAGCATGGCAGTCCATTTATTGGCAAAGAAATGATTAATCAGTTTTTGGACTGGATTGAGGTTTTACCTTGTGGTGTCGACTTGATGACAGAACAAGTTTTTAGTTGTCCTGCCTAAATATGATGTCTAATGATCAACCCAGATAAAATTCTGGGTTGTAAAAACATCGATTAAAAAATAACGTTAAAACAATAATAAGTGGGAATTATTTAGAGCAGCTCTACATCTATTGCTGAAAAAGGCAAAGATAATATGAAAATTGCATTGAAATTTGTTTATAATAGCTCACGGAATTTACCAGTGAGATTGTTATGCTGACCATCGTTCAAGAAGCGCTAACCTTCGATGATGTCTTATTACTTCCTGCCTACTCTACTGTTCTCCCAAAAGATGTCTCTTTAAAGACACGTTTAACTCGCGGCATTCATTTAAATATCCCATTAGTTTCAGCTGCAATGGATACAGTGACTGAGTCACGTATGGCGATTGCGATGTCACAAAATGGTGGTATCGGGATTTTGCACAAAAACATGGATATTGCTGCTCAAGCTGCAGAAGTACGCCGTGTAAAGAAATTCGAAGCGGGTATGGTGAAAGACCCTATCACTGTAACGCCTGAAACTACAGTACGTGAACTGATTGCAATTACCACTGCTAATAACATTAGCGGTGTACCTGTTGTTAAAGACGGCAAGGTTGTTGGTATTGTGACAGGCCGTGATACGCGTTTTGAAACTAATTTAGAACAACCTGTTAGCAACATCATGACAGGCCAAGATCGTTTAGTCACTGTACGTGAAGGCGAGTCTAAAGAAAATATTCAAGCATTATTGCAAAAACACCGTATTGAAAAAGTCTTGGTCGTTGGCGAGAGCAACGAACTTAAAGGCTTAATTACAGTGACTGACTTCCGCAAAGCTGAAAGCTATCCAAACAGTTGTAAAGATGACCTTGGTCGTTTACGTGTTGGTGCTGCGGTAGGTACAGGTGCTGATACACCAAGTCGTGTGGAAGCATTGGTTGAAGCTGGTGTTGACGTCATTGTTGTTGATACAGCACATGGTCACTCAGCTGGTGTAATTGAACGTGTACGTTGGGTGAAACAAAACTTCCCTCAAGTACAAGTGATTGGTGGAAACATCGCAACTGGTGATGCTGCATTAGCATTATTAGATGCTGGTGCAGATGCTGTAAAAGTGGGTATTGGTCCTGGTTCTATCTGTACAACACGTATTGTGGCAGGTATTGGTATGCCACAAATTTCTGCGATTGACAGCGTTGCTAGCGCACTAAAAGATCAAATTCCTTTAATTGCAGATGGCGGTATCCGTTTCTCTGGCGATATGGCAAAAGCGATCGGTGCGGGTGCAAGCACGATCATGGTTGGTTCACTACTTGCAGGTACTGAAGAAGCGCCGGGCGAAGTTGAGTTTTTCCAAGGTCGTTACTACAAAGCATACCGTGGTATGGGTTCATTAGGTGCAATGGCGGGAGCAACTGGTTCTGCTGACCGTTATTTCCAAGATTCGAAAGCGGGTGCTGAGAAGTTAGTACCAGAAGGAATCGAAGGCCGTGTTCCATATAAAGGCCCAATGGGTAATATCGTTCATCAAATGATGGGTGGTTTACGTTCATCGATGGGTTATACCGGTTCAGCTGTGATTGAAGATCTTCGCCAAAATGCGAAATTTGTGAAAATTACTTCAGCAGGTATGTCTGAGTCACATGTTCACGATGTAACGATTACTAAAGAAGCTCCAAACTATCGTGTTGGTTAGATTTTGGTAACCAAAACAATGAAGAAAGCCGTCATTACACTGACGGCTTTTTGTTTTTGGTGTAAAGTAAATCCGAGAAAAGAAATATGGCGGAATTGCCATATATGAAGTGAGCCACCGCTGAAGTGGCGTAAGAATGAGATAAGCTATGAGTTATTTTGGAACGGATGGTATTCGTGGAAAATTTGGGCAAATGCCTATTACTCCAGAGTTTGCTTTAAAACTCGGTTTTGCTGCAGGGAAGGTATTAAAACGAACGAGTCAAAAAAATAAACCACTCGTTGTATTAGGAAAAGACACTCGTTTATCTGGCTACATTTTAGAATCTGCTTTGCAGGCGGGCTTAAACGCTGCTGGCGTATATGTTCATCTACTTGGTCCATTACCAACACCAGCCATTGCACACCTTACTCGTGCTTTACATGCACACGCAGGTATTGTTATTTCTGCATCGCATAACCCATATTATGATAATGGGATTAAATTCTTCTCGAGTGAAGGCAAAAAATTACCGGATTCGTTACAAGAAGAAATTAACCGCGAATTAGAAAAAGATTTATTCATTGAGGACACTGCAAACTTAGGTAAAAGTGTTCGTGTAAATGATGCAAATGGTCGTTATATTGAATTCTGTAAATCTACATTCCCTTACCACTTTGATTTAAATAATTTAAAGATTGTGTTGGACTGTGCTCATGGCGCTGCATATAGCGTTGGGCCTTCAGTTTTCCGTGAGTTAGGGGCAAAAGTTGTTGCTTTATATAATGAACCAGATGGCTTAAATATTAATGAGAGTTGTGGTTCAACACATCCTGAACATTTACAAAAAGCAGTGGTTGAACACGAAGCAGATTTAGGTATTGCCTTTGATGGTGATGCTGACCGTGTTGTGATGGTTGATAAGTTTGGTAACTTAATTGATGGTGACCATATTTTATATATTTTGGCGACTCAAGCTCAAAATAAGCCAGCGGGTATTGTTGGTACGGTCATGAGTAATATGGCACTTGAAGTTGCACTTGAAAAAGCAAACGTTAACTTTGTTCGTGCAAAAGTCGGTGACCGCTATGTATTACAAGCTTTAGAAGAAAATGGTTGGGTGATAGGTGGCGAACCTTCTGGTCATATTCTAACTTTAGACAAGAGTACCACTGGTGATGCCATTATCGCTGCACTTCAAGTTTTAACTGTGATGGTCGAGCAAAACAAGGCTCTTCATGAATTGGTTCAAGACTTTAAATTATTCCCACAAGTTCTTTTGAACGTACGTTTAGAACAAATGCTTGATCCGTATTCTATTCCAGCATTGGTTACTGAATTTGATAAGGCAGAAGCACAGCTCAAAGGCCGTGGCCGTATCCTGATTCGTAAGTCTGGAACAGAGCCTGTGATTCGTGTCATGGTTGAAGGTGATGATGAGCAAGAAGTGAATGCTTTAGCTCAACATTTAGCAGATTCAGTTCGTTCACAAGCACAAGTCGCATAAGGTGCATGACATGAGTGATGTCATCAAAGATTTAAGTGAATTACGCTTAAGTTATGAGCAAGGTGAGTTGCATGAGGGGCAGGTTGAATCTAACCCTCATCAGCAGTTTCTGGGTTGGTTTAACCATGCTCTAGCAGCGAATTTGCATGAACCCTATGCAATGTCATTAGCAACTGCAAGTGCAAATGGCAGACCTCATGTTAGAACAGTTTTGTTACGTGGGGCCACAGAAGCTGGTTATGATTTTTATACGAATTATGACAGTCAAAAAGGTATTGATTTGGCAGAAAACCCATATGCCGAATTATTATTTTACTGGCCAAGTCTAGAGCGTCAGGTGCGAGTGGGTGGTCGTGTAGTTAAAATTGCTGAGCAAGAATCTACAGATTACTACCTTAAGCGACCACGTGATAGCCAGATTGCAGCGCATATCAGTACTCCCCAAAGCGGTAAAATTGAAAGCCGAGAGCTGTTACAGCAACGTTTTCAAGACTTACAACAGCAAGTTGAAAGCTGTGAAGTGCTTGATAAGCCGGAGTTCTGGGGAGGTTATCGTTTGCAACCAGATTATTATGAATTCTGGCAAGGACGACCAAATCGTTTACATGACCGCTTGAGTTATGAAAAAATCGACGGTCAATGGACGCTGCACCGACTGATGCCTTAAATGACAAAAATACAAATCAAACAAAGACCTTTATTGACACGCCCTGAACAGTTTCAGGGCGTGCCGCCGTTTATTGCCGAAATTTTGGCAAGGCGTGGAGTAGAATCTGAACAGGAATTAGAGCTAAAGCTTAAGAATTTATTGGCCCCACAGCTCAAGGGATTAGAGACAGCTGTGGCATTAATAGATCAAGCTATTGATGCTCAGAAAAAAATTGTTATTGTCGGTGACTATGATGCTGATGGTGCAACCAGCACAGCGTTAATGGTATTGGTGCTTCGCGATATGGGAGCACAAGTCGACTATTTAGTTCCAGACCGATTTAAATACGGTTATGGACTTACCCCCGCAATTGCAGAGCTTGCGCATCAAACTTATCAGCCCGATTTATTAATTACAGTCGATAATGGAATTTCCAGCCATGCTGGGGTTGATACAGCCCATGCGCTGGGCATGCAAGTTATTATTACCGATCATCACTTAACAACAAAAGAAACGCCTCTAGCGGAAGCGGTGGTTAACCCAAATCAGTTAGGCTGTGATTTTCCAAGTAAGGCGCTTGCTGGTGTTGGTGTTGCATTTTATGTGCTGGCCAATTTGGCAAGTTTACGTAGCAGACTAGGTAAAAGCACAAGTAAAGTCACTCAATATCTAGATTTAGTCGCTTTGGGAACTTATGCGGATGTTGCTGTATTAGATTATAACAACCGCATTTTAGTGGATGCAGGCGTGAAGCGCATTCAGCAACATCAATGTCGAGTTGGAATATTGGCACTGTTGGATATTGCTGGCCGAGAGGCGTCGTCTTTGCGTGCACAAGATCTAGGTTTTGTTTTAGGTCCGCGTATTAATGCTGCGGGGCGTATGGAGAGCATGCGAATCGGTATAGAGTGTTTATTAGCAGACTCTATGGAAACAGCTTACCCGATTGCTCAACAATTAAATCAGTTGAATATAGAGCGGCGACAAATCGAAGGGGAGATGAAGCAACAAGCTTTATCTGCTTTAGATAGTTTACAGCTCTCAAAAGAAGATATTCCCCCAGCTCTGGTGCTCTTTGAAGAAAACTGGCATCAAGGTGTGATTGGGATTGTGGCAGGGCGTTTAAAAGAACAGTTTCATCGACCAGCTATTGTCTTTGCACCAGATGAAGATGGTATTCATATTAAAGGATCTGCACGTTCAATTGATGGTGTGCACATTCGAGATATGATTGAACAGGTTGCTGAACAACATCCAGAATTGGTGAGCCATTTTGGTGGACATGCGGCGGCGGCAGGTTTAACGATACGTAAAGAAAATTTTGATGCTTTTAAAACAGTGTTTACTACCTGTGTTGCAGCTATGGAAGAATCTTTGTTTCAAGCAACGCTATGGACAGATGGGGAATTACCAGCTTCGGCTTTGCAACTAGACACATTGGACTGGATAGAGCAGCTTGGGCCATGGGGGCAAAAATTCCCTTTTCCTCAGTTTGAAGGACATTTTAAAGTTGTCGATTATCGCTGGCTTAAAGAAACACATCTAAAACTTAGATTGGCTCTTGATCAATATACTTTTGATGCGATTGCTTTTAATGCCGCTGGACGATTTGAATTTAATCCTATGCGAGATGAAGTTCATTTGGTCTATGAGATTGACCGTAATGTATTTAAGGGCAATGTAAATTTACAATTGCGTATTGTGCATTTAAACCAATAAAAAAATCCGCTCATTTGAGCGGATTTTTTTATAAACTTTTAGGTAAGATTAGAAGCGGTAGCCTGCACGAACACCATAAGTGTTATCGTTGTCACCGAAACCAATACGACCTTCAAGACTTACTTGTTGATTTAAGAATTTTTTAGCATTAATACCAAATTCATCTTTATCAGTTAAGTCGTTATTGTAGTAATCCACACCAAGACTTAAAGTTTTATCGATGTAGTAGTCACCACGAACTTTATATTCGTCTAGGTCACCAAACGCACCGAACGCTTCAAGGTTTACGTCATGTTGACCTACTTGAGTTACGTATTTAGCACGAACTGTTGGATCAGCGCCGTCTTTACCATCTTTTTCGTCGTAACCTTTAACACCTAGTGCAAGTAATAAACCTGGAGCTGGTAAATAACCTACTTCAGCTGCATAAGTTGTTACTTTGCTATCAATATTGGTATTATCAATTTCACGCTCATTACGGCCTACATCACCGCTAAGGTAGAAATCTGAGTTAGGAACATAGTATTCAACACCTACGCCATACTGAGTATCTTTAGTACCGCTGTTATCGCCATAGTTAATAAGTGCGTTAACATTACTTGCACGGCTTAAAAATGCTGCTTCTGCAAGTGGAGCGTTACGAGTTTGAACAGGATTAAAGTAATAAGTTCCGTCAACACCGAATTTACTTACGCTGCTACCGTTGTCTGGATCAAGATAATTGTAAGAACCACCAACTTCAGCTTGGTAAGCGTTTGCTGCGCCACTTACTGCGAGTGCAGATAAAAGAGCTGATGCAATTGCTAGTTTTTTCATGGAATCTCTCCCCTCTAAAAAGCGATTTTATAAATGTTTTGTTACAACTTTTAGTCTAGAGGAAAATCGGGTAGCGTCAATCTTGTACAAGTAACCACACTGTAACTATGTGCTTTTTTTGTAAATATGTTTAACTTAAATATTTGATTTTAAAATATAAAAATAGAATGTTTAATTTTATTAAAATTGAGGAGATTTTGTGTAGATCATAAAAAATGCTGTAAAAGTACCCAATTTTGTATGAGGATGTTACTGGTTAAGCTTAAAATGAACTGAAGAAAATTTAGAAATTAGATGAGTGAAATATAATGAGAAATACAAAGCAGGTTCGAAGATAACCGCAGCTATGCTAAAATAATTGACTGTTTATCTGCTCTTATGGGAACACTCGCGTGGAAATTAATCCTTATCTAAACCAATTGAAAGACTTAACTGATCGTAGCCAAACACTACGGGGGTATCTTTGACTACGATCTGAAAAAAGAGCGTTTAGAAGAAGTTTTACGTGAGTTAGAAGACCCTGCGATTTGGAATGATCAAAGCCGTGCTCAGGCAATGGCGAAAGAAAAGGGCGAACTAGAAAACGTTATTAATGTATTGGATGGGTTGTCAACACAACTTGAAGATGCAAAAGCGATGTTAGATTTGGCTGTAGAAGCTGATGATGAAAGCTTGCTTGAAGATGTTCAGTCAGAGCTTAGTGCTGCTGAAGATGAACTGGCTAAACTTGAATTCCGTCGTATGTTTAGTAACCCAATGGACCCGAATCCTTGCTATGTCGAGATTCAATCAGGTTCAGGCGGTACCGAAGCACAAGACTGGGCATCTATGCTATTACGTATGTATATGCGCTGGATTGAACGTCATGGTTTTAAAGCAGAACTCATGGAAGTATCTGATGGTGACGTAGCTGGTATTAAATCTGCAACAATTCGTGTTGAAGGTGAATATGCCTACGGTTGGTTACGCACAGAATCAGGTGTCCACCGTTTAGTTCGTAAATCACCATTTGACAGTGGTAACCGCCGTCATACCTCATTCTCTGCGGTATTTATTTCACCAGAAGTTGATGACAATATTGAAATTGATATTAATCCTTCTGATGTTCGTACAGATACTTACCGTGCATCTGGTGCAGGTGGTCAGCATATTAACAAAACCGATTCGGCAGTGCGTTTGACCCACACTCCAACAGGTATTGTGGTGGCGTGTCAGAACCAACGTTCACAACATGCTAACCGTGACCACGCATGGAAACAGTTACGTGCGCGTTTGTATGAATTGGAAATGCAAAAACGTAATGAAGCGGCTCAAGCTCTAGAAGACTCGAAGTCTGATATTGGTTGGGGAAGCCAAATTCGTTCATATGTATTAGATGATTCGCGTATTAAAGATTTACGCACGGGTGTTGAAAACTCTAATACAGGTGCTGTTCTTGATGGTGACCTTGATCGCTTTATTGAGGCGAGCTTAAAACAAGGTTTATAAGAGTCTGCTGAACTTTTAGTTTAAATACAGTTCATCTATGAATATGTAGAACTCTTGGATTTTTAGCGATTAAAACGGCAAAGCAATTCAGCCTTCGAATCTTAATCGAAAAAATGCGATATGAATATCGAAAAAAATAGATATGAATATCGCAAAAATGCGATATTATGGTTTCGAAATGCTGAATAAAGCTTTGTTCGTTTAAAAGACGTGTTGAGCCTATGGATATTGATGCAATTAGCAAAGCCCTTTCCAATCCGCTACGTCGGCAGATTTTGCAATGGTTGAAAGAACCTGCGCATTATTTACCAGTGGAAGAGTGTGGTGGTAGTTTTGAGAAGGGTGTTTGTGCAGGTCATATTGAACGATTGGGCAAAGTAGCACAGTCTACAATGTCGAATCATTTGTCTGTTTTACAACAGGCGGGTCTGATTCAGGTCCAAAAATATGGTCAATGGTCTTATTTTTCACGTAACGAAGCTTTGATTCAGCAATATATCGAACATTTAAAACAAACACTTTAACAATATAAAGTGTAAGTCGAGGCGACTATGGCTGAACTCAATACTCCTTTAACGGTTGGTGATTTTGAAATCAAAAATCGATTGGTAATGGCTCCATTAACGCGTGCGCGTAGTGGTGAAAGCCGAGTACCTAATGATTTGATGGTTGAATATTATCAACAGCGTGCAAATGCTGGTCTTATTTTGACTGAAGCAACAGTGATTGGTTCAAAAACTGTAGGTTATGCAGAAACCCCAGGATTATGGTCACAAGAGCAGGCACAAGCTTGGAATAAAATTATTGAGGCAGTTCATGCTCAAGGTTCAAAAATTGTAGCTCAACTTTGGCATGTTGGCCGTATTTCGCATCCTGAACTTTTAGATGGTGATATTCCTGTTGCACCAAGTGCAATTCAACCTGCGGGTGAAGTGAGTTTATTACGTCCTAAACGTCCATATGTAAAACCACGTGCACTTTCATTAGAAGAAGTGAAAGAGGTTGTTGCTCAATATAAACATTCAGCAGAATTAGCTAAAGCAGCTGGCTTTGATGGTGTTGAATTACACGCAGCGAATGGTTACTTAATTGACCAATTCCTTCAAAGTAATACGAATCAACGTGATGATGAATACGGTGGCCCTGTTGAAAACCGTGCACGTTTATTATTAGAAGTCGTTGATGCATTTATTGAAGTGTGGGGCGCTGGTCGAGTAGGTGTACATATTGCACCACGTGGTGATTCACACGATATGGGTGATGAAAATCCATTAGCAACTTTTGGTTATGTTGTTGAACAACTGAGCCAACGTAACGTTGCTTTCATCTTCTCTCGTGAGTACGAAGCTGCTGATAGTATTAGCCCTAAACTTCGCGAAAAATTTAATGGTGTATGGATTGCGAATGAGAACCTAACACCAGAGTCAGCAAAACGTATTTTGCGTGATGGTGAAGCTGACGCAGTATCTTTTGGTAAAGCATATATCGCCAACCCAGATCTTTTACAGCGTTTAGAGCAAGATTTACCGTTAAATGAACTTCAACCAACAACTTTATATGCGAAAGGTGCTGAAGGTTATACAGACTATCCAACGCTAGAAGCTTCATAATTTTTTGAACAGATAATTTACTGACCTCTTTAATTTATGGGTTCAGTAAATCGCTTTTCTTGTAATGGTAGAGTTTAGGTATCGAAACTCTGCCATTTTTTCTATCTATGTTATATTTTCCCCAGTTTTAAACTTTGACTATTTGAGGCAAACCGCTTGGCGACCCCATTTTGGTACAACACCGCACTCCATTTATTAAAACCTTTTTACCACTGGCGGATAAAAAAACGTGCAGAAAGCCAGGAATTATATAATCAGGAATGTCTTGAAAGATTTGGGCCGTTTGAATCTCCGAAAAATGTGAGAGCAATTTGGTTCCATGCTGTTTCGGTTGGAGAAACTAATGCTGCGCAGCCTTTAATCGAGCATTATCTTAAAATCGGACAACCTGTATTAGTTACTAATACGACTAAAACCGGGCAGGCACGTGCGAAATCATTATTTTTAAAAGCGCCGTATTTAGATTTATTTCAAGCAGTTTATTTGCCTGTTGACCAAAAGCATCTTTTAAAACAATTTTTTGAGTTGTATCAGCCAAAACTTTTAGCATTGGTTGAAACTGAACTTTGGCCAAATTTAATTGATCAAGCCAAGCTACAACAGGTTCCGTGTTTATTGTTAAATGCGCGGTTATCAGAAAAATCAGCTAAAGGTTATAGTCGAGTCTCAGGTCTAACAGCAGGAATGCTCAAACAAATTGACTGGGTATTAGCACAAGATAATGCTACTCGCCAACGCTATGTCGAACTTGGCTTAGATCAACAAAAAAGTCAGGTGGTTGGAAATATTAAATTTGATATTCACGCATCCGAAGCATTTATAAATCAGGCAGCAAAGTTACACCAGTTATGGTATTTGGGCCAACGAAAAGTACTGACAATTGCCAGTACACATGCACCCGAAGAACAACAAATTTTGCAAGCACTTCAGCCTTATTTAAAGTCAGATCCAGAGTTAGTTTGTATTGTCGTACCTCGACATCCTGAACGTTTCGACGAAGTCTTTGAAATTTGCCAAAACCTAGATTTAATTACTCACCGTAGAAGCTTGAACCAAAGTATTCATACGAGTACACAGATTTATCTAGCCGATAGTATGGGAGAGCTTTGGTTATGGTACGCCTTAAGTCAGGTGTGTTTTGTGGGTGGTTCTTTAAATGAGCCGGGTGGTGGACATAATATTTTAGAGCCTATGGTTTTGAATGTACCGACCGTCATTGGACCTCGTTACTTTAATTTCCAAACCATTGTCGATGAATTCATTGACGAAAATGGTGTGCTCATTGCTCAAGACGCTGAGCAAGTTGTGGCAATCTGGATGGCATGTTTAGCTGAACCTGATCAGGCCCAACAAGTAGTAGAACAAGCACATAAAGTCTTACAACGTAACCAAGGTTCATTGCAAAAACATATTGGCGTAATTAATCGGTATTTGGCCGACAAACCATGAATATTGTTTTGCTAGAGCCTGAAGATATTCAGTCAGACACGTGGTCAATTCACTCAAAACGCCAATTACAACATTTACGTGAACATCTTGATATTACGGTTGGCCAGAATCTAAAAGTTGGTGTTCGTAATGGCGCACGTTATACCACTGAAATTATTTCGATTAACGAGCAAGAAGTTTGTATACGACCTATTAGTGAAGAAGCTGTCCCTGCAAAAATTCCGGTACATTTAATCGTAGCTTTACCAAGACCCAAAGTTTTACGCCGTTTAATCATGGACAGTGTGACTTTAGGGGTTGAAAGAATTAGTTTGATTCATAGTTATCGGGTAGATAAAAGTTATTGGCAAACTCCATTTTTGCAACAACTTGATAACTATGTGACTTTAGGGCTTGAGCAAGCAGGTGACACGATTGTTCCTGAAATTCACATGTACAAACGCTTTAAACCTTTTGTTGAAGACGTTCTGCCAAGCTTGATCTCGAAAGAAACACCAGCCTATGTGGCCCACCCTTATGCCGAGCAGAGCATGCCAGTTAATATTCCACATGCTTGTAATGTAGTCGTGGGTCCCGAAGGTGGCTTTATTCCCTATGAAGTTGATTTGCTCACAAAAAACGGCTGCCAAGCTGTGAGCTTAGGCAACCGTATTATAAGAACTGAAACGTCTATTTCTTATATTTTAGGTCGTCTCTTTAGTTGATGCTTCAGAATTTAAAAGTGGCTGATTTGCGGCCATTTTTAATTCCTGAATTGGGTAAGGAATATTAATTCCGTTCGCATTAAAAGCTTGCTTGACCTGAGCTTGAATAGTGCTCGTAGATGACGAAATATCAGTTTCAGTTGTATCAACCCACCAGCGTACAGTCAGGTTAACCGAGAAATCTGCTAACGCTGTAACGTTAACCGAGAAGGCTGGCTGACTCAGTACATTTCGGTCATTATTAAGAATATCTAAAATAATCTGCTTGGCTTTTTGTTCGTCATCGTCATATCCAATTCCGACTACAAACTCACAGCGTCGTTGTTGATAAGCAGTATTTACAGTTAAAGCACTCGTATAAACAGTTGCGTTTGGAATAACAATTCGACGACCATCTGGCGAGCGTAAGAATGTTGCACGAATTTGAATATCTTCAACAGTTCCTTCAAGCGAATTTACAACAATCGAATCACCAATGCGGAATGGTTCGCTTAATAAGATTAAGATGCCTGACAATAAGTTTTGAAAGATATCTTTAAATGCAAAACCAATAGCGACAGAACCAATTCCAAGTGCACTCATGAGTTGCCCTGGTGTAAACCCTGGAATCATAATGACGAGAGCAATTAAGAAACCAAAGAATAAAATTGTTGTACTGCCTACACGGTTTAAGACCAAAACTAGGTTTTGGCGCGTGTAAGAACGGTTTTCTAAGGTTTTACGAACAAAGAACTTAAATAATTTGGTCAGTAGCCAAAAAATAATAAAAACGATAATCGCAATACATATATAAGGCACACGTTCCCAGAAGCTATCCACGATTTTGTCGATAGTGGTATAAGCATCATGATACTTTTCAGTATGGGCTAAAACCGTTTGAGTGGTTTTAGTGCCCGCTTCTTGCAAAAGTTCGCCTGTATTTTTTGCGACATCCGTTAAGGATTTTTGTTCATCAGCCACGGCAAGTCTCAATTAAAAAAAATTTATGAAAGCGATTTTCGGCTTTCATCATAGTAGGAGATAAAATGTGCGCCTACTATAATGAGTTCATCTAAATAATAAAGTGTTTTTTAATTAAAAGTATTCCGTTCCTTTTTGTAAGATTTGTGTCGGTGTTTCTAGGGTATCGGTTCCTGAGAAATAATAAAAAATTCCTGCTGTTGAAATAAGGCTAATTAAAATAGCGACTAAAATAAGCCAAGCCATCAGTTTTTCTATAAACGTTGCTGGTCGAACAGGACCGTACTCGTTTGGACCTGCGGTACCTGAGGCAAGCAGTAAATAAATCATAAAAAAGAACTGAACAACTGGAATGAACAATAGCAATCCCATCCAGCCACTCTTATTTAGATCGTGCAAACGTCGAACAACGAGAACAATATTTAAATAAATTAAAAATAGCGAAAAAGCCCAGACTACCAAGGCACTGGCTCCAGAAAGAGAGCTATAAAATTCAAAATTAAATAAATTGCTTGAAAGCTGAAAACTTCCAAGAAATGAAGCCAAAATGAAATAGCCCAAGAGGGTGACTAAATAAATCAGTCCATAACCACCTAAATAGCTCATGCGATTAAAGCGTCCATGAATTGAAAATGGACTATCTCTAAAAGGGAGTTGTGGTGGGCGTGAGGAGCTTGTTTGGGCAAACATATTATTTTATTCCTGTGTTGCGTATGAGAGACAAAATAATCTTTGTTGATGATCAAAACCATCAAATCTTGCAAAAATTATAAAAGTAAAAGCTATAGACAAATGTTTTAAATCAACTTAATTTTATAAAAATGTTCACAATTTCGTGTGCTTGAGTAAGTGATCAATATATGACCAAAGTCGCATTGTTTAGACTTTGAAAGAGTCATCATACTGCAAAGGCATGCAAATAAGATCCAGTAAAATAATAGCCACAGTCTCGAGATGGGATGCACAAGATCAAGGAAGTTGCGTATGAATGAGATCTATCCAGTACCAGAGGAATTTAAAAAAACAGCTCGTACTGTTGAAGCAGACTACTTTAAACGTTATCAACACTCTATCGAGAACCCAGATGAATTCTGGGCAGAGCAAGCTAAAATTGTCGATTGGATAAAACCATTTACCCAAGTTAAAAATACCAGTTTTGACAAAGACAATTTCAAGATTGAATGGTTTGCCGATGGTGAGTTGAACGTATCAGCAAATTGCCTCGACAGGCATCTTAAAGAACACCCTCATAAACCTGCAATTATTTGGGAAGGGGACCATCCTTCTCGTCATAAAATCGTTTCTTATAAAGAATTACACGACGAAGTCTGCCGCTTTGCCAACGTTTTAAAGAAATATGGTATTGGTAAAGGTGACCGCGTTGTACTGTATATGCCGATGGTGACTGAAGCTGCAATTGCCATGTTAGCCTGTGCCCGTATTGGTGCTGTTCACTGCGTGGTGTTTGGTGGGTTCTCGCCAGACTCTTTAGCAAGTCGTATTGAAGATAGCCAAGCTAAACTGGTGATTACCGCAGACTCAAGTCTACGTGCCGGAAAACTATTACCACTCAAAGAAAATGTCGATTTGGCTCTAGAGTTGCCGGGTACAGAGTGTGTTGAAAATGTAGTTGTGGTTTACCGTAATGCGAACCCGATCGAAATGAAACCGGGCCGTGATTTATGGTATCACCTCATTATTATGGAAGTGGATGCCAACTGTCCGCCAGAACCGATGAAGGCAGAAGACCCATTATTTATTCTCTATACCTCGGGCTCGACAGGTAAACCGAAAGGTGTTTTGCATACCACAGGTGGTTATTTAGTCTACGTAACAAGTACATTTAAAGAAGTATTTGATTTAAAACAAGATGATGTTTACTGGTGTACGGCCGATGTAGGCTGGATTACAGGTCATAGCTATTTGATCTATGGCCCGCTTGCAAATGGTACGACGACTTTAATGTTTGAGGGTGTCCCTCAGTATCCAACATGGGCACGTCTTGGTCATGTAGTCGATAAGCATAAAGTCTCTATTTTATATACAGCCCCAACCGCGATTCGCGCCATGATGCGAGAAGGGGATTCGTTTGTACGTGAAAGTAACCGTAGCAGCCTGCGTTTACTTGGTTCGGTCGGTGAGCCTATTAACCCTGAAGCTTGGAATTGGTACTACAACGTTGTTGGTGAAGGTCGCTGCCCGATTGTTGATACATGGTGGCAAACCGAAACAGGCGGTATTTTGATTGCTCCATTGCCGGGAGCAACAGCTTTAAAACCGGGTTCCGCAACACGTCCGTTATTTGGTATTCAACCTGCCATTGTAGATGGTGAAGGCAATGAGCTAGAAGGTGCGGCTGAAGGTAATCTTGTAATTAAAGATTCATGGCCGGGCCAGATGCGTACCATTTGGGGCGATCCTGATCGCTTTATTGAAGCGTATTTCTCTACCTTTAAAAATACCTATTTTACAGGTGATGGTGCTCGTCGTGATGAAGACGGCTATTACTGGATTACAGGCCGTGTTGACGATGTCTTGAATGTTTCAGGCCACCGTTTAGGTACTGCTGAAATTGAAAGTGCTCTTGTTTCGCATGAGTCAGTAGCAGAAGCCGCGGTGGTGGGTATGCCGCATGATATTAAAGGGCAGGGTATTTGTACTTTTGTGACTCTACAAGCGGGTGTTCCAGAGTCGGAAGAACTGCGTAAAGAGTTAATTAACTGGGTACGTAAAGTGCTTGGGCCTGTGGCTTCACCTGATGCACTACATTGGGCACCAGCATTACCTAAAACTCGTTCGGGTAAAATCATGCGCCGTATTTTAAGAAAAATTGCGGCAAATGAGCTTGATAGTTTAGGTGACACTTCAACTTTGGCTGAACCTGCTGTAGTAGATCAGTTAATTGCAACGGTTTATCCTGATAAGCAAAACTAATTTTTAAAAGCCCCATTTGGGGCTTTTTTATTAAGCTTTATTAAGAGTTTGCTAAAAAGTCAGCAGTATTTTGTACATTCGCGAATGTACTAAGCGCAGTTAAAAAAGCAGTTTGTACATCTTCAGCTTTTACAGTCTTTCCAGCATAACTTAAATCGCGAGTTGCCGTTGCATCTGCAATTAAGATGGGGTGATAGCCCAGTTCTTTGGCTGTGCGTGTCCCTGAATCAATACACATATGAGTCATCATGCCTGTAATCACGAGTTGCTCAATTTGATGTGCTTTTAAAAGTTCCTCTAAATTGGTTTCTAAAAAACTGTTTGGATAGTGCTTTGTTACGATTAATGAATCACGGCCAGCACTGAGTTCAGGGTGAAGTAAAACTCCATCTGTATTTTCTTGGAAGAAACTCGCTTGTGGCGGGTTAATATGCTGCACATAAATAATCGGTAAGTTTTTCTCGCTAAAATATTGTTCGAGTTGTTTTATTTTTTCTAGTGCTTGCTCTGGCCCAACCAATTCCATTTTGCCATTTTTAAAATAATCATTTTGTACATCGATAATTAATAGTGCTTGTTTCATGAGATCACTCTTGTTGATATGCGATAAAACAAGATTATTCTCTGCCCGTAAAATCGGCTATAGTCAGATGAAAGCATTACCGCCAGTTTTCTTTCGCCATGAAAAATGAATATTGAATTAGACCCGATTGATCTAAAAATTATTGCATTGCTTAAACAGGATTCTCGACTAACCAATAAAGAAATTGGACAGCGAGTTCACCGGACAGGGCAGGCTGTGGGCGCTCGAATTGCTCAGTTAATGGATGCTGGTGTCATTAAAAATTACACGATTGCCGTGCAGTATTCACATAAACAATTTATTCATTTGCATTTAAATGAACAACGCGCTTTTGAAGAAATTGAAAATTTGGTCAAGCAATATGAACAAATTGATGAATGCTTTAAAGTTATGGGCAATGCTTGCTATATGATTGTGAGTCATTTTGAACCCGCAGCATTAAATGAATTTATCGAGAAACTTTCAAAATGGTGCCGTTACTCGGTTGAAACAGTGATTCGAGAAGTCGAGAAATCTTAAAAAAATAAAGGCTCCAAGCCGAGTCTTGGAGCCAATAAGTCTTTATTTTTAATTTATTGTTTTTATTGTCTTGCGCTGCTTTAAATGAAGTTTTTTAGGCTGATTTCGCTTGAATTTCTATCTCCTTTTCTTGTTGAAGTTCTAATTGGCGAACGAGTGGTAGAACTTTTTCCCCAAAATATTCTACTTCTTCAATAAAATGTAAGAATCCAGAAAGAATCAAATCAACACCTACATTTTTAAGCGCCACAATACGCTCTGCAATTTGCTGAGGTGTACCAATTAAATTGGTTTTAAAGCCATCGTTATATTGCACTAAGTCTTCAAAACTTGATTTTGCCCAGTTACCTTGTTGCTCTGGAGAGGCTGCACCTGCTTCACGTGTTGCATCGCCAAACGCATTTACGGCTTCAGTGTTGGCTTTATCAATAATTTCTTGAAGTACCGCTTTTGCTTCTTCTTCGGTATCTCGAGCAATAATGAACGCATTTACACCAATTTTAACCTGATGGTTATTGGCTTTCGCTTTAGTGCGAATGTCTTCGACTTGTTTTTGAATTTCCTCTACGGTATTACCGTTGGTGAAATACCAGTCAGATACACGTGAAGCCATGTCACGTGCAGCACGTGAGCTGCCGCCTTGAAACACTTCAATATGAGGCTTTTGCAGAGGTTTTGGTTTAAGTGTGTAGTTTTGGAATTGATAGTATTTACCATCGAAACTATAGTTATCGGTGGTCCAAATTCCTTTTAACGTACGAATAAATTCTTCAGAGCGGACGTAACGTTGATCATGCTCTGGCCACTCTTCCCCAATCGCATCAAACTCTCCTCTAAACCAGCCACTCACCACATTAATGGCAATACGGCCTTCAGTTAGATAATCGATTGTTGCAAGTTGCTTAGCTGCGAGTGCCGGTTTCCAGGGGCCGGGCAGAATAGCTGCAATCACCTTAAGTTTTTCAGTTTTTGCCAGTAATGCGTGACTGAAACTTACTGATTCATGCTGGTTTTCTGCTCCGTACCCCGCCGTAAAACGAATTTGAGTGAGCGCATATTCAAAACCATTTTTTTCGGCAGCCTGTGCAAGTCGAACATTGTAGTCATAACTCCAGTCTGTACGCTGTTCGATGTTACTTACTACAAGGCCACCGCTTACGTTTGGTACCCAATAAGCAAATTTAATTGGTTGTTGTAATTGCGTCATGGTTTGCTCCCCCAATTCGTATTTTTATTTAGCAATATTGCACTTAGGCAACATGCGTTGTTAATGATTTGCCAGACTTGTGATGCAAGCGAGACTCTGCCGCATCAAGATCAGGCACAGCCGCTGAAGGTAATACTTCTTCTTGCTCAATTTGCTTGTTAATACCAAGCTCTTGATTTGCTTGCTGAGTCTTAGATTTGACTACTTCAGCACGTTCACCTTTCGCTGGTGCCCATTCTAAAATTGGCAATGCACGTGCCACGGCTAACGTAATACGATCTGATAATTGCTCGCTTTTCACCGTGTATTCAGGTGTAAAGTCACGATCAGTTGCATATACGCCAATTGGTAAAGTTTGTGCTTGGAAGAAACTGAACAATGGACGAAGTTGATGTTCAAGTACCAGTGCATGACGATCACTACCGCCTGATGCTGCTAAAAGTACAGGCACATCGACCAATGCAGTTTGTTCAACAAAATCGAAGAAATGTTTGAAAAGACCTGTAAAAGATGCACGGTAAACTGGTGTACCTACAATTAAAGCATCCGCTGCTTCAACCGCTGCAAGATCATCTTGTACGCGCTGTGGAAGTTGGTTGCGATAAAATGCACCGCCTAATAAAGGCCCAATTTCGCTTAATTTAATAAAATGAACTTTAATATCTGTTGCTTCGGATAACTCATCAAGAATGGCTTGAACCAAACTTTCCGTTTTAGATGGGGTATTTAAGCCACCAGAAACAGCAACAATATTCAAAGGTTTTGGTGATGTGATACCAGTCATAATTTGGTTCCTAAGCCTAAAACAAGAGATTGGACTTATTAATCAACAACGACGGCAAACTGTAAAATAACGAAATTGGTCAACCTTATCAGTTTTAAATATAAAAGATAAATAGTGGATTTTTATACTTTATTTCAATATTAAGTTACTGTTTTTATTTTATATAATTATTGGTGATATATTTTTTATAATAAAAAGTAAGCTTATATAAAAAACAGATTAATTTTGATTAAATGTTAAAAAACAACTGAAAATTTTAGCTAAGTTCTGCATTTATCATCATTTTGCATAAAAATGGATAAGATGAACGTATCTTTCATCTAAATAGTAGGGTTACAATAGGCCATACTTATGCTCAAGATTACTTTAATCGCTTATGAATATTTTAATCGTTGATGATCATCCTTTGTTTCGTCATGCTTTAATTCAAGCAGTACGTTATAGCCTGCCACAGGCACAAATTCATGAAACAGCTTCGGTTGATGAGTTTTATGAGCGTTTGGAAAATGGGGCAGAACCTGATCTAGTATTACTCGATTTAAATTTACCGGGTGCTTCAGGCTTTTCTGCTCTAGTCTATGTACGAGCACAGTATCCAGCTATTCCAATTATTGTGGTTTCTGCACATGAAGAAACTTCAATTATTCAGCGTGCGATTGCACATGGCGCGATGGGTTATATTCCTAAATCTGCTCATCCAAGTCATATTGGTGAAGCGATTCGTCAAGTTTTAGAGGGTGAAATCTGGTTACCACCTAATTTGCCACCTAACCTTAATCTTGATCCGAGAGCGGCAGATGAAACTGCTTTAGCTGAACGTATTCAATCTTTAACACCACAGCAATTCCGTGTTTTGATGATGGTTGCGGAAGGTTTGCTAAATAAACAGATTGCTTACGAACTCGATGTTTCGGAAGCAACGATTAAAGCGCATGTGACAGCTATCTTTAGAAAATTAGGTGTGCAAAACCGTACACAAGCCGTATTGGCCATTAGTGCACTCAATATTGAAGATAAGAAAATCTAAAAATAAAAAAGACCTCAGTTGAGGTCTTTTTTATGTGTGCCACTTAAGCAAGGCAATCTTGCTTTGGTGTTAGGCTGTCGCAGTACAAAGGATTGAGTGCACATTGCAAATCATCAATTTGATCTTGAGTCACATAACCTTTCATTTTTAAATATTCAGCTACGCGGTCATCACGCAAGCTTAAAAACGCTGCATCATAAACACCTAAATCTACAAAAAGTGCAGCTGTTTCTAGACTATTGAAGCGATCAAGGAAAATATCATTGCCATACATTAAGAAGATATGGTCGAGTTTTGCTTTTTCATCGACATGTAGTCGTTCAGCAAGTTGATCTGGGTGAGTTTTAATAAAGAGTAAGTCAGAGAGCTCATCAAATTGAGTCATATCTAGCTGATTTTCGCCAAGTTTGACATGGCCAAGCCAAGCTTTGAAAACAAGTACAGCTCCACCGCGAAGTAACATGCTCCAAATTTGATGACGTGTATCGTGATCAAGATTTTCACTTTCAGCGCTAAGCACTTTTAAGAAGTTTTCTTCTTGTTGTGCCAATTTATCAAATAAGCCTAATCCTTGAGGATGATAAGCCGCAGGTGCAAATACATCAAAATTTAGATCATGAAATACATTAAGTGCGAGTGGGACTGCACTTTGATAAATCGTATTTAACGCTTTGATATGGGCTTCATTGAGTTTGCTGTTGGGAAAAATACTTTGCCAATCTAGTTCAGGAAGTAAAGCATTGGCACTGTATTGACGATAAAACTGTTGAGACGAGAGTTGGTTTTGTGGGCTGTTATCAGAAATATTCATGGCAATTGTCCTTTGCATTAATTCGTGAGCAGGAGTGCTTAATATAGAAATCGGTTAAAAAATGGTTATACATTTATCAAATGCGTTTGGAATAGTTATGTGTCATCAAGAATGCAAGTAGAATACGACTAAAGTCGTATATGGTGGTTTTGGTCAGATAATAATTTTAAAAAACAAATATTTATTAAATTGTAACTAAGTATACAAGTGTTCACTTACAAAAAAGATGGGCTTTGCCATAGAAAAAGGGCTGTTGGAAAGTTTGGCCAATTATTTAATCAACAAAAGTAGACTTTTTGAGCAGTTCTGCCTATTTGCTTAAATTAAACCTATAACTTTTGCCAAAAAATCTCTCCCAAACCTATAAAAAGCTTGGGAGAGGGAAATATTTAATCTGCCGCGCTGGCAATTTTAAGTCCCGATAGCCATGCTCTTAGAGAGGCCGGTTTAAGCGGTTTTTTGAGTAAAACAATATTCAGTTCTTTCAATTGCTGAGGTAACTCTGGATGAGAATCTGCTGTAATTAAAGCAACCGGAACATCATGCTGACGATTTTGCAAAATAAAATCGACACCGAGTTGGTTGTTATTTAAATGCTGATCGATAAGCCAGACCTGAATATTCTCTTTTTGAATAATTTCTAGTGCTTGTTCTGGTTCAGTGGCTTTAAAAACCTCATAACCCCATCGACCTAATAAGCTACTCATTCCTTCTAAAATAGTTTCATCATTGTCTAAACATAAAATCCGGTAGGCTTTAGTTTTTAAAGGCACTGCCTGTACGGTTGGAGTTATCACTTTTGGCGCTTCTACGACTGGAACCTCAATCATAAAGCAAGAGCCTTTATTGAGTTGAGAGTAGACATGAACAGGGTAATTCAACAAACCTGTCATACGCTGCACAATTGCAAGACCTAAGCCTAGGCCTTGCTCACCCCACGGTGATAAATGCCCACAGCGTTCGAACTCTTGAAACAGTTTAATACGTTGTTCTTCGGCAATTCCGGGACCTGTATCCCAGACTCCAATACGAATATGGTCAGGTTTTTGAGCCGAACGTAATACACCGACAATCACTCGGCCTTTGGCGGTATAACGCAAAGCATTACTCACAAAGTTTTGAATAATACGTCGTATCCATTGTGGATCTGTGTCAATCCAGAACGATACATCGTGAACTTTGAGTGAAATATTTCGCTGAGCAGCAATCGATTTAAACTGTAGTTCAAGATCACTGAGTAAATCATGTAACGGATAGGGTTGTCTTTTTGGCTGTATGCTACCGCCTTCCAAACGCGCAATATCGAGTAGGGCAGAGAGCATGCTTTCTGCACCATATAAAGCACGGTCAAGCTGTTGCAAAGTTTGACGGTCTTCTTCGGTTGCAATGCTTTGTTCAAGAACAGTACTAAAGAGACGAGCTGCATGCATGGGTTGTAATAAGTCATGACTTGCCGCTGCAATAAATCGGCTTTTTGACATATTCGCCATATCGGCTTGTTCACGCGCAAGCTGTTGTTCTGTTAAAGCATCCGCAAGTTGTTGGGTTCGGTCTTTTACTCGCGCTTCAAGTATTGCCTCATTCGCACGGAAAGCAGTAATGTCGGCGAATGTTGTAACAAAGCCTCCACCTGAAATAGGATTACCGCGCATTTGAATAACGCGTCCGTCTTTACGGATTCGTTCAAATTCATGCGCACTTCCGACTTTCATCCAGTGTAAACGTTTACGAACATGTTCTTCGACTGAACCGGGGCCGCATTCACCGCGTTCAGCGTTATAACGAATCAAATCGGCAATTGGACAACCCACATAAACTAAGTCTTTCGGATAGCCAAACAGTTTTAAATATTGGTTGTTCCAAGCGACCAAACACATATTTTTATCAACAACACTTACCCCTTGGGTCATGTGGTCAATCATAGTCATGAGCAAGTTTTGATTGAAACGTTGCCACTGTGAGGCTTGGTCTAAAATATTAGCAACTTGCCCTAATGCAAGACCATTATTGATCATTGCTGTAGTGAGCAAAGTACGGGCAGAGGCTGCGCCGATAATGCCAGCAAGATATTGTTCGGTAAAACGCCACCACATGCCATTGGCGATGCTATTCGAGTTGAGCGTGAGATGATTTTGCTCGCAAAAGTTCTCGAATGCTTGTGTTGTTGGTTGCTCACCTGTAATTCTTTTAGCAAGCGCGAACAGGTCACCTACTTTTAAACGTGCAGCATCGTGCGGTAAATAAGTTAAATCAGTAGATGTATGCGGTGATGGCAATGGTTTGGTTTCATAGTAGAAAAAGCTTTCTGCCTGAATTTGTTCTGCCACACTTGGACGGTAAAGTTTAGAAATCCAAATATATAAAACAATATTTAAACCAAGCGACCAAATTACACCGTGTGTAAGTGGCGCAAATGATTCAAAACCAAAAAGTGACTCTGGTCGTAAGGCGTTAATTCCAAAAGGGCCAAAAAGCAAAATACTTTGGGCTGTTTCCTGATAGGCCTCTGGCAAACTACGTAAAATCGTTGGAAATAGTAATGTGTAACTCCACATCAAAAATCCAATAATGAGGCCAGCATAGACACCTTGACGGCTTCCACCTCGCCAATACAAGCCTCCAATGAGCGCAGGAGCAAACTGGGCAACGGCACTAAATGCCAATAAACCAAATACTGAAAGCTGGTTAATATCATTAAAGAAATGGAAGAATAAAAAGCCAAGTAGCATCACCGCGACAATACTAATACGACGGCTGAATTTAAGAACTTTAGGTAAATGTTTATCGTGACGTGATAGCAACTTAAAACGCCAGAGTGCAGGCATAATCAAGTCATTACTGAGCATAATAGACAAGGCAACAGATGAAACCAGCAACATGCCTGTTGATGCAGAGAATCCACCTAAAAAGGCCAGTAAAGCTAACCACTCTTGGTTATAACTTAGGGGCAATGAAAGTACTGCAACATCAGGTACAGTTAAGAACTTCGGTGCTGCATGTAATGCCCAACTTGCGATCGGAATAATGGCTAAAATCGTTAAAATCAGATAAACCGCAAACCATTTGCGTGCACCGCGAATATGTTTTTCATCTCGTAATTCGACAACCGCGACATGAAACTGGCGAGGTAAGCAGATAATTGCTAAACCTGCCAATAAGGTCTGAATCCAGAAAGTTTCAGGCACTCCAAATAGTTGAACCTCCTGAAATGTTTGGTTCACATCGGATGTAACTTGAACTAGGTTCGCTGGTGTTTCAAAAATAAAAAATAAAGCAACGCAAATCAGCGCGAATAATTTTACAAAAGATTCAAATGCCACAGCTAACATGAGGCCGCCATGTTGCTCGGTATTGGCAATTTGCCTTGTACCAAAAATCATGGCCAAAATAGCCAGTACACTGGTTAAAAGCAAAACACTATTGGTGGTTGTGTGGATATGAGCATTCTGTTCCATAATGACAGAAGTACTTAAAGCAATCGCACGTAACTGTAAGGCCAGATAGGGAATGATCGCGATTACAGCTAAAATGGTAACCAGTGATGCCAATACCCCACTTTTCCCATAACGTGCCGCAACAAAGTCAGCAATTGAGGAAATTGCGTGGTGCTGGCGTACCCGACCTAAACGTCGCCAAATGTCATAGCCAAACCAGACAAATAACAGTGGTCCTAAGTAAATAGGCAAGAAAATGACGCCTTCTCGAACAGCTGCTCCAGTCGCGCCGTAAAATGTCCATGATGAACAGTAAACGCCTAGTGTTAAGCTGAACAAGAACATGCGGCCACGTGTACTCAGACGGCTGGCATGCTTTTCACCAAAAAAAGCACAAATAAATAAGAGTGCTATATAAAGGGTGAGTACCCCAATAATCAGCCAGCTGTTCATATGACTCACATGATTAAAACCTTGTGCCTATCATACCCCAAGCAGAAACAAAGCTATAAATTGATTAAATTTTAACGACCAAAGTCTAAGTTACGAATTACACGTAATTTTGCTAACTTTAATCCTGAGAAACTACTATTAAAAAGTGGCCAAGGCTGGGCACAGGGCAAGGAGTTTGGTTATGGATCAGAACCAAGTAGAACAGATTCTACGCAATCCAAAGTTTCAAAAGATGGTCAAGAAAAAAAGTACATTAAGTTGGACGCTCACAATCATCATGTTAGTTCTTTATGTGGGTTTTATGCTGCTTGTTGGCTACAACAAAGAATTTTTGATGAGTTCATTTAGTGGTGGTGTAACGACATGGGGAATCCCACTAGGTTTAGGAATTATCGTTTTATCTTTCCTATTGTGTGGTGTGTATTCTTTTATCGCGAATAGTACCCTTGACCAGTTGAGTGAAGAAGCGTTGAAGGAAGTTGAAGCCATCACGCATGAGAAAGGACTACACTAATATGAAATGGAATTCATTAAAAGCGAAAGCTTTATTAGCAGCAGCATCGCTATATTCAACAGTGGCTATGGCGAGTCCAGATCTAGGTGAAGCTGAACAACAAGCAACCAACTGGCATGCCATTATTATGTTTGTCATTTTTGTTGGTTTCACTTTGTTCATTACGAAGTGGGCTGCGAAGCAAACCCAATCAACACAAGATTTCTATACAGCAGGTGGTGGTATCAGCGGTTTCCAGAATGGTCTGGCAATTGCGGGTGACTACATGTCTGCTGCATCTTTCCTTGGTATTTCTGCACTTGTGTTTAGTTCAGGCTTTGATGGCTTACTTTACTCGCTTGGGTTCATGGTAGGTTGGCCAATCGTTTTATTCTTGGTTGCAGAGCGTTTGCGTAACCTAGGTAAATATAACCTTTCAGATGTGGTTTCATTCCGTCTTGAAGAGAAACCGGTACGTACTTTAGCTGCAGTCAGTTCACTTGTTGTAGTGGCATTCTATTTGATTGCTCAAATGGTAGGTGCGGGTCAGCTCATCAAATTACTCTTTGGTTTGAACTACAACATTGCTGTAGTCATCGTTGGTCTATTGATGATGGCATACGTAATCTTTGGTGGCATGTTGGCAACAACATGGGTACAAATTATCAAAGCGGTTATGTTACTCAGTGGTGCAACTTTCATGGCATTCATGGTGATGAAAGCAGTTGGTTTCAGCTTCAGCAACATGTTCAGCCAATCAATTGAAGTTTTCAGTAAAGTACATGACATCAGCTTGACCGATGCTGCAAAAATTATGGGGCCGGGTAAACTTGCCGCAAATCCAATTGATGCCTTGTCTTTAGGTTTGGCGTTGATGTTTGGTACAGCAGGCCTTCCACACATCCTGATGCGTTTCTTCACTGTAAAAGATGCAAAAGAAGCACGTAAATCGGTTGTGGTTGCAACAGGTTTTATTGGTTACTTCTACCTTTTAACTTTCATTATTGGTTTTGGTGCGATCCTTTTCGTATCAAACAATCCGCAATTCCTTGATGTTGCGAAAATGGCAGTAACAGGCAAACTTGAGCTTGTTGGTGGTAACAACATGGCAGCCGTGCATTTAAGTGACGCTTTAGGTGGTGACTTATTCATGGGCTTCATTTCAGCAGTAGCGTTCGCAACGATTCTTGCTGTTGTTGCTGGTTTAACACTTTCAGGCGCATCTGCAATCTCTCATGACTTATACGCTAACGTATTCAAAAAAGGTCAAACGACACCTGCTTCTGAACTTCGTATGTCAAAAATTGCGACATTGGGCTTAGCAATCTTCGCAATGGTTTTGGGTATCTTGTTTGAGAAGCAAAACGTAGCATTCATGGTTGGTTTGGCGTTCTCTGTAGCTTGTTGTGCAAACTTCCCGATTCTTGTTCTTTCAATGTTCTGGAAAGGCTTAACAACTCGCGGAGCGGTTATTGGTGGTGTTGTTGGTCTTGTAACAGCAGTAGTACTTATTGTTCTTTCTAAAGCAGTTTGGGTAGATACTTTAAAAATCTCTGATACACCAATCAACCCGTTCAATGGTCCAGCGTTATTTGCTATGCCATTGTCATTCCTTTGCTGTTGGTTCTTCTCGGTGACTGATAACTCTGCACGTGCTAAAAAAGAGCGTGCTGCTTTCGATGCTCAATATGTTCGTTCAATGACAGGTATTGGTGCATCTGGTGCATCGGATCACTAAGACGAATATTATTAGCTCATTCCTCAAAAAGCCCTACGGGGCTTTTTTTATACTTATTTTATTTCCAATCTAAAGTTTAGATGTTAATAAAGAACAACTTGTTTGCCTGATTTTGTGTACAGTATTATTTGTTGAATCTCAAAAAAGCATAATGAAACAAGGAAAATAATAATGCGATCTATTATTGAGTTTTGGGCAAGTTTTCGCTTACTGCCTTCTGCATGGCTGTTGCTCGTTCAGTTTATTTTATTGATTTTAGCCATGCTGACATTTGATAGTTTGCCTTACCGGACTTTAACCTGGTCATTAGGTGTCCTTGCTTTATTATTGATTGCCAAAGTTATTCGCCAGACCCCGATGTTTACTTTTTTAGGCTTAACATTTGTGAGCGGTGCAATTCTGTCATCAGTACTGATTGTGTTGGGATATAGCAATTTATATATTCAACTATTTGCCCATAGCTGTGAAGCTCTGGCCTATTTTTCGGCAGCTTATGGTTTATTTCGTTATATGTTCGCTGACCGATATTTAACAAGAGATGAACTATTTGCGGCGGCAGCAGTCTTTACACTGATTGCATGGGGTTTTGCATTTTTATATAACATTTGCCAGCTCGTTTTCCCTTATAGCTTTCAAAATCCAAATAACCCCCATGCTTTCCAAACTTGGCTAGATTTACTCTTTTTAAGCTTTAGTTTGCAGTCGGCTACAGGCTTATCCGACCTCATGCCAATCACTCCACCAGCGCGCGTTTTAGCCATGCTGCAAATGTTCTGTGGAGTCATGTATTTAGCTTTAATCGTCACCCGTCTAATTGCTTTACAATATATTACCCACCTCCCTAAAAAAAATTCAGATAAGTAATGGAGGAGGTGTTTTAATTTATTTACACCTTTGTAACTGCAATATTCTTTAAGTTTATTTAGAGTGTTATCGGCTTTCTCTATTGAAAGCCCTAGCTTTGTTCATTCTATGAATATCTTATTGGCATTTAAGCCTGTCACTCGTCATTAAAATAACATGGAGGATTTATGCCTTCCAAACAGTCCGGTTGGTTCGCAAACGTTAATCCTAACGTATTTTTGGGCACGGTCATTATTATTGCTTTGTTTTTAGCAGTGGTTGTGATCGCCCCGAGTTCTTTTGAGCTTTTAACACAGCAATTAAAACAGTGGATCACTGATTCATTTAGTTGGTTCTATGTTTTATCTGTTGCTTTCTTTCTCATCTTATTGATTTACATTGCCTGTTCCTCGATTGGACGCATTAAATTAGGACCAGATCATAGTCAGCCTGATTATAACAATGGGTCTTGGTTCGCCATGCTGTTTACAGCAGGGATGGGGATTGGGCTGATGTTCTTCGGTGTTGCCGAACCTGTCATGCACTATGTTAATCCACCAAGTGGTGAGGCTCAAACTATTGATGCAGCACAGCAAGCATTAAGAGTTACCTTTTTCCATTGGGGGCTACATGCTTGGGCAATCTACGCTGTAGTTGGGTTAGCTTTGGCTTACTTTGCCTACCGGCATAATTTACCTTTAAAGACCCGATCTGCACTTTATCCGCTTATTGGGAAGAGAATTTATGGAGTGTGGGGCGATGGTATCGATATATTCGCGACCATTGGTACTGTATTTGGTGTAGCGACCTCTCTTGGCTTTGGGGTAACCCAGATCAATTCTGGTTTGCATTATTTATTTGGAGTAGAGCAAAGCACCAATATTCAAGTCTTACTCATTATTTTCGTGAGTATGTTAGCTTCCTTATCTGTGTTCCTCGGTCTTGATAAGGGTGTAAAACGTTTATCGGAGTTAAACTTAGTTTTAGCTTTAATATTATTGGTATTTGTTTTTATTGCTGGTCCAAGTATTTATTTACTTCAAACGACGATTCAAAACACTGGGCAATATATCTCTAACCTATTTACCATGACATTCAACTTATATGCCTATCAGCCGAATGGCTGGATTGGTGGTTGGACAATTTTGTACTGGGCTTGGTGGATTTCTTGGTCGCCATTTGTGGGAATGTTTATTGCCAGAGTTTCACGTGGCCGTACCATTCGAGAATTTATTGTTGGGGTTTTACTTATTCCAACAGGCTTTACTATTATCTGGATGGGTTTCTTAGGAAATGCCGCCTTATTTAGCATTATCCATGAACACCAAACAACATTGATTCAGGCTGTTCAGCAAGATTCGTCAGTTGCATTATTTGAATTCTTAGGCCACTTACCGTGGTCTGGTGTGATGAATGTCTTGGCAACTATTTTAGTAGTTTTATTTTTTGTGACATCTGCTGACTCAGGGGCATTAGTCACTGACTATTTAACTGCTAAATCTGAGAATTCACCAACTTGGCAGCGTCTGTTCTGGACGGTACTCATGGCTGTGCTCGCAATTATTTTATTGCTAGTCGGTGGTTTGGCTGCGCTTCAGGCTTCCATCATTATGAGTGCGTTACCTTTTACTGTCGTGATGCTTTTAATGAGTTGGGGATTAATAAAGGCTTTACATCTTGATGTCACAAAAATGACAGCCATTCAGGAAGCACGCATTACACCACGCGCGATTCATAATCCAAGGAGCTGGCAACAGCGTCTAGGGTTAATCATGCACTATCCTCATAATGAAGAGGAAGTGCGTGAATACATTGAGAAGCAAGTGGCTGGCGCATTTGAAAATATTCAACATGAATTTAGACGCCGTCATCTTGAGGTTTCAATTAGCCAACTTGAAGATGGTATGCAACTTCGGGTGGACCATCACAATGAAATTAATTTTATTTATAAAGTTGTTCCACGTGAAACAGTACCGCCAAGTTTTTTAATTGGGCGTACTGAAGCCGAAGACGGGCAATATTTCCAAGCAGAAGTTTTCTTAAGAGAGGGTGGTCAGAACTATGATGTAATGGATTGGACGCAAGAAGATTTAATTCAAGACATTATTGATCAATATGAACGTCATCTGTATTTCTTAAATATTGTGCGAAGCTAATCTTTAAGTATAAAAAAAGGACTCAATTGAGTCCTTTTTTTATTCGATTTCTAAATTAAATTAGAAACGGAATTTAGCATTTAAGCCGATAGTTTGTGTATCGTAGCTAGACTTTTTAACGTCAGCTTTCATGTACGATGCACCAACTGCTACAGCTGGAGTAATGAAGTAGTTTACGTTACCACCCCAAGCTTGACGGAATTCACCAAGGTCATTACCTTTGATGTCAGCTGAACCATCGTTACCAACGAAAGATGCGCCAACGCTTAACTTAGGAGTTAAGTAAAGGTCAGTTTTCAAACCGTATTGGTTTTCTTGACCGAAAGCACCAGCAGCTTCAAAACCAATTGCCATGTTAGTTCCATCGATTGGACCTACATATTTAGCACGTGCTGTAACAGCATCTTGGTCGTCTTGAATCGCAGCAGTTTGGTTAGCAGCAGTATAGATACCGTTGCTGATGATGCCAAAGTTGTCTAAAGCGAATTGGTTAGCAACACTTGTATAACCAACTGTCATCAAGAAGTTAGGTAACAACATAGCACCAACTTCTAATGCATAACGGTCACCGTTGTCATCTTTAGAGAAGTTGTTTTTACCATCAACATCAGTGTGGTTGTAAGTTGCGCTAGCATATACAGGAAGGTAAGGAGTAGGAACGTAAGCCTCACCTTTAACACCGTAAGTACCAACGTGGTAGTTTACGTTGCCTTGGTCATACTGTTGGTAGCTGTAACCTACAGATACGTTAGAAGCTTGGTTCAAGAAAGCTGCTTCAGCTAAAGGACCTTTAGTGGTATCAACATTTTTTAAATAGTATGTACCAGCAACGTCACCAGTGAAGTTTTTATCGTTTGCAGTTGTGTCAACATATTCAGATTGACCTTGAACTTCAAATTGATAAGCATGAGCACCGGTCATGGCTAATAATACAGCAGTGGCTAAACCAAGTTTTTTCATAATCATTTCCAGCAATAACAAGAGATAAAGCTGGGGTCATTGTATTGTAACAATTTATGAAGTCAATAATGAAAAAAAGGAATGTTAAAGATATTTGACACTTATGTTAAAATTGGTGAAAAACTAATCAAATGAAAAGTAAATTGTCAACCTGATAAAAAAATGAACATTTACAAGAGGCTAATAATTATATTTCATAACGAATTTAGAAATAAATGTTTAAAAGTTATTACAATTACGATTGGAAAAAATGATTAATATGATCGGTTTTAACATTAAGTAAATTGTAGAGTTGCTTACATGTTGAGTAAAAATTCACCAATTTATTATCGTATTCATACTATTTTGAGGAGTAGTTAACAATATTTAGATTAGTTTAACTAAAAAATTTAACTATTTTTAATTATTATATAAGTGAATAAAATAAAAGAAATCTCTATTTTAAGTTGAAAAATCGATTAAATTTTTAATTCTGATTAATTTAATCGACTTTACAAAAGTAGAGATAAGTCACATAATTCAATCGCAAAGTTCACTGCCTAACGTTTTTAGGATTTAAAGTGCTTTCCCAGATACGATGTGTGTATCACATCAGACTTTACGAGCTCAGCTTTCCCCAAGGTTGAGCTTTTTTTTATCTATAAGAAAATCTTAAAATTATAAGAAAATTTATATGAACTTTATTGGAAAATAATAGAACAAAAAGAACCCAGCTTAAAGCTGGGCAGTGGATGCTGGGAGAAGCGCATCCAAGAGGATAACTAGATATGTTTATTATCATTGCTAAAAATTTTTAATCTGTAAAATAGAGTTTTTTTATAAAAATCATTTAATTTTTCGATACTATTTATTTAAGCTTACTAAAATCTAGAAGCCGTATAATTATTAAAAGAGAAATGAAGGTTTTATTGATGAAATTCTAGTTATTAAAATGCTAGGATGGATTTAAGCCTAATTTATATCGTATTAAAAATGGCAGGACATTTACGGAGTACCAGCTAGAAATGTCAGGATTACGTTCAGAGCATATTAGTAATCGACTGTTCTTTTTTATGCTGGTTATTATTTTGTCCTTATTATTCATGGCAGTACCGCTTATTGTGGGAAGCTATCAGGATTATATAAAAACTAGACAAGCCTTAGCCGAAATAAAAAGTTTAAGAGCAGTAGCAGATATTGCCTATAAAATTTCTAAGGAGCGTGCTCCTGCCAATAAGATGATGTCGAGCAGTCCTAGTGATTTATTAAAGAATCAGCAAGAATTAAAAAAGTTTCGTTTAATTGTTGATGCGCAGATTGATACAAGCATTCTTATCTTAAAACAAGCAGGCTATGTTTCATTAGCAAATGAGCTGCAAACCAATTTCAAAGAAAATCTTAGACAAGCTCGACGTGTCGTTGATTATTATGGTGAAACTCCCTATGGAGCCAGAACTTCCGTTCAAATGGATAATGCTATTTTAGGGATGTTTGGAGTCTGGGATCATTGCAGGGAAATACTGCAAAAACTGATGTTGCAGCTAAAAAGTAAAGATAGCCGTATTTCTAATTACTTTACGCTCATTATAGTTCTAACCGATATGCGCGATCAGGCGGGACGGATGGCGTCTAATATTATTGCTCCTGTGAGCTTTAATGAAGAAATTCCAAGTAATAATCGCGCGCGCTCTCTACAAACACAGCATCAATCTAGATATTTATGGATTTTGGTCGATACTTTGCAACCTGAACAGGCAAAGACTCCTGAATACCGTCGGCTATATGCCCGAGTGAAAACAGAATTTATAGATAAGGGTATTCCGATTGTACAAAACCTATTAGAAGAAAGCCAAAAAGGGGAGCCATATGATTTAAATGGTACCCAATTGACAGAGGCAATCGTGGGTAAATTTACCACTGTGGTTGATTTACAAAGTTATATTCTTGATGAAAGTGTCGTGATTGCAACTCAAGAAAATGTAATTGCTCGAAATGGTTTTCTTTTAACTTTATTAATATCTTTAATTTCTTTAGCAACAGCGTTACTTACGCTGAATTATGCACAAAGAAGGGTATTTTCTCCTTTAATAAAAGCAAGGACTTTAATTTTAGATTTATCGCGTAGTTCTAATCATTGGACAGATGAGATGAATATGACAACAAAAGGTGAATTTCTTTCCCTGTTTGAAGCGATTGATCGATTACAGCGTATGTTGCAGCAGCGCGATGCTTTTGAATTTCAATTAAAGAATATTGCCAATACAGATCCATTAACTGGTGTGTCTAATCGTCTAGCTTTATCTGAATATTTAAAAATTGTTGAAAGTTACCCTCAAAAATTTACGCAAACCTGTTTAATGATTATAGATATTGATCGTTTTAAACAGGTGAATGATCAATATGGGCATATTGTGGGTGACCATGTCATTGTCAGTATTGCCGAGCAATTAAAGCAAAATATTCGAAGTTCGGATTTAATTGTTCGTTATGGTGGAGATGAGTTTTTAATATTATTAGAACAGGTGCAATTTGTAGATGCTCGTCTTTTAGCAGAGAAAATTCGGATTGCGATTTCTTTAGAAGAGATTTGTTTGTCTGGTTCAGATGAAAAATTGCATGTGTCTGTCAGTATTGGTTTTGCCATAGGCGCAGCGAGTTGGATCGAGCTTTTAGAGAAAGCTGATCGTTCACTATTAAGAGCTAAGGCCCGAGGTCGGAATGCAGTTGAGGGATAAAAAAAAGCCGGAAATGAGTTCCGGCTTTTTTATTCAATAAATTACTTCAACATCGGTTTTAAGAAACGACCTGTATGGGAAATCTCAACCTCAGCCACTTGTTCAGGTGTGCCTTCGGCAATGATCATCCCACCGCCTGAGCCACCTTCAGGACCTAAGTCCACAACCCAGTCTGCTGTTTTAATCACATCAAGGTTATGTTCTATCACCACAATGGTATTACCCTTGTTACGTAGCTCATGCAAAATGTCGAGTAACTTGGCAATATCATGGAAATGTAGACCTGTTGTTGGTTCATCCAAGATATATAAAGTTTTACCCGTATCTCGTTTTGCTAACTCGCGTGCGAGTTTTACACGCTGTGCTTCACCACCAGAGAGGGTGGTTGCAGCTTGACCTAAACGAATATAGCCTAAGCCCACCTGAGTTAAGGTTTCTAAGCGGCGGTGGATGACTGGAATTGCACTAAAGAATTCAGCAGCATCTTCAACCGTCATTTCTAAAACATCAGAAATGTTTTTGCCTTTATAGCCCACTTCAAGCGTTTCACGGTTATAACGTTTGCCATGACACGCATCACAAGGCACATACATATCTGGTAAGAAGTGCATTGCGACCTTAATCATGCCGTCGCCTTCACAGGCTTCACAGCGTCCACCTTTCACGTTAAACGAGAAACGGCCTGCACTATAACCACGGGCTTTTGCCTCTGGCGTTTGAGCAAATAATTCACGAATTGGCGTAAATAACCCTGTATAAGTGGCAGGGTTAGAACGTGGCGTGCGTCCAATCGGGCTTTGGTCAATATCAACGACTTTATCGAGATGTTGAAGACCATCAATCGAGTCAAACTTTTCAGCTGTTAATGTGGTTGCACCATTGAGCTGTGTAGCTGCCAATGGAAGCAAAGTACGGTTAATGAGTGTCGATTTACCCGAACCTGAAACGCCAGTCACACAAGTCATAATGCCGAGCGGAATTTTCAAATCGACATTTTTAAGGTTATGACCACTTGCACCAGAAAGCTTGATGAACTCATCTGGACGTGGTGATTGAGTCCGTTGTTTTGGTATTTTAATTTTGAGTTTGCCAGAAAGGTATTGACCTGTGAGTGAGTCAGCGTGGTTAGCCAATTCATCATAAGTTCCTTCGGCAATAATCACGCCACCATGTATCCCAGCTCCCGGACCGATATCAATAATATGGTCGGCTGCACGAATTGCGTCTTCATCGTGTTCAACGACTAATACTGTATTACCTAAATCACGTAAGCGAATCAGTGTTTGTAGTAAACGATCATTATCGCGTTGATGCAAGCCAATCGATGGTTCATCGAGTACATACATCACACCCATTAAACCTGCACCAATTTGTGAGGCTAAACGAATACGCTGAGCTTCTCCGCCTGATAAGGTTTCGGCAGAACGAGCTAAACTTAAATAGTTAAGTCCAACACTCACCAAAAAATGCAAACGTTCACGAATCTCTTTAAAGATTTTATCGGCGATTTCACCTTTAGCGCCTTCAAGATTTAAATCTTGATAATAACTTTCAGCATCACCAATCGACATGCGAGTAATGTCGGCAATCGTTTTATCTTTAACGCGAACATGGCGTGAAATTTCATTTAGACGTGAGCCATCACATGCATCACACGCTGCATTAGAGAGATATTGGGCTAAATCATCTCGTACATAGTTACTTTCTGTTTCACGGTAACGACGTTCAAGGTGAGGCAAAATCCCTTCAAACGGTTGTACGCGAGTATGTTTACGGCCACGTTCGTCGATATAACTTAAATCGACTTTTTCTTTGCCAGTGCCTTGTAAGAATTTCTTTTGAGTGTCTTTATCTAGCTTGTTCCAAGGCGTATCAAGTTGAAAACCAAAATGATCGGCAACTTTTTGTAGCATTGAATAGTAATATGGACGTTGACGATCCCATCCACGGATCGCGCCTTCACTAATTGCAAGATCCGGATTTGGAATGAGCTTTTCAGAACTAAAATGACTGCGTGTACCTAAGCCATCACAAACAGGGCAGGCACCGAACGGGTTGTTAAATGAAAATAAACGTGGCTCAAGCTCTGCGACTGCACGATCACACTCAGGGCATGAATGCTTCGCAGAAAAAACGCGATCAGGATGTTCGCCATTCATCCATGACAAAACAGCAATATCGCCACCTAAACGCAGTGCAGTTTCAAATGATTCGGCAATACGGTTACCTAAGTCTTCACGCACTTTAAAGCGGTCAACGACAACTTCGATGGTATGCTTTTTCTTTTTGTCGAGTTCGGGTGGTGTATCAATATCAATGATTTCACCATCAACACGGGCACGCACAAAACCTTGACCTTGTAGTTGTTCGAACAGGTTACTGTATTCACCTTTACGCTCACGAACGACAGGGGCAAGCAACATAAGTGCTGTGCCTTCTTCAAGTGTTTTTACCGCATCGACCATTTCAGAAATAGTTTGCGCAACCATCGGCAAGTCGTGTTCAGGGCAATATGGCGTACCGACACGTGCATAAAGCAAACGTAAATAGTCATAAATTTCGGTAATTGTACCCACCGTTGAACGTGGGTTATGACTCGTAGACTTTTGCTCAATGGCAATCGCTGGAGATAAACCTTCAATCGAATCGACTTCAGGCTTTTCCATTTGCGATAAAAATTGGCGAGCATAGGCCGAAAGCGATTCGACGTAACGGCGTTGTCCTTCGGCGTACAGGGTATCGAAGGCAAGAGAAGATTTTCCTGAACCTGATAACCCCGTAATTACCACAAACTTATCGCGTGGAATATCGAGAGACACATTTTTTAAATTATGGGTACGTGCGCCTCGAATACGGATATGACTTTGGCTCATAAAACATCTCAATTATGTATTGATGAAAATTTAGGTGTTGTTTTGATTAGCACAGGGAGATGTGGCTATTTATAAACAACAGACCCTATATATGATAACGATTTAAAATTGTTCAAGTGGTACAAAATGATTTAAAGCGACAAATTGTGACGGTTAAACGACAATCGACAAAATTTGTTTAAATAAGCAGGTTGTATTTTTAACATTCCTTTCTTTTGATTTCTACTTCTTAGCAAATTTTATTGAGCAACATAATTTTACTAGACGACTGGTCTAATAGTGGAGTATGGTGTTTGCATGAAACGATTAAATAAAAGCGAAACCACGCGACAACATATTTTGGATACGAGCTTTGAGCTGGTATTACACAAAGGATTTGTCGGTGTTGGTTTGCAAGAAATTTTAAAGACTTGTGACGTACCCAAAGGTTCGTTCTATCACTACTTTGCTTCGAAAGAGGCATTTGGTTGTGCCTTGCTAGAGCAATACATGGCCAATTATAAGGTTCGTATGGAACAGCTTTGGCAGCACAGTGAACAAAGTGCTCATGCCCGTTTAATGGCGTTGTGGCAGGCGTGGATTGATGATCCCATATATGGCAGCTGGGCTGAAAATTGCCTGATTGTGAAGCTGGCGGCAGAGGTTTCTGACTTGTCAGAACATATGCGTCAAATTCTCAATGACGGTGTATCCAAATTAACGCAGCGTCTGGCTTTGCTACTCAAAGAAGGCCAACAAGAAGGGTCAATTCCAAAACATATTGATCCTTTGAAAACTGCGCAAGTCATGTATCAGTTGTGGTTGGGTGCCGCTTTACTCACAAAATTGTCGCAAGACAAAGCACATCTACATCTAGCTTTAGAAACGACCCAACAACTCTTAAAAACGATAGAGGAATAAAGAATGCGAAGTATTATCCATGGTAATTTTGGCGAACCTGTAGACGTTTTAGAGCAGGCGGATATGCCAAAGCCAGAACCCAAAGCAGGTGAAGTGCGTATTAAAACGATCATGTCTCCAATTCATAATCATGATGTATGGACAGTACGTGGAAGCTATGGCTACAAGCCGACCTTACCTGCGATTGGTGGTAGTGAAGCCGTTGGTATTGTTGATGCGTTGGGCGAAGGCGTTACTCATGTACAGGTAGGGCAACGTATCGCAGTTGCAGCTGTGCATGGCAGTTGGGCTGAATACTTTATTGCACCAGCACAAGGACTTATTCCACTTAATAATGAAATTGATGATGAAACAGCAGCACAGCTGATTGGTATGCCAATTAGTGCCCTGATGCTTTTAGATTTTGTTAACGTTCAACCGGGTCAATGGCTCATTCAAAACACAGCGAATGGTGCAGTAGGTAAAACAGTTGCCATGATTGCTCAGGCACGTGGTTTACCTGTAATTAATTTAGTTCGCCGTACTGATGCAATTGCTGAAATGCAAGCATTAGGTATTCAACATGTTGTTGCAACTGATCAGCCAAACTGGAAAGAGCAAGTTAAACAGATTCATGGCGACCAACCTCTCATTGCAGGTGTGGACTCGATTGGTGGCAGCGCAAGTGGTGAAATGCTGAATCTACTCAGTGAAAATAGCCTATTGGTTTCGTTTGGTAGTATGACTGGTGAAACCATGCAAATTTCATCGGGTGATTTGATTTTCAAACAAGCCACAGTAAAGGGTTTTTGGGCAAGTGTGGTCAACAAAGAAATGCCAGCAGCTCGTAAAAAGGAACTGATTGTTGAGTTATTAACGTTAGCAACTCAGAAAAAATTAATCCTTCCTGTAGAAGGTGTATTTAGTTTTGATGAGATTAAAACAGCTGCCCAAAGAGCAACGCAAGGTGCTCGTCAAGGCAAAGTGTTGTTAAAACCTTAACACATTAAAAGATCAGTCGAGAGACTGATCTTTTTTCATATCTTTAAAATAAAAAGGAAAACTATATGATCGGACAAATATTCATTGCGCTTATTGCCATATTACATGTCTACATTTTAGTGCTAGAGATATTTTTGTGGGACAAGCCTTATGGCATGAAAGCCTTTGGAAATAATGCAGAGAAAGCAAAACTCACCAAAGTCATGGCACAGAACCAAGGGCTTTATAATGGTTTTTTAGCGGCGGGTTTGTTTTGGTCTTTATTGGCTGATGCACCGTTTGCGACATCAATCGCCAACTTCTTTTTAGGCTGTGTACTGATTGCAGGTATCTATGGTGGTCTGACTGCCAGTAAAAAGATTATTTATATTCAGGCAGTTCCAGCATTGATTGCTTTAGTCGCTGTTAATTTTCTTTAAAAAGCGCAAAATACAGCGTTTTGAAATGGAAATGATCAGGTAGGATCAGTGTATGTGGGCGTTATTTTTAAAATGTATGTTGGGGGCTGGGGTTGTCCTCATTATTTCGATTTTATCGAAAAGTAAGGCATTTTATATTGCGGGTTTAGTCCCACTTTTTCCTACATTCGCTTTGATCGCTCATGTGATTGTCTATCAGCAAAAAGGGGCAGAGGCGTTACAAAAAACGGCTCTGTTTGGTCTATGGTCACTTATTCCTTATGCCATTTATTTAGTGGCTGTTTATGTGCTGGCAACACGGATGTCGATGTGGTCGTGTCTAGGATTGGCAACCTTATGTTGGGTGGTCGCTGCGGCAGGTTTAATTTATGGCTGGCAGCTATTTCAACATTAAAAGATTAAGAGAAATCCCTTAATCTTTTAAATTGAACTATTTTATGAATGCTCAACAACACGGGTTTTGAGCATGCCTTCAACTAAATTAATCATCTTTTGGCGAGAAAGAATTCTAGGCAATTGAGACGTCAAATAGTTGCTACATCCCACCACAACTGTTGCTTTATTCTTATCTAATGCTTTAACCGTTGCAGATACAACATCTTCAACTGTAGAGCTTTTCATGCCACTCGTATCTGCATTTGCGATCTGAGTAAAATTGGTTTCGGTATTGCCCGGACAAACTGCCAGAAATTTAACTCCTGAAGAGCTATATTCTCCTGCAAGCGCTTCAGTAAACTGCAATACATAAGACTTACTAGCACCATAAACAGCAATATAGGGTAACGGCTGGAACGCACCTGTCGATGAAATATTAATCATGATGCCTTTTTTGTTCGCAAGCATGTGGGGCAAAAATAAATAACATAAAGATGTCACGCTGCTGATATTAAGCGTGATCATTTCTTGATAGGTAGATACAGATTGATCTAAAAATTTAGTCCATTTTCCAAATCCTGCGTTGTTAATTAAAATCTCTACCGATAAGTTTCTAGCTTGTATTTCATCAAATAATTTTTGAGCTGAATTGGCTTGAGCTAAATCTAAAACGATCACCTCAACATTCACGTTATATTTTTTTCTGAGTTCATCGGCTAAATCATTTAGTTTCTGTTCAGAACGTGCTGTTAAAATTAAATGAATTCCTAAAGATGCAAATTCTTGAGCATAGGCTTTGCCTATTCCTGAAGATGCGCCTGTAATTAATGCTGTTGAATTTTTAAATAAAGAAAGATGAGCACTCATTTTATTGGTCCGTAATAAAAGAAGTCATTACGATAAACCTTGTCCCTAAGGGCAGAGTCAAGCACTCATTTTGAAAGCTATTTGCAGATTTGAACCAGCTGTTTTAGGCAGAAATCTTATGGGTAATATAAGTCTGAATAATCTCATCTTCCAGTTCTTTTAAATCTTCTTGTAAACGGTTTAACGCTTTTTTTTGCTCAATAATTTGTTGATTCTTTTTTTGAATAAGTTGCTGTGCGATTTCTACTGGAAAGCGATTATTTTTATATTTTAAAGCTGACAGGTCATAAAGCTCAGAAAGGCTAAATCCAACAGCTTGTGCAAGGCGGATCATCTTAACTGATTTAACATCAATCTCTTCATAAATACGATAATTGCCTTTTCTTTTTGCGACTGGTAGCAAGCCTAATTTCTCATAATGCCGAATGGCTTTAGGAGTGGCTCCAGTTAAAGATGCTAATTCGCCGATATACATATTTATCTCGCATTTTATTAAAAACGGTCAGCGTATTGAACGATCTGACCGGTTCTTTTGAAGTTTTAAATATGGTCTAAACCTAACCATTGTCTTTGGTGGTATGCGCTATCCCAAAATAACCATTCAAGTTTTGCACCCATGGTATACGCAGCATGCATTTTTTCTAAAGTGTCTGCATCACAACGTGAGGCAACCTTGTCTACCGTCGCAATCACATTACGGACGGCTATATGAAACTCTTCGCCTGCATAGGTATCAATCCACGCTTGGTAAGGGTTATTAGGAATTGATTTATCTACAATATCTTTACCGACTTCGGCATAAATCCAGAAGCAAGGTAACAGTGCAGCGAGTACAACAGGGTAGCTTTCAGACCAAGCAGTTGCTGTTAAAAATGAAGTGTAATGATGGCCTGCTAAGGTCAAAGGCGTATTTTTAAATTCTTCTTTGGTCACGCCAAAGTTTTTCATGAAGTCATCATGCAAGCTGCGTTCAACCACAATTGCAATTTTAGCGGCATCTGAAAATTGCATAATATCATCAGCCTCGAACGCTTTTGCTGCCGCAACAGCAAGTACGCGACCATAAGCCACTAAATATTGGGCGTCTTGAATGACATAATGACAAAAAGCTTCTTTATCTAAAGTACCGTTAGCAAGTTCCTGATTAAAAGGCAGGTCGAGAATTTTTTGATATAAATTTAAATTACGTTGCCAGAGTTCTTGAGAAAAAAGCATAAAATCATTCCATTTAAAATAAGACAGCTGAACCGGATTTTAAATCAATTTTAAAATACAAAAATAATAATGATAGATATATCGCAAGAAAATATTTAATACGATTAATAAGTTAATTAAAAATTGTAAATTTCTTTATTAAACAGAGAGATAAAGTAACGGGAATAACGGCACAAAACAACATCGTTTTGTGGTTAATTATCGATATAATAGCCGCGGTTTTAAGAAAGATTAAATTTAGTTCTTGGTATAGGTCTGATCCATGAAGCATTTCCGATTTTCGATATTTTTTACGGTGGTGTGTTTAGCACTATCCGCGTATTGGGGTTTTACCCATGGACCTGAAGCTGGCGTGTCTACCATGCTTAAAGCTTTAACAATTACAGCGATTTTAGCGGTAATGGAGGTCTCTTTATCTTTTGACAATGCTGTCGTGAATGCATCGGTTCTACGTAATTGGGATCCGTTCTGGAAAATGATCTTTTTAACGGTAGGTATTTTAATAGCCGTTTTTGGTATGCGTTTGATTTTCCCTGTCGTGATTGTTGCTGTAACCGCTGATATGGGTGTTATTGAAGTGGCAAAATTGGCACTCAATGATCCGAAAACTTATTCTGAGCGCTTAATGGCACACCACGCTGAAATTTCAGCTTTTGGTGGAACATTCCTATTATTGGTTTTCTTAAACTTCTTCTTTGATGATGAAAAAGAAACGCATTGGTTTAGATGGCTTGAATCTAAACTTTCAAGTTTAGCTAGCGTACCTGCAATGTCTGTTTTTATTGCTTTGATCGCTTTAATTGTGATGGCTGGTTATGTAGATGACCATCAACGTTTAGCAGTGACCATGGCTGGTATTTGGGGCATTGTGGTTTACATTGGTGTTGAAGTATTAAGTCATTTGTTAGGTGGTGAGCCTGAAATTGATGAAAATGGTAATGCTGTATTACAAGATGGCTCGGGCGCTGCGTCTGGTGTGGTTAAAGCTGGTTTAGGTGGTTTCTTATATCTTGAAGTATTAGATGCATCATTCAGTTTTGACGGTGTGATCGGTGCCTTTGCAATTACCAGCGACGTTGTTGTGATTATGCTGGGTCTTGCAATCGGTGCTATTTTTGTCCGTTCAATGACTGTTTATCTTGTTGAAAAAGGTACGCTAGATGCTTACGTGTTCTTGGAACATGGTGCGCATTACGCAATTGGTGCTTTAGCATTCATTATGATTGCAAGCGGTACAGGCGTACATGTACCTGAAGTTGTCACAGGTTTAATTGGTGTAGCGTTTATTGTGTGGGCTGTTATTGCTTCAATTCAATATTCGAAGCGCGAGCAACAGTCGCCTTAAGCTAATTTTCAGTAAAGTTCGATAGAATAAAGAGGCTGAATGCCTCTTTATTTTTTTAAGCTGAAATCGTTAATTTAAATAAGGTGTCCCGTATTTTTAGAAACGAATCGGCTTATAATTTGCCTAGTTTGATAAACGTGTATTGATATGATGAATGCTTTGGAACGTCGCTCAACTTTTGCCTTAAGTAGTATTTTTGCGCTACGCATGTTGGGTTTGTTCATGATTATTCCTGTCTTTTCTGTAGTCGGGCAGTCATATCAATATGCAACTCCAGTACTCATTGGTTTGGCTGTGGGCGTCTATGGTTTAAGTCAGGCTATTTTACAAATTCCTTTTAGCTTACTGGCTGACCGTTTTAGTCGTAAACCTCTCGTGGTACTTGGCTTATTGCTGTTTGCAATTGGCGGTGCAATTGCGGGTTTATCTGACACGATTTATGGCGTGATTATTGGCCGTGCCATAGCAGGTGCGGGTGCAGTTTCAGCAGTCGTGATGGCACTTTTAGCAGATGTGACGCGTGAAGAGCAGCGTACTAAAGCCATGGCCGCGATGGGCATGAGTATTGGTCTGTCTTTTGTGGTGGCGTTTAGTCTGGGGCCTTGGCTCACAAGCCTTGTCGGCATTTCTGGTTTGTTCTTTGTCACGACCATTATGGGTTTAATCGCGATTTTGATGTTATTGCTTGTACCTAAAGTAACTCGTCATCATCGTAATTATCAGCAAGGCTACATAGCGCAGCTTAAGCAAGTTATTCAAATGGGTGATTTAAACCGTTTACACGTTTCGGTTTTTGCATTGCATTTATTGCTTACAGCCATGTTTATTTATGTGCCTTCACAGCTTATCGAGTTTGCCCATATTCCTTTAGCCAGTCATGGTTTAGTGTATCTGCCACTACTAGTAATTAGTCTGTTTTTTGCATTTCCAAGCATTATTGTGGCTGAAAAATATCGCAAAATGCGAGGCATTTTCTTAACTGCTATTACAGGTATTATTGCAGGTTTGTTGCTGCTTATATTCGGTTATCAATCAAAATATGTATTACTCGCAGGCCTAGGTATTTTCTTCATTGCCTTTAATGTGATGGAAGCATTATTGCCATCGTGGTTATCAAAATGTGCGCCAATTCAATCAAAAGCAACCGCTATGGGTGTAAATGCCAGTAGCCAGTTTTTAGGTGCTTTTTTTGGTGGCACACTAGGTGGTCAATTATTGATGTTACATAATACTGCGATTGGATGGAGTGTCTTAACAGGGATTGCTATAATATGGTTGCTAATTAGTTTTGGTTTAGCTCAGCCGCGGTATTTGTCATCGATTGTGTTGCCATTACCGCAAGTGCAACAGGTGAATGAGTGGACCACACAGCTATTGGCAATTCGTGGTATAGAAGAAGTTGTGGTGATGCCTGACCAGCAAGTTGCTTATATTAAAGTCGATAAACAGACTCTTGATGAGGCTGCGCGACGTGATTTAACGCAGTTGTTCGGTAAAGAGGTAGCCATTTAAGCATAACTCTTATAAAGTAAAACATAGAAATGAATAGGATGAAGACAGCTAATGCGTGGTGTAAATAAGGTTATTTTGGTTGGTACTTTGGGTCGTGATCCTGAAACAAAAACTTTTCCAAATGGGGGTTCGCTGACTCAATTTTCAATCGCGACAAGTGAAGCTTGGACCGATAAAACTTCAGGTGAGCGTAAAGAACAAACTGAATGGCACCGTATTGTTTTGCATAACCGTTTAGGTGAAATTGCTCAGCAGTTCCTACGTAAAGGTTCTAAGGTTTATATTGAAGGTTCATTACGTACGCGTCAGTGGACTGATCAAAATGGCCAAGAGCGCTATACAACAGAAATTCGTGGCGAACAGATGCAAATGTTAGATGGTCGTCAACAAGGTGAACAAGGTTTCGCTGGTGGTAATGATTTCAACCAACCACGTTTTAATGCACCTCAACAAGGTGGTAATGGTTATCAAAATAATAACAACCAAGGTGGCGGCTATGGCCAAAACAATGGCGGTGGTTATGGTGGCCAAGGTGGTTTCGGTAATGGTGGCAACAGCCCACAAGGTGGTGGTTTCGCTCCTAAAGCGCCACAACAACCAGCGTCTGCACCAGCTGATTTAGACGACGATTTACCGTTCTAAGCAAAATTTTAAAAAAGGCGAGTTTATCTCGCCTTTTTTATTACTCAATTCCGAACAAACGTATCAGAGCCGTGCCAGCGGCTGCTAAGCAAATTACCAATAAAAGCGGTACTTTTTTCCAAACCAAGAGAAGTGCTAGCCCAACACCGAATATACGCGCGAAACCTGCGAAATCTTGGCCTTCAAAAAATGTCGTCGTGACTGCAATCGCACAGAGTAAAACAGTTGCGCCATTTGATAGTAAAACTTGGTATTTTTCAGAAAAAGTAAACTTGGCGCCTAAGTGAAAACCAGCAAAACGAATCCCATATGTTCCAAGTGCTAGTAAGCCTATTCCCAAAATAATGAGTAATTGTTGATTCATTTTTTTCTACCAAATATTAAGCCAAAAAGTGAAATCAGAATTGGAAGTCCTGAGGCCAAAAAAGGTGTGGTAATCAGTGCCAAAGTTGATCCGGCAAATGCAGCTTTTCGAGTAGATTTATTCTTTAAAGCATTAAAAGTAAGTGCAATTAAAATGGCAGGGAAAATGGCGTCTAAGCCAAATGTTTGTGGGTCTGGAATAGCGCTTCCAATAAAATAACCTGCCGTGACACCGAGTGGCCAAGTCAGCATTATGCCTATACCACACAACCAGTAAGCGGCTTTTTTTGTCTCGAAATCGGGCTGTGCCATGCCAAACAAAACGCTTTCATCATTCATGATATGAGCACCGAAATATTGAGAGAATTTACCTCTGATTAATTCATTGACCGCAATCCCAAAAGGCAAATGTCTTAAATTAACGAGTAGTCCTGCAACTGCAGCAGCAATTGGGCTACCACCTACAGCCAAGAAGCCAATAAAAATAAATTCGGCAGTTCCTGCGAGCACAAATACAGATAGGCAAAGCGGGATCCAGAGCGCTAAGCCATAACTTGCGGCGAGTGAACCTAAAGACATGCCAACAACACTGGTTGCTAGACAGACAAAGAAAATCGAGCGGGTGGTGTCTTTACTAAGTTTCTTGATGAGAGCGTATGTGGACATAGCATGATATAACGAACGATTTTCCATTATAATGAATAAGTCTGATCGTTTTGTCAAAACGAACGATCGTTTTTTTTATAGAACGGATGTGGTGAATGTCTCAGCCAATTGAAATTATTGCCAAAGGTTTAAATCGTGAACGTCAAAGAGCAGGGCTTTCTTTGGCAGAGGTTGCCCGTCGTGCAGGCGTTGCAAAGTCTACACTTTCTCAATTAGAGGCTGGCCAAGGTAACCCAAGCATTGAAACGCTATGGGCACTTTGTGTGGCGTTAAATATTCCATTTGCACGTTTGATGGAAGAACCGAGCAATCAGGTACAAGTCATTCGCTGTGGCGATGGGCCAACAGTGAGTTCAGAGATTGCTAATTACAAAGCAATTTTGCTAGCGACTTGTCCACCGCATGCACGCCGTGATGTGTATTTATTGATTGTTGAGCCGGGTGAAGACCGTCTTTCTGAACCTCATCCTGTTGGTTCTGTGGAGCACATTATTGTGGTCGAAGGTAAAGCTTTAGTAGGCTTAGTTGATGAAGCTGTTGAACTCGGTGTCGGAGACTATATTTGTTACCCTGCCGACCAGAAACATATCTTTAGAGCCTTGGAAACAGGTACAAAAGCGTTATTAATTTCTGAACAAAACTAAAGAATTCTAATCTTATTAAAGCAAAACTTAATTATTTTCATAATAAAAACTTAAAAGCATTTACCAGCATTTCAGACAAAAAGAGCCAATTTTGCGTATAAATTTTGCAATTGGCTCTCTCTTTTATTCCAAAAATGGCTCTCGTTTCTTGACTGCCGAAACGACAAATTAAAGCCATTGGAAGTATGCATACGGAAGCGCCGGATAAGCTCAGTGATTTTTCTGTTTTAGGAATTGGGCAGAACGGCTAAATTTTTAGGGGATATTTTTTGGCTTCGGAGGTTTTCCGAGACTAGCCGATATCCTCCATATATTAAGGAAAATGATATGGCAGCTCATCAAAATGGTTCTGAAGCCAATCACTCCCAAAGTTTAAAACATGGACTCAAATCACGCCACTTAACGATGATCTCGATTGCAGGGGTAATTGGTGGCTCTTTATTCGTAGGCTCGGGCAGTATTATTTACAATACGGGACCTGTAGTTTTTCTAACTTACGCTTTAGGTGGTTTACTCGTTTGGTTCATCATGCGTATGTTAGGCGAGATGGCCGTTTTAAACCCTGATAGTGGCTCTTTTTCAACTTATGCTGACCGTGCGATTGGCCGTTGGGCAGGTTTTTCAATTGGCTGGTTGTATTGGTGTACGCTCGCAATGCTCATGGGTTGGGAAGCCTATGTGGCAGGTAAAATTTTAAATAATTGGTTCCCATTTATACCGATCTGGGCCTATATGGTTGTCGTGATTGGTGCCTTAGTCGCAGTCAATTTACAAAACGTGAAAAACTATGGCGAATTTGAGTTCTGGTTTGCACTCATCAAAGTCATTGCGATTGTTATCTTCTTGGTGATTGGTAGTTTAGCCATCATGCATTTGTGGCCTTGGGGCAATCCGGCTGCTTCAGGTATTAGTAATCTAACCTCTCAAGGCTTTATGCCTAATGGTGGTTCATCCGTTATTACCGCCTTGCTTGGGGTCATGTTTGCTTATATTGGGGCTGAAATTGTTACTGTAGCGGCAGCAGAATCGGCAAATCCATCTAAAGAAATTCGTAAAGCATCGAACTCGGTGGTTTGGCGAATTATTTTATTCTATGTAGGTTCAATGTTTGTTGCGGTATGTTTGATTCCTCACAACAATGAACTTTTGAAAGATTCAACTTGGGGAACCTATAGTGTGACTTTGTCAGCCCTCGGGATTCCAGGTGCACGTCATATCGTAAATTTTGTAGTTCTCACGTCGGTATGTAGTTGCTTTAACTCAGCACTTTATACGTGTTCACGTATGCTGTTTTCTTTAGCTAAACGTGGTGACGCACCGAAAAGTTTTGGCTCTGTAAACAGTAAAAGCAGTCCGTGGGTTGGCGTGATTGTGTCATGCTTCTTCTCTGTGATTGCGGTGGTTTTAACTGCAACTAAGAGTATGGATGTTTACGACTTTTTCATGCTAACGACGGGTGCAGCAACACTGTATGTGTACCTGACGATTGCTTATTCTCAGCTTCGTATGCGTAAAAAGTTGGAAGCTGAAGGTGTGAAAATTGACTTTAAAATGTGGATGTTCCCTTATTTAACCTATGTGGTGATCTTTGCAATTATTGGTGCAATTCTGACTATGTTAATTGAAGGTACATATTTTAAAGAAGTGATTTACACCACCGCATTGTTCGGCATTATTGTGTTCTTCGGATTATTGTCTGAAAAATTGGGTTGGGGTAAAGAGCGTAGAGCGACCCATTTAACCCATACGCATGAAGAAAAATTAGTTTAAATTGTTAAATAAAAAAGAGCCTCACTGTGAGGTTCTTTTTGTTTATTAATATGGAAAAATCTTTAGTTCAGCGTAGGTACGCCTGCTTCACGTAAGCACTGAAGCAAGACGCCAAAAGCCATCACCATATCTTTTTCATTTACACAAGCGAAGCCCATGAGCAGTCCGCGCTCAGCGTGTGCATGTGACTGCATGTAGTATTGTGAAAGTGGGCGAACTTTGACACCACGTTCAAGTGCGGTTGCTGCAATCGCGACGTCATCGCAAGAGTTTGGCAGTTTTAAAACCAAGTGTAATCCTGCCGCTTCGTCATATTCATGAATAAATTCGGGGCCAAGATAGCGTTTAATCAGACTGACTAAATAATCGCGTCTCTTTCCATAAAGTAAACGCATACGACGAATATGCGCTTCGTAATGACCTTCACGAATAAATTCTGCTAGCGCCTTTTGCTCAAGCAAATGTCCACCACGATAAAGCTCGGCTGCCACAATACGTAGGGGTGAAAAGAGTGGTTTAGGCACCACTAGATACCCAATTCTTAAAGATGGATAAATGGTTTTACTAAACGTGCCCATGTACAGCACAGGTGCATCATTTTCTAAGCCTTGTAAAGACGGATACGGTTGGCCTGAGAAACGAAACTCACTGTCGTAATCATCTTCTACAATCCAGCTATTGTGCTGGCGGGCAATCTCAATCAATTTGCGTCGGCGATCTAGGCTTAAATGTGAACCCAATGGATATTGGTGTGATGGCGTCACAAAAATGAGTTTAGGCGGCTTTGCCGGATTTTCTTCGGGAATAATGCCTTCGGCATCGACTGGCATGGGTTGAATGTCTACGCCATTAATACGTAAAGTATTGCGCATTCCCCAATACCCCGGATCTTCAATCCAGACGCGATCACCAATATCACTAAGCGCACGCGAAACTAAGTCAATCGCTTGGTGAATACCTTCGGTAATAATAATCTGGTCAGCATCACACTGAACTGAACGTGCAACGCGTAAGTAATCTGCCAACGCACTTCGAAGCTCAATACAGCCACCCGCATTGCTGTAAATTAAACGGTTGATGTCGGGTTCTCGGCTTAAACGCGCCTGAATACGACTAAAAATATGATGTGGAAACTCGGTAACATCGGGCGCTCCCGGCACGAAAGCTCCCCATTGGTGTGGCGAGGCTGCGGCATAGCCCAATAAGTTTGAGCCACGATTTGAGAGCGCATAAGAGCTTTGAACTTTCGGACTTGAAACTACTTTTTTCTTATTTTGTGTATTTAAAAAACTCTCTGGTAGTTTCTCGGCAACCCATGTGCCATGACCTGTACGAGCCTCTAAATAGCCTTCAGCTTGTAGCTGTTCGTAGGCAGTGAGCACAGTATTTCTCGAAACATGAATTTCACTAGCTAAGTCACGTGAAGCGGGCAAGCGAGTTTTAGGCTGAACGACGCCATCAATAATGGCTCCACGCAGACAACGGAAAAGGCGTTGATGTAGTTTACCTTCGGTGTCCTGTTGGAGCCGTTGTAATAAATGATCTCCAAGTAAACTACGCAATTGGCTCTCTCCTACAGTTAAAAAATGGCTCTCGTCAGTTGCCGCCAGACGAGCGAAATTACATGCATAGGCAGTCGTTGTAAAGCACCCTGAAAATTAAGCACAGGATGCAAAAAACCAAAGCTGCAACTGATGATGAAAATATGAGGGAATCAAATGGATAATCAACATTCTGCACTTAACGCACGTAAACAGCAAGCAACTCCACGTGGTGTAGGCGTGATGTGTCAGTGGTATGCAGAAAAAGCTGAAAACGCGACGCTTTGGGACAAGGAAGGCAACCAATTTATCGACTTTGCTGGTGGTATTGCGGTTTTAAATACAGGCCATCGCCATCCTAAAGTCATTGCTGCAGTAACTGAGCAACTTACTAAATTTACGCACACTGCCTATCAAGTAACACCTTATGAAAGCTATGTGGCTTTAGCTGAGCGTATTAATGAGCGTGCCCCAATTGCGGGTGCTGCGAAGTCAGCTTTTTTCACAACAGGTGCAGAAGCAGTTGAAAATGCGGTGAAGATTGCTCGTTGTTACACAGGTCGTCACGGCATTATCACTTTTGGTAACGGTTTCCACGGTCGTTCATTTATGACCATGGCAATGACAGGTAAAACTGCACCTTACAAACGTGACTTTGGTGTGATGCCAGCGGGTGTATTCCATGCACGTTACCCAGTGCCTGCTAAAGGTATTTCAGTAGACGCAGCAATTGAAAGTGTTGAAGATATTTTTAGTGAAGATATTGCACCACATGATGTTGCAGCAATTGTGCTTGAGCCAGTACAAGGTGAGGGCGGTTTCAATGTTGTGCCAGCTGAGTTCTTAAAACGTTTACGTTCAATTTGTGATAAGCACGGCATTTTATTGGTTGCTGACGAAGTGCAATCAGGTTTTGCCCGTACTGGTAAATTGTTCGCAATGAACTATTACGAGACTAAAGCAGACTTAATTACGATGGCGAAAAGCTTGGGCGGCGGTTTCCCTATTTCAGGTGTTGTTGGCCGTGCAGAAGTCATGGATGCACCAAACCCAGGTGGACTAGGCGGTACTTACGCAGGTAGCCCGATTGCGGTTGCTGCTGCGCATGCAGTGATTGACGCGATTGAAGAAGAAAATCTATGCGACCGTGCAAATGAATTAGGTGCAGAGTTGGTTGTTGCACTTAAAGATATTCAACAAGCAACAGGCGACATCGTAACTGATATTCGTGCTTTAGGTTCAATGGTTGCAGTAGAACTTGAAACGGCTGAACAAGCAAAAGTTGTACAAAACTATGCAATGGAAAACGGGTTGTTACTTCTTACTTGTGGTAAATACGGTAATGTAATTCGTTTCTTATATCCATTAACCATTCCTGCTGAGCAATTCCGTCAAGGTCTTGATATCTTGAAACAAGGTTTTGCGACACTCAAAGCAGGTAGTGCAAAAGCAATGGAGCAATCTGCATGATTCAAAATAATTTGCAGTATTTATTAAAACATCCTGATATTTCATTAGATGCACCTGCTTCAAATGATTATATCGAGGTTAATGATGCTGCTACGGGTGAAACGTTGGCATGGGTTAAAACCTATGACCGTGCAGGGGTTGAAGCCGCAATTAATCGTTCAGCAAAAGCGCAGGCTGCTTGGAAAAAGCAAACTGCCTTGGCTCGTGCTGATGTGTTATTGGCATGGTACAACCTCATGCTTGAGCACAAAGAAAACCTAGCTCAAATCTTAACGGCTGAGCAAGGTAAACCATTGGCAGAAGCACGTGGTGAAATTGGTTATGCAGCATCATTCATCCGTTGGTTTGCCGAGCAAGCACGCCGTGTTGATGGTGAAGTCTTAACACCTACTTTGCCAAACCAACGTTTGCTCGTGATTAAACAAGCAATTGGTGTTACTGCTGCAATTACGCCGTGGAACTTCCCAGCTGCCATGATTACGCGTAAAGCAGGTCCAGCGATTGCTGCGGGTTGTTCAATGTTGGTTAAACCAGCAGAACAAACACCTTTAACCGCTTATGCACTTGAAGTATTGGCGTTACAGGCAGGTTTACCAGCTGATGTTTTAATTAACATTAGTGGTGATGCGGTTGAAGTCGGTAAAACACTATGCGAAAGCGATATTGTTCGTAAGTTAAGCTTCACAGGTTCAACCCAAGTGGGTCGTATCTTGATGCAACAATGTGCGCCAACCATTAAAAAGCTTTCACTTGAACTTGGTGGTAACGCGCCAGTTGTGGTATTTGACGATGCCAATCTTGAACAAGCTGTTCAGGGCATTATGGCAAGTAAATATCGCAATAGTGGTCAGACCTGTGTTTGCGCTAACCGTATTTATGTTCAAGATGGTATTTACGATGCGTTGGCAGACCGTTTGGTTGAAGCCGTGTCTAAATTGAAAGTTGGTGACGGGCGTCAGGAAGGTTCAACTCAAGGGCCTTTAATTGATGAAGATGCGATTGCAAAAGTTCAGTCTCATATTGCAGATGCAACCGAGAAAGGCGCAACAGTTCGTATTGGTGGTCAGCGTTCAGCACTTGGCGGTACATTCTTCGAACCAACAGTTTTGACTGGCGTAACGCAAGACATGAAAGTGTCTAAAGAAGAAACTTTTGGTCCACTTGCACCACTGTTCCGCTTTAAAACTGAAGATGAAGCAGTGGCAATGGCGAACGATACCGAGTTTGGTTTAGCTGCTTATTTGTTTACTCAAAGCACAGCTCGTCAATGGCGAGTGGGTGAAGCACTTGAGTACGGTATGGTCGGCATTAACACGGGCGCAATTTCAAATGAAGTTGCTCCGTTTGGTGGCGTCAAACAGTCAGGTCTAGGCCGTGAAGGTTCAAAATTCGGCATCGAAGAATATGTCGAAATGAAATACCTCTGCGTAGACTTATCTGAGTAAGGAACAAAGCGAATTCGTTTTGTTCTGAACGAAAACATGCAGTTATGCTGTATGTGATGTTTCACAAAACCGGTCATGCCCATTCATGACCGGTTTTTTTATTTAAGTTGGCAGATATCCTTCATGGCTTTCGGGTAAACGTCTGAGTTCTTCAATCAGCGTTTCAATGAGTTTTTCGACCACAAGACGTTGGCCTTTTCTAGACACATAGACCAGTTGTAGCATGCCAATATTTGACTTCCAGTCAGGAAGAATATGAATAAGTGTGCCTTTACGAATTTCCGATTCAACAGTTAAAAAGGGAAGGTCGGCAATGCCCAACCCGTCCATCACACCATAGTAAACACCTGCCAAGTCATTACTTTTAATTCGTGGTTGATAAGGCACATCAACCGATTCACCGTTACGAATATTGCATAAATGCCAAATAGGGTTTTGTTTTTGAGTACCTAAGCTGATACTTGGAAAGTCTTGTAATTCGGAGTAATGCTTAATGGTGCGACCTTGCAGTAATTCAGGTGAAGCCACTAGACAGTGGTCGGTTTTAATCACATCACGAACAATTAAATTTGAATCTTCATTCGGTTCAAAATTGGTCCGAATCGCGAGGTCGATGTCATCATGCAAAATATCAACTCGACGGCTTGTCAGCTCGAGTGCAATCTCAACTTTAGGGTAGGTTTTTAAAAATTGATTTAAAATTTTTCTAATTTGAAAATGCATCATAAGCGGTGGACAGCTTACTTTCACTAACCCTTGAGGTTCACTTTTTTGCTTTAACAAAACGTTTTCTGCACATTCAACTTGAGCAATGACTTTGCAGCATTCTTCATAGAACTCTTGGCCTAAATCGGTCACTTTAAAATGGCGGGTTGTTCTTTGAATCAGGCTAACGTTGAATTTATTTTCAAGGTCAATAATGCGTCGGCTGAGCTTAGATTTACTAATATTTTCGGCTTCACTGGCCGCACTAAAGCCGCCGTGTTTTACGACTAAATAGAAATAATAAAAATCATCAAAAGAGCTTATCAATGTCAGATCAATCCATTTAAATTCAAGATTAGAGCGCTTAAGCACTCTAATCTTGGCAATAGAACTTATTTTTGCGATGTATTAAAGCTATAGCTTGTCATCAGGTTGCGGTAATCAGGAATATGATTTGAGAAGAGAGCACCTAAGCCTTCTACATCATTACGCCAGTCACGGTGTAACTCACAAGCCATACCGAACCAAGTCATAAGCTGAGCACCTGCTTTTGACATACGGTCCCAAGCAGCATCACGTGTTAATTCATTGAAAGTACCAGAAGCATCGGTAATCACAAACACTTCAAAACCTTCAGCCAGTGCAGATAAAGCTGGGAATGCCACACAAACCTCAGTGACCACACCAGCAATAATGAGTTGTTTTTTACCTGTCGCTTTAACCGCTTTTACAAAATCTTCATTGTCCCATGCATTGATTTGACCAGGACGTGGAATAAATGGCGCATCTGGAAAAAGTTCTTTTAATTCTGGAACTAAAGGACCGTTTGGACCGTTTTCAAAACTCGTGGTAAGAATAGTCGGTAAATTAAAATATTTCGCAGCATCTGCAAGTGCTAATACATTATTTTTAAATTTGTCTGGATCGATATCTCGAACTAAAGAAAGTAAACCTGCTTGGTGGTCAACTAAAAGAACCGCAGCATTATCCTTGTCTAAACGTACGTAATCTTGAGCCATTTTTTATGTCCTCGTGTTATCAAAATAAATAATCAAAAATTATTAAGTAGGTCATCAGTGCCTAAAATTATGCTAGATGAGTTTGTTGTCGTGATTAAGTCTAAAAAATAGGATTAAGAATTTTAAAAATAGGACGATCTTAAAAAGAGTACCTCAAACTTTATGATTGTCTCATAGATGAAATAATGTGTTGCTAATCCTGATCTATAAACTGCAATTATTGAGGCGTAAAATCAATCTCAGTTCAAGAAAATCCTACATATATAGGAGAGATCAGATGAAGAAATTTCTTGGTGCATATCAAAATAACCACATGCATTGGGTGGGTGATGGTTTCCCTGTATATAACCTATTCTCTTATGACCGTTTAGGCCAAACCCTAAGCCCATTTTTGCTACTCGATTATGCAGCGCCTTATACCTTCTCGCCAACGACTGAACAGCAAGGTGTAGGCTCGCATCCACACCGTGGCTTTGAAACAGTGACCATCGCCTATCAAGGTGAAGTGACTCATAAAGACTCAAGTGGCGGCGGCGGAACCATTAAAACTGGTGATGTGCAATGGATGACTGCGGGTGCAGGCGTGTTGCATGAAGAGTTCCATTCTCCTGAGTTTGCAGAGCATGGTGGTCTTTTTGAAATGGTGCAATTGTGGGTAAATTTACCTGCTCATTCAAAAATGACGCCTGGAAAATATCAAGCAATTGAAGCGAAAGAGATTCCAGACATTGCGTTAGACGAGCATGGCAGTCATTTACGTGTGATTGCTGGTGAATATGCAGATGCAAAAGGTGCAGCAACGACATTTAGTCCATTAAATGTATGGGATGGTAAATTGGCTAAAGGTCAAAAACATACCCTCTATGTACCTGAAGGTCACACTACGCTTGTTGTGATATTAGATGGCGCAGTTGTGGTCAATGATGCAAATCGTCTTGAAGGTAAAACCGTTGCGATTTTGTCTCGTGAGGGTGTTGAGTTTAGCTTAAATGCAGAAGAAGACACTAAATTCTTAGTGTTGACTGGTCAACCACTTAACGAACCAATCGAAGGTTATGGTCCATTCGTAATGAATACCAAAGCTGAGATTATGGAAGCGATTAATGATTTTAATCGTGGAAAATTCGGTTCAATCATGCAAGAAGGATAAATTGTTTAATAGCGCTTAATCCGCTATTAAAACAAAGTAATAAAAAGCCCGCTATCAAGTGTGAATAGCGGGCTTTTTCGCTGTAAAGATTCTGTTTTTATGATGGTTTTCATTGTTGTTGCGGCATTGTTTTATGTGATTTGGTTCTCATTATTGTGGCTCTATGATATCTCAAAAAAAGATAGTTGTAAAACATATGATATAAATATAGTTAAATTATCTTATTTTATTTAAAAGATTTTTTTTAAATTTATAAAAAATATCAGTTTTTATATGACTGTATATTTTTGTAAAAAAATATAAAAAGCTAGCCTGCTCGGTAATGAAATTTTTTCTATATAAATTGATGCAAAAAATAAAAATCTGGTAGTTTTTAATACGGTGTTTTTTTAGGGTATGAGTGATAATCAAAAAAATTCTCGAAAAATGGGACATCATTTTGAATATCGCAATTATTGGCAGTGGAATGGCAGGTCTTGCGGCAGCAAGAATTCTGAAAGATGCAGGGCATACGATCACGATATTTGAAGCACTTCCTGGCCGGGGAATGGATAGCCATAGCATTGAATTCGATGGTGGAATTATTGATGCACCGCTACGTGTGATGAATCCACATTTGTGGAAAAATACACTCAGCCTTGCTGCTCATTTAGGCATTAAAACCTTCCCAGTTCGTACTTATATGTCATGTAGCTGGTTATTCGAAGATCGTACGGAAACATGGTTAACGACATCTCGTAGTCGTATTGGTAATTTCCCAATTATCAATAACCGTAAAGGCATCCAGCAATATGGCTGGCGTCTTGTGAAAGGAATGTTGCAATTAAAAACTGCAATTCACCAGTTTTTCAAATCTAAAAATCAAGATATTACCCTCGCTGAATTTATTAATCAGAACGATATAGAAGAAGTATTCTGGCATGGCGTTGTAATGCCGGTGCTCTATACCATTTGTACCTGTAATCCAAAAACAATTGGCGACTGGCCTGCAAAAAACTTACTTGAGTTTTTACGTCACTTAACTGATGGCGATATGCTTTTACGTATGAAAGGTGGTACACCTGCATTTGTAGACAGCCTAATTAAAGATATCGACATTCATAGCGGATCAGCGATTAAGAACGTTGAATTACAAGGCGAAAAAGTACTGGTTGAAAACAGCCAAGGTGAAAAGAACTTATTTGATCGAGTGATTGTGGCAACGCCAACGTCTAAAATTGATGAGTTTTTGAACCCTGAACAATTTGCTGAAGATATGAATTTGCTTAAACAATTCCGTTTTGAGCAAGGTGATCTTGTTATTCATACAGATGCAACAGTAATGCCACCACGTCGTAAAGACTGGTCAGTGCTGAGCTATATGATGGATCGTAAGTTTACCCGTCAGCAATTCACAGTTTGGATGAATGCGGTTGAACCATCACTTGTGGGTAAAAATCCAGTGTTCCAAACTTGGCGCCCAGTCACTGATATTGATCCTAAAAAAATCATTTCAAAAGTGACTTTAACGCGTGCAGTAGTCGACTCACAAACAGTTGCTCTAAATAAAGAATTGCAACAACGCCATTTAGACTTAAATCGTAAAGTCTTTTACTGTGGTTCATGGTCATGTGATGGCTTGCCAATTTTAGAGTCGGCAGTTACTTCCGCGATGCATATTGCTGAAATTTTAGGTGCACCTTTACCATTTGTAGGTTTAAAACCTCAGGTTGAAGTTGCCCCTGAACTCGGTTACTAAAATTGTGAAAATAAAAGTTCGAGCGGCTTTTTCTCGACTTATTCCCCATAAATATGCAATTGATGCATCAAGTTTGGGAGATAACGAAGAGCTTGCTTGGACAAATTTGGGTTTTTGGAAAAATACCCAAAACTACCGTGAAGCTTGTTGCCAATTGGCAGATCATTTGGCACAAGCTGTCAATTTAAATTCAAAAGATCATCTCTTAGATTTAGGCTGCGGACAGGGTGCAAGTTTGTTGCACTGGCTACAGCACTATCAACCTAAAAGCCTCAGTGCAGTTGACTTACAACCAGAGTGTGTTAATAAAATTCAAAAGCTTATTCCTGAAATAAGCCAGATTTTTTGTGGTTCATTTTTAAATTTAAAACAATTTGAATTTAAACAACACTTCGATGCTGTGTTATGTATTGATGCGGCTTATCACAGCAATTTAAATTCATTTCTAGATTCAGTCACTCCAGTTTTAAATTCAAAAGGCCGATTAGGTTTTCATTACTTAATGCGTGCTGACTCATGTCAAAACATGACCGCCCTGCAAGAACAAAAGCATCGTTATTTACTTAAAGCAGCAAATGTCGTTTGGGATGCTGTACCAACTGAAAAAATACTAAGAACAACCTTAGAACAACAAGGTTTTGCCGATATTCAAATTGAAGATTTATCCGAGCCTGTATTACTCGGTTTTTCGCGGTATATTCAAAATCAGCAAGGACAAAATCAAAGCCGAGGATTGGCAAATTTTAAAATTCAAATGACTGCAAAGTTATGCCAACAACTCTACCAAAATGGATATGTACGTTATATTCAAATAACAGCAATAAAAAAATAGGATGAGCCATGTCAGCCAAATATCAAGGATCGTGTTTATGTGGAGGTGTGAGCTACCAAAGCGAAGCGGAGCCACGTTATAGCTTTAATTGCCATTGTCGAGATTGTCAGAAGGCAACAGGTTCAGCATACGCACCAATTGCTTTTTTTCACCAATCTGAATTGAAAGTAAGTGGTGAACTTAAATATTTTGAGACTTTAGGATCTTCTGGCCGACCTATTAAAAGAGCATTTTGCCCGACTTGTGGTTCTCAGCTTTTTGGCTTACCTGAAATTGCCCCTGAAATGATTTCAATACGTGCAGGTACGCTTGATGACCCGAGTCTCTATCAGCCTAGAGCAGAAGTGTTTGTGAGCCAAGCCTACGCTTGGGATACGTTGAACCCAAACCTTAGACATTTTGAAAAAATGATAGAGAAGAAGAAAGAAGGGTAAGAAAAATAGCCAAGAAATATGATTCCTTTTTCTTTTAACTATCTCTGGATTTTCTTAGTTGCTTCCTTGGGGAGTCTCGTTTTTTTTCTATTTGCAGTGAGCATGATTTTTAGTACTAAATTACGCTCTGTAATTAGGAATGGAAATATATTAATTCGGCTCATTTTTTTATTGAGCTTTTTATGTCTATTGCTAAATATCGGTTTAGGTGTTCTCTCAATTATTATTGTTAATAAAATTAAAAAGAACGACGACGCTTTAAATAAAGTTCTTGTAAAAGAAGAAAAAGTTTTAGGAATACCTATGCCTAAAGGTACTCAACTTGAGCTATATCAACTCGATCAGCTTAATTCATTTAGAAGAGCCACTTTTCCTCAACCTATTCAATTTGGAAACTTTCACGTCAATTCTATTAAAATTGCGAGAGGAATTGATCTTGAATTATTCAATGACAGGTCTATCACTTTAGAAGGCGATGGTAAAGATCTGGTTGAAGGGTGGCCATGTGAAATTTCTGTCTATATAAAGGTTTACTTAGACAGAAATGCGAAAATTAATGGTCTTGAAGAATGTTCACTTGCACAACAGGTCCATTTAAATCATCTGGAAATACAGCCAAAAGCTAGTATAGAACGTTCAAAATATCAGAAATATCCAGATGGCTTCGTTTCAAAGGATTTCTGGATAATTAAAGACGCTTCTATAAAGTATAAAAATATTTCGATGAGTTGGGCTGATATTTATCTCGATCAAGATAAGAAATTAATAGGTATTGAAAATGCAATATTGGAAGAAGATTTAAAAATAGGCAGCATTAAGTACCCTAAGGGCACAGAGTTTAATTTATTAGTTCGTCCTTTAACCAAGCAGGAAGCATGGCTGTTCATTTCTCCTGAAAAAGTAAATGCAATTGGTGAAAAGGAAAAAATTTATACCTATAAACAAGCAATACTCCAACGCCCAAATGGGGAAGTAAAGCAAGTTTTCGATATATCTGATCCTAATCTGATGATGAGAACGATGAATAGGCTTCATTAGCCATGTGTGGGGTGATGAAAAGCTATTTGTACGCTTTTTCTTACATAAATTCGGGAAAATGACTTCTTTTTATGACCTCATGAATTACCTATGATGAACTCATCAGGAACAGGAAGTTCCGAAACGTAAAACAACAATAATAAGTTTAAGCATCAGGACGTGAGGTATTACAGGAAGTGTACCTAGTAACGAAATACGAAAAAAGCCCAACAGGATGTTGGGCTTTTTTCATTTTATATTAATAAATTTGTTTGCCACCTAATGCTGTGCAATCAACTGGCGTATTCCATTTCACGGCAGTTCCTGTAAGTACTGGACGTACAATACGCCACGGCCAGAAACCAAATCTTTGGCTTTGATGATAATTAATCACCACATCTGCACCGTATTTACGAGCAACGATCGCTAATTTAGGTTTTACTTCTTCAAAACCACCATAGGTTCCTTTCGCGGCTTTAATACGTTTAATAGATTTATAGTGCTCTGCTGAAGGAGTACCCTCAATTAAGCAAATAGGTGGGTTTGCAGTAGTTTGCATTTGAGCTTGAGATGTAGTGTCTTGAGCATATGTTGTTAAAGGCAAAGTTAGAAATAAAGCAGGTAAAATAAAACGAAGTTTCATATTTTTCCGTATTGGTATCTTAATGAATTAAAGTTTATAAAATAGGTCTTATTCATATGACCTTATTTGGGGGCGCATTATAATCGTATCTTTTTAATATTTCTTATTTTAATCTTATATTTTTTAATAAATTAGCAGCATCATGTTTCGCTTTTAAAAGAATAAATTTGTTTTAGAAAATTATTTTTAAGCTCAGATTTATAATAACTCTTTATCAAATTTAAAAGGACATAGTTTTAGGCAAGAGTTTTTTATCGAAAAAATATTCTTGAAATTATTATTAATATATTTTTTCTAAAATTATAGCCGTAGCAAAAGAAATGGTTATTGAATTAGAGAAATATGAAAAATAATTTGAAGGATGTAGATCAATAGGTCTGCACTCAATTTTTTGGTAATAATTATAAATCTTTAAGTATTTCAAAACCTACAGGCAACAAAAAACCCCATAAATCAAATATTCATGAGGTTTAATGATGGTGCCGACACACGGATTCGAACTGTGGACCTACTGATTACAAGTCAGTTGCTCTACCAACTGAGCTATGTCGGCGACGTGGAATGAATTCTACAGTTTCTTTAAAAAAATACAAGCCAAAAAATGACCACTTAAATTTTTTCTATCAATTTTTAAATGTTTATGGGCTTGAGCTTTAGAAATAGCTTAAGACTTCAACACATAAATAAAAGAATCAACACTTTCGCCACTATTTAACGTGACTTGAACAGGTACTCTTTCGTATTCTTCGCCTTCAAAATCATCAAGTAATTTCCAGTTTGCATTTAAATGTTCTGAGCTAAAAACAAAACCTTGAACTTGATTGGTACTTTCATCAAGCACAATTCCCGGATAGCCTAGATCAGCTCCCCAACCTTGATTATGTAAGGTTCCGTTGACCCAACCTTCTGCCCATTGTCCGCCAATATTTTCAAGTATATGTGCATTAGGACGACCTGGGCCTAAAGTGCCATAAACAAATAAACTCGACATGTGATTTTCCTTTAATTTAAAAATTAATGAGCTTTTGCGTGTGATGTATAAATGACTAAAAATATTCCAAGTAACGACAGTACAACGGTTAAGCCTACAATCGCACTCCAGCCGCCGTGTAACCAGAACCAGCCACCTGCTGAGCCGACAATACTCGAACCCATGTAGTAAAACAGTAAGTACAGTGAACTGGCGTGAGCTTTGGCTTGCTTGCTTTCGGCGCCAACGGAACTACTGGTAAGTGAATGGGTAATAAAGAAACCCGTGGTAATAAATGCAATACCAATAATAATGCCGAAAAGAGAGCTGAGTAATGTCATGAGGCTACCCACAATCATTAAGGTAAAGCCGCTCATCATCATGGTTTTTTTACCGAAGCGGTCGGCTAATGTACCTGCCAATGATGAAGACACCATACCGAAGCTATACGATAAGAAAATAAGGCTAATTTGAGTCTGGCTCAGTGAATAAGGTGCTCCGCTTAAACGGAAAGTGGCGTAGTTAAACAAGGTCACAAACACACTCGTGAGCAAGAAACCAATGGCAAACAGGCGTAGTAATTTTAAATTACTTAAATGGGTCCGCCACATTTGCATGTGAAAATCTAAATTCAAACCTTTTTTCTGTACGAAATTACGCGAAGCAGGAAGTAAATTCAAAAAGGCAATTGAGCAAATAAAACAGATTGCGCCAAGTAAGCCTAAAGCAGTTCGCCAAGAAAAATATTCAATCAAAATGCCCATGCCGACACGGCCCATCATTCCACCAAAAGCCGTACCTGCAATATACAAACCCATAGTTTTACCCAAGTGTTCAGGTGCGATTTCTTCGGCAATCCAAGCCATAGTTACGGCTGGTACACCGCCAAGCAATAGACCTTCTAGTGCTCGTGCTATGAGCAAGCTGTGCCAGTTAGGTGTAAACATAGCCACTATATTAAGAATAGCTGCACACAGCATTGAGCTGAAGATAACACCACGACGACCAATTGCCTGTGAAAAAGCACTCGATAGTACAATTGAAATCGCTAAAAAGGCAGTGGTTAAAGACAGGGCAAGAGAGCTGCTCGCAGGGCTAATTTGGAAGCTTTGGCTGAATGCTGGCAGGAGCGGTTGTACACAATAAATCAGAGAGAAACTAGCGAAACCTACGAGGAATAAAGCAAATCCAGCGTGCTTATAGGCTTTAGTCCCTTTGTGAATCCATTCGCGGGAAAGTACAGAAGTTGCCTCAGTGCTTAAGGTACTGGGTGTAGATGAAGAGTTCATATCATGACCATGACAGAAAGAAAGTGCAGTGCTTGTGAGGCATGCTGCATCGAGAAAATTCGATAAATTAAAATTAGCAATTTAGGAGGTATTTTTCTAATATATTTAACAATAGGTCATGATATGTTTTATATATAGCGATGGAACTTAGACATATACGCTACTTTTTAGCAGTAGCAGAAGAAAAAAACTTTACCAGAGCTGCGCATCGTTTAAACATGAGTCAGCCGCCTTTAAGTATGCAAATACGGGACTTAGAAGAAGAGCTAGGCGCAGATTTATTTATTCGTTCTCCGCATGGGGTGGAGCTGACCGAAGCTGGACTTGCCTTTTTAAATGCGATTCAGCCTGTACAACAACGTGTAGAAGATGCAGCGAACTTGGTTAAACAGGTAGCAAATGGTGAAGTTGGTCAATTGCGATTGGGTTTTACGGGTACCTCAATGTTGAATCCCCTAATTCCTAAATGCATTCGCTATTTCCAGCAGCAATATCCTAAAGTGGATTTAAAACTTGAAGAAGCGAACACCTTGCTGCTCATCGATTTATTACTCGAAGACCGTTTGGATGTTGCGATTATTCGCTCGCCACGCAATATTCCAGACAGTTTAATTATTCAAGAGTTATTGGCTGAACCACTCATTGCAGCTTTGCCTTCTGAGTCTTTTAATTTAGATGATTCAACGCAAGAAATTGATTTAACGGCACTGCGAGAACTTGATTTTATTGTCTCGCCACCTTCAATTAGCGCAGGGCTTTTCGATGCGATTAAACAAGCCTGTCATGAGCGTGGTTTTGAACCAAAAATTGGACAAAATGCACCGCAAATTGTATCAATTTTATCGTTAGTCTCTGCAAATTTAGGGGTGTCTTTGGTGCCGGAGTCGACCAAACAATTGCAAATACAAGGCGTAGCTTATCGTTCTTTGAAGGCGCCAGTACCTACGGTGGGTTTAGGGCTTGCTTATAAAAAACATGCCCCTTCACAAATGGCAATTAATTTTGCCAGTGTGGTGCAAGTGGCTTGTCACCATGCAGACGAATATCAGTGAGGTTGGTTTATGCTTTAGGTGCTTTGTTAATTAAAACGATGCCTGAAATAATGAAAATTGCACCATACAAAAACGATAAGGTTGGCTGTTCATGAATGAAAACCCAAGCCATCAGTGCTGCAAAAATGGGTTCGGAAAGTTCGGTCACTTGTACTTTTGCTGCGGGTAGATAGGTTAACGCTTTGGTTGTGCAATAAAATCCAAGAATAGTCGGCAGAACTGCCAAGCCAATTAAACCCAAAATAATATTGGAATTAAAACTAATGCTATGAAAATTAATTAAAAAGGGAACAGCAAGATAAACACTACCAAAAAGTAATAAATACTTCGTTAGGAATAAACCACCATTTAATCTAAATTTTTTAATTAATACTGAGAATAGACCATAGCCAGTGCCTGCAATAGAGGCATTGATCAGCATTAATAAACTATTTTCACCTTTCCATGAAATTAAACTAATACCTGCTACAGCTAATAATGTTCCAGCAATAGAATGAATATAAATACTTTCTTTTAAAACTAATCTACCAAAAAATAAAGCTGAAATGGCGGCTGAAGCCATGAGTACCACAACGACATTGGCCGCAGCACCATGGTTGTAGGCAATAGTTTCGAAAAAGAATAGTGAAAAAATCCCTAAAAAAGCACATATCGCAATTTGGACAAAAACGCTGAGCTTACTTGGCGTGTTGCTAATAAATGCAATCTTTTGGCTAACAGGAACTTTAAATAAAAACACACTTAAAAAGAAGAACGCGATGACTGTTTTTAAAAAAGCAATGTCTTGTGGGCTTAAGCCACTGTGCATAAGCAATTTACTGATCACACCAATAGAGGCATTGAGTGCAGCAGCACAGAGCGCAAATAGAGTCCCAATAATCAGATTATTCACTTTTCTAATACTTCCATATATTTATCCATAAGGAGTCTACATTGTTTTTCGCAATATAGCCCTGTCAAATTCCTTCTTTTCCATGAAGTAAAAATTATTTAAATTTTGTTGGTGAAGGATATTAATTTGAATTAATCCATTTATTAAAAATAATTTGTTGTTTGATTGTTAATTAAATTGTTTTATTTAATTTTAATTAGAAATTCTTAAAAATAATATTTTGTTGACATTTTTAAAAATATATTTAAACATAATATTTGATTGTTTTAAGTTTAATTAATAACAATCTTAATTCTAGCTAAATAAGTATTTAATACTTAGATAATAATTTAAATATAATGGAGATAATTCGTGTTTTTCTCACAGGAAAGTTTGAAAAAATTAGAAAGTGCGGTTGATCATGCTATGCATAGCGAGTTTAAAAAAGATGAGATTATGCATAAATTTCATAATGAAGACTGGTTCGATGAAAATTATTATAAACGTCATATTTTAGAGTGTGTTATTCGCATTCATATGAATAATGAATTAGATGCAAATGCAGTGCGTGTTGCAGCAATCAATAATATCTCTGCCGCAAAACAGCTTTCATATTATTTATATGATGAATTTGGCCACGATGAAATGTTTGGTCAGGATTTGACTAAATATGGTTATTCTTCAGATCAGATCGTTTCAAAAAATGCATTTCCTGAAACATGGAAACTGATGGGGTATTTAAATTTCTGTGTAGAGAAATTTGGGGCATTACCAGCAGTCGTTTGGGACTGGTTCCTCGAATATTATGGCGACAAATTTAATAATTTTATTACCCAAAAAGCGGGTGTTCATATGGGGAATCAGGCTGTATCTGGTGCAGCTTCGCATGTTGCATTTGATGAAGCTGAAGACCATAGCGGCATGATGACAGAGATGCTTTCTTCTGTAATTAAGACACAAGAAGACTTTGATCTAGCAATCAAGCATATCAATAGCTTTGTTCCAATGGTGGGTGAGTATTTTCAGGCTGTACGTGCTGAAACGCTTTCATAGCAATGGAATTAGAATATGCCAATGGTAAATATCCGCACTCAAGAGCATATTTACATTGCTGATTCTGAACAGCCTCTCATCGATGCGGTGCCTGATAGCGCCGTGATGAAAGGCTGTTTAAAAGGTGTGTGCCGGGTTTGTCGATGTAAGCTCAAAGGTGGAGTCGTATACGAATCGGGAAATCAGGTTGCCGTAGGACAAGAGTTCTTACCTTGTATTAGCTATGCTCATAGCGATGTCGAAATCGCGCCATTGGTTAATAATTTTAGTGTGGCTCAACTTGTCAGTAGAAGTTTTCTTGCTGAAAATATTGTTGAGCTCACATTTAAAATTAAAAGGACGTTCTTTAGCTCTAAAGCAATTGTGAATATCAGACACCCATCAGAGCCTTTAATTCGAAGTTACTCTGTAGTTTCACTGGGTGTAAAAAATTATGATTTTTTTGTTTTGCACATAAAATTAAGACCAAATGGAATATTTTCTAACTTATTTGAAAAGCTAGCGATTGGTGATCAATTAGAATACAACCTGAATAATCATATAGAACCTGAATACGAGAAAGATATTTCTACGCTCAATATTGTAAGCGGTGGAAGCGGCATGGGAGCTGCACTTACTCGTGGATTAGATCTCATCCGGAAAAATCCTATTTCTAAAGTAAATATCTATGCGATTAATCGGTCAGTTTTAAGTGATTATCATCAACATTGCTTCAATGTTTTTCGAGAACAAGTTGACGCTGAGGTCAATATTATAAATATCCCGTTTTGTACGTGGACGAATAATGGATTTGATTTTTCAAATTATTTGGACTCTCACGAGTTAACAGTGGGTGTTGGTTCTACCCCAATAATTAATAAAATTTTAAATCAGCCTCTGTGTGAGTTAGAAAGTTTTGGTCCCTAACGGAGACTGTAACAATGACAGTAGTAGTTATAGAACCTATTTCTTCAGGCGTCACTTATTTAAATGCCGCTCAAGAATTAGGGATAGATTTATATGTTTTTTCTACTGATGAAGGAGAGTGCAGCATTGATGGAACAATGCGCCAAAAAGCAAAAGAAATAATAAAAATAGATACCAGTGATTTTCATAGTCAACTCTCTAAAATTGTTGAGTTAAAGACCATAAAAGCCATTTTACCCGGTGTTGAATATGCAGTTCCTATGGCTGCCCAGCTCGGTAACTCATTTGCAAAAAACTCTCTTGAATATGTGGCAGCTCAAACAGTTCGAAATAAATTTAAATTTCGTGACAAGCTAACCAAGTCGGGTTTAAGCGATATTAAATATGCCTTGATTTCACAGGGTAAAGAAATTGACTTACCTCACGGCTTTAAGTTTCCTGCTGTAGTAAAGCCAGTTGATATGGCGGGCAGTATGTCTGTTAAAAAAGTTGCAAATTTTGAAGAACTTTTAAGAACAGTTGAAGCGATCTGGAAAGCTAAGCCCAACGATACTGGTTTCTATGCAAGTGGGGATTTAATTGTTGAAGAATACATTATAGGTCAAGAATACAGTGTTGAAGGAATTATCCATACAGATGGAAAAATAACCTTTGCTTCACTAACAGAAAAATTATTAGGGCCAGAACCTTACTTTGTCGAAATTGGACATATTGTGGGTAATCAATATGACAGCCAATTTTCTGCACATGTTTTTGACTATGCCGAAAAAGTAATTCGAACCTTAGAGTTAAATATAGGGCCTTTTCACTTAGAACTGCGAGTTTCACCTCAAGGAAAAGCAGTCGCAATCGAGTTAGCAGCGCGTTTACCGGGCGATAATATTGTTGAGTTAATTAAACTGGCGACTAATTTTGACCTTGCTCAAGCGGTACTGAGTGAATACTTAGACCTGCCATACGCACCTTCAATAGAAAAAAATTTAGTTTCTGCAATTGCCTTTATGCCCCAAGGTAATCACCGTCTGTTCAAAGGTTTTAGTGGTTTAGATCAACTGTTAGAAGCACCTGAATGTGTACATCATCACTTCTACTATGAAACAAACGATGAACTGGCGTGTAACCATGATTGGACCTCACGATTAGGCTACTTTATTTTCCGTTCTGAAAGCGAAGATAAGATCCGTAGTTTAGTCAAACATATACATGAGCAGGTGAAAGTCATATGAAACATGTATTAATCATCAATAGATATGACGATGAATTGTCTGATTATAATAAATATATTGATCACGATGCCGTGCATGTGTCTTATATTTCATTAACAGAAACGATGCGTTATATCACTTCTTCAAACTGTTACTGCATAGCTGGTTTAGAGCAGTTAAATGAAGAAGACGTTCTAGATCAGGCTAAAAAAATCTATAAGAAAAAACCTATAGATTACGTTATTGCCATCTCGGAATATGACCTCGATGCTGCCGCTCGCATTCGAACTGAATTGAATATTGTGGGTGCAACTGTCGAAGACAATTTGTTGTGCCGTAACAAGAAAAAAATGAAAGATGCTTTAGCTCACTCGACTGTGCGTTATCCAAAATATTCGGAAGTGTCTTCATACCAAGATATTGAAAAGTTTTTGCTGGAAATTGGTTCAGCGATTATTTTAAAACCTCAAGTAGGCGCGGCTTCTGAAGGGGTAATTAAAATTAGTGAGTTGGCTGATATTCCTCGTTTATCTTCATATTCGGGCTATGAAGTAGAAGAATTTGTTGAAGGGGATATCTATCATGTCGATGCGATTATTTCAGACAATAAAATGCCTTACTTTAAAGTCTCAAAATATATTAATACCTGTTTGGACTTCAGAAATGGTGCGCCATTAGGCTCTGTAACGATTGATAATTCTGAATTTATTAACAAAGTAGAAAAATTTACTTTAGACGTATGTAAATTCTTAAAATTAAAAGATCAGGCGATTCATCTTGAATTTATTGAATCTAAGGGCGAGTTGGTCTTTTTAGAAGTTGGTGGACGAGTAGGCGGTGGAGAAATTCCATTCATCACATTACGCAATGAGTCAGTCGACCTATATGAAATGTGGATTAAGGCGGCTATGAAAATTCCACAAGAGCCAGTGAACACGAAAATAACCGGCTTTTTGATGATGCCTAATCCTTATAGTTCCGGTTTTTTATTTAATGGGATTAAAGAGCTCGAAAATGAAACCATTACCTATCAATTGATTCAGGAAAGTGGTGACCATAACAATTTTAGTTATGAAAATATCCCTGCAAAAATTCACTTTATGGGAGATAGCCAAATACAGGTCGAAAATGCGATTAAAAATAGTATGAAAATTTTGCAAAGCGCAATTTCTCAAAGCAGTCATTCTAATTTGAGTCTGAGTGAATCTTCTTAGTTGAGATTTGGCTAAATTTTAAAAATCAAAAGGCTTGGACTTAAAATGTTCAGGCCTTTTTAAATGGTGTAATGAAAGTACCTAATTTAAATAGCATTATAAGGGACTTTTGTTTCAGAGAATTGTGATTTATAGAACTAACTCATATTATATAATTAGTTAATTATTAAAGAATTTTAAAAATGATTAAATCTATTATTTCAGGTTGCGCGGTTCTTACACTTTCAGCTTTCGCGGTCACGCATGCAGAGTTTTCTTTTGAACAAGAATTACAACAAGGCTGTAATAAAGTGAAGCAATACGCGAGTTTAGGTAAGAAAAACTACGACCAAAAACAATATAAAAAGGCGCTCGAAAATTTTCAGAACCAAGCCTCTTGGACTGCTTTTTGTAAAGCCAATGAAGATGAAACCACAGTTAAATTTACCGACCGAGATATTGAAGTTGCCAACAATAATGTGGGCTTAGCCTATGCAAAATTAGGTCAGCCACTTTGGGCGAGAGCTTGGTTTATGCTCGATGAAAAATCAAAATCTAGCCAGTTTAATCTTAAGCAATTACCTACACCTAAAGCATCAAATGATTTGTCAGGTGAATATGTGCGTTACTCAGGTTTTGGTGAGTGGGATCACATCACGGTAAGCCGTGAGAAGGGCCAATATGCAATTAGCTATGCTGGTTTATATATGGGCCTTAGAAGCTTAATCTATGGCCCAAACATGGGTGAGTTCGACACCAAAATGCCGAGCAATAAAAAGCAAACGGTTTATAAAAACGAAGACTGTCGCATTCAACTCGACTTTAAAACCAACGCGAAATTAGGTAATTACATTCAAGTTAAACAAAACGAGGGTAACTCGGGCTGTGGCTTTGGACATAACGTTTATGCAGATGGTACATATTTAAAAGTTGAGTCTGGAAAATAAAACTAAAAAATAGGGAATTGAATGATGAATATATTTGCACGGTTGCTACTTATTTCTACGATTGCCATTTCATCTCAAATTTACGCCGAGCCAACTAGCACATGCAAAGAAGTGAAATTCCAAAAAGCCGATGAGGCGTGGAGTGGGCACTACTATTTACATGGTGTGATGGAAGTCGGTTCGGAACTTTTACTTCAGCCAGATGGTAAGTTTAAATGGATGCTTGCTGTGGGTGCTTTAGACCAATATGCCGAAGGCACATGGTGGAAAAATGGTGACTGTATTGGTTTAAAACCAGAGGCTAAATTTAAAAAGGATTTAAGTATTTTTCCTGAAAGCCTAACAATTTCAGATAAATCATTAGATGCGATTTGGGAAGGTGGACGCCAGCAAGGCACATATAGCAAAGACTAAATAAAAAAAGTCCGACACTGAGTCGGACTTTTTTATGGCTTATATTTTAGTGATTCACCGCAGCAAGTTGCTGAGCATTATAGCGCGCGCCCATATTTGGGTATCTCGCAATAATCGCTTCAATTTCTGCCAAATCTGCCGCTGTTAAATGAAGGTCAACAGCACCTGCATTTTCCACGAGACGTTCGATTTTACGCGTACCCGGAATTGGAATAATGTCGTCACCTTGCGCCAAAATCCAAGCCAAAGCCAGTTGAGCTGCTGTCGCGTTTTTGCTTTGAGCAAAGTCACTAAATGCTTGCGCCAAGCTTTGGTTATTTTTCCAGTTATCACCTTGATAGCGTGGTAACTGACGACGGAAATCGTTTTCGTCTAGGCTGCCCACATCAAGTGTATTGGTGATTAAACCACGCGAAAGCGGTGAATATGGCACAAGGCTAATACCTAACTCGCGAATGGTTTGAAAGTGAGTGTCTTCGAGCTCACGAGTAAGCAATGAATATTCATGTTGAACCGCTGCAATCGGGTGAATCGCATGCGCTTTACGAATGGTTTCAGCCGACGCTTCACTGAGTCCTAAATAACGAACTTTACCTTGTTGCACCAAGTCAGCCATTGCGCCAATCGTGTCTTCAACTGGAATATTTGGGTCTATGCGGTGCGCATAATACAAATCAATTACGTCTGTATTTAAGCGTTTTAAACTGTTTTCGACCGCAATTTTAATCCACTCTGGAGAACCGTCGATATAAGACTCTAAAGAGTTTTGTGGGTTAAGGTTATCTTCTTTATAACGAAAGCCAAATTTGGTCGCCAAGAACACTTTGTCGCGATGTTTTTCTAAAACTTTTGAGAGCAACACTTCGTTTGCGCCGTTGCCGTACATGTCGGCGGTGTCCCAAAAGTTAATGCCGAGGTCTAATGCCTTTTCTAGAGTGGCAATGCTTTGTGTGTCGTCTGAGGCACCATAGGCAAAGCTCATTCCCATGCAACCTAAACCAAGTGCTGATACTTTTTCGCCTGTTTGTCCTAAAGTTCTATATTTCATTTTTCACACTCTTTTTGCAAAATCACTTGAGTAGAAAAACTATAAAATGCTTTGGCTCAAACTGACGTATAACATTCAAACCAATAATTATAAAATTCAAACAATCTGTTTTTAGGCCACACAATCTTCGCGGAATTTTTTAGGTGAAAAACCGGTATTTTTTTTAAAGAAGTTGGTGAAATACGCTGAATATTCAAAGCCTAAGCTATAGGCAATTTCGGAAATATTCCAACTGGTGTGTTGTAGCAGCGCTTTGGCTTCTTGCGTAATGCGAGAGCTAATATGTTCAGAGGTAGTTTTACCTGTGGCTTCTTTTACAGCTCGGTTTAAATGGTTCACATGCACCGACAGACCATATGCATAGTCATTTGCGGTTTTGAGTTTTAGCTGAAAATGGGGTGAGTCGATTGGGAACTGGCGTTCTAATAATTCAAAGAACAAATGGCAAATCCGAACCGCAGCATTACTATGTTTTTCAAACTGTTGGGTCGGTTGCATTTTCATTGCCTCATGCACAATCAGGTGCAAATAGTTTCTTAAAACGTTGTATTTATGAATATAGTCTGAATTTATTTCAGTCATCATCTTTTTGAAAATAAATGAAATTTCTTCAACTTGTTGATCGTTTAAAAAATACAAAGGGTCGCCGTCGACCTTAAACAGTGGAGAGTCTTTTAAAAAACTTTGTCTCGATTCTTGGTTTACAAACTCTTCGGTAAATAGACAAAACCATCCTGCCTGTTCGGGCGAGTTAATTTCCCATGCATAGGGAACCATTGGGTTTGAAAACAGTAAAGCAGGGCGGTCGACTCGTATCCAGCGGTTGGCGTAGTGAAGTTCGCCTGTGCCTAAAACCAGTGAAATTTTATAATAATCACGGCGGCTATAAGGCGTCAGAAACGAGCAGGCATCGCGTTGGAACACGTTAAAATGTCCAAACGAAGTTGATGGAACCGAGTAATCGCTATCTCTGGTTAAAGAAAAGCGGCGATAAAAATCATGTATGGTTTCCATGTTTTTGCCTGCATGCGTTATCAATTTATTTAAAGTTATAAAATTCAAACTTTATTTACTGTAGCTTTTATTTATAACGCGATCAATCGGGTCATTTAAACAGTTTTGAAAATGAATGATTTTTTATAAATACTCTGGGTAAGCAATGTAAGACGACTCTACACATTCGAAGCCCATTTGGCGGTAAAGGGTAACCGCTGGGGTGTTATCAACATCGACAATTAAGTGGGCAATCCGTCCCGTTTCAATAATCCGATTAACTGCAAATTTTAAGACGCGCTCGGCAAAACCTTTTCGACGATAAGCAGGGAAGGTATATGTGCCGCCAATAGAAACGAGTCGATCGGTTTCTATGCCTAAACGCACAATCGAAACGATTTGTTCGTCGGCTTCAAGCACAATAATTTTTTCTTGTTGAATTAAAGATTCCCAAACAGGTGTTTCATTTACTGAGCGTTCATTATTGTATTGATGCTGATATTCGTTAAGACGGACAATGTCCGAGAGTTCAGCCAAGCGGCCTTGAGCTTCAGAAAATTGGCGTGAGCAAACCATGATCCATTGATCATATTCTCTTAAAATGCGCCCTTTTTGTTTTATCACGGCATGTAATAAGTCTCGCCCGATTGCGGTCGTTACAATCCGACGCGGTTGAAGCTCTAAAATGGATGTACAGAGTAATGAACCAGAGGATGCCTCTGATAGAACCCAGAAGCAGGTGCCCCCAGCAAGAATGACCGCGACTCCTAGCAGTTGCTTAGAGTTTTGTGAATCATATAAACGTAAGAGTTGCCATTCGGTATTGGTAGCTTGTGTTTGAGCAAGAAAAGCCATCGCCCCAATAGAATAATAAAATCGATCATCAAGCCACTGAAAGATAAGTTGGTATTCTTCTGAACTGGTGGGAGGTCCCTTTATTATCATTTTTAATTACCTATTCAATTGATGAACTCAATCATAATTCACTATCCTACATTTTTATTATTATCATAATATCGTTAAATTTAAGTTGAAGATCTTTTTAGCTTAAATATCTAATTGAATAAACAACAATAATTATTTAACTAATTTCTATTCAACCTTACATTGACACTCAAAAACGTGCGGATTATCCTTTGCGTGCTGGCCTACATTGCCAGTGAGCTTTTGACAGAGCTGGAACAAAAGGCGCACAACAACGTATTATTTCGTTTTGTGCGTTCTCTTAAGTCACGCCTTTATGGTGAGGCTAGGAGGGGCACGCTTGCGTGCGCTGGTTTCCTTTTGTACCAGTCTGTCAACCCTTCTAGTCTTGCCACCATTATTTGACAGTAATTGGTAAGACTCTTCTAAATCAAAAGGAGTCCGCCATTATGCGTACTATTTCATCTCTCTCATTGGCAACCTTTGCCAAAATCTTTGACTCGATACCTAACTGCTCTTTAAAACGGTTTAACCGACTCTAGGTTTTAAGCCATAGGTCATTACGACTAAAAAATCATAGCAACAATAAAACCCGAGATAGGCGAGCACCCCATTTTTGTGCGGCTTTCGCATGCCTGTTTTTAGCGCTCATTTTAAGAGTGACGGCATTTCTATCTCTTTTATATACAACAAAAAATTATTTTAAACGGTATAAAAATGCCAAATTTAGAAGCATCATTTAGAGCATTAAGCGTGCTCCACGCGGCAAAAGATTTATTTAATCAAAATGGGTTTTACATCGGGATAGATCGAATTATTGAGGAAGCCAAAATCCCCAAAGCTACTTTTTATAACTATTTTCACTCTAAAGAAAGGCTCATTCAGATGAGCCTAACTTTTCAAATAGATGCATTAAAACATGAGGTGTTTTCAATTATTCATTCGTATCGTGAACTCATGGCATTCGATAAACTCAAGAAAATTTACCTCTTGCATGCAAATTTAGAGGGCTTTTATCGGTTGCCATTTAAAGCCATTTTTGAAATTGAAAAGCTTTATCCAGCAGCTTATAAACTCGTGATTGATTATCGAAACTGGTTCATTAAAGAAATTCATAAACTACTTTTAACTGTAAAACCTGTCGCTACAGTTGAAGATGCACACATGTTTTTATTTGTGATTGATGGTGCGATGGTTCAGCTTTTAGGGACCAATAACACCGATGAAAGGGATGCATTACTCGACTATTTTTTAAGTCGGGTGTGATGGGGGCGAGGCCCGACGAGAGTTGGGCTTTTATATTAAAAATTATATTCTTACTAAGAACTTCATATTTCTTTATCTTTAATAAAAATTATAGACTTATGTGAAATCAATAATTTTTTAATATAAATAAAATCCTTTTAAAAAGAGCAAAACATCTATGAAATTAAGTGGATTGAATCATCTAACAATTTCCGTAGAGAATGTTGATCGTAGTTTTAGTTTTTATAAAGATGTTCTAGGTTTTACTCCACGAGCTAAGTGGAATAAAGGCGCTTATTTGAGCCTTGGAGAGTTATGGCTTTGTCTCTCACTTGATGAGGTGAGTATAAGTTCAGACTATACACATTACTGTTTTAGTATTAGTGAAGATGATATAGATGAATTTCGCCAGAAAATTAAATTGCTGAATATAAGTGAGTGGAAAAATAATCAAAGCGAAGGTGAGTCTATATACTTTTTAGACCCTGATGGTCATAAGTTGGAGGTTCATGTAGGTAATCTTTCTACTCGTTTAGATAGCTGCAAAAAAAATCCCTATGAAGGAATGGTTTTTTTTGATGAATAGTGCCTGAACTAACTATATCAAACCAAGTTTTCTAGAAGCTTTTAATGTGGCATTTAACCTTTCTTCTTGAAAAGAAGATATTTTGTTTTTAACAAAATCAACTGTATTTTTAGAGGCTGAATATGGTGAACCAGATTCAAATGGAGGTGCAGGGTCATATTCCATTTGTAGTTGAATAGCTTTTGCAACTTCTTCACCACATAGTTCAGATACTAGTTTTAACGCAAAGTCTATTCCCGAAGTAACACCAGCTCCCGTAATTCTATTTCTATCTGCGACTACTCTTTCCGATAGAGGAATAGCGCCTAACATTCGTAATTGATCTATCGAAGCCCAATGGCTAGTTGCTTGGTACCCTACTAATAAGCCTGCTGCACCTAAAACTAATGATCCTGTACAAACGGAAGTTATCAAATCTGCTTCTTTTGCTTTTATTCTAATAAAATTTAAAGTTTCTTCATCGTCCATTAAGTCTACTTGCCCTGGCCCACCGGGAACACAAATAATATTTAACTTTGGACATTTATCAAAAGTTGTTGTGGGGAGTATAGTTAAGCCTTTATCTGATGTAACAGGATCAGTATCTTTCCAAACTAAATGTACCTCAGAGTTTGGTATCCTCGAAAATACTTCATAAGGGCCTGTCAAATCTAACTGGGTTAATTTAGGGAATAGTAGAATTCCTATAGATAAATTTTTCATAATTAGATGACCTTAATATTTTTTTTCTTTAAACCTACATTAATTTTGATACCACATTGTTATATATTAAGTTAACAAATTTTCAAATCAGTATAAGTCTATAATAAATATCTTTGTCTTATTTTAAAAATAATATTTTTCTCTTCTTCCAAGGAAGTTTCAAATGAAACATAAATTAATATTTATTTTTTCAATTATTTTAATAATTACAGGTTGCGGGAAGAAATATAAAGTTACGCCTGAGGACTTGCCTGTTGCTCACATTAATCAAGAATATCAACTAATTATTAAGATTTCTGGTGGAAAAGTAATTGATAAATACGCTGAATTAGAAACAAATATTCCAAAAGACCTAGGTGTAACAGTTAAACCTATTGATGATTTAGATGGCTACAATGTTATACAAATCAAAGGCACTCCAAAGAACAAAGGAAAATATATCATTCATATAAGAGCTGATTTTTATGCAGGTGGTGGTGCTGAAATTGACAAAATATATAGCTTTATTGTTCAAGATTAAAATTAATTTTATAGTTTAGGTTAAAGGCTTAAGCTATTTAAATTTAAGCCTTTTCGAATAACTCTAATTACCGCTCACTCAAAACCATCTGTTTAATCTTAACGGCTTTCTCGAAGTGATCTAGCTTATGCTCCATAATCCACCAATGAGCTGCTTCCATTAGTAGCTCAGGGTTATCATTCTTATTTTTAAAAAAAGCATAAAAAGATAGACCGACATTGTCTCCCTTCTTTTCAATTTTATCGTCGCATCCCTTAATAAAAATTTCTCTTAATTCATTTCTCATATTTAGTATCACTTCAAGTCTATAAAACTAAGACGATTTATTACGTTCGCCCCAATCGCACATCATATCTAATAAAGGAATCAAAGACTGTCCTCTTTCTGAAAGGCGATATTCAACCTTTGGCGGAATTTGAGGATATTCCTTACGAATAATAAGCTCATCTCTTTCTAACTCTTTAAGTGTATTGCTGAGTGTTCTAAATGAAATATTGCCAATACAGCGTTGCATCTCATTAAAACGCATGACATTTTGTTCATACAGCCAATACATAATAATCATTTTATATTTGCCATTAATCAAAGAAAGAGTGTAGCCAAATCCCGTTTCTTCTAATGGCGTATGTGATGGAACGCATTCAGTCATTTTTAAAATCCACACTATCTTTTAGTATAGTATATAACACAAATTACCGTACTTATATTTAGGAAAGCACACTTCTATAATCGATTTATCAACTTTTCGATAAGAGTGTTTTCATAATGAAAAAGACATTAGTCATCGTTACGCATCCTCACATAGACCAGTCTGTTGTAAATAAAAGATGGGTAGAGGAACTAGAAAAACACCCAGACCAATTTACGGTTCACCAAATTTATCAGGCCTACCCAGACGGTGTGATTGATGTTGCCAAAGAGCAAGCACTAGTAGAAGAACACGAAAATTTAGTATTTCAATTTCCAGTATATTGGTTTAACTGCCCACCGCTTTTGAAACAATGGCTTGATGAGGTTTTGACCTATGGTTGGGCGTATGGTTCAACAGGTGACAAGCTTAAAAATAAAAAGTTTATGTTGGCTGTATCTGCTGGTGTGAAAGAAAAAGTTTATTCAGAGTATGGTGAATACAAGCTTTCTTTAGAGCAGATTTTTACTCCATTTCAGCTAACGGCTTTATATGTGGGGGCGGACTACCAACCACTTCATGCATTTTATGGTTTAGACACAAACCCTTCAGAGGACGACGATGTTCCGACCCACCAAGACATCGAAAATAATGCGATTCAGTATATTCAGAAGTTATTAGCGTTGTTTATCTAATTGATTAGAATTTTTCACATGAGAAATTAAGAGAACTTTTATATCAGTATTTTAAGAATAAAAAACTTAAACTTAATAGTTTAGGTTTTTTATTGTCAGATAGTTTTTTAGTAATAAGAATGTTTTTGAAGATGGATAAACTTTACATGGGATCTAACTTATGTGATAAATTTTTAACACCATTAAAATATCAAAAAAGCTACATCATCTTCGAGATTTACTTGATTTCTATTTAAAATTTGGAATTGCTTTTCGGGTAAAAGCTTCCAGAACCCATCTGTTGCAAGTATATATTTTGAGTTACTTAAATCAACTTTACAGTAGTCAGGTTTGAGAAATTTAATCGCACTAAATTGTTTAAAAATAACATGATTAAATTCACTAACTCTTAGTTCCTCTTCAGATAATTCCGGTGTTGTTTGTAAAATGTATGAATGAGGTTTTGTTATCCATTGAATAGCATTGTTTTCATCAAATTTACCTAAACGGCAATCCCCCAAATGGAATATATGTAATTTACTCTCTATTCTTACTACTAATACAAAACACATAGCAGCTCGAGGAAATTTTCTTTTTACTGACTCTTGGAATTCAGCTAAATATTTATTTATAACTATCTCAATATCATTTTCTTGAATTTTATCTAAAACAATATTGTTATGAAAAAAATCTGAAAATAATTTAACTAGTTCAGCACTGCCAGCTCTTTGGCTATGTCCATCAGTGATGTAATATAATGCCTTATCAGTCAACGGACAAACTATATAACTTGCGCTATCTGCACCAAAAGATATATATAGATTATCTATTACAGTTATGGGGGTATTCATTAATATGCTTTTCCCCAACGGTTAATAATAGCATTGATATTTTTTGCAACTCTCATTGATAAAGCAGAAGAAATATTCCCCTGTAAAACGTATTGCCAATCAGAGTGACTAATAAGTTTAGAGAATTGAGTACTCAAATAATCGTGAAGCTCGGGTTCGCTATTATATATCTCTTCAATAATTGTTGAGCGTCCTGATATTACATTTAGGATATCTTCAATATCCTTACTACTCATTGGGTCATTATTACCTCTACCTAAATAAGCCTCAAACTTAGTTGCTAGGAAGTAACAAGGATCTAAAATTTTAATTTTTGTCGAACTTGGTAGAGTATACTCATTAGTATGTTTCATTGATCGCTCATACCATTCATTGGAGAATCCAAGAATATCTTGATTAATCGGCATGAAGTCTACAATGATATCTCTAAGTTTAAATCTACATAAAATTTGATCGTCTTGATCATTTTTGAAACCTAATTTTCTTAGGGCTTCTTCTAATTTATACCAAGCAGTATGAGTTGAGATATCTACTATTAAATCTACGTCATAAGTAGCTCTAATGCCATCTTCAGCGTTAGGAATATCTAAGAATAGTGCAGTTGTACAGCCACCAATAAAGGCCATCTCATCTAGATATTCTTTTGGTAATGCTTGTGCAATTTCATCAAGCATTGATATTAGAATATGACTTTGATTTTTCATTATTCCCCCAATATTTCTTTTTCAATAAGTTTAATAGCTATATCCTTTTCACGGGCCTTACCTAAACGATAAGCATCTATAAGTGAAAAGCAATTATAAATAAATTTATCGTTATATGAAGCAATTGCAACTGTTTTATATATTGGCTCTAAAGATTGACCATATGTATTTCCATACTCTGATGGCCATATAAATTTAGAGTTTCCTGCAGAAGTTACTTCATCAGCAAGAATTGGTGCTGCAAATCCTGTAGGTATTCCTATATCCCATCCTAATTGTTTAGGTGGGTAAAAATAGGGAATTGCATATTTAATTAACTCGAAGACAGCTTTTTTATTAACTTGCCAATTTAAATCAATGAGACTTAAGGAGCTTTGATTAGAATTATTAATTAGCAAGAGTAGATTGTTATCAAGACATCTTCTCAAACTTGCACTTACCTCTGTTTTGCTAATACCTAAACTACTACCTAATCCTCGAACAGAAAACATATCGTAAAATTCTGAATCAATATTGTTTCGATAAATTTCATGATCTTCGTAATAGGTGCTTCTATGTGTTTTTGGATAATGTATTCTTCGTGATCTTTCTTTCTGCAAACCAATAAGCTTTATTAAAATTAAGAAATCTTGACTTTTTAACATATAATATTCCTACATTGTCCTTAGTCCTAGGACTAAGGACAATGTATAAGGTATTTTTTCGAAAAAGAAAAGATAAATTCTTGTATATCTTTTTTCAATTTATTTAGATTTTTTTTACCAAAAGACATTAGTCATTGTTACTCATCCCCACATAGACCAGTCTGTTGTAAATAAAAGATGGGTAGAGGAACTAGAAAAACATCCAGATCAATTTACAGTTCACCAAATTTATCAAGCCTATCCAGACGGGGTGATTGATGTTGCCAAAGAGCAAGCATTGGTAGAAGAACACGAAAATTTAGTATTTCAATTTCCAGTGTATTGGTTTAACTGTCCACCGCTTTTGAAACAATGGATTGATGAAGTTGTGACTTATGGTTGGGCTTACGGCTCAACAGGTGACAAGCTTAAAAATAAAAAGTTTATGTTGGCTTTGTCTGCTGGTGTGAAAGAAAAAGTTTATTCAGAGTCTGGTGAATACAAGCTTTCTTTAGAGCAAATTTTTACTCCATTTAAGCTAACGCCTTTATATGTTGGAGCGGACTATCAACCACTTCATGCATTTTACGGTTTAGATACAAATCCCTCTGAAGACGACGATGTTCCGACTCAACAAGACATAGCGAATAATGCGGTTCAGTATATTCAGAAGTTATTAGCGTTGTCTGAGTAAGTTTTAAGAGGGGAAGGCCTGAACGTGAGGTTTGGGTCTTTGATCTAATAGTTGATTTTATAAATTAAGAGTATTGAAATCTCTATACTCCAAATCATGATTTTGAAGATGGATTTAAGATTTCATACAAAATATGTTTTTCAAGTTCAGGAGCTATAGAGAATTCTGGATGATTAAACTCCTTCACTCTGGTCATACCTAATTTTTCCATTATTGATTGAGAGGGTTTATTTATAGTGGCTGTAACAGCTATGACTTTATTCAATTTTAATGTTTTAAAAGCATATTCTAAAGTCGCTTTTGCTCCTTCGGTTGCATAACCATTTCCCAAATGTTGTTTAGCTAAGCGCCAAGCAATTTCAACACAAGGCGAGAAATCAAATAATTCTGGTTGATTATGTATGCCTATAAATCCTATAAATTCATTATTATCTTTTAATTCTACAGCCCAAATACCCCATTTATTTTTGTCAATAATTCTTGAAACTTTATCAATCAACTTTAGGCTTTCTTCTTTGGTTAAACATTTAGGGAGATACCTCATTACTTCGGGATCAATGCCCATGTCAATAAAAGGTAATTTGTCACTTTCTTTCCATTGCCTGAGTATTAAGCGTTCTGTCTCTAACATAGTTTTTAATTTGCCCTTATTTATTTTTGGAAATTTAACTTAATATAGCTTAAAAAATGGAAAAGACTCAAATCCAAAAAATTAGCTCTGGCTATTTTTATTAATATGATAATTTTTAATTAGAAAGGAAGCCAAATGCTAAAGTCTAGAATCTTTATATCTATCGGACTGCTTCTTGCTGGACTATGTTTATTTGCAGGCCTTGAGGCATACGAGAAAAAGGCTAATTCTGAAAAAGAACAAGCGAGTCGAGTGGCTATTTCCTTTTTTAATTCACTTTCTAATAGAGACGTAGCTACAGCATATAAATATGTTTGGTCAGGCGAGAACTTAAATATTCGAAATGCTGAAATACCCCAAATTTATAAAGATTCAAAAGTTCTAGAAGTACTAAAAGTTCGTTATGACTCAGCAAAAAATAGACCTGATTATTATCAACAATTTTATAAAATGATTTCACTTGTCATAAAGATAAAAACAGTACATGCGGATCTTGCTGGTAACCCTGCGGGAACCTATATTGTCTTTGTAACTGTTGTACAAAAAGATCCGAAATCTCATTGGCTTGTTGCTGAGTTAGGTAGTGGGGCCTAATACATAATTATTTTTAAATCGTTTGCAAAAATCAAATTTGTCTATAAGTTGAAAATACAATAATATGTCTTTGGAAAAATTATGAATATCGCGCCTTTTCCATTTCAAATTACAAACTGGGAAGAAATTGAAGTCACTGAATATAGCGGTGAAACTGGAAAAGCTTATTGGAAAACGCAATTTTTTGGTGAAGAAACTAATAAAATTAGGGTAAGACTTGTTGAGTACTCAGTAAACTACTTAGCAGACCATTGGTGTGAAAAAGGGCATATATTATTTTGCCTAGAAGGCGAGTTAGAAAGTAGATTGAAAGACGGAAGAACATTTACTTTAACTTCAGGTATGAGTTATCAAGTCGGAGATAACTCCGAACCACATCAGTCTTTTAGCTTAAATGGTGCGAAGTTACTTATCGTTGATTAAATTGATTTTATTTGACTTAAATAAAAAGACCTAAATCAAAATGATTTAGGTCTTTTTTCAATTCTGGCGGTGAGAGAGGGATTCGAACCCTCGATACGCGCAAACGTATACACACTTTCCAGGCGTGCTCCTTAAGCCACTCGGACACCTCACCAAGGCGTGCGATAGTAACTAAAAAAACGAGTCCTGCCAAGATTTAAGATGAGCATTACAGAAAAAAAATAATAGAGGTGATAAGATTGCGATAAAAATCATATTGGTTTAATTACACAATGCAAAATACGGCCAAAAAAGCAACCTTGCCTGCCACGGCTTTGGCAGCTCTTGGGGTGGTCTTTGGAGATATTGGAACAAGTCCACTCTACGCCTTAAAAGAGTCCTTCCATGCAGCGCATGGGTTGGGAATTCAGCCTGAAAACGTATTAGGAATTTTATCTATTATTTTTTGGTGCTTAATGCTGATCATCAGTATCAAGTATGTCGCTATTGTCATGCGTGCAGACAACAATGGCGAAGGCGGAATCATGGCCTTACTCGCATTGAACTTACGTAAAGCCAAAATTGCCGACAACAAAAAAATCTACATGATTGCCATTGGCTTTATTGGGGCATCGCTATTTTTTGGTGACGGCATTATTACCCCAGCCATTTCGGTACTCTCGGCAGTCGAAGGTTTGTCTATTGCAACCGATGTGTTTGACCCGTTCATCATGCCAATTGCGATCACCATTATCATCGCGTTATTTTTGGTACAAAAACATGGTACAGCCTTTGTCGGTAAGTTTTTTGGCCCGATCACGATGGTGTGGTTCTTATCGTTAGGATTATTAGGCCTTCACAGCGTCATTCAGACTCCTGTGGTGTTGGGCATGTTTAGTCCACATTGGGCGATTCAGTTTATCTATCACCATCCCGTAATGACCTTTTTTGTTATGGGTGCTGTCGTTTTAACAGTCACTGGTGGTGAAGCACTGTATGCCGATATGGGACATTTTGGACCAGTTCCAATTCGTCTAGCGTGGTTCTTTGTAGTGTTACCGTGCTTGGTTTTAAACTATGCAGGACAGGGTGCATTACTATTAAGAGACCCAGCGGCGATTCAAAACCCATTCTATTTATTGGTTCCGCAGTGGGCGCTTTATCCAATGATTATTATGGCGACCATGGCAACCGTGATTGCTTCTCAAGCCGTAATTTCTGGGGTATTTTCACTTGCTCGCCAAGCGATTCAATTGGGTTATTTACCACGTTTAAGTATTAAACATACCTCTGAGTCTGAAGAAGGTCAGATCTATGTTCCTTTCTTAAACTGGTTACTTTTAATCGCAATTATTATCTTAATCTTGATTTTCAAAACCAGCTCAAACTTGGCAAGTGCGTACGGTCTCGCTGTAACTTTAACCATGCTCTGTGACACGATTCTGGTTGCTGTGTTCATCTATTCGGCTTGGAAGTGGAGTATGCCAAAAGTGCTACTCCTGATTATTCCATTCTTTATTTTGGAGTCGGTTTTAGTCGCAGCAACTTCACTTAAAATCTTGTCGGGCGGTTGGGTGCCATTATTGATTGGTGCGATTGCAGTGACCATCTTAATGACATGGAAACGTGGTCGTGAGCTTACTTTTGCCAAGCTCGAACACGATACGTTATCGCTAGATTTGTTTGTGAAAAGTATTGGTAATAGCGTGCACTGGGTGCCAGGTGATGCTGTCTTTATGACGGGTACACCAAACGTTGTGCCACATGCCATGCTGCATAACATTAAGCACAATAAAGTGCTGCATCAGCGTAATATCTTGGTAACGGTAGTTATTGAAGACGTACCATTTGTTGCACCAGAAGAACGTATTTCAACAGAAACCCTAGCTGAGCATTTCTTCCGTATTAAAATCTTCTACGGCTTTAAAGATGAAATGAATGTACCAAAAGCGCTTATGCAAGCTTATGAGCAGTTAGGTCTTGAATATGACTTGATGCACATCAGCTTCTTTATTTCGCGCGATCGTATTGTTCATTCGGTGGGTGATGGTATGTCTCCATGGAGAGAAAAACTATTTATCTCTATGCAGCGTAACACTAGTCCAGTGAGCGACTTCTACCAAATTCCAACCAACCGTGTAGTTGAGTTAGGTAGCCAAATCGAAATCTAAAAATTTGATGTAATAAAAAAACCAAGACAGATGTCTTGGTTTTTTTATGGCTCTGATTACTGAGCTTGCATAGGCGCATCTGCTGGCAAACCACCATCTTTTGCCATCGGGTCTGCCGACTGAGTTGGATCTGCCGGAGGCGGTGGAGTGTTCGGATCTTGTGGCACTGGAGGCGCTTGGTTCGGTGCAGGTGGTACTGCATCAGTTGGTGCTGCTGGTGGAGCCAATTCACCGCCTGCTGGAGGTGCAGGTGGAACATCTGCTGGAATAGGAGCACCAGTAGGCGCTGCATTTGTCGGTGCAGCAGAAACTTGCTGTACTTGTCCGCTATTGACTAAATCGCTAATTGAACCAGGTTGGCCATTTACCGTTGTCGTAACTTTCACTTTAGACAAACTTTCTAAAGTATCTCCTGGCTGGACTGCTGGCTCAGCCAAAGCGGCCATACTACATAATCCCGTGATTACGCCAATACCAATAATCTTTGAATGGATCATTAAGTGGACTCCGATTATATTTTTATCCAAATTTGTGGAGCTAACCATGTCATAAGCAATCAGTGTTTTTCAACGAAAGATACGCAATTGGCGTAATTCAATAGCCAAAGCATCTCATAATTCCAACAGATTGTTACGTAAGGGGAAATGGAGTTACAAAAAAGATGACTATGTTTTAACCATTTGAAAGATAAGAGATATACTTAAAAAAGCAGGATTGTTAAGCTGCGTGTGGACAGTGGTATTGATAGAAACATGGCAAGTAAAAAACGTAGTAAAGGTACAAACTCATTCTCTCTAAGTGAGCATTTTGGCAAGATTATTCTTGCTTGTATTGCTGCGGGAAGTTTTGCGATTGCATTTGGTAGTGAAAAGATTTCGCAGTGGTTTTCACCTTTAAGTACTAACTCGACTTGCCTTAATCAGTTCTATCGTGAAGTTCCCCCTGCTTTAAATAAAGATAGCTTAAAAAAAGACAGTTATCCGCTGTGTTTTAATGGCTTTAATGTCTTGTATTCAGGCATTTCTAAAACGCCGTTATGGTCGGCTGAGCATTTAAATGCAGAACGTTTGAGTGTCAAAATTAAACGTGAAGACAACTTCCATGAAGAAACCCGTATTGATCAAAAGCATCGAGCACTATTAAGTGATTATCGTGGTTCAGGCTATGACCGTGGTCATATGGCACCGAATGGTGATATGCCAAATAAAAGCTCACAGTCCGATAGCTTCTCGTTAAGTAATATGGTGCCGCAAGCACCTAAAAATAATCAGGAAGTTTGGCGTAAACTTGAAGAAGCTACGCGTGCTATCGCGACTAAGCAAAAACAAGATGTTTATGTAGTTACTGGCCCTGTTTTTGAGGGTAAACGCCTTAAAACGATTGGGAAGGGTGTGATTGTTCCAACCGCAGTTTATAAAGCGGTCTATATGCCAAAAACTGGTGCTATTGGGGCTTACTACGCACCAAACAATAACTCCCTACAAGTGAAAGTGGTGAGTGTTTGCTACCTTGAAGAACGCTTAGGCGTTAACCTGTTCCCGCAGTTAACTGAGCAACAAAAGCGTAATGTCTATCGCCTACCTTTAACGGCAGCCTCGGTTAAGCCAAATCAGAAGTTGGACTATTTACATTGGGATGGCGAGAGTCAATGTGAGCAGGACTTAAACGCCGATCAAATTAAAGCGCTACAAGACCAGTTTAAAAAGCAAAAAAGTGGCTCATCAGAAGCAATGGAAGCAAAAGTTCCAACAATTGACGAAGAAACACGTCAGGCGATTGTGAAGCAACTGGTTGAAGCATTGGTGAACTATTTCTTGCAAATAATGAAATAAGCAGCTTTTTTGATTGTTATTGCAAAAGTGTAAATATTTAAAATAGAATCCATAGACAGATCTGTCTATGGATTCTATTTTAATAAGGACAATAACAATGTTTGCTTCGATGTTTCTTTTTTCATTTGCAATGTCTATTACCCCCGGTCCAGTGAACACTGTCATTTTATCGACCAGTTTAAATCATGGTTTAAAAAGATCGCTTCCCTATATTTCAGGCGCAACCATTGGTTTTACCTTGCTTTTAATTTTTATGGCATTTGGTCTTCAGAGTTTATTAACTCAGTTTCCTGTTGTATTAAAGATTCTTGCGATTTGTGGAACGCTATTTGTTTGCTATATCGGCATAAAAATTATTCTTTCTGCTGCCAATATTTCTATTTCAAATGCTCCCGTAGAACAGATGATCATTCCCAATTTTAAAGATGGTTTTTTGCTACAGTGGCTCAACCCCAAAGCATGGTTGGCTTGTGTGTCGGGCATTACCATGTTTACAAGTATTGAAAACCCGCAGTCGTTGCCGATCTTTATCGTTATTTATTTCTTCACTTGCTATGTGTGTTTATTCTTTTGGGGGTTCTGCGGTGATAAATTTTCAGTGGTGCTGAATCAGGGCAACCGTTTGAAATATTTTAATATCTTGATGGGCACTTTTTTAATTTTATCGGCTCTTTTAATTTTGATCGATTTTTTTTAAATTGGTCGTATTACACTGTGAAGATATAACAACGAGACAAGACCTATGTTTAAGCCATTTGAAAAGGGTACAGAGTCTTCATCAATTGAAGATTTAACATTAGAAAATGATGTCGATTGCGTCAGCATTTATGGCAACTTACAAATCACCAAAGACAAAATCGGATTAGAACAAGCGAAGGCTTTACAGAGCTTTTTAAACGAAGTGGTTGCGGCTTTGGAAAAAGAAGAATTGCCTGAGAAAATTGAACGTCCGGCTGAACAAGAAATTAATAATCCGTTTTTATAATTTATGCATTCTATGTGTGATGTTTAGTATAGCCGTACTGCCATACAGTCTTTAGTACCACGTTAGGTCTTATTGAGTTTGTATAGACATTTCTTACTTTTGAAAGACCAAAAGTAAGCAAAAGTCTTTTGTTGATCAGAGGGTACTTCCGTGTACCCCTGCTCAACAGGTGACATCCATGTCACCCACCGCGATAGCAGATTAAGGCTATATATAAAGAATTAATCCTTCTCTCCAGCAACTACCTTATAAATAATCGCCCCAATCACAGCCCCTAAAATCGGCGCTACCCAGAACAACCACAACTGGCTTAAAGCAGCAGTTTCAGCAAAGAACGCAACACCTGTACTACGTGCAGGGTTCACCGAAGTGTTGGTTACTGGAATACTGATTAAGTGAATCAGTGTTAAGCCTAAACCAATCGCAATAGGAGCGAAGCCAGCAGGTGCGCGGCGGTCAGTTACACCTAAAATAATGATTAAGAAGAAAGCTGTAAGAACGACTTCAATAATGAAAGCTGAACCTAAGCCAAATTTGTTTGGTGATAAATCACCGAAACCATTTGAAGCAAAACCACCAACACCGCTAAAGCCCGCTTGGCCTTGAGCGATAATATAGAGAACAAATGCAGCAGCAGTTGCACCGATCACTTGAGCAACGATATAGGGAATTAAATCTTTAACATCGAAGCGGCCGCCGACCCAAAGGCCAACACTTACCGCGGGATTAAAATGTCCACCTGAGATATGCCCTAGAGCATAGGCGCCTGTCAGTACGGTTAAACCAAAGGCAAGGGCTACACCTGCAAAGCCAATACCAAGCTCAGGGAAAGCTGCGGCTAATACTGCGCTACCACAACCACCAAAGACTAGCCAAAACGTACCTAGAAATTCAGCAAAATATTTATTCATTCTGATTACTCATTTATTTAATCTATTTTAATTAATGTGAATTACGTCACATAAATTTGAAGCATGTGACTATATGAAATTTTTGTTTTCAGTGTTGTTTTAATCAAGAAAAGATTTGTAAGTTTTGGTTGGTTATTCTTTGTCTAAAAAATAATCTCTCCATTGCTGTGGTGTTTGATCGGTCCAATGCTTAAAAGCTCTTTGAAAAGCACTTTGTTCCGAGTAACAAAGCAAAAGAGCTATCTCTTGTAAACTTAAATGCGGGTCTTTGAGATACTCGGTTGCGAGCATAAAGCGCACTTGCTGAACGCGTTCCTGAAAGGTGGTGTTTTGTTGTTGTAAGTGTCTTTGGAGCTGCCGCACCGACAGGCCTAATTGAGCAGCAATATATTCAATTTGATATTGATTTTTTTGTAGTCCAGTCAAAATTGAATGCTGTAAGCGCTGATCAAGTTGGGTCGAATTTGGTAATTGCTCTAACAGCGCTTGTGCTTGCTGAACCAATAGCTGCTGTAGGGTGTGGTCGGCGCTGCTAAGCGGCTTATGAATTTCCGTAATTGGAATGAGCAACTCTGTACGCGGCTGGCTAAAACGAACGGGACATTGGAAGTATTGTTCATAAACCCTGATATTTTTAGGGGCAGCATTTAAGAAATGTACTTCATGTAAATACACATCCTCATGAGACATAAAAAGACGTAAGAATTGAATCACCAGTGCAATCGCGATTTCATCAGTAAGCTGAGTAGGGTGTAACTCAGTCGCTTCCCAGCGGATAGAACCATATCTTCCTTGTAGCTCAACGACTAAAGGGCTGCCATCATAAATCAGACGGTGAAAATCATGATAGCGAATTAAGGCTTCACCTAAGTTATCGCAAGAGAGAGCAAGGTAGGCAATAATCCCTAGATGTTTGGGTTGTACATATTTGGCAATTTCTAGACCTAATCCCGGCTTCGGGTCCAGTTTATAAATCACTTCTAGTAGGTCACGCCAAACCACATAGTCAAAGCGTTCTAGATTTTGAATTTGTTCTAATTGATCAGGAACAGCTAACTGATTGGCTTCACAGTAAGCCTTTAAAAGATGCCCCAATCCTCCATACACTGAGCCTGTATAATTCTTTAGTTGTGGCATCCCTAACCACCTCTTTCTTGTCGTGATTTGTCAATGAAACCATAAATTCTGGTCAATACCTAGCATAACGAATTTTATATGCTGAATAAAAAGAAAAAGGAGTTAGGTGATGTTAAAAGGGTTCATTGCAGGAATTGCGGTTGCAAATGCATTTGAATGGGTGGCGCATAAATATATATTGCATGGTGTACACCGTGCCGGAAAACCGCGCTATAGCCCCGTACCAAAAAGCATGGAGTCTCATTGGGCACATCATCGTGAAGTCCGTAAACAGCAATTTCATGATGATTGCTATGTTGAGGGCGTTGGAAACTGGCGAACTAAAAATGAGTTAATTTCGCTTGCTGTGGTGGCAACTGTTTCAAGCGCAATTTTTTACCCGTTTTCAAAAGGTATGGCTCTCGCAGCTTGGTATAGTGCAGGAAATTATTATTATATTCATCGCCGTGCGCATTTAGAGCCTGACTGGGCAAAGCGTAAAATTCCATGGCATTACGATCACCACATGAACTCTAATCAAGATGCCAATTGGTGTGTGACTAAACCTTGGTTTGATTATGTAATGGGAACGCGGGTTGTTTCTTCGGCAGATTTAAAAGAACGAAACCCTTTGGGCATTCGGTTACCTACTACGCTTGCTAGACCGCTGTCTCAAGCAGTAGAGAAAATCTTTCCTGCAAAATGGGTCGAGAAAAAAGAAAAACCTCAACTCGTTAGCGACATAAATTCGGTCGATGGTGCTGCATAAAAAAATAAAGGGGCATATCGCCCCTTTAAATATAAATAAGCTTACAAACGCATTTCGATGCCTTGTTCAGCTAAATATTGTTTAGCTTCTGGAATGGTATATTGGCCAAAGTGGAAAATACTTGCTGCCAATACTGCATCTGCACCACCTTGTAAAATTCCGTCTGCAAGATGCTGTAAATTACCTACACCGCCTGAAGCAATGGTTGGAATGGTAACGCGGTCATTAATAGCACGCATTAAAGCAATGTCGTAACCTGCTTTCGTACCATCGGCATCCATACTGGTAATCAGTAACTCGCCCGCACCGTAGTCAGCCATTTGTACTGCCCACTCAATCGCATCAATGCCCGTTGGTTTACGGCCACCGTGAGTAAAGATTTCCCATTTGTTGTCACCAGTTTTTTTGGCATCAATCGCAACGACAATACATTGCGCGCCAAAATGTTGAGAAGCTTCTTGAACAAATTCTGGGTTAAATACGGCAGCTGAGTTAATACTCACTTTGTCTGCCCCTGCATTTAATAATGCACGAATATCTTCAACCTTACGTACCCCACCACCAACAGTTAATGGCACAAATACAGTCTCGGCCATACGCTCAACAGTACGGTAAGTGGTATCGCGTCCATGATGTGTAGCGGTAATGTCTAAGAAAGTAATTTCGTCTGCACCTTGTTCGTTATAGCGACGTGCCACTTCAACAGGGTCGCCAGCATCACGAATATCGAGGAATTGAACGCCTTTAACTACGCGTCCGTTATCAACGTCTAGGCAAGGAATAATACGTTTAGCAAGCATAGCTTTTTCCAAAAATAATCGCCGTTGGTGAAAGTTCCTACACAGGCGCTACACCTTCATGGAGGGAAGAGGTATTCTATCAAACTTCACAGATGTTTTTTGCAGGTTTTCCATGTCGGTTTATACCCCGTTGAGTTTAGATGAAGTTCGCACCTTTGCTGCACCTTATGGATTAGAGGTGTTGGAGCTGAACCCAATTCAGGGAGGTATTCAAAACACCAATTATTTTTTGGTTGATGTAAACCGCAAACAATATGTATTGACTGTATTTGAAGAGTTAGATGCACAAGGGGCAGGCGAACTCATTCCTGTACTTGAACAATTAGGGACTCATGATGTACCCGTTGCGGTGCCGTTAAAACATAGCGGACAAGCGGTTCATGTGATTGCAGACAAGCCCGCACAAATTGCACCATGTTTAATGGGCCACCATCCCATGCAAACCACAGTAGCGCAAGTTGCCGCAATTGCAGACGCACAGGCGAAGCTGCATGTGGCTTTACAAGATTTTCCACTTGAACGTGAATATCGACGTGATCATCAATATTGGACAGGTGTTGCAGATCAGCTTAAACCCAATATGACTCAAGAAGACCAAACGTTACTTGAGCAGGTCTATCAAGCTTTTAATGCGAAAACAGCGCAGTATTCAAACCGACCAACTGGTTTTATTCACTCAGATTTGTTCCGTGACAATACGTTGTTTGAAGGTGAGCAATTACAAGGTATTCTAGATTTTTACGAGTTAAATCAAGACGAATTACTGTTTGATATTGCGATTACCATCAATGATTTTTGTACCGAATATCCAGCAGCATATTTAAACTCAGACAAAGTGGCGGCTTACTTAGCGGCATACCAAAAAGTTCGCGTGCTTACTTCAGATGAACTTGAGTGTTTAGATGTATTCTTAGCAATGGCAGCATGTCGTTTTTGGTCAATGCGTTTGCAAGTTGCTCAAAAAAATAAAGAAGAAGGACGTACCGGCGATGACATTTTGCAAAAAGACCCGCAGGAAATGCGAGCAATGATGCAAGACCGTTTAAGTCATGTAAAAGCATAAAAGGGAATAAAGATGCGAGATCAGGGGCGATTAGTCGAATGGTTCGACGAAAAAGGTTATGGCTTTATTCAGCCAGATGATGCTGAAAAAGAGCGAGTCTTTTTGCATATTAAAGATTTTGCACGCCCCGGTCCTCGGCCAATTATTGGCTGTGCACTGGAATATCTGATTATTCTCGATGAGCAAGGTCGCTTTCGTGCTCAGCAGGTCACTTATTTAAAAGCATCTCAAACTCGTAAAACATCAAAACCAGTAAAAACACAATCTTCTTTTCAAGCCAGTCCATGGTCTGCAATGCAAATGGGGATCGTGTTTTATTTCGTTTTAATGGGAATTATGAGTTTTATCCATATTTTACCAGCCTATACCTTATTGTTTATTTTAATGATGAATGTGCTGAGTTACTGGCTTTATTCACAAGATAAAGAAGCAGCACAATTGGGTAATCGCCGTGTGCCTGAGCAAACATTGCACATTGTCAGCTTTTTAGGAGGCTGGCCTGCTGCATGGTGGGCACAACAAAAACTGAGACATAAAACACAAAAACAACCATTCCGTAAGATTTATTTTTGTACCATATTCCTTCATTTACTTTTGATTTTGTGGCTAATTTCTCCCTTAAATGTGTTACGGGGCTCATAAAAGTAAATCGTTTTATTAAACTTGAGAGGTATAAAAATGAATAGTTCTATCGACCAAGATTCAAATCGTACTTTAACACTTATTTTATATGTACTTTATATTGTTGCCATTTTTACAGGCGGCTTACTTGCGGTTATTGCTTTAATTATTAACTACGTAAAACGTTCCGATGTGCAAGGTTCAATTTTTGCGAGCCACTTTACATGGCAAATCAGAACATTCTGGTGGTATCTCGCTTGGAATATTATTGCCTTTTTGCCGTTTATTTTCTTGTTCTTTACAGGTGAAAATACTGACCTGTTTGCAGGTGTTGCAATCTCATCGACTGTATTTTGTGTGGGTGTAATTGGTGCTGCGTGGATCTGGATTGTATATCGTGCAATTCGTGGATTGATTGCATTAAACGATAACCGCCCGATGTATCAGCCTTAATAAATAAAAAAGAGAGCTTTAAGCTCTCTTTTTTATTCTCGAATTCTTTTAGTTTTTTTAATTGGCAACTTAAGTTTTAACTCACTCACTAAAACACCTAATACCACTAAAGCACCCCCCAAAAGAGCAATAACTGGTAAACGCTCACCCGCAATTCGACCAATAATTCCTGCCCAAACAGGTTCTCCTGCATAGATAATTGCAGCACGGGAAGGATCAACCATACGTTGAGCCCAGTTCATCACAAATTGAATAAGTGCACTGGCTAAACCTAATGCAACAGCAAGGAGTGCAAGTGGCCATGAAAATGCAGGAATTGCATGTTCACCCACCATAGGCATAATGGCAAAAGAAACCAGAGAGGCTACGCCGAGTTGAATGACGGTGACGCGACGTAAATTTACTTTTCCAGCAAAGTAACTAATAAAAATAATTTCTAAAGCAATCGCAAGTGATCCGAGTACTGTTACGAGCTGTCCAAAATTTAAAGAGATTTGTTCAAAACCATTACCTGTCAATAAAATAAGCCCAGCAAAAGCAAGGACTGCTCCTACCCAAGTCATGATGTGTGGAACTTTTCTAAAGATGAGCCACATTAAAATAGGTACAAGCGGAACATAAAGCGCTGTTAAAAAAGCTGACTCGCTACTTGGAATGGTTTGAAGACCAATCGTCTGTGTGCCATAACCTGCTGCAATTACAAGACCAATCGTGCTGCCAGCACCTAAATCTTTTAAAGTAACGCCTTTCATACTCTTGAAAGAAATAAGCAGCAAGGTAAGCGCCGCGACAGCAAAGCGGCAGCCCACAAAAAACATAGGCGATGAAAAATTCAGTGCATATTGCACAGTAAGGAATGTTCCACCCCAAATGATCGTAATCAAAACGAGTGCTAACTGTGGGGCTTTGCTTGAACTCAAAGAAATTGGTGACATACTCAAATTAGATAGAATTGTGCAATATACTGCACATATTGCGCTATTCTTCTATTTTGTGCAATATATTGCTCATATTTTATTTGCTGCGTTAATTTATGAGCCAGTCCAGTACCGTTTTACAGCATGTCGGCACAAATATCCGTTCCTTAAGAGACGAACGAGATTTAAGCCAACAGGACTTGGCCGATCAGGCTGGAGTCAGCAGACGGACAATCGCAGCTTTGGAAACAGGGCAGGTCAACATTAGCTTAGCTAAACTCGATGCGATTGCGGCAGTGTTGGGCGTCGATTTTAGAACGATTGTGAGTGCACCTGAGCACAAAGAACAAGCTTTGGTCAATGCACTGGCTTGGCAAGGTGAAAAAGATGAAAGCAGAGCGACTTTTTTGGCTTCAGTTCCATCGCGTTCGCAAGTTGAGCTTTGGACATGGTCGTTAGCAGTAGGGGAGTCTTATGTTGCCGAAGCAGACCCAGAAGGATGGCAAGAGCTTATTTATGTATTAGAAGGTGAGTTGACCATACAATTTGCAGATAGCTCAAAAACTATCGTTGCTGGTTCTTCATTTATATATGCTAGTTCAGTGACTTATACCTATATCAATAGTGGTAACCAAGTACTTAAGTTTATTCGTAATGTGGTGTATTGATTTTAAAGTCTTTATAAAATCACATGAGTTATTAAATTTTATATAAAGAATTTCTCTTATTTAAAAATTTGTAAGCTTAATTCTAAACAAAAAAATAAGAAGAACAATAAATAAGGCAAGTTATAATATTTCTTGTGTAATGAAATTATTTTTAACTCGTTTTAATAGAAAAAAGATACAGAAATGAAATTTTTATTAAGTTCGCAAGATATTCAGAACTATAAATTTATATGGCAGGTTTCTAAAGAAAATTATAAGAAACAGAAGAGTAGTATGTTTCTCATGTTTTTATTAGTGATGTTTTCAGCATTCTTTACAACATTGTTGCCATACCTGCTGAAAATTATTATCGACTATTCTGCACACGAATATAACTTTTTCCTCAATATTCAATTCCCATTTAATTTTTTATATCTACTCGTACTTGCCTACGCGACTGCATGGTTGGTGAATGAGTTATGCCATTGGACGCAAAATATTTTTAGTGCTTATTTGATGGTTGATTTCAAAGGAGCATTAATTTTTGCAGGCTTAAAAAATTATTTAAATCTTAAAAAAGATGAACAAGATCAAATTGAAGCTGGAACAGTAATCAGTGATCTCGCAAGAGGGAGTTCTGCTTTTGGTGAGATTAATTTAACGTTACTTCTTCATTTGGGGCCAATTATTTTTCAATTGGCGATGATTTTTGCAGTTCTATTTACGACCATTAGCCTAGTCTTTAGTATTAGCTTTTTATTAATAGCTATCATTATTTTCCTAGTTTCTTTTCATATAAATAAAACAAGTAGTTCACTATTCGATGCGATGTACCAAAAAGATAATCAGGTGAATAGTCATTTGATACATCAGATATCCAACTCCTATGAAATTAAAGTGAAAAATGCAGTACCGTTTCAGTTATCAAAATTTAATGAAACGCTCAATTTATCCATTACAACAGCTAAAGATAGGAATAAGAAAATAGGACTATTGATGATTTCTCAATTGTTCATGATTTTTTTATTCTTACTTATTTTTATGTTATTTACCGTATTTCTTTCAACTGAAAAGCAATTAACTCCGGGTGCTTTCGTATTGATAAGTACTTATATTATTCAACTCACTAATCCATTTTTGGCTGTTTCTCAAAGCTTGATGCGCTTAAATGGAAACTTTGTGGCCTTAGCAAAATACCGACAGTATTTTAATCTTAAGAAAGAACAATATACGTCTTCTGCTATTCAATATTCTGAAGTCCTCTTCCAATTTATAAACGCTAAATTTTTATTGGGAAAAAGAGCAGTAAATCATTTTGATTTAACAATCTTAGCCAATAAAACATATGTCGTGATTGGCCCAACAGGTCTAGGTAAGACCTCTCTGATGAATTATTTAATGGGGGTATATCAGATTCAATCAGGACAGCTTTTTTATAAAAATATCGATATTAGCCATAATTTTTCCAAGCCTATTTTTGATGAGGTCATTTATGTTGCACAGCAGCCAGTTATTTTTCCTTATTCTTTAAGAGAGAATTTGGTCTATAACTCTCAGCATATATATGAAGATTCTTACTTACTTCAGATGCTTGAGCAGTTTAATTTATTGCATATTTTGAAAAAACATCAATTAACGCTCGATGATGATCTAACTGAAATTTATAAGAATTTTTCAGGAGGAGAAAAGCAAAGAATTTGTATTCTTCGAGGTCTTTTGGCTCGTCCTCAACTCATAATCTTAGATGAACCGACTGCAGCTTTAGATGTAAGTACTGCAAAAAATATACTTAAATATATTCAGCAGGTAGTTCCATCCGTGATTATGATTACGCATTCACCTTATGCAATGGAGATTGCAGATGAGGTGATTGATTTAGAAAAGTTATTAAATTAAATATTGTAAAAAAAAAGAGCCTAAACAGGCTCTTTTTTTACACCTTAAAAATTAAAGACGGTTTTCATCTAACAGAAGCTGAGCTTCACGAAGGTTTAAAGTACCTTCATAAATTGCACGACCTGTGATTGCACCTAAAATGCCCGGTTTGCCTTTTAAGTTACGAACGTCATCAAGGTTAGTTACGCCACCTGAAGCAATCACTGGTAAACCTGAGTATTGAGCCAAGTTTACAGTCTGCTCAACGTTTACCCCTTGCATCATACCGTCACGCGCAATATCTGTATAAACAATGCTAGACACGCCTGCATCTGCAAAACGTTTTGCTAAATCAGTTGCTTTAACGTCAGTAACGTTTGCCCAGCCGTCAGTTGCAACCATACCATTCATGGCATCAATACCAACAATGATGTGGCCAGCAAAGCGCTTACAAGCTTCTTCTACAAATTCAGGCTCTTGAACTGCTTTAGTACCAATAATGACAAAAGTCACGCCAGCTTCTAAGTAGTGTTCGATAGTTTCTAATGAGCGAATACCACCACCAATTTGAATTGGTAGTTCTGGCTGAGCTTTAGCAATTGCTTCAACAACAGGCTTATGAATTGGGGTACCTGCGAAAGCGCCATTCAAATCAACCAAATGCAAACGACGTGCGCCTTCATTTACCCAATGCTGGGCAGTTGCAACTGGATCGTCAGAGAAGACGGTATCGTCTTCCATACGCCCTTGTTTTAAACGCACACATTTACCATCTTTCAGGTCAATTGCTGGAATGATTAGCATGCTTCCGCTCCTTGCTTCATCATGATTATGAAATTGTGCACATCTTAGCAAAGTATTGATCAATCGCTAAGCCTTAGAAAAGACTTTTATAACTTTACGTTTGAAGTGCGGTTTGAATCGTTTGTGAAATGTGAGCCGGTAATAGTTCTTGCTTTCTGAGCTCTTCAAATACCAATAATGCAGCATACGCATCGGCGGCAGCGTAGCTTATTTGTTGTGATGTAAGTGGCTTTCGTGCCCAATTTGAAGTTCCAACTTTTTTCGACTTTGCAAGATACTGCCCAAATAGTAGAGCAATCGCTTTTTGCACTCCCATTTGCTGTGTAAAACCAAAGGGACTAAAGCCTTTAGCAAGGTCGACACAACTTTCCAGCTCAATGCCTTTTTTATGAAAAATGTGTTTGTCATTTTTAAGGCCAAAGCCAACTTTAATTTGCTGAGAGTTAGACAAAATGGGCTGTAAAAATTTTAAAGTTGATGAATTTACATGAAATAAATAGGCTTTTTTTGCTGTGGCAAGCTGAATCAAATGTGGACCTGTTGACACTTCACCCACTCGAAAAGTCGGTTTAGATTCAGAATCAAATCCCAAAACTACAGCGTTTTTTAATTCTTCTTCAATAGTTTTGCATTGATCAATATTTTCAATCACGACAATATTTTGATAGTTGAGATTTTCAAAAGGAGGGAGCTGCTGAATAGAGGCTTTATCAAGGAGGGGAGAGGCTTCGGACATATTTAACAGCGTACAAAAGAATTGAGCTATTAGCTTTATATATGAATAAAGCCTAGAGAACTAGGCTTTATGACAGTCTTTAAAAATTATTGAGACTGAGACGGTGTACCAATGACAACGCTTTCGCTTTTTTCAACATAACCTTCATAGGTCGGAGCCATGATTGTGGCCACAATAGCAAAAACAAAAGCAAGCGGAATCAGAATAATATAAATCCAGCCTAAAACTCGTTCCCAACCAGGGGTAGGGCGCTGCGGGCCGTAATCATTATTGCCATCTGTACCTTTTGCCGCAAAGAGATAAATCATGAAAATGAGGTTTACGACAGGGATAAGCATTAGCAATGATAGCCATCCTGTATTATTGCGGTCATGTAAGCGACGAATTGTAAATACAAAGCTTACATAGAGACAGACAATATAAAGAATGGCGATAACAATCATGCCTGCTGTAGAAAGGCCTGTTAGATCTTGACTAGAGGTAAATCCAAAAGTGAATGCGATGGCAACAACAATGATGCCGATGACGATTGAAAATAAGAATGTCCAAGCAGCATAAGAGAGTCGTCCAAAACGACCATTAGCTTTAAAGGGGGAATCTTGTTGAAGTGGCTGATTTTCGAAAGGTGAATTCATTTTGTTTTCCTGATCATTTGGTTTTATTTAATAGTATAAATATTCAATATTTTGTTGAATAAAACATCATTCTATAAATGATTAGTTATTATTGTAAATAAAAAAAGATCAGGCCATCTAGACCTGATCTTTTTCAGTTTTAAATCAGATTAAATATTCCATTCCACAAAGTTTTTAAGTAACTGCAAACCAGCAGTATGACTTTTCTCTGGGTGGAATTGAGTCGCAAATAAATTATCTTTATGAATCGCTGTGCAGAAGTTCACACCATACTCACAAGTCGCAGCCACAACGCTTTCATCTTTTGGTTCGACATAGTAACTATGTACAAAGTAGAAGCGAGCATCTTGTTCGATGTTGTTCCACATTGGATGGCTTGGGTCCATTTGGTGAACTTGGTTCCAGCCCATGTGTGGTACTTTTAAACCTTCCATTTGAGGGAAGTGCTTTACTACACCATCAAAAATACCGAGTGCGTCTACACCGCCATTTTCTTCAGAACTTTGTAGTAATGCCTGCATGCCTACGCAAATCGCAAGAACTGGCTTATTAAAAGCAGCTTTACGTACGACTTCATCAATACCTGCTTCACGCATGCCTTGCATACAGTCACGCATTGCACCAACGCCCGGAAAAACAATTTTATCGGCTTGTGCAATTAATTTTGGATCATTGGTCACATCGACTGTAGCGCCCACATGCTCAAGTGCTTTAGCTGCTGAGTGTAGATTGCCCATGCCATAATCAAGTAACGCGATACGTGTCATTAGAGGCTACCTTTTGTCGATGCAATCGTGTTTTCTGCACGTGGATCAACTTCACATGCCATACGTAAAGCACGAGCTAGCGCTTTGAACACACTTTCAATTTGATGGTGGCTATTTTTACCTTTCAAATTATCGATGTGTAGGGTCATAAGCGCATGGTTTACGAAACCTTGGAAGAACTCAGAAAATAAATCGACATCAAATGTACCGATGCGCGCACGGGTAAATGGAATATCCATGAATAAACCCGGACGACCAGATAAATCTACAACAACGCGAGATAAAGCTTCGTCTAATGGTGCATAAAAATGACCATAGCGTTTTAAACCTTTTTTATCGCCTAAAGCTTGTGCAAAAGCTTGTCCAAGCGTGATTCCACAGTCTTCTACAGTGTGGTGATCATCAATCTCGAGGTCTCCGTCACAATGAATATCGATATCAAATAAGCCATGTCGCTTGATTTGATCAATCATATGGTCTAAAAATGGAACTCCAGTGTTTAGTGTGCCTTGACCAGTACCGTCGAGATTTAATCGAACTCGAATTTTGGTTTCATTGGTATTTCTAACCACTTCACTGATACGTTGCGTCATGGACACGTTCCTCAAAAAACGTCAAAAATGATTGGATGTTAACGACAATTTCGCTGTGACGAATTCGTGACAGCATCATAGTTTGCTCAGGAGGGTTAATCAATGCCTATTACCGTACATGCTTATAGTTCTCTAGATAATTCAGAGATCCGCGATCAGCTTGAGCGTTTGTATGATACAAGTCCGGAGTTTGGTGACGGGCACGATGCGATTGAACAACTTGAACAAGATTTACAACAGTATACCACGCTATACACTGCTGAATTTAACACCAAAATTATAGGTGCAATCTGGTCTTCAGGACAAGGTGAAAGCAAGGTCCTTGAATATATTGTTGTTCACCCTGCTAACCGTGGTCGTGGGGTAGCTGAGCGCTTGGTTGAAGAAGCTTGTCGTATAGAAGGGTCAAAAGGCGTTAAAATTTTTGAGCCGGGCTGCGGCGCAATTCATCGTTGTTTGGCTCATATTGGTAAATTACATCATTAACAGCCTAGTCCGTATGTGATGGTGATTTAAAAATAATCACTTGTTACAAAAAATACGGAAGTTGCTTGACGTGGTCATATAAACATTGTTTAATACGCCCACTTCGGCGTGATAGCTCAGTAGGTAGAGCAACGGATTGAAAATCCGTGTGTCCCCAGTTCGATCCTGGGTCTCGCCACCATTATTTGTGTTTTCAATCCCTGATCCCATCAGGGATTTTTTTTAAGTATAAAAAATACTCAGTTAAATCAAAAACTCAGGATAATTGTTGACTATTGTTCTGAGATGCGGCTTAATACAGGCCAACGGCGTGATAGCTCAGTAGGTAGAGCAACGGATTGAAAATCCGTGTGTCCCCAGTTCGATCCTGGGTCTCGCCACCATATTCGAAAAAGCCTCATACATAACGTATGAGGCTTTTTTCATGCTTGTGATTTTATCTAAAGCATTATTTGTTTAGTTGTGGGTAAAATGAGATTTATCCACAAGCACACTTACTTATCCCCAAACTCAGTTTGTTTTCTGTGTTATGCCAAAATGATAATAAATAAGGCTCTAATCATGTGAACTATCGTTAATTAGACGTTTTCCTAAGCATACCGCTTCTACTTCGTCATAGCCGAGTTGTTCATAAAAATTCAGTACATTCAAATTATCTTTACGTACCAATAATTGAAGTTTTGGGCAGCCTCGAGCGATGAGTCGCTTTTCAAGCTGCTGAACAAGGGCTGTAGCTATGCCTAAGCGTTGTTGGTGGGGGTGAACAGCCAAATAGTTAATCCAGCCTCTATGGCCGTCATAGCCGCCCATAAGCGTACCAATCAGTTGCTCATCTTTAATCGCAACTAGAAATAAATCATCTTGTTGTGAGACTTTTCTAAAAATATCGGTTTCAGGATTATTCCAAGGTCGAGTCAGGCCGCAGCTTTCCCATAAAATGACGACATCTTCCAGATCCGCATTTGTAAATTGACGAATGATAAACATATGGATTTCTACTTTTTGTTTTGATGTGCTCAAAAGATAAAATAAAAATTCGGGCTTGAGCAGTGTTTATTAATAATTTACACAAATAAAAAAGCACCCCCTTAGGAGTGCTTTAATTCAATTAGTCTTTTAAGCTGATTTTGCAACTGGTGCTGCTTGAAGCATTTGACCTGTTTCTTCGAAGTTTGCATGCCAAGACAACGCCTCACGAAGTAAATGAGGAGTGTGTCCACCTTTAGCACATGCACGATCAAAGTAATCATTTAATGCATCACGATAAAGTGGGTGTACACAATTATCGATAACAGCGCGAGCGCGTTCACGAGGCGCTAAACCGCGTAAGTCTGCTAAACCTTGTTCTGTCACTAAAATATCAACATCATGTTCACTGTGGTCAACATGGCTCACCATTGGCACGATAGAAGAGATATCGCCGCCTTTAGCAATTGATTTGGTCACAAAGATTGCCAAGTGAGCATTACGAGCGAAGTCACCAGAACCGCCAATACCGTTCATCATTTTAGTACCACATACGTGAGTCGAGTTCACGTTGCCGTAAATATCGAACTCAAGCGCAGTGTTAATGCCGATAATACCTAAACGGCGAACCAATTCAGGGTGGTTAGAAATTTCTTGTGGACGAAGTACTAATTTGTCTTTGTAAGCTTCGATATTGCCAAAAACTTTCTCGCCACATTTTGCAGAAAGCGTAATTGAGCTACCAGAAGCAAATTTCATTTTGCCTGCATCAATGAGTTCAAAAGTACAGTCTTGTAATACTTCTGAGTACATGATGAGGTCTTCAAAATCAGAATCTTTTAAACCTGTTAATACAGCGTTGGCAATAGAACCAATCCCTGCTTGTAATGGACCAAGGCTCTTTGGTAGGCGACCTGCAGCAACTTCTTTATTAAAGAAAGCAATAAGATGGTTTGCAATGCCTTGAGTCTCATCATCTGGAGGAGTTACTGTTGATGGTGAGTCATGTGTGTCGTTAAATACAATACCTACAATTTTTGCAGGATCGATTTGGATTGCCGATGTACCAATACGCTCATCCACTTTTGTTAATGGAATTGGAGTACGTGTTGGACGATAAGTTGGGATATAGATATCGTGCAAACCTTCAAAGCTTTCGCTTAAAGATGTGTTGATTTCAACAATAACTTTCTCGGCAAAAATAGCAAAACTTGCAGAGTTACCGACAGAAGTCGTTGGAATAATGCCGCCATCTTCAGTAATTGCAATTGCTTCAATTACCGCAACATCAGGACGTTTAAGCTGTTGGTTACGCATTTGTTCAACAGTTTCAGACAAATGTTGATCAATAAACATAACTTCGCCATTGTTAATGGCACGACGTAAAGTGTTGTCTACTTGGAATGGCATACGACGAGATAAAACACCTGCTTCCGTGAGTTGTTTGTCTAAGTCATTACCTAAGCTTGCACCCGTAATTAACGTGATTTTTAACGGATTTTTCTTTGCAAGTTCTACAAGTGCTTGTGGAACAGCTTTAGCTTCACCAGCACGAGTAAAACCACTCATACCTACAGTCATTCCATCTTCGATGAATTGCGCAGCTTGTTCAGCACTGATGACCTTGTCATGAAGAGAAGCTAGGCGAATACGACTTAAAGACATTGGACATCCTCAGAATTGTCAAAACATACGGGATTTTAGCTATGAAAAATTGAAAAGTGCATAGGTGTTAGGCTAAGGTCTAATTTTGTAAATAAATGGTGGTATAAATTATATTTATGGTTTTTATTTAATTGATTTTTATCGCTTTTATTTATCTTTAAAATGAGGCTTTTAACAACCAACTGGTTAAATTAAAAGCGCTCACTCAAAGTTTGTTTTATTTTTTCTAATGGATTGATCGAGCTATTTTCTTCAGGGACTGATTTTGGGATCGGTAAAGAAATAATAACTTCTAAACCGCCTTGTTCACGGTTGTGAATTTGAATTTCACCATGATGAATATCGACAATACGTTTGACAATAGCCAATCCAAGTCCACTCCCTTGGATCGTTCTTGCGGCGTCTCCGCGGACAAAGGGTTGCATTAATTCTTCAATTTGATCTGGTGGAATACCTTCACCATGATCAGCAACAGTAATTAAAATATTTTCATTTTCAACTTTTGCACTGAGATCTATAGGTTCAGCACCATAGCGTTTTGCATTATTAATCAGGTTCGCAATAAGCCGTTTTAAAGAAAGGCTACGTGCCGGAATAATGGGCACATCCTGCATCTCAAATTGAATATCAAGTGGCTTAAATTGCACAACAAGTTCTTGCAAAAGCATATTGATATTGGTGTCTTTCAATTCTTCATCTGAACCATCCCGCATATACGAAATGAACTGATTAAGAATTGCGTCCATATCATCTACATCATAGACCAGACCTTCACGTAAGAACTCGTCAGGTAGCATTTCTGCTGTTAAACGAATGCGTGTTAGAGGAGTTCGCAAATCATGGGAGATACCGGCCAACATAATACGTCGTTCACGCTCGGTTTGATCGAGTGTATAGACCATGCGGTTAAAGGCTTGGTTCACCTGTCGAATTTCTAATGGACCATGATTGGTATCTAGGTAAGGCGCTGTCCCTGACTTACTATATTCATTGGCAGCATTTTGCAAACGACGCAAAGGGCGGTTCATTTGTCTGACTAGAATCAAAATAATGATAGCTGATAGTAGAGGAACACCAACGACCCAACCAATTAAAAGTTCAGGACTGTAGTTTGCATAGGTTTTTAAAGGTTCACGAACCCAGTTCCCATGCATTTCAGGTGTTTGAATCCAAATACGTGGGCTAGGCTTAAACTGGAAGTAAACCGTAACATCCTTAGCCCCAATCTCATTTGCCAGTTTTTGTTCGATTTGATTAGTAAAAAACTCAGCAATTACTTTATCGCGGACACTTGGATATTCTTTGGGATTGGTAATGTATTCAATTCCAACCCGATTACGTAACCACTCATCAACATCGACTTCATTTTCGCGATGAAAAATTCGTATATCCGGATTGTTGACGAGCTCGAGTTCAACTGCAAGATAACGCGCGTGTTGTTGAATTTCAGGTAAGTAAAGAGTGCGCCAAAAGAACCATAACGACATAAATAAGCTAAAAAACACCACCAGCAGTACCAGAATAGTGGTACGCATGGCAGCAGAGCGTGGCTTAATTTTGTCGAGAAAACGTTCCCACCGAGTTCGTTTCCGTTCTGAGTAGGTAGCGTAATCAGTAAAGTTTTGTGGCGCGATTGGATCTAAACTCACTCTATCTTATCTCAAACTTATTCCGCACCATCTGGAACAAATACATAACCCACGCCCCATACCGTTTGGATATAACGTGCACGAGCAGGATTATCTTCAATTAAACGACGTAGGCGAGAGACTTGAACGTCAATTGAACGTTCCATTGCACCCCATTCACGTCCACGAGCTAAATTCATGAGTTTGTCGCGCGTTAATGGTTCACGTGGGTGTTGTACCAATGCTTTTAATACTGCAAATTCACCAGTCGTTAAGGTAACGATTTGTCCTTCGCGTGTTAGTGTGCGGGTAGACAAGTCTAGAGACCATGGACCAAAGCTCACAACTTCAACTTGTTGGCTTGGAGCACCAGGAACTTCACGAACTTGGCGGCGCAATACAGCACGGATACGGGCTAAAAGTTCATTTGGATTAAATGGCTTTGGCAAATAATCGTCTGCACCAGCTTCAAGACCTGCAATACGGTCTGAATCGCTACCGCGCGCTGTGAGCATGATGATTGGTGTATCAATATTTGATTGGCGTAAGCGGCGGCAAATACTCAAACCATCTTCAACTGGCAACATAAAGTCGAGTACGATAAGTGAAAATAACTCACGTTGTAATAGACGGTCCATTTGCGAAGCATCGTGGGCAGTTTTTACAACAAAGCCTTTATCTTCCAAAAAACGTTGCAAGAGGGTACGTAAACGCACATCGTCATCGACCACTAAAATACGTTCGACACGATCCGTTTCGTTGTGTACGGTTTCAGGATGTTCAGCAGGTACAACTAAACTCATGATGTACTCCCTTTAAAGTCATAATTTATATATTATTGGGTCGGTGAGGCTTATTGCCAACAAGCCCTCAGTATAATGCTGATGTTCTTGTTAAGACTATGTATCAATTTGCTCAAAATTACAATTTTCAAGGTAGTTTGAAACCAAAAAACAACATCTTAAGCTCATAATTTAGCAAAGACTGATCTAAAAAAACAAATAGTTAAATCTTTGATAATTTTTTAATAATTAAATATTAATAACTAATTGTTTCAAATAAGTTATTTTAGATGAGCTGACTTGTTTCTTTTGATTTTTTTAATTGTTGAAATAAGCAGATAGTTGGGTTCTATAAAAAGTTAGACGAATAAAACCTTGTTGAATCTCTATATTTTTATCTTTTGAGGAGTGTACCAATATGTTCATTTTCTCATAAATTATAATAAAATTTTGTCAGATTCATGACATAAGTCCTACGTTTATATTTTATAAAGATTAAAAGACAGAGCTCAGTCTCAACTTTTTCATAGTTGAACTCCTGTTTTTATGTGTTCTAGTAGTCGTAAAAAGTATAAATATTCAGAGTCAATACAAAAAAACGTTTTGAATACGCAAACAAGTGTGGATTTTATGGGCTTGGTCTTTATAATCAGTGCTTTTAAACTTTATCCTTGTGGGATCAAACACGATGACTGACTTAGTTCAGCAGTTGGCAAGTGAGCTTGCCGTACGTCCAAACCAAGTAGAAGCTGCCATCCGCTTAATTGATGAAGGTGCCAGTGTTCCATTTATTGCCCGTTACCGTAAAGAAGTAACACAAGGTTTAGATGATACGCAGTTACGCCAATTAGATACTCGTTTAGCGTATTTACGTGATTTATATGAGCGCCGTGAAAAGGTTATTCAGTCATTGCAAGAACAGAATAAATTGAGTGATGACTTGTTGGCGCGGGTGAATGCAGCCGAAACAAAAAATGCTTTAGAAGAAATTTATGCACCGTATCGCCCTAAGCGTACAAGTAAGTCTTTTAAAGCAAAAGAAGCAGGTTTAGGACCAATTGCTGAAAAAATTATTGCAGAACAAGTTGACCCGACAGAAGCATTGGCTGGTTTTAGTCACGAAGACTATCCAGACGTTGAGAGTCAGTTAGATGCGATTCAGCATATTCTGATTGATGACTGGGCACAAAATATTTCACTTACTACAGAATTAAAAACAACTTTTGCAAAAACTGCGGTTTTAAAAAGTGCAGTTGCATCTGAAGAAAAGAAAGAAGTTGGTAAAAAATTCCGTGATTACTTTGAGTTCTCTGAAGGTCTAAACAAATTACCTTCACATCGTTTATTAGCGATGTTACGTGGTCGTCAAGAAAACGTATTGGGTTTGAAAGTAGATGGTGAAGATGATGCGCCATTGGCACGTATTGAAACTGAATACAACCTTGAGCAAATTCAACCTCAAGCACGTCAGGATTTCTTAAAGCAAACTGCAAAATTATTCTGGTTAGGCAAGATTCGTCCTCAAATCGAACATTCATTGCTAACAGAAAAACGTCTTACTGCTGAAGCAGAAGCAATGCAGGTATTTGCTGAAAATCTTCGTCATTTATTATTGTCAGCGCCAGCAGGCAGCCGTACGACTTTGGGTGTTGACCCCGGTATTCGTACAGGTGTGAAACTAGCAGTGATCAGCGATGCAGGTGATGTACTTGCTCATAGCACGATTTATCCATTTGCACCAAAAGATGATAAAGAAGGTTCAATTGCTGAACTTGCACGTCTATGCCGTGAATATAATGTAGAGCTCATTGCAATTGGTAATGGTACAGCTAGCCGTGAAACAGAAGCTGTTGTTGCTGAAATGATGGCTGCGAATACTGATCTGAATTTAACACGAATCACTGTAAGTGAAGCGGGTGCATCTGTTTACTCTGCAAGTGAACTTGCGTCGGCAGAACTTCCAGAGCTTGACGTTTCAATTCGTGGTGCAGTTTCTATTGCTCGCCGTTTACAAGATCCACTTGCTGAACTTGTTAAGATTGATCCGAAATCAATTGGTGTGGGTCAATATCAACACGATGTGAACCAGACTGGTTTGGCAAAAACCCTTGATGCAGTGGTAGAAGACTGTGTGAATGCTGTAGGTGTTGATGTAAATACCGCTTCACCAGCAATCTTGGCTTATATTGCTGGTTTAAACAAAGCAATTGCTCAACAGATTGTTGAATACCGCAAAGAGCATGGCCGTTTTGACAACCGTCAAGCGTTGAAAAGCGTACCGCGTTTAGGTGAACGTACTTTTGAACAGGCAGCTGGTTTCTTACGTATTCAAAATGGTTCTGAACCTTTAGATGCTTCTTCAGTTCACCCTGAAAGTTATGGTCTTGTTGAGAAAATTGTTGCAGCAAAAGCAACAACTGTTAAAGACATCATCGGGAATACTGAAATCATTCGCCAAGTAAAAGCTGATGAATTTGTTGATGACAAATTTGGTTTACCAACAATTCAAGACGTTTTAGCTGAACTTGAAAAACCAGGTCGTGACCCACGTCCAGAGTTCCGTACTGCTAAATTCCGTGAAGATATTACTGAAGTTGGTCAATTGACAGAAGGTATGCAACTTGAAGGTGTGATCACGAATGTCACAAACTTTGGTGCCTTTGTTGATATTGGTGTGCATCAGGATGGTTTAGTTCATATTTCTGAACTTGCAAATGAGTTTGTATCTGATCCACATAAAGTTGTAAAACCGGGCCAGATTGTACAAGTACGTGTTATGCAGGTTGATGTTGAACGTAACCGCGTGAACTTAAGTATGCGTGCTGAAGGTTCTGCACCTGTAAAAGCTCAGCGTCCACCACGCCGTGAACAAAATACAGAACAACGTTTTGAACGTAAACCGCAAGGTAAACGTCCTCAACCACGTAAAGATCAAGCTGAACGTCCTCAGCGCGCCAAGCAAGAGAAACCTCAAGAACAAAAAATTGGTGGTTTAGGAGCGTTGTTGCTACAAGCAGGGATTAAAGGCTCTAAATAAGCGTCTTTAATTAATAAAAATGCCTCCAATCGGGGGCTTTTTTATTGGCGAATCATTATTTCTAATCGGTATTAAAGAGCGATTAAGGAAAAAATCGCAATCGTAAAGATGAGGTGAATCTTAAGATCAACAAATCGTTGTTAAATACACAATTAAATATACAACGTTATAGCATAACTAAACTTTAATGATATCCAGTTGTTCGACATCATCAACCGAGCCTTGAAGCATTTACTCACTTTCAGGCTGTAATAGTACAACTTTGCTTATTTCTTTTTATTATAAATGGTTGTTTTATGTCGGTTTTAAACCTGAAAAATAGATTTCATTTAAAAGACCTCTTATCTGGAGTCGTCGTATTCCTTGTGGCATTACCGCTGTGCTTGGGTATCGCTTTAGCCTCAGGTGCTCCCATCATCTCAGGTATTATTGCAGGTATTGTAGGCGGTATTATCGTAGGTTTGCTAAGTGGTTCTCACATTAGCGTTGCAGGCCCAGCGGCAGGGCTGACTGCCGTCATTCTTGTACAGTTAGAACAACTAGGCGGCAATTATGCCGCCTTTTTATTATGTATTATTTTTGCTGGTGTCCTGCAAATTCTATTTGGCTTATTCAAGTTAGGTTTTTTTGCCAACTTTATTCCAAATAATGTCATTTTAGGATTACTAGCTGCTATTGGCGTCATCCTGATTGCGACACAATTGCCTTATCTGTTTGGACTTTCTGATTTTTCATTGAAACAGGTTTGGACATCGACTCCAGATGCATTTCTACAGCGTTTTGATGGCGGAGCTGCACTTATTGGTTTGCTCAGTTTGTTCTTAATTTTAGCGTGGGATAGTAGCCCACTCAAAAAACTAGCTTTACCTTCGGCATTGATTGCGGTTGTGCTCGCAGCAGTTTTAAATTTTGTTTTAGTGAGTATTGGCTCTGCATGGGCAGTGCAAATTGATAATCTCATTCAGTTACCGAATATCTTACAAGCACCTGAAGATGTATTAATCTTTCCTGATTTTAGCTATTTAGCTGAGCCTATGATTTACACAGGGGCCATTACTCTGGCTGTCGTGGCATCTTTAGAAACATTATTGAATCTTGAAGCCGCAGACAAAATCGATCCTCAGAAACGCTCTTCTCCTCCTAACCGTGAACTCTGGGCACAAGGTACAGGTAACATCATTTCTGGCTTAATTGGTGGAATGCCTGTGACTTCAGTGATTGTACGTAGTTCGGTGAATGCAAATACAGGTGCGCGTAGTAAATGCTCTACCATTATTCATGGCGTATTGTTGCTGTTAGCAGTTTTGTTCTTCGTGCCATTAATGAACATGATTCCTCTGTCTGCATTGGCTGCGATCTTAATCGTGACAGGCTTTAAGCTGACCCATCCAAAACTCTTTAAGCAGCTTTATCAAAAAGGTTGGAAACAGTTCTTACCTTTTATTATTACTTTGGTTGCAATTTTACTGACAGATCTTTTAATGGGAATTTTAATTGGCCTGTTCACCAGTAGTGCTTTTATTCTCTATGGTAACTTTAATAAAGGTATTCGTGTTTATAGAGAGAAGCGCTTGCATGGCGTAGTGACTCGTATTGAACTCCCATCACAAGTAACTTTTCTTAATCGTTCTGCGCTTATTTCAGCATTGGAACATGTGCATAAACATCAGCAACTCATTATTGATGCGACTCAATGTGATTCGATTGATCCTGATATCTATCAAGTTATTCAAGATTATCAAAGTGAAACGGCTATTAAACGTCAGGTAAATCTTAAACTGGTCGGGTTCAAACAGCACTATCAAGACGTTGATGATGCGGTACTTGATATTGATATTAGTACACATGATTTGCAACAAAAGCTGAGTCCTCAACAGGTCGTCAACTTACTTAAAGAAGGGAACGAACGTTTTGTAAAAAATGAACGTCTACAACGAGATATTTATCGACAAATTCGTGTTACTGCAGATGAAGGGCAGCATCCGATTGCAGCAGTGCTTGGTTGTATGGATTCACGTGCACCCACCGAAATGATTTTTGATGTGGGTATTGGTGATCTGTTTAGCTTACGAATTGCAGGTAATATTGCTGGGCAAAAAGTATTGGGTTCTCTTGAGTTTGCTTGTCAGGCTAAAGGTTCTAAAGTAATTGTTGTTTTAGGACATACCGATTGCGGTGCAGTGACGAGTGCATGTCAATTACGTCTAGAACAAAAGCAGGTGTCTGATGTAAAGGAGATGCCCCACATTCAATATGTGCTTGGGCCATTAATGCATTCGGTTGATAGCGTATATGACATTATGCAGCCCCGTGAATTAGGTAATGCTTTTATTAGCCAAGTAACAGCAATGAATGTTCACTACAACATCCAGTACATTATTAATAACAGCAGTGTGCTCAAAGATATGGTTGAGCGAGGTGACATTGTAGTGGTGGGTGCAATTTACGATGTAAAAACAGGGCATGTTCAATTTCTTGATTGATCATTCATTGTGATAGGTTTTCTCATCTTTAGTTGAAGTAGTTAACATTTTGGAAAAAGCCTCCTGACTTAGGAGGCTTTCTATTTGTCACTTTTATAATTTAAATTTTGAGAAGCAATAAGCTGTTGTTCTCTTAATTCTATTTTGGAAATATTTTCTATACTTGAAGCTGATTTCAGGGCTTCGAGATCAGTTAAAACAGTATTGATAAATTCTTGATAGCTTTTCTCACTTAATATTTCTTTAGCTAAGATAGTACCTTCGGTCTTAACAACATAGTTTAAGCTTATTTTACGTAGCAAATTTACAGAGAAAGGAGGACATAAAAAAACATCCATTGCTAGTTGAAGGACTTTTACCCAAGAGAGTTTTAGTTTTTTTCGTTTATATATCACATAAAAAATATTAATAATATTTAAAAAGTAAATTGTAGTTATGGTGATGGCAAGAATCACATAATTTAACTTTAATAAGATAACTAATGGTAAGAAAAAGATGATAAGTAAAAATAGAAGAATGTTTAAAAATTGAAGAGGTTTAAGAGTTCTGCTGATAGTAGTGATATGAGTTATATCATCATTAAAAATTATTTGTTTATCTGAATAAATAGAATTCCATGAGCATTTGAAAATAAGTTGATAGGGTAAAAATAAATTAAAAAACACTAAATATTTACTAAAAAAGTTTAATTTTTTTGAAAGAAGTTGAGGGTGAAAAGACGTCTTAAAACCCTTCCGAATATTAAACTCATTGTAAAAATAAAGATAAGTCGAGTCATATATATAAAACCCGACTATACCTAAAACAAAAAGAGTTTCTAAAGATAGATACATTTATGATTTATTTCTTTTGAAGATAGAGCTAATCCACCCACCTAGCGCAACAACTCCCACAGCAATAAACTTCCAAGCTGCTGCGAAGAAGGCGGCAATGACAGCCCAAAAACCTTTTTTTGTTGCGACTACTGCTGCACCACCTGCAATTAAGGCAGCTAAGCCATATCCTGCAACTTTATCTCCCTCTCGATATTCAGCGTATTTCTCACCAAAATTGTAATCGAATCCTTTTAAGCTTTCTTTGAATTCATCAATGTTATGAGTGAGATGCTCTTCATCTGATACTAGAGTGACACTAGTTACACCAGTTCGACCTAATATACGTGTTGTGTAGTTAATGGTCTCTGAATTATCTTCAGAACGTACTTTTAGTGCCCACTCTAATCTTTTAGTTTGATTATCATAATGAGGAGGAACGGCCCAACCTACAGTATAAAGTTTTGGTAATCCTAAGCGGGTTCTTTCCTCATTGGATGGAGCGTCTGAGTCTTTAAGTTGTTTTAGTAGTGCATCAGCATCAATTTTCTCATCGTCTTTTACATAGCCAGATGCATCAAAATTAAAGGTTGCCCACCAAGAGTCATCTGGTGCAACCAAAATATTTGTACTGCCATTTGTTAAATTACCGGTAAATTCTAAAAATTTATCAGCATTAGTTGGATCTAAAAATCCCTCATCTTTAATCGTATTTAATGTTGCTACATTTGCGATATTTTCTTTTTTAGGCCCGATATGCCAATCTAATTTTGATAGCGGATTTTCTTCGGCTTGTTGAGTAGAGTTATTGCTAATCGTATTTTTATCTACATTTTCTGAAGCGTATACAGAATATGGTAGATAAGAAACCCCAATCATCCCGATACTCAGCGAAATAGCATAAACTAGCGGACGTATTTTTCTTGAAGGTAAAGAATTTGACATGAATTTCTCACAATAATTTTAAAGTTTAGTTTTGTAGCAATTTATTTTTTGCATAATTTATTTGCTGATATTAATTTATTTTTATCAAAAATTAAAATAATTATTACATCTAATATATTTAAATTAGGCTAAGAATAAAATTTATTATTCAATTTTTTTAATATGGATAATTATTTTAATAACGCTCTAAATTCTGTTCATAAAAAAGCAGAACCATTCGGGTTCTGCTTTTTTTATTAGAAATTACCAGTGTTCGCCTGGGAAAATTCGTGCATATGCTTTTTGTGCCCAGTTTAATTTCTCGGTTTTTTCACCTTTTGCGGCATCTGAACTTGGGAATAAGCGGAAACCAATCGACATAAACATATTGTTGATGCCCGGTGCAACCGAATATGTCATTGAAGCTAAGCGACCTAAGTTAGTTGCCATACGTTTCGGACGTTTCACAATTGCATAAGCAATTAAGTCAGCAGCCTGCTCAGGTGAAAGTGTTGGTACATATTTATAAATTTTAGTGGGTGCAATCATTGGGGTACGAACCAATGGCATATAAATTGAAGTAATTGCGATTTTATGCGCATGAACTTCAGCCGATAGACAGCGGCTAAATGCATCAAGCGCTGCTTTAGATGCAACATAAGCAGAAAAGCGAGTCGCATTTGCTAACACGCCAATCGAGCTAATATTAATGATTTGCCCGTCTTTACGTTGAATCATATGCGGCAAAATATTAAGAACTAGGCGTACTGCGCCAAAATAATTTAATTGCATGGTGCGTTCAAAGTCATGAAAACGATCATAAGACTCATGTACGGCACGGCGAATAGAGCGACCTGCGTTATTAATTAAAATATCAATGTGATCAACGGTCGCTAAAATTTCTTTAGACACTTGATCAATCATGTCCATATCGTTGAGATCACACGGGAAAATTGATGCCTTACCGCCACGACTTTCAATATCTGCTTTCACTTCTTCCAAAGTTTCTTGAGTACGAGCAACCAGTAAAACATGGGCACCAGCATCAGCAAGCTTATTTGAAATCGTTAATCCGATTCCACTTGAGGCGCCTGTCACTAAAATGACTTTATCTTGTACCTTTTCCTGGAACAGAGCTTCTAATTTTTTATTCACAGCATTTTACCTAAGTAGGGGCAGGGACTATTTATTCCGGTATGTAATTTTTATTTTTTACAACCGTAGGTTCATCCGAATGAACTCATAAATATTGTCCTTATCTTAATAGATGTTTAAAAATTGTCTAGTCTGTAAATATATGAAATTTAACAATTTATTTAGAGTAAAAACTCTAAAATACGATCTTAATCTATTAATTATTTTAGTTGTATAATAAATGAAAAATAAAAAAAGCCTCTATTTCCAGAGGCTTGTTGAGTAGTTTAAAAGTTATACAGCTGAAAGTGCTATGTCTAAATCGGCAATTAAGTCATCAATATGCTCAATTCCAATTGAAAGACGTACCATATCTTTGCTTACACCAGCAGATTTAAGTTCTTGTTCATTAAGCTGGCGATGAGTCGTCGTTGCAGGATGACACGCCAAACTTTTTGCATCGCCAATATTTACGAGACGAGTAAATAATTGAAGAGCATCGATGAACCGAGTGCCACCTTCGAGACCATCTTGCACACCAAAAGATAAAATTGCAGAAGGTTTACCTTTTACATATTTTTGAGCAAGCTGATGTTGTGGATGATCTTTTAAACCTGCGTAGTTAACCCATTTTACTTTTGGATGAGTCTGTAAATATTCCGCAATTTTCTGAGCATTTTCAGTATGACGCTCGATGCGGAGGTTTAGAGTTTCGAGACCTTGTAAAATCAAGAAAACACTCAGTGGGCTAATTGCCGCGCCTGTATTACGTAATGGCACTACACGAGCTCGTGCAATATAGGCTGCTTCACCTAAAGCTTCGACATAATTAACCCCGTGATAACTTGGATCAGGCGTGTTCAAAACTTTAAAACGTTCTGGATATTTACCCCAAGGAAATTTGCCGCTATCTACAATTGCTCCACCAATGCTATTACCATGCCCACCGATATATTTAGTAAGAGAATGAATGATGATATCGGCACCATATTCAAAAGGTTTTAATAAAGCAGGGGTGGCAACGGTGTTATCGACAATGACGGGTACGCCATATTCATGTGCGATTTTCGAAATTTCTTCTAGATCGATGATATTTCCGAGTGGGTTACCAATTGACTCAACAAAAACAAGTTTAGTTTTATCATCAATTAAATTACGTAAGCTTTCAGGTTTTTGATAATCAAAAAAGCGAACTTCAATGCCTTGTTTTGGTAAGGTATGGGCAAATAGATTATACGTTCCGCCATATAAGGTTGAGACTGAAGCAATATTGTCTCCAGCTTCGGTAATCGTCTGAATTGAGTAGGTAATTGCTGCCATTCCAGAAGCTAAAGCTAAAGCACCAATCCCGCCTTCGAGTGCAGCAAGGCGTTGCTCAAGTACAGCAGTGGTCGGGTTCATAATACGGGTATAAATATTACCCTGAACTTTTAAATCAAAAAGATCGGCACCGTGTTGTGTGTTATCAAATGCATAAGAAGTGGTTTGATAAATAGGGACTGCAACTGCTTTTGTGGTTGCTTCTGGTGAATAGCCAGCATGGATTGCTAAGGTTTCATCTTTATAAGTCATGATTACTTCATCTTCGTGAGTTAAATATTGAGCGAGTCTAGCCTAAAATTCATATTGAAAATTGCAGAAATTCTGGTTTGTTTTCTAATTTTAGGAATAAAGATAGAAAAATATACGCTGAAACGCTGTATAAATCTTATACATAAACATTTTGCAACTTATTGAAAAAGAAAATTGTTTGATAAATCCGTACGATGGAAATCATAACTTCAAGTCAATGAAGTTTTCAGCGTATAATACGCGCGATTATTTATCGCTTATGCGATGTATTGGTTTTTCAATTGAGGAGTCCTGCGTGGCCCAATATATTTATACGATGAACCGAGTGTCTAAAATGGTTCCGCCAAAACGCGAAATCCTAAAAGACATCTCTTTATCATTTTTCCCGGGTGCCAAAATTGGTGTGCTCGGTTTGAACGGTGCAGGTAAATCTACCCTGCTTCGTATTATGGCTGGCGTAGATAAAGATTTCTCTGGTGAAGCTCGTGCACAACCTGGAATTAAAATCGGCTATTTAGAGCAAGAACCACCGCTAGATCCGACAAAAGACGTTCGTGGTAACGTTGAAGATGGCGTGCGTGAAGCTTTAGATGCATTAGAGCGTCTTGATCAGGTTTTTGCAGAATATGCAGACCCAGATGCAGATTTTGATGCACTTGCAAAAGAGCAGGAAAAATTAGAATCAATTATCCATGCTTGGGATGCACACAACCTAAACAACCAGCTTGAAATTGCTGCGGATGCTTTGAATCTTCCAGCTTGGGATGCAGACGTAACATTACTTTCTGGTGGTGAGCGTCGTCGTGTTGCACTGTGCCGTTTATTGCTTTCGAAACCAGATATGTTACTTCTGGACGAACCGACGAACCATTTAGATGCAGAATCTGTAACGTGGTTAGAACGTTTCTTGAAAGATTTCCCGGGCACTATCGTTGCGATTACGCATGACCGTTATTTCTTGGATAACGTGGCTGAGTGGATTCTTGAACTTGACCGTGGTATGGGTATTCCTTATCAAGGAAACTATTCTTCTTGGTTAGAACAAAAGAATGCTCGTTTAGAGCAGGAAAATAAACAAGAAGAATCTTTTGCTAAAGCATTGAAAAAAGAACTTGAATGGGTTCGTTCAAATGCTAAAGGTCAGCAAAAGAAAAACAAAGCGCGTATGGAACGTTTTGAAGAGCTTAACTCTAAAGAATTCCAACAACGTAATGAAACATCTGAAATCTATATTCCACCTGGCCCACGTTTGGGTAACAAAGTTGTGGAAGTTGAAGGTATCAGTAAATCATTTGACGGTCGCGTATTGTACGAAAACTTAACGTTTACCGTACCTCCAACAGCGATTGTTGGTATTGTTGGTCCAAACGGTGCGGGTAAAACAACTTTATTCCGTATGATGACTGGTGAACAGCAACCTGATACAGGTACTGTGACCTTAGGTGAGTCAGTTAAAGTGGCTTATGTTGGTCAGATTCGTGACACTCTAGATAATAATAAAACTGTTTGGGAAGAAGTTTCTGGCGGTTTAGATATCTTAAAAATCGGTGATTACGAAATCGCATCACGTGCTTATATCGGCCGTTTTAACTTTAAAGGTCAAGATCAGCAAAAACGTGTGGGTGAATTGTCAGGTGGTGAGCGTAACCGTTTACAACTTGCGAAGATCTTACAGTTAGGTGCAAACGTTATCTTACTGGATGAGCCATCGAACGACTTGGATATTGAAACTTTACGTGCGCTTGAGGATGCAATTCTTGTGTTCCCTGGTACCGTAATGGTGGTATCGCATGACCGTTGGTTTCTTGACCGTATTGCGACACATATCTTGTCATTTGAAAATGAACAGCCAGAATTCTACGCAGGTAACTATGCAGAATACGAAGCATATCGTCAGTCACGTTTAGGTGATGACGCTGTTCAAAAACGTACGAAATACAAAAAAATTAGCGGTTAATCTCTGCTAATGGAAAAAACCAGCCTAAGGGCTGGTTTTTTTGTTTTATGAGAAAGCTAGTTTACTAAAAGCTTCTTGTAAGCGATGCTCCGCATCGGGGTGACCTTGACTGGCTGCTTTTTTCAGCCATTTTTCAGCTTCACTATAATTTTTATCTAGGCCAAATTGACCATTAAGATAACCAATACCGAGTTTAAATGAAGCATCGGCGTTACCTCTTAAAGCTGCACGGAGATAGCACCACATTGCATTGCGGTCGTTTGGAGTAATATCTAACCAATTTTGCATACGTTCATGATCTTGTACGGCTAGCTCTTCAAAGCGTAAGCCTTGTTCAATTTCATCTACAGCTTGCGAATGCATATCAGATGGCAAGTTTTCAAAAGCAAACAAGTGATTAAGCCCATGCTTGATTGATTTCATATTCATGATAGTCTCCCTTGTTCCTCAATTTGATTGAATTGACTCACACTTTTAAGCTAGTCCCTTATATTGAAATCTTATGTTTTTTTTTGTAAATGTGATATAGCGCCTTTGGATGAAAAATAATGAAGTTTTGGCTTACATAAAAGTTACACGTGTTTTTATGTTAAGAAGATTAGTTTAGAGCTTCTCTTTATATCTAGCGTATGACCGAGTTTTAAAAAATAGAAAACAATATTTTTTGATTTTTTCTTCAATTTATTTTGACTAAAACATTTAATTAAAAGTTATAAATATCAAACAAAAGAAATTTTTTTAAACAAAACCAGCCTAAGGGCTGGTTTTTTATTTTAAGAGTAAAAGATCTTATTTATTAAAGTCACCATGTAAATCTGACCATATTAATGATGGAGCTACCGTAATCACGTCAAAGGTCATTGCTAAAGGATATAACGCCATGCGTGTTACACGTTTAAACGGATGTTTCTTGGTTATTTCATCTTTTTGCTGTAAAGCGACTGGGTAGGGAACTGAGAGTTGCTGTTGAATCTTTTGATTCTCTGCTTTTTGGTAAATCTTTCCTTTAAAGCGGATGATGGTGAAGGGATAAAAAACTTGTTGTTGATTTTCCATTGCCATGAATTGATTTTTAAAACCTAAGGTCTTTAAAAGTTCCTTTTGTTTTTCATCCATTTTGGACGTAGAAATATTATAACGAATCGTTATTTCTCCATGGAAATGGGTGGAATCATCCATCTCAAGTACAAGAGGTGATGGTGTCTTTATTGTTCTCTGCTCTGCTGGAATGCTTTTGATAATATTTAGAAGGTTTGAGCTACCGTCAGTCATTAAATAGTTATAATCTTGACCGACAAATACAAAGCCTTGTTCTTGATCATTTTTAACTGCTTGACCTAATGCAATAATTTGATCGGTTTTTAAAGTGGTTGTTTTAATTTCAGTTGTTTCATTTGGTAAAGCGGTGGACAACATATTGGTCGCACAGCCCGTTAAGCCCAGACAAATTGTTAATATAGATGCAGAAAAAAGCTTGTACATAATGATTACTCAAAAGAAATTATTTTTGTCTCGTATAGAGTGAGATAAGTTCTAAATTAAAAAACGGAGATTTATGAATCGAGGTTTTGTAATTTTATTACATGCCTAGAGCCTGTTATAGTGCCTTTGTTCAACTTTTTAGTTTAATGGTGCGCTTTTGCCACGTTCCGCAATTTTTATGTCCATCTTGTTTAGTTTGCTTATATTCCAAAGTTTATGGAATGTAGCTGCTGCATTTTGTGCGCATGAAAATCAGGAAAAAGCATTGCATCATTTCGGGCATCACGCAGCTTTAGATGTATATCAATCTTCACATCAAGCTCATAATGAACAAGAAGATGCCGGAAATACTTCTCATAAAGCGCCTTTAAATTTACAAGATCATCATGATCATTTGCCTTCATGTTTTCATGTGGTGATGACTGAAGTTGCAAAGCAAGCTGAAACACCTGTAGTGCATGTGCAGGAACTCTCACAAATTTATCACTGGTCTAATTCTTACCAGTCGCCCCATCTCACTGCTTTAAAACCTCCTCCTGTTTTAACCCCGCTATAGGTGGGGTAGCCAAAACAAGCCCACCGCATCTCTTATTTATTGCGGGGCAAAAACATGTCTTCTATTTTTTCAACTCGAGTGAGTTCTACTCCTCACTTAGAGAGTAACGTTAAGATAACGTTAAAAAAGGTTTTAACAATCTCAAGCCTATCTGTTGCCATGCTATTGGCTGGACAAGTAGCGAGGGCCCAGTCTGAGATTCAACAAGAACGTTATATTCAAAAAGCAGCCTTTACTTTTGACCAAGCCTTAGAGCAGGTACAAAAATATCAAAGTCAGCAAGGTGTTTGGCAAGCACAGCAGCAAATGGCTGAGGCCAATTTAAAGCAAAGTCGTTTATGGGCCAACCCAAGTCTTTCTATTGAACAAACTGGCTTCCAAAGTGATCAAGAAAAAGAACTCGCGATAGGTATTTCTCAGCCTTTAGATATTTTTGGACAACGTAAGGCTGCACAAAACTTAGCAAAAGTGGAAATATCAAAAATTGATTTGGCCGAGCAGCGTTATCGAGCTGAACTTGGATTAATCGTTAAATATTTCTGGTCACAAGTGGCTTTGCTTGAGCTTGAAAAGTCTCTTATTGCAGAGCAGCTAGAAGTCAGCCAAGAAAATTTGTTGGCATCGGAAAAGCGTTATCAAGCAGGAAGTATTGCGCAAGTTGATGTAGATCGAGTGCGGATGTCTCACTTGGAAAATCAGCGTTTATATCAACAAGTTGATTTAAAACTACAAGTTGCGAAACAGCAATTGGTGAACTTATGGGGAGGGGGTTCAAGTCAGTTTCAGCTATTCCAAAGTCCAAATCAGTTATGGGCATTGGCAGCGAATGTAGAACCAAGCCAAGATGCGCAAAATAATTTATTAGAGCGTTCTTTCCAGTTAGATGCTCTTGCGCAGCAAGCCAATATTCAACAGCTTAAAGCAAAAGCAAGACCGCAGCCTACTGTAACTCTGGGTGTTAATAACACTCGTTCTCCAGAACAGAGTACAGATAACCAAATTCGTTTAGGTGTAGAAATTCCTTTAAATCTTTTTAATCGCCAGCAATACGGAATCAAGATTGCTCAGGCCAAACAAGAGCTATCTCAACGTCAGCAAAGCTTTTATCGACAGCAAAATCAGGTTGATATTGAAACCCTAATGTCAGAGTTAAAAGGTTTACGCATCCAGTTTAAACAACTGAATGATCAGCAAGTTCCTCTTGCTATTCAAGTTCAGCAAAAAACATTGCAAGGTTTTCGTTTGGGTAAGTTCGCCGTTACTGATGTTCAACAAGCCACTCTGCAATTGCAAGACGTGCGCTTACGTAAAGTCGAGCTATTAAAACAAGCTTGGCAAAATTCAATTGAAATTCAAAGTTTGCGTCTTGGGTTAGAACCAGAACAAATCATGGCTAAAGATGCCTTAATGCAACTCAATCAACGTGCTTGGCAACAAAGTCAAACATTCCCAACTCAGGCAGGAGAATAATAATGTCGACAAATTTAAAGAAAAATTCTCAATGGCTTTGGGTCGGGGTGATTGCTGCAATCACTGCACTATTAATTGGTTTACTGGTTTTAAATTCAAAAAATAAATCTAATTCTTCTGAAGCATCGGAAGGTCACGGGCATGCTGAAGAAGAGGGTGAAGAACACCATGAAGAAGGCGAAAAACCACTGCTACTCACTGCTCAGCAAATGCAGGAACAAAATTTAAAAATTGAACAAGCTGAACTAGGTGAAGTTCCTCAACTTCAAACTTATCCAGCAAAACTGGTTGTGAATACAGACCGACAAGCCCATGTCTCGCCAAGCTTTAGTGGTCGTGTCGAAGCGGTATATGTTGAATTGGGGCAACAGGTTAAAAAAGGGCAGGCTCTTGCAAGCTTATTGGTTCCAGATTTGGTCGATCAACAAGCCAATCTGCAAATTGCCCAGTCTAATCTTGATTTAGCACGTCAGGACTATGAACGTGAGCGTAGCTTATGGTCTCAAGGAATTTCTGCCAAGCAAGATTATCAACGAGCTTATAACGCTTACCAGCAGGCCCAAATTCAAGTGAAAGCAGCTCGCTCACGCTTAAGTGCTTTCGGGGCGGGTTCGGGCTCAGGAGGACGCTACACCTTAACGGCGCCAATTACTGGGATGGTGAGTAACAAAGATATTGTGGTGGGTGAAAACGTACAGCTAGCAGACCAGCTTTTTATTATTAATCAGCTTGATCAGTTGTGGCTGGAGTTTATTTTACCAAGCACCACAAATCTGAATTTACAGCCAAATCAGCAGATTGAATTTAAATCTTTACAAACTGGGAATGCATTTAACGCTCAAGTTCAAAGTTTAACAACTGAAGCCGATGCTCAAACGGGGCGTTTACAAGTACGTGCCAAGGTCTTGGCAAATAGTAGTGAATTGCGTCCAAACTTAATGGTTAATGTTGAGCTGAATTCTTCAGGCACAACGCAAAAAGTGACCCGTGTAAAAGCTCAGGCGATTCAACAAGTTGAAGGTAAAGACGTTATCTTTACCCCAAAAATGGTGAAAACAGGCTTTGAATTTGAACCTGTCACTGTGCAGTTGGGGCAACGTTCTAAAGATGGTCAGTGGGTCGAAGTTGTAAAAGGTATTAATCCAAGCCAGCGCTATGTGGCAGAAGGTAGCTTCTTGCTGAAATCCGAACTGGAAAAGGGAGAGGCGGAGCATGGACATTAATAAACCTGAGCTACCCAAACCAGAAGGGTTGTTTGATAGAGTTATTCAGTTTGCTATTCAAAATGCCATTTGGGTCATGTTATTTGTACTGACTTGGATTGGAGTTGGGATCTGGAGTTATCAAAAGCTTCCTATTGATGCAGTTCCCGATATTACTAATACGCAAGTCCAGATTAATACTCAAGCCAATGGATATACCGCTTTAGAGGTTGAACAGCGGATTACCTATCCTATTGAAAATGCGATGGCTGGAATTCCAAATCTGGAACAAACCCGTTCTATTTCACGTTATGGGCTTTCTCAAGTCACCATCATTTTTAAAGATGGAACCGATATTTATTGGGCAAGACAACTGATTAACCAGCGTTTACAAGAGGCGGACGGGCAACTGCCTGAATCAATCGATCCAGTCATGTCTCCTGTTTCTACAGGTTTAGGTGAAATTTACCAATGGGTGGTAAAAGCAAGATCAGGCGCTAAGAAAGCAGATGGTACAGCCTATACAGCCATGGATTTACGTGAAATTCAGGACTGGATTGTGCGCCCTCAGTTGCAGCGTGTGAAAGGCGTAGCCGAAATTAACAGTATCGGTGGCTACAATAAAACCTATATTGTGTCACCTGATTTAAAACGTTTGCAGCAGCTTCAGATTTCGATCAATGAATTTCAAACTGCTCTGCAAGAAAATAATGAAAATCGCGGTGCAGGTTTCATTGAAGAAAATGGAGAGCAACTCACCGTTCGTGTGCCGGGCATGTTAAGTAGTGTTCAAGATATTCAAAACATTACTGTGAGCACCAAGAATGGGTTACCAATTCGCGTGGCCGATGTAGCAAATGTTTCTATTGGGCATGATTTAAGAACAGGAGCTGCAACTTACAACGGTGAGGAAACCGTTCTTGGCATCGCCATGATGATGATGGGAGAAAATAGCCGTACCGTTGCTCAGGCGGTTGATACCAAAATTAAGGAAATTCAACCTACATTACCTAAAGGTGTAGAAATCGAAACGGTTTATGACCGAACAAGTTTAGTAAACAAAGCAATTGCAACCGTACAGAAGAACCTTGTTGAAGGTGCAATTCTGGTTATTGTGATTTTGTTTATTTTTCTAGGAAATTTTCGAGCTGCTTTAATCACAGCCTGCGTTATTCCACTTTCGATGTTATTTACCCTGACAGGTATGGCTGAACAAAACATTAGTGCCAACCTCATGAGCCTGGGAGCGCTTGATTTCGGGATTATTGTAGATGGTGCAGTTGTTATTGTAGAAAACTGTATTCGACGTCTAGCAGAAGCACAGCATGCTTTACATCGGCCTCTTACACGGGCTGAGCGATTCAAAGAAGTATTCCTTGCAGCAAAACAGGCCCGTCGACCTCTTATTTTTGGGCAAATGATTATTTTGGTGGTCTATTTACCTATTTTTGCTTTATCTGGTGTTGAAGCCAAAATGTTCCATCCAATGGCAATGACTGTGGTGATGGCATTATTGGGTGCCATGATTCTTTCTGTGACATTTGTACCTGCCGCAGTTGCTCTTTTTGTTACGGGTGAAGTGAAAGAAAAAGAAACACGTTGGATGTTGCTTTTAAAGCAGAAATACCGAGATATTCTTGATCAGGCTTATCAACTTAAGATTGTGGTTGTTAGTTTTGCATTAAGTATTTTAGTGCTCACAGGCGTGTTAGCTACCCAAATGGGCAGTGAATTTGCACCACAACTTAGCGAAGGTGATTTTGCCTTGCAGCAAATGCGTTCACCGAGTACTGGGCTCGAGCAATCACTGCGAATGCAGGAAAATACTGAAAAACTCATTTTGGAAAACTTTCCCGAGGTAAAAGCTGTTTTTGCTCGAACAGGAACGGCTGAGGTTGCAACTGATGTGATGCCGCCTAATATCTCTGATGCAGTTATTTTACTTAAACCGCATGATCAATGGCCAAACTCTAAAGAGACGCTGGCTGAGCTGCGTTCACGTATGGAAGCTTTTTTAGCGACATTACCAGGTAATAACAGTGAGTTCTCTCAACCGATCGAGCTGCGCTTTAATGAGCTAATTTCAGGAATCCGAAGTGATATTGGTGTCAAGGTTTTTGGTGATGATATGCAAGTACTCAATGAGCAGGCTCAAGCACTCGCTCAGAAAGTACAAAAAATTTCAGGTGCTACCGCGGTTAAGGTGGAACAAACGAGCGGTTTACCGGTGCTGAGTGTTGAAATTAACCGACCTCTGGCTGCGCAATACGGACTATCTGCAAAAGCTATTCAAGATATTGTGGCGGCAAGTGTTGGTGGACAAAATGTTGGGCAGATTTTACAAGGCGATAGACGATTTGATTTTGAAATTCGCCTAGAAGACCAGCAGCGTACCATCCAAAACTTAGCTCAACTTCCGATTCAGCTACCAAATGGTGGACTCATTCAACTTCAAGATGTTGCTAAAGTTGAGCGTACTTCAGGTTTAAATCAGGTGGGACGTGAAAATGGTAAGCGCCGTGTCATTATTACTGCAAACGTAGAAGGCCGTGACTTAGGATCATTTGTTCAAGAGTTAAGAACAACACTCGCAAAAGAACAACTGCCAGCGGGTTATTGGTTGGAATATGGCGGTCAGTTTGAAAATCTAGCTTCAGCTGCTGCCCGAATGAAAATTGTTGTTCCATTGGCGCTTGCTATGATTTTCATTCTACTCATGGCTGTATTCCATAATGTTAAAGAAAGCCTGTTGGTCTTTAGTGGTGTGCCATTTGCTTTGTCAGGTGGTCTTATTGCCCTGTGGCTAAGAGATATTCCGCTTTCCATGTCGGCTGGTGTTGGGTTTATTGCCTTATCAGGTGTCGCTGTTTTGAATGGTCTGGTGATGCTGAGCTTTATTAAAGAGCTTAGAGAAAAATTTGATATTCAAACTGCAACATGGAATGGAGCGATCTTACGTTTAAGACCTGTACTCATGACGGCTTGTGTCGCATCTCTTGGCTTTATTCCAATGGCTTTAGCAACTGGTACTGGTGCAGAAGTACAGCGACCTTTGGCAACTGTAGTAATCGGTGGCATTATTTCATCTACGATATTAACGCTGGTTTTATTACCGGTCATTTATCGATGGATGAATGAAGGCAAGACGAAAAGTGTTGAGCATTCATGATGTCATCGATTTGAGATATCTTTTTTGATGACAGAGTCAATTCAAAAGAGTGTTTGAAAGAGTTAAAGGTAATGGTGTCTTTATCGTTACTTTTAACTCACCATAAAGATAAATAAAAAGGAGTCCGCAAAATGGGTGGACATCATGGTCATGATCATAGTCATGCGGTAGTGACTGAAGGTAATGCTAAGAAATTAACGATTGCTTTAGCGCTTACGACAACGTTTTTAATTGTTGAGGTCATTGCTGGTTTAATCACACAAAGTTTGGCATTGCTTTCTGACGCTGCGCATATGTTTACAGATGCAGCTGCTTTGGCAATTGCTTTGGTCGCCATTCAAATTTCCAAACGTCCTGCCGATAATAAACGCACTTTCGGTTATCAGCGCTTTGAAATTCTCGCTGCTTTATTTAATGCACTCATGCTTTTTGTGGTGGCAATTTATATTTTATATGAGGCCTATATCCGCTTCTCTAAGCCACCTGAAATTCAAAGTATGGGAATGCTCATTGTGGCGACCATTGGTTTGGTGATTAATCTCATCTCAATGAAAATTCTCATGTCGAGTGCCAATAGCAGTTTAAATGTGAAAGGTGCTTATTTAGAGGTGTTGAGTGATGCTCTAGGCTCAGTCGGCGTTATTATCGGGGCACTCATTATTTACTTCACCAACTGGTACTGGGTCGATACGATTATTGCGGTACTGATTGGCTTTTGGGTATTACCAAGAACATGGGTTTTACTTAAACAAAGTATTAATATTTTGCTCGAAGGCGTACCAGAAGAAGTGGATATTGAGAAGTTACGTACAGATCTGCTTTCTTTAAATGGTGTGGAGAGTATTCACCAACTTAAAGTGTGGGCGATTACTTCTAAAAATATCCATTTAACGGTGCACTTATTTGCGCCTCAAGCGGATCGTACCAAGCTCTATCAAGATGCTGTTGAAATGCTTTCCCATGAACATGGTATTGGCGAAGTGACCTTGCAAATTGAAGACGATGCCGAGATCAATTGTCAGCATATTGCTCAACATGCTTCACACGAGCATGATGATAAAGAACATTCACATCAGCATTAAGCTGATGTGAACACTTTTTTAAATTTCCCATTCGTGATTGCAGTCACGGCATTTCCAATGTTTTTGTGACTGCATAAATGCTTGCATAGACAGTTTAAAGTCCGGCAAATCACGCCAAAACATAAAACCTGCTCCTACAGTCACAACAAAAACAACTACTGTTGCAATTTGAAGATTGCTACCTGCACCATTGCCAAAAATCCACATAAAAATGCTAATCACAACCAAGAGTAAAAGCATAAAAAGTGCAGGAATTAAGATAGCGAGGCTTTTTGGAACTGCTGGTTTTACGCTGTTCATGCCTTGGCTTACAGGCATAATTTTAACACTCTGACATTGAGGGCAACGATATTGCATGAGAACTCCACATTTAGTTTGAATCTATTCTAACGGAAATGTCGGAAAAGAAAAAAATTTGTAAGATATCGATGAAGTGCTATGAGTTAGCAAAAAAATTACTTATGAATAAACAAAGAAATATAAAAAACTGATGATTTATCCGTACACATAAAAATTAAAATAATATTGTAGAGCATGCTAATCTACAGAAAAATGAAGTGTGATTAGCACTATAAATGAGCTTAAATACTCGTAAATAGGACGTGGAATAAATATAAAAAGGAGAGAGGGACTTGGGTCAACAAGATGACAATAAGTCGCAGCCTACAACGACAGCATCGGTTTTAGCTACCCCAGATACCGCAAAACCGTCATTATCTCGTCGATTACTGCATAAGACATTGCAACATGCCCAAGATGCAGTTGGGTTTGCTAGCGACACAACACGTAATATTGCAGAGGTTGCAGATGCGGCTTTAGATGCGCTCGATCAAGTGACTACTCATACGCGACGTGGAGTTGTTGGAATGACAAATCTGGCGGCCGGCACTGTACGAGATATGGTGTCTGAAACCAGTGAAACCGCACGCCAAGTTGCATTGATAATGGCACGTACATTTTTGGGGAAGAGTACCTTAACGTTGTACTTACCTGAAATGTTATTAAATAATCAAATCCGTAAGCGCATAGATCGCTCTGAAATTGATGATATTAAAATTAAGTGCGGCAATGATAGTTTCCAAGTCGAGATCGATGGGCATTATCATCGTTTCATGTACCGTTTAAGTTTAGATTTTAAAGTATTGGAATGTCGTATTGGGCAGGAAAAGTTTTTGCGCCTACGTCAAATGGATGAAAGTCTTGATGTCCAGATTCGTCATGGAGGAACGCTGTCAAATTGGGCTGTGCGCCGTATTGGTCGAGTTGGTTTTGAAGTCGTAAATATGTTACCCATTCCATCACTTATTAATCATTTGATTGGTGATATTCCGGGTATCCAGCGTGATGGTCATCGTATGTGGTTTATTGACCTAGAGCAGGCAGGATTTATTGACTTTATTAATAACCGATCTTGGATGGTTGAAAAGCTTTTGAGTCTGACAGATTTCAGTATTTTACCTGGTTTGAATATTTTGAGAGAAAGTCGAGAGTTGGTCCAACAATTGGTAGATCAATTTGAAATTAGGGGGCTACGGGTACAGTCGGGTCGCCTTGAAGTACAAGTGGGAATTGCAAGTTCATAGAGCATAGGAAAAGCTGATCATTGATTGGCTTTTTATTTTTTTAGGCAAGAAAAAAGCCACTGACGTTATGCAGTGGCTTTTTAGAATTTGGCGTCCCTACGGGGATTCGAACCCCGGTTACCGCCGTGAAAGGGCGATGTCCTAGGCCTCTAGACGATAGGGACATATGTGAGGCATACATCTGAAAAAATTATTGGCGTCCCTACGGGGATTCGAACCCCGGTTACCGCCGTGAAAGGGCGATGTCCTAGGCCTCTAGACGATAGGGACGTTTCAGAGGTGGGCGTATATTAGGTCGATTTAATAAAAGTGTCAAATAGTTTTCTGAAGAAATATTAAAAAAAACAGTCAACCGATTAAAAATAACTCTAATTGTAGAAAATATATACATTTATCGTTCATTTTTCTGAAAAGGCTCAATAATTGCCTTTATAACGGATGGATGTTGTAGATAACCTAAAATCTCATGCGGCTGGTTGGCAAAGGTATAAATTTTCTGATTAATAATTGGAGGATCAAAATTAAATGGCGCCTCACATAGGGGAAATGCGGTTAGAAAATCGTCTTGAGAGTAAAAATTAAACCAATCACCGTGAATACATGATGGCCTAACAATTGGAATCGGAAGCTTACTTTGAATCACACGAAAAGATAAAGGAGAAGCTAACGTTATAAATCGTTTAATTGAGAACCGATATGCAGGATTTGAAAGAAGGTTAAAGGCAATAACCGAGCCGAGAGAATGCGCAACGACAATATAATCTTCATCTTCTCGCATTTTCTTTAAAATCCGTTCATTTACTTCCTCCATAAATTCAGGATTAGATAAGTACATATAAGTCTCAATCAGAAACTGTTGTATCAAGCTCTCATGTAATTTAGGGAAGTTATTTAACAGAACAACCAACTCTTTGAGTACGCGGTCTTTTACGAGCTGAGAGGTCAGATAGATTCGTTCTGAAAAGCTTTTTTCAGCAGAGTCAGTTGCTGGCAGCAATAAAGGAACAAATGGAGTGTGCTCTTTAGCAGGAGGATTATGGTGATGTAAATGAATGGGTAAATAATTATTTAAAAATGACTTAGGTAATAACGTATTTAGGTCTAATTGATTGCTTAATCGATATTTAGTCATGAGGTCGCCATAAAATGGCATATGAATATGAAGATCGCGCACGTTAACTTTGCAAGGCATTTGTTTTAGGCCAAGCTTAAATACTTTTAGCCAATGCTCTTTCAAGCGATGAGCAGTGTAATTCTGTTGATTCATCCCGTGGATAAATATAATTTTCATTCTATACAAGGAATTGTTTTTAATATAAATTTTAATCTACAACGGTACGTTATATAAAACCAGTATGTAGGCAAAAAAAAGTGTAGCTTTTTGCTACACTTTAATTTAATCAAAGCAAATTAGGCTTTATTGCGGTAAAAAATAAAATAGCTGACATAACATAAAGCTGTAAAAATAAGGCAGCCCACAAAACCAGCACGCATTTCAGGGTCTGCAGCCATACTTAAGCAAGTAATAAAGCAGAAAATAAAACCTAAAATTGGAACGATAGGGAATAATGGAGCGGCATATTGTAAGTCTTTAACAGTATGTCCAGATTTATACCATTGGCGGCGGAAATTGAACTGACTTAAACAAATGCTCATCCACACAATAACCATGGTAAAAGCAGCTACACCGAGTAGATTCTTAAAAATAGTCTCTGGTGCAAATTGCTCTGATAACAAACCAGGAATTGCTCCAAACATTGTTACAACTAGGGCAACAATAGGTGTCCCACTTCTTGAAAGTTTAGAAAATACGCTAGGTAATAATTTTTGTTCTGACAGTGACCACATCATACGTGAAGCGGCATAAAGTCCTGAGTTTGCTGCTGAAAGCAGAGCTGTAATAATTACAAATCGAATAATGTCATCCGCATAGGGAATGCCAATATAATTAAATACCGTAACAAAAGGACTGCTACTTACGCTTTCACCGCCTAAACCTGCAAGCTGGAAGGGAAGCAAAGCGCTAATAACAATAATGGTACCCACAAAGAAAATAAGAAGACGCCAAATCGCAGCATTAATTGCTTTGGGTACATTCTGAGCTGGATCTTTGGTTTCACCTGCTGCTACGCCAATTAATTCTGTGCCTGAGAAAGCAAAGTTAACAATCAGCATGGTGGTGAAAATAGGAATTAAACCATGTGGGAACCAGCCTTGCGCTGTAAGGTTGCTAAATAGCGGTGCAGTTTGGCTGCCATGAAAAGGAATTAAACCAAAAATTGCTAGTAGGCCGAGCACAATAAAAGCAATCACGGTAATGACTTTAACAAGAGCGAGCCAAAACTCAGACTCAGCAAAAATGCGAGTTGAACTAATATTTAAGCCAAAAATAGTGATTGCAAAAACAATTGTCCAGATCCACATTGAAATATGTGGGAACCATTCCTGCATGAGTAATGCCGCAGCTGTGAACTCAGTTCCAAGCGTTGCAGTCCAGGTCAGCCAGTACATCCAAGAAATCATATAGCCAGTACTAGGACTAATATATTTTTTGGCATAAGCACCAAAAGAGCCTGAAACAGGCATGTGTACAGCAAGCTCTCCTAGGCAAAGCATGACCATGTAAGCGATCGCGCCACCAAGTATATAGGCAATAATTGCGCCAATAGCTCCAGTTTGTGAAATGACTTCCCCTGAACCTAAAAAGAGACCAGTTCCGATAGCTCCGCCTAGTGATAACATCACAAGATGGCGAGTACTCATGGCTCTTTTTAAAGGTGCAGTACTGTTCTGATGCTGATGAGCATCTAGTTGATTGTCAGATGGCTGCATATTACACATTGAGAGAATTAAGAAAGACGCTATTTTAGATAAAATAGACAAATGTGCAATCTAGAAAGAGATAAAGAATAAACAGTAAGGTGACGATAGAGTCTTTTTATAATTTTTAAAGCAGAATATGGCGTCCCTACGGGGATTCGAACCCCGGTTACCGCCGTGAAAGGGCGATGTCCTAGGCCTCTAGACGATAGGGACTTGATGAGGCAAACACAAAGGAGCGTGGTGGAGTCAAGCGGGATCGAACCGCTGACCTCTACAATGCCATTGTAGCGCTCTACCAACTGAGCTATGACCCCAGTTTGTGTGAGCGCAATATTAGGGTGGATGCGCTCACACGTCAACAAAAAAATGAATTAAGCTTCGCTAGTTGCTTCATTTTTAGGCAATTTTAGGCTCTCATTGAGTTTTTCCCAATTTTTAACTTCTTTCTTGCTTGGTCCACCCACAACTTCTAAGGCGCGGCGTAAACGAGCGAAAGTTAAATCAGGTCCAAGGGTCACCATCGACTGCATTACAGGTGTTGAACTAGTTGAACCTGCAATTGCGATAAAGAACGCTGGCATGAAATCGCGTAATTTAATCTCCATCTGATTCGCAAGATCCATTAGAGTTTGGCTAACAGTGTCGTTATTCCAAGTAAACTGACCTTCAAGACGCCAAATTGCAAATTGCAGACTTTGACGAACCTGTTCTTGAGTCAATTTTTTGCTTTCAAACATTTCAGCAGTAATTTGTGGCATATGGTTAAAATAGAAACCAGCCCAATTCACAGCTTCTGAAAGTAAATTAATACGCGGTTGAATGGCAGCTGCAATATCTTCTAAAGTGCTGCGATCACTTTTCCATGTTAATAAACGGTCTAATAATTGGCCAGGTGTTAAACCTTTGATCCATTGACCATTTAACCAATTCAGTTTTTCAACATCAAAAATTGGGCCACCTAGTGAAACACGTTGAATATCAAAGCTATCCATCATGTCTTGTAGCGTAAATACTTCACGCTCATCTGGCATTGACCAGCCCATACGGCCTAAATAGTTTAATAAGGCTTCTGGTAAAACGCCGATATCGCGGTAGTAGTTAATTGATGTCGGGTTCTTACGTTTAGATAATTTTGATTTATCTGGGTTACGCAATAATGGCATGTGACAAAGTGTCGGCATTTCCCAACCAAAATATTGGTAAAGCAACTGATGCTTCGGTGCAGATGGAAGCCATTCTTCACCACGTAATACATGAGTGATTTCCATTAAATGGTCATCGACAACATTCGCTAAATGATAAGTCGGTAAGCCATCATTTTTAAGAAGAACTTGCATGTCGACTTGCGCCCAAGGAATTTCAACTTCCCCGCGTAATAAGTCATTAAATTTACAAATACCTTCTTCAGGTACTTTCATACGGATGACGTGGGGTTCGCCTGCTTCTAAGCGACGAGTTACTTCTTCTTGAGAAAGTTTTAACCCACGACCGTCATATTTTGGTGTTTCACCGCGTGCTTGTTGTTCAGCACGCATCTGGTCTAGTTCTTCAGCAGTAGCGAAACAATAAAAAGCATGACCTTTTTCAACAAGTTCTAACGCGTATTGCTTATAAATTCCCATACGTTCAGATTGGCGATACGGTGCATGAGGACCACCTACATCTGGACCTTCAGACCAATTTAGACCTAACCAACGCAATGAATCCAAAATCATTTTTTCAGATTCTGGCGTAGAGCGAAGTTGGTCTGTATCTTCAATTCTTAAAATGAATTCTCCGCCATGTTGTTTCGCAAAACACATGTTAAATAAAGCGATGTAAGCGGTGCCGACATGAGGAAAACCGGTAGGAGAAGGTGCAATACGAGTACGAACTTTCATAGGTAATGGGTCAAAATAAAAATTGAAACTATTATAACGAAAAAGCCCAGTATTCTGACGTTTTATTTAACGTCAGTCTGGGCTAAAACTGAAACGAAGAGGGGGTGTTTCAGATTTTAAGAAGCATGCGGCTGGAAGATTGCCTGAACAAAACGTGAAAAACGTTCGTGTTGTGCGGCAAGAAAATTTTGAGTCGGTGTAACGCGAATAGTATTAAGTACTTTAAGCTCATCATCTGAAGAAGGTAATACAATAGGATTACGTTTCTGTTGATCTAAAGCTTTTTCAATAAGCGAAGTCTGCTTATCTGACCCAGTTTTATTTGGGGTATCTTTAAGTACTGCTGCTGCAGAAAATTGTGATGCTAAACCCAGCACCAAACTTAAGCTTAACGCTTTTCCATAATGAATTTTCATTATTAATCATCCCCTCTGTTCATTACATTTCAACTATTTTTTGAGTTTAACGAAATGTAAAATTACGGTAATGCTACGATTTAAACATAAATCTTAATAAAAAAGTGGAACTGTGTCACACTTTTTACAAAAATTATCTATATTTTAATCTGGTCGACCCCAATGTAGGTCATATGTATCCTTTACGCTTCATTATTTAACAAATTAATGTGTAGATAAAGTGAAGGCCCTCATTAAGTTGTAAGAATAATTACAAAAAATTTCAAAAATGAAATGATTTAGGCATCTTAAGCTATATATTTTAAAGAGATTAATAAAAAATATATTAATATAAGTAATTGATTGTAAATTATAAAATTAAAAATATAGTAAAACTAAAACCAATGATGGATTTTGTAAATGAAAAAAATATCAATAATGGCTGTAGCGGTGTACTTGGGAATGGCAACAGCGGCTCAGGCAGCTACTTCTTTTTTAAACGTTTCTTATGATCCGACCCGAGAATTTTATCAAGAATATAATCAGGCTTTTGGGAAGTTCTGGAAACAGCGTACAGGTCAGGATGTTGAGTTTAAACAGTCGCATGGTGGATCTGGTAAACAAGCTCGGGCAGTAGCTACGGGTCTTGAAGCCGATGTTGTAACCTTAGCGCTAGCGAATGATATTGATGAGATTGTGAAAGCAGGTTTTATCCAACCGAATTGGCAAAAAGAATTTCCAAATAATTCTGCACCTTATACTTCGACTGTTGTATTCCTCGTGCGAAAAGGTAATCCGAAAAATATACGTGACTGGAATGATTTAACAAAACCAGGTGTGGAAATTATCACCCCTAATCCTAAAACAGGGGGCGCACCGCGTTGGATCTATTTGTCGGCATGGGGTTATGCTTTAAAGCAACCGGGTGGAAATGATGCCAAGGCTCGTGAGTTAGTTAAAAAACTTTATCACAATGTAAAAGTACTTGATTCGGGAGCACGTGGTTCGCTAACAACATTTGCTGAGCGTGGAATTGGTGACGTTTTATTGTCATGGGAAAACGAAGCTTTATTGGCGACTAAAGGACCTGATAAAGATAAATATGAAATCGTTTACCCATCAATTTCAATTTTGGCAGAGCCTTCCGTCGCAATTGTAGATAAAACCGTAGATAAAGATGGCAACCGAACATTAGCAAAAGGCTATTTGAACTTTTTATATTCACCGTTAGGGCAAGAGTTGGCGGCTAAACATTATTTCCGACCACGCAATGCGCAAGTGGCTGCTAAATATGCAGCACAATTCCCAAAAATTAAATTATTTACAATTAATGATGTTTTTGGTGGCTGGGCTAAAGCTCAAAAAACTCACTTTGCAAATGGGGCTGTCTTCGATCAAATTTACGATGGGAAGCAATAATTAATTAAGTATTTTAGAGCCGCTTATTTAATAACTAAGCGGCTCTTTGTGTTTTTTAGATTAATTTAAAAATTACCTAATTTTTTTACTAAGGTGTTGATAAAGATATTAATGTAGTGGTCTATATCATCTTTGAAAATCATATATTGTAAAGCTAGCCCATAACTTAATGATACGAGCTCTATAACAATAGAATCATAGTCATCAGGTTCAGTTATCTCCGTTAAAGAAAAGAATTGCTTCATAATCTTCGTTACTTCTTGTTGATGAGTTTTCCAAACCTTTTGATACTCCTCGGCGAAGGTAATATCACGTGCAGCAAATAGCTGTAATTCTATTGATATTTTAAGCCATTCATCGTTTGTAAAAAAAGCGGTCAGCCATTGACGTAATGAATCAATGAGTTGTTCCGTATTTGAAGGGGCATTGGTAAAGATTTCTTGTAGCTGTAAATTTTCTTTAGCGAATTGAAGCTGCATTAGCTCAAGTAAAAACTCTTCTTTATTGTTGAAATTCGAGTAAAAGGCACCTTGAGTATAACCTGCCTGTTTAGAAAGATTCCTGATTGAAACCGCGTTATAACCAAATTCAGAAATGAGAGCAAATCCAGCGTCAATGAGATGTTGCCGAGTTTGTATCTGTTTTTCATTGCGAGAAAGAGTCATAAGAGCCAGATAAAATAAAAATTGAGATATCACTTGATATCTTAATTTTTATGAGATATTTTTGCTACTCATTTATTTCGGATATCAACTGATATCTGATTGTGCGACAATAAAGGCGCCATATGTCTCAAGTCTCTAAACGTATTGTAGTTATCAATGGTCATCCATCCGATACTAGTTTTAATCATGCATTAGCTCACAACTATGTAGAGCAAGCAAAAACATTAGGTATTCACGTAGATCTAATAGAAATTGCCAAGTTGGGTTTTGAACCTAATTTAAAATATGGTTATGAGAAACGAATGGAATTGGAACCTGATTTAATGAATGCGCTAGAAAAAATTCAGGCTGCCGATCATTTGGTATGGTTCTTTCCGGTGTGGTGGGGAGGGCTTCCAGCCATCGCTAAAGGTTTTATTGATCGACTCTTTTTACCGAATCTTGTCTTTAGTTACCGAGAAAATAGCAATCGTGTTATTGGTCATTTACAGTCAAAAACAGCACGACTGATTACGACTTTAGATCAGCCGGGTTGGTTTTATCGTTGGTACTATGGTGAGCCAAGTACTCGACAACTTAAAAAAGCGACTTTGCAATTTTGTGGGGTTAGTAAAGTCAAAGTTAATTATGTTGGAACAGTGCGGGGCGCAAGTTCAGACCAACGGCAAAAATGGTTAAATCAAATTGGTAAATATGCAGAAAAAGATTGCCAGCTCATCTCGTCCTAAGGTAAATGGGCGGGAGTTTTTAACAAAATAAGCGTAAAGAAAAAGAGAATTTTTAAATAAAGAATTTAATAAAAAAGTTTTATTAATTCGTATTTAACTCCAGAAAATTATTCTTACTTTCTTATTTTGCTTAAAAAGTGCTAACAAAACGGTTTTATCTATGAAAAATTAATATTTTCCTACAAAAAGCCGTTTGGCGTTGGTCATAAACAAGGTGATAATGTGCAGTTACATTTTTACGCAATGATTTAACACCTATGTCGCATATTTCTGTCTTACTTTTTGAGACCGTTGAGAGCTTATTGGCAGATCGCACAACAGGGGTGTATATCGATGCAACCTTCGGAAGAGGTGGGCATACACGTTTATTGCTCTCTAAACTTGATGAAAATGCACGAGTGTATGCATTTGATAAAGACCCTCAAGCACTGGAAGTTGCTGCTGCTTTGGCACAAGAAGATCCAAGATTTACGATCATTCATGCGAGTTTTGCTGATATCAAAGAGAAGATGCAGGAAATTGGCGTGATGAGTGTTGATGGCATTATGGCTGATCTGGGAGTGTCATCTCCTCAACTTGATCAGGCAGAACGTGGTTTTAGTTTCATGCAAGATGGTCCGTTAGACATGCGAATGGATAATTCTAAGGGTTTAACTGCGGCCGAGTGGTTGCTTGAAATTGAAGAAGAACAATTAGCAAATATTATTTATCAATATGGTGAAGAGCGTTATAGTCGACGTATTGCTAAAGCCATTAAAAATGCTGGAAAACTAGATACAACAGCTCAATTGGCGGAACTTGTAAAAACAGCTCATCCAAAATGGGAAAAACATAAACATCCAGCGACACGTACATTTCAGGCTATTCGTATTGCTATTAATAAAGAGCTCGAAGATATTGAAGTGTTTTTGCCGCAAGCTGTAGACTTACTCAAACCGGAAGGACGTTTGTCTGTTATTAGTTTCCATTCTCTTGAAGACCGACTGATTAAGCAGTTTATTCAAAAAGAATCTACGTTAGCAGAAGATTTCGGTTGGGGAATGCCTGAGCAGCGGGTAGATACAAGAAGATTAAAGAAAATTTCACGGGTTCGTGCGAGTGAAGAAGAAGTAAAAGCGAATCCTCGATCACGTAGTGCATGGCTTCGGGTTGCTGAACGCTTGGAAGAAAAAGGCGCGTAATGAAAAGCAGTGATGAAATCGCAACCACAGAAAATAAAGTGGTGAAAAAAGTTGTGGTGTATACAGTCTTGGTGGCACTTGTTTTTATAAGTGCCATGATGGTGGTATTTCAAGTATTTGAATATCGTCATGATTATAGAGAGCTTAGCTCTTATATGCGTGAACGTGATGATCTCAATGCTGAATGGGGGCGTTTGCTCATTGAGCAACAAACCTTTGGTGCAACGGCACAGATTGGTACACGTGCTGTAACTCAGCTACGGATGTTTTCTCCACCGGCTGCAGAAACGGTGGTAATTTCTTTACCAATGACCTCAGAGCAAAATAAGTAAGGCCTTGCTGTATGGTAGATAAGCGAACAAAACAAACACGGAAAAAACAGCAGTCTATTTCGGAAAAACCAACTCTTGCCTTTGATATGTGGCGGTTTTATCTGCTCTGGGCAGTAGTGTTACTCTGTTTTGTTGTTTTAATTGCACGTGCATTTTATGTACAGGTAATTAATAAGGATTTTTTACAAAACAAGGCCAATGCCAATATTTTGCGTACTGAGCGTGTGGAGGCTATGCGTGGCGTGATTAGTGATCGCCATGGTGTGCCTTTGGCAATTAGTACACCGATCATGAAAATCGTAATGGATCCGCGTGATTATTTCGATACAAAGCATTTATATGATCAAATTACAGCGGAATTAAAGAAAGATCCGAATAATCGTAAATTAAAACGACAATTACCCGATAAAAACTTAAATCTTGATGAGTTGGCAGATGTCGTTGGTTTAGACCGTGCCGATCTTAAAAAGCAGATGAATGCACGACCGCGTTCTCGTTATCTGGTTCTGAAAAAAGAAATACCACCGCAACAGGCAGACCTCATTACAAAGGGTAACTTTCAAGGCGTCTATGCCGAGAAAACCTATAAGCGTTATTATCCTCAACCACAGCCAAATGCCCAGATCATTGGTTTAACCAACAGTGAAGGTCAAGGGATTGAAGGCTTGGAAATGCAGCTCAATAAACAGCTGTCAGGTGTGGATGGTGAGCAAAAAATTATTCGTGATAAGCGCGGAAACCGCTTAAAAGTTTCAGAGGTTATCCGTGAGGGGGAGCCAGGCGAAAATATCACTTTAAGTATCGACTCTCGTTTGCAATACATTATGTATCGAGAGCTGACCGCAGCTGGTGTTGCAAATAATGCCCGTTCGGCAACGGCAATTGCTGTAGATGTTAAGACCGGTGAAATTCTGGCAATGACCAGTTGGCCGTCATATAACCCGAATGATAAAAATGGTTTGTCTAATAAAGATGCCATGCGTAACCGCGGTGCGATTGATATGTTCGAACCGGGTTCAACTATGAAGCCATTTACAATTTCTTCTGCATTAGAAACTGGGCAATATACGCCTAACACGATTGTAAATACTTCTCCAGGTTCAATGCGTTTAGGTTGGCATACGATTCGTGATACCCATAACTATGGTGCTTTAACTGTTAGTGGCGTCATTATCAAATCTTCAAACGTGGGTTCTGCAAAAATTGCATTGTCACTTCCAAAAGAAACACTACCAAGCTTCTTTAATCGTGCAGGTTTTGGTAAACGTTCAGCTGTGAAATTTCCGGGGGAAAGTTCAGGTTTAGTGCTTCCAGTAAGTAAATTGAATTCTTCTCAAATTGGTACCATGGCTTATGGTTATGGCCTAAACGCAACTATTCTTCAGTTGGCGCAAGGCTATGCAATGCTTGCAAATCATGGCGTAAAAATGCCTCTAAGTTTACATAAGCTCGATCAAGCACCTAAAGGTGAGCAAGTTCTTGCTCCAAAAATTGCTGATCAGGTTTTGCTTATGCTAGAGCAGGTTACGATGCCTGGTGGTACTGCCAAGCAAGCTAATATTCCGGGTTATCGCGTTGGTGGTAAAACAGGTACAGCTCATAAACTTCGTGCAGACCGTAAAGGTTATTCAAATAATGAATACCGTGCTCTATTTGCTGGTGTTGCCCCAATTAGTGACCCACGTTTAGCTGTTATTGTCGTTGTTGAAAACCCACAAGGCCGTTATTACGGTGGTTTGGTTGCGGCTCCTGTTTTTGCTCGCATTATGCAAGAATCATTACGTTTAATGAATGTGCCGCTTGATAAGCCCCTTGATACTTCAGTAAATCCTATTCGCAGGTAAGCTATGTCTGTTTCTTTTCAAGAAATTAATCCAGTCGAGATTAATGCACAGTGGTCTCAGCAGCCTTTTCACGGCTTTAGTCTGGACAGCCGTAAGGTTGAGTCAGGCCAAATTTTTATTGCTTTGACCAGTTATAGTCAACCTGAAAAAACACGTGCTTTTGCTGAGTCAGCGCTAGCCAATGGCGCACTTGCGATCATTAGCGAGACGGAATTAGGTGTAGCAAATGAATGGGTATGCCCTGATGTACGTCAGCGCATGGGCGAATGGCAAGAGCGTTATTTGCAACATATTGACCCTGTTGCACCAGCGCGTATTGTTGCAGTAACAGGCACAAATGGTAAAACGACAATTTCACGTTTAGTTGCTGAATTAATTAGTTCACAACAACAGCGCTGTGCTGTAATGGGAACAACTGGTAATGGTATTTTGCCTGATCTGACACCATCAACTCATACTACGCTCGATGCTTTACAACTACAAAATGCATTACATGATTATGCTAAACAAGGTGCAACTTTCGCTTCTTTGGAAGCAAGTTCACATGGTTTAGAGCAAGGCCGTTTAAATGGTTGTGCGATTGAAATTGCTGTTTATAGTAATTTGAGTCGTGATCATCTGGATTATCATGGCACTTTAGAGGCTTACGCAGAAGCAAAGGCTCTCTTGTTCCGTTTTAATTCTTTAAAAGTAGCTGTTATTAATCTTGATGATGAACATTCTGCTCTTATGATAAATGCAGCAAAACAAAATCCTGCTCAGCCAAAGATTCTGACGTATTCACTTACCCAAAATACTGCTGATTATTATATTAGTGACTTAAGTTACAGTTTGGCAGGGGCGACTTTTAATTTAGTCAGCTCTCAAGGTTCTTTTGCTGTTCAAAGTCCATTATTGGGGCATTTCAATGTTGAAAATCTGATTGCAGCACTTATTGCTGCTGAGCAAGCAGGTTTTGATTTAAAAGCATTAGTCGCTTTTGTTCCTAAGCTTATTGGAGCACCGGGACGAATGCAGGTCATTCGTGATGGCGAACGTTTATTTGTTGTGGATTATGCACACACACCTGATGCTTTAATTCAGGTGCTTAAAACTTTAAAACGTCATGTATCTAATCAGCTTTGGGCCGTATTTGGGTGTGGTGGAGATCGTGACCGCGGTAAACGTCCACTCATGACTCAAGCAGCATTGGATGGAGCGAATCCGATTATTCTGACTTCGGATAATCCAAGAACTGAAGACCCTGAACAAATTTTTGCTGATATGAAGCAAGGAATTGATTTCTCTGGGCATCGCATGCAGGAAATTCATGATCGCCGTGAAGCAATTAAATTTGTTGCACAGCAAGCTCAAGCTGGTGATATTGTGGTTATTGCTGGTAAAGGTCATGAAAATTATCAAGAAATTAATGGTGTGCGCCACTGGTTTGATGATGTTGTCGAAGTACAATCAGCAATTGCTGCGCAACACCATACTGTAGACGCTGCTTACCCTGCACAATAGGATTATTTATGCATACTTCAACCACCAGTACCGTGCCTTTGGAACCGTGGACAGCTCAACAATTACAACAGGCAACGCAGGGCTATTGGCATAAAGACCAGATCCCTCAAACTGAAATTAAACGTATTTTGACGGACTCTCGTCATGCGGAAACTGGGGACGCCTTTTTAGCACTAAAAGGTGAGCGTTTTGATGCACACGACTTTGTAGCTCAGGTTGCCGCGAATGGTTGTCAAATCGCGATTGTTGAACGTCCTTTAGATATAGAAATTGCACAGTTAGTTGTTGCCGATACTCGCTTGGCTTTGGGGCAACTCGGCGCTTATCGCCGTGAGCAAAATATACAATTAAAAGTGATTGCTTTAACAGGCAGTAGCGGTAAAACCACAACTAAAGAAATGTTGGGAAGTATATTATCGCGCTTAGCTCCGACATTAATCACCCGTGGTAATTTAAATAATGACCTTGGTGTACCCATGATGTTGTTAGAGCTTCGCAAGGAACATCAATATGCGGTGATGGAGTTGGGTGCAAGCCATCAAGGTGAAATTGACTATACTTCTAAATTAGTTCAGCCTCATGTTGCAGGCATTTTAAATATTGGTACAGCTCATCTGGGCGAATTTGGTGGACGTGAAGGTATTTGCCGAGCTAAATCGGAAATTTATCGTCATATTTTGCCAAATGGCGTTGCAATCGTACCGCAACAAGATGATTTCACTGCTGAGATTCTTGACGCCGCAAAAGTGCATCGTATTTCTACATTTGGTGTAGGTGGCGATGTGTATGCAACAGATATTGAATTATTACCTCAATCAACAAATTTTACGCTACATACGCCGCAAGGCGTCAGTGCCGTTAAACTCCCTTTTGCAGGTGAGCATAATGTTCAGAATGCGACCGCAGCTGTAGCCTTTGCTTTAGCAATTGGTATTGGACTAGAAGATATTGTCCAAGGCTTGGAGCAAGCTCAGGGAGCTAAAGGTCGTCTTAACTTTATTCAAAAGTCACCTTACTTATTTATTGATGATACCTATAATGCCAATCCGACTTCAATGCGCGCTGCTGCACAAGTGTTGTTGCAACAACAAGGCGTAAAAGTAATGGTCATGGGGGATATTGGTGAGTTAGGTGATAGCAGTTGGCAAGAACACCACGATTTAGGCCGTGATCTTGCTGAGCTTCATTTAGATCATATTATTGCAGTTGGGCAGTTTGCTCCAGCCGCTCTCGAGGGTGCACACTCTCATTCCAATAAAGTGAAAGCATTTCAGACACAAGCTGAGGCGCTTCCATTTCTAATCAATCTAATCCAAACACATCAACCACAGTCCATGAGTTTCCTGTTTAAAGGTTCTCGCTTTACTCATATGGAAACGTTGATGGCTGATTTGATGGAGAAACTTTAAATGCTGTTATGGTTGTTTGAACAACTTGCGGGCTATCACAGTTCGTTTCAGGTCGTTCGTTATTTAACATTACGTTCTTTACTCAGTGTATTAACTTCACTGACCATTGGTTTGGTCCTCGGACCGATCATGATTCGTAAATTACAAGCGTTAAAATACGGTCAGGCAGTAAGTTCATTTGCTCCTGAAAATCATGCTAAAAAGATGGGTACACCAACCATGGGCGGGATTTTAATTCTGCTTTCAATTGGTATTAGTACTTTACTCTGGGCTGATTTATCTAACCCTTATGTTTGGATTGTGCTTGGTGTAATGGTTGTGTTCGGCGCTGTGGGTTGGGCAGATGACTGGATTAAAATTCGCTATAAAGACAATGCTGGTTTACCTGCCCGTAAGAAGTTTTTCTGGACTTCTGTTGCATCGCTTGGGGCGGGTATTGCTTTATATTTAATTGCAACCCAACAGTCGAATGCTGAACATACTGCAAACATGCTGGATTTATTGATTCCATTCTTTAAGAATCTTTCAATTCCACTCTCTATGGTTCCTTTAGGCTTGGCATTTATTGTATTTACCTATCTGGTTATTAATGGTGCCTCTAACGCCGTTAACTTAACTGATGGTTTAGATGGTTTGGCAATCATGCCTGTTGTAATGGTCGCTACGGGCTTAGGTGTATTTGCTTACTTGTCAGGTGACATCCGTTTCGCTAACTATTTGCATATTCCCTATGTGAAATATACCTCTGAGCTTGTTGTAATCTGCTCTGCGATGATTGGTGCGGGCTTGGCATTTCTTTGGTATAACGCACACCCTGCTCAAATCTTTATGGGTGATGTTGGCGCATTAGCTTTAGGCGCGATGCTTGGAACAATTGCTGTTATGGTACGCCAAGAAATCGTATTTGCGATTATGGGTGGTGTATTTGTAATGGAGGCTGTATCTGTCTTCTTGCAAATTGGGTCGCTGCGGATGCGCAATAAACGCGTGTTCTTAATGGCGCCGCTACATCATCACTATGAAAAGCAGGGCTGGAAAGAAACCCAAGTTGTGATTCGTTTTTGGATTATTACAATTATATTAGTAGTTTTAGGTCTAATGACTTTAAAATTGCGTTAAGAAAGGTTTTCACAAGAGCCGGCATTGCCGGCTTTTTTATTGAGAGAAAAACATGAGCGTATTGATGTGTCCTGTTTGCCGTCAGCCTTTAGATCTACTGGATAAAACTTGGCGTTGTGAAAGAGGGCATAGTTATGATGTCGCTAAACAAGGTTATGTGAACTTACATGTTGTGCAACATAAACATAGTAAGAACCCTGGAGATACACCAGAGTCTGTCGATGCACGAAGAGCTTTTTTACAAGGTGGTTATTATCAGCCTTTACAACAAGCTGTAGTCGCTTTATTAAAACAATTAGATGTAAAAACCGTACTTGATATTGGGTGTGGTGAAGGTTACTACACCAGCGCTATGCAGCAAGTCGTTGAGCAATGTGTTGGTGTTGATATTGCAAAAAATGCGGTACAGCGTGCAGCAAAGCTTAATGCTGAGGTGACTTGGGTTGTGGGGACTGGTGCGACTTTGCCTGTGCTTGATCAAAGCATGGATGCATGTACCAGTTTGTTTAGCCCAATTCCACAAGCAGAAATTGCACGTATTTTAAAAGATGATGGATATTTAATTGTTGTCACTCCTGCATCTGAACATTTATATGCAATGCGTGAAGCTTTATTTGAACAGGTTAACCCTCATACACCAGAGAAGTTTGTAGAGCAGCTGCAAGATTTGTTTGAGCTTAAACAAGAGCAAGTTATTAATGCCCCTTTTGTGCTTGATCAACAGGCTTTAAAAAATCTGATTGCTATGACACCTTATGCTTATAAAGCATCTCCTGAGCGTCGTTTGCAATTAGAGCAGCAGTCGCAATTAGAGGTAACGGCATCTTTTCAAATTTATGTCTTTCAGAAACGTAATAAAACAGCTAGCTAACAGACTATTTTTAAAAGCGTAAAAAAATCATCATACGATTTATTTTTAAGAGCGCAAAAAAAGAAGCCATCTGATGATGGCTTCTTTTTTTGCTATTCAATCTGATTAATCAGATTTTCTAGTTCATCTTTCTCACGCTTCGGCGCTGCTCCCTGTGAAGACTTCATCGCAGGAGGTGCAGCTTTTGATGGAATAACAATTTCCTCACCTGGTAAATCGGAGAAGTCATTGTCATTGCTTAGTTTTGGTTGTGGTGGTGCTGGGCGATATAGTGGGCGTGCTAATGGTGGAGCTGCACGATAAGTTTTCTTATCGCCCACCTCAGTAACAGTTTGTTGTTTGTCACGTGAAATAGGACCTTGTGCATCTTTATCTAAACGAACCCAAGATGCTGGCGTACCTTGCAATGCTTGACCCATAAAGTTAATCCAGATCGGTAATGCAGCAATACCACCATACTCACGTCGACCTAATGTTGTCGGTTGGTCAAATCCAACCCACGTTACAGTCACTAACTTGCCGTTAAAGCCTGCAAACCATGCATCTTTTGCATCGTTGGTTGTACCTGTTTTACCACCTAAATCACTACGACCAATTTTAAGTGCTGCACGACCTGTACCATGTTCAATAACGTCTCGTAAGATGTTCGCCATATCGTAAGCGGAGCTTGATTTTAAAATACGTTGAGCTTGGCGATATTCACTGTTTGCTTTGTCAGTCTGTTTAAGATTAAGTTGCTTAGCTGCCTTTTCTTTCTGCTCTACGTCTTTGTTAGTAACCTCAATCACTTCATCATCTGTTGTCGTAGCTTTCTGCTCGTCATCAGTTGTGTCTGGCGCATTAATACATGGAATACATGCATATTCTGGCTTAGCTTGATAAATCACTTTACCGTATGCATCTTCAATACGCTGAATAAAGTGTGGTTGAACACGATAACCACCATTTGCAAAAGTTGCGTATCCAGTTGCCATTTGAATTGGTAATACTTGAGGTGTACCTAGAGCAATGGTGTAGTTACGTGGAATTTGATCTTCTTGTAAACCAAAATCCATGAATAACTGGCGAGTACGTTCAATTCCCACAGTTTGTAAAAGGCGTACTGACACGGTATTACGAGACAAATACAAAGCACGACGTAATGGAATCATTCCTAAATAACGACCGTCTGAGTTTCTCGGTGTCCACTTACCAATTGTGATAGGACTATCATTCACCATGCTGTACGGCGTCATACCGCGTTCAAGTGCCAATGCATAGACAAACGGTTTGATCGTTGAACCAGGTTGGCGCCACCCTTGTAAGGCACGGTTAAATTTCGATTGATAGAAGTTATAACCACCTACAATTGCTTCAATTGAACCATCATTCGGGTTAATCGCAATAAGTTGACCTTGAACTTTTGGAACCTGAACTAAAGACCATGCTGTTTTTGCATCATTTGGACGTAAGCGAACAATATCTTTAACTTGAACAATTTGAGATGCACGTGAAGGTGCACCACCTACACTATTCGCATTGCGATAGGGGCGAGCCCATGACATACCTGACCACTGTACAGTAACGGTTGTGCCATCTTGCATTAATGCGTCAAAAGAGCTGCTATTTACCTTGGTAACTTGTGCAGGGTAGGTATTGGCATATGCTCTAAATTCATTTAATGGTTTATCGTGTGCTTCCGCACCACGCCAGCCATGACGACGGTCGTAAGCTTCAAGACCATCTTGTACAGATTTCTCTGCAATCGCTTGGCGTTTAGCATTGATGGTTGTATAGACTTTATAGCCAGAATCAATGGCTTGTTCACCAAAATGCTTTACAAGCTCTGAACGAACCATTTCGCCCGCATATGGGTGAATATTATTTAAATCCCGATTGGGCATGTTTAGATTAATCGGTTCAGCTACAGCTTTTTGATATTCTCCTTGAGAGATATAACCCAGCTGTAACATACGGCCTAAAATCCAGTTGCGACGTTCAAGTGCACGTTCAGGATTAACTACAGGATTATATTTAGAAGGTGCTTTTGGTAAACCTGCAATCATTGCCATTTGAGCAATGCTGAGCTCATTAATACTTTTGTTGTAATAAATTTTGGCTGCTGCTGCGATACCGTAGGCATTTTTTCCTAAGAAGATTTTATTCACATAAAGACTGAGAATTTCTTCTTTAGATAAGTTTTGCTCAATTTTTCGAGCTAAAAAGATCTCGGTTATTTTGCGTTTTAAGGTTCTTTCTGGACTTAAATAATAGTTCTTTGCAACCTGCATGGTAATGGTTGAACCACCAGTTTGCACATCAGAACCAGTTACACTTTCACTTAAAGCACGCCCTAAACCTTTAAAACTGATCCCGCTATGTTCAAAGAAAGAAGAATCTTCTGCTGCTAAAAATGCATGAATAAAAGCAGGAGGAATTTGTTTGTATTCAACTGGAATAGAAAGCTTACCACCATACTCGGCAATCAATTGATTATCCGAGGTATAGACCTGTAGCGGTTTTAAAAGCGGAGCTTTTTTTAGTGAACTCATTTCAGGGAGCGATGGGGCGATATAGAGATACATGCCATAAAAGCCCATCGGAAGTGAGACTAAGATAATAATAATGATCAAAAAAATTGGACGCACGAAGCCCAAACTGGATAGCTTTTTCATGATAAGTAAGCTTTAATAAGATCGAATACAAACTAATTGTGGTCAGTATAGCCTTTAGACATGCGGATTGTTAGATGAGATATTGTATCCGTGTAAAAATAAAGACCTAGATTATTGGTTTGTAATTTTTTTGGGGATAAAAAAATAATAGGACAATAGTGTGCTCAGGTTATATCGTAAACCGAATAAGGGGTTAATGGGTGTCGATATTAGTTCGACTTCTGTTAAGTTGTTAGAGCTCTCTGTTAAGAACGGTAAATATTGGGTGGAAAGCTATGCTTTGATGCCTTTACCCGAGAACAGTGTAGTTGAAAAAAATATCTTGAATCCAGAGGCAGTAGCAGAAGCTTTGGAACGGGCGATGAATTTAGCAAATCCCCAAACCATTAACGCTGCAATTGCTGTTCCAACATCGACGGTTATTCATAAAACCATCGAAATGGATGCAGATATGAATGATGATGAACGAGAAGTTCAGATTCGTTTAGATGCGGAGCAGTATATACCGTTCCCTTTGGATGAAGTGAGTCTTGATTTTGAGGTTTTACCAGATCGACTGCCTAATCCAAACCGTGTAAATGTACTTCTAGTTGCAACAAGAACAGAAAATGTTGAAACACGAGTAGAAGTGCTGGAACTGGTAGATCTAACGCCTAAGCTTGCTGATGTCGAAAGTTATGCTGTCGAGCGTGCTTTTAGTGTATTTGCTGATAGTTTACCCATGGGTGCAAATACCATTGGTATTTTAGATATCGGCCATACCATGACTACATTATCGGTTATGCAAAGTGGCAAAATCATTTATACCCGTGAACAAGTCTTCGGCGGCAAACAGCTTACTCTGGAAATTCAAAGCCGTTATGGTTTGTCATTGGAAGAAGCGGGACGAGCTAAAAAAGAACGCTCTTTACCAGATGACTATGACATTGAGGTTTTAGAGCCATTTTTAGATGCCGTTGTGCAGCAAGCTGCCAGATCTCTACAATTTTTCTTTTCTTCGTCACAGTTCAATGAAATAGACCATATTTTACTAGCAGGTGGGAATGCCAATATTCCTGGACTTGCCAAATTGTTGCAGCAAAAACTTGGTTACCGTGTGACCATTGCCAATCCGTTTTTACAAATGGGTTTTTCTCCTCAAGTCGATATTCAAAAAATTGAAAATGATGCTTCATCATTAATGGTGGCATGTGGCTTGGCTTTAAGGAGTTTTGATTAATGGCAACAATTAATTTACTCCCTTGGCGTGATGGGCTTAGGGAACAGCGCAAAAAACAATTTATTATTTTCTGTTTTGGGGTCGTTGTACTGGGGATTACCACTGTATTTTCTGGGTGGTTTTATTTGAATCAAAAATTAGATGATCAAGAACAAGCTAATCAACTCATTACCAGTACAAACCAGAGTCTAGATCAACAGCTTAAAACCTTAAATGGCTTGCAAGAACAGCGTGATGCCATTATCGAACGTATGAAACTTATTCAGGGGTTGCAAAGTCAACGTCCTGTTGTTGTGCGTTTGGTGGATGAATTGGTACGGGTGACTCCGGCAGCGATGTATTTGACTAAATTTAGCAGAACTGGAGATAAATTTACCATTGAAGGTAAAGCAGAAAGTCCAAATACGGTCGCGGAGTTATTACGTAATCTCGAAGCATCACCATGGTATCGCAATGCTTTTATGAACTCTTTCTTGGCGACCGAAGAGAAAAAAGATAAGACGGCGAGTTCACTGCTTCCTAGAGTAGAAGATAGTTATGGCAGTTTTGTTGTGACTGTTGATTTAGGAGAAATGGGGGTGACTACAACAGGTGATACCGCCAATACGTCTGTAAGTGCGGATAAGGGGGCGGTTAAATGAGTCCGGATGAACTTCATGAGTTGTCGTTAGAACAAGCTCCATCTAAGAAAAAACAGATTACTTTAGAAAAATTTCTTCAGCAATTTAACACACTAGATATGAATAGTTATGGTAGCTGGCCATTATCTGTGAAAATTACGTGCTGGGTTTTTATTTTCTTTGCTGTGTTGGCTTTGGGGTACTTTGTTGTTATTCAGCCAAAGTTACAAGCAATTGATAATGCACAGGCGCAAGAAAGTAATTTGTTGAATGAGTTTCGCGAAAAGGATTCAAAATTGCGTAACTTGCAGCAATATCAACTTCAACTTCAAGAGATGCAAGCAAACTTTAATCAGCAGCTAGAACAACTCCCAAAAGAAACCGAGATTCCAAGCTTGGTTGAGGATATTAACTTAACTGGGGTGAATTCTGGTCTGAAGTTTAAAAATATTCGTTTAGAAGATGAAGTGAAGCAGGAAATCTTTATTGAACAGCCTATTACGATGGAAGCAACTGGCGATTATCACGCTTTTGGTGCTTTTGTGAGTAGTATTGCGGCATTACCACGTATTGTGACGATGCATGACTTTGTTGTAGAAGCTGCACCTGTTAAAGATAGTAAGTCAGATATTCCTGTACTTAATTATTCTATTAAAGCAAAAACTTATCGCTATATGGGCGCCGTAGAAAATGCTGAAAATCCGGAAAACAACGCTTCGGCTTCAGTAGCACCTGTTTCCTCTACTGCTAATACACAGTCGAAATAGGAGCATTACAATGAAACTTAAACAAATTTCTTTTTCTATTTTGGCATGTTTGGTTTTAGTTGGATGTGACTCGAAAATCGATGCTGTAAATCAGCAAATGGCAAATATACGTAATCAGCCACCACAACCGATAGATCCAGCACCTGTTTTCACGCCTGTGCCACAATTTAACTATGCGGCACATCAGCTAAAGAGTCCATTTTTACCAAGCTCACTTGCTGCTGAGCTCAAAATTATGGCAGGAAAACGGGTATATCCGAATTTCTCACGTGCACCTCAGCCTCTAGAAAGTTATGCATTAGAATCCTTAAACATGAAAGGAAGCATACGTAATAACCGTGGGCAAGTATTGGCTCTTATCCAATCACCCGATCAGCAAATTGAGCGGGTACAGGTGGGGAACTATATCGGGATGAACCAAGGGCGTATTACCCATATTGGTCCAACCCAGATTGATCTGGTGGAGATTGTCCCTGATGGGCGCGAAGGCTATGTGGAGAGACCAAGAACCTTAGTGTTAATTGGACCCGCACCCTAAAAATTTAGGGAATAACAAAGAAAAAGTATTTTTAAAGATTATTTAATTGGGGATGGTCAGACAATGAATCACGTATTCCGTCAGTTTTCTATGGGGGCTGTAGCCATTGCACTTATGCAGGTTGCCTCTGCACAGGTCAGCATGACCAATATTGTACCAACGCAAATTGCAGGTCAAGGTACAGAAATTCGAGTTATGTTTAATGGTTTGCCGCCACAACCACAGGCATACCAACTTGAAAATCCTTCACGTTTGATTTTGGATTTTAATAAAGCTCAGCAGACTTTAACACAATCAAAAGTGGCAATTGGTACAAATGAAGCAAGCTCAGTTGATGTAAGTTCTGATGATCAGCGCTCACGTTTAACTGTAAATTTAAAAGAGGCAGGTGCGTTTACAACGCGCATTGAAGGCAATACTTTTATTCTAAAGATTAATTCAGCTCAAGCAGCTATTAAGCCTTTACCAACCACTACAGTACAACCGCAAGGTGTCTCAAATATTGGCTTTCAGCGCGGTGGTCAAGGTGAAGGATTAATTGTTATTGATTTATTGGGAAGTAATACCCCTATTGATGTTCAACAACAAGGCAGTAAGGTCGTCGTGAGAACTCTGGGCTCTAAAATTCCTACCCATTTAGCCAAACGTTTAAATGTGAACGATTTTGCGACCCCTGTTTCTACCATTGAATCTTATAATGAAAAAGGCAATGGTGTTATTACAATCCAATCCACTGGTAGTTATGAATATATGGCTTATCAGGCGGAAAATAAACTCACCATTAGCTTAAAGCGTCCTCAGGACAAAAATGTAATCTCTTCATCTAAGCCATCTTATTCTGGTAATAAGCTTTCTCTTGATTTTCAAGACATTGAAGTTCGTAGAGTTCTACAATTACTTGCCGATTTTACTGGCATTAATATGGTGGCTGCCGATAGTGTTCAGGGTAATATTACTTTGCGCTTGAAAGATGTTCCGTGGGATCAGGCACTTGATATTATTTTAAAGACTAAAAATCTGGATAAACGCAGAAATGGTAATGTTATTTGGATTGCTCCTGTTGCAGAGTTGATTAAAGCCGAAGATGATGAGGCAAAAGCTTTAGCACAAACGATTAAGTTAGCGCCGATCCAAACCGATTATATTCGTTTAAATTATGCGAAAGCAGCAGATGTACTTAAGCTAATTGAAGATACTCGTGATAGTAAAGGAGCTGTTGCAAACCGTACTGCCAATTCAGATGCTCTTGCTTTAGAAAGTTTATTGAGCTCACGTGGCAGTGCTGTTGCTGATACGCGGACCAATACTTTGATTATCAATGATACAGCACAAAATATTGATAAAATCCGTAAAATGGTTGATTTGATTGATGTGCAGGTCAAACAAGTCATGGTTGAGGCGCGGATTGTAAGAGCCTCTACTTCTTTTACCAAAGAGCTTGGCGTTAAGTGGGGGATATTATCACAAGGGATTACCAACAATAATAACTTGCTGGTTGGCGGTAGTGAAACAACCTTGTGGAATTTAAGGAAGCCAGAAAAAGACAGTACAACGGGTGGCTATAAATATACGATTGAACGTCCAGATAATTTAAACGTTGATTTGGGTGTTACATCAGCTGGAGCAAGTAGCATAGCTTTTAGTTTAATTAGTATGTCTGACTTTATGCTTGATCTAGAACTTTCTGCATTACAAGCCGATGGTTATGGTGAAGTTATTTCAACACCGAAAGTCATGACTACAGATAAGCAAACTGCAAAAGTTGCGACAGGTCAGCAAGTTCCTTATCAAACTGCTGTTACTTCTGCTACGGGTACTACGGCTACTACTTCTTTTAAAGATGCGCTGTTAAGCTTAGATGTTACTCCAAGTATTACGCCTGATGGTAAAATTCAAATGAAATTAGATATTTCTAAGGATTCTGTAGCAGGCGAAGCCCCTAATGGTGAGTTAATTTTAAATAAAAATAATATTAATACGAATGTACTGGTTAATAACGGTGAAACAGTCATTTTAGGAGGGGTGTTTGAGCAGACGACATCTAACTCACAAACTAAGGTTCCTTTCTTTGGGGATATTCCTGTACTTGGGCATTTATTCAGAAAAGATGTGAAATCTGATGATAAACAAGAGTTACTGATTTTCGTTACTCCACGAATTGTTAATGACACTTTGGTGAGAAATCATTAATATATTTTTTAATGAAAGCAATTGAAATAGGTGGCGCCTTGCCAAGCAAAGCGTTTGAAACCCTGCCAAATATTTATTTGGTGGGGCCCATGGGGGCAGGAAAAACAACCGTTGGACGTCATTTAGCCGAAATATTAGGGCGTGAATTTTTAGATAGTGATCATGAAATTGAACGCAAAACAGGGGCTACTATTCCTTGGATTTTTGAAAAAGAAGGGGAATTCGGATTTCGTGCTCGTGAAACCATAGTGTTGAATGAGTTAACTTCCCGTAAGGCTTTGGTTTTAGCAACAGGCGGTGGTGCGATTACTCAAGCACCCAATCGTGAGTTTCTAAAGCAGCGTGGTATAGTTGTTTATCTTTACACTCCTGTGGAACTACAATTACAACGAACTTATCGCGATAAAAACAGACCTCTATTACAAGTTGAAAACCCTGAACAAAAATTGCGAGATTTGTTAAAAATACGTGATCCTTTATATCGTGAAGTTGCTCATTACACGATTGAAACCAATCAGGGTGCTGCACGCGATCTTGCTCAAAAGATTCTGCAACTTATTTTGTCTAACACGCTAAAATAGCTAAACTTACTCGTGGTTTAATAAACTCATGCAAACTTTACATGTTGAATTAGGCGAACGCCGTTATCCTATTTTTATTGGCAGTCAACTTGATCCTAAACAGTTGCTTGAACCTTATATTCATGGTCAACAGGTCATGATTGTGAGTAACGAAACGGTCGCACCTTTATATTTATCTCACTATCAAGAAGCATTAAAAAGTTTGGGTAAAACTGTAGCTATTTGTATTTTGCCCGATGGTGAAAAATATAAAGATATTCAACATTTAAATTTAATTTTTGATGCACTACTTGAAGCTGGTTTTAACCGAGATTGTACTGTTTTAGCTTTAGGCGGTGGTGTTATTGGTGATATGGCTGGCTTTGCATCGGCATGTTTTCAGCGCGGTGTTTATTTTGTTCAGGTTCCAACTACGCTCCTTTCACAAGTAGATTCAAGTGTGGGTGGTAAAACTGGTATTAATCACCCACTGGGTAAAAACATGCTTGGCGCATTTCAGCAACCTCAAGTTGTTTTGGCTGATATGTCTCAACTCAACACCTTACCGGATCGAGAGTTGTCTGCTGGACTATCAGAGGTTATTAAATATGCCTTGTTAGGCGATGCTGATTTTCTTGTTTGGTTAGAGCAAAATATGGATGGGTTGATTGGGCGAGATGCTGATCTTTTAGCGGAAGCCGTTTACCGTTCATGTGCTCATAAAGCCCGTATTGTTGCAAATGATGAAAAAGAGCAAGGCGAAAGAGCCTTACTCAACTTAGGTCATACGTTTGGTCATGCTATTGAATCTTATCTGGGTTATGGAACTTGGTTGCATGGCGAAGCAGTAGCTACCGGCATGGTTATGGCAGCTGATTTATCACAGCGTTTAAGCTGGATTTCAAGTGATGATGTAGAGCGTACAAAAAAAATTATTCAACGCGCTAATTTGCCGATATCATGTCCAAAAATTCCATTGGATGAATTCCTTGGATATATGGCACATGATAAAAAAGTCCTCAATGGTCAATTGCGTTTAGTGTTGTTAAAGCAACTTGGACAAGCGGTAATTACTAAAGACTTTGATGTTGAACTCATGAAGCAAGCTATTTTGGCAAATCAACACGGATAATAAATTAAGGTAACACATGACTGTATCACGTACACTTTGGCAGAATGTTCAACAATATATCTGGTTGGTGGGTGGTATCGTCTGCTTGTTTCTGGCTTTTCTTTTCTGGGTAATGACGGATAGTAAGAAGCTTGTAGAAGTTGAAAAAGCTGCCGATTCAGAAACACCTGTGCAAATTCAGCCAGAAAAAGTGGCAACAACGGCTAACTTAGGGGCTTTAGCTGATGAAGTTAGGCCTCTTGATTTAACGACTCGCACAGTTGCTTCAGGTCAGCATGAAGCAGAGTTTCGCGGTACAAAATTTATTAACGAAAACAAGAAACAGTGGACGCTTGAGCTATTTCGTGCATCTGACGAAGATATTATTAAAAACTTTTTAAAGAATCGTTCAGACCGAAATAAATTTATCTACTTCCGATTAAGTGGAGAGAAGCAGTCTGAACAATATGTTTTGACATATGGTGTATTTAAGCGTTCTGAGGATGCAATTCACCAGTTAACGCAACTGAATCTTGATTTGCCTGAATCAATTAAGCCGCAACCACAACAATTTTCTACTTATGTGCCACTAGTTAATGACTTGGGTGCAGATGAAATGAAAGGTGGAATTAGCCAAACTTATGAAGTGCGTCTACGTCCAGCTGCATTGCCTAAAATTGATGAGTCTTTGCTCATGGGCGCAGGTGTAAACGGTGCGATAAGTACGCAGCCGAAAGTGACTGCTCCAGCAACGAACTCTACAACCCGGACGACCATTATTCGCCGAGATGCTGAAGGAAATGTTGTGGATGTACATCAGTCCAATTCTGCAGATGCTTCTAAAAAGACTCAGCAAACTCGTGAAAATGAAGCTCCTCCTAAAAATGCAACAAATGAGGGCACAAGAGGGAACTAAGGATAAGAATAATACGCACAAATATAGTGCAATAGCAAAAGATGTATATAATTTTTGATCAAGTATGGTGCATATTTGGTCATTTATTAAAATGATAGCCTGAATAAAACTGATCTATTTTTAAGAAATATAAACACTTAAGCTACGAAAATTATATTGGCATAGTTTTTGCTTTATTCTTGTGCTTATTAATGTACTGCTAACTATTTTGGCGCTCTAAAGAGTGAAGTCTATGCAGAGTCGTGGGGTCGAGCTGCTTTAAAAGAGTGCGAAATAAGTCAAAACATTTTTCTAGCAAAAACCAGTGTACGTAAAAATGGAACAGCGTATATTGGCTTATCAGCCCAAAATTTTTTTTTGCGAAACATTGAGCTAACTATCGTCCGTAGGCAATATCGCAGAAATAAGTTGTTTGTTTGACGCTCGAAAGAGCCTTATTGAAAGAAGGGTACGCTATGCACATGCCATCGCCTAATACTGTAGCTCCCGCTCAAGGTTTATATCAACCTGATGAGTTTAAGGATAACTGTGGTTTTGGACTGATTGCCCATATGAAGGGTGAATCAAGTCATCATCTTGTAGAAACCGCGATTCACAGTTTAAGTTGCATGACGCACCGTGGTGGTATTGCCGCAGATGGCAAAACGGGAGATGGTTGCGGCTTATTATTGGCGATGCCAAAGCAATTTTTCCGTGATGAAGCAAAAAAACTAAGCGATATTACACTTAGCGAAGTTTTTGCTGTAGGAACGGTATTTTTAAATGTCGATCCGGCATTAGCACAGCACTCTAAAAATATTTTAACTAAAGAAATTGAGGCTGATGGCTTACGCGTATTGGCTTGGCGTGTTGTCCCTACAAATAACGATGCACTAGGTGAGATTGCACTTCAATCTTTACCTGCTTTTGAACAGGTCATTGTGAACTGTCCAATGGGTGTAACTGAAGTTGAGTTTAACCGTAAACTATTTTTGGCACGTCGTCGTGCAGAACAACAATTACAAAATGATCCGTCATTCTATGTGACTACGCTTTGTTCGACAGTGATCAGCTATAAAGGCTTGATGATGCCGGCTGCAATTGCTGAGTTCTATACAGATTTGGCAGACGAACGTTTAAAATCACATATCGTGGTGTTCCACCAACGTTTCTCGACCAACACTTTACCGCGTTGGCCTTTGGCGCAGCCATTCCGTTACCTTGCGCATAATGGTGAAATCAACACTATTACAGCAAACCGTAACTGGGCATTGGCACGTACGCCTAAATTTGAAAACCCATTGTTACCAGGCCTAACTGAGCTTAACCCAATTGTGAACCGTACTGGTTCAGACTCTTCAAGCTTAGATAACATGCTTGAAATCTTGGTTGGTGGCGGTATGGATTTATTCCGTGCGTTGCGTATGCTCGTACCACCAGCGTGGCAAAACGTTGAAACTTTGGATGCAGACTTACGTGCATTCTATGAGTTCAACTCTAAGCATATGGAAGCTTGGGATGGTCCAGCAGGTTTAGTAATTCAAGATGGTCGTCATGCTATTTGTATGCTTGACCGTAATGGTTTACGCCCTGCACGTTGGGTTATTACCAAAAATGATTACATTACCTTGGCATCTGAAATTGGTGTGTGGGGTTATGAACCTGAAGATGTTATTTCTAAAGGTCGCGTAGGCCCTGGTCAAATTTTAGTAGTTGATACTTTAACAGGTAAAGTACTTGATACTAAAGATGTTAGTACTCATTTGAAAAACATGCGTCCGTACCGTGAGTGGTTACGTGATCATGCAATTCGCCTCAATGCTAACCCTGAACTTGAAGAACAATTAGTTGATCAAGGTTTAACTGGCGATGCGTTAAAAGCAGCTCAGAAAATGTTTATGGTGACATTTGAAGAGCGCGACCAGTTGTTGCGTCCTATTGCTGAAAGTGGTCAGGAAGCTGTAGGTTCTATGGGGGATGATACGCCAATGGCTGTATTGTCTCGTCAAGTACGCCATGTGACTGATTATTTCCGTCAACAATTTGCGCAAGTCACAAACCCGCCAATTGATCCACTACGTGAATCGATTGTAATGTCGCTCGAAACCTGTTTAGGTCGTGAACAGAATGTATTTGAGCAAGGTCCAGAGCACGCAGATCGAATCATTATTTCGAGCCCTGTTCTGTCTAATTCAAAAATGCAGCAAATCCGTAGTATTGATCGTGCAGGCTATGAGTCTGTTGACATCAATTTGAACTATGCTGAAGAAGAAGGTTTGCAAGCTGCAATTACACGTATCTGTGAAGAAGCGGCGCAAGCGGTTCGTGATGGTAAAACTTTAATTGTTTTAACTGATAAAAATATTCGCCAAGGTTTCTTGCCTGCAAACGCAGCGCTTGCAACAGGTGCAGTACATCATTACCTCATTAAAACTGGTTTACGTACTGATGCAAACATCATGGTTGAAACTGGTTTTGCACGTGATCCGCATCAATTTGCGGTATTACTAGGTTTCGGTGCAACCGCTGTTTACCCATACCTTGCATATGACGTAATTAATGATTTGATTGCGAAAGGTGAGCTTTTAGGTGATCCAATCCATGCTCAAGCGAACTTCCGTAAAGGTATTGAGAAAGGCTTATTAAAAGTTCTTTCAAAAATGGGTATCTCTACCGTTGCTTCGTATCGTGGCGGTCAGCTATTTGAAGCAGTAGGTTTATCGTCTGAAGTTGTAGATCAGTGCTTCTTGGGTGTTCCAAGTCGTATTCAGGGTGCAACATTTGCTGATCTAGAAAAAGACCAGAAAAAATTAGCTGCTACAGCATGGTCAAATCGTAAACCAATTGATCAAGGTGGCCTGCTTAAATTCGTATTTGATAAAGAGTATCACGCGTTTAACCCAGATGTGATTAACTCATTACACAAAGCGGTTCGCTCAGGTAAATACGAACACTTTAAAGAATATGCTGAGCTGGTGAATAACCGTCCAGTAGCGACTATTCGTGACTTATTTAAGTTAAAAACAACGAACTCGATTCCAGTTGAGCAAGTTGAATCAGTTGAAGAGATCTTGCCTCGTTTTGACTCTGCAGGGATGTCTTTAGGTGCTCTTTCTCCAGAAGCGCATGAAGCAATTGCAATTGCGATGAACACGATTGGTGGTCGTTCAAACTCTGGTGAGGGTGGTGAGGATCCAGTTCGCTACGGCACAATTCGTAACTCGAAAATCAAACAGATCGCATCTGGTCGTTTTGGTGTAACGCCTGCATATCTAACTTCTGCTGAAGTATTGCAAATTAAAGTTGCTCAAGGTGCAAAACCAGGTGAAGGCGGTCAGTTACCGGGCGGTAAAGTAAATGGTTTGATTGCACGTTTACGTTACTCAGTGCCGGGTGTAACACTGATTTCACCTCCACCACACCACGATATTTACTCAATTGAAGATTTGTCTCAGTTAATTTTTGACTTGAAACAAGTTAACCCGCAAGCAATGGTTTCGGTAAAACTGGTATCTGAGCCAGGTGTAGGAACAATTGCAGCTGGTGTTGCGAAGGCATATGCAGACTTCATTACCATTTCTGGTTATGACGGTGGTACTGCTGCATCTCCACTTTCATCAATTCACCATGCGGGTTCTCCATGGGAGTTGGGTTTAAGTGAGGCGCATCAAGCTCTTCGTGTAAATGACTTACGTGGCAAAGTACGTGTACAAACTGATGGTGGCTTAAAAACTGGTCTTGATGTAATCAAGGCAGCAATTTTAGGTGCTGAGAGCTTTGGTTTCGGTTCAACACCAATGATTGCATTAGGCTGTAAATATCTACGTATTTGCCACCTAAATAACTGTGCGACAGGTGTTGCAACTCAGCAAGATCACTTACGTCAAGAGCACTACATTGGCGAACCAGAAATGCTCATCAATTTCTTCCACTTTATTGCGGAAGAAACACGTGAATGGTTGGCAGCATTAGGTGTGTCTTCATTGAAAGACTTAATTGGTCGTGTTGATTTACTCGAAGTATTACCGGGTGAAACTGAAAAACATGCTCATCTTGATTTAAGTGCATTATTAACTTCTCATCCATCTGCTGACGGTAAAGCACAGTACTGTGAAGTACAAGGGAATGCACCATTTGATAAAGGTGTGTTAGCTGAGAAAATGGTTGCTGAAATGCTTCCTGCAATTGAATCAAGTGCAGGTGGTCAGTTCGACTTCAACGTTGTGAACTGTGACCGTTCAATCGGTGCTCGTGTGTCAGGTGAAATTGCTCGTCGCTATGGCAATTTAGGTATGGAAATACACCCAGTTGTGATGAACTTAACTGGTACAGCTGGTCAGTCACTTGGTGTATGGAACGCGGGTGGTTTACACATCCGTCTTGAAGGTGATGCTAACGACTATGTGGGTAAAGGTATGGCAGGTGGTCGTATCTCAATTTTCCCACCAAAAGGTTCACCTTTCCAAACTCAAAACACAGCAATTATTGGTAATACCTGTTTGTACGGTGCAACTGGCGGTAAGCTTTTTGCAGCGGGTACAGCGGGTGAGCGTTTTGCAGTTCGTAACTCTGGTGCATTTGCTGTAATTGAAGGTGCTGGCGATCACTGCTGTGAATATATGACAGGTGGTGTTGTGACTGTACTTGGTAAAGTAGGCCATAACTTTGGCGCGGGCATGACTGGTGGTTTTGCTTATGTACTTGACCTAGACAATGACTTCGTAGATTACTACAACCACGAATTGATTGATTTAAATCGTATTTCAACAGAATCTATGGAAGATCATAAAGAGTTCTTGTTGCGTATTATTGATGAGCATATTAAAGAAACAGGTAGTGCCTGGGCTTATAAAATCCGCAATGAGTTCGATTTCTACAGCCGTAAATTCTGGCTTGTGAAACCAAAGGCTGCTAATTTACAAACGCTTTTGAAAACAACACAAGCTGATCCACAATAATTCCACGACTGCAACGACATAGGCAGGTGCGGACAACAGTGAAAACCGCGCCTACCCACGGAGAGAGACATGGCAGAACGCCTAAATAATGACTTTCAATTTCTGGATGTAGCACGCCAAGATCCAGAGAAAAAAGATATTACTGTCCGCAAAGCAGAATTTGTGGAAATTTATAAGCCTTTTACATCGGAAACTGTTACTAATCAGACTCACCGTTGTTTAGGTTGTGGTAACCCATATTGCGAATGGAAATGTCCTGTACATAACTACATTCCAAACTGGTTAAAACTCATCGCTGAAGGCCAAATTTTCCAAGCTGCTGAGCTTTGTCATCAAACGAACACACTACCTGAGGTATGTGGTCGCGTATGCCCACAAGACCGTTTATGTGAAGGTGCTTGTACCTTAAATGATGGTTTTGGTGCAGTAACCATTGGTAATGCTGAAAAATATATCAACGATACAGCCTTTGCTTTGGGCTGGCGTCCAGATATGTCAGGCGTAAAATGGACTGACAAAAAAGTTGCCATTATTGGTGCTGGCCCTGCTGGTTTAGGCTGTGCAGATATTCTAGCTCGCGGTGGTGTTAAACCAGTTGTATTCGATAAGCGTCCTGAAATTGGTGGCTTACTTACATTTGGTATTCCAGAATTTAAAATGGAAAAAGATGTGATGAAACGCCGTCGTGAAATTTTCACAGGTATGGGCATCGAATTCCGTTTAAATACTGAAATTGGCACAGATGTAACCATTGATGAATTACTAGCAGAATATGATGCGGTGTTCATGGGTATGGGAACTTATACCTACATGAAGGGTGGTTTCCCGGGTGAAGATCTTAATGGCGTTTATGATGCTCTTGATTTCCTAATCTCTAACGTGAACCGCTGCCAAGGTTGGGAAAAAGATCCAAGTGAGTACATCAGCTTAGATGGTAAAAAGGTGATTGTACTTGGTGGTGGTGATACAGCGATGGACTGTAACCGTACTTCATTACGTCAAGGCGCTCATGATGTAACTTGTGCATACCGTCGTGATGAAAGCAACATGCCGGGTTCTGCACGTGAAGTAAAAAATGCCTATGAAGAGGGTGTAAAATTCCTATTCAATCGTCAACCGATCGAAATCGTTGGTGAAAATGGCAAAGTGACAGGCGTAAAAGTGGTAACGACACAAATGGGTGAACCAGATAGTCGTGGCCGTCGTAGTCCTGAACCAGTTCCAGGTTCTGAAGAAGTATTACCAGCCGATGCTGTTTTACTTGCATTCGGTTTCCGCCCAAGCCCAGCAGATTGGTTTGGTAACGCGAATATTAGTCTTGATGGTTCAGGTCGTGTTGTCGCAGCTGAAAAACAAGAATTCAAATTCCAGACATCAAACCCGAAAATCTTTGCTGGTGGTGATATGGTGCGTGGCTCAGACCTAGTCGTGACTGCGATTTGGGAAGGCCGTCAAGCTGCTGAAGGCATTTTGGATTACCTGGGTGTTTAATAAATTAATGTGTTAAAACACTCAAAAAAGCCTACTTCAAGTAGGCTTTTTTATTGACTACCATTAGTCACTTTGATGTTTTTGGCAAATATAATAAGCTTTTTTGCCCTTTTTAGCTTTTTAAGCTCACTACATACTCAAAACTTCCTTCTTCAATACAATAGGTGTTGAGTATGAACATCGCAGGTATGACGGCAGAAAAATCATATTTAAATCGTCGAAAAGCGTTGGGTATTACAGTGCGTCGTCTTGAATTTAATCCAAAGGCGATCAAGCGGCACTATTTTGCAAATTCACCGCTCATGTCTCATTTTTTAACTGCACTCTCATCAACGTTTCCAGTAGGTGAGCAATTTTTTGTAAATAGCGTACGTAATGTGCGTGATAAAGTTTCAGACCCTCAATTACAAGCGCAAATTGCAGCTTTCATTGGACAAGAGGCTATGCATTCCAAAGCGCATGGCGAGTTTAATGAAGCTTGGCGCCGTGATGATTATAATCTGGACAGTTTTCAAAATTGGTTGAATGAGCGGGATAAATACTTAAGAACAATTCCACCTAAGCTGCAGTTAGCACTTACCTGTGCTTTTGAACATTTTACAGCTCTTCTTGGAGCATATGTTTTACAACATCCAGAGTTATTAAAAACATTAGATCAAGATGCGTTAAAACTTTGGGTATGGCATGCCATTGAAGAAATTGAGCATCGTTCAGTCGCATTCGATGTCTATCAACATGTATATGGAGATGACCGTATACGCCGTTTACTCATGCGTAGCGTCACTACTGGGTTTGCGAGTCTGGCTTTTTATGGGACAACTCGTTTATTTTGGCAAGATAAATGGAATAGCTTACCTAAAATCGGAGGTAATTTATTTGGTTCGTATTTGCTGATAAAAATGCTTGTCCAATTGATGCCTGAATACTTCGCATATTACAAAAAAGATTTTCATCCTAGTCAAAAAGATTACGAGAAGATGGTCGATTACTGGAAAAGTTCTTTAGCAGAAGAATATCAAATGGCAAGTTTTCAACAAGAAAAAGATCAAAGATTAAGTTAATAGAAAACCGGATTTAAAAATCCGGTTTTTAAAAATCAATAAAATAAAAGCAACACAATAATGCCAAATTCATCATACAATCGAGTAAAGAGGTCAAAAATATAAAGAAAAACTTGAGGATAATGTGACAATGAAAACGTTGAAACAATTAGCGATCGCAACAACACTTGCCAGCACCTTACTATTTTCGGGATGTGGCTATAACACTCTACAAGTAAAAGATGAGGCTGTAACAGCAGCATGGTCTGAAGTACAAAACCAATATCAACGTCGATCAGACTTGGTGCCAAACCTTGTCAATGTGGTAAAAGGTTATGCTAAACATGAAGAGCAAGTATTAACCGAAGTAACGCAGGCACGCTCTAATGTTGCAGGTTTAAAAGTTGATAAAGAAGTTCTAGAAGACCCGGCTTTACTTGAAAAATATCAACAGGCTCAAAGTCAATTAACAGGGGCATTGTCTCGATTGATTGCTGTGTCTGAAAACTACCCAGATTTGAAAGCCAATACTCAATTCCAGGAATTACAAGTTCAGCTTGAGGGCACAGAAAACCGTATCGCAGTTGCACGTAATCGTTATATTACAACAGTGCAAGATTACAACGGATATGTACGCCAGTTCCCGCAAGCAGTGACCGCAAAAGTAATTGGTATGCATCCTAAAGCCAATTTCTCTGCAGAAGCTTCTGCACAACAGGCTCCAAAAGTTTCTTTTGATTAATTTTATAAATCAAAGGAGTGCTGTATGAGAAATATTATATTGCTTCAGTCTAAGCAAATTAAGGTCTTTATTACGACCTTAATTATGCTCTGTTGTGCTGTTCTTTTTCAGAATACAGCATGGAGTGAAAGTAATATTGCAACTGCTACTGACGAGACTGACATAATAGTAGCGGGCAAAATCATTCAAAAACAGCAAAATCAAGCCACTGCGTCTAAGACAGGTGAACAAGCTGCTTCAAGTGTTGCTGCCTCGCCTAAAGTCTCTAACGATATGGCAGACGGTGAATCAATTCGTGGTTTGCCAACTTTAAATCAGCCTGTTATTGATCAAGCTAACATTTTAAGTGAGGCTGAGAAGCAGCAGCTCGACCAAAAAATTCTAAGTTTATACCAACAAGGTAAAGCGCAAATTGGTGTCGTTATTGTCCCAACTACGGGTCAAGAAGATATTTTTGATTATGCATTACGAGTGGGTGAGCAGTGGCAATTAGGTTCAGCTAAACGTGACAATGGATTACTCATTGCAGTTGCGGTAAATGACCGCCGTATACAAATTTTAACTGGATACGGCTTAGAAGGCGTATTGCCTGATATTGTGGCAAGTCGGATTATTCGAAACCAAATTACACCTTATTTTAAACAAGCCCAATATGCACAAGGTTTAAATGCAGGTCTTGATGAAATTGGAAGGATTCTAAATCTTGACCCAGAAGTCGCTCAGCAAGCTGCTCAAGATTTAAAAGAACGCCAACATCAAGCTGCGGAAGAGCAACAAGCCAAACAAACAACGCTGACAATGGCTTTATTTATTCTTGTTGCTGGAATTGTAGGTTCATTTATTGTAGGACGACCTCTTAGCGCATCTACTGCTGGTGTTGCTGCCGCGGTAGCAGGTTTTGTAAATGGCGCAGGTCTAGTGACTAGCTTATTACTTGGTTTTGGAATCTTCTTTTTACTCATTACTTCTATTGCCCAACTTATTTTACAGGCCATTCTGAGTGGTTCTGGCGGCGGTGGACGTGGAGGAGGCTTCGGCGGTGGTGGCGGAGGCTATGGCGGTGGTGGAGGTCGTTTTGGCGGTGGAGGTGCTTCAGGCTCATGGTAACAACATCAGAAACAACACAAATTATTACTCAGCCAAAAATTGAGGAATTTGTAGAGCCAAGTCTAAAACGTTGGTTTAAACATTTATGCTATTTCCCGGCCAGTAGTCGTTATTTTTCAAAACAAGATAAGCAAATTATTGCAGATGCTGTACAGCGAGCAGAACATGGACATGTTGGTGAGATACAGGTGGTAATTGAAGGCCATATTCCATGTTCACAAGCCTATAGACAAAACACGCGTTTAAGAGCACAGCAGCTATTTGCAGAGTTGGGCGTTTGGGATACTGCATTAAATAGCGGTGTATTGTTATACCTAAATTTATGTGAACGTACTGTAGAAGTTATATTTGACCGTGGTATTAGAAATGCGACTAACGATCAGGTCTGGCAGCAGATTTGTGAGTCTATCGTTCAAAAACTTAAACAAAAAGAATATCAACAAGCTGTCGTGATGGGTGTGCAGCAAATTGGAGAGGTATTGTCACATTTTTATGATGAAAACATGCTAGATCAATCCAATGAATTGGGAAATGCTCCAATTATTATTAATTAAGTTATTTTCTAAAAGTTCTATATCTCATAGATTTTAATTTTTTATTTATTAAGGTGGCTGACAAAAAATGTCACCTATTTATTTATTTTTAAAGAGAATTTGCTCACAAAAAAAATATAAAGTTTGATAGATTTTGTTTACTTTTTTTGATGTGTGATCTGTTTTAATCAAAAGTTATGTGACGATTTTTGTCAGTTATTTACAGTGATTTTAGATTAAATAAATTTAAAAATTAATATAAGTTTTTGTTTTATAAGTAAAATAAAAGTTGGCATGGTTGCTGCTATATGGTTGAGAGCTGAAAAAGCTTATATAAAAACATACATACAATCTTTGGGGAAAAGGCTATGAATGCACAAAAAGGTTTTACATTAATTGAACTCATGATCGTTGTTGCGATTATTGGTATTTTAGCGGCAATTGCGATTCCTGCTTATCAGGATTATATCGCTAAATCACAGGTTTCAGAGGGGTTGGTATTAGCGGATGGTTTTAAAAATACAATTCAAAATAACCTTGAAAGTGGTGCGTGTACAAGTGCAACAGCCTCCGAAAATACAGTCCAAGGAAAATATGGGCAAGCTGTTTTGACTGGTACCTTTGACCCAGCGGCCGAAGGTGATACTGCCAATGGGTGTGTTGTAACAATTACTTATGGTTCTGGTTCTGCAGGTACAAATGTATCTGGTCAAATTAATGGTCAGACATTAATTCTTAACCAAGCTGCAAATAGCTCTTATTTATGGAATACAACATCAACTGTTCCAGCAAAATTGGTACCAAGCTCTGTTAAACATTAATTAATAATTAATGTTTAAAAACGCACCTTAAATAAGGTGCGTTTTTTATTATCTCAATTTATTAGATTTATCTTCTAAGATAGCCCTAAAAATAAGGATTATTTGTCTATATGCTGTCACAGTAATCTTTTCTTATTTGCATGTATAATTCTCACAAGTTTTGGTCTCTAACCTCTCACTATGCAAGTATTCTTCCTATTCTTCGCTGCAATCCTGTTGGGTTTTGCATGGTTGTCTCCATTTCACTATAGCCCTTGGGTTATGTTTTCGAGTGAAGTGAGTACTTTTGGGGCTGGATTATGCGTATTAGCCGCCTTAATTCAACAAAATATTAAAATTACTAGAGCACAACTATTGTTGCTGCCATTTACTTTAATTCCGATAGTGCAGTGGGGTTTTGGTATAGTTTTTGATCTGAGCACAGCCTTATTAAGTTCATTTTACTTGCTAGGTTTTTGGTTTATGGTCTTGGCTGGTTACAACCTATCTTTAGATCAAAAAAAGCGTGATCAAATCTTTTCGGGTTTTAGTTTACTCGTAATTATTGTATCTATTGGCACTAGCTTTATTGCAATTTGCCAATGGTTGAATATCGAGTCTTATATTCCTTATGTGCTTAAGTTGCTGGGTAATCGTCCTTACGGTAATTTTGGCCAACCTAATAATATGGCAACCTTTTTAATTATTGGATTATTAGGATGTTTGTATTTATATGAAAAGAATAAAGTAACAATCTGGTTGTTACTACCTTCAGCACTGATTATTTTGTTCGCGGTTGCATTGAGTCAATCACGCACCTCATGGATTGTTTTCCCATTTTTATTCGTCTATTGGCTGATTAAGCAATTTAAACAGCAAAAACGTTTTGGATTTATTCAAAGCCTTTTGTGGTGTGTGGGTTTTTTTGTAGTTGCGGGGGAAATTCTACCCTTTGTAACCAGTCTAATTGAAGCATGGTCTAGTACAAATGTAACCGAAGCAAGCACTTTGGTGGAACGAGCAAGCTCTGGGTATTTGCGTTTTAATATCTGGTCGCAAATGTTGCTTGCTGTGCAGCAGCACCCTTGGTTGGGATATGGCTGGAATCAAACTAGTGTGGCACAAATTACTGTTTATCCTGCTTTTCCGACAGGAGAGTGGACGACTAGTGCCCATAATGTATTGCTTGATTTGATTATTTGGAATGGCATTCCATTAGCTGCTGTAATCATTGCTTACTTTACATGTTGGTTCCTTTGGTTAAATCAACAAGCTAAAAATACTATCTCGATTGTAGCGATTATGATGGTATGTACTGTGCTTATTCATGCCATGTTAGAGTTCCCACAGCGCTATGCTTATTTCTTACTTACTTGTGGGTTTTTACTTGGTGTTGTTCAAGCACAGAGTCCTGTACTCAAAGGAATTGTGCTTAATAAACAACTTCTCCGCTTAATATGGGGTGTAAGTTTACTACTCATTATCGCGATTTTGCGTGATTACAATGTCTATGTTCTAAATAGCAATTTGCTTTTTAATAATAAGCGTCCAAATGCTGAATTTATGGGAAGCAGTAAGATTTTTGTTTTAACGCAGTTTGAAGAGCGTTTAAAATGGATTGAACTTAATTCTGAAACTGCATTACCCGAAGCTGACTTAGTTCATTGGGAAAATTTCGTAAAGAATAAACCTACTCCCTATAACTTACGTAAATATGCAAAATTACTAGCTTATAATGGAAAAGTAGAGCAAGCAGAGCAGCAAATATTTATTTTACAGCATCTCTATAAGCAAAAAATAACGCTAACAGAGTTATTAAAAGAAAAGTAATAAAAAAATCCCCTTGTATTCAAGGGGATTTTTTTATGAGAAATTACATTTGACTCTGGATGTAATTTTCAATACCAACGCTGCCGATAAGGTCAATTTGGGTATCTAACCAGTCCCAATATTCTTCTTCTTTTTCTAAAATTTCTTGAACAAGATCACGAGTCACATAGTCTTGTTCTGTTTCAGCGAGTGCAACTGCTTTTTGAATCGCTTCTATATTTTCTTTCACTTTACGAATGTCACATTGCAGAACTTCTTCTGTATGTTGACCAATATAAAGTTTGCCTAAGTGCTGAAGATTAGGTAAACCTTCCAAGAATAAAATACGTTCAATAATTTTGTCTGCATGCTTCATTTGGCGAATGGATTCTTTATATTCAGCAGAGCCAAGCTGCTCAATTCCCCAATCGTTAAACATGCGTGAATGCAAAAAATATTGATTAATTGCAGTTAGATGATGATACAGCACTTGGTTGAGCTGATTAATGACATCACGATTGCCTTTCATTGTAGCTACTCCAAAACAATTTCTGCCTTAATTCAATTAAGGCAATCTATAAAACCATTCTAGTGAACAAACACTGATATGGCGAGTAATTTATAGAACAGCAAATGAAAATCGCAATCAAAAACAACACAATATTAGGAAAGGAGAGTTTCCAACCAAAAAAAACCGCTTGAATGAGGAACTATTAACGTTCCGCAAAAAGCGGTGGAGGAGCTAATAAATACTATTAAATTTTTATAAATCTTTTACGCAGCTACAGAAATACGAGCAGCGATTTCTGCTAATTCTTCATTAATAATAGCACGTGCTTCTGGTGCACAGCGTCCACAGCAAGTACCAAGATCAAGCAAATCACGAATTTCGCGATAGCTTTCAGCGCCATTTTCAACAGCGTCTTTAATATCTTGATCGGTAATGCCACGACACAAGCAAACGTACATGGGAGTGATCCCCAAATATAAATGCGATAATTGATATTATTGATAATTATTATCGTTTGTCAATGAAATTCATTTAAAATCTCATTTATTATTATTGGGAATTTGGATAAAAAAATACCACCTGAGCGGAAATCTGAGTTATGTTCAAATTTTATACAAAGGTGGTTCATGATTTAGAGTTAAAAATTTAACGGAAAATATTCAATATATTTCTATATCTTATTGATTAATAACTACAATACCATCCATTTCAACTAAAGCACCTTTTGGTAAACTTGCTACACCAAGTGCTGCACGTGCAGGATACGGTTGCGCAAAATATTCACCCATAATTTGGTTTACAAGTTGGAAGTTTGATAAATCAGTGAGAAAAATATTGAGCTTGGCAATGTCTGCTAGAGAACCGCCGGCAGCTTCACAAACTGCTTTTAAATTATCAAATACACGGCGAATTTGAGCTTCAATACCTTCTACAAGTTCCATACTGTATGGGTCTAAACCAATTTGCCCTGAAAGATATAATGTATTATCTACTAAAATGGCTTGAGAGTATGTGCCGATAGCAGCAGGGGCATTTTCAGTATGAATTACTTGGCGGGACATTTGGTTCTCCTTGATTAAATCTCATTTCATCATAATCGATGATCGCTTTGGACAAAAGTATCATCGATTTAATTGATTAAGTGGATTTGGAAAGTTTGATTTTGTTAAAGAAACATAAATCTGACCAATAGCCCTTATAAAGACTTAGCTTACTTTTGAAATTTCCATCTGTGGATTAGGTGCATCCAAACGCTCAATACGTGGAAAACCATAATGCATACGTAAGTCACGGATGACTTTTGCAATATGTTTGCGGTTGTTCACCACAATATTAACAAAAGTTCTTTGCTCATTTGAGTGAACCATTTCTACCCCTGCATTATTTTTACGACATTGATAGATCAGGTCTGATACCTGTTCATCATTCATTGCCATTTCTATAGCGAGGTAGGCTGTAAAACGAACATCATCTACGTCATCTGCTTTCCATTGAAGCGGCATAATATTTTCAGGATGTAGATGTTGTTCATGTAGCAAGTTATGGCAGCGGATACGATGCACAATTAACCCACGACGTGTTAAATGTCCTTGAATTGGGTCGCCCAAAACTGGATTACAGCAATGCGCATATTTAACGTCGATACCTTCAGTACTTTGAATGAGTCGATCTGAATTTTCCACTTGTGGATGCTTGTCATGAGCAAATAAGTGATTAGCCACAAGTTGAGGTAGTAGGTCGCCAACAGCAATTTGTTCAAACAATGTATTTTTATTATCGATGTGACGCCATTGAAGTAAATCTAACCAGTCGGCTTCAGAGAGATCGTTAATCGAACGGTTAAATAGTTTTAGTGCTCGAGAAAGTGCTTGTGCACCGACAAGACGTTGTTCTTCAATATCTTGATCTTTAAGGACATGCTGTAAGGCACGGCGAGCTTTTTGCGTATTAATAAAACTTAACCAGTCTGGATTTGGTGTTGCTAAAACATCCGTAATAACTTCAATAACCTGACCGCTGATTAATGGTGTCGATAGTGGTTTAATCTCGCCATCTACTTTTGCACCAACGGCATGGTTACCTAAAAATAAACTGGCTGAATAAGCAAAATCAACTACGGTAGCACCTTGTGGTAATTCGTGGAGCTGACCATGTGGAGTGTAAACCCAAATTTTTTCTTGGTGTAAGTAATCTAATAAATCATTGAAGGTCGTTTTTGCACATTCTCCATCGATGAGCGTATTCAGATTTTGCATTGAAGCCTGAATAGCCGAACGACAAGTTTGTGGTGCATTTTCACCAAGCACTACCCCAAAACGAGCAGCTTTACGCATAAGCTCGGTTTGAATAGTAAGAGAGAGTGTGGTTTTTTCGCCTTTGAGCTTAATTAATAAAGACTGGTTGCCACCTGGTAGCGGACGACGGATATGGTCTTTATATTGAATGACCTGAAAGTTTTCTCTTAAAGCATCAACTAGGCGGTCACAGTCGGCAATTGATTGTAAAACGATTTCAAAAGCATGGCTGTGGGTAAGCTCTTGTAGATCCATCTCATTTTTAACGAAATGGCGTAATAATTCGATATTGTTGTTTTTCTTTTTAATGCGGCCTTGAATATGATAATTATGAAGAAGTTCAGCGAGGTTTTGCTCCCAGATGCTTTGATATTTACATCGCTCTGGTTTGGTTAGACGTAGTGCATTTTGCACGTTATCAAACATATCAAGATCAAGATTTTGATAACAAAGATTTTCTAAATTATCGCCCATTTCATTCATGCCGACTAATCTTGCCATTGGCACAAAGATATCAAGAGTTTCTTGAGCAATACGAGCGCGTTTATCTGGACGCAAAGCACCTAGAGTAGTCATATTATGATAGCGATCAGCTAATTTAATAATAATGACACGTGGGTCCTGTAGGGTCGCTTGCAAGATTTTTCTGAATGAGGCGGCTTTGTTATATTCTTTATCACTTGATTGGCTAAGTTTGGTTACGCCGTCAACTAACTCGGCAACTGTCAGGCCAAATTTTTCAGTAATATCTTCTTTTGTATATTGAGTATCTTCAATAACATCATGCAAAAGTGCTGCCATTAAGGTTTCAGCATCTAAACGCATGTTCGCAAGAATACAGCTGACAGCAATTGGATGCAGAATGTAGGGTTCACCACTTTTACGTGTAATGCCAGTATGCGCTAGATCGGCAAAATCACAGGCAGCAAGCACTTTCTCGACCTCACTTACCGATAAGTAAGGGTCGATAATCAATTTAAGCTGTTGCTTGGCTTGGCTGACCTCTTCGCCTGGCATAAATCACCCTTTTTCCTAATACTGAAAAACTAAATCTATCTACTTCTTAATGAAAAGCATATTGCGGAACTTGTCAATTTTTTCATTTGAAAAAGTGTATTTTTTTTTCAATGAAAATAATTGCTTTTTTCAATATCTTTAAATTCAAGACAAAGCCAAATAAAAAACCACCGCAGAAAAACGATGGTTTTTTTATGAAACAGAATTAATTAGAAAGAAAAACCTTCTAAATTCAAGCTGTTTGTAGAAAGAGCAAGATCAAGACTAGAAGTTTGATAATCTTGTTCACGTTGCTTAAGAATTTCTTTCGTAACGTGCCCTGCCGCGATTTCGCGCAAAGAAACTACAGTCGGTTTGTCGTTATCCCATTCTACAGTTGGCTCCATGCCTTGACGTGCCAATTGACGAGCACGTTTACTTGCAACGAGCACAAGCTCAAAACGGTTGTCTACATGATCTAAACAATCTTCAACGGTGACGCGTGCCATAAAAGTTCTCGTTTTGGAATGGTGAATTTGAACAGACTAAACAGTATAAAAGGCTTTCGATCTAGACTCAAGTTATTCCTGTTTTGGTTGAGGAGTAATCAAGTCTTGAATTAATGTTTGATAACGTTTCGCTTGCTGAGATAGCACTAGACGGTTTGCTGTAATCACAGCTTCAATCTCATGTAGAGCTTTATTAAAGTCATCATTAATAATGATGTAATCAAAGTTCGTGTAATGCTGCATATCTTCAACTGCACAGCTTAAACGATGTTCAATGACTTCAACTGAGTCTGTGCCGCGATTAGATAAACGCTGACGAAGGTCAAACTGTGTTGGCGGTAAAATAAATATTTGCTTGGATTCAGGAAAAAGTTTGCGAACTTGCTCTGCACCTTGCCAATCAATTTCAAGTAGAACATCGTGTCCTTGAGCTAACTGTTGTTTTACAGTTGCTTGAGAAGTGCCATAGTAATTACCAAATACTTCAGCGTATTCAATAAAACCGTCATGGTTGACTTGGTCTAGAAATTCATCTTTTGTAGTGAAGTGATAGTGAACACCATCTAATTCACCGGGACGTTGACCTCGGGTAGTATGTGAGACTGAAACATGTAAATTGCTCACACGGTCAAGCAGGGCTTTCACCAAAGATGTTTTGCCCGTTCCTGATGCAGCAGAAACGACAAACAATAGACCCGACATGATATTTTTCCTGATATGATAAAATATCTTCGCTATTGTAGTGTACCGTGCGTTTAAACTGAATAGTTTTAATTGCAAATATTCAAGAGAAATTCCCCTGTTTTATTAATTTTGAGGCTGTTATGGAAATTGTGTTAGCTAATCCGCGTGGTTTTTGTGCCGGTGTTGATCGAGCCATAGCAATCGTCAATCGGGCTTTAGAATGTTTTAACCCTCCTATTTATGTGCGTCATGAGGTTGTACACAATAAATTTGTGGTAGATGACTTACGTCAAAGAGGGGCGGTTTTTGTTGATGAACTAGATCAGGTTCCGGATGACTCAATTGTAATTTTTAGTGCTCACGGTGTTTCAAAAGCTGTTCAACAAGAAGCAGAGCGTCGAGGCTTAAAAGTTTTTGATGCAACTTGTCCTTTAGTTACTAAAGTTCATATTGAAGTCACTAAATATGCGCGGGAAGGTACTGAAGCCATTTTAATTGGTCATGAAGGGCATCCAGAAGTTGAAGGAACAATGGGGCAATATGATAAATTGAAAGGTGGTGACATTTATCTGGTTGAAGATGAAGCTGATGTTGCTGCGCTTGCAGTTAGACATCCTGAAAAACTTGCATTTGTAACTCAAACAACTTTATCTATTGATGATACAGCTAAAGTTATTGATGCTTTGCGTGCAAAATTTCCTCAGATCCAAGGTCCGCGTAAAGATGATATTTGCTACGCTACTCAAAACAGACAAGATGCTGTACGTGACTTGGCGGAACAGTGTGATGTGGTCTTGGTTGTAGGTTCACCTAATTCATCAAATTCAAATCGTTTACGCGAGCTTGCAGAGCGTATGGGAAAGGCAGCTTATCTTGTAGATAATGCTGATCAGTTAGAACAGTCATGGTTCAATGAGACTTGCAAAATTGGTGTGACAGCGGGTGCTTCAGCACCAGAAATTCTGATTAAGCAAGTGATTCAACGTTTACAAGATTGGGGCGCGCAAGCACCTAAAGAATTAGATGGACGTGAAGAGAACATAACCTTTAGTCTTCCTAAAGAATTACGTATTCATGTGACTCAAGCATAAAGTGTGACTTGTTTAACATACTGATTTTAAAATAGTAAAACAGATAATTGTTGGTATGACAGTTATCTGTTTTTTTATACCCTTTATCTGCTTTGTATTTGTTTTGTAAATCTAAACCGTAAAATTTAAATAATAAATAAAAAATTCTTAATTTTATTTGGGGTTCTGGGGATGAGGGGAATTATTCCACAAGAAGGGTTCACCTTGGTTGAGCTCATGGTGACGATTGCAGTAATGGTCATCCTTGCGATGATGGCTGCACCGTCTTTTACTCAACTCATGGCTAAGCAAAAATTAAATGCAAATACGAGAGAGTTAATTTCCACCTTATCTCAAGGGCGTAGCCAAGCTGTTTTATTAAGAACGAATGTTACTGTCCATTTAGGTGATGGAACGAATACAAATACAGATTTTTATTGGGAACCCACTTCAGGAAATCAAGTAACTGCACCTACCTCTATAAGTAGTATTACTTTTGGTAGAGATGGGGCGTTAGTTTTAGGTATTTCAGCTGATACGGATTTTGTGATTTGTAATTCAATCGCTAAAACTCAAAAATCTTTTGCATTAACCCGGATGGGAACTGTTTATTCGAAAAATGATGGAACTTGCTCATGAATAAATATAATCAAAAGGGCATAGGGATGATGGAAGTATTAGTTGCTTTGTTGATTCTTGCGATAGGGGTTCTAGGATTTACTGCATTGCAGTTAAGAGCCATTGATGCCACCGATGAGGCTATGAGTAAAATTCAAGCCATGAATCTTGCCAGAGATTTAGCTGAACGTATTCGTGTAAATAGGGCTGCATTTAGTACCTATGGCGATAATTTAAATGCAACAACACAAAGTATAACAGCGACTCCAGAATGTATTCAAACAACAAATACAACGCCATGTACTACGTCTGTTCAAATGGCAAATTATGATACGGCACAGGTTGTGAGTCAGGCAAATAATCTAGGAATGACGATTCGTTTACCTGACTGTCAGGTGAGTGGTACTCAAAACCGCAAGTGTGTCTATGTCGCATGGGGAAAGACAAAAGCAATAAATAGTTCTACTGATTCAGATGCTTGTACGAATGGTGGTGCATATTTGCCTCAAGCAAAATGTGTCATCATGGAGTTATATTGAGATGAATAAAATATATATTCAGCAGGGGTTCACACTTGTCGAATTCATGGTAGCAATTGTTTTGGGGCTATTGATTACAGCTGCTGCTACTCAGCTATTTCTTACTGGACAAATTTCTTTAAATACTCAACGCGCGATGGCTGATCTACAGGAAAGTGGAAACTTTGGATTACGCTATATCTCGAACGACATTCGCAAGAGTAACTATGGAAACAATAACATCATAAATGATCGACTGGCTAACGGTGGAATTGTAATAACCACGAGACAAACTTCCCGTTTCCCAGCAGTAGCAAGTCCAACTTATACGGCAGATACGATTCCAACGAATATGCCAGATACAATTCCGTCAACAGTAGCTGTGCCAGTGACAAGTTTCGCTACCAAGGCCAGTAACGTACAAGTTTCGGCGGTACCACCCGCTACTGGAAAGGTAAATCAAGGTAGCGATCAATTAGTTGTCCAGTTCTTTGCAGAGCAGGCCGGCGTTGATTGTGAGGGTAATAATTATGAGGCGAATAGATACATTGTAGAGCGTTTCTTTTTAAGATCAGATTCAAATGCCATATCAAATGAACCTAATACTGCATTAGCACTTGCATGTGAAGCGGGTTCGTATGTAGCGGGTGACACCACGATTTTAAAAAATCCTTCAACATCTACCACTGTATTTGGTGCGACCGAAGGAGAAATCTTGGTAAGACGTGTAGATCATTTGCACTTTCTGTTAGGTATTTCTGATGATACCAATACAACAAATTTTCGGTATATCTCGATTGGGCAATATCTTGCTTTGAATGCAAATCCGCGTCCGCGAGTCAATTCCATTCAAGTTGGTGTACTTGTACGTTCCAACGAAAGTATTCGTGAGAATGGTTTGGTTTCAGATAGCCAAACTTATAAAGTACTTGATCAAAATGTATCTATTAAGGTGCCGACGGGGAACTCTCCAAAATATTTGCGTACAGTTATTACTCAAACTATCGCCTTGCGTAATGGTTTGTTTTCTCAAGATACGGCGGTAATGTAATGAAAGTACAAAAGGGTTCAACATTAATCGTTGTTTTAATTTTACTGCTAGTGATTACAGTAATTGGGACGTTGGCTGTTCGTCAGAGTCTAACAAGTTTAAATATTGCAACAAACAGTCAAGCGCAACAGTTACTCATGCAGTCATCTGATTCTGTACTTTACCGATTAGGTGCCGAAGGCTTCGCTAGTACGAGTGGTAATCCCACAAGTTTACTTGGCTATGCATTACAAAATCAGGGTAAAGAAGTAGTTTTTTGTTTTAGAAGTCAGACCTCTCCTGCAACGTCTTTCTCTGTCGCAAATACGAGTACTCTACAGTGGAACGAAGAAAATACGGACATTACTGTAAATGGTGTATCTGGATTTTGTGATTTAAGTGCAGTTAATGATTATGCTAGCCGTCGCAAAGCGCAAATGACACAAGTTGCTATTGTTGTAAATCCACCGTTAAGTACACCTGCACGCCCATTACAAATTGTCACTTTAGGGAGTGATCTTGAAAGTTTGGGGAAATTGGATAATGAGCAAACAAAAAGAATAAGAGTATATGTGACATCTATTTTACCCAATTTATCCGATGCTTCTCAGACTGCTATTACAAATTGTCTAAAACGTCCGAATAGCCAGCCATTATCAGGTTCAAACTCAACAGTATCGAGTTGTTTACAAGATTTGAATGTTCCATTTAATACGCAGTTTCAGGATTTTGTGTTGAGTACATATCAACGCCAGAACTCGGTTTAATTGGATTATTGGGGAATAGATGAAATGAAGATATTAAATACAAAAAAAGCTAAAGTTTTAAAGTGTAAAGTACTCGTCATGGCGATATCTGCCATTATGACGAGTACCGTAACAACATCAGTTGTTCGCGCGAGTGATGTGCAAATTTATCAAAATCCAACGGCAACTAAATATCCGATTATTATGTTGGCAATTGATAATTCTTTTAGTATGGCAATTAATGATGCCTATTATAACAATACAAGAATGTCACGTTTAGATGCTCTGAAGCGCTCTTTAGTCACTGCTTTACAGGCTTTAAACACAGATGGTACCTATAAAATTCCTAATATCACTTATATGGGATTAACTAAATTTGCTGGCGATGTTAGTAATCCTAGACGTTCTAGAATTTGGGTGCCAGCAAAAAGACTAGATGCTTTAGTATCAGGGACAAAAACACAAAGACAATTTCTAATAGAGCAGATTAACGGGCTAGGTGCAGATTCAAGTACACCTACTTCAACTTTATTTGCAGAAACTTATGCCTATTTATTGGGTAGTCGTACGGATAGTCCTAATGCTGTAAATAACTTTTCAAATGGTTACCAAGCAGATCTTTCTGGTATGGGGAATGCTGCAACAGGTACTGTTTCAAACGGAAAATACATTGCGCCAATTGAATCTTTACCGAATGAAAATGATAAACTGTGTTCAACACAGGGTGTATTCTTTTTAACCGATGGTGCACCTTCTGGTATTCCAGCAACAAACACACAATTATTGCTTAAGAATGTTGCTGCAAATGCAGGCATCACAGGAGTAGATGCTAATACTATTAGTGGTTCTGTTACAGATGTACCTGCTGTTTATTATAACTATAGTAAAGCTCGTAGTTCAGCTACCACAAATGGTGAGTTTTACGAGATGAAACTATCAGCAACGGGTAATGAGGTGACGACTAATAATACAGTAACAGGTTATCAAGATCGAAGTGGGTGGTCATATATTGCAGATCTAGTTAAAGCGACATCAACAACTGCAACACCTATCTCAAAGAAAAGAATTTATTTAGCTACAGTTGGATTTGGGCCTCTTTTTAATACCGCAGTTAATAGTAGTGGTAATCAGGTTGAAACCTGTGACAAAGATTCAACTGGACGCAATATCCATTGTTATATTGGTTCTGGGGGAGCTGTAAATACCAATCTGGGTAATTCTGATACTAGTCCTTACTCTAACACTCTTAATGCTGATGCATTAAAGATGTTGGGAGATAAAGTTGGTGAAGGTGATACTTATGGAACCGATAAACCTATTGGTGGCTATACCTATGCAGATACAGGTGAAAAAGTACAAAATGCTTTATTAAGGTTTGTAGGCGCAATTTCACAAGGGACTTTTGAGGCAGCTAGTTTCGGGACTTATGTGGTACCAGCTGATCCAATGGCAACCAGTGCATCTTATTCTTATGTTTTTGCACCACAGTTTCAGCCTAAAGTAAGTGGATCGGGTGGGACAATAGTCTCTACGCAACAGTTATGGTTAGGGAACCTTAAAAAATATACTTTAAATTCATCTGGTACTATGGTTGATGTGAATGGTAATACCGTATTAAAAAATACAGGTGGTATTAATACTTTAACTCAGGACTTTTGGAATGCTGAGAATATTAATGATGGAGACGATGCTCTCAAAGGTGGGGCATGGTCACAACTATCAGTTCCAAATACGTCTTCAGGTACGCTCAGCACGGTAACTAATGCTTCAGATATTCAAACCCGGCCTCTCTACATTAATGCAACTATTCCGACAGCTTTAACTGATACGAATAAAAATAAAGTTGTAGCTGCAAATAGTTTAACTCAACTGAGTACGCAAAATGTTCTGACTGCTAGCTATATTGACAGTACAGCAGGTTCAGGAACGACAGCATGGCGACAAAACGTTTACCAACCTTATCTGTTATCTGCACTAGGTTATAAGCTTACAAAAACTGAATTAGAAGCCAAAACAGCAGGCTATAAGTGGGATACTGTTGATAAAGTAAAAAACTTAAATGTTATGCAGCAAATGGGTGGCGTATTACATTCTGACCCATTACTAGTGACTTTAGAAGCCAAATATGACCCAACTACAGGTGCAATTTTAAGTAATACTCAAAGTACAGTAAACCGTAAAGATTATATTGTGATGGGATCAATACAAGGTTTACTACACATACTGAATCAAGCCACTGGTAAAGAAGAAATGGCTTTTCTTCCCAATGAAATTCTTCAGGATGTTAATCGTCGAGATGCTTTATTAGATGTAAGTAATACAACAACATCTACAACAAATCCATTTTATGGTATCGATGCTCAATGGGGTTCATGGATCGAATATAATGTTGATGCGACGAATAATAAATTTAAAGCCAATATTGCCAATATTTATGGTGGTATGCGTATGGGTGGAAAAAGCTATTATGGCTTAAATATTAAAAATCCAGCAGATCCAAAATTTTTGTTTCAGATTGACCCTGTAAATGGGGTAATTAATAGTGGCACCAGTGGTGTGTCTGCTACAGGGAACCAAGTAACTGCACTTCAGGCAATGGGGCAGAGTTGGTCCAAGCCAACACTTGCAAAAATTCGTTTCAATAATCAAGTCAAAAACGTCATGATTGTAGGAGGTGGATATGATCCTGCTTATGAGACGGATGGTTATCAGCCGACTTCAACCACTGTAAATGCTGGCGCTGGTATTTATATTTTTGATGCGACTACAGGTGCTTTATTGTGGGATGCTCGTTACGGTAGTAGTAATAGCACTAGTACGGTTGACGTCAAGGATAGTAATTTAAAATATAGCGTAGTGAGCCAAATCAAAGCTTTCGATCGAGATGCAGATGGTTTGGTTGATAATTTATATTTTGGTGATTTAGGTGGGCAAATCTTTCGCGTTGACTTGAATAATGGTTATGGAACATCAACAACAAATTTTGGTCGAGTAAATCGACTCGCGAACTTTTCAGCACTTAACCAGCGTTTCTATGAAATGCCGACTTTAAGTATTCATGATCGTAACGGTAGCCGTTTTGGTGTGCTTGGCATTGCTTCTGGTAATCGAAGTTTTCCTTTGAACAAAGCCAATAGCAATGATAATCGAATTTATGCCTTATATGATTATGATATTGCTTCATCTAATTTATACAGTTCAACATTCTCTAAAACCAGTAATTTAACAGAATCAGATTTATATAATTGGAGTGCTATTGCTAGTACAAATGTAGCAAATCTGATGAACAATACGAAAAAGGGTTGGTACTATGTTTTGCGTGAAACTGATGGAACAGCCCAAACTGCAAATACGGGTACAGTAAAAGCACTTAATGGATACCTTGTGGTTGCAAATACCGCTCAATTTTCAGATTTCTACGTATCTTTATATAATCCAAATCATGCTTCAACCAAACAGCCAAATGCGTGTACAGGGGGTATTACAGGTTCAAGTGTAATCCGCCGTTTATGTTTACCTTATGGGGTTTGCGGGGATGCAACCGATGCTACTAATTTTAATGCAAATAAGATTGGTGGCAATGTCGGTAATGCCTCTGATGGCATTAGTAAAATTAATGCGGGAGGATTTTCAAATGGCGTAAATAATTTGATTAAACTTCTACCAGAAGTTGGGCGAAATTACAAAACGACAAAAATATTTCAAAGTACAAATTGGTATGAGCGACAATAGGGGATCTCTATGAAAAAAAATATGGGATTTACCCTGATTGAGCTAATGATTGTCGTCATGATTGTCGCTGTTTTTGCAGCAATTGCGATTCCATCATATCAAGCTCAAATTCGCCGTGCAGATACCGCAGCAGTCCAGCAGGAATTACTAAAGCTTGCTGGACAATTAGAAAGATATAAAAGCCAAAACTTTTCTTATCATGGTTTCGATCCTAAATATTTATATGGACAAACCTCAGCAATGAGTAGTGTGGATTTTCCAAGCAGTACCAATAAAAAGTACACGATTACATTAGCTGATGTTAGTGGAACAGATGCTACTACTTTATTGGCTAGTAGTGCTGGATTGGGCCAAAGATGGGCGATTAGAGCAATACCGGAAACGGCAGGGTATGATGCTCTGTTAGTTACCAGTACAGGGATTAAATGTAAATCTAAGTATTTGGTGGCAAATGATCTAACTAATATCAATAATTATACGGGGTGTGCTGCAAATGCTGAAAAATGGTAGTCACCAAGGATTTACATTAATTGAGCTGATGATTGTGGTGGCGATCATTGCAATTCTGGCAGCAATTGCTTACCCATCTTATACTCAATATAAAATCCGTACTAATCGTACGAATGTACAAGCTGAGATGCTGCGTATTAATCAACGATTACAAAGCTATAAAGTCGTTAATCATAGTTTTAATAATGCTACTTTAGATAATGGTACAGCCTCTCAAAATTATCCTTTAGCAGGACCTGCTTTTTATACTGTAACTTTAGCGATTGATGCTGATAATCAGGGATATTTGCTCAAAGCCACTCCAATTATTACTTCTATACAAAATGGTAATGGTGAAATTTGCGTAAATCAGGATCAACAGCGCTACTGGTCTAAAGGTCTAGCCTGCTCATTAATAAGCTTGTCAAATACATCAAATTGGGATGGACGTTAATTTAAATTCAAAACTGCGGATAACTCAAAAAATAATCTTTCTTTCAGGGCGAAAATCACGTAGAATGTCGCCCTCTATGAAAGGGGTTTGAAGTGTTGCCGATGGTCGGCGCAGGGATAATCCGTAAGAATTATAAGGCTTTTATCATGGTTGTTATTCGTTTAGCACGTGGCGGCGCAAAAAAACGTCCATTCTATCAAATCGTTGTGACTGACAGCCGCAATGCACGTGATGGTCGTTTCATCGAGCGTATCGGTTTCTTTAACCCGACTGCACAAGGTCAAGCAGAAAAACTTCGTTTAGATGCAGACCGTTTTGCTCACTGGGTTTCTCAAGGTGCTCAACCTTCTGAACGTGTTGCTTCTTTAGCTGCTCAAGCTAAAAAAGCTACTGCATAATTTTTTGTAGTAGGTAGCCCATGACATCAACACAGAATGTTCCCGAAGATCGTATTCAGATTGGACAGTTACGTTCAGCTTATGGATTGAATGGGTGGCTCTGGGTGTATTCAAATACAGAACCTATGAGCAACATGTTTGACTACCTGCCTTGGTACATTGAGACCAAGGCCGGTTGGCAAACAATAGATGTAAAACGTTGGAAACCACATGGCAAAGGCCTAGTTGTTGCTTTGAAAGGTGTGAGTGATCGCACAGGGGCAGAAAACTTGGTTGGCGCTAATATCTGGATTGCTAAGTCTCAACTGCCAAAAGCAGATGTAGATGAGTACTACTGGTCAGATTTAAAAGGCTTAACAGTGTTTGGTCTTGATAATGAAGAGCAGGAAGTAAACTTAGGTAAAATTCATGAGTTGTTTGAAACTGGAGCTAATGATGTGATGGTGGTACATGCTACCCCAGACAGTGTTGATTCAGAAGAACGCATGATTCCTTGGCATAAAGATGTAGTACAACGTGTTGATCTTGAAGCTGGTCGTATTTACGTCAATTGGGGCGTAGATTATTAATCCTTTTAGGATTAATACAGCAGGAAAATAGAGGAGTCTGTGATGTTTTTTGCAGTCATTACGCTTTTTCCTGAAATGTTTGAAGCGATTACAGCCTACGGCATCAGCGGACGTGCGGCAAAACGAGATCTCGTACAAGTTACTTGTATTAACCCTCGTGATTTTGCTGAGGGAAACTACAGAAGAGTGGATGAACGTCCATTTGGTGGTGGCCCTGGGATGGTGATGATGGCTGAGCCTTTGGCGAAAGCAATTGCGCATGCCAAACAGCTTGCCTCACAAGCAGGACATGTTCATGTTCCTGTGGTGTACATGTCTCCACAAGGCAAAACTTTAAATGAACAGGCAGTACAGCAGTTTGTTGATTACGACGGCTTAATTGTACTGTGTGGACGTTATGAGGGAGTGGATGAGCGTTTGATCCAGCATTATGTTGATCAGGAATGGTCAATTGGTGATTACGTTTTATCAGGTGGTGAACTGCCCGCTATGGTGTTACTTGACAGTATTATTCGCCGTTTGCCGAATGTAATGTCAGATGAACAGTCAGCATTACAAGATTCTTTTGTTGATGGTCTTTTAGATTGTCCACAATATACAAAGCCAGACCATTTTGAAGGGTTGGATGTACCGGAAGTTTTAAAATCTGGACATCACGGCAATATCGAAAAATGGCGCTTTTTGCAACGTTATCAACGGACTTTAGAACGTCGACCAGAGTTGACCGAGAAAGTTGAGTTGAATAAGCAGCAGAAAAAATGGCTAAAAGATGCGCAAGAGAGCGGTGGTAATTCTTAACCATTATTCTCAGGAACGGAAGTTCTGCAAAAATACGAGAAGCAATGCTTCGAGTTAAAGCATGATTCTATTTAATGAATAGTTTTATGTATATTCTAAGGCTCTTTATAGACATTTTGTCGTGAAGGGAAAGATAAACGGGTTGATATGCGCTTTAGCCTCTATCCCCAGCGGAATTTCAGACCTCTTCTGACTCCGCACATATTGGAGATTCCCACAATGAGTGGTAAACATCCTTTAGTTCAAGCTGTTGAAAATGCACAGTTAAAATCTGATATCCCTGCTTTTGCTCCTGGTGACACTGTTATTGTCCAAGTTAAAGTAAAAGAAGGTGAGCGTGAACGTCTTCAGGCATTTGAGGGTGTTGTAATTGCTAAGAAAAACCGTGGTTTGAACTCTGCGTTCACAGTACGTAAAATTTCTAGCGGTGTTGGTGTTGAGCGTGTATTCCAAACTCACTCACCAGTTGTTGCTAAAATCGAAGTGAAACGTCGTGGTGACGTTCGTCGTGCTAAACTTTACTACCTCCGTGACTTGTCTGGTAAAGCTGCACGTATTCGTGAAAAATTACCAGCTCGTAAAGCGTAAGCTTATCGCGAGTAAAAAAATGCGCCTTTTGGCGCATTTTTTGTTTTAAAAAATTACAGTCCTTGAAGTTTCAAACGGTTTGCATGTTGACGGTAAACCGAGACTGGATCTGATGCAAAGATAGAACGTATTCCAAGTACTTGGTTCACTTCATCTAAATGATTCCAGTTGTAATCATCACGAATTGTTTTACCAAATTTGGCACTGCATCGAGAAACAAGTCCATCATTATCACCAAATGGATCGACCACCAAGCTACTGCCTGTAAGAGCAATATCAAATGGATCTAATGGATTGGTTAAGGCTTTATTTCCAGAGAAAGAATACATATAGATGCCTTTCTCTTGATATGCTCCCTCACCACAAGAGGTGGTTGGTATACCCATAGGGAATTGAGTATTAAACTGAGCTGAACCTTGAGTTGATAAGCTATGGGCGCCTGCTAAAGAGTCATGCGGATAGCTAGTCGGATCTAGACCACCTGCCCAAGTAATCGCTGCTGAAAACCAATTTACTAACGTTGCCAGTCCAGACAGAGGAGTACCCTCAACGTTCAGAATGACATCTGCCATTGGTGATCCCTTATGAGGCGCACCAATCGTGGTAATTGAGGCAACTTTTTCTGGCATGATACCGGCCACATAGCGAATTGTTGGACCCCCATGGCTATGACCGATTAAGTTGACTTTAGGTTTACCAGTAATGGCAATAATCTCTTCTACTTGCTGGGCAAGTTGTTCTCCACGCACTTCTGTTGAGTTAAATGGTGAGACCCTTGTAGCCCAGACATTTCCTCCATTGCGGGCAAGATCAGGAAGAATTTGGTACCAGTAATCGAGACCAAGCGTATCTGTTCCGATTCTGTTAAAACCTGCCATACCATGATTAAAAACCATTGGATATTTTGTTTGTGCGTAAGATGAATAAACGAACGAGCTTTTAACTTGTTCAGCATTTGTTGCATGGGCCGCTGAAATACTCAGTCCTGAGAGCATTGCAGCGCAGAAAAACATTAACTTCCTTTTCATTTTTTACTCACTATTTTTATTTTGTATGAAAAGCAGCTTCTTACTGCTAGTGAATGTTTAGCCAGTTCCCAAAAAGGAAAGGCTTAGTAATTAAATGGCAGCTCACCTCCCTGATCATGGACCGTTTCAAAAGTTCGAAGTCTTAGTTGTTCTTGTGATGAATTGAATTGTTGTTGGCGTAACTGTTGAATAGCTTGATTTTTGGCGCTATCACTCATGTTACTTTTAATAATTTCATCTCGACCATTGAGATAACTTGTGACCCTTTGTTGCCAAGCATTCCGCTCTGTATCTAAAGTTTCTAATCGTTGAGTCGCTTCGACTCCAACAAGTGCTGTACGCATCTGTCGAAGTTCTTCTGCTGAACCCTTACGAGCTTTAATTTGTTTGGTCAGGGTATGTAAATCATCAAGTTTAGAAAGTTCTTGCAGGTTTTGCTGCCAGTCTTCTGGAAGTTCTTCAAAACGTTCTTTAAGTTTTCTCGCTTTTTCAATTTCACTTAGAGAAGAATCTTCAAGTATCTGCATTCGATCTAGCGTATAGTTCTGATAGATATCTTCGCTTGAGAAAAGGCCTTCAATTTCAGAAGTCGAAAAGAAACGTTTTCTTATATCTTGAATTGAATTAAAGATCTTTTGAAAATAATTTTTATCTTGTTGTTGTGCTGAAGGCGTTTGGATTTGAGCAAGCTGTTCACGATATTTTAAATAGCGGGTCCATAAATCCATAATTTGTGAGCGTGCTGGTTCTAAATATTGTCCTTGAATAAATTTCCCAAAGTGATTTTTTATCTGTTCTAAATCGTTTTCGCCATATTGAGTAATAAAATATTCAAAGCAGTCGCGTGTTTGACTGTTAACAACTAAATGTTGGGAACTATCAATTTTTAACTGGCAGTTAACTTCAGTGTCTTGCTGACTTTTACTATGGTAAGCATCTTCATTTAACGATGAATGATCTGTGGGTGGAACTGATGCTAGATTTTGAGCTGTATTTTCATTGACTTGGGCTGATGTGTTTTTTGAGTCAGGACTTAACCAATAGACACATGCAATGAGGCCCAAAATAAAAAATCCGAGCACGCACCACAATACCTTCTTCTGCATCCCTTGCATAAAGATATCTTCCTTAAGTTTTAATTTGTTGTTTTTTTACTCGATCATTAATGTGCCATAAAATAAGTGAAAAGGCACCTAAATATTGTGAAAATATCTTGTCGAATTTGCTAACATGTCGGCACTTTTTTCTAGCTTTGTGTTCCAGTAAAAATGACGACAAAAAATCAAAAAATTTCTCGTCGCCATATCAGTGGTGTATTTCTATTAAATAAACCATTAGGGCTCAGCTCAAATGCGGCTTTGCAAAAAGTGCGTTGGTTATATCGCGCCCAAAAAGCAGGTCATACTGGAGCTTTAGACCCATTGGCGACAGGTTTGCTCCCGATTTGTTTGGGAGAGGCTACCAAGTTCTCACATTATTTGCTGGACTCAACAAAGCGCTACCAAACCACGGTTCGATTGGGACAAACCACAACGACAGGTGATGTAGAAGGGGAGATTCTACAAGAACGCTCTGTTCCTGTTCTCAACCAAGAGCTTATTGAACAAACCTTAGAAAAATTTAGAGGTGATATTCAACAAGTTCCGCCGATGTATTCGGCTTTGAAAAAAGAAGGCAGACCATTATATGAGCTTGCCCGAAAAGGTATTGAAATTGAGCGTGAAGCACGCCCAGTCACAATTTATGCTTTAGAGCTCATTGAATTTACCGAAAATAGTATCACTCTGGATGTCACTTGTTCTAAAGGAACGTACATTCGTGTACTCGGTGAAGATATGGGTGAAGCACTGGGTTGTGGTGGGCATTTAACGATGCTAAACCGGACTCAAACAGGACATTTTGAGCTTATTCCGAGTTATACCATTGAACATCTGGAAAGCTTAACTGAAGAGCAAAGAGAAGCATTGTTACTTCCAGTTTATGCTCCGGTTGCCCATTTCCTCAAAATTCAGGTGCCTGAAGGGCGTGAAAAATATTTTTGCAACGGTTTAGAAAGCAATATTGAGCATTCTGCAGAAGCAGAAGTTTTGGTTTTTTCGGGTGAGCGCTGTTTAGGCTTAGCTGAGATTACCGATAAAAAACGGTTGGTACCTAAGCGTATCTTAAATTTGTAGTAGATGTAGAGTATAGAGCATGGGCATGGAATGGGATGTTATCCTTAGTTTGATCTTTTTTGCGTTTACTGCGGGAGCAATTGATGCTGCTGTGGGTGGCGGTGGACTCATCCAGATTCCCGGGATCATGAGCACTTTTCCTAACATGTCGACTGCTACGGTGATTGGTACTAATAAAGTCTCATCCATTTTTGGTACGGCATCGGCTGCTTATACATTTGCTAAAAAAGTAAAATTGCAGTGGAAGCTTTTAGCAGTTATTGCCATTTGTGCTCTGATTAGCTCTTTTGCTGGGGCAGCTTGTCTATCGCTTATTCCTCAATCGGTATTACGTCCTTTCGTGTTCGTGATGTTGATTGTGATTGCCGTTTATACGCTAGTTAAAAAGAACTTCGGACAGGTTCATACTGAGCAAAAAATTACCAATAAAATGCTGATTTTAGCCGCTATAGGTAGTTTAGCGATTGGTTTTTATGACGGTATTTTTGGGCCAGGTACAGGTAGTTTCTTTATTTTCTTCTTTATCCGTTTTTTACAAGTTGATTTCTTGCATGCTTCAGCTTTGTCAAAAATCGGTAACTTTATGACGAACTTAGCTGCCTTGAGTTTCCTCATTCCGACAGGTCACGCTATTTTGCATATTGGCTTAATGATGGCCGTTGCAAACGTGCTTGGTTCTGTTGTTGGGGTACGTACCGCGCTTAAATACGGTAGTGGATTTGTTCGTATTATCTTCTTAATTTTGGTGAGTATTCTGATTTGCCGTTTGGGCTATCAAATGTTTGTTACCGGTTAAATAAGATTAAAAGTATGAGCTGTCTCTAAAATGCAGTTCATACTTTTATGTATCATTTAAAATTAGAAATATAAAAATCATTACAGAAGTTTACTAGAAAGAAAACTGTGTAAAAAATAGTCTCATTTTAAGCTACTTAAACATTATAAATTTCAACGTATGATAAACATTGAAATAAAAAAGATTTTTTAGCTAAAAAATGAGGAAGAGAATGAATATTTTCGAAGCATTAAGAGAAAGCCATGAAAATCAACGTAACCTTTCTGAACAACTTATTCAGACACATGGTTTAACTGAAGAAAGAAAAGAACTATTTGATGCATTAAAAAATGAACTTTATGCCCATTCAGTTGCTGAAGACCGTTATCTCTATATTCCTTTAATGTTTGATGATGTCGGTTTAGATATTACGAGACACGCTTTATCTGAGCATCACGAAATGGATGAGTTGGTCGAGCAGCTCGAAAAAACTGATATGAGCAGCCCAAGCTGGTTAGCAACTGCCAAACAGTTGAGTGAAAAAGTTCATCATCATTTAAAAGAAGAAGAACATAAATTTTTTCAACAGGCTGGAAAAATTCTCAAAGATAGTGAAAAAGAAACACTCGGTAATAAATATTTAAAGGAATATAAAAAGTATAAAAAGCAGCAATAGTATTTAACTATGCTACTTTTTTAGTACTTCTTAAAGTAACGCCAATTGATGCCAACATTACACAACCTAAAGCCACCCATTGCAGCATGCTGATTTCTTCGTGAAGTAATAAGAAACCTGTTAATGCTGCTAATGCTGGTGCTAAACTCGTTAGGGTGCCGTAAGTTAATTTAGTAAGTTGTTTGAGTGCCATTAAATCAAGTGCATATGGAATAGCCGTCGCTAAAATAGCAATAAGTAATGCTTTACCCCAATACTGTGTTTCAAGTAATGCAGGAGCATTATGCCAGATGCTAATCGGTAGTAAGGTTAGAGCAGATAATCCAATTCCAATGGTTAAAGCGTGCATCCCTATATTTTGGGTCACAACTTTCTGACCAAAATAAATATAGAAGGCCCAGCAAAATCCAGCACCTAGCGCGCAGGCAGCACCGACATAGGAAAAGTGGTGTTGCGTTGGGTCTTGCCAAGGCACCATCAGTGCAATACCTAACATCGCAAATGCCACCCAAATGTAGTCACTCTTTTGTTTAATAGAAAGTAGAGCTAGACCTAATGGACCAATAAACTCTAAGCCCACTGCAATCCCTTGAGGTAACTTTCCAAGCGACGTATAGAATAAAATATTCATGAGACCCAAAGACGCACAGTACATCAATAAATCACGCCATTTTAAATAGGGTAAGCGTGACCAGATTTTCCATGAGCGGAACATAATAGCGACAATAACCGTTGCAAAACTCAGCCTTAAAACTGTAACGGTAAGAGGGTCTAAGATTGCGATGAGCTGCTTAGCAAATGAAGCACTAATTTGATATGAGACCATCGACAGAATCATATATAGCACAGCAATAATGGGAAGATTCTGCATGGAAATACCCGAGGGCCTCATCTAATATTATTTAAAACTAACAATGATCAATTATAGCGAATGCCATGTTTTAACTCGCAGTTTTAGTCGATTTAACTTACAGTTTTTTCACGTTTCTGACGTGCTTTTTGGGTAGTTATGGTACAACCGACCGAAGCTGCAATAATTGTTGCAAGTGCCAACCATTGATTCCATAACAAATATTCACCTAAAAAGATAAAACCAGAAAGTGCAGCAACTGCGGGTTCTAGGCTCATCAATGTTCCGAAACTTAAGGGCGTTAAATTACGTAGGGCTAGCATTTCTAAAGAAAAGGGTAAGGCGCTGGCTAAAATTGCCAAACCAATAAAATAAACAAGATAGGGGAGCTCTATAACTTGCCCTATTGAGCCTGAGAAAAAAGTAATGGGTAATAAGATGCATGCGCCTACACTCATTCCTAAACACACAGTGTGATTGCCTGATATACCTGAAGGTTTCTGTCCAGCAATAATATAAAGTGCCCAACATGCGCCAGCACTAACTGCAAATAATACTCCGATCCAATCCAGACTATGAGCCTGATTGAAAGGGAATAGTAAAATGAGGCCAACAATCGCTAAACTGACCCAGACAAAATCATATTTTTGGCGTGCATGATATAAGGCCACACTTAAGGGGCCAATAAATTCAAAAGCAACTGCAATACCAATGGGTAACCGTTCAATTGACAGATAAAAAAGCGCGTTCATTCCTGCAAGAGCAAAGCCATACGCTAAAATAGCTTTCCAACGGACCTGAGTAAAATTAATTCGCCAAATTCTAAAAATAAAGGCCAGAATAATTGCACCTAAGCATAAGCGCATTGCTGAAACGGTAAGGGTGGGAAAGCTCTGGAACAGAAATTTAGCTAAAGATGCGCTGCTTTGTACGCTCAGCATAGCGAGAATGAGAAAACCCAACGCATGCAGCTGAGATTTCTGGTTCGAACTGGACATTTTATTATTTGATCAATTGGTATACTTTTCACATGATAATGTAAATGTCCATAAAAAAGCCACAGACAATGCTGTGGCTTTTAAATTTACAGTTCGTATTAGAACAATACGCGCACGCGAATTGTACCTTCAACTTCATGCAACATATCTAAAGCTTCGTGAGAAGCAGAAGCGTCAACGTCCATTACGAGGTAACCGATGTCACCTTTAGTCATAAGTGATTGACCAGAAATGTTGATGCCTTGCTCAGCAAACAAGTTGTTGATTTTAGACAATACGCCCGGTACGTTTTTGTGGATGTGCAATAAACGGTGTTGACCAGCAGTCAATGGTAACGCGATTTCTGGGAAGTTTACCGCAGAAAGCGTCATACCTTTGTCAGAGTAAGCAACAAATTTCTCTGCAACTTCTAAACCGATGTTTGCTTGCGCTTCCATGGTTGAACCACCAACGTGAGGAGTCAAAATCACATTGTCTAAGCCACGAAGTGGAGAAACAAACTCTTCGCCATTTGCTTTTGGTTCTTTAGGGAATACGTCAACCGCTGCACCAGCAATATGACCAGATTTGATTGCATCTGCTAAATCTTCAATCACTACACATGTACCACGTGCAGCATTTAGGAAGATTGCGCCTTCTTTCATTTTTGCAAATTGTGCTTTAGTGAAGAAGTTGCGTGTAGATGGAACATCAGGCACATGTAATGTAACTACATCAGCAGTCGCTAAAAGTTCGTCTAACGAACCAACTTGGCGAGCATTACCCATTGGTAATTTAGTTACTGCATCGTAATAAATCACATGCATACCTAAGCTTTCAGCAAGAACAGAAAGCTGAGAACCGATGGAACCGTAACCTACAATACCTAAAGTTTTGCCACGAGTTTCGAAAGAACCGACAGCAGACTTGTCCCAACCACCACGATGACAAGCCGCCGATTTTTCAGGAACACGGCGAAGAAGAAGAATTGTTTCAGCAAGTACAAGCTCTGCAACCGAACGCGTATTTGAATACGGTGCGTTGAATACAGGAATACCACGTGCCATAGCTGCTTTAAGATCAACTTGGTTTGTTCCGATACAGAAACAACCCACTGCGATCAATTTATTTGCAGCTTCGAAAACTTCTTCAGTCAATTGGGTACGCGAACGAATACCAATAAAGTGAGCATCTTTAACAGCTTCTTTTAGCGCTTCGCCTTCAAGAGCAGTTTTGCGATAGTCAATATTGGTGTAACCCGCAGCGTTTAGAGTATCGACTGCGTTTTGGTGAACGCCTTCTAACAAAAGGAAACGGATTTTATCTTTAGGTAGTGAAAGATGTTGGCTCATTACGGCTCCGCTACAAAGGCCAAATTTGGTGGCGCTATCATAACATAATGGTCGGTACTATAGATATTTCGTTTGCGCCATCGTCTTATGGCAATTTTATCTATGTCTAATCACTTCTATTTATGGCTTGTCGCGCATTTTAAATATACTTGGTATGAGATTTTTCTCTGAAAGTCCCATAGAAAAGCATTTATTTACGTTAAACATGTTTTGTAGTGACAGTATCTCTATTCTGAACTTTATCGCTTGAGCTGTTGCATGTAGAATATAGGAGTTCCTTGAACATTATGGCTTTGCTCAGGTGAAAACCCTGAAAATATGAAGTCATATTCCCACCATAGTTTACTTCTTGCTAGGTCTGCAAACGATGAATGCTCCAGTCGCTTTAACACCTGAGTTACTCACCCAATTAACAGCAATTGTCGGTGAAAACCGTATTAAAACCGATGCTGATAGTCTCGAAAACTGGGGTAAAGATCATACCAAGCATTTTAATCCGAACCCATCGGTCATCGTTTTTCCATCGACCACTGAACAAGTTCAGGCAGTTGTAAAGATTGCGAACCAGTTTAATATCGCGATTACTCCGTCAGGCGGTCGTACTGGTCTCTCTGCTGGCGCTGTAGCAACCAATGGTGAAATTGTCATTAGCATGGACAAAATGAACCAGATTCTTGAGTTCTTCCCAGCAGATCGTATGGTACGAGTGCAAGCTGGTGTAGTGACTGAACAATTGCAAAACTATGCTGAAGAGCAAGGTATGTATTATCCGGTTGATTTCGCGTCAGCGGGTTCTAGCCAGATTGGCGGTAATATCGGTACCAATGCCGGTGGTATTAAAGTTATTAAATACGGCATGACACGTAATTGGGTGCTTGGTTTAACTGTTGTCACTGGTAACGGCGATATTTTACGTTTAAACAAAGGCATGGTTAAAAATGCAACTGGTTATGCATTACAGCATTTGTTTATTGGTGGTGAAGGTACTTTAGGTTTAGTGACTGAAGCGGAAATTAAACTTGAGCGCCAACCACAAAACTTACAAGTTTTAGTGTTAGGTGTTCCTGATTTTGACGCAGTAATGCCTGTATTACATGCGTTCCAAAAAGATATCGATTTGACTGCATTTGAGTTCTTTGGTGAACTTGCAATGCAAAAAGTTTTAGATCATGGACATGTACAACGCCCATTTGAAACTGAATGTCCATTCTATGTATTGCTTGAGTTTGAAGCACCATATGAGCCGATTCTCGATAAAGCAATGGAAATCTTCGAGCATTGTATGGAGCAGGGTTGGGTACTTGATGGTGTAATGAGCCAGAGCCTTGACCAAGTAGAAAGTTTATGGCGTTTACGTGAAGATATCTCTGAATCAATCGCGCCGTTTATTCCATATAAAAATGATATTTCAGTATTAATTACTCACGTGCCTGCATTTATTCGTGAGATTGATGCAATTGTTCAAGAGAACTATCCTGATTTTGAAATTTGCTGGTTCGGTCATATCGGTGATGGTAACTTGCACTTAAATATTTTGAAACCGGAAAACTTAACCAAAGATGAGTTCTTTGCGAAGTGTCAGGTTGTGAATAAATATGTGTTCGATACCGTTAAAAAATACGATGGTTCAATCTCTGCCGAACATGGCGTAGGTATGACGAAAAAGCCATATTTGGAATATTCACGTTCGCCTGAAGAAATTGAATACATGAAAGCTTTGAAGAAAGTATTTGATCCGAATGGTTTGATGAACCCAGGTAAATTGTTTGATCTTTAAATTAGATCTATTTTGTAGGACTACATAGTTTCTACAGAGTAACCGACAAAGGCATAGCATCATAAAGCTATGCCTTTTGTTTTTGGTGATAAAAATGCAACGTTTATTTTTAATTTCAGCGCTCTGTGCTGGACTTTTCACTGGGTGTGCGACGACCAGTAAATTAATTCCTTTTGTGGGTTCCGAAACCCCAATGCAACAAGTACTTAAAGCTCAACCTGAGATTGTAAAAGAGCACAATAACACCTCAGTTCAGCAAGTGTTTAATAGAGTAGAATCTCCAACGGTTTCCCGTATTGTTGTCATTCAAACAGGTTTAATGGATGACTCCGTCTCTGCCATTCGAACAGAATATGCATTTAAATTAGTCGATGAAAAGTGGCAGTTGCAGAATAAGCAAAAAAGCTATCAGTGTGCGAGAGGGAAAGGCTCTAGAGGTTTCCAAACACAGCTTTGCTCTTAAAACAAAAAAAGACGATAAATATATCGTCTTTTTTTATGGGCTAAATTATACGCCGCTTTCTAAAATTTTAATTTCGACATCAATGACATCATCTTTAACTGCTTCATGATGTGCTTGCATATGAGGCGTAGCCAAATGTGCCTCAAGATGAGCAACGCTTGCCCATTTTTCTAACATCACAATCGTGTCAGGCTCTTTAGTTTGAAAGCTGGCATCCGATATATGATCAATTAAAGGTTCATAACCATGACAACCATCTTCAGCTAAAACAGTTGGAATAATTTTTTGAAAAGCATCCAACACGTTTTGACGATGCTGCCCAGCTGATTTGGTGCGAATTTCTGCAATAATGGTTAGCATGGATTTCTCCTTATTAAGCTGCTGCAAATACACTATTTAAGTGTGCTTTATATTCTTCAACATAACTATCAACGTCAGGCATTTTAATTACGTCGTTTACAATAAAAGTCGGTAATGTGCCCATACCTAAGAACTGATTAGCTTTATGAAATGGTAAATAAACACCATCTACGCCTACGCCATGGAAGAACTGATCTGCATCGTCAAATGCTTCCATTGGTGCATTCCAAGTCAATGACAACATATATTTTTTGTCATGAATTAAACCACCTGAACCATATTTTTTTGAAGCATCAGAGCGGCTACGACCATCATTTGCATAAAGTGAACCGTGACCTGTCGTAAATACATCATCAATATATTTTTTTACAGTCCAAGGTGCACCCATCCACCAACCTGGCATTTGATAAATAACAACATCTGCCCATAAGAATTTTTCTACTTCAGCTTCTGCATTGTAGTCGCTATCTGCACGAGTCACTTGAACTTCATGGCCTAGTTCAGTGAGATGGTCGGTTGCCAATGTCGTGAGGGTGTCATTTAATTCACCATTTGAATGGGCAAATTGTTTGGCGCCATTAATCACTAAAATATTGCTCATGAGAGTTACTCTAATTAAATTCCTAAATTTGATGTGTACTTTAAGGAATTTACTCTTGTTGAAAAATGCATGAATAGGAAAAATATTATTGATTAAAAGTCACTAATATTGATTTGAAGCATCATTTTATTTTCCACATTAAAGATGAATACTTTACAAAGTAGAACGGAAAAAATTATTTGTAGTCTTTAGCATTAAATTTGAGTAAATCTAAGAGATCATGTATGAGAAAAATGAGTTTGCTGATTGCTTTTAGCCTTGTAACGCTAACAGCTTGTGCCCCAGCGAAAAATTCTTCTGCTCAACTTGCTGATAGCCCGATACAAGCTGTATTACTTGATCAGCCCGATCTTTTAAATGATGCAAACAATTTGGATATTTCACAGCAAATGAATGCTGCCGATGATCCCTCTAATGCTCAAGTCACTATTTTACAGACAGATCCGAGCGAAGATGCGATAACAAAAGTCCGTACAGAATATTTATTAAAGCGAGACCAGCAAGTCTGGAAAATTGTAAATAAAAAGCAAAGCTATCAATGTACACAAGGACAAGATGCCCCAGACTTTCAAGTTAATCCTTGTCCTTAGTGCTTAATTTTTTATCGAATATGTGGATAACTTTGAGTTTATGCACAATAAGAATTTTTGAGTATTTTAGTGCAAAAAACTGAAATTTAAGCTTCTTGAAATTGCATGATTGCTGATCAATTTAAAAAGTGCTATTGTTGCGCTCGGCAATTGTGCCAATTGGTAAAAATTACCGAATCTCACGTCATACATTTTTTCTCGTTTTAGACACCTTGTGAATACGGTGTTTCACATTCTAAACATGCACTCTCACGGCATATAAAAACTTAACTAAAGATTGATAGACCATACTGTCATCGTCATGACTACATTATTTAATTCAATATGTAGTTGCTGAGACATTTTGGCCGCTATTTTGAAGTGTACAACTCATGAAAAATATTCAAACGACAACGTTGAACCGTACAACGTTGATGTTTCCTTTGGCCTTAGTGCTATTTGAATTTGCTGTTTATATTGGCAATGACCTTATTCAGCCAGCAATGTTGGCAATTACTGAAGATTTTGGTGTAAGTGCAACTTGGGCACCATCTTCAATGTCTTTTTATTTATTAGGTGGCGCTACAGTTGCATGGTTACTTGGACCGTTGTCGGATCGTCTCGGACGTAAAAAAGTACTGCTAGCAGGGGTTTTGTTTTTTGCTCTATGCTGCTTTTTAATTTTACTAACGCGGCAAATAGAACAGTTCCTAGCATTAAGATTTTTGCAGGGAATTGGCTTAACTGTAATCTCCGCAGTCGGTTATGCTGCTATTCAAGAGAGTTTTGCCGAGCGTGATGCAATTAAAGTTATGGCGCTCATGGCAAATATCTCATTGCTTGCACCATTGTTGGGGCCTGTACTTGGAGCCTTTTTAATTGATTATGTGTCTTGGCATTGGGGCTTTGTCGCCATTGCTGTATTGGCATTACTCAGTTGGGTCGGTTTAAAAAAACAGATGCCAAGTCAGCAAGCCAGTGTAACTCGACAACCTTTTAGTTATCTTTTTGATGATTTTAAAAAGGTGTTTACTAACCGCCGTTTTTTAGGCTTAAGTCTGGCCTTACCGTTGGTGGGCATGCCTTTAATGCTTTGGATTGCTTTATCTCCAATCATTTTGGTAGATGAGTTAAAGCTCACTAGTGTGCAATATGGCTTGGCTCAATTTCCAGTGTTTGTTGGTCTCATTGTAGGCAATATTGTCTTAATTAAAATTATTGACCGTCTAGCTTTAGGTAAAACTATTCTAATTGGCTTACCGATTATGCTGATTGGGACACTCATTTTAATATTAGGTGTAGTGTGGCAAACCTATTTAATTCCTTGTTTGCTTACAGGCATGACGCTCATCTGTTTTGGTGAGGGAATTAGCTTTTCAGTCTTATATCGCTTTGCACTCATGTCATCTGAAGTATCAAAAGGAACTGTTGCAGCGGCTGTTTCGATGCTATTGATGATGAGCTTTTTTGCCATGATTGAGCTGGTACGTTACCTCTATACGCAATTTCATTTATGGGCCTTTGTATTATCTGCATTTGCTTTTATTGCTCTTTGGTTTACTCAACCACGAAGTGCTTTAAAGCAGGAAATGCAAGAAAGAAAGCTCGAAGGAAATGATTAAATTAAAAAAACCGGAAACGATATTCCGGTTTTTTTAGCTATTCTTTTAACATTTTTTCCATTTCCTCGCGGTCTGTTTCATAAGTACAACCTAATAATGTCATCGGACTTTTTCCGGTCATTTCTGATAAGTTGAGATTATGATAAACAGTAAAAGAATCTGCTGTTGCAGGTTCTGTCTTGACTGTGCGAACACCTCTAAAAAAAGGTAATGTTTTAAAGTCTGGATGCTGAGGAATATTAAATTTCTTTGAAAGTTGTTGAACATTTACATTACGAAAAACGGCAGTTATACCTTGGCCAGCTAGGGCAATTTCGTTTGTCTTTAAACCAAACAGTTCAATAGGTTGATTAGTTTTATATAAATAAATGAAAGGTTGGTCTGAATCTTCAATTCTTTTAAAGCCAAGCGCTGATAAATTTTCATCATATTCAGAAGCAAAACTGGTATAAGTTTCTTGATCTGATTGACACTCTATAATCTTTTTTAAATCATTTATTTCAAATGCATATGATGTGCTACTCAGCAATAAAAAAGTGGCAGAAAGAAATTTATATATCTTTGGAAAGTCCATTTTTTATCCTCAATAAAGTGTTATAGCTATTTAATCTCTTGTTCTAAAAGCTTACCTTTTAAAGTTAAGAGTTCAGGTAGGGTTTCTAATAGTAAACTCATTTGTTTTAAGACTAGAGTATAGCTTTCCGAAAAGTGCTCATGAGTTGTTAGATTTTGAATTTGTTTTAAAGTTCGCTCAAGAAAATTAAAGTCAACAGAAGCTTGTTCAAATAAACTCTGATTAAGAATGTGCTGACAATCCAGTAAGAGCTGTAATACCTGTTGATCCTCAATTTTCTGCCGTTGGCTACCTAACGCTGCCACATAACTCAGTTGGCTGTGGCTATAAACCAAATAGCGAAAAGCATAATGAATGAGTTGAGGATTTGGATTCGGTTCAGCACTTAAACTCGAGATCATGTTTGATAGCTCGATTTGAGCATTATGGGCAGCACGACGAATTCGACGGTATTCTATATCCTGATTTTTGCCATATTGATATTGCTCAACAATCACATTGAAATAATCTAAGGTCGCTTTGCTACTTTTCTTAATATTGTTAGGAATATTGCGGAAGTTCCAATCAGGCCAAATAAAGTTTACGGCAAGCCATGCAATAAAACAGCCTAACAGCGTATCTATCAGACGAGGCAAAATAATGCTGTAGCCTGCACCTTTTAAGTTAAAAATTAACAGCACCATCAGGGTGGCCATAAGCGTCGCCAATGCATATTTCTTTTGCCGTAAGTAGAAAAAGCAGACTCCGCAAATAATCGTAATGATGAGCTGACCTTCAATACTCGGTACAAAATATAGAATTGGTATTCCTAGTAAAACACCGAGTAGGGTGCCAATGGTTCTTAGTTTAAGACGGCTTTTAGTCGCAAAATAAGTGATCTGGCAGACAAATAAACTAGTCAGTAAAATCCAATAGCCATGCTGAGCAAATGGTAATAATGAAATGGCATAACCTGCGGCGAAAACGACTGCAATTCGTATGGCATGTCTAAATAAGGCCGACTGTGGTGTAAGCTGTTGCCTGAGTTTTAAGATCAGATCTGAAAACCCTTGAATATCATCATCAAGTAAATTTAAGTGTTCTTGTCTTGTTTGGGTATTATTTTCAGGGAAAGGCTGTGCATATTGTAGTTGTTCAAACTGTTCATGCATTCCTTTTAAATTATCAAAAATAAGTCTTAAATTTTTAACTTCAAAGTTTTGTGGATGCTGTTGTATCCAGTCCTTTAAAGAACTTTCCAAATGGTTCAATACCGTCCGACTTTCTTGCGAAGGCTGAGATGGTCGATTATGCAAAATACATTGAGCTAGATCTTGGCACGCTTGCGCTTGTAGGCGTAGATTTTTTTGGAAACGGAAAATAAGATCACTACGGCTAAAGTTCTGTTGAATATGCTCGTAATGTAAATAATTAGAGGTTGCTTGCTCGTGAATGTCCCGCGCAAAAAAATACAGGTTTAGCCAATAGATACTTTTATTACTGACGCGCGAAGCTTTGAGTCGAGTGAGCAGGGAGCTGCGTATTTGATTGAGACTTTGAGCAACTTGCGTATTTTGTAGAGATAATTCATATAAAAGTTGTTCTACGTTTTCTTTATTGTCGGGATCAAACAAACGTGCTTTTGCTTGTAGTAGAACAGAAATTTCTTTAAAAATTTGTGAGAGCTTATCTTGTAAGGGAAGTGTCGGCTTAATAATAAAAAACAAAATAGATGTAAAGCCGTACCACAAAGCACCATAAACAAAGTAGGTGGGTTGTTGGTACCAGTGCGCATATTCTCCTAAACCGAACATGCTATAAATGGAAAGCAAAATAGTACCAAACGAAATTGTGGCATAACGTTGTCCTAAAGCGCCTAATAAAATGAAAAAAGCACTCGAAAGAGAAAGATATAAAATAAAGAAAATTTTGTAGGGAGCTAAAAAGCCAAGAATACTACTGACTGTAAAAAAGAGGAGACAGACGTAAACCAAGTTACGTAATCGAATACTTAAGCGATCATCAAAGTCGGTTAACGCTGCTGCAATTGCGCCTAAAGTCACGGGAACGATGAGCTCGTTATGGCCTAGCCAAAGTAAACCCAAAGTTGTGCCTGTGAGTACAATCAAAATTTGCAGGCAATAAATTAAAATCGAGTTTGTCTTAAAACTATTAAATATTTGGGTCAGATAGTTCACGGCTTTTGTTCTAAATTAGAGAATACGTGAGAAAGCAGTATGTAACTTTAAATTTTTATTACTTCAAAAATATTATTCTTTTTATCTACAAAAGTCAGTCATTTTTTAAGATTTTATTAGGCTTAAATCAAGTTGTAACGATCAATAAATTAACAAAATTGTGGATATCTTTTTAGATACCCACAATTTGAAAAAGACATAAATTATTTAATCACACCACATGCAATTCGTGCTCCGCCACCGCCGAGAGGTAGAGGTGAGTCTGAGTAGTTATCACCACCCGCATGAATCATAATAGCTCGACCTTGAAGATCAGCAAGTTTCAATCGAGGTGCGATTACAGCAGTCGTTGCAACACCAGTATTATCGACCACTAAAGCAGGTAAATCACCTAAGTGGCCAGTTGTTGGAGTACCGTGATGAGGAGCTTGATTCGGGTTGTAGTGACTACCAGCAGCTAAAGCAGCACCCAGTTTCCCATCTTTTACAGCTGGTTCACAAGAGGCATTTTCATGAATATGGAAGCCGCGTGTACCACTTGGTAAGTCAGCTAGAGCAGGGGTAATGATTAAACCTTTGTCGCTATCTTGAAAGCTAATCGTACCTAATTTTTTACCAATACCAGCGGCAGTCACTTCATTTACATCGACCACTTTTTTCGTATGCATTGTCGTTAATGCTTGAGCTGTATCTGATACAGTTTTTGTGACTGAACTACAGCCAACCGTAAAAAAAGCTGTAAGCGCACAGACTGCGCCAATTTTATTAAACATCTGCATGATCGGATGTCCTTATAAATATATATGATTGTTTGATTCAAACAAACGCAGGTTTAACCTACAAGTTAATTTAAATAGTTAATTTGTATCTAGAAACATTTTTAAATTAAATAAATGCGTCACTCTTTATCGTTAGAAGATTCGCTTTCAGAATCATAAATCATAGTCGTTTTAGGCATAGGTTCAGGCTCAATAGTTTCATGTAACCATTCACGCCAAATTGCCAGCAAAATAGCCAGAATTACAGGTCCAATAAATAAACCTACCAATCCAAAACTAGCAATACCACCTAACACACCAAACATGATTAATAAGAATGGAATTTTTGTGGCGCCAGAAATCACAAGTGGTCGAATCACATTATCTGAGCTACTAACAATCACTACACCCCAAACTACTACACCAATTGCTTCCATAGTTTGTCCCTGAGAGAATAACCATAGACCGACACCTAAATAGGAAATTGGTGTACCAAATGGAATTAAAGCCAATAAGAAAGTAGCAATGGTAAGTACCATTGGGTTAGGGACACCTGCTACGAAATAACTTAATCCAGCTAAAACAGCTTGAGCAATTGCAGTTAAACCCACGCCATAGACTACAGCACGAGTCGTTTCCGAGATCGTATCGAGATAATGATGAATACGAGGGCCTATAACCATTTCTAAGGCTTTACTCACCTGAGATAAAATCATTTGACCATCACGGTAGAAGAAAAATAGGCTAAATACAGCAAAGCCAAGTTTGACAATATTTTTACTAATTTCACCAAGCAGTACACGGCCATAACTTAAATGGCTTTGTACCCAAGCTGCAACATTTTGAATTGTGCTATTAGGGTCGTTATTTAACTCATTGAGTGTACGAGAAATTTCTTTTCCAACAAAAGGAAGATCACGAATAAAATCAGGAACACTTAAATGACCTGAAAAAACTTGACGTTGCAAGTCAAAATATAAGTTGCGGCCTTCATGCTGCAAAATAAAAATAGCGCATGTAAAAGGGACGCCAACAACCAAAATGACCAGACTAATCATTAGAGTTGCATTTAAAGTATTACGGGTTTCTCCAAAAAAACGTTGAATTCTTAAATAAATAGGCCAAGTCATATAAGCAATGATGGCAGCCCAAAGTACAGGAACAATAAAGTATTTCAGGATATTAAATCCTAAAAAAATCAAAATAAAAAACAGCCCAAACAATAAAACGCGCTGTAAATTAGGAGCGTATGGATGCACGAACAATATTTCTCTAATTTTCTACATAGAATAAAGTCATATTAACTGAAAAATAACCTGAGGCAAATTTTAAGGCTGCAATGTAAAGAACCTTATACATCTCTTTTTAGAGACTAAAAGTTATTTAAAACCACTCAGCTTTATCTTCAACTAACTTGTTTAGAACAGGTTGCCATTGATTTTGAATCGTAATAAAGTTTTTTTGAGGCTTATCAAAAATGCTTAAGCCTTGCATTGCTAAGCTGCCATATGCAGTGCGTTCAGCAATCCAAGCAACAGGTTTCTGTTCAATTTTTTCAAAAAACTGTTGAATATCTTTTGAGCTGGCACTGTTTGGTTTTACGCGATTTGCAAGAAGTAAAATCTGAACTTTGCCTTTACGAATACGCTTAATATCTTGTAAATGCTTTAAAAAGCGACGAGTACTGTCTATATCAAAAAATGAAGGCTGAAGTGGAGTAATAATGGCATGAGCTTCACTAATGAGTTGCTCAGCATGTTCACCTGAAAGTGCACCAGGCGCATCAATAATTAAATAATCCAGATTTTTAGGCGCGTCACCAATTGATTTTTCATGACGCCAGTCGAGGCTTTGAATTTTTGCGACGCCATCGGGGCGCTGTTTTAACCACTGTAAAGCCGATTTTTGATTGTCCGAATCTGCTAATGCTACTTTATATCCTTTTTGTGCCAATGCTGTTGCCAACGTAATGGCCGTCATGGTTTTTCCGCATCCGCCCTTTTGATTTGCAATAAGTATCGTTTTCATAAATCCAATTATTTTCAGCAGCACATTTGTTTATGTTTTATACCTTAGCATCTTTTTATGTGAAGGAGATGACCACATTTGACAAAAGTTTAAGCTGTTTCGTTATTTTAGATATGATTAGATCTGTAATCTTAATTCGCGCTTTTTAAGGAAAATTTATGTCTGTATGGCTTGCCATGCTTATTGGTGCTGGAATTGGCATCATTATCACTACTCTTATTTTATCAAACACTCGGAATGGACGAATTAAGGCTGAATATGAGCAATATATTGCTGAACTTGAATTAGAGCATCAACAAGCTCTTACTCAAGCACAAAAGAGAAGTGTAAATACAAGCCGTGCGGTGTTGAAAGGAAAAATGGCAGAACAATTTGCTCCGGTTTTGCCTGAATTTCAGTATCTACCCAGCGATGCAAAATTTATGGGTGATCCGGTGGACTATATTATCTTTGATGGATATACCGATTTTCGGGATGGAGATGGGACAGCAGAAGACATTAATATTATTCTGCTTGATGTAAAAAGTGGCGGTGCAAGGCTTACTAAAGGCCAACAGGCGATTGCCCAAGCGGTCCAACAAGGTAAGGTTCGTTTTGAAACTTTGAGAATAGATTTTGAAGATTAATAAGCTGTTTAATTCAGCACAAAAATAGACGAAATTGATCTGTATTGTTACTAAATTCCGATATTTTTTTCATCGCTTACAGCTACTATAAATTGAAGATCTATTCACTTTGATCTAGCAATATTTGAGGTGTAACGTGATGAAAAAACAATGTTTGATGATGGGCTTGCTGACTGCTATTGGCATGAGTTCAGCATTTGCATCGACCTCAAGTGAATATAATATTGCCAATGGTTTGAACCCGATAGAAAAAGATCAATCTATTTCTGTATTACAACCTTTTCAAGGAAATTTCAGGATCTTGGGTTCAAAAGTCTATCAAAATGATGAACAAGCTAAATTTTCTCCTATCGACTATGCTGTAAGTTGGGGATTGTTTGCACAGCCTGAAATTGCACGTCATATTTCAGTGAAACAATATGACCGTTATTTAAACTGGAAAATTCCTAAATTACCTGTTCCCGCAGAGCAAGCAATGCAAATGGTGTCTAACATGCACATCATTCCTGCAAACCCTGAAATTGCTCAACAGATTAAACAAGTTAAACGTGGTGATCTCGTTTATCTAAAAGGGGATCTTGTCGAGATTAAAGACAAAAACTTAGTCTGGAAATCTTCACTTACGCCAACCGACACGGGTGATGGTGCATGTGAATTATTCCGTGTTCAGGCAATTCATTGGGTTGAAAAGCAAAATATATAATTGGAAAAAGCCTTCAGAAATATGAAGGCTTTTTTATAAGTAATGTAATACTTATTTCTGCTGCGATGCTTTCCAATACTTTAATTGATTTTGCGCTTGTAAATAGTCGGCAAGATCATTGATCTGTTCATCTTTAGTCGCGTGCTTATCGCTATAGTGTTTTTCTTGGTTTTCCCAATATTGATAAAGTAGTCCCTGAATGTAACGGCCTTGCTCAGTTTTTAAATCTAAATCTTTTAACATGGTTAGAGCAGAGCGCACATTATCGAGTGTACGTTGTTGCTCAAAATCTGTTGTGAGTGTTCCCGCTTCATGCATTTTTGCTAACTCATTTTCCATCTCGTCGCTCATTTCTGTAAAGCGGCGGTCATAGTCTTCTAAAAGTGCAATATCGTGTGCATCATGAGCAGTGGCAGGGAACGTCTTAACCGGTCTTTCATTTAGTTTTTCTAAAACCTGATCTGTAGATGAGGTGGCAGACGGTTGCTCCGTCTTAGCAGGCTCATCCGCTTTTTTACAAGCAGTAAGTAATAGGCTAGAGCAAAGCAAAGACATTAATATGACTTGAGGTGTTTTCTTCTTCATAACTTTCAACCAAACCTATTCACTAATTATTTAACGGGTAACGTACTTTTCTGAAAGTGATATGCATATGTGACATATGGAAAATCAATCTGATCTTGAGGACCTAATCCCGTAAAATCATAAACAATTTTTTCAAACTGTGCTTTGAGTTGTAACTGATCTTTTTCAGTCATTGCAGCAATAAAACTCGTAGAGAGTAAACGCTTACTCACAACTTGTTCGACAGGACCGCATTGCGACTGTGTAAATGTTTGTAGGCTATCAAATACGAATAAATCTTGTTGTTCAAACACACGTTTCCACTTTTCACTATGATAACGCGGCGTGTCTCCTTCAAGAGGAAGCAGAAAATCAGCTAAGGCTTTCACCCAATCCGTACGCTCGTCGCGTTGATTCCAAACAAGGCCTAAATGTCCTTGTGGTTTTAATACTCTATACATTTCTGTTAGGGTATCAAGGTTGTCAAACCAGTGGAAAGATTGCGCACAAATAATGGCATCAATTTCATGGTCTGCTACAGGAATCGAATGGCTAAAAGCCTGTAATGTTTTGATATCAGGATAAACTTGTTGAAGCTGCTGTAACATCTCGCCAATTGGCTCAACTGCAATAACATCTGCATGTGTTTGTTTTAAGTAGGGTAAGAATTTGCCAGTACCCGATCCAAGATCGATAACAGTAGAGTTTTCCTGTATTTGTAGGCAATTTTGCAGCCAACTTACTATTTCTGCGGGATAATTAGGTCTAACTTGCTGATAAAGTTCAGCAGCTGAGCTGAAGCCTTTTTGAGCGGCAGGATGTAAGGATTGTGTCATATTTTGCGCTTTTTAATCTGACTGGCATCTATAAAATAAGATACTCCGCAATCATAAATTGGCAAAACACCTATTTTGTTTCATTTTTGACGTTGTATGTGGGAGTAAATTTTCTTTCGGTGTGAGCATGGATAAGCAAATTATTTTTGAAGACGAACACATTAGAGCCATTTTTTTACCAGGCGATTCTAATACATTGGTTCTCTCTTTTGGCGATTTGATTACCCGAGCGAGTGGCTTATCTATCAATGCTGAAAAGTCCCTAATTAAATACCAATATAATATTATTGGGGTAATGCCAAAACAAAAATCATGGTTTCCTCAAGCGAGCATGATTGAGCTGGCAAAAGCGATTTCGCCTATTCTAGAAGGCTTTAAAAATATTGTGGGTTATGGCGGTTCAATGGGCGGCTATGCAGCAATCAAATATTCTAATTTATTGAATATGAACCGTGTGATTGCATTTGTGCCTCAATATTCAATTGATCCTGACCAAGTTGAAGATCGACGCTATGCCGAGTTTTTCGATGCTGTGGCAAATAAAGACATGCAAATCCAGTCGCAAGATGTCGATGCAGCACGTGAATACGTGATTGTTTACGATCCTTATTTTTCAACTGATCGTGAACATTATCTAAAAATAAAAGAGCTATTACCAAGTTTACATACGATTCATTTACCATTTACTGGTCATGAAGCATTGTCTGTATTGGCAAGCTCAAGTTTATTGCATGATTTTATTGAACATGAATTTGACGAAATTTATTTTTATCAACAGGTTCGTAAGGTCAAGAAGCAAAGTAAGTTTTACTTCCGTAATGTACTTGCGCATGTACTTTCACATCATGATGACATGCTATTAAAAATATTACGCCAAAATGATTTTCAACTTGATGAGCGTTATTTTGATAACCCGCTTAAACAGGCTATTACTCGTAGTCTGATAAAGACACAGCAAGCAGCTGAGTTAGACTTTCAAAAGTTAGGTATTAAAGTACAGCGAATTCAGGACACTGCAAATTATAACGAAGGATTGCAGACCAGCTTTGGCTCAATTTTGGTATTCAACCTCATTAATTCAAAGTTTGAAAGTTATGCTCTAGATGTTCTGCTGGCGAATAAATCTTATTTGATTCCAATTGTGGCTGAACACACTGGTGTAGTTCATATTAAATTAAATAATGAAACTTATTTGTTGGGAATGAATGATCGCAAAGTCATTAAATTGTTCAAGCACGACGAGCCTTTATCATCAGATATGAGTCCGTTTGTAGTCAAAAAATATTCCGACTGTTTTGCAATCAGCTATAAGCAATTAAATTTATCTTGTGATGAACATGGGATGTGTGAATTTATAGAAGGTTCAATTCAGCCGACTGAACAACTAGCCTCAATCAGCTTTTAAAAATTGATAGTGGTTAAATAAAGCTCAGACCTTTAGGTTTGAGCTTTATTTTTTGCTTAAAAAATATTTTTTCATAAACTTATTTGTATATTAATTTGAAATTCATTATTTAAATAAATAGTGTGTTTGTTCTGCGAATATTTCTTCTATTAAAAGTAGATATAGCCCATGGTGAATATAAATACTATATTTTAAAATAAATGGGTTTTATTAATATATAAGTTATAAAAATAGTGTCAGGTTAATTAAAATACATAAATAACGATGTTTTTTTATAAGATTTTGTTTTTATTGTTTATTTTATTTAAAGAGGATGGGGCTGCTTAAAATAAGTTCACTATTCAAAGATAATTGCATATTTATTTTTTTCTCCTAAAATGATTTTTTACTAAATTGTCGTTACAGTTTTTTATATGCAATCATTAAATTATCGGAATAATGATGCATCGCAACATGGAAGTTCTGCACCTTTGAAACGAGCAATGAGTACTCGACATTTGGTGATGATCTCCCTTGGCGGTGCCATAGGTACAGGTCTTTTTTTAGGGTCGGGTGATGTAATTTCCCAAGCTGGCCCAATTGGCGCAATTATTTCTTATTTTTTAGGCGGTTTAATTGCCTATACCGTGATGTTATGTCTTGGTGAACTTGCGGTACATGTACCAGAATCAGGATCATTCGGTGAGTACGCTCGTCGTTATATTGGTCCGGGTACAGGCTATATGATCACTTGGTTATATTGGTTAACTTGGACCGCGACTTTAGGAACTGAATTTACCGCCGCAGCTTTACTGGTTCGTGAGTGGTTTCCCTCCACTTCTGTTTGGGCTTGGACATTATGTTTTGGTGCCTTAGTCTTTTTCATTAATATTAGTTCAACGCGATTATTTGCCGAGTCAGAGTTTTGGTTGGCACTTGTGAAAGTTGTCACGATTATTTGTTTTATTGGCTTGGGTTTGTTGGCTATTTTTGGCTTTATTCCTTATCACGGACACGAAACTGCGCCGTTGTTTAGCAATTTAACTGCCCAAGGCTGGTTCCCACACGGGTTATTTCCAATTTTTACAACCATGCTGATTGTTAATTTTGCTTTTTCGGGTACAGAATTAATTGGTGTGGCAGCTGGGGAAGCAGAGAATCCAGCACAGACAGTTCCTAAAGCAATCAATGCTGCTATTTGGCGACTACTGATTTTCTTTGTCGGCACAATTGTTGTAATTAGTTCATTGTTACCATTCCAGCTTGCTGGTTTAAGTGGTAATGAGGTGAGTAATAGTCCATTTGTGACTGTGTTTAATTATATTGGTATCCCATATGCCGAAGATATTATTCGCTTTGTGATTATCACGGCTTTACTCTCTGCTGCAAATTCTGGTTTATTTGCTGCTTCACGTATGATGTGGTCGCTTTCTGCAAAAAACCAATTACCAAAAATCTTTTCTAAACTTACACCTTCAGGAACACCTATTGTAGCTATTGTGGTCACAATGCTGGGTGCTATACCAGGTTTACTTTCAGAGCAATTTGCACCTGAAACTATTTTTAAGAATTTATTGGGTGTTGCTGCTTTCACCATGGTTGTAGTGTGGATTGCAATTTGTGTTTCTCAATTCAACTTCCGTAGACAGTGGTATAAATCTGGTAAAACTGCAAAAGATTTGCGTTTTGCTGCTCCTTTATTTCCTTTGACTCCAATCGTGGGTGGTCTGTTCTGTGCTATTACTTGTATTAGCATGGTATTTGATCCTTCGATGCAGGTTGGCTTCATCTGTTGTATTGTTTTCATTCTTGTGTGTTATGCGAGCTACTTCATTTTTTATCACAAGAAAGATGCGGTGTAGAGCTAAGCAAAGATATGCTTTCTGAAGCATAGTCTAAAGGCCCCATTTGGGGCTTTTTTATTGCCTGTAGGAAATTAGAAAAGGGGGGATTTTATATATTTTTTTTTAAAATGAATTTTTATTTTTGATCATAAAAACAAATATTGTTTTGTAAATTTACCATTGATCGGATTTTTATTAATATTTATTTATTATAAATATTTGATTAAGTCTATGTTTAGTCTTGTTATTTAATAAAGAGCTGTTTTTAGTTTTTTGGAATATAAGGGTTGAATGAACGTAATATGGATTTAATGTGAAGAATAGATAATTTTTTGATAGTTTTTTAAAAATTAAAGGTTGTTAAGTTGTTGTTATATATTAATAAAAATATTTACATTTTTTGTATTTATGGTTGTGTGTTTTCTATAATATTTTTTTATTAAAGTTAAGGATTTTTTAATATTTGTTGTTTTTTTATTATAAATGTCAGTTCGATTTGATTATTTTTTCTCTTCTTATTTATTTTAAAATGTTCTAAATGAGCTTGCTCTATGCTATATTTATTGGAAGATTTTATATCTATGTTGCGGCTTAATTTTAAGCAGTATGTGTGGAAATAATTAATCTGTAGGATTATTGAACAAAGTTTATTTTAAAAAGACTAATGGAGGGATCTATCGATTAGTCAAAAAAATTTTATGGACTCATGGTTTTTGTAAATCATAGTTCTTTTTAACTCCCAAACGGTTATGTCACTTCTTTTGTATTTATATTTCAGCCGGCTGGTTTTAGTGGGTTGTGGCTAGTTTTTTGCTTTTATAAAACTCTCTTTATAAACAGCAATTTAGACAAAAGAAAACTTGTAAAAGATATCGGTATATAAAAGTAGATCGTACTTTTAGTACCAACAAATGGAATTTAAAAAATCTGATGCTTTAGAAGAGCAAAAGATTTAGTAAATAAACTAAGGCGCTGTTATTTCAGTGTTTTAGTTGCTAAATAATAAAGATTACAGATTTATCAAATCTGAGTCTATGAAGGTATATAGGAAAAAAGATGTCAGATCTTTCATACGTAAACGAACACAGCGATGCATGGCAAACTTACTTGGCACAAATTGACCGTGTTGCTCCGTACTTAGACCACTTAGCTGAGTTTATCGACACTTTAAAACGTCCAAAACGTGCACTTATTGTAGACGTGCCAATTGTAATGGATGACGGTTCTATTCAGCACTTTGAAGGCTACCGTGTACAACACAACTTGTCTCGTGGTCCTGGTAAAGGTGGTGTTCGTTACCATCCGAATGTTGATTTGAACGAAGTTATGGCGTTGTCTGCATGGATGACAATTAAAACTGCTGTTTTGAACTTGCCATTTGGCGGTGCAAAAGGTGGTATCCGTGTTGATCCACGTAAATTATCTAATCGTGAATTAGAGCGTTTAACTCGTCGTTATACGACTGAAATCGGTCACATTATTGGGCCTCAAAAAGATATCCCTGCTCCAGACGTTGGTACAAATGCCAATATCATGGGTTGGATGATGGATACTTATTCTACAAGCCAAGGTTACACAGTAACTGGTGTTGTAACTGGTAAGCCAGTTCACTTAGGTGGTTCTTTAGGTCGTGTAAAAGCGACTGGTCGTGGTGTATTCGTTACAGGTCGTGAAGTAGCTGCAAAAATCAACTTACCAATTGAAGGTGCGAAAATCGCTATTCAAGGTTTTGGTAACGTAGGTAGTGAAGCTGCTTTCTTATTTGTTGAATCAAAAGCGAAAGTTACGCACGTTCAAGACCATACAGGCACTATTTTCAATGCTGATGGTATTGATCTTGAAGCTTTACGTGATCACGTAAATGCAAATCAAGGCGGTATTGGTGGCTTCGCTGGCGCGCAATCAATTGCTGATGAAGATTTCTGGACAGCAGAAGTTGACATTATTGTTCCTGCTGCATTGGAAGGTCAAATCACTGTTGAGCGTGCTCAAAAACTTAAAGCTAAGTTGATTTTAGAAGGCGCAAACGGCCCGACTTATCCTAAAGCTGAAGACGTATTAGTTGAGCGTGGCATTGTTGTAGTACCTGACGTTGTATGTAACGCCGGCGGTGTAACTGTAAGTTACTTCGAATGGGTTCAAGACATGGCGAGCTACTTCTGGACTGAAGAAGAAATCAATGAGCGTTTAGACAAATTGATGGTTCAAGCTATGGATGACGTTTGGAACACAGCGAATAGCAACGCTTGTACTTTACGTACTGCAGCTTACATCTTGGCATGTGAGCGTATTTTAAAAGCTCGTAAAGAGCGTGGTATTTTCCCAGGCTAATCTGCGGAAATTACTTTTAGGAAAAGTGGTCTGAGCAAATATTAAGGATGTTATAGGGTTATTTGTTCAGCCCCTTTTTCTGAATTATTCAAAATTAAGTGTTATCGAATATATTAAATAAATACTGAGGTAAGCATGGAACAGCCAATTTCTGTAACTCGAAGCAACTTTAACGACTGGATGGTTCCAGTTTTTGCACCGGCAAATTTCATTCCGGTACGTGGCGAAGGTTCACGTATTTGGGATCAAGAAAATAAAGAATATATTGATTTTGCAGGCGGGATTGCAGTAAACGCATTAGGTCATGCGCATCCAGTGGCAGTAAATGCTTTAACAGAACAAGCAACAAAACTTTGGCATGTAGGTAACGGTTATACAAATGAACCTGTTCTACGCCTTGCAAAACAACTCACCGAAAATACATTTGCAGACAAGGTTTTCTTCTGTAACTCAGGTGCAGAAGCCAATGAAGCTGCTTTAAAACTGGCTCGTAAAGTTGGTTTAGATAGCGGCGTTGCTGGCAAAAGTGGCATTGTGGCATTTAATAATGCGTTCCATGGCCGTACTTTATTTACCGTTTCAGCGGGTGGTCAACCTAAATATTCACAAGACTTTGCACCACTTCCAAACGGAATTAACCACGTTGCCTTTAATGATTTAGAAGCTGCAAAAGCAGTAATTAATGAACAAACATGTGCAGTCATTGTTGAACCGATCCAAGGTGAAGGCGGCGTTATTCCTGCTGACATCGAATTTTTAAAAGGTTTACGTGCACTGTGTGATGAGTTTGGTGCCTTACTTATTTTTGATGAAGTGCAAACTGGTGTAGGCCGTACAGGCGCACTTTATGCCTACATGAACTCTGGTGTTATTCCAGATGTGTTAACCACAGCAAAAGCATTAGGCGGTGGCTTCCCAGTGGGTGCAATGTTAACAACTGATAAATTTGCTCCGCATTTTTCAGTGGGTACACATGGTACGACTTATGGTGGTAACCCGTTAGCAAGTGCAGTTGCTGGTGCAGTATTCGAATTTATTAATACGCCTGAAGTACTCGAAGGTGTGAAGCATCGTCATCAATATTTCCTCGATGCACTAAATGCATTAAACGCTGAACATCAGATTTTTGAAGAAATTCGTGGTCAAGGTTTATTGATTGGTTGTGAATTAAAAGCTGAGTATGCAGGGAAAGCTAAAGATATTACGACTTGGGCGGGTGAAGAAGGTTTACTTGCTTTAATTGCAGGCCCGAATGTAGTTCGTTTTACTCCGTCGCTTATTATTCCTGAACAAGATATTGATGAAGGGATTGCTCGTTTAAAAAGAGCGTTGGCTAAATTGGCTAAATAAAAAAAAGGAAAGCTAGCCATGATGATCGTCCGTCATGCCGAGTTTCGAGACCTTGAAGATATTTATAGATTAGCGGGTAAGTCGGGTGTAGGCCTGACTTCCTTGCCACAAAATATGGATACACTTTCGGCTCGAATTTCACGTACTCGCAATACTTTAAATGGCAATGTCCATAAAAGTGAACAAGGCTATCTGTTTGTTCTTGAAGATACAGAAGCTCAACGTGTTATTGGTTTAAGCGCAATTGAAGTTGCTGTAGGACTCATTGAGCCTTGGTACAACTTTCATGTTGGTACTCAAGTACACGCTTCAAAAGCATTAAACGTTTATAAGTCACTACCTACCTTATTTTTGAGTAATGACAGAACGGGTAGTAGCGAACTCTGTACATTATTTTTAGATCCAGAGCGTCGTGAAAACCAAAACGGTAAATTCTTATCAAAAATCCGTTTTATGTTTATTGCTGCCTTTAAGCAATATTTCGAGAAAAAATTAATTGCTGAAATGCGTGGTTTCTCAGACGAAAATGGATGTTCTCCATTTTGGGATGCGATTGGTCACCATTTCTTTAATATGGATTTCTCAACAGCAGACTATTTGAGTGGAATTGGCCAAAAAGTATTTATTGCAGAGCTTATGCCGCGTTTTCCAGTCTATGTAGATCTCTTGCCAAAAGATGCGCAAGAGGTGATTGGAAAAATGCACCCACAAACTTTGCCTGCTTATCATGTGCTTGAGTCAGAAGGCTTACGCTATCAAGGATATGTCGATATTTTTGATGCGGGTCCAACCATTGAAGCCAATATTGATGAATTGCGGGCAGTAAAAGAAAGTCAGTTCTTAAACGTCAAAATTACAAGTGAAGCTGCGGTCGGTAAGACCCAATATCTCGTTGCTAATGATAATTATCATGACTATAAGGCAATGTTGATGAAGCTTGATCTTGTTGATAACACTATAAATTTAACACATGAACAAGCTGAAAAACTCGGTGTACAAGAAGGTCACGTTGTTCGTGTGTTATCACTAAATCCAATGGAAGTATCCTGATGTCAAACTCTTTATTTATAAACGGTGTCTGGTTACAAGGCAGCGGTACAACATTTGAAAAAACAAATCCAGTTGATAACCAAACTGTATGGTCAGGTGCTGAAGCAACTGCTGCTGATGTAGAGCAAGCTTGTCAGGCAGCGCGTACCGCATTTCCAGCGTGGGCTCGTTTACCACTTGCAGAACGTGTAGCGATTGTTGAGAAATTCGCAGCTTTGCTTGAAGAAAATAAAAAGCATTTAGCAGAAGTAATTAGCCAAGAAACCAGTAAGCCATTTTGGGAAACACTAACTGAAGTCCAATCAATGATTGGCAAAGTTGCAATTTCAATTCGTGCTTATCATCAGCGTACAGGTGAAAGCTCAACTGAAATGGCCGATGGCGTAGCATCTTTACGTCACCGTCCACATGGTGTGCTTGCAGTTTTTGGTCCATATAACTTCCCGGGCCATTTACCAAATGGGCATATTGTTCCTGCATTATTAGCAGGCAATACCGTGGTATTTAAACCAAGTGAATTAACACCTTGGACTGCTGAAGAAACTGTAAAACTTTGGCAGCAAGCTGGTTTGCCAAATGGTGTGATGAACTTGGTGCAAGGTGGTCGTACCACTGGAGAAGCACTAGCTGCCTCACATGAAATTGATGGTTTATTGTTTACCGGAAGTGCAAACACAGGTTATCACTTGCATAAGCAAATGGCAGGTGCTCCTGAGAAAATCCTTGCGCTTGAAATGGGCGGCAATAATGCATTGATTATTGATGAAATTATTGATGTCGATGCTGTAGTTAATCTCACTATTCAATCTGCATTTGTTTCGGCGGGTCAGCGTTGTACATGTGCACGCCGTATCTTGGTGAAAAATGGAGCAGAAGGTGATGCATTTATTCAACGTTTCGTTGAAGTTGCAAAAAATCTAAAAGTTGGTCGTTGGAACGATGAGCAACAACCATTTATGGGTGGCGTTATCTCGTCAGTTGCCGCATCAAATATGATGCTTGCTCAACAAAAATTGCTTGAGCTTGGCGCAAAAAGCTTGTTGCCAATGACACGTCCACAAGAAGATAGTTCGTTACTTACTCCAGGCATTGTTGATGTAACAGGCGTCACAGATATTCCAGATGAAGAATATTTTGGTCCGCTTACGACGATTCAACGTTATGACAACTTTGAAGAAGCATTAAAAATTGCGAATGCAACTCGCTTTGGCTTGTCTGTTGGTCTGGTTTCACCAAAACGTGAACTGTTTGATCAAGTACTTATTGAAGCGCGTGCTGGTATTGTGAACTGGAATAAGCCATTAACAGGTGCTTCAAGTGCTGCACCGTTTGGTGGGGTCGGAGCATCTGGTAACCACCGCGCAAGTGCCTTTTATGCAGCTGATTATTGTGCTTGGCCAATGGCTTCACTTGAAAGTGACAGCTTAACCTTACCAGAAAAATTATCTCCAGGGATTGTGTTGCCTTAAACACTAGGGAAAGAAAAATGAAAGGATATGAAGTAAATTTCGATGGCTTGGTGGGACCAACACATCACTACGCGGGCTTGTCATTTGGTAATGAAGCATCGACAAAAAACCGTAATAATGCGTCGAATCCAAAATTAGCAGCTAAACAGGGTTTGCTAAAGATGAAAGCCTTGGCTGACATGGGAATGAAACAAGGTGTGCTTGTTCCGCACGAGCGCCCACATGTTCCAATGTTACGCCGTTTAGGTTTTACAGGAGATGACATTAGTGTTGTTGCTCAAGCAATGCGTCATTCACCTGAACTATTATCATCGCTAAGTTCAGCTTCGCCAATGTGGACTGCAAATGCGGCAACTGTTTCACCTTCGGCAGATAGCCAAGATGAACGCGTGCATTTTACCGCAGCGAACTTGAATAATAAGTTTCACCGTTCAATTGAAGCTGAAACTACAAGTCAGGTCCTACAAGCGATCTTTAAAAATGAACGTCATTTTGTTCATCATGAAGCTTTACCACAAGTGGCCTTGTTTGGTGATGAAGGTGCAGCAAATCACAACCGTTTAGGTGGTGATTATGCTAAGCGCGGTGTTCAAGTATTTGTTTATGGTCAACAGCATTTAAATAATGGTTTACCGGGACCAAAACGCTATCCAGCTCGTCAGACGCGTGAAGCAAGTGAAGCAATTGCACGTTTGCATCGTTTAGATGATGCGCATACCGTTTTTGTTCAACAAAATCCGGATGTAATTGATCAGGGCGTATTTCATAATGATGTTATCGCGGTAAGCAACCAACAGGTTTTATTCCATCATCAACATGCATTCTTAAATCAAGATCAAGCTTTTGCTGAAATTCGTCAGAAAATGGCAAGTATCGGTGAAGATTTTATCTCGATTGAAGTTCCTGAAAACCGCGTTACTGTTGATGATGCCGTAGCAACTTATTTATTTAATAGCCAGATTTTGACTCGTCCAGATGGTGGAATGACCATTGTGGTGCCAGAAGAGTCTCGCCAGAATAAGGCAGTTTGGGGTTATCTGAACGATATGGTTCAGATGGGCACACCAATTGATGCTATTCAGGTATATGACTTACGTGAAAGTATGCGTAATGGTGGTGGTCCGGCATGTTTACGTTTACGCGTAGCTTTAAACGAAACTGAGTTAAATGCTGTAAATCCAAAAGTATTAATGAATGATCAATTGTTTGGCACACTCAATCAATGGGTAGATAAACACTATCGTGATCGTTTAGCACAAGAAGATTTGGCTGATCCACATTTACTCATGGAAAGCCGTATGGCACTCGATGAACTGACCAAAATTTTAGGTTTGGGTTCGGTTTATCCTTTCCAAAAATAATGAGGAGGTGACATGCAAGATTTTCTAGCATTAACCTTGCAAGGTGAGCAGCCTAAAACCCGCGAAGGAAAACAAGATAATTTTTCTTGGCGTTGGTTAGGTGAAGGACTTCTTGAATGTACGCCAAATGCACAGTACGACAAAGCTGTCGTACTGTCAGCTGGAGTACATGGTAATGAAACAGCACCAATTGAATTGTTATCTCATCTATGCACAGATTTGTTTGCAGGACGTTTAAACCTTGCTGTGAGATTACTGTTTGTACTGGGTAATCCTTATGCAATGCGTCAAGGTAAACGTTATGTGCATGACGATGTAAACCGAATGTTTTGTGGTGGGTATAAAACTCTACCTGTGACTGAAGAATCAAAACGTGCTGAAGTTTTAGAGCAAGTGGTCACGACTTTCTTTCAAGAAAGTTCAAGCCAAGTAAAACGTTATCACTATGATTTGCACACCGCAATTCGCGCTTCTTTGTTGCCAACGTTTGCTTTATTTCCCTATCAAACACATGCTTATGATGCAGATTTGACAGCGAGCCTTGAAGCAGCTGACTTGGATGCTTTGGTTTACCACAATGCGGTCGGTAAAACCTTTACGCATTTTACTAGTGAAAATTTTAAAGCTGCGAGCGCAACTTTAGAGTTAGGAAAAGCCTTACCATTTGGACAAAATGACTTGAGCCAGTTTGCTGCAATTGATGAAGTTATTCGTCATGTGGTTTCTGAGCAAGCTTTGCCACCACGTAATAAAACAAAAATTCGGGTCTTTAAAGTATCGGACTCTTTAATTAAAAAAGACGAAGATTTTCAGATGAATTTATCGGCTGAGGCACCAAATTTCTCGACTTTTACCAAAGGTGAAATCATTGCGACTCAACCTTCTGGCAATTATGTTGTTGACCAAGATCAAGTCTGGATTTTATTTCCAAATCCAAATGTGAAACTTGGTTTACGTGCAGGTTTGCTTTTAACTGAAACCAGCTGAACATTTGATTTTTAAGAAATAAAAAAAGGGCAATGAATTGCCCTTTTTTTATTTATAAGATATTAGTTCGTACCGAAAAGACCTTTAACCCAAGATTTCTTTTCAGCTTTTTGTGTAGAAGTTTGAGCACCAGCGTTTATATTTGCGTTTGTGTTAACTCCAACAGGGCCAACGTTAACACCAACATTTACACCAGTTTGAGCATTAATTGCATGTGCTGGTTGAGCTGCATTCAACTGTCCTTGGGCATCAGCTTTAGTATCAGCTACAAATTCTTTTTGCTCAGCTTGATTTTGAGCTAGACGAGTTTTTACTGCATCTACATGCGCTTGAGCATTAGCTTGTTTTTCAGCAGTAAATTCTTTTTGGTCTGCTTGTTTTTCTGTAACTTTAGTCTTTACAGCATTAAAACCTGCTTTTGTGTCAGCTTTAGCCTCAACTGCTAGGTTTTTAGTGCTGTTTGCAGCTTTAGTCGCTACATTTTTAGTACCTGTTACTGCTTCGGTAGCAAAATGTTTAGTACCAGTTGCAGCTTTAGTCGCTACATTTTTAGTACCTGTCGCAGCTTCGGTAGCAAAGTGTTTAGTACCCGTTGCAGCTTCAGTTGCTATGTGTTTTGTACCATTTGCAGCTTTAGAAGAAAGTTCAGTCACTTTTCCTGTTGTTTTTTTAGTTGCTTTAACTGTAGTGTCAGCAGCGACATGACCAGCATGCTTTGCTGTGTTACCTACAGTGTGTGCAGTATTTTTGACTGTATTGGCTACGCCACTAACAAGACCACCCGGTTGTACATTTACTTGAGCAGAAGCATCTGCATTAACGCCCGCACTTTGTGCAAAAATAGAAGCAGAAGCAAGAACACTTGCAGTAACGATAGCTGTTTTCATCATTTTCATTGCGATATCCTTCAAAGAATATACCCTTTTAGTGAGGTATTTCATAAACGCAAACGAATCATAGCCAAGGGAATATGGGCTTGGGAACTGACTTCATCAAAACGTTACAACAGTGTTACGTTGAGTAAACAGACTAGGGAGGAATTGTGGAGATTAATAAAAATTAATAATAAAGTGAAAAAGAACATTTATTTATTAGAAAATCTAATTAAGCAAAGTGAGTTCTTATTATTTAGTTTTTAAAAAAATATCTTTTAATTTTTTCATTTCGTTTTTTCGAATTTGTTCTCTATATCTTTAAATGTGATGTAAATCTCATTATTTATTGGAGTAAACGGCATAGTTATTGCTTATTATGAGAATAAGGCGCTTTTTAGCACTTTTTTGAACCATCTTCTGCCAGAAATATAAACGTACAGGGCAGAACTGTATTTTTGCTTATTCGGGATAAAGTTATTTTAACTTTTTAGTGGTTATGTATTTCATTAAATAGATTTTTCACATGAAAAATATATTAAGAAATGATGCTTTATTTCAAATAATCAAAAATAAAAATAGATATCTATAAACAAAAAAACAGAGATATGACAGATGAAAATTATTGCTTCCCTTCTTGTAATAGTCGGCTTGATCGCCGTTGTTCTCTATTTAAAGCCCACAAGTGGTGCATCTGATGTGTTTAATTCTGCTTTACATGAGTCGAATTCGCCACAACCAGACACATCGTCTTTTCTTTCTAAACTTAAGGAGCCTACTCAACCTAAAAATCTATCTCAACATTCAACTCATCCTCAATCGGTATCAGCTGATACTGTTCCTTTTTATGACACAAAAAGTGATCCTTCAATTCAACCGATTGATCCAGAAAAAGATCCAGCAAATGAAATAAAAGCGAAATAAGTAAATTGTTAGTTGAAAAACTACGGAGAAAAATAATGCAAAGTAAAACGTTATTTCTATTAGGTCTATGTACGATTTTAAGTACAACTGCATCAGCTCTTCCTTTAGATTCTAAAGGTGCTAAACAGCGATTAAATCAGGCAGCAAAACAAAAAGTATTTCAGGGTAAAATCGATTTAGATGCCTTGGTTAATAATGATTCGAATGATTTAATTGTTGAATACAATATTGCTTCGGTGAGCGTGTCTTCCGGGTTAGAACGGCGAAGTTATATTGCAACAAATAAGAAAAATTTACAGGCAAGGTTTAACCGTGCTGGTGGTGTTCAAGTACTTCGGGACTACAATAATTTGCCTTTAGCTTTTTATCGGATTAGTAACCGCGAAGCTTTGGTCTCTTTGCTCAATGATCCGAATGTTAAAGCGGTTTATCCAAATCGTATTAATCAAACCACGACCAATGAAAGTTTACCTTTAATTAATCAACCACAAGCAAATACCAATGGTTTCACTGGTGAAGGCTCTAGTGTGGCCGTGATTGATACAGGGGTGAATTATCTTCATTCTGATTTTGGTTGTACGGCAGTAAACACACCGTCAAATACTTGTCGCGTTGTTTACTCATTTGATAGTGCACCAGATGATGGCGCTTTAGATGATGATGGGCATGGTAGTAATGTTTCTGGCATTGTATCCAAGGTTGCCACCAAGACCAAAATTATAGGCATTGATGTTTTTAGAAAGGTCAGATCCCAAGGTAAATGGGTAAGCACAGCTTATGATAGTGATATCCTCGCAGGGATTAACTGGGCTGTAAATAATGCACAAACCTATAATATTAAAGCAGTTAACTTAAGCCTTGGCGTACCAGGTGTTAAATATACCTCGGAGTGTAGCGATAGCAGTTATGGAACAGCATTTGCTAATGCACGAGCTGCTGGTGTGGTTCCTGTAGTCGCTTCAGGCAATGACGCATTTTCAGATGGAATTTCATCTCCTGCCTGTGTTGCTGGTGCAGTAAGAGTTGGTGCTGTTTATGACAGTAATATTGGTGGTGTGTCATGGGGGAATCCTGTGAAATGTTCTGACCCAACAACAGCAGCAGACAAAGTAGCGTGCTTCAGTAATGGTGGTAGCCTTGTGACTTTATTGGCACCGGGGGCAATGATTACCGCGGGTGGCTACACTATGGGAGGTACATCTCAAGCGACACCACATGTGGCAGGTGCGATTGCTTTATTACGAGCGAATAGCGTGAGTCCAACAGAAAGTATTGATCAAACCATCAGCCGTTTAAAAACGACAGGTAAACCAATTACTGACTCAAGAACGGGCTTGGTTTTCCCGCGTATTGACTTACTGGCAGCAACAAATGGTTTAACCATTAATTAATAGCTTATTTATAATTTTTTAAATTAGGTCCAAGAAATTTTTAAAATAGCTATAACCCGTTGCCGAAGGTAGCTTTTGCAACGGGCTTTTTATGAAAAAGTATTAATGACACTTTTCTAAATTTGCTGGATTAAAGTTATTTTGGAGTTTTTTGAAATTATTCTGAATTTCTGGATCTTGAATATTAAAAGTCGTTGAGCTTTTGGTCGTAGAGTTTGTTGCCTGATTTAATATGCCTGACTCATCAGGATATTGTTGGGTAAATGATGTAGCTGAAATCAGACCCTTATCATTAAATACCCAGTGTTCAGTAACGTGTCCGCCCCCTAAATATCCCGTAAATTCAATCATACAAGCTTGCTTATCTTGTTTAATGAGTTTGGCTACATTACCTGTAGTTGATGGATAAGCTTCGATATTGGTATCTTGCTCTAAAACTTGTGCCTGAGAATAAGATGAAGAAGGAGGTGCAGAGGTCGCACATGCAGTTAATGCTAAGCAGCATAGTGTTGAAAAGAGAAGTTTTTGACTATTCATAAGGCAGATTCCTAGCTCTTTATAGTTGATGATCAATAGTTCTAAATGAATATCTGTATTTATAAAAGCGCGAATTTATCGCGCTGTCCTAGCAAATTAGTTAGTTGTTGTGCTCGATTTACTTAACTCACTTTGTTCAATCGGAATATTTTCACCGTTTCGACTACTGGTAATATTTTGCTTCGCTTGATCTATTTTATTTTCTGTAAAAGCTTTGGCTGTATCTGCTTTTTGCTGAACGACTTCTGCTTTTTCAGCTGTAAATTCTTTGGTGTTTTTCCACTTTTCGCTAATTTTATTTGAGGTTTTTTCAGAAGCTCCTTGAATAGAGTCTCCTAAATTTTGTATGCCTTTTCCAGTTTTATATAACAATACACGACCTAAACTTGGGTTATCACCATAAGGTTGTGCTTTAGAGGTTGTTTCACCTACTTGTTGTGGTTGCGTTGTTTCTGCAAATAAGGTTGATGAAGCCAACATAGAGGTCGCAATACATATAATGTGTATGGTTTTCATTTTGGATAAATCTCCCCAACCAGAATCAAAAGATGAAGTGGTGATCTTACTGTTAAAAATAAAGCTTGTACCGCAATGAGATAAAACCCATACGATTTGATTACGATAAGTCATCACTTGTTCGCAATAAAGTAATTATCCCAATGACTCATAAACAAAATTCAGACTTAATTAAATCTAAAAACATGTCTCTGGCTTTATGGTTGCTCACATTTTTATGCCAAAAAAATTGATTCTGCATAAAGGCAAGGTGTTCAAATTTATAGCCTCGAATATTGGTTAAATTTTTATATTGTTCATAAATACTCTTCGGTATCAAAGACACCCCAGAGCCTGCACTGACGCAACCAATAATGGTGGCGTAACTGGTAATGCTCGTAATTGGAAGTGAAATATTTTTGAGCTTAAGCCATTCTTCAAGAGCTGCTCGGTAAGGACAGCCTTCAGTCCACATAAAAATTTCTTTACCAATCAGGTCTTCTTGGTTGTAGATCTCTCCCAAAGAATGAGATGCAATCAAGACCATTTCTTCTTGATAAATACTAAGTTTATTCAGCATTGGAAATTCGATATTGCCTGCGACAATTGCACCATCAAGTTTGTGCTGAGAAATATCGACTAATAGCTGTTTCCATGTGCCTGTAATAATTTGAATGGAAACCTCTGGAAAACGTTGATGATATTTCGCAAGTAAATTGGGTAAGCGAGTTGTGGCAGAAGATTCAATCGCCCCAATTTTTAATGGGCCAGAGGGTGGTGCATCAGGGTGAATACTACGTTTTGCTTCATCGCACAGCGCTAAAATTTTATGGCAATAATTAAGAAAGATTTCCCCAGAGGGAGTGAGTTTTAAACTTTTTCCTTCCCGATAAAACAGCGGTGCGTCTAGTTCTTCTTCGAGTTGTTTAATGCGCGTTGTGATATTGGATGGTACACAATGTAGTTGCATTGATGCCTTAGCCATTGTTCCGCATTCAACCACGGTCTGAAACATTTTTAACTGAGCGATATCCATATTTTATCATTCACTTTTAATGAACATTTGAATCAATATAAGTTAATTTTATTCAACTATCCATGCGCATATGATGAAAGAGTTCCATTTCATTAGTGCAGATTTAACATGGCAATTTCTCTTGCTGCCGAAACCCAGCCTCCCGCATTTAAGCTCTATTTATGTATTGCTGTGACCGTCTTTTGTTGGGGCTATTCACCTATTGGCGTACATAGTGCTTTGCATTCATATACACCGCAGCACATTGCCTTGCTCCGCTTTTTGATTGCATCGTTTTTTTTACTGCTTTTGGTCATGAAAAAAGGCATTCAACTTTTAAAGTGGAAAGATGTCCCTGCACTTGCTGTATTAGGTTTTTTCTCTGTAACTCTGCATCATTTGCTTATAAATACAGGGCAGCAATATGTAACTGCGGTCGCCTCTAGTATTTTGAGTCAATCCATTCCGCTATTTACCTTTATTATTTCTGCTTTGCTTTTTAAGGAAAAAATCAGTTTCAAACAATGGTTATGTATTTTGCTCGGTCTTTGCGGCGCCGTGTTGGTGGTTAGTGGAGATCATGGTTTTGGTATGCCGAGCCCTTATAGTTTATTGATTGTTTTAGCTGCAATTGCGTGGGGACTTTATTTTAATTTATATAAAAAATTTGCTTTAAATTATGATGCCTTGAGCATGATGTGCTACATCATCTGGTTCGGAACCATTCCTTTACTTTTTTATAGTGTCCATTTGCCTGATGAAATTTTACATGCCACTTGGCAAGCCAATATGTCGGTTGTCTTGCTAGGTATTTTCCCAAGTGCGATGGCTTATGTACTTTGGGGCTATGTACTTAAAAATATGCCTTTAACGATTGCGTCGAATTTTTTGTATTGCTCGCCGATTGTCGCCATGAGTTTGGCCGTTGTTTTCTTAAATGAAAAACCATCAATGATGGTGCTGCTAGGAGGAGTGATTATTGTGGGGAGTTTGGTGTGGATGAATTGGGGGAATAGGCGTACTATCGAATAATCTTTAGATCATTAAACTATCTATAGATTAGTGCTAAGTCATGCGCTATTTGCTTTAAGAGAATGAGATGATTGTTGTTAGCTTGACCTATAAAAAACCATTAACCGAAGTTGATGCTGTACTCAAAGAGCATATTGAATTTTTAGATCATTATTATGAGCAGAAGAAATTTCTGGCATCAGGGCGCCGAGAAAATAGAGTAGGTGGGGTGATTTTAGTTTTAAGTTCTTCCATTCAAGAAGCCGAAGAAATCATGAAAAATGATCCGTTTTATATTCATGACGTGGCTGATTATGATTTTATGTGGTTTGAGCCCTCAAAAAGTTTAGAAGAAATTAAAGAGTTTGTTTAACGTAAAAAATAAAGGGATCTATAAAAGATCCCTTTATTTAGTCATAAGCTAATTAACCCTGCAACACACTCACATCAGCGGCAGTAAATAAGCCACATAACTGAGCCAATAAACGTAAACGGTTTGCTTTTAGGTCAGCATCATCCGCTATAACTATTTCGCCATCAAAGAAGGTATTGTTAAGTACGCAAAGCATTACAAGCTCAGTATCTTTACTTAAACCATTTTCTAAAGCTCTGGCAAAAAGAAGAACAGTACAATAGCTCCAAAAATTCCGCTTAAGATCAACCAGTCTTTTTGACGCATATCTGCAAGGCGAATCACCGAAAGATAAACACTGCTGAAAAAAACCAAAACAAAAACCAGCAAAACTAGTGGATTATTGAAGAAGAATTTGCTGATGCCAAATAGCACGAAAATAATAGTACTAGAAATCCAATACAGCAGAGCCAAAATAAATTTGTTCACTGATAAATTATGAACAGAACGATCTAAACGAGGCAAAGTTATAGCTAGCATAATCAGCCCTGCAAAACCGCCTAGAATAGAGATAATCATAAAGAACAGGCCGCTCATATCTGGTTTGGTTTGTATATGAGGATATAGCTTCCATAGACCATAACCGAATGCCATCAAAAGGGTGTGGCAAAGAACAAGGTAAGCATCTATACGGTAAAACTTTTTAATTGAAGTGGTATTCATTATGATGACTGCTGATTTATTCTTAATATTAAAAAACCCCACTAATTTATAGAGGGGTTCTCATTAATTCACAACCAATTAAGGCTTAGCCTTGCAACACACTCACATCAGCCACAGCAGTAAACAAGTTACGTAACTGAGCCAATAAACGTAAACGGTTTGCCTTCAGGTCAGCATCATCTGCCATTACCATTACACCATCAAAGAATGCATCAATCGGCGCGCGAAGTGCTGCAAGTTTAGAAAGGGCAGCAGTATAATCTTTTGCTGCAAGTAATGGTTCAACAGCAGGGGTAACTGCTTGAAGTTCAGAGAATAATGCTTTTTCAGCATCTTCAACCAAGTTTGCTTCAACTACAGAACCTTCTGGTGCCGCTTCTTTTGCAAGAATATTAGCAACACGTTTGTTTGCAGCAGCAAGTGCAGCAGCTTCAGGTAATGTACGGAAGTGGTTAACAGCATTTACGCGCTTGTCAAAATCAAGTGGAGATTTTGGTGCGAGTGCTTGAACAGCTTGAAGTACGTCAACAGCAACACCTTGGTCTTCGTACTTAGCACGGTAACGACCTTCCAAGAACGCAACAGCATCAGCACGAGTTTTGTCGTGATCTTTAACGATGTCGCCGTAACCTTGAAGTGCAAGATTCACTAACTCTTCAATCGTTACATCTAATTCATTTTCAATGATTAAACGTAAGATACCAATTGCTGAACGGCGAAGAGCAAACGGGTCTTTAGAACCTGTAGGCGCTTGTCCAATACCAAAAATACCAACAAGGGTGTCTAAACGGTCAGCAAGGGCAATCGTTGTACCAGTTTTGGTTTTAGGTAAAACATCACCAGCAAATTTTGGTAAATATTGCTCACCTAAAGCTTCTGAAACTTCAGTGTTCTCGCCTTCAATACGCGCGTAGTAAGTACCCGCAATACCTTGAAGCTCTGGGAATTCACCAACAAGCTCTGAAGTTAAGTCGCATTTAGCAAGTAATGCAGCTTTTTCAGCATCTGCTGGGTTTGCACCAGTGATTGAAGATAATGCAACTGCAAGTTTTGCAATACGTGTTGATTTGTCCCAAAGCGTACCAAGTTGTGCTTGGAATACCATGTTTGCTAGTTTTTCTTTACGAGATGCAAGCGGTTGCTTTTGATCTTGTAAGAAGAAGAACTCAGCATCAGACAAACGAGGGCGAACAACTTTTTCGTTACCTTCAATAATTTGAGTCGGGTCTTTAGACTCAATGTTTGAAACAGTAATGAAGTAAGGCTGTAATTTACCTTCGCTATTGATCAAGCAGAAATACTTCTGGTTGTCTTGCATTGTCGTAATGAGTGCTTCTTGAGGAACAGCAAGGAAGCGCTCTTCAAAATTTGCACGTAAAGCTACAGGCCATTCAACAAGACTTGTTACTTCATCAAGTAAGTCAGCTGGAACAATCGCAGTTGCATTAACTTCATCAGCCAATTTCTTTACTTGTTCTTGAATGGTTGCTTGACGTTTTTCAAAGTTCGCAACAACGTAAGCTTTTTCTAAAGCAGCTAAATAGTCATTTGCATGCGCTAAAGTCACAGCTTCAGGTGCATGGAAACGGTGACCATAAGTCACATTGCCAGCTTTGTGATCTTGAATAGTCGCGTCAACAATTTGGTCATCTTTAAGTAAGAGAACCCATTTCACTGGACGTACAAATTCGGTACGGCTTGCAGCAGAACGCATACGCTTAGCAATTGGTAAATTGTCTAGCGCAGTTTGTAAAATCTGTGGAAGTAAAGCATCAAGGCTTTGACCTTTTACATCTTTTAAATAGCAAACTTTTTCAACTTTACCTGCTTGGAAAGTAGAAAGCTGATCAACTGTAATGCCTTGACCACGCATAAAGCCTTCGAGTGCTTTAGTTGGTTTGCCTTCTGCATCGTAAGCCGCTTGAACAGCAGGGCCGTCAAAACGTTTTTGTGTATCAGCTTGTGCAGCATCGATATCTACAATTTTAAGCGCTAAACGACGTGGAGCTGCATAAGCTTCAATTGATGCGAAGTTTAAGCCAGCATCTTTTAAGCCTTTTACCGTCTCTGCCTGTAAAGCATCACGTAAGTTTTTTAAGCTTTTTGGTGGAAGCTCTTCACAGCCAAGTTCGAATAAAACAGTATGTTTGCTCATTAGTTTTTCTCCGCCTTTGCTGCTTCACTTTCAGCTTGTGCTTTTAGCTGTGCCAATACTTCATCACGTAAGTGTGGTTCTGCCATTGGGAAGCCAAGCTCTGCACGTGCTTGTACATAACTTTGTGCGATAGCACGCGCTAAAGTACGTACACGTAAAATGTAACGCTGACGCTCAGTCACAGAAATTGCGCCACGTGCATCAAGCAAGTTAAAGGTATGAGACGCTTTAACAACTTGCTCATAAGCAGGAAGAGAAAGTTTTGCTTCAATTAAACGGTTTGCTTCTGATTCGTAAAAATCAAACAGTTCAAATAGTTTTTCAACTGGAGCGTATTCAAAGTTATAAGTCGATTGCTCAACTTCATTTTGATGGAATACGTCGCCGTAAGTCACAGTACCAAATTGGCCTTTGGTCCAAACAAGGTCATAAACCGAGTCAACACCTTGAAGGTACATTGCAAGACGTTCTAAACCGTAAGTGATTTCGCCTGTTACTGGGTAACATTCAACACCACCGACTTGTTGGAAGTACGTGAACTGAGTCACTTCCATACCGTTAAGCCAAACTTCCCAACCTAAGCCCCAAGCACCTAGCGTCGGAGATTCCCAGTTGTCTTCTACAAAGCGAATATCGTGAGTAAGCCTATCAATCCCGATTGCTTTTAAAGAATCAAGATAGAGCTGTTGGATGTTATCTGGGTTTGGCTTAAGCACCACTTGGAATTGGTAGTAGTGTTGCAAACGGTTCGGGTTTTCACCATAGCGGCCATCTTTTGGACGACGTGAAGGTTGAACGTATGCAGCATTCCAAGTTTCAGGCCCTAAAGCACGTAAGAATGTTGCGGTGTGGAATGTTCCAGCGCCCATTTCCATGTCGTAAGGTTGTAGTACGACGCAGCCTTGTTCGGCCCAATAGTTTTGTAGGGCAAGAATTAAGCCCTGAAATGTATCAATGTGCGAGATGGCGCGACTCATGTAGCATCCACGAATTTATGAGAAAAATTGCCCCTAAGTATAAGGATTTTGTGGGGGAGTGGCAAAGGCTAGTTTCTATAGCTATAAAAATTATTGGCTGTCATTTAGTTGGGATTTTCCTGCATGTTTTGCTTTTAATCGAGGTTGAAATGATGCAAAAAACCAAAAAATGAGGCTAAGGATAAAACTTACAGTGAATGTAGAGGTTGAGATTAAAGTACGTCCAACTGTTGGGAATACATAATCAAATATTGGTAAATTATGAGAAATATTTTCATAGATCGCTAAGAAGAAATAAATCAAGCTAAATGATACATGTGCACCTAACCACATTAATGGAAAGATAAAGCGGTTTTTAGTAATGAGTACTTGGCATATCCAAAGTAGTAATGGGAATAAGACAATATAATAAGTACCGACAAAGATTCCAATAATATATAGGAGATCAAGTCCAAACTTGCCAGTAAGTACGGACAATAAAATTAAGAGGCTGATCGGAATAAGAGGGGTAATAATAAGAGCAATTTTAGGTTGGTATTCGATATTTGGCGTTGTCGGATTCATCTTAATCATAGTAGGTCATGTTTTTTAAATTCTAAAATGATCTGTTGATAATGTCCATGAACCATTAAAATAAGATTATTATCTTTTGTATTTAATACATCTTTTGATAGGATGATTTTTCATAGTTTGAATTAGATTATTTTAGAATGAATTTGAAAAAATATTATTTTGGAATTTTAATATTATTTTTAGGCTTTGTTGGTTTTTACTATTTAAAGAATAATTGGACTTATTATTCAGCTAAATATAACTACAATTTCAATAAGTTAAATGCAGATGAGCTAAATAATTATGCTGCATTATTATATTATAAAAATAGAAATGATTGGATTCGAAATAAAGAGGGCGATGAGGCCACTGAAGCAAAAAAAGCCTTAGAAATAGAAAAGCTCTTTCAACAAGCGGCTGAACAAGGGAGTGCTTTAGCTAAATTGAATTTGACTACGCTTTATTATCGGAAAGAAGACTTAAGTGCTTTTGTACCTAAGATGTTCAAACTCTCTGAAGAGGCTGCACAAGCAGGCAATGCTGATGCTCAGTTCAGGGTAGGTACGTTTTATCATCTAGGTTATGGTGTAGATACGGACTATAAAAAAGCAATGTATTGGTATACAAAAGCTGCTGAGCAAGGTAATCCAGCAGGAATGAATAATATAGGGGTTCTTTATCAACAAGGCTTAGGTGTAACAGAAAATGGTAAGGTTTCAACAGAGTGGTATATTAAAGCCGCCAATCTTGGTTATGCGGATGGTCAAGAAAATATGTTTCAAAATTATTATTCTGGGTTAAATGGGCTACCTCAGGATAAAGATGAAGCAATGAAATGGCGTGATATGTGCTCTTACCGTACAGAGGAGATACCAATACAACCGGTTTATAATATTGATCTTAAAGTTGATGAAACCTATCCGAATACCTGTAAAAAATCAGTAAAACTTTAAGCTGCCACCATATAGAATGGTTGGGACTATTTCATAAATAAAAGAAATGAATAGTTTTCTATGGCTGAAGAAAGTTCAACTTATAAGGGTTTTATATTCAATTAGCAGAACGTTTATTCAATGTTGATGTTCTGCTCCTTGGTCTTATTATTTTTATAGTTATACCAAGTCAATAATGCCCAAAAATTAAAAGCTGTAATTAGTGTAGAGATTCCAATCCAACTAAAAATAAGTTCGGAAAAAAAGGTCTTAAAGGATAAGTTAGCAAGCGTATTAAAGATGAGGAGTATACCGAGTGCTGTCAAAGATATTGTTATGAAATTTAGAAGCTTGAATTTATTTAATAATATAGACGTTGCTATAAGGAATGGTAAAAAGAACAGATATATAATGAATAAATAACTAAGCATAGAACTCATTGAAGCCAAAATAATAAGCATTGGTATAGGAGCGAACAATAGTCCCTTTATTATGTCTAAATACCGATAGGCAACCGTTATAGAATTTTTGTTATATTCAAGCATATTAAAAATTATAGAATCGAGAAGAAGTTATGTTGAAATTTTGCTGCAAACTCATTTTTTTATCCAGTCTTTTCTGTAGTCCATGGCTATATGCACAGACCGAAACTGATGAGCAAGATGAATATAATCAATGTGTAGATCAGACTATTAAAGAAATGAAGCTTGAAAGCATTAATAATATGGTCGTGTATAGTTGTTCTGATAAAGCTAAAAAGACTTATGAAGAAAAAATTGTTGCTCTCATTGATCAAATTCGTACACAAAGCGAAGAATACAAACAGCCAGAACGTTACCAAGATATTTTAAAATCTCAGCGACTTTGGAAAGCTTATGTAGATCAGGAATGTAGTAATGCAGGCTCATACATTGGCTCACCGATGTATTCGTATTGCCCAATGCAAGAGTATGCAGCGCGTGTAAAGCAGCTTGAAGAATACGTTAATTAAGACGAATTATTTTAAACGTCACCTCATGACGCTTAGCGTACTTCACTGGATTAAATTTAAGAATGCAAAATGATATTTTTTAAACGATGCCATAAATGAGTCGTTTGATATGTCTGATCGCATACGAGAAAAACTACAGATTCTTGCCGATGCCGCTAAATATGATGTGTCTTGTTCATCAAGTGGCAGTGACCGTAAAAACAAAGATAAAGGTCTAGGTGATGCCAGCCATTCAGGAATTTGCCATAGCTATACCGAAGATGGCCGCTGTGTATCTCTCTTAAAAATTCTATTTAGTAATGTGTGTATTTTTGACTGCGCCTATTGCGTTTCACGGCGTTCTAATGACGTTCAGCGTGCAGCATTTACGGTACAAGAGGTTGTAGATTTAACTATTAATTTTTACCGCCGTAATTATATCGAAGGGTTATTTTTAAGCTCAGGTATTTTTAAATCGGCGGATCATACGATGGAACGCATGCTCCAAGTCGTGAAAAAGTTACGTCTTGAAGAAAATTTTAATGGCTATATTCATCTAAAAACAATTCCGGGAGCATCGCCTGAACTGATTCATGAAGCAGGTTTGTATGCTGACCGTATGAGTATTAATTTAGAGATGCCTACTGAGGTTGGCCTAAAAACTTTTGCACCAGAAAAATCACATCAGGAAGTGCAAAAAGATTTAGGTTTGGTTCGTGACAGGCTTATTCAGCTTAAAGATGAGCGACAAATCATTAAGCATGTGCCGAAATATGTACCAGCAGGGCAGACCACCCAAATGGTAGTGGGTGCTCATCAAGAGTCAGATCAAGATGTCTTGTTTATGGCAGACAAACACTATAAGGAATTTAAACTCAAACGCGTCTATTTCTCTGGCTATATCCCAATTAATACCGAAAATAATTATTTGCCAGCAGTGGGTTCTGCACCGCCATTACTGCGGGAAAACCGACTCTATCAAAGCGATTGGCTGATGCGTTTTTATGGTTTTCAGGTCAATGAAATCGTCAATGAAAAACACCCAAACTTAGATCTTGATGTAGACCCGAAATTAAGCTGGGCATTAAGGCATCCTGAACAGTTTCCAGTAGATTTAAATCGTGCCGATTATCAAATGATTTTGCGTGTGCCGGGCATTGGCGTGAAATCGGCTAAGAAAATTGTGCAGGCTCGCCGTTTTGGAAAAATCCATATCGATTTACTTAAGAAACTAGGCGTGGCCTATCAGCGTGCAAAATTCTTTATTCGCTGTGAAGATAGTCCGAAATTCCAAAAAGAACTTTCTTCAAGTTTTATTCGGCAGCAGATTTTAACGCAGGGATCTTCGAAATATGTGCAGCAACTCTCGCCACAATTAAGCCTTGGGTTTTAGTCATGTTTAATGAGGAAGTAGCTTACTATTTTGATGGTTCAATGGTGGGACTGCTGAGCTGTGTTTTTCGTGCATTTCAATTTAAAGAATTACAGGTCAGGCTCTGTTTAAATGATGCGGCTCAACATGGCTTATTTGCTGATAAAATTGAGGTTGCAAATAACGAGCAACATGCTGAACGTGTTTGGTCAGCACTACAAAAAAAGCTTTCACCATCTTCGTTAAGACAGTTTTATTTTGCCTCTTTATCTGAGTCTTTAGACGCCTATCAGCATTTATTTAATTACTGTATTTATGTGTTTACTAGCCATTTTTCCGTAGAAAAAGATTATTCAAATCCTAGTGTTTTAGCGATTGCACAATGGACGAAAAAGGTCGGGCGAGAGAAGCATCGGATGGAAGCTTTTATTCGTTTTAAGAAAACCAAAGATGAGCTTTTTTTAAGTTTAGTTCGTCCAGATTTTAATGTTTTACCGCTTATTCAGCCCCATTTTAAACGGCGTTATCAAGATCAACGTTGGCTTATTTATGACGAGCAACGCAAGTTTGGAATTTACTATGATTTACGTGAAATACATGAAGTTTCACTCGAAGCTTCTGAAGTCGACCGCAATTTAAAAAATGGAATGAGTCAAAGCTTTCAGCTTGAGCTTGATGAGCAGGAAGTTTTGTATGACCAACTTTGGAAAGATTATTTTAACAGCGTTAATATTACTGAACGTCAAAATATAAAACTTCATGTGCAATATTTGCCAAAGCGCTATTGGCGTTATTTAAATGAAAAATTGATGGAATATTAAAAATTTAAAATCATAAACAATAGTTCAGCCAGTTTTCTTATTGTTGAAAGGTATAATTTAAATGCACTTTATGTGGCTTTGGGCGTATACTTTTGCCCGTTATAAATAACGGCATATCCCCAAAGGTGTACGGTGAGTGTTATACAGCGAGATTGGCTACAGATTTTAAAGCCAAATTTTAAGGTTTTACCTTTAAAAGAACGATTACTTTGCGGTATTGGAGCGTTGTGTGGTTTAGCAATTTCTTCCTTAATTAGCTGGTATGTTCTGGGTGGAATTAATGCTTGGTACATCGCCCCAATGGGTGCCTCATCTGTTCTATTGTTTGCTGTACCGACCAGTCCCTTAGCTCAACCATGGAATGTGATTGTTGGTAATACCTTAGCTGGAATTATTGGTGTTGCCTGTGCGCAGTGGATTCCTGATTTAACTACAGCTTTTAGTGTCGCAGTAGGTTTTGCCATATTTTTAATGATGACCACCGACTCTTTACACCCACCAAGTGGCGCAGTCGCAATTACCGCGGTATTAGGTGGGGCGGCAATTCATAAATTAGGCTTTTATTTTATTTTTTATCCAGTTTTACTCAACTCGTTGCTTTTACTTGGTTTCGCCATCTTTTTTAATAGATTAATTGGGCGGCATTATCCAGTTACTGCTCATCTTAATGACCGTAGTAAAGATCCTACACCGACTCAAAAAGTATCTATTCAACCCAAAGACATTCAGTATGCATTAGGGCATCACACAGAATTACTAGATATTAGTCAGTACGATTTAGAAAAAATCATTTTAGAGGCTCAGGAACATGCCAATGAGCGCATGGTAAATCAATATACCTGTCAGGATATTATGAGCCGTGATGTTATCAAACTACATGAAGATGACGACATTCATCAGGCTCTCGACAAATTTAAACAAGTGAACTTGATGAGCTTACCTGTAGTAAATGCAGAAAATCATTTGGTAGGAACTTTAGCGTTATATGAAGTTGTAGAGTGGTTTAAGGGCGCAGCAGATCCAAGAAACTCTTGGCAGCACTATGTGAAACAAATTATGAGTCGTCGAGTGGTCACGGTACTACCAACTCAACCTATTCAAGATTTGGTGCCATACTTTGTAGAAAAGTCGTTTAACTACATTCCTGTGGTTGAAGATCGCAAGCTCGTCGGAATGATCAGCCGCGCAGATATGATTGCTGCATTACAGCAACAGTTAAATCAAAAGCTATAATTTTTAGAATAAAAAAAGCTACGGTTGATTAGGGGATGCAACCGTAGCGACCAAAATTATTAATTAACGTACTTGTTCTTCATTTACTGTTCGAACGGAATGTCGATAGCCTTCAATATGCTCTGGCTGTTTTTTCGGAATGACTAACCATAAAACCAGATAAACTAAAATTCCTGGAAAGGCCGCACTCATAACTGAGATCAAAACAAAAATGACACGTAGTAAAGTTACGTTCCAACCAAAACGTTCAGCAATACCACCCATTACACCGGCGATCATGCTGTGTCGGTTCGAGCGATATAAACCAGAACTGGCCATCTAATTCTCCTTAAAGATAAATAATTACAAGAAGCTATTGTGCTCTTGCTTAATAAAAATATGGAGGCGAAATAACGGGTTTAAAGTCTTCTCAAAAGTAAATTGGTTAAAATATGTAAAGGATTGGAATGAAGGAAACCAACATCAACTAAAATGCACCTTTTCAGGGCTTAAGGGGTTATTGCAGCAATTGGTTAATGCCTGAAATGAATATAAACATGGCGGTTGCTGTTATTTGTGAATAATGTATATGTCTTTGAAGCGGTCTAGTTTTTTAGTTAAGTATTTAGTTGTAGGGGCTATGATGTGCCTGACACTGAGTGCTTGCGATATAAACCATGCCAACTCAAAAGATCACTCTAGTGTCAGCTCTAATTCTACGCATGAAGAAAATCTAATAAAAAATAGCACATCTACAAAAACATTAGATTATGTGGCAGGGCGTACTTTTTTACCCGAAGAAAATTTAGATCAAACCAAAAAATTAAGCGGAACCTTATTGCAATATGTCGGGCGATATCACACCCGAATTTCATGTGAGGATGCTTTTGCTGATTGTGAATCGGGCGAAGCAGAGTACATTTTAAATTTATTACCCAATGGATCGGCTTATTGGAATGTTATTCATTTTGGTCGCGTGGGAAGTAAAGATGGGGCTAAAAGTGCCGCTGTAAATGAATTATGTCCTTCTTTAAATTGGAAGGTGGATGAAAAAGAGCATGAGTTAACCATTCAATGTCCTTTATCTAAAGTTAATTTTTATTTTAATTTTGATTCAAACAAAAGATTGGTTATGAATCTAGAGAAGCTGTTTTATAGCGATTATGGTAAAAACCGTGAATTTTTAGAGCAAAACTATTTTGTTCCAAATAAGGCTTATGTATTAACTAAAGAATAAATATTACTTGAATAAAAAAGAGCGCAATATAAATTGCGCTCTTTTCGTTTCTCTATTTAAAAATCATTAGTAGTCGAAGCTAAAGTGTTCAACAGGTAATGATGTTAATGTACGAGAGCTTGTTACCATCGACTCTGCATGACCTTGAGTGCGAGGTAACATACGGTCAAAGTAGAAGTCTGCAACTTTGATTTTAGCTTTATAGAATTCAGGCGTTTCTGCACCATCACCTGCTTCAAGTTTTTCAGAAGCAATGACTGCTTGTTGCGCCCAGAAGTAAGCCATCATCACGTAACCTGAGAACATTAAAAAGTCTACAGAAGCAGAAGATACGATGTCACGGTCTTTACGTGCAGCTAGCATGATACGAACAGTTAAAGTATTCCATTGAGCGCAAAGCTTAGTTAAGTCCCAAGCAAAACGACGTAAGTATTTATTACGTGCGTGCGCAGCACAGAATTTTAAGATTTCAGCAGTGTAGTCACGAACTACTTTGCCTTTTGAGCTAAGCAATACTTTACGACCAATCAAGTCAAGTGCTTGAATGCCTGTGGTACCTTCGTATAACGTTGAAATACGAGCATCACGAGCGATTTGTTCCATGCCCCATTCTTTGATGTAACCGTGGCCGCCGTAAACTTGCATACCGTTATTTGCTGCTTCTAAACCAAGCTCAGTCAAGAAACCTTTCAAAATTGGAGTGTAGAAACCAAGTTTATCATCATAGTCTTCGTAAGCAGCTTGGTCGCCACGTGTTAATGCATCTGTCATTTTGTCTGCAAGTTTTGCAGCATGGTAGATCATTGAACGACCACCTTCAGCAATTGCTTTTTGAGTCAACAACAAGCGACGTACGTCAGCATGATGAATGATTGCGTCAGCAACTTTGTCTGGATCTTTCTTACCAGAAAGCGCACGCATAGACATACGGTCTTTCGCATAAGGTAAAGCACCTTGATAAGATAACTCAGCATGTGCAATACCTTGAACAGCAGTACCAATACGTGCTGTGTTCATGAAGGTAAACATTGCATGTAGACCTTTGTTCACTTCACCGATTAAATAACCAGTTGCATTATCAAAGTTCAACACCGCAGTAGCAGAAGCTCGGATCCCCATTTTGTGTTCGATTGAACCACAGGCTACTGTATTACGTTCACCAACACCGCCATCAGCAGTAGGGATGAATTTAGGTACGATAAATAATGAAATACCACGAGTACCAGCAGGAGCATCTGGAAGACGTGCAAGTACGATGTGAATAATATTTTCAGTTAAGTCATGTTCACCGGCAGAAATGAAGATTTTTGTACCAGAGATTTTATAAGTACCATCTGCTTGAGGTTCAGCTTTAGTTTTAACTTGACCTAAGTCCGTACCACATTGAGGTTCGGTTAAGCACATTGTGCCGCTCCAAGTTCCTTCAACAAGTTTAGGCATATAGGTTTGTTTTTGCTCATCAGTACCGAATTGCAAGATAGTATTCATACAACCCGAACTTAAGCCAGGGTACATCGTAAATGACCAGTTTGCAGTACCCATCATTTCTGATTTAATCAGATTTAATGACATTGGTAGGCCTTGACCACCAAATTCTTCAGGATAAGAAAGACCTTGCCAACCGCCCATTACGAATTGGTCATAAGCTTCTTTAAAGCCTTTAGGTGTTCTCACTTCACCATTGTCAAAATGGCAACCTTCTTCATCACCAGGTTGGTTAAGTGGCGACAATACGTTTTCACAATAATCTGCCGCACCTTCAAGAATCATATCAACTGTATCTGGATCTGCATTTTCACCATTTGATAAAGTTTTATAGTGAGCAGGGTAATCTAATACTTCATTCATTAAGAAACGAATATCATGTAGCGGGGCTTTATATGCTGGCATGGCTTTAATCCTAATTTTGAATCATTGTGGGATTATCTGAATCGATGATTTGATTATTCACTCACCTGATAAAAATACAATGATAATCACATCCGAAAGAAATGTCAGAAAAGCGAATTTTGTCGAAAATAAATACACCCGAAAATACATTTTCTGCTACATTCAGGACTTATACTTTTATGTGAAAAAACAACTATTTTTTATTTTTAGCAAGTTTTGCTAAAAAGATAAAGCTATAAGGTTTTAAAAAAGGTTATGCATTTAAAATATCTCAGTTTATGTTTATTTAGTTTGGGTTTGACCGCATGTGCGCAGCATAACCTACGTCCATCAGTGGCATCTGCCAACTTAGATCAAAAAGTCATTCAGGGTATGAATGCAATGTATGAATACCCAAGCTATGACTACCGCGGGCATTTTAAAGTTAATGTTGATTCAAATCAGCCTAAGAAAATCAGTACTGTAGAGAAAACGGCTCAGCTTGATGCTGGAGTGCAAAAAAAAGTAGATCAATATTTACGTGAACAAAAAACTAATTTGAATAAAAAACAGAAGCAGGCGCTTTATGCTGCAATTGCAAATGAGCAATCTGTTTCGGGTGTATCTGACGAATCACGTTCAGAAAAAGTAAATGCCGTATTAATTAATTTATTAAATGATCTCCAATTTAGTTACGATGGTTCAGTTCATTACCGTCAAAAAATGGGGTCGTTAAATCTCACTGCAAGATATGAGAAACCGACTTTATTGGTACAGGCAAAATTGCCAATGGTACTTGATCTGAAAGACTATAAATTTTACGTTAATTATTTCGGATTAATGCCTTATCTGGTAAATAAAGACAATCAAAATAACTTGGCGTATGTTGATTTTTCAAAGTATAAAAATCTGTTTACAAACGTCGATATGAAGAAGTTTGTTGAATATGCGAAAGCTTCTAGCGCGGTATCTTATCGTTTGGCTGAACCACAAAATCTACAGCTTTTACCAATTACCGATGCTGACCGTAAAGCCGGAATTGTAGAAAAAATTCGTTTAAAAGATACGGTCGAAGAGTTATTGCTGCAATCGGAACTCTATGGTCAAGTCAATGAAAAATATTTGCAAAAAAATGTTTTAGGATTTGATGATCAAAAGATTGCCGAATCTATAGCAACTGATCTTGCTGCTTCTGAAGCTAAGAAAAAGGCGACTGGTGCTGATGGACAGAAGGTTTCTTCTGAAGATGCAGCGGCTGTCAGTCAGCAACTCTACTCACTTATTAATGCTCATTTTGGCCATACATTGGCTTCTGAAGAAGGTGATGAAGACCAAGCAAGCGCAGTTCAAGATGTGGCAGCAGCAGAAGCAGCCTCTGATTCAGCTCAAGCCGAAGACGTTGCTGTGGCAGGTGCAGAACCAACTGCTGCACAAGATGAAGAAGTGGCTACACTTACAGAAGAGCAGTGTGTTGAATTACAGTCTCTTAAGAAACCAGTTGCCTTAGGTGATATTAATTACTGTCAAATTTACGGTATTAATGTGCTTGATCAGAGCGTTGTAAATACCGAAAAAACTCAGTTGAAAGCTCGTCAAGCTGCACTAAAACAAACTTTTGCTGCTTATGATCAGAACCAGTTTGTGAATGATGATGCCTTTAAAGCTTTGTGGTTAAAACATAAAGCCGAGATTGAACAAGCTTTACCAAAACAAAGAAATCCAATTACGATAGATGTTGGACTTGATGAAAAAGGCCGTTTAGTCAACGCAGATTACGATGTTGCCTATACACCAGCCGAGTTTAATCATCGCTTTAATATTAAAATGGACATGCAAATTTTAAATTATGGTAAAGCCACTTCAATTGACCAGCAGCAGCTTAAACAAGCTAAATCAGTTGCTGAAGCAAGCAAAGGTTCGCTATTTGAAAACTTTGTAAAAGGCTTTAGTGAAAAACTTGGGCAGAGTGATGTTTCTGAACATCCAGTTGGCTTACATAGCGATGTACAAGATTTAGATTCTAGTCTAGCGCTGTTGGCTAACCAAACTTATGATGCAACACGTGCCTATGACAAAACGTATAAGGCTGTGTTTATTGCAAAATTGACTGCCGAAAAACCGTCATATATTCATTATTATTCAGTTCAACAGTTGCAAGAAATTGCTGAAGTTTATGCTTACTGGTTCTCTGAAGAAGAAACTTATAATCCTCAAGGTAAGGCTTTAGAGCGTATTGAGGCATTGCAGAAAAAGCATCATCTTGAGCAAGAAGAGCAATTTGATAATGATTTAGGTCGTGCTGTGGACCATATTGTGATTACGACAATACAAGGTGAGGCAGGGCGTGAAGCATGGCAAAAATTACAGAAACAATATAAGCAGCCTGAGCAGCTTTTCTCGAAGCAATATCAATTAAAATTTGAACAACAAAATGGTGCTTCTGCTGAAGAAAAACCATTGTTGTCACAAACAGCTGATATTTTAGGTAAGGCCTATGCTGCTGCGCGTAAACAGCAACTTACGGAAAAAACAATTCAGAATTTAAAACCTGAACATAATGAATTTATTGATTATGAGATTTTCCGAGATGTTTATAAGCAGATGGTTACAGCTAAAAAATAATAGATGAGATAAAAAAAGAACCTACTTAAAGTAGGTTCTTTTTTGTTTTATAGAAAATCTTTTAATTCAGGTCTCACACCATTCCATATATAAAAGGCTTCAATAGCCTGACCCACTAACATCCCAAAACCTTCCGCATAAGGCACATTGCGTTGTTTAGCTTGCTCAAGGAAGCTAGATGGTTTGCCATAAGCCATTTCATAGGCATATTTGAACTCTAGATTTTCTGGTAATTGTAATGCATCACCTGAAAGGCTCGCAGAAGTTGCATTAATTACAATATCAAATTTCCCTTCTAACTCACTTAGAGAAATTGCTTGTAATTGAGCTTGAGGAACTGCTGCTTTTAAGTCATCTACAAGTTGCTCTGCACGAGCGAGAGTACGGTTTGCAATCACAATTTTTTTAGCGCCAGCCTGTACCAGTGGATAAATAACACCACGAGTTGCACCGCCAGCCCCTAAAATTAAAATATTTGTATTTTCTAGGTTCCAGTCTAAGGCTTGAATTGCGGCCACTAAGCCTTGGCCATCAGTATTATCGCCGTGCAATTTGCCATTCTGCATCCATAATGTATTCACCGCTTTCGCAATTTGGGCACGTTCAGTTAACACATCACACAAAGCAAAAGCTTGTTCTTTAAATGGTACGGTAACGTTCATGCCACTTCCACCATTTGCAAAGAAACTACGCATACTCGGTTCAAAACCATCAAGAGGGGCAAGACGTTTTTGATAGTCGAGATCAACACCTGTTTTTTCAGCGAAAGCATGATGCAATTCAGGAGAGCGTGATTGTTCGATTGGGTTGCCAATTACTGCAAACTGTTTGGTCATTCTTATATCCAAAATTTTAAAATGGCATGAAGCAGTTAAAAACGTGTGCTGAATATTCAGCAGGCCTCACTATAAGCCAAATTGGAATAAGAAAAAATATTTGAATGAGGTTCAGAAAAGTGAAAATAAAAAAGGAGATTCTCTAGGGTGGAAGCCAAAGAATCTCCAAAAAGCAAAAAATTAAGCGACTTTTTCTTTTAAATTTAACCAGTCACGTGGTTTTAGGTAATAGTCAGTTAAACGTTTCTCTGGCGAGTCTTCATCCCATTCTGGGCGATACGACCAACCTGCAAGGTTAGGGAGGCTGACTAAAATAGATTCGATACGTCCACCTGTTTGTAAGCCAAACAATGTTCCGCGGTCGTACACTAAGTTGTATTCGACATATCTACCGCGACGGTAAATTTGGAACTCACGTTGAGCTTCGGTGTAAGGTTGTTCACGATGTTTTTCAAAAATTGGTAAAATGGCATTTAAATAACCATTGCCTACAGCTTGAATATATTTAAAGCAAGTTTCGAAATCCCAGCCATTGAGATCATCAAAAAATAAACCACCAACACCACGTTGTTCATCACGATGTTTTAAATAGAAATAGTCATCACACCATTTTTTATGTTCAGCGTAGACATGGTCACCAAAAGGCTGACATAGGTCATGTGCAGCTTGATGCCAATCGATAACATCTTGCTCATCTGGATAAAAAGGCGTTAAGTCAAAACCACCGCCAAACCACCAAATCGGATCTTGTCCTTCAGGTTCTGCGACGAATAAACGTACATTGGCATGAGAAGTCGGAATATTCGGGTTTTTAGGGTGAATCACTAACGAAACGCCCAGTGCTTGAGCCTTAGCGCCAGCAATTTGAGGGTGTCTTTCTGTAGCGGAAGCGGGCAGTTTACTAATGTTGATGTGGGAGAACATCACACCACCTTTTTCAATCACTGTACCATTTTGCAGTACGCGTGAACGTCCACCACCACCTTCCGGACGTTCCCAATCATCAATAATAAATTCACTCGTGCCGCCGCCAGCTTTTTCTTGTTGTTCTAAACCAGCACATATACGGGCTTGTAAATCGAGGAGAAATTCGCGGACACGTTGAATATCTGTGGAAGTCGGATGTTGCATAATGACCCTCAAAGATGATTGAGATAGGAGATAGATACATCAAAACACAAAACCATAAAAAAAGTAAGGGATTTTTAAGAAATGTCTCAAAAATCCCTTGTGATTGCTTTTTTAATATTTATTTTTTTAAAAAATCATCTTTTTGGTAAAGGTGATCCATACGTTCACGTTTAGTTTTTAAATATTGTTCATTAAAAGGGTTGCGCCCAACCGTTAATGGAACACGGTCAACAACATTAATTCCTTGATCTTTGAGTGCCTGAATTTTCAAAGGATTATTGGTAATTAATTTAACTTCTTTTACTTCTAAATGATCTAGCATGATGCTACACATGTCGTAACGACGTGCATCGGCAGGTAAATTTAAAAGTAAATTAGCATCTACGGTGTCATGACCCTGATCTTGTAAAGCATAGGCGCGAATTTTATTTGTAAGCCCAATACCACGACCTTCTTGACGTAAATATAAAATAACGCCTTGACCTGCATCGTTGATGAGCTTTTGAGTTGCCTGTAATTGAGGACCACAGTCGCATTTTAATGATGCAAACGCATCACCTGTTAAACATTCTGAATGTACACGAACCAAAACAGGGCCTGTAGGGGGATTTTCTAACCCTTTAGAAAGTGCCACATGTTCTTCACCTGATACTGGATCTTGAAACACAGAAATATTGAATTCACCAAAAGCGGTCGGGAGTTTTGATGTTGCAATGAACTCTATAGGCACAGATTAACTCATCTTTTAACCGAAAACGGTTTAAAGTATAGCGTAATGCTGGGAGATTGGTCGAATTGTCATAATCATTTTGCACACTAAGGTTTTCTTTTTTGTATAAAGATGACGATAATAGTTGATAAATAGTCAGATTATTCAGGATAATCTGCCAACCATACCCATGATGTATGAGAGACTGCTTTGCATGACCTCGTTCGCAAATGTGGCTGATTGAAGGTGACTTCATTCGATTGTATGATCGACCCATTTTGACCCAGCTTAGGATTTGCCAGGCTTATAAAGGCTTTGCCACATATGTTGTATACCGAAATTCCAACTCAACGCCCTGTTACGCCATTGTTAGATGCAATTGATCATCCTCAACAATTACGTCAGCTCGAGCATAGCCAATTGGTTCAAGTGGCTGATGAGTTGCGTCAATATATTTTATATGCAGCAGGCCAGAGTGGTGGCCATTTCGGTGCTAATCTCGGCGTGGTTGAGCTGACGGTTGCGCTGCATTATTGCTTTAATACACCAAATGACCGATTAGTTTGGGATGTGGGACATCAGGCGTATCCGCATAAAGTCCTGACAGGTCGTCGTGAGCAAATGACGACGATTCGTTCTAAGAATGGTTTAGCAGCATTTCCAGCCAGAGAAGAATCAGTTTTTGATACATTCGGCGTAGGGCATTCATCAACAGCAATTTCAGCTGGTCTAGGAATGTCGTTAGCACGTCGCTATCAAAATAATCCATGTGAAGTCGTTTGTATTGTTGGTGATGGTGCAATGACAGCAGGTATGGCATTTGAAGCCATGAATGATGCTGTTGCACATGATGCTGATTTAATTGTCGTGCTGAATGACAATGACATGTCAATTTCTTGTAGTACAGGCGGTTTTGCTAAACATTTAGCTGCAATTTGGGAAAAAGGTCATTTAGTAAATGTAGATGAACATGGTGAGGCTTACATTCAGCCACATCCTAAATGGACTTATAACTCTCGTTTGCATCAATCTGCAACAGATGCGGCAGATAATTTATTTAAAGCAATTGGTTTTGATTATTTTGGCCCATTCGATGGCCATGACGCAAATCAACTGGCCCAAGTATTTAATGCTCTCAAGAAGCGTAAAGGCCCACGTTTAGTCCACGTCTATACTAAAAAAGGTAAAGGTTTCACTCCAGCAGAAGCGGATCCGATTACCTACCATGCAATTAGCAAAATTAATGCAGTCTCGGCAGGTAAAACACCACCTAAATATTCTGATGTATTTGGTCAGTGGTTATGTGATGAAGCAGCACAAGATGAACGTCTACTTGCGATTACACCAGCAATGTGTGAAGGCTCAGGTATGGTTCAGTTTGCTAAAGAATTTCCACAGAGATTTTTTGATGTTGCGATTGCTGAACAGCATGCAGTAACACTTGCAGCAGGAATGGCTTGTGAAGGCTTAAAACCTGTTGTTGCAATCTATTCAACGTTTTTACAGCGTGGTTACGATCAGCTTATTCACGATGTTGCATTGCAAAACCTTGATGTGACTTTCGGAATTGACCGTGCAGGTTTGGTTGGTGAAGATGGTCCAACTCATGCAGGTGCATATGATTATGCATACATGCGTACAGTGCCAAACATGGTCATCATGGCACCAAAAGATGAAAATGAATGCCGTCAGATGCTTCATACAGCCTATGTCTATAATGGACCAGCGGCAGTACGTTACCCACGTGGTGCAGGTGTAGGTGTTGAAATTCAGCAAGAGTTGACTGCTATTGAGTTAGGAAAAGCTGAAATTGTTGCTGAAATTAAATCTGCTTGTGATGAGCAGATTACAATTTTGGCATTTGGTAGCCGCGTTATGGTTGCCATAGAAGCTGCTGAGCAATTTGCACAAAAACATGATGTAGGTGTGCGTGTTGTAAATATGCGTTTTGTGAAACCACTTGATGAAAAAATTATTCGTGATTTGGCTGAGCACACACATTTATTTGTCACTGTTGAAGAGCATGCAATTATGGGTGGCGCTGGAAGTGCGGTAAATGAGTTCATGGCTCAAGAACAAATTGTGAAACCTATCATTAATTTAGGCTTACCAGATTTGTTCTTACAACAGGCTTCACATGGACAAATGTTGCAAGACTGTGGTCTAGACGCTAAGGGTATTTTGAGCTCAATTGAGAAAGTTTGGATCAAGTTAAACCAGGTCGTTTAACCCTCAATAAAATTTTTGAAACATTTTCCCCCTAAAAGCGCATATATTTGCTAAAATATTTGCGCTTTTATGCATTATTCTTTGTCAAAATCTTCAAATTTGTCTAGTGGGTGTTCAATGGAACCTATGGTGGTTATGGCTGCGCGTGCGGCTCAAACAGTTGGTCAAGAGCTTTTAAAAGCGCATCAAAATCGTCATAAACTCGATTTGCAAGTTGAAGAGAAAGGCATTGATGGCCCAGTAACACGTGTAGATCGTTATTTAGAACAGTTAGCGATTGATACGTTGCGTAAAAGTTATAAAAACCATAGCTTCTTAGGTGAAGAGTTTGGTTTACAAGAAGGCAAAGGCCATGATGCAGAGTGGTGCTGGGTAATTGACCCGCTTGATGGCACACAAAACTTTATTAATGGTTTCCCTCATTTCTGTATTTCTATTGCAGTTCAGCATAAAGGTGTTACTCAACACGGCGTAATCTACGATCCAGTACGTGATGAGTTATTCTCTGCTAGCCGTGGTCGCGGTGCAGTTATGAATCAACGCCGTATTCGTGTAAATGTAAAAGATAGTTTAGAAAATACATTCTTAGCAGTAGGCCATCCTTACCGCGCTAAACGTGCAGGTGAAATCGTATCTTATGCAGAGCAGCATTTCGCATCACTATTAGCTGTTACTGAAGCAGGCGCACAAATCCGTCGTGGTGGTTCAGCTGCTCTAGATTTAGCTTATGTAGCTGCTGGTCGTTTCGATGGTTTCTTTGAGCTTGGTTTAAAGCCATGGGATATTGCTGCTGGTGAACTTATTCTTAAAGAAGCGGGCGGTGTAGTTGTTGACGCACGTGGTGGTAATAATTCACTTGAAAATGGTCAAGTACTCGCATGTTCGCTTAAATTGTTAAAACCTTTAATGCAAACGGTTGTACCAGCTTGGGATAAAGCTGCAAAATAATTTGGTTCATTATTAATAAAACCCTCTGTAATCAGAGGGTTTTATGTTTTAAATAAAGATTAAAATTAAGTTAATTTAAGAAATATGCATAAAGTTGATTAAAACAGGTGACTTTTAAATTATTTCTGCTATAATCCGCCAACGCACTTAAATTTCCGTTCATTACCTGAACATTCTGTTCTATTCATTGTAAGCGCACGCTGTCCATAGAGAGGACCATTACTTGCGCCCCAATCGCTCAGCGATTCTTCAGGTTCGGCCGTAATCAAGCGTGCGTTTAGTCCACATCGTCGTTACTCGGATTGCTGCTGAAAAAACGTTTCAGCTAATTTTGCTTTGCCGCTTTTTGCCGATGTCTATTTTTTTGTATTTATTAAAAATGGAGCACCCACAAGGGTGAAACTCTCTATGAGCAAAACTTTTGCCGAATTTTCTTTGCATGAAACCTTACAACAAGCGCTTGAAGGTTTAGGTTTTACTGCCCCGACTCCTGTGCAAGAACAAGCAATTCCTGCTGCTTTAGAAGGTAAAGACCTTCTTGTATCAAGCCAAACTGGCTCTGGTAAAACTGCTGCATTCTTACTCCCAACATTAAATGCTTTAGCTGGTCAAGAGACTGTTGTACCGTTCAAAGACCGTATGAAAGCAGTAACTCAACCGAATATCTTGGTAATTTCACCAACTCGTGAATTGGCTCAGCAAGTAAGTCAAGATGCAATTGCATTTGTACGTCACATGAAAGGTGTTCGTATTGCTGCCATTATGGGTGGTATGCCATTTGCAAAACAAATTCAACAATTAAAAGGCGCGCAAGTTGTTGTTGCAACACCTGGTCGTTTACTTGACTTGGTAAATCGTCGTCAAATTAAATTAGATCAAGTAGATGCTTTAATTGTTGATGAAGCGGACCGTATGCTTGACCTAGGTTTCTCTGAAGACTTAGAAGCAATTAGCGAATTAGCGGCTAACCGTAAACAAACATTAATGTTCTCTGCAACATTTGCTGACCGTATTATTCGTCTTGCATCATGCATGATGAAAGATCCTATGCGTATCGCAATTGAAACAGGTCATTCAACCAATACTGATATTACACAAACATTGCATTGGACTGATGGCTTCGAACATAAGAAAAAATTACTTACCCATTGGTTAAGTGATGAAAACTTAGATCAAGCTGTTGTTTTTGCTAGTACGCAAGAAGATACAGATATGTTGGCAGAAGAACTTGCTGAAGCAGGTCATTCTGTAGTTGCACTTCATGGTGCAATGCCACAAACAGTTCGTAACCGTCGTTTACGTAGTATTCGTGAAGGTCGTGCAAAAATCTTAGTTGCAACTGACGTTGCTGCTCGTGGTCTTGACGTTCCGACAATCTCTCACGTAATTAACTTCGGTCTTCCGATGAAGCATGAAGATTATGTACACCGTATTGGTCGTACTGGTCGTGCGGGTCGTACTGGTCAAGCAATTACTTTAGCGACTTATCGTGAACGCGGTAAGATTCGTGCACTTGAAGAATATTTAGAAGCGCGTTTAAGTGTTTCTGAAATTGAAGGTTTAGAGCCATCTCCACCTCCTGCTCGTTCAGGTCGTGATGGCGGTGGTCGTGGTCGTGGCGGTAATGGCGGTAGCCGTGATGGTCGTCGTGGTGGCGGCGGTTTTGGTGGCGGTCGTCGTTTTGAAGGCGAAAGCAACTTCAAACGCCGTGAAGGTGGTCGTGATGACCGTCCACGTCGTAGCTTCGATGATAAACCACGTGGTGAGCGTCCAGCATTTGGTGGTGAAGATCGTCCACGTCGCGAGTTCAATTCAGACCGTCCACGTCGTGAAGGTGGTTTTGAAGATCGTCCACGTCGTGAGTTCGGTTCAGATCGTCCGCGTCGCGAAGGTGGTTTCAATGATAAACCGCGTTTTGACTCGAATGATGACAACCGTGGTAATCGCGTAGATTATAAACCACGTCGTGAAAATGGTTTTGGTGATCGTCCAAAACGTAGCTTCGGTGGTGAAGATCGTCCACGTCGTAGTTTTGATGACAAACCACGTGGCGAGCGTCCAGCGTTTGGTGGTGAAGATCGTCCACGCCGTAGTTTTGATGACAAACCACGTGGTGAACGTCCAGCGTTCGGTGGTGAAGATCGTCCGCATCGCGAGTTCAACTCAGATCGTCCACGTCGTGAAGGCGGTTTCAGCGATAAGCCACGTCGTAGCTTCGATGATAAACCACGTGGTGAACGTCCAGCGTTTGGTGAAGATCGTCCAAAACGTAGCTTTGGTGGTGAAGATCGTCCACGTCGTAGTTTTGATGACAAACCACCGCGTCGTAAGTTCGACCGCTAATCAATATTTAGTTTGAAAAAAAGGCCAGTAAAAATACTGGCCTTTTTTATTTTTCAGTTTTGTTATAAACTAACAAAATGTGAATTGGTTCAATTTTTTATTAAATAATGCGTAAAAGTAAGCGAAAAGAGACAATAATGGCACAATTGAAGAACCTTCTGGTTCAGCATGGGTTGCCTTATCTGTTTATTGCACTCGTTTTGTGTAATGGGGTTTACTTCGCCTACGCTTTTATAAATGGAAGTTCTGTTGAGCAATTCCAAGCTTCTGAATTGACCTCTTTTTACGAACATACTTCTTCGACTTCTCTCAAGTAAGTTAGCTTTGCTTTTGTCAAAATTACAACAAGTTTGCTAATTTTCAGTGTTATAGTATGCGTGCATAAAAGTGCAGGAACGATTGCCATTATGAATAATAAAACTCCTCTCTCGACTCAACCGCTTATTGAAGTGAAGAACTTGAGTTTTAATCGAGGGGAACGCGTCATTTATGACAATATTAGTTTAAATATACGTCGAGGCCAGATTACGGCCATTATGGGACCTTCTGGTACAGGTAAAACAACTTTATTACGTCTGATTGGTGGACAGTTAGTTCCAGATCAGGGGGAAGTTTTACTCGACGCTAAAGATATTGCCAAAATGTCTCGTCAGGAACTTTTTTCCGCTCGTGCACGTATGGGCATGTTATTTCAGAGTGGAGCTCTATTTACGGACATGTCCGTTTATGAAAATGTGGCGTTTCCAATTCGAGCGCACACGAAGCTTCCTGAAAATCTCATTGCTGAACTGGTTGCATTAAAACTTGAATCGGTGGGTTTGCGTGGTTCTGAACAATTAATGCCGACAGAACTTTCAGGTGGTATGAATCGCCGTGTAGCATTGGCCCGCGCGATTGCACTTGATCCCGATTTAATCATGTACGATGAACCTTTTGCTGGTCAAGACCCAATTGTGAAAGGTGTTTTGACACGTTTAATTCGTTCCCTACGTGAAGCGTTAGATTTAACAACAATTATTGTTTCGCATGATGTTGCAGAAACATTATCGATTGCTGACTACATCTATGTGGTAGCTGAAGGAAAAATTCAGGGAGAGGGTACACCTGAAGAGTTGCAAAAACATGCTTCTCCATTTGTACACCAATTCTTAACAGGTTCGGCAGAAGGACCAGTTGAATACCAGTTTAGTCATCTAGCTTATTTAAATAACGAGGTTCGTCCATGAATACGATTGCCTGGTTAGGTAGACTCGTTATTGAGCGGATTCGAGGCATTGGTGCTGCGGCACATATGCTCTTGCAGATTATTTTTTCACTTCCTAGTAAGGGTGGTTTTGGTCGTTTTGGGTACCAAATGCACCGCGTAGGTGTGATGTCCTTACTTATTATTACCGTTTCTGGTTTGTTTATTGGTGCGGTTCTTGGCTTGCAGATGTATAGCATTTTGGTCACTTTCGGTGCTGAGTCGATGTTGGGTACAGCGATTTCGTTAACCCTACTCCGTGAGCTTGCTTCTGTGGTTGCTGCATTGCTATTTGCAGGACGAGCAGGTTCTGCATTGACTGCCGAAATTGGTTCAATGAAGCAAAGCGAACAGCTTGCCAGTATGGAAATGATTGGTGTTGACCCTTTAAAGCAAATCGTATCACCACGTCTTTGGGCCGGTATTGTCAGTTTGCCAATGTTAACTGTGATATTTGCTGCCATTGGTATTATTGGTGGCAAGATGGTCGGTGTTGACTTTTTAGGTGCTGATGAAGGCTCCTTCTGGAGTGGTATGCAAAATACAGTGCGTTTCGGGCATGACATTATCAATGGCACGATTATTAAAAGTATTGTTTTTGCTTTGATTTGTACATGGGTCGCTGTTTATCAAGGCTATGCCTGTGATCCGACACCAGAAGGCATTGCAACGGCAATGACCCGGACGGTTGTATATTCTTCATTATGTGTTTTAGGTTTTGATTTCGTGTTGACTGCGGTCATGTTCGGAGGGATTTAATGAAATCACGTAGTAGTGAACTGGCCGTTGGTATCTTTGTTATTATCTTCGGTATTGCATTGTTTTTTTTAGCGATGAAAGTCAGTGGTCTTGTTGGTACGAACTTAAGTGATAGTTATACCATGAAGGCTCAATTTGATAACGTCAATGGGCTAAAGCCACGTGCTAAAGTGACAATGAGTGGTGTTACAATTGGTCGTGTTGACTCAATTACGCTTGATCCGGTTACGCGTTTGGCTACCGTAACATTTGGTTTAGATGGAAAGTTGACAAGTTTCAATCCTGAACAATTAAAAGAAGTTCAGAAGAATGCGCTGGAAGAGTTGCGTTATAGCTCAGATTATACGCAGGCTTCTCCAGAGCAACAAAAAGCAATGGAACAGCAACTGACCAGTAACATGACCTCCATCACAAGTATTGATGAAGATGCTTATATAATGGTAGCAACCAATGGTTTGTTGGGTGAAAAATATTTGAAAGTTGTACCTGGTGGTGGTGTGAACTACTTGAAACGAGGTGACACGATTTCAAACACTCAAGGAACTATGGATTTAGAAGATTTAATTAGTAAATTTATTACTGGTGGTGGGGCTGGTAAAGTTGCTGCCGGTTCAGGCTCAACAGAAGCGAGTGTTCCTGCAAGCACTGATAAAGATAGTGCACAAGCCTCATTTGTTGAGTAAAAGATTATTTGAAGGAGTGGTTCCTGGTGAATACGTTGTTTAAACAAACCCTGACAGCAAGTCTTTTGTCTACCATGATTGCAGGTACAGCATTTGCTGCACCTTCAGAAGCACCACCTGATTTTATCAAGCGTGTTGCTGATGGTTTGATTACTCGTTTGAAAGCTGATCATGCAAAATTGCAAAATAATCCAGCATTAGTGAAGAGTATCGTACGTCAGAATTTAGACCCGTATGTTGATTCACAAGCATTTACTCGTATTGTAATGGGTACTTATGCAACAAATCAGTATAGTACAGCGGCACAGCGTGCTCAGTTCGAGACTAACTTCCGTAATACTTTAATTGAAAATTACGGTAGTGCATTTGCTAAATATACGAACCAAAGCTATACCATGCGCCCTTACAAGGCAACTGCGGGTAAAAACCCAGTAGTGACATTGGACTTCAGTCATAACGGCGACAAAATTCCAGTATCTTTCCAGTTAGCTGATAAAGGTACACAGTGGAAAATCCGTAATATCAATGTTTCTGGTATTGATTTGGGATTACAGTTCCGTAATCAGTTTGCTGCAACCGTGAAACGTAATGGTGGCGATTTGAATAAAGCAATTGCAACCTTCCAACCGGATGCAGACGCTGCTGTTAATCAGAACAAACAAAAATAGTAGGTGAAGAGTGGTTCAGTATCTCAACCAACAATTGGTTGTTTCGGGAAAAATTGATTTTGAAAATGCGGAACAACAGTATCAAGCAGGTTTAGCTATCATCAAGAAGCAGCAAAGCTTTCCTCTGGTGGTGGATTTAACAGAGCTTGAGCATGGCAGTACCTTGGCATTGGCTGTTTTAGTTCAATGGTTACGAGAGACTCCACAAAAAGCTGGTTTGCATTTTAAAAATGTACCCGAAAAAATGCTGAAGATCATTCAAGCCTGCCATTTGCAGGAAGATCTACATTTGATCTGATGTTCTGGATGTAAAAAAGCACCTATATTTAGGTGCTTTTTTATGCTTTGGACTAGCATTTTATTACAAAGCTTAAATCCATTTTTTCCAGCGGAAATAAATAATAGGGCCAATAAAGAAACCGATAATAATCAGTAAAACGATGATGAAACTAGTCGTACCATGTGCAAAAGGAAGTACATCTGTGTTCATCCCATAGATGCTGGCAATAAGCATCGGAGGAGCTAACATACTTGGTAAGATCGAGAATCGACGGATCGTGTCATTCTGTTCGGTATTAATGAATCCAGACGTTGTATCAAGCAAGAATCGTACTTTTTGGAATAAGAAAGCATCATGTTCTACGAGTGAGCGGACATCTTCACTCAGTTCTCGAATATCAGCATCGTAAATATGACTGCCTAATGCGCGTGGACGTGATAAAAAAGTAAGTACACGTCGTAAATCAATTAAACAGAGCTGAGCTTTTCCTAGCATGTCTTCTTGTTGAGCTAGGCGTGTAATCATGTCATCTAGATCTAGAATTTGTTCACGTTGATGATTGTTAAGAACTTCTGTCGAGTATTTTTCTAAATCTTTGTGGATATCTTCTAAGATATCCGCAAGCTCATCGAGTTTTGCTTCAAGAAGACCTAATAAAATCCATGTTGGATCTTTATAGTCCATGTCGTAGTCATTTCGACGAGCACGCGCACGAAAGGCACGAAACGCAACTAATTTTTCTCCCCGCATCGTAAAGAGGCGGTCTTTATGTAAAATAAATGCGACCGTTTGTACCATTGCCAAAATGTGTGATGAATCTTCTGCATCACCATCCACTTGATAGTTTTTATTTTTCGTTAAAAAATAAGTACTGATATGCAAAATACCATCATCATCACGGTAGAATCGTGCTGAGGATGAAATATCTTCCAGCGATTTTAGTGTGGGTAAATTTTGGTCATAGGCATCTAGTACCCATTGTTGCTCTTCTTGCGAGGGTGCAATAAGATCAAGCCAGACTAATTCGGGATGTAGATCAAATCCACCATTGATGGTGGCATCTTCCAGACTTCCGCGTTCTGTGGCATAAAAGGCTTCAAGCATGTGTCTTTTTTCCTCACGCAGTCTGATGGAAATGGATGGGTGTATTTTAGACAAGGATTTGCCGAAAAACACTTGCCAATACGCTATTTTGCAAAAAAAAACTCTATCGATAGTTTAGTTTGTCAGCATGACAGTTCAATAAAACGGTTTTTTACACTATGAATTCAATTTGTATTTTCTGTGGTTCATCTCTTGGTTCAAACCCAATTTTCCAGCAAATTGCCAAAATTACTGGTGAGGCTATTGCAAAACAAGGTAAGACCTTGGTTTATGGCGGCGGTCGCTCAGGCTTAATGGGCGTTGTCGCTGATAGTGCCTTGCAGGCAGGTGGACAAGTCATTGGTGTGATTCCTCGTGCTTTGGTCGATCGTGAGTTAGCTCATCCGGGCTTAACCAAATTATATGTGGTCGAAAATATGCATGAGCGCAAAACCAAGATGGCGGATCTCTCCGATGGTTTTATTGCTTTACCTGGTGGTGCGGGTACATTGGAAGAAATCTTTGAACAATGGACGTGGGCGCAATTAGGTATTCATCAAAAGCCATGTGCTTTCTTAAATGTAGCTGGCTTTTATGAAGATTTACTTAAAATGATTCAAGGGACGGTAGATAATGGATTCAGCCAAGCACGGTTCGTTGATAAATTGATCGCATCAGACAAAATTGAAGACATTCTTCAACAATTTGAGCAATATCAGGCTCCTGCTCCAAAATGGACAAATGCAGATGTTCAACCATAAACGAGGCTAAATAAGTGAAAACAATTACGGTCGCTGCTGCAGTGATCTTGAATGAGCAAAATCAGTTGTTGCTCGTGAGAAAGCGTAATACTCATGCTTTTATGCAAGTGGGTGGCAAGCTGGAACCTAATGAAGCGCCAGATGTCACAATGCAGCGAGAAATTTTAGAAGAAGTTGGAAGTTCTTGTGTAATTGAGCAGTTTCTTGGTCGTTTCGAAACGGCAGCTGCCAATGAACCAGATCATATTCTGGTCAGTCATTTATATCTTGTTCAGCTCGATCAGGCGCCTAAAATCGCAGCCGAAATTGCAGAAATGAAATGGGTTGATTTAAATGATTCAGAAACGCACCTTGCACCATTAACCCGTGAAATTGTTATTCCTTGGTGTGAACAGCATTTATCTACAGTTTAATTATTTTAACTGGTTAAAGTTGCCGCTAAACAAGCGGCATGGATAGATGTGCAGCCTAATTGTTTAAGTGCTTGACTGAGCGCCTGAATAGAGCTTCCAGTGGTTATTACGTCATCAATAATAAGAACGCGGCGATAACGCCGTTTTTCTTGAGTAAGCGCAATAAACTGTTGTTCAATGTTCTCAAAGCGTTCCAGTCGAGAAAGTCCTTTTTGCGAATGTTCAGCAAGACGTTGTACTGGCTGCCAAACAGGTATTTTTAATTGTTTGCTTAAGATGTTTGCAAGTAACAATGACTGATTAAAACCACGTTCGATTAAACGTTGATTAGAAATAGGCATAGGCACAATAGCCTGTACCTTGGGAAATTTGAGTTGTTTTAAAATTTCACCTAACAAAATTTCATAATGTAATTTTTGTTCATATTTAAACTGTTGAATGATACGACTAACTGGGTAAGCATAATCACAAGCCACAAGAACTGATTGATCATTGCGTTGAATTGTTTGTTTAAGCCAAGGTAACTGTTTCCAACAGTCCTTACAGAGCGAATGTTTTTCTCGTACATCTGACTCACATAACAAGCAAGGTGAGAGCAATTGAATAAGATGCTGTGGGTTTAAGAAACTAAACATACGCGTAGCGAGGCGCTTCTGGAAGCCAACGTTTTAATAATGCATCTGCTTGTTCTGGATAATCTTTTAAGACTTGCTGAGCTACATAATGAGCTTGACTGAGTAAGTGATCATCTCGCTCTAAACGAGCAACTCTAAACCCCATATCGCCAGTTTGTTTAGTACCTAGTAATTCACCTGGCCCGCGTAACTCAAGATCTTTTTCTGCAATCACAAAGCCATCATTGCTTTCTCTTAAAATAGAAAGTCTTTCTTGTCCATTTTGAGAAAGAGGCGTTTTGTATAAAAGGACGCAAAAGCTGGCTTGAGCGCCTCGACCTACGCGACCCCGTAACTGATGTAGCTGAGAAAGTCCTAAACGTTCAGCATTTTCAATGACCATAATAGAAGAGTTGGGAACATCGACCCCAACTTCAATGACCGTGGTTGCAATAAGAAGCTGTAACTCATTATTTTTGAACGCTTGCATGACCGACTGTTTTTCGTCAGCTTTCATTTTGCCATGCACTAAGCCAATATTAAGCTCAGGAAAGCGTTCCTTCATTTCTTGATAGGTAGCTTCGGCGGCTTGAGCATCTAAAGTTTCAGACTGCTCAACCAGTGTACATACCCAATATGCCTGCTTCCCATCTCTACAATTAGAAGCAATCCGTTGAAGTACTTCTTCGCGACGATCAAGTGGAATCGTAACGGTTTGAATTGGAGTACGGCCTGGTGGTAATTCATCAATAATTGATGTGTCTAAGTCGCCATATGCACTCATTGCTAGTGTTCTTGGAATAGGAGTGGCTGTCATGACGAGTTGGTGCGGGGTGAATTGCTCAGCACCTTTATTACGTAAAGCTAAGCGTTGATCCACACCAAAACGATGTTGTTCATCAATGATTACTAGCCCTAATTTAGCGAAGCCAACATTGTCTTGAAATAAGGCATGTGTACCAACAATAAGTTCCGCGTGGCCTTCTTTAATCTGTTGTTCTGCTTGGGCACGGGCTTTACCTTTTTGTTTGCCAGATAGCCACGCAACGGTAATACCTAATGGTTCAAACCAACGTTTAAAATTCAAATAGTGCTGTTCTGCAAGAATCTCAGTCGGAGCCATTAATGCAACCTGCCAATCTGCTTCTAAAGCATGGCAAGCTGCTACAGCTGCAACCAAGGTTTTTCCAGCCCCAACGTCACCTTGTACTAGGCGCAGCATAGGTTGGTGTTGTTTTAAGTCATTTAGAATTTCTTTAGATACACGTTTTTGTGCATTGGTCATTTGAAAAGGCAAAGCTTCTAAAAGCTTTTTAGCTAATATTTTACTGCTTGAGAAAGCAGGAGATGCAATTTGGCGAATATACGCACGGCGATTAAGTAAACTAATTTGGTGTGCAACCAGTTCTTCAAAAATAAGTCGTTGTTGGGCAGGGTGTGAACCTTGGGCCAACTGGAGCATATTGGCATCAACAGGAGGCTCATGAATGTAATACAAAGCCTCTTTAAGCGCATAGCCATTAGTATATTTTTTTGGGAGCAGCTCTGGTAAGGCATCACTATGGTGCTTTAAAGCTTGTTTTACATATTCGCGGAGTTTGGGTTGAGTTAACCCATCCGTACTTGGGTAAATTGCTGTAAGCTGAGTTTTTGGTAGAGGTGTATGTTCATGAATGAGCTGAATTTCAGGATGATACATCTCAAGCCCGCGAGCGCCGACACGAACTTCACCAAAAATACGTAAGCGATGACCCGGTTTTATTTTGTCAGTCAGGTTTTTATAAATATGATAAAAGCGTAAGGTGATTTTACCGAATTCATCTTGAACCAAGGCCGCCATAGATTTTCTTTTTCCCGGAGGAAAATCAATTGATTTGACTTCACCTTCAAGTAAATAGCTACGCCCAACCACAAGTTGATTCATTGCAATAATCGTACTGCGGTCTTCATAATCACGTGGCAGATGAAACAGTAAATCATCTGTGGTAAAAATATTTAGTTTTTCGAGTAGGGCTGCTGAAGCCGATCCAACGCCTTGTAACTGATGGACTGAAGTCATGTCCCCTCAACGAGTTTTCTATGCATATATTATTTATCGGTTATGGTAAAACATCTCAGCGTGTTGCTAAACAACTATTTGAGAAAGAACATCAAATTACCACAATCAGCCGTAGTGTAAAAACGGATAGTTACGCAACACATCTTGTTCAAGATATCTTTAAACTCGATTTAAGTAAAATTGAACCTGTGGATGTCGTATATATTTTACTTTCTTCAAATGAGAGTACGGTTGAGGGCTACCAACATACTTATGTAGATAGTATTGAACCGATTCGAGATGCATTAAAAATACATCCAGTAAAAAAAATAATCGTAGTGTCGTCTACACGGGTATATGGTGAAAATGCAGGGGAGATCATTGATGATTTTAGTGAAATTAAGCCAAATGATGCACAAGGCCATATATTGCGTAATATGGAACGCCTTTGGCAAATACATTATCCAGCACAATGTGTAATTGTTCGCCCAACTGGGATTTACGGAACCTCAGTTGCCCGTTTAAAGAAGATGGCTGAAAATAGTCAAACTTATCCAAATATACATTATAGCAATCGAATACATATTGATGATTTAGCAAGATTTTTGGCTTTTATGGCTGACTATGAAAATCATCACGCCAGCTATATTGTGACTAATAACCAACCATTGCCTTTGCATGAAGTTATCGTGTGGTTCCAAAAACAATTGGGGTTACCCGAGTTAACTTTAGAATCAAACCAAATCTCAGGTAAAAGAATTTATGCGAAACATTTGCCTGAAACGGGTTTTCAATTAGAGCATCCGATTTGCTTTAATGACTATTTATTATGTTTAAATGTTCATAGCACTAAATAAAATTTTGATTAAACTTTAAATAAGAACAGAAATACCTGATGAGGCAGTCAAATTGCCGATAAAGATAAAAAGTTTGAAAGTGAAAAAAATTTGTTTAGCTGTTATTTTGAGTGTAACAGCTGTTGCGAGTTGGGCCGAGGATCAGGTGTGGTGTGCATATGATCCGATTGGTTCCCAAGGGGATATTACACGTCGTTTAAATGACATTCGGTTATATGCTCAGCAATACCAAGTCAAATTTAAAGTAGTGACCTATCAAAAAGAACAACAGGCCATACAAGCTTTTGATGAGGGTAAATGTTCAGGTTTAGCGGCATCTAATTTTAATACTTATCGTTATAACCAATTTATGGGAAGTACCGCAGGTATTGGGCTTATTCCTAATAATCGTACCGCGAAAAGCTTATTACAGCTTTTGAATCATCCAACAGTCGAAAAAAGATTAATTTCTAAGGATTATGAAGCTGTAGGAATGATTCCTGTTGGCACGGCCTATATGGTCCTAAAAAATAAAAAAATCTCTAGAGTTGCTCAATTAAGAAATCAACGTATTGGCGTGTTACCAAATAATCCACCACAACAAGCATTGGTACGAAGTGTAGGTGCTCAGCCAGTTTATGTTGATTTATCTAATGCGATTGTGCAGTTTAAGCAAGACAAAATTGATATTGTTCCAGCTCCGATATATGGGTTATTGCCATATAACTTACAAAAAGAATTTGGACCAGATGTCCAAGTCATTAACTTTCCTTTAGCATATTTTGGCGTTAATTTAATTATTAAGCCGCAAGCTTATCCTGCTAATTTTGGTCGGAAAATTCGAGGATGGTTTGTTCAAAATAGCCAATTGCTGACTAACCGTGCAACTCAGTGGGAAAATCATTTACCTGCTTATTATTGGGTGGATGTCTCTTTTTATGAAAAGCAGAGCTACGACGTTATGGTTACCAAAATACGTAATCAGTACGTGCTTTCAGGTTATTACGATGCTTATTTTGTTCAACTTATGAAGCGTCTGCGTTGTATGGATGATCCACGCTATTTTGAATGTCCAATTCGCTAATAAAATAAAAGGCAACCGAAGTTGCCTTTTATTTTGAATAAAAATCTTAAGATTTTTTACGCTTTAAACGTCGTTTTGCTTGTTGAGATGCCATCGCTTCAAGCGCATCTTTTAATTCTTCGTCGCTAAAGGTTGTGATGTGCTGCAACATTTGTAAGGTTACTTCATCAAGAACCAACTGTGCGCCAGCAGCCATTTGACGAAAATTATCATCAAACTCGATTTGGCCTTGGTCGTTGGTACGAATGTAATTTTGCTGTGTAAGTACTTTTAGGAAGCTTTGGAATAAAGCTTTGTCGAAGAACTCTGGGGAATTAAATTCATATAGAACTGACAAGCGTTGTCCGAGTAAATGACTTAATTCTTCAACCTGTTTAGCAGAAATATTACCCGAACCACGTTGAGTAATGAGCGCAAGCGTCATGTAGTAACGCTCAAGACTTTGCTTAACAGGCGTAGCTAAAACGACAAGCTGATTATGCTCTTCAGTGTTTGGTGCAGAGCTAATTAAATTACCTTCATCATCTTGCTGAATAAGGTTTGATTGAACCAATGCATTTGCATATTGCTCAATTTGTTCTTTAAGTTCGCTACTCTTCCATTTAAGGAATAACTCTGCTTTCAAGAATGGATACAGAGTGTAGATAACATTGGTTAAATCTGAACGGCTGATTTTTCCATTGTGTTCAACAAGTGATGCAACCAATGAAGGTAAAACAAAGGCATGCAAAATGTTATTACGGAAATAGGTCAGAAGAACAGCTTGGTTATCTTCAATCGCAATAATATCGCCGAGTGCATGCTGAACTCGTTTAATGAGTTTAAGCTTTAAACCATACGCAATAATTTCTTTACCTGAAAGTGGTGTCACTTCCATACGTTGGTCATATGGGAAGTTTGATGCTAGATTGCGATAAGCTTCAAGCTGCTTAATACAAATTTCTTCATCAAGCGTATGCTTTGGAGTTGCAAGCAAAATAATAGAAAGTAAAGAGACAGGGTTAATCACCACAGCTCGGTTAATATTTTCTAAAATTGCATGTGCAGAGCTATTTACGGCATCTGAAACCGCTTGAGGAATTGGGTCGTCATTTTTCTCGATAAAAACATTTTCTGCATTATGTTGTTTAAGCAAATCATCAAGAAAAACAGGTTCACCAAAGTTCACATGGACTTTACCGAAAATACGTTCAATTTTTCGTAAGGTTTTCACAATACCAAAAATTGATTCAGCTTCTTTCGGTTTACCTTGCATTTCGCCTACGTAGGTCGAGCCTTCCATCAGGCGTTCATAACCAATGTAGGTGGGTACAAATACAATTGGCTTTGTACGACCACGTAAATGACTATGAACCGTCATGGCAAGCATGCCAGTCTTAGGTGGTAATAGGCGTCCTGTACGCGAACGTCCACCTTCAATAAAGTATTCAAGTGGCGTATTGCGAGAAAGAATACTATATAAATATTCTTTAAATACCGTTGTATAAAGGCCATTGCCACGGAAAGAACGGCGGATAAAGAATGCACCACCACCGCGTAAAAGCTGACCTACGAAAGGCAAGTTTAGGTTATCACCCGCAGCAATATACGGAACCATAAGACCACGTCTATAAATCACATAAGACAGTAATAAGTAGTCAATATGGCTGCGATGGCAAGGTGTGTAAACTACTTCATAATCTTTTGCCAGTTCACGAACAGTACTGAAGTTATGCACATCTACGCCGTCATAAAGCTGAGTCCATAAGCGCGTTAAAGCAAGATCGGCAAAGCGGACTGCTGAATGTGAATAATCCGATACGATTTCATTGACATAGCCAATCGCACGACGTTCAGCTTCGAGCATACTCACTTTCCCGCGAATACTTTCACGGCGGATTGCTTCTTGAACATCACGAGATTTCACAACCGATTGCATGACATTACGGCGATCCGATAAATCGGGGCCTAACACCACTTCACGCTGACGATCTAAGTAATCATTTAACGTACTTACAATATAAGTGGCTGGTGAAAGGTTCGGATAATGCTGTTGAGCATATTCAACCAATTCACGTAGCGATTGTGGTTCATGAAACTCTAAGTAAGATTGGCGACCATGTAAGCCAATGTTGACCAATTGCTTAACGGTGCTTGGGGTAGCCCATGTATCTGAAAATAAAAGCTTAAACCAAGAATCTTCTTTATCTGGTGAGCGTCCCCATAAAACGGTAACTGGAACAAGCTCTATATCAAGTTCAGGATTTTCTTGTAAGACTTCGATCAGTTTTAGTAAGCGTGGTGGAAAAGCATGAGGAGGAGGATTCAGTAAATTATTTTCATCATTGTGCTGTAAAAATAAAACTGATGCTTTTTCCTGATGAGTGCCAACAATTAATGGGTCTAACGCAGGTTTTAAATTTAAACGACGCGTTTCTCCATCAACCACCAAAGCATTGCTTCGAGAGTGGTTTTGTAAGACATAGCACACCACTTTTTGGCGGTCAGTCTTTGCTTCTGTTTCTGTTGTTTCTGATACTGGTTCAGTAGGAACTTCCCCAAGAACATGTGGTGTTACCACGAGGTCAAGTAGTTTACTCGAAAGCCGACGATACATTTGACCAAACCCACTCTTGGACATAAGAACTCCTACTTCTTAAAGACAAATCCCAGCACCAAATGCGGAGGGTAATTATTTTGAGGCATTTATTAAAAAAAACAATATGCTACTTTCTTATAAATTATAATGCTTTTGGCATATTTTATCGTTAAAAATCGTATTTTTAGCTGTTATATGAGCAATGTTCATCAGAAGTTGACTGATTGTTCCATGTTCAAATAGTTTTTTATGGCACAATAGATTCTACACATCTGTCCTTTAATACGATTTTTTACCTGAAATATGAAGGTATCTCTCATGAATGCGTTAACCCAAGAACTAGTCGAGCTTCTCACTTTAGAAAAGCTAGAAGAAAATATTTACCGTGGCATGAGCCGTAATCTTGTCGGTAAACGCGTCTTTGGTGGGCAGGTTTTAGGTCAGGCTTTACGTGCAGCATCTTATACAGCGGATCGCCCAGCGCATTCTTTACATGCATATTTTTTGTATGGTGGCGATATTAATGCCCCAATTATCTATGAAGTAGACCGTTTACGAGATGGGAAAAGCTTTGTAAGTCGTCAAGTTCGTGCGATTCAGCATGGGCGCGTTATATTTTCAGCAATGGTCTCTTTTGCCAATCCTGAAGAAGGTTTGAACTATCAACATCAAGAACCTGAGTATCCTGCACCGGAAACGCTTAAATCTGAAAATGAGCTAAAACAGGGTATTCTAAACTTTGTACCTGAAAATGTTCGTGCTAGTTTCATGCGTGAGCGTCATGTAGAAATTCGCCCAATTGATCCGGTAAACCCGTTTCAGCCGCAACCTGAAGCTCCCTATAATGCGCACTATATCCGCACCCATGACCGTATTCCAAAACAATTAGATGATATTGCCTTGCATCAAGCAATTGTTGCGTTTTATTCAGACTTTACCTTAATGACCACGGCTTTAAGACCGCATGGCTTGAGTTATATTTCTCCAAGTTTGCAATGTGCAAGTATTGATCATGCTATTTATTTCCACCGTCCACTTCGTGCTGATGAGTGGATGCTTTATGACATGGAAGCCACAGTAAGTGCCGCTTCAAGAGGTCTTAATTTTGGTCGTATGTGGCAAAATGGCCAGCTTGTATGCAGTACGGTGCAAGAGGGTTTAATTCGTTTGCGGGAAATTGAAACTCAATAGTCCTATTAAAAAGCCATCTAACCAGATGGCTTTTTTATTTTTAATGGGAACGATGTGACAAAAAATTGCTCGAATGAAAAGCAACCTCATGTCATATTGTAAATAGGTATGCCAACTGAAAAAAATAATGCTGATATGAACTTAAATACACAAATTCTGATTGCCGCCATTTTAGGTTTAGCCTTTGGTTTCCTACTCACCATGTATCCAGACACAGCTTTTGTAAAACATAGTTTATATGGGCTTGGGATATTAAGTAGTGTTTTTATCGGGCTTCTTAAAATGCTTTTGGTGCCCTTAATTTTCAGTTCGATTGTTGTGGGGGTATCAAACCTACAAGCGGGCGGACAGTTAGGGCCAGTCTGGAAAATCACATTTTTATGCTGTTTAACTACAACGACTTTAGCCCTAATTTTAGGTATTAGTTGTGCTCATTTATTTGAGGTGGGGCGTGGCATAGATATTTCTATTTTTCAGACATCTATGCAAAATTATCAAGCACCGGATAGTTTAAACCCAGCAAGTTTTTTCACTAATTTTATTCAAAATACTTTAATCAATCCATTCAAAGCATTTAGTGATGGCAACGTTTTGGCCGTTGTGGTCTTTGCTTTATTTGTCGGTGTCGCTTTGGTGCAGGGTGGGGAACGTTTCAAAAGTATTCGTATATTGAGCCACCAGTTCTTTGAAATGATGATGCTGCTCGTTGGCTGGGTCATGAAATTAGCGCCTTTAGGTATTTTTGCTTTATTAGCAAAACTAATGGCAACCGAAGACATTTCAGTATTAAGTCGTTTGGCTGAATTTGCAGTTGTTGTAACAGGCACAACCATTTTCCATGGTGCTGTTGTTTTACCACTACTGCTTTGGATTTTTGGCCGCATGAGCCCTTGGACTTTTTTCAAAGGAACACGTACAGCGTTAATTACAGCATTTGCAACGAGTTCTAGCTCTGCCACGATGCCACTTAGCATGAAGTGTGCACAAGAAAACTTAGGCGTGCGCCCTCAAACAGCGGGATTTGTTATCCCACTCGGTACTCAGCTTAATATGGATGGTACTGCTTTATATGAGGCGGCAGCTGCACTCTTCGTAGCAAATTTGGTGGGTCTAGATTTAAACCTGACACAGCAAATTATCGTGTGTTTAACAGCAATGATCGCATCACTTGGCGCACCTGGAATTCCGAGTGCTGGCATGGTGACGATGATTATGGTTTTACAATCGGTAGGTTTACCAGCTGAAGCAATTGCCATTTTACTGCCAATTGACCGCTTACTAGATACGGTAAGAACGGTGGTAAATGTACAGGGCGATATGATGATTAGTGTGGTTGTAGATCGCTATACGAAAGATAAAGATATCAGTGTCTAATATCTCGAAATAAAAAAGCAGGATTTAAAATCCTGCTTTTTTATTTTTAAGCTGCTTGAAGTTCTGCTCTTTTTGCTGCTGGAGATTGCGATAAATAGCTAACCGCATCTTCAGTACTACCTTCTTTGACTGGATCATACCAAGGCATCAGGTAATCAATTTGTTGTGAAATAAGCCAGATTGGGTTTGGTAGAATCTGATTATCTTTTCGGCTAATTTTATACCACTCTAAAGCAACCCATACTGGGAAAAATCTAGATTTAGCGGCATCTGCAAAGCGTGGATCTTGTTTCATGATGTGTGCAGCGCCGTCTACCCATAAACCAAGTACCAGCACAATCACGGCAAGGCTTAAATAGTAGCGTGGAATATAGCCACCACCAAGATGACGATATAAATCAAAGGCTACAGTACGGTGTTCAATTTCTTCTGAACCATGCCATTTCACCAGATCGACCATTTCAGGGTCGGCGCCTAATTCTTCCCAACGCTTATTATATAGAGCATATTTACCTAACACACAGGTCATATGTTCAACAGTGGCAACAACACCTAAACGGAATAAATCCCATTGGCCTTGTAAGAAATTTGGAACTTCTTTATCAAAAGGCTTATCTGCCAAAGCTGTCGTAAATAAATAGTTCATGATGTCCAGATTTCTTTGGATATCAATATTACGTACGTTTAAATATTCTTTGTTTGCAGAGGTGTGTGCATTTGCATGCATAGCTTCCTGACGGATAAATGCTTGTACATCCTGCTTGAGTTTTTCATCTGTAATTTGCGGTAAAACCTTGTTATACAAACGGCAAAACCAGAACTCACCAGCAGGCAAGATATTATTAATTTCATTAATAAAATAACTTGCGAAAGGCTGATTAGGAATCCAGTCGACAGGGGTATCTTTCCAGTCAAATTTCACTTTACGTGGAAGAATTTTATAATCAATAGAAGAACCTAAAGCCTTGTTCTTCAAAAAAGATAACAATTTCATCATTTAGTCCTGATTTTTAACTCGATGAAGTTATAACGAGTATAAAAAAAGCCCCTACATTTGTGTTTAGCAATAGGGGACAATTGAGTGTAAATTTAATGAAAAAATTGTATCTGTTATGACAATTTAGCTTTCAGCATCTTCATCTGTCGCTTCAGGGATTGAATCGACATCAAATTCTGGCTGTTGATCTAGCGTAAAATGCAGACGTCCACCCATGACACTTGCAAGCTCTTCCAAACCTAATTTGTTAAGTGAAGAGAAAAGCTGAATGGAAAAATCAAGCTTCATTTTTTTAAGTTGTTGTTTAACTTCAAGCAATACTTTATTTGCAGGACCACGATTAAGTTTGTCTGCTTTCGTTAAGAGAATATGAACGAATAGATGACGCGAATAAGCCCACTCTAGCATCATCATGTCAAAATGCTGTAGAGGATGGCGAATATCCATAAGTAAGACTAAGCCTTGTAAGCTTTTACGGTGAATTAGATAGTTTTCTAATTCTTTTTGCCACACCTTTTTCATATCTTCAGGTACAGCTGCATAACCGTAACCTGGAAGATCGACTAAACGCTGATCAGGATTACCTAGACTAAAGAAGTTAATCATCTGAGTACGACCAGGCTTTTTAGAAGCACGGGCAAGTTGTTTCTGATTAGTTAATGCGTTAATAGCACTAGACTTACCAGCATTTGAGCGTCCTGCAAAAGCAATTTCGTAGCCACTATCTTCAACACAAAGTGCCAATTTAGGTGCACTCATTAGAAACTCAGCTTGGCGTAACCAGTTTAGAGATTGCACAGCATAGGCTGTGATCGCCGGATCTGGTGCTTTTTCATAGCTGATCTTTTGCTTGGGTGCGAGTCTGGCTTTGGTGTCTTTCGATTTTTCACTACGACGCATAAAAAATAACTTTTTAAATGAGAGGGCTCGCGCCTAGTATAAAGGAGCTTGGGTATTCTTGCTAATTTTCAATAAATCAACTTATGAAAATCAATAGAAGTTAGATTTCTAAAAAGGCAATAGGGGAATTAGCAGGAGCAGATTTTGATTGCTGCAAAACTTCTCCGAGGGTGTATTGGTCTAGGCTTTGATAAAAGCTCTCTAGAGCTTGATCTAAAATACCTTTTAAACCACAGTGACTGCGTAATACACATGGTGGTGTATTGCATTCAACGATTTGATTGTCGCCTTGTAATATTCGAACAATTGAACCTAAATTGGAGTTAAGTGCATCTGGGTTTAAGCGAATTCCACCGCCTTTTCCACGAATGGTAATAATCCATTCTTGTTTGCCCATAAAGTGAACAACTTTAACCAGATGGTTTTGTGAAACATGCAAATCTTTCGCGATTTCTGCAATCGTGTAGGGTGCATCACTTGGGCGTGCAACATACATTAATATTCGTAATGCATAATCGGTAAATTTATTAAGCTGCATGATCACCAAAAATGGAAGAGAAAAAGGATGATCATCTTAGCCTGAAAGTTTAAATAAGAAAACTTTCAGGCAAGAGGTTTTTACATTACAGCGTTAAAGGAGCTGAAACCTGTACTTGATCGCCAACTCTATAATGCTCAAGCAAGATATTTGAAACTGAAAATTCAGTATGGTTTTCTTCAGGCTGAACGTCAAAGTGATATGAGTTGTTTTCTTGAGCTTCTGTAAATTTAAAAGCTTTCGGCTGTTCAAGCTGTTGCTCTGGGACTTGTACTTTTACCGAAATAAAAGCATTTGCAGGACTGGTTAGTACGTCCTCATGATCAGTTGCTTTTAAAGTGAAACGTTTGCCAGATTCAAGAGGGTCAATTTGTGTAATTTCAAATGGACGCCAGCCAGCCCATCCACCTTTTAAGCTCTCAAGTTGTTCATATTTCTGTTTTTCAACGCCAATCAAGATATCTGCCAATTGTAGATAAGCTTGCTTCCACGCTTCGATAAGTTCTGATTCAAATGGCACATTAAGTACTTCACTAATTGAATGAAGTAAGTTGTCACCAACAATTGCATATTGATCAGGCTGAATATCCAAGCTCACATGTTTAGTAGTGATACGTTCAACAGCTTTGGCTAGAACAGTAGGGTTCTCAATATTTTCTGCATAAGCAAGAACCGCAGCTGCAAGCGCACGCGGCTGACGTAAGCTAGTTTGGTCATCTAAGTTAAAAACATTTTTTAATTCGGGATTGTTATTAAGCATACGCTTATAAAAGTATGTAGTCAGCGTAACACCGTGTTCACGTAAAACCGGTACAGTAGATTTAACAAGTTCAATTTGTTGTGGAGTCATGGCTAGACCTTATTTATCTGGCTATATAAGATGTATTTAAAATACATCTTTAAAAAAGTAATGGCAATAGCTTTTCGAGAAAAACCATAAAAAAATTAGGGGATATAAAATCCCCTTAAATTAACGTTATGTTATTAAATATTTTTATTTACCAAATAAAGAACCAAGTAGGCCTCGAACAAGTTTTTGGCCTGTACTTCCTCCTAAACTGCGCGCAGCACTTTTTGCAAAAGTTCCAACAATATCTTGGGTGAGTTTAGCTCTTTCACGTGCTGCTCGTTCTTCCTCTTTTAATTGATCACGTGCCAATCTTTCCTGCTCTTTCGCCTGCTGTTTTGCTAGGGTTTCTTGCTCTTTCGCTTGTTGTTTGGCAAGTTCGGCATTTTGTTGCTGTTGTTCGCGTTCAGCCACTTTATTTTGTAGCATTTCATAGGCGCTATCACGATCTACAACCTGCTCATAAACTCCAGCAATGATACTTTGTGAGATTAAAGCTTGACGCTCTTCTGGAGTGATTGGTGTAAATGCAGAGTAAGGAGGCATGACCCAACCACGCTCAACAATTTGTGGAGTACCTTGCTCATCTAGGCAGCTAATGAGTGCCTCACCAACACCAAGTTCAGTAATCGCTTCATCAACTTTAAAGTTTGGATTAGCTCGGAAAGTATCTGCTGCGGTTTTTACCGCTTTTTGATCTTTAGGGGTAAATGCGCGTAGGGCATGTTGAACGCGATTACCAAGTTGACCTAGAACACTTTCAGGTAAATCGAGTGGATTTTGGGTAATGAAATAGATACCTACTCCTTTAGAACGAATTAAACGTACAACTTGTTCAATTTTGTCTTGGAGTGCTTGGCTGGCATTGTCAAATAATAAGTGAGCTTCATCAAAGAAAAACACGAGTTTAGGTTTATCCATATCACCGACTTCTGGAAGCTGTTCAAATAGTTCTGAAAGCATCCATAAAAGGAAAGTGGCATATAGCTTAGGTGTATTCATGAGCTTGTCAGCCGCAAGAATATTAATGTAGCCATGACCATTTGCATCGGTTTGAATAAAATCTAAAATATTTAAAGCAGGTTCACCAAAAAATTGCTCTCCACCTTGGTCGGCAAGGGCGAGTAAATTGCGCTGAATAGCACCTAGGCTTGCTGGAGATAAATTGCCATATTCTGCTTTAAGCTCGGCTGAATGTTCACTCACAAAAGTGATCATGGCTTTTAAATCTTTAAAATCTACTAATAGTAGACCTTGGTCATCTGCAATACGGAATACAGCAGATAGCACACCCTCTTGAGTATCATTTAAATTGAGCATACGAGCCAATAAAATTGGCCCAATTTCAGAAATGGTAGTGCGAATAGGATGGCCTTGTTGACCAAATAAATCCCAAAAAACAACTGGATTAGCTGCGAAAGGAACGCTATCAATCTGTAAAAGCTTTAGTCGTTCATTAAATTTATCTGAAGCTTCTCCCGCTTTTGCGAGACTCGAGACATCACCTTTAGCATCGGCAAGAAATACCGGTACACCAATTCGAGAAAAACTCTCTGCTAGAACTTTTAACGTAACTGTTTTACCTGTACCCGTGGCGCCCGCAATAAGTCCATGGCGGTTAGCAAACTGGGAAAGTAAAACAATTTCTTTGGATGTGTCATTAATATTTTTAGCAATAACAATCGGTGTACCCATATATTTTTATCCTGTGGTTCGAGTCACTATGATCTTGTCGTTTTTACAGTTGTTTCAGTGCATTTTTGATATCTTGTATTAAATCTTGTGGATCTTCTAGTCCTATACAGAAGCGAACCAATAATCCTTGTTGTAAATGTGTATTCTCAAGTTTTCTCATCATTTTTAAATCATAAAGCATAATCAGACTAACGGGTCCTCCCCAGCTAAAACCGAGCTTAAATAATGCTAATGCATCGCAAAAACGACGTACTGCCGTAATGTCATATTCAGGTTTGAAAATAACACTGACTAGACCAGCACTTTGACTGTCTATGCAGATTTCTTGCCAATATTGATGGCCTGGGGCGGCCTCATCACTTGGATGTAGAACTTGTGCAAATTGAGATTGGTTTTTTAGCCATTTAAGTAAAGTTTGAGCATTGGCTGATTGTTGTTCATAACGTAAAGACATATGAGCAAGACTGCGTTGGACTTGAGCTGCATCGTCTCCTGAAACTGCAATACCTAAAATGGCATGCGTACGGAACAGGCGGTGATGAAGTTTCTCATCACGAGTTACGATGCTACCCATTAAGATGTCACCGCCGCCACTCGGATATTTGGTGAGTGCATGCACAGTTAAATCGACTGATAGATGTTCATCAGAAAAATTAAAAGCATTAAACGCAAGCCCAGCTCCCCAAGTGTTATCTAGGGCTGTTAATACGCCGTGTTTTTTGGCTTTTTTGACTAGATTCTTAAGATCAGGAAATTCTAAAGTAACTGAGCCTGCAGCCTCTAACCACAACAGTTTACTTCTTTCAGTTGGTTGGAAGCTTGAGGCGTCAATAGGGTTGTACACTTTGACAATAACGCCATATTGATTTTGCAGATGATTTAAATGCTCAAGGTTTGGTCCATAAATGTTGTCTGGTACCCATACTTCATCATTAGTGCTTAAAAATGCTGAGTTCACAACATTAATTGCTGATAAGCCACTTGGTGCAAGCAAACAATGCAATCCACCTTCAATTTGCGCAATATTGTCGCCTAAGGTGAAGGTAGTGGGGGTGCCGTGTGTCCCATAGCTATAGTCGTAGTCATCCGTCCAATGACGATCAAAAAGGTGCGAAGTTGATTTAAAAATAATAGTAGATGCACGAAATAAGGGTGGTTGCACGGTTTCAATAAATTGCGGGGCCTTTCTTTGTGCATGAATGAGGCGAGTCTGGAAGTCGTTATGCTTTTTCATAGTGCTTTGCATTTTCAATAATAAAGTTAGATTAAGAGAAATTTAGATTCTTCGCTAGATTTACGAAGTTTTATAAGACGTTTCGTTACAGTAGACTCATAAAATAAAAACTTGGCTTTATTTTTGCAAAGACCACTACAACATTCTAACAACAATAGGTTTAAGCGCATGAAGTCGCATTTACGTGTTCACTATTTTCAACATATCGCGGGTGAGGGATTTGGAAGTTGTTATTCATTTTTAAAAGCCCACCACGCGACAATTAGCTCTACAGAGTTTTTTGCACTTCCGGTTGATCGGTCACTTGAAATAGAAGCTTTACCTCGAATTGATGAGGTTGATTTACTATTGGTCATGGGTGGTACCATGAGTGTAAATGATGAGGCAAACTTCCCATGGCTAAAGATAGAAAAAAGATGGTTGCGCCGTTATTTGGCAGCGGGAAAGCCAGCTATTGGTCTTTGTTTAGGGGGGCAGTTAATTGCTAATGCGTTAGGTGCTGCGGTAAGCCGTAATCGCTATCAGGAACTTGGATGGTCAACAGTTCAGAGAGTTGCAAATTTACCTCAAGAAAGCTTCCCATTACCAGAGAAGATAAAGGTGATGCAGTGGCATAGCGAGACATTTGAAATACCTAAAGGTGCTATACATTTGGCTGAAAATCAGGCCTGTCGCAATCAGATGTATCAGATTGGAAAAAATGTACTGGGTTTTCAGTTCCATCCAGAGATGACACCAGCAGCTCTAGCGCTTTTACTTGAAGATGAAGAAGAGCTTTCTATTTTTGATGGAGAATATGTTCAATCTACGCGTGAATTATATTCTTCCGAAGCACAAAAATTTGAACAAGGTAATCAACTTCTAAATAAAGCGATTGAATTTGTAATAAGTGCTTAGTTTAGTTCCCAATACACTATTAAAGCAGGTTTTGTGGAGAAAATAGAAAAAGAGAATTGCATAAGACTTAAACAATCGTTATAATGAGCGACCCTCAATAGGAGGGGCATTTACTGCGAAGAAAGTGGTAAATGTGCATTACAGTCGTGGCATCGATCATGACCTTAGTGATTTTCACTGCCTTTGACACTTACCAATGGGTGAGATGCGTCAAAGGTGATTCTTTATATGTTTGGCTTGGAGTTTACTGGTATGTCTAACCAGAGAATTCGTATCCGTTTGAAGTCTTTTGATCATCGTCTGATTGATCAATCTGCTCAAGAGATCGTAGAAACCGCTAAGCGTACTGGCGCACAAGTTTGTGGTCCAATTCCGATGCCTACTCGCATCGAACGCTTCAACGTTCTTACTTCACCGCACGTTAATAAAGATGCGCGTGACCAGTACGAAATCCGCACCTACAAACGTTTGATTGATATCGTTCAACCTACAGATAAAACTGTTGATGCATTGATGAAATTAGATCTTGCGGCTGGTGTTGATGTTCAGATCGCTTTGGGTTAAGGCTTTCGGTTGATTAACTTTTAAGTTAATTAGGCCGCTTTTTTAGAGGTTTATGCACATGGCTATTGGTTTAGTCGGTCGCAAATGTGGTATGACTCGCATCTTTACAGATGCAGGTGTTTCTGTACCTGTTACAGTCATCGAAGTCGATCCAAACCGCATTACGCAAATCAAAACACTTGAAACTGATGGTTATCAAGCTGTTCAAGTAACTACTGGTGAACGTCGCGAATCTCGCGTAACTAACGCTCAGAAAGGTCACTTCGCGAAAGCTGGTGTTGCTGCTGGTCGTTTAGTTAAAGAGTTCCGTGTTACTGAAGCTGAGCTTGAAGGTCGTGAAGTTGGCGGTACTATTGGTGTTGATTTGTTCACAGTTGGTCAAGTAGTTGACGTAACTGGTCAATCAAAAGGTAAAGGTTTCCAAGGTGGTGTTAAACGTTGGAACTTCCGTACCCAAGACGCTACTCACGGTAACTCAGTTTCTCACCGTGTATTAGGTTCTACAGGTCAAAACCAAACTCCTGGTCGCGTGTTCAAAGGCAAAAAAATGGCTGGTCACTTAGGTGATGAACGCGTAACAGTACAAGGTCTTGAAATCGTATCTATTGACGCTGAACGTTCTGTTTTAGTTGTTAAAGGTGCAATTCCTGGTTCAACTGGCGGTGACGTGATTGTACGTCCTACCATCAAGGCCTGAGGGGAAATACCGTGAATTTGAAAACTGTTTCCGGCTCTGCTGTTGAATTGTCTGAAGTTGCTTTCGGACGTGAATTTAACGAAGCTCTTGTACACCAAGTTGTTACTGCTTACTTAGCAGGTGGTCGTCAAGGTACTCGTGCTCAGAAGTCACGTGCAGACGTTTCTGGCGGTGGTAAAAAACCATTCCGTCAAAAAGGTACTGGTCGTGCTCGTGCGGGTTCTACTCGTAGCCCAATCTGGGTTGGCGGTGGTAAAACTTTTGCTGCTCGTCCACAAGATTGGTCTCAAAAAGTAAACCGTAAAATGTATCGCGGTGCAATGCAATGTATCTTAGCTGAACTTGTTCGCCAAGATCGTCTTGTATTGGTTGAAGAGTTTGCTATTGCAGCTCCAAAAACTAAAGAATTGCTTGCAAAGCTTGGCGATTTAAATGCCGCTCGTGCATTGATCGTTACTGAAGCTGTAGATGAGAACTTATATCTTGCAGCACGCAACCTTCCGCATGTAGATGTGGTGGATGCTACTGCAATCGATCCTGTAAGCTTGATCGCGTTTGATAAAGTTGTGATGTCTGTAGCTGCTGCTAAGAAAATTGAGGTAGAACTCGGATGAACAACGAACGTATCTATCAAGTCCTTAAAGGACCAGTCTTCTCAGAAAAGGCACAAGTTTTAGGTGATACTGTTGGCGTTCAAGTATTTAAAGTAGATATTAATGCTACTAAACTTGAAGTTAAAAAAGCAGTTGAAAAACTTTTTGGTGTAGAAGTTGTTAAAGTTAACACTACTATTACTAAAGGTAAAACTAAGCGCTTTGGTAAAACATTAGGACGTCGTTCTGATGTTAAAAAAGCATACGTCACCCTGAAAGCTGGCCAAGATGTTGAAATGGCTGACTTGGGCGATACCGCTGAAAGCGCAGCGGAATAAGGACGAAAATTATGCCGATTCAAAAATGTAAGCCAACGTCTCCAGGACGTCGCTTTGTAGAGAAAGTGGTTCATGACCACCTTCACAAAGGCGCGCCTTACTCACCGTTGGTTGAAGCAAAAAAACGTACTGGTGGTCGTAATAATAACGGTCACATTACAACTCGTCACGTTGGTGGTGGTCATAAGCAACACTATCGTATCGTTGACTTTAAGCGTAATAAAGACAGCATCCCAGCTGTTGTAGAGCGCATTGAATACGATCCTAACCGTACAGCACATATTGCTTTGTTGAAATATGCTGATGGTGAGCGTCGTTATATCATTGCTCCTAAAGGCTTACGTGCTGGCGATAAAGTACAATCTGGTAACGATGCTCCAATTCGTCCAGGTAACTGCTTGCCACTTCGTAACATGCCTATCGGTTCTACACTTCATAACGTTGAACTTAAAATTGGTAAGGGTGCGCAATTAGCGCGTTCTGCTGGTGCTTCTGTTCAGTTGTTGGGTCGTGATGGTTCTTACGCGATTGTTCGTCTTCGTTCAGGCGAAATGCGTAAAATTCATGTTGAATGCCGCGCTGTAATTGGTGAAGTTTCTAACCAAGAAAACAACCTTCGTTCATTGGGTAAAGCTGGTGCTTCGCGCTGGCGTGGTGTTCGTCCTACCGTACGTGGTATGGCGATGAACCCAGTTGATCACCCGCACGGTGGTGGTGAAGGGCGTAACAAAGGTATTCAACCTGTAAGCCCATGGGGTCAAAAAGCTAAAGGGTACAAGACACGTACCAATAAGCGTACGACTAAGATGATTATTCGCGACCGTCGCGTCAAGTAAAGGAATCTGACTAATGCCTCGTTCTCTGAAAAAAGGCCCATTCGTCGATGCGCACTTGTTCGCTAAGGTTGAAGCGGCTGTTGCTAGTAACTCTCGCAAGCCGATTAAAACTTGGTCTCGTCGTTCGATGATCCTTCCAGATTTTGTTGGTTTAACAATTTCTGTTCATAATGGTCGTAATCACGTTCCAGTAATTGTTACTGAGCATATGGTTGGTCATAAACTCGGTGAATTCGCGCCAACTCGTACCTATCGTGGTCACGGTGTTGACAAGAAGTCTAAACGTTAATAGGTGTCATGATGGAAGTAACTGCTAAATTACGCGGTGCCGCTATCTCGGCACAAAAGGCACGTTTGGTTGCAGATCTTATTCGCGGCAAATCTGTTGCGCATGCTTTGAATATCTTAAACTTCAGCAATAAAAAAGCTGCTGTTTTAGTAAAAAAAGCATTGGAATCTGCGATTGCAAACGCTGAACACAATAACAGTTTAGATGTTGACGATCTTAAAGTTTCTACGATTTACGTTGATGAAGGTGTTAGCCTTAAACGTATTATGCCACGTGCTAAAGGCCGTGCAGATCGTATTACGAAGCGTACTTGTCACATCACCGTTAAGGTAGGGGTTTGATATGGGTCAGAAGGTTCATCCAATCGGTATCCGCCTAGGTGTTGTGAAACGTCATAACGCTAACTGGTATGCGAGTCCGAAACAATACGCTGAATACTTGCTTAAAGATCTTCAAGTTCGTGAGTTTTTAACTAAAAAACTTAAGAATGCGATGATCAGCAACATTCTTATCGAACGTCCATCAGGCGCTGCTAAAGTAACAATTAGCACAGCTCGTCCTGGTATCGTAATCGGTAAAAAAGGCGAAGATATTGAGAAATTACAGCGCGAACTTACCAGCATTATGGGTGTTCCTGCGCAAGTAAGTATCAATGAAATTGATCGCCCAGACTTAGATGCGCGTTTAGTTGCTGAAGCAATCGCTTCTCAATTAGAAAAGCGTGTAATGTTCCGTCGTGCTATGAAGCGTGCGGTTCAAAACACTATGCGTGCTGGTGCTAAAGGTATCAAAGTTGAAGTGTCTGGCCGTTTAGGTGGTGCAGAGATTGCTCGTACGGAATGGTATCGTGAAGGTCGTGTACCTTTGCATACATTACGTGCAGACATTGACTATGCAACTATGCGTGCAGAAACAACTTACGGTACGATTGGTGTTAAAGTTTGGATTTTCCGTGGCGAGATTTTAGGTGGCATGAAACAAGTCATGAACCCTGCTCCTGCTGAAGATCGTCCAGCTAAACGTGGTCGTGGTCGTGGTGAAGGTCAAGAGCGTCGTGGTCGTCGCGGTGACCGTGCTGCTGACAAGGGAGAATAATCCATGTTGCAACCTAAACGTACCAAATTCCGTAAGGTGCACAAAGGCCGTAATACTGGTCTAGCGCATCGTGGTAGTACAGTATCATTTGGTTCGATTGCAATCAAAGCAACTGAACGTGGTCGTATGACTGCGCGTCAGATTGAAGCTGCACGTCGTACTATTAGCCGCCGTATTAAGCGTGGTGGTAAAATCTTTATTCGCGTATTCCCGGATAAACCAATTACTCAAAAGCCTCTTGAAGTGCGTATGGGTAAAGGTAAGGGTAGCGTGGAATACTGGGTTTGCCAGATCCAACCAGGTAAGATCCTGTACGAAATTGAAGGTGTGAACGAAGAATTAGCGCGTGAAGCATTTGCTTTAGCTGCTGCTAAACTTCCGTTTAAAACCACTATCGTGACTCGGACGGTAATGTAATGAAAACTAAAGATTTACGTGAAAAGTCGGTAGAAGAGTTGAAAGCTTTGCTTGATGAGCAACAGCTTAACCAATTCCGTCTTCGTATGGCGAAAGCAACTGGTCAGTTGGGTAAATCGCACGAAGTGCAAGTTGCTCGTAAGACAATTGCTCGTATTAAGACACTCCTTACCGAAAAACAGGGGAACGGACAATGAGTGAAAAAACAGTCCGCACGTTAACCGGCAAAGTCGTAAGTGACAAAATGGATAAATCTATTGTTGTTCTTATTGAACGCCGCGTTCAACACCCGTTGTATGGCAAGTCAATTCGCCGTTCAACTAAGTTACACGCTCATGATGAGAACAATGTCGCTAAAATTGGTGATGTTGTGACAATCAAAGAAAGCCGCCCAATTTCTAAAACTAAAGCTTGGACTTTAGTGGAAGTAGTTGAAGCAGCTGCTGAGTAATTCGACGTTCTTGTTGCATCATCGGTCAATTTCGAGTACTCTTTGAGCCTTTCGAAATTGTGACCGGTGATGCTCGGTTTTGGAGTAGGGCAATGATTCAAACCGAAACTATGCTCGACGTAGCAGACAACAGTGGTGCTCGCCGCGTACAATGTATTAAAGTACTTGGTGGTTCACATCGTCGTTATGCTTCTGTTGGCGACATTATTAAAGTTACTGTAAAAGAAGCAATCCCACGCGCACGTGTTAAAAAAGGTGACGTGATGAATGCGGTTGTAGTTCGTACTAAATTCGGCATTCGTCGTCCAGATGGTTCTGTGATCCGTTTTGATGATAATGCTGCAGTTATTCTGAACAACAACAAAGCTCCGATTGCTACTCGTATCTTCGGACCAGTGACTCGTGAACTTCGTACTGAACAGTTCATGAAAATCATTTCATTGGCTCCTGAAGTTCTATAAGAGGCAATCATGGCTAAGATTAAAAAAGGCGATCAAGTTATCGTGATCGCAGGTAAAGAAAAAGGCAAACAGGGTACTGTATTGTCTGTTTCTGAAGACCGCGTTAAGGTTGAAGGCCTTAACTTAGTGAAGAAGCATCAAAAGCCGAATCGTGTAACTGGCGCTGAAGGCGGTATCGTTACTCAAGAAGCTTCGCTTCATATTTCAAACGTGGCAATTTTAAATGCTACAACCCAGAAGGCTGACCGTGTTGGTTACCAAGTGATTGATGGCGTGAAAACTCGCGTTTATAAATCAAATGGTGAATCAGTGGCGGTAGCGAAGTAATAGGTTGAAAAGGCAATGGCCAGACTTAAAGCACGTTACAATGATGAACTTAAAGCAAAGTTAAAAGAAGAACTTAGCATTAAGAACGTGATGGAAATTCCACGCATCACAAAAATTACCCTAAACATGGGTGTAGGCGCAGCTGCAACTGATAAGAAATTATTAGATGGCGCTGTAGTCGACATGCAATTAATTGCTGGTCAAAAACCAGTAATTACACTTGCTCGCAAATCTATCGCTGGTTTTAAAATCCGTGACGGTTGGCCGATTGGTTGTAAAGTTACTTTACGTGGCGACCAAATGTACGAATTCTTGGACCGTTTGATCTCAATCGCAATCCCTCGTATCCGTGACTTCCGTGGTTTCTCTTCGAAATCATTTGATGGTCGTGGTAACTACTCAATGGGTTTGAAAGAGCAAATCGTTTTCCCTGAAATCGATTTCGATAAGATTGATCGTATTCGTGGTATGGATATTACTATTACTACGACTGCTCGCACCGATGACGAAGGCCGTGCGCTTATGCGTGCATTCGGCTTCCCGTTCAAATAAGAGGTCGATATGGCTAAGAAAGGTATGGTTAATCGCGAATTGAAACGCGAAAAAACAGTTGCTAAATACGCTGCAAAACGTGCTGAATTAAAAGCTACGATTGCAAACGTAAATGCAAGTGAAGAAGAACGTTTCGAAGCGATGTTAAAGTTACAAGCGTTGCCACGTAATGCATCTCCGGTACGTCTTCGTAACCGTTGTGGTTTAACTGGTCGTCCTCATGGTTACTTCCGTAAGTTCGGTTTAAGCCGTAACAAATTACGTGACACAGTAATGCAGGGTGATGTACCAGGCGTTGTTAAGGCAAGCTGGTAAGGAGCGACTAAATGAGTATGCAAGATACCGTTGCCGACATGCTAACACGTGTTCGTAACGCACAAATGGCTAAGAAACAAACTGTTTCTATGCCTTCTTCTAAGTTGAAAGTTGCAATTGCAAACGTACTTCAACAAGAAGGTTATGTTTCAAACGTAGAAGTTGCTCAAGAAGAGACAAAATCTACTTTGACAATTACTTTAAAATATTTCGAAGGCAAACCAGTTATCGAAATGGTTAAGCGCGTAAGCCGTCCAGGTCTTCGCCAATACCGTGGTAAAGATAAACTTCCAAGCGTTAAGCAAGGTTTAGGTATTGCAATTGTTTCTACAAGCAAAGGCATCATGACTGATCGCGCTGCACGTGCTGCGGGCGTTGGTGGTGAAGTTATTGCTTTTGTTTCTTAATAGGTGATTCCTCATGTCTCGTGTGGCTAAAGCCCCAGTAACTGTACCGAATGGTGTAACAGTTACTCAGAACGGCCGGCAGGTCGAAGTGAAAGGCAGCAAAGGTACGTTGTCTTTCAACCTGCATGCGCTGGTCGAGCTAAAACAGGAAGAAGGTAAACTTCAACTTGCTCCAGTTAAAGAATCGAAAGATGCTTGGATGCAAGCTGGTACTGCTCGCGCTGTATTGAATAACCTTGTAAAAGGGGTTAGTGAAGGCTTCGAACGTAAGTTGCAGCTAGTTGGTGTTGGTTATAAAGCTGCGGTTAAGGGTACTGTTGTAAACCTTAACCTTGGTTACTCACACCCAATTGACTACGCTTTACCTGAAAGTGTAACAGCGGAAACTCCAACTGCAACTGAAATCATTTTGAAATCAGCAAACAAGCAGTTGTTAGGTCAAGTAGCGGCAGAAATCCGTGCGTATCGTGCTCCTGAACCATATAAAGGTAAAGGTGTTCGCTATTCGGATGAAGTCATTCTTCGTAAAGAAGCTAAGAAGAAATAAGGCGCGAGGTTCTTATGAACGAAAAGAAACAAACCCGTTTGCGTCGTGCGAAAAGCACACGCTTGCACATCCGTGCATTGGGTGCGACTCGTTTGTGTGTAAACCGCACTCCGCGTCACATCTATGCTCAAGTTATTTCAGCAGATGGTGGCAAAGTTTTAGCGCAAGCTTCAACTTTGGATGCATCTTTACGTAGCGGTACTACAGGTAATGTAGACGCGGCTACTAAAGTAGGTGCTTTAATCGCAGAACGTGCGAAAGCAGCTGGTGTAACTAAAGTTGCATTTGACCGTTCTGGTTTTAAATATCATGGTCGTATCAAAGCCTTGGCTGATGCTGCTCGTGAAAACGGCTTGGAGTTCTAATCATGGCTAAAGTTGAACAAAACGAAGGTCTTGTTGAAAAGCTGGTTGCCGTTGATCGTGTAGCCAAAGTTGTTAAGGGCGGTCGTATCTTCTCTTTCACAGCATTAACTGTTGTGGGTGATGGTAATGGTCGTGTTGGTTTTGGTCGTGGTAAAGCACGTGAAGTTCCAGCTGCTATTTCTAAAGCACTTGAAGCTGCACGTCGCAACATGATTACTGTAGACCTTGCAGGTACTACTTTACAACACCCTGTGAATGCTCGTCATGGCGCAAGCCGTGTATACATGCAACCTGCTTCTGAAGGTACTGGCGTAATCGCTGGTGGCGCAATGCGTGCCGTTCTAGAAGCTGCGGGCGTGCATAACGTACTTGCTAAATGTTATGGTTCTACTAATGCTGCAAACGTAGTAAACGCAACTTTCAAAGGTTTGCGTGATATGACTTCTCCTGAGAAAGTCGCTGCGAAACGTGGTAAATCAGTAGCAGAAATTCAAGGGTAATCAATCATGAAAACGATTAAAGTTACCCAGACTAAATCTTCTTCACATCGCTTGAAAAATCACAAGCTTTGCTTACAAGGTTTAGGTCTGCGTCGTATTGGTCATACTGTAGAAGTGCAAGATACGCCTTCTAACCGCGGTATGATCAACAAAGTCTACTATATGGTTAGTGTAGAGGAATAAGCCATGACTCTGCGTTTAAATGAGCTTGCGCCTGCGGAAGGTGCAAAACGTGAAAACCGTCGTTTAGGCCGTGGTATCGGTTCTGGCGTTGGTAAGACTGGTGGCCGTGGTGTCAAAGGTCAAAAATCACGTAAAAGTGGTGGCGTTCGTCCAGGCTTTGAAGGCGGTCAAACAGCGATTTATCGTCGTTTACCTAAATTCGGTTTCACTAGCCAAATCGCTTTAAAAACTGCTGAAGTACGTTTATCTGAGTTAAGCAAAGTTGAAGGCGACATCGTTAGCCTAGAAACTTTGAAAGCTGCGAATGTTGTTCGTCGTGACCAAGTTCGTGCTCGTATCGTACTTTCTGGTGAAATCACTCGTGCATTCACTGTTCAAGGTGTTGCATTGACTAAAGGCGCTAAAGCTGCAATTGAAGCAGCTGGCGGCAAAGTCGAGGAGTAATCTCGAGTGTCTATGTCTCCTAGTTCTTCAGGTCATGTCAACATGATGAAAGGTCAGCCATTTCACGTGAAATATCGTGAAATTATTCGCCGGATGAGTTTTCTAATCGGTGCATTGCTGGTCTTTCGACTAGGAGCGCATATTCCAGTACCAGGCATTAATAATGCTGCGTTAGAAAATTTATTTCATGCGAACCAAGGAACTATTCTTGGGCTATTCAATATGTTTTCTGGCGGTGCTTTAGAGCGAATGTCTATTCTTGCTTTAGGAATTATGCCTTACATTTCTGCATCAATTATTGTGCAGTTAATGTCTACGGTAATTCCTTCACTAGAAGCCTTGAAAAAGGAAGGTGAGCAAGGTAAGCGTAAAATTAATCAATATACGCGTCAGGGTACATTGTTGCTTGCAGTGGTTCAGGCAGTTGGTATGTGCGCAGGTTTGATTGGTCAGGGTATTACTCTGTCAGTTGGTCTTGAGTTTTATGTACCAGCGGTTACTTCGCTTGTCGCTGGAACTATGTTCTTAATGTGGCTAGGTGAACAAATCACTGAAAGAGGTATTGGTAACGGTATCTCAATGATTATTTTTGCTGGTATTGTTTCTGGTTTGCCTAAATTAATTATGCAATCAGTTTCATCAGTAGATAATGGTCAGACAAGCTTAATTGGTCTTGTGATCTTTGGTCTTTTGTCTGTAGGTGTGCTGGCTGCCATTGTGTTTATTGAAAAAGCACAACGTCGTATTCCAGTGAATTATGCACAAAAGCAACAAGGTCGTCGTATATTTACAGCACAGCAGACACATTTACCATTAAAAATTAATATGGCTGGTGTGATTCCTGCGATTTTTGCAAGTTCTTTACTATTGTTCCCAGCGAGTCTTGGTCAATGGGTGGGAAGTGCAGATGCAAATGCTGGAATAATTAAGCGTAGCTTACAAGATTTAGCTTTAGTATTGTCGCCTGGACAGCCTTTGTATTTGGTGCTCTTTGGTGCGTTAATTATCTTTTTCTGTTACTTTTATACGGCTTTAGTATTTAGCCCTAAGGAAGTATCAGAAAATCTAAAACGCAGCGGAGCTTATGTGCCTGGTATTCGCCCAGGTGAGCAAACTGCTCGTTACTTAGATCATATTCTTAATCGTTTGACGTTTATTGGTGCGATTTATATTACGGTCATTTGTTTAATGCCAATGATTCTACAAAGTTCTTTTGGGATCCCATTCTCTTTGGGTGGAACATCATTACTAATCGTAGTTGTCGTTGTTATGGACTTTATGGCTCAGCTACAAGCGCACTTAACATCTCATCAATATGATAATCAAACATTAATGAGAAAAACGACTGCTCATCCTAAGGGATAAGCGCACTTAGAGGTTTCATCATGAAAGTACAAGCTTCTGTAAAGAAAATTTGTGGTAGCTGTAAAGTTATCCGTCGTAATGGGGTTATTCGCGTAATTTGTAGCGCAGAACCTCGTCATAAGCAGCGTCAAGGTTAATCTAATCAAGACCTGTTGATTTCAGTAGGCGAATTGGGTTAATATCCGCCCCTCAAGATTTTGTGGGGCGGTTGATTATCTCTACTGCCTTTTTGGAGAAAGTGAATGGCTCGTATTGCCGGTGTAAACATTCCGGATAACAAGCATGCTGTTATCTCCCTCACTTACATCTTTGGTGTCGGTCGCCATACTGCTAAGAATATCTTAGCTACAGTTGGTATTACTGAAACTACTAAGATCCGTGAGTTGGACGATGCTCAGCTTGATGCGATTCGTGCAGAAGTTGCTAAGGTTCCTACCGAAGGTGACTTACGTCGCGAAATTTCCATGAACATTAAACGTTTAATGGATTTGGGTTGCTATCGCGGCCTTCGCCATCGTCGCAGCTTGCCTGTCCGTGGTCAACGCACCAAAACTAACGCACGTACCCGTAAAGGTCCGCGCAAACCGATTAAAAAGTAAGATTTCTGGAAGCTAAAAGATGGCTAAAGATACTCGCACACGCAAGAAGGTCACTCGTACCGTCTCTGAAGGTGTTGCACACATTCACGCGTCTTTTAATAACACCATTGTTACGATTACTGATCGTCAAGGTAATGCATTGGCTTGGGCCACCTCTGGTGGACAAGGCTTCCGTGGTTCACGTAAATCAACTCCGTTTGCTGCTCAGGTAGCTGCTGAAGTTGCTGGTAAAGCAGCTTTAGATTACGGTTTGAAAAATCTGGATGTCCTTGTAAAAGGTCCTGGTCCAGGTCGTGAGTCTGCGGTTCGTGCATTAGGCGCAGTGGGTTATAAAATTAACAGCATTACCGATGTGACGCCAATTCCTCACAACGGTTGCCGTCCACCTAAAAAACGTCGCGTGTAAGGAGAAACATTCATGGCTCGTTATATTGGTCCAAAATGCAAACTCTCTCGCCGCGAAGGGACAGACCTGCAACTTAAATCTGGCGTTAAACCTTTTGACGTCAAAACTAAAAAAGCTAACAAAGCACCTGGTCAACATGGTCAGGCACGCGGTGGTAAGCAATCTGAGTATTCACTACAATTACGTGAAAAACAAAAAGTCCGTCGTATTTACGGTGTGTTAGAACGTCAATTTAGTAACTACTATAAAGAAGCAGCTCGTGTTAAAGGCGCAACAGGTGAGAACTTGTTGAAATTGCTTGAAAGCCGTCTTGATAACGTTGTTTATCGCATGGGTTTTGGTTCTACACGTGCAGAAGCTCGTCAGTTAGTAAGTCACCGTAGCATTACTTTGAATGGTCGTCGTGTAAACATCGCATCTATTCAAGTTAAAGCTGGTGATGTAATTGCGGTTCACGAAGGTGCTAAACAACAATTGCGTATTAAAAACGCGATTGAGTTAGCTGCACAACGTGGTATTCCAGCTTGGATCGATGTTGATCATTCTAAGCTTGAAGGTACGTTTAAAGCTGCACCAGATCGTGCTGATTTACCTGCTGAAATCAATGAAAGCTTGATTGTAGAATTGTATTCTAAATAATCCTTGAGGTAGCAATAATGACGCGTACTGCAAACGAGTTTCTAACTCCGCAAGCGATCAAGGTCGAAGCGGTTAGCGGGACCTCGGCAAAAGTGATTCTAGAACCTTTAGAGCGTGGTTTTGGCCATACTCTAGGTAATGCTTTACGTCGCATTCTATTGTCTTCTTTACCTGGCGCTGCTGTGGTTGAAGTAGAGATAGAAGGTGTCGAGCACGAGTACAGTACTTTAGAAGGCTTGCAGCAGGACATCGTCGAGCTCTTGCTGAACCTAAAAGGATTGTCTATTAAGCTGTTCGATCAAAATGAAGCATATTTAACATTAGAGAAACAAGGTCCTGGCGAAATTACTGCTGCTGACCTTCGTTTACCTCATAATGTTGAAGTGGTTAACCCAGAACATTTGATCGGTACTTTGAGTGCTTCAGGCTCATTAAAAATGCGCTTGAAGGTTGCTCAAGGTCGTGGTTATGAAACATCTGATTCTCGTTTCCCTGAAGGTGAAACACGTCCTGTTGGTCGTTTGCAATTAGATGCTTCTTATAGCCCGATTAAGCGTGTTTCTTACACCGTTGAAAATGCGCGTGTAGAACAACGTACCGATTTAGATAAACTGGTAATCGACCTCGAGACAAATGGAACGGTTGATCCTGAAGAAGCAATCCGCAAAGCGGCAACAATCTTGCAACAACAAATTGCAATTTTTGTTGATCTTCAGAAAGACCAAACTCCAGTTGCTCAAGAGCCTCGTGAAGAAGTTGACCCAATCTTGCTTCGCCCAGTAGATGATCTAGAGCTTACTGTTCGTTCTGCTAACTGTTTGAAAGCAGAAAATATTTACTACATTGGTGATCTTGTTCAACGTACTGAAGTTGAGTTGTTAAAAACTCCTAACCTTGGTAAAAAATCGTTAACAGAGATCAAAGATGTTTTGGCATCGAAAGGCTTACAACTCGGTATGCGTCTTGAAAACTGGCCACCAGCTAGTCTTCGTATGGACGACCGTTTTGCCTATCGTAGCCGTTAATTAAGTAGGACTATCACCATGCGTCATCGTAATAGTGGTGTGAAATTAGGCCGTACAAGCAGCCATCGTAAAGCGATGTTCCAAAACTTGGCTAATTCTTTATTTGAACACGAGTTGATCAAAACAACTGTTCCTAAAGCTAAAGAATTACGTCGTGTTGCTGAGCCTTTAATCACTCTAGCAAAAAACGATACTGTAGCAAATCGTCGTTTAGCATTTGCTCGTACTCGTAATGCTGCAACTGTAGGTAAATTATTTACCGTACTCGGCCCTCGTTACAAAGAACGTAACGGCGGTTATCTACGTGTTCTTAAAGCGGGCTTCCGTGCTGGTGATGCAGCACCGATGGCTTACGTTGAGCTAGTAGATCGTGAAGTGAATACTTCAGCTGAATAATTGATTTTATTCAAAAAAGACCGGTTTTATACCGGTCTTTTTTATTTTTGATAATTACTAAAATTATAAAAATGTCCTCAAGTGACATAAAAAAACGGATAAACGGTCAAACTTGACATTGTGTATTGTCAAAATTGTGCTTTAATAAACTTATATTCTCAACAATGGGTATAAAAATAAAATGGAAAAGCAAGTTGATATTTTAATCATTGGCGCAGGTATCTCAGGAATTGGAGTTGCTGCCCATTTATCAAAAAATTCTCCACAACGCCAATTTGAAATTTTAGAGCGTCGTGAATCTTTTGGTGGAACATGGGATCTTTTCCGTTATCCAGGTATTCGCTCAGACTCAGATATGTCCACATTTGGTTTTAATTTTAAGCCGTGGTGTAAAGCGAATGTATTAGCTGATGGTGCTTCTATCAAAGGATATCTAGGTGAAGTTATTGATGAATATAAATTAAAAGAAAAAATTCACTTTGGTCATCGTGTACTTTCTGCTAATTATGATTCTGAATCAAAGAAATGGCAGGTTGTAATTGAAGATGGCAAGAAAAAACAACAGACTTGGATTGCTAATTTTGTTGTAGGGTGTACTGGTTACTATAATTATGATCAAGGATATGCGCCTTCTTTCCCAAATCAAGAAGCATTTAAAGGGCAACTCATTCACCCGCAGCATTGGCCTGAAAATTTAGATTACACAGGTAAAAAGGTCGTTATTATTGGTAGCGGCGCAACAGCGATTACTTTAGTGCCAGCAATGGCGAAAGGTGGGGCTGGTCATGTAACAATGTTGCAGCGTTCACCAACGTATATTGCTAGTGTACCGTCTATCGACTTTATTTATGAAAAAACGCGTAAATTTATGTCTGAAGAAGCGGCGTATAAATTTACCCGTGCACGTAATATTGGTATGCAGCGCGCTATTTATGCATTGTCTCAGAAGCATCCAAAAACTGTACGTCGTTTACTCTTAAAAGCAATTGAAGTGCAGTTAAAGGGTAAAGTTGATATGAAGCATTTTACACCTTCATACAATCCTTGGGATCAACGTCTATGTGTTGTACCAGATGGTGACTTATTTAAGATTTTGCGTGAAGGTAAAGCGAGTGTAGAAACAGATCAAGTTGAGAAATTTACTGAAAAAGGTATTTTACTTAAATCTGGTAAACATCTTGATGCGGATATTGTGATTTCTGCAACTGGTTTGCAAGTTCAAATTATGGGTGGGGTTCAGGCTACTATTGATGGTAAAGCTCTTAATTCATCTGAACATATGCTTTATAACGGCGTGATGTTGAGTGATGTGCCAAATATGGCCATGATCATTGGCTATGTAAATGCATCATGGACGCTTAAGGTTGATATCGCTGCGGAATATATTTGTCGCTTGTTAAACTATATGGACAAAAATAGTTATGATGAAGTAGTTCCATCGGGTGATAAGACTGAAATGGAAGAAGATACTGTAATGGGTAAATTATCTTCAGGTTATATCAGTCGTGCGGCACATGAACTTCCAAAACAAGGTAAGCATGCTCCATGGCAAGTTACTAATAACTATTTAGAAGATAGAAAGTCGCTAAAAAATTCAAAATTTGAAGATGGTGTTCTACATTTTCATAAACGTTCAGAAGCAAATGAGCGTAAGCCAAAACTAGTATCTTAATAGATATTAGATAAATAAAAGGGGCGTAATGCCCCTTTTATATTGAATTTATTAAAGTGTTCTAGAGATTAATTCTTTCATAATTTCATTGGTACCTGCATAAATTCGATTTGCTCGGTGATCTATGTAGGCACGCGCAATTGGATATTCAAGCATGTAACCATAACCGCCATGTAATTGAAGACAATCATCAACAACTTTTGAGAACATATCTGAAATTTTATATTTAGCAGCTGCGGCAGCTTCCACACTCAATTTTTCTTCAAGTTGTAATTCCATACAACGATCTAGATAGGTACGGCAGAAATCTATTTCTGTTCTCAGTTCAGCAAGTTTAAAACGCGTATTTTGAAATGCACTAACAGGTTTGCCAAATGCTTTACGGTCTTTTGTATATTGGACAGTATGTGCAAATGCAGCTTCAGCGCCTGCCTGACAAATAATAGCGACTAGCATTCGTTCCCAAGCCAATTCTTTCATGAGCATGATAAAGCCCATGCCTTCCATACCTAAGAGATTTTCTTTAGGAACACGAACGTTATCAAAAAATAATTCGCACGTATCTTGGCCTTTCATTCCAATTTTATTAAGAGGCTTACCTTTGCTAAAACCAGCTCTGTCTGCTTCAACAATAATGAGTGATAAGTTCGCTGAACCTTTGTCGTTATTACCCGTTTTACAAACGACTACGACCATGTCACATAAGTAACCATTGGTAATGAAAATTTTAGAACCATTAATGACATAATCATCACCATCAAGTACAGCTGTGGTTCTCACTGCTTGTAAATCAGAACCAGTACCAGGCTCAGTCATGGCAATAGCCGTGACCACTTCTCCAGTTGCCATTTTTGGTAACCACTTTTGTTTTTGTTCTTCATTACCAAAGTTATTTACGTAATTCGCAACAATATCTGAATGTAAAGAAAAACCCGTACTAGAATCCATAGCATAAGCTTGCTCTTCAATTAAGATCATACTGTATAAGCGGTCTACTCCAGACCCACCATATTGCTCTGACATTGTGGTGCAAAGAAGACCTAATTCTCCAGCCTTATTCCAAAGATCTCGATCAACATGTTGCTGTTTTTCATATTTTTCAATATTGGGAACGACTTCTTTTTCATAGAATTTACGAACTGTCTCGCGGAAAGCTTCATGCTCTTCGTTAAATAGTTTTCTAGGTAACATATTTGGAATAGGACGGATGGCACCAGATTGCATTTGTATTTCTTCCTTGGTTCAGGTGTGATGTTATTTCCTTAAACATACGGAAGCATTTCATGACGAACAATGTGATGAATGCTCAATTATGAGTACAAGATGATAAATTTGGTCAATTTGATATTTTTAGCGATCTTTGGAATGTGATCAGGTAAACTAGGCGCACTATCAACGCAGATGGGGAAATAAATGTCTGACGAAATGACCTTGGAAGAACGTAAAGTAATTTATCGAGCACGCCGCGGCTTAAAAGAAATTGACGTCTATTTTGACCCTTATGTAAAAAACTATTATCTAACTGCGGATCCGGCAGAGAAGGCCTTATTTGCAGAATTAGTAGAACAAGAAGATCCAGATTTGCTAGATTGGTTCATGGAAGTTTCTGAACCTCCACGCACAGAGTTACGTGAATTTATTTATAAATTAAAACAGTACGTACATGGCTAAACTGTTTTGATAAAAGAATTGAATTTTGAGCTGAAATATAGTCGTTTCTCGATAATATTTCAGCTTTTTATTGGCTTGTGTTTAGCAATCCTACTTTATCAATTGTTACCACCTATGTGGTGGCTATTTAGTCTGATCCTTTTATCTATTGCTTTCTTATTGTTTTTAAAACAATCACGAATTTCTCAAATTGCATATTTAGATCAAAAATCTTGGTCAGTTGTTTATCTTCCTAAAAAAGTGATTCACCGTGTAGGAATTAATAAAATAATTGATTATCAGCTATTTATGGTTGTTTATTTTGATGGAGCACCTATGAAAGTAGCCATAATTTGGTTTGACCAACTTCCTTTGCAGTATTGGAAAAAGTTAAAAGTCCTACAGAAACTTCATTAATTGTTAGACAATTCTACATTTGTATATTTATTTAAAAATTATAAAAAACAATAATTTAATGTTTATTTTTTTGCTTGTGCTCAGAATTGTCTAATTAAAATATAGAAAAAAGCTAAGGAAATACGATTGTCTGACAATTTCACCTATGGGTACCTATTTGATCGGTTAAAGTACAAACACCAACGTAAAGTGTGTCGGAGGTCTCAAAATGGAGATGCCAACATGGTCGTTCTTGGTCATTGCCATCATTCTGGCAGTGGTGATAGGAAGAGCAGGAACTTTACTCAGGGAACATCTTAACAGAGTTAATTTTAACAAAGTTAAGAGACAGAGGATGCAAGGTCGTCGATCAGTCAATTATTAAATTGGTTAGTCGATTAATTTCATCAAGTGTCCAGTTTATAACTGGGTGCGATTGTAGTAAGGAGGTCTCTCATGGAGATTTCAATGTGGATGTTTCTGTTAATTGCAGTAGTTATGGCTGTGGTAGTAGGAAGAGCAGGAACTTTACTTAAGGATTATATAGAACAAAAATAATATAAGCCGTTAAAAGCTTATCTCAGTTAATAAGTAGCATGTGCTGAACCGTCGCAATGCTACTTTTTTTTGCCTAAAATTTCTGTTTCCCAGAAAAACTGTCAATTTTATCTGCTGTGAAGTGTGTCAAAGTATAAGCGCTACAATTAGAGTAATTACTCTTTTATTCAAGATATGCATCTGCTAATGTACATCTGAAAAGGAAAAAACAAATTACATAGAGGACAGGAAGATGTCTAAAGTCCAAAAAATAAGCCAAGGTTTGGCGATGAGTTTTCTTGCAGCTTCAGTTTTATCAGGTTGTTCATACGTCGTGAAAACTGGAGCAAATGTTGCTTTAGGTTTTACGGAAAAGCACGTCGTTCCGCCTATTCTGGCAATGCAAGATGCTGAAATGGTTTGTAATACTGGTAGTGCCTTAACACCAGCAATCATGTCTACTAAAGGTATGGGTGCAGATCCAACGCGTGTTGCGGTATTAATGTATGCAGCTTCAGGTGTATGTGCTGAGAATCAAGCATTAGAACAGGAATTACGTTATTTGCGTGCATCAAAAGCAGGGCAAGTAACTGAAGCTCAAGATGCACGTATTGCACAAAAGCGCTGGGCAGCAATTGCTGCTGAGCGTCAATATACAGGCTATAAGTTGTTCGCTGATCGTTGGGAATCTAAATATAAATACCATTTAGGTGATTCTTGTCCAACGATGCGTAGTGACACTGATCAAACAGTTTATTTACTTGGAATGATTAGTGGCCTTCAGGCTGTGACTAATGATATTAACTCTGGTGGTGCAGTCAATGTTCCAAAAGATATCGCTGCTATTGTAGAGCGCGGCATGGTCTGTCTCGATAATGAAAAGTTCTGGGGAGCACCTAACGCAACGCGTGCTGTTATCTGGACTTTATTACCTGGGGCAGATGAAGGGAAACCTGATCCATACCAAACGTTAAAGCAATCAGTGCAAATTGGTGAGCAAAAAGGTGTTCGCTTATCTCATGCGTTATATGCGGTAGCTGCTCAAGCAAGTGGTGATGATGCAAAAATCCGTGATGCATTAAGATCTTATGCTGCTTCTCAAGCTGATGATAAGCCTGTTAATCCGAACTTTAAGTTAATCGATAGTATGGCAGGTCTGATTGTACGCGGTATTTCTGATCGTTACTGGACTGAGCATACTGGTGTGCGTACTGGAGATGATGGTATGTCACATTTCTGGGATGATAAAAATGAAGGTGCAGCAGAGCTAGATGAGTTGTTTGATGGCGGAGCCGCATCTGAAGCTCCCGCGGATTCATCTGCGCCACCAGCAGCACAGTAAACATATTTGAAAGACTAACTTCTTGCGAGTCTATTGTTAAGTTCTACAATAATTGTAAGAAGTTTAATTTCAAGGAGTGTGCCATGAAAGATCATGTACTGAATAATAAAGTGCTTTTGGTCGCAGTGTGCATTTCCATATCTGCATGTCTACAAGTATTTCCTGATACTTTTATTTATTGGCGGGAAAGTTTACTTGGTGAATTCTGGCGTTTATGGACTGCACATTGGGTACACGTAGGGTGGATTCATTTCCTTTTAAACATGATGGCATTCGCCTGTTTACCGTTTATCTTTCCGCACACCAAAGCGTGGCATCTTTTAAGTCTACTTTTACTGTTGCCACCGTTCATTAGCTTGGTCTTCTATTTTTATTTACCTTATATCGAGGCATATGCTGGTTTGTCAGGTGTTTTACATGGGCTATATACAGCAGTTGCTTTAGTTTATTTGCAATATCGTAAAGAACGGAATTTTGCTTTTCTGGTCTTAGGATTAATTATTGCAAAACTGATATGGGAAAATACTTTTGGACAAACAGGAACTGCCCAGTTAATAGGAAGCCCAGTCTTAACTGAAGCTCACTTATATGGAGCAATTGGTGGAGCAATCTTTGGGGGCTGCTATTGGCTTGCTCAAAGATTAAAAAAGAAATATTGACAATACAAACTGTTAAAAAAGTGATTTTAGTCATTCTTTATTAACAAAGTTTGATGCAAATTTGATCGTTGAATAAAGGGATTGGTAGAAGGGGGAAGGAATTAACCCCTGACCAAGAAAATTGCATGACTCAAGCTCCTGTTTTTCAGGTTTTTGAGAGAACAAAATTGGAATATTTATGCAAGAACATCAGGAAAAAAGATCTGGATTAGGTCTGTTGGGTTATATCTGGAACGAATGGATCTCAACATTCGTCATCCTCATTCTACTATTAATGACACTAATCATTGGTACCGGGGAGATGATCCACGGGCAATTATTACGTATCGGGGAACGTCTTTATGGTGATCCTGCGATAGGCATGCAATATTCATTTTTGCGTGCTGAACCTGAAAAGCCGACTTGTGATCGACATCCAAATATCGATGCTCAAGTAAAAGAACAAATGAAAGCGAATGCATCTGATGATTTTTCGAGTTTCTTTGGTGCAGCATCGGAAAGTGATGTCCGTGCATCGCTTCTCGCAGCGCAGCAACAATGTGACGAGAAATATCAGGCATATGACAAGACAATTAAATATATCGAAGCTAACCCTGGTGTACGTACTTACCGTGCTATCGAGACCGGTTTCTTTGGTATTTTTAAATTTGGTACAGAAAACCGCGCAATTTTACTGATCTTTATGGTTCTAATTTCTGCGATTACTGCATCGTTAAAATTTCACCATATTGGCTTACGTAATCCAGCAACAAAAATCGATTACAAAGTCTATTCAATCTTTATGGTGATTGGTAATGCGCTACTCAGTTTCTCTGTAATTAGTCAGTATCGTTCAGTCATTAACTCTGGTGTGATACCTACCTATGAAACAGTAACCATTTACTGGATTTGGATGATTCTATTCGTTGTTCTGACTTTAATTAGTCTTTATCAACTATTTTTTTCACCACCAGCAAAACGTGAAGGCGGTAATATTGGCTTAGCCTTATTAAGTGTACCTTTATATGCTTACATGGCTTTGATTACGGGCATAGTATTCACATTCTTTATGGATTATCCAATGGGGCAAGGGATTTACCTTGGCTTGTTGGTTGAGTTCTCAGGTATTTTCTTAAACCTTGCCTTGTTTATTTGGGCAGGTATGCTTTTAACCCAAACACGTGTTATGGACTTGTTCCTTAATGTGCTTCGCCCGTGGAACTTGGCACCAGAAACCTTAACATGGTTAATTCTAATTGCAGCTGCGGTACCGACAGCTTATACAGGCGCGTCAGGTATTTTCGTTATTGCAGCAGGTGCAATTATTTATAAAGAAGTCTGGAATGCGGGTGCTCGCCGTCAATATGCATTGGCTGTATCTGCAATGTCAGGTTCTTTAGGTGTGGTAGTACGTCCATGTCTACTGGTTGTTTTAATTGCGATGCTGGACAGCCGTCATGTAACGTCTGATGAGTTGTTTGGCCATGGTGTTTATGTATTTTGGTTAACAGCATTTATTTTCTTGGGTGTTTCATTACTCTTGGCTGAAGAGAAGTTCCGTGTAAATTCGCCAAAAGTTGCGATTCCAGGCATGATGCGCGCCTTTGTACCTGTAATTCCATACATTCTGATCACTGCTGTTGTTCTTGCTATTTATAAATATGCGTTAGACACAGGAATGAATGAATTTACTGCACCAGTAATTTTGCCATTAGTTCTGATCGCAATGATTTTGTATGACAAATTGGTCGCTACAAAAGAAACTCCTGCGATCAATATTCATGAGGCGATTGTTCGTGAACATGAACAGAAATCACCATTCCTTCGAGCGCATGATCCGCATAGTTCTCAGTTCCGTCTTGGTTTTGGTGGAGCGCTTCGCTTTGCAACTTCAGAAACTGTAGGCCATATTGGCGCACTAATTATTCTGATGGCATTGTCTGCAAGTGTTGGTGGTTTAATTGAACGTTCTGAAGTGGTTGAATTATTGCCGACTCATTTAGGCAGTATCTATATATCACTGGCATGTATTGCACTGTTACTTGCTATTATTGGTATGTGTACAGATCCATTTGGTGCTGTAATTTTAGTTGCTGCAACCATTGCGCCTGTAGCATACGAAAATGGTATTCATCCAATTCACTTCTGGATGATTGTATTGGTTGCATTCGAATTTGGTTATGTAACCCCACCAGTTGCCTTGAACCATCTACTCACGCGGTTGTCCGTCGGAGATGATGAAGTGAACGCTGCTGATGCTGAAGCGAAAGAGAAATATACAAGCTTCTATTTCCGTTATGAGCGCTGGTTGCTACCAATTATTGTCTTGTTCTCATCACTAGTATTAGTTACTTATGTGCCATATGTATTTAAGTTATTCGGTTGGTATCATTAACTTAAATTAAAGTATCGGTTATACAAAAAAGCCTTCCTAAATGGAGGGCTTTTTTATTAAGAAGATTCAATAAATTTAGGAAAAAGAATGGCTGGAGTTATTAATTAAAATAAAAAAAGCTAAAGTTATCTATCTTTAGCTTTTTTTATTTCCCATTGAAAAACTATTGCTGTTTGAGCTGAGCTTCAAGCAATTTAACTTGTTCTTCTTTGAGTTTAGTTAATTGATCAGCATCAGCATGCTGAGCTTTTAAAGTTGCTTCTTGATCTTTTAGCTGGCGATGGATGTCATCGAGTTTAGACACTTCTTCTTTTGCTAAAGACTCTTGAGCCGGTACAGGCTGTTTGAGTACATCTTCATTCACAAGCTGTTGTGAACTTGCAGCTTCTGCTACAGGTTCTGAACTTGATGATGGATCCGTGGTTTTAGCGGGAGCGGGTGTCGAAACAGGTTGAGGATCAACCATTGGTGCGGATGACTCGGTTTTTTTGAAGAACCATTGTGCAGCTAAAAAAAGCACTACAAGAATGCTTAAGCCCCCAATTAAAATCCACAATAGTTTTGAGTTTTGTTTTCTTTGTAGTGGCATCTCTAAGACCTTTAGTCAGGACGACGAGGCTTGAACTGTATTACTCCAACTTCATCAGGTACAGCGGGTGCTTCAGGCTCATCAATATGAGTCGGACGATTTTCACTATAACCGCATTCGATACATTCAATCCATTCGTCTTCAGCGGTGGTTAGCATGACAATCCGATCTGTTGCTTCACATTTTGGACATTTAGCCCCAGCAATGAAACGTTTTTTCATCTTTATCACCCTAACCACACGATCAATTTAGGCCCATAGTTTAAGCGGTTTTACTGTCATTCGTCCAACCTTGATGACGTAACAGTGCATCAATTTTAGGTTCACGGCCACGGAAACTCACAAATGCTTCAAGTGCAGTATCTTTACCACCCACTGCTAAAATTGCCTGACGGAATTCTTTGCCAGTTTGAGTGTTGAAAATACCTTCGTGTTCAAAACGGTCGAATGCATCACTCGCTAAAACTTCTGCCCATTTGTAAGAGTAATAACCCGCCGCATAACCACCAGCAAAAATATGACTGAAGCTATGTTGGAAGCGGTTGTAGTCCACAGCTGGAACAACTGCGTACTGCTTACGAATATCATCTAAGGTCTGCTGAATTTGCTCACTATTCAAGGCAGGTGTTTTAGTGTGAATAGTTAAATCAAACAATGCAAATTCAAGCTGACGTAAAGTTTGCATACCAGACTGGAAGAATCGCGCATTTAATAAAGCATCGAGTAATTCTTGTGGCAAAGTTTGTTTACTATCGATGTGTTCACTTAATACATCTAGACTTTCTTTATCCCATGACCAGAATTCCATAAATTGACTTGGTAGCTCTACTGCATCCCAAGCAACACCATGAGTTCCTGCAACTGAAATATTATCTACTTCGGTTAGCATGTGATGTAAACCATGTCCAAACTCATGGAATAACGTGATTACTTCATCATGGGTGAGTAAAGCAGGTTGATCACCTACTGGAGGCGTGAAGTTACACACCATGTAGCAAATTGGTTTTTGTAAACCATGAACAGTTTGCATGCGTGAACGGAAACCATTCATCCATGCACCGCCACGTTTACCCGTACGTGCATAGATGTCAAAGAAGAAACCACCAATCACTTGGCCTTGATCTTCTAATTCAAAATAACGTGCATCTGGATGCCAGACTGGCGCTTGTCTTTCGATGATGCTAATACCATATAAGCGCTGCACGATCTGGAATAAACCCTGAATGACTTTAGGTGCAGGGAAGTACGGTTTTAATGCTTCTTGCGATAAGTTGAATTGTTGCTGTTTGAGCTTTTCAGAATAGTAAGTACTATCCCAAGGTTTAAGTTCGTCAACACCATCTTGCTTGGCAATCTCTTGAAGTTCAGCAACTTCTTGAAGAGCAGGGGCACGAGCATGCTCAGCGAGATCAACTAAAAAGTCATGTACCGTTTTTACATCTGGTGCCATTTTGCTTGCAAGAGAATATTCAGCGTAGTTTTTGAAACCAAGTAGCTTCGCCATTTCCTGACGAAGACTTAAAATTTCTTCCATAATTTTGCTGTTATCAAACTCAGTTTGTTCAGACTGATCAGATGCACGAGTGACATAAGCTCTGTAAAGCTCTTCACGCAAAGCGCGGTCATCTGCATACGTCATGATTGCAAAATAAGCTGGGAAATCTAGAGTTGCTATAGCTTGATCGAGTTCATGTTGTTTACCGTATTGTTTTAATAACTCAACATTACTTTCAGGAAGACCTTTTAGCTCAGTTTCTGTAAGCGGTTTAAAGTATGCTTGTGTTGCATCAAGTACATGGTTAGAAAAATCAGAAGAAAGCTGTGAAAGGCGAGCAGAAATATCTGCATAGCGTTTTTTCTCTTCACCCTCTAAAGCCACACCAGAAAGTTTAAAATCACGTAAAGCGAGTCGAATAGCACTTTGTTGGGCTGGACTAAGAGACGTATAACCCTGACCATCATGGATATGCTGATAAGTTTGATAGAGCGCCGTGTGTTGACCAAGTTGAGTGTAATATTCACTCAAAGCTGGCAATAATGATTGATAGACTTCTCTGGTTTCAGCATTGTTCATTACCGCATTTAAATGTGATAAAACACCCCATGATTCACTGAGGTTGTTTTCAAGTGTATCGACTTGTTCAAGTACGGCAAGTTGTTGAGCGGTATCGGTAGGTACAGCGGTAAGTGTATTTAAAAATTCTTGGCCTGCTTGAATCGCTTGTTGGATGTCTTGTTTTAAATTTTCTAATTTAATTTCATCAAAACGCGGAGTTGGTAAGGTCGCTTGCTGTAAAGTCATTGCTGTTAGCCACATTATTTTTTAAACATGTTATTAGATGTAGGTCCTCTCAAGCCAGAAATCAAGTTTAATGTGCAAAATAAGCTTTTTAAAAAGAAATAAGTCCCAAATCGGGACTTATTTCTAGGCTGGCAACATCTAGTGTTTAATTATTCAGCCTTTGATTTTGCATTGGCCTTTTTCTTTTTAGGCTTAGACTTTTTCTTTACTTTTTCTGGTTTACTTTCGGCTTTTGCAGAAGGTTTTTTACCAGACTTTTTAGTATAAGAACTCGCCTTGGCTTTTTCTTTCTTTTTATGAACAGGTCTTTCACCATCACTACTTGTTGGTTTACTGAAAACTTCTTCAGTTGCCTGTGAAGATGTTTTAGTTGTGCGTGGAGCTCGGCTACGAACGACTCTTCCTGCATGCGTGACTTGTTGAAGAAGTTGGAAGTCAATTTTACGTTCTTCAAGATTTACGCCAGCAACCTGAATTTTAACTTCATCGCCTAAACCAAAGATTTGACCACGATTTTGACCTACCAGATTTTGGCTCGCTTGGTCATAAATAAAGAAGTCATCGCCGAGTTGGCTAATATGAATCATGCCATCGACATATAGATCTTTAAGCGTAATGAATAAACCAAATTCGGTTACTGCACTTACGATACCAATAAACTCATCACCCAAATGCTGTTGCATATAGTGACACTTCAACCAAGTTGTTACGCTACGAGAAGCTTCATCTGCACGGCGTTCAGTTTGAGAAAAATGTTCACCAGCATCATCAAGCGCTGCACCAGAGAGTGGATAAGGCTTTTGTTTCAAGTGTGCCTTAATAGCACGGTGTAACAATAAATCTGGGTAACGACGGATTGGCGAAGTGAAATGAGTGTAGGCTTCATAAGCCAAACCATAGTGTCCCGCATTTTTTGCGCCATAATAAGCTTGCATCATTGAGCGTAATAAAACGGCATGAATACTTGGTGCATCAATACGGTCTTTGGTCGCTTCAATAACTTTTTGATAGTCTGCTTGAGTTGGTTGGTCAGGGAAGGGTAGACCAAGCAATTTCACAAAGTCTTTTACTTTTTGAATACGTGAAAACTCTGGAGCTTCATGCACACGATATAACATTGGAACATCATGTTCTAATGCATATTCAGCTGCAGCAACGTTAGCAAGCAACATACATTCTTCAATGAGCTTGTGTGCTTCATTACGTGTACGTGGCAAAATTTCTTTAATCCCGCCCAGCTCATCAAAAGTCATGTACGTTTCAATGGTTTCAAATTCCATTGCATGGCGGTCGGCACGCAAGTTTTTCAAAATTTGATAAAGCTGGAAAAGTGTATTTAAAGATTTATGAACATCACGATCTTTTGGAATCGCATCTGTTGCGCCTTCAAAGTATTGCGCTACCTGTGTATAGGTCAAACGTGCTTTTGAGTGCATAACCGACGGATAAAAATCGTAACCAGTTACACGGCCTGAGCGAGAGAGCTTAAGGTCACAGACCATACATAAGCGGTCTACATGAGGGTTCAGAGAACACAAGCCGTTTGACAGGGCCTCTGGTAGCATTGGTAATACAAAGTGTGGGAAATATACCGAAGTGCCTCGTTCCTCAGCTTCTTCGTTAAGGGCTGAGTCTAAGCGTACATAATGGCTGACATCTGCAATTGCGACGACAACGCGGTAACCACCACCCGGACGTTTTTCTGCATAAACTGCATCGTCAAAATCTCGAGCGTCTTCACCATCAATTGTAACTAATGCCAAATCTCTTAAATCAATACGACCTTCGCGGTCTTGAGCAGATGGTTCTTTAAAACTTTCTGCTTCTTTTAATACCTGATCTGGAAATTCATATGGCAAACCAAATTCAAGAATGGTTTGTGGAATGATAATTTCTGTATCGGCTTTGTCTGCCATAGACTGAATAATATGTGCTGTTGAAAACTCTTCACGGGTTGGATAGCTATCAATTGCAACACGTAGCATATCGCCAACATTCGCCTCAGCATGTTTTACGAGTTCTTTTTCTAAAGGAATAGGCTGATGCTGATTGGGATTGTTGGGTTGAATAAAATATTCACCCTCATGAACTGACAATTTACCAATTAATTGTTTAACACGATGCTGTAAAACTTCTGTGATAAAACCCCAAGGTTTACCTTTACGGTCTACTGAAGTCTGGCGTACTCTAACTCGGTCACCATTAAATACTAAACGTAATTCACGTTCAGGAAGTAAAAGATCAGTTTGACCATCAATATGTGCTGTACCTAAACCTTTACTATTAATATAAACAGTTGCTTCATATGTTGGTTGATCTGCCACCAACTGAAATTTAAAACCGTCTTTCATGATTTGACCATCACGAACCATAGCACTTAAACGATGACTTAATGCTTCGATACTTTTTTGGTCATGAATATTAAAATGATCGACAAGCTCTGCATGAGATTGTGGTGTTTGCAACTGTTCCAACGTATCTAAAATCAGAGTACGGCTTGGAATAGGATTGTCATAACGTTCAGCTTCAGCTTTCGCTTCAGGGTCAGCCCAGTTTTTTGTCATGTCGTTTTGTTTCACGCTTGGCAGATAAGTTTAGCATAAGCCATGCAGACCCGAACTGCACGTTCAGGTTTGCAATAATGTGTTATGCACTACAGTATTTTGATGAAGAAATAATATCTATCTTAACAAGCGTTTGATCGAAAAAGACGAAAATAATGAGGAAATTGCTTAAAAAATAATTCATTGAACTAAAAAACAAGAAAATTTCAGTATGATGACTTGAACAATGTGGTTTTAGTTTGTATTATGGCGGCTCGTTCCGGTGAGGTGGATGAGTGGCTGAAATCACTTCCCTGCTAAGGAAGCATACCTATTACTGGTATCGAGGGTTCGAATCCCTCTCTCACCGCCATTTACTTAATGCGCTCATAGCTCAGCTGGATAGAGCACTTGGCTACGAACTAAGGGGTCGGGAGTTCGAATCTCTCTGAGCGCACCAAGTAAAACAGAACGAATCGCTGAAAGGCACACAAGTTACGCGCTCATAGCTCAGCTGGATAGAGCACTTGGCTACGAACTAAGGGGTCGGGAGTTCGAATCTCTCTGAGCGCACCAACTTGAAGAATTAACCGCTTTTATAGCGGTTTTTTTGTGCTTATTTTTTAGTAATTTTAATAAATCTAAATTTATAACTTTTTAATTATATTAGAGATAATCATAAATGAACCTAGCTTTATTTGATTTTGATGGCACCATCACTCATAACGACACGTTCAGCTTGTTTCTTAAATTTTCTTTAGACAGAAAAACACAACTCGTCGGTGGTATTCGGCTTGCACCGTATATAGCTGGCTATAAACTTGGTTGGGTAACGGATAAAACCATTCGAACTAAGCTCTGCCAAGTAGGATATGTGGGTTATGACGCGAATTCCCTAAAAGATATGGGGCAAGAGTTTGCTAAAAAGGTACTTCCTACATGTGTTCGTGAAAATGCTTTAAAGCGTATTCTCTGGCATAAACAACAAGGTGATCAAATTGTTGTTGTATCTGCATCATTAGGTGTTTATTTAGAAAGTTGGTGTCATTCTTTAGGTTTAGATGTTATATGCAACCAACTTGAAATACATAATGGTATTTTAACAGGCCATTTTATTGATGGTGATTGTGGTTATTTGGAAAAAGTAAATAGAATAAAAAATAAATATGATTTAAGCCAATACCCGACCATATATGCTTATGGTGATACTCCTAATGATTATGCAATGTTGGAATTAGCACATAAAAAGTATTATAGATGGCAAGAGATTGATTAGTATTAAATTAATATTTGAAATTATATTAAATCAGAAAGCCACTTATAAAAGTGGCTTTCTTTTAATGATATTAAACAGTATGGAAAGAATTATCTAAGAAGTTATCAGTAAGTAATGACTGAGGTACGATAGTATGCGTTGTATTTGTTACGCTAGTTACTGTAGACGTTACTCCACCGAGTAGGCTGCCACTTGTTAATCCACCAAGTAAATTAGAAATGACATCTAAGCCACCTTGACCAGTCACCCCACCAGTTAAGCTACCCACGATATCCGTTACGATACCAATAGGGTTTTCTGTACCACCAGTAACGCCACCAGTTAAACCTCCAAGAAGATCAGTTACTACACCAAGAGGGCTATCACCACCAGTAACTCCACCAATAGTGCCTGTTACACCGCCAAGAATTTCTGTTAATAAACCAGTTGCAGTAGAGCCATTAGTAATAAGTGTACCGATAATACCCGTCGCTGATTCAGTTGCACCTTGAATATCACCACCGACTAAGTCGGATACAACTTCAAGAGCACCATTTACTGTGTCGCGAGAAGTTTCGAAAGTTAGTGTGCCGAGGTCAGCAATTTCAGAAACAGGATGTTCTACTTGTGGAAGAATACCGATAATCGTATCCGCTACGGTATCAATACCAGTGTTGATAATTTCAGTTTTTAGGCTTTCAACGCCTTGAAGGATATCGATACCGCCTTGAACTACGTCGATCACTGGAGAAATTGGAGATGTGCCGCCACCAATACCACCAGTTACGCCGCCGATGATGTCAGTTACGACTTCAAGAGGATTACCGCCAACGCCACCAGTTACGCCACCGATGATGTCAGTCACAACTTCAAGAGGATTACTGCCAACACCACCTGTTACGCCGCCGATGATGTCAGTCACAACTTCAAGAGGGTTACCGCCAACTCCACCAGTTGCACCACCGATGATGTCAGTCACAACTTCAAGAGGATTACCGCCAACACCGCCTGTGACGCCACCAACTACATCTGTAACACTTCCTACAACACCAGTGATAATACCAGCAGCAGTTGTACCGTTATTGATAAGTGTACCCAGAATACCAGTTGCTGATTCAGTTGCACCTTGGATATCTCCACCAACTAAATCAGAAACAACTTCAAGTGCGCCGTTTACAGTGTCGCGAGAAGTTTCGAAAGTTAATGTGCCGAGGTCAGCAATTTCAGAAACAGGATGTTCAGTTTGTGGAAGAATGCCAATGATTGTGTCGGCAACAGTGTCGATACCTGTATTAATAATTTCAGTTTTTAGGCTTTCAACGCCTTGAAGAATATCGATACCGCCTTGAACTACGTCGATTACTGGAGAGATTGGAGATGTGCCGCCACCGATACCGCCCGTTACGCCACCGATGATGTCAGTCACAACTTCAAGAGGGTTACCACCAACGCCGCCCGTTACGCCACCGATGATGTCGGTTACAACTTCAAGAGGGTTACCACCAACGCCACCAGTTACACCGCCTACTACATCCGTAACACTTCCAACTACACCAGTGACAATACCTGCAGCAGTTGTACCATTGTTGATAAGTGTTTCAACAATTCCAGTTGCTGATGCAGTTGCGCCTGAGATATCTCCACCTACTAAATCAGAAACAACTTCAAGAGCACCATTTACCGTGTCGCGAGAAGTTTCAAAAGTTAATGTGCCAAGATCTGCAATTTCAGAAACAGGATGTTCAGTTTGTGGGAGTACTCCAATGATTGTTCCAGCAACAGTTTCAATGCCAGTGTTGATAATTTCAGTTTTTAGGCTTTCGACACCCTGAAGAATATCGATACCACCTTGAACGACATCAATGACTGGGGAAATTGGCGATGTTCCACCAGTCACACCACCTGTTACGCCGCCGATAACGCCAGTGACTACTTCAAGAGGATTGCCACCAGATACGCCTCCAATCAAGCCACCAGTTACACCACCAACAACATTGGTTACTGTTTCTAATGGATTTGTAGAACCGACACTACCGGTTACAGTGCCAACCACATCAGAAACCAAGCCTGTTGCAGTATGCGTAACCGTATTAGTTACTGTAGAAATAACATTTGAAAGTAAGCCCGATGTTGAAACGTTTGCATCAACAGAAGAACCCGTGTTTACAGTGGTATTTACCGATACAACATTACCCAAGTCTTGAGTAACTTTTGAGATCGAAGATACGAGATTTTTTAGTAAAAACATGTTGGTCTATTTCCTATATAATTATGTATTTTTAAGTAAGTATTATTTATTGCGCTACATAATTAATGAGATGTATATCTCAATAATTGGAATTTAGTATTGGTTAGATATCAAAAGCTGTCAATGTGTATTTTTAGTCACATTTTTTAATATTAAATAATATTTAAAGAAATAATAATTCATTTAATTTAGACGTAAAAATAATAATGGTTTTTATATAATATTTTTTTAATTAATTATATTTTTTCTTATATTTCCACTTATTTGAAGCAGTATATTAGATAAATTTTACTTGGGTCTATAATGTTAGGGCTTAGCTAGAAATATATTATTTCTATAATGTTGAGTGAAATGGTCGACTTTAGCTTTTAGATATGTGGCGAAATACGTCAAAAAGCCTATAAAACTTATTTGAAAAAAAATATTTCAAATACATCTTGGTAAGAAAGTCTCCAATAATTTTAGCTACTATTTTAGGTAAAAGAGGGGTGTGGCTAAGAACTAGACGGTTGATGACAGAAAGATGAAAAAAGGCTTCCTAAGCCTTAAAAAATGCGTATAATGCGCAACATCAAGTACGCGCTCATAGCTCAGCTGGATAGAGCACTTGGCTACGAACTAAGGGGTCGGGAGTTCGAATCTCTCTGAGCGCACCACTTGAAGAATTAACCGCTATATATAGCGGTTTTTTTGTGCCTATTTTTTGTCATTTCTATTAAAAGCCAGTGCTCGTGGCAACCAGCTTTGAACAAAATTAAAAGTAGAAAATTAGCCAAATGTTTTAAAACGGCTTTCATCTTCAATAAAAGCTTTTTCTCCGGCTTCACCTTCGATTGAACCAAATACTAATTGAGCTCTTAATTTCCAATGAGCGGGAATATTAAAAGCAGCATTAATTTTCTCATCAATGATTGGATTGTAGTGTTGCAAAGAAGCCCCAATACCTTGTTCAGCCAGTACGTTCCATACTGCAAATTGTGCAATTGCTGTTGAGTGCTCAGACCAGATTGGAAAATTATCTGCATATGCTTCAAATTGCTCTTGTAGACCTTTAATCACATGTTGGTCTTCAAAAAATAAAACTGTACCTGCACCTGCCGCAAAACTTTGAATTTTCTGCTCAGTTCCAGTTAGGGCTTCTGCTGGAATAATCGTTTTTAATACATCTAAAACAATATTCCAGAAATTTTGGTGGGACTGATCAAATAAAATCACAACGCGAGAAGACTGGGAGTTAAATGCAGATGGGCTATGTTTTACAGCCTCTTGAATTAATTTTTCAATTTCAGTTGGGGACTGTTTTAAGTTCTTTCCTATTGAATAAATTGAACGACGTTTTTTAATTAATTCTAAAAAGCTTGGTTCATTTGAAAGGTTCGTCTCTTGAGTGGTGTGCGTAACCACATCTTTTGAGACTGTTGCTTTTTGATTTAAGCCAAATAATTTTGCAAAAAAAGACATGAGACATTTCACTAAGAAGGTGATGCTCTTATTGTAGAAATTTTAAAAAGTGAAATAAGCTCAAAAAATATGAATCTACGTTCCATATATGCAACGAAAAATATTTTGCAACTGAGCTATAACTGCTTCTTTTAAACAAAACAAAAAATAGCCTTTGATTCATTTTAAAGCTGAAATGAATATGCTCTAATAGTTTCGATTTATTGAGTATTGATGCATTGCAATGACTGAGCAAAAAATAGCTTTATCTTTACGTTACTATTTGAATTTAGAAGAATCACAAGATGGATTTTCGTTAGTAACATTTGGGAAAAAACAATTTACCCGTTTTCTAACACCTGCGATTAGTATTGCAATTATTATTTGGGGACTTTATCTAGGTTTCTCTGGGGTTGGCCGATATTATGTTGGATTAGGCTTGTTTTTTTTGGTAATGCAAGGGTTGATGCGTTATTGGCTTTTACCGATGTTATTTAAACGTCAATTTGTTCGTTACCAGTTTGGAAAGAGTGAGCAGGGAATCGACCTTTATCAAGATTATTTTGAGCTTTATTCCAGTGAACGTAAGCAAGTAGTGCAATATGCGGATGTGCAAACCTTTGCTAAAGGTAAGTTGACGTATATGCTTGAGTTAAAAAACAAAACTGTAATTATTGTGCCAAAGCGAGCATTTGCACAGGTTTCAGATCAAACGATATTTGAAAATACATTTAAGAAATAGATTATTGGAATTATTAGCCGCAACAACAAAGGAAGCCTCATGAATACACGTCCTTCAAAAATCGTTTGCGTAGGCAGAAGCTATGCTGATCATGTCAAAGAATTAAATAATGCTATGCCTGACAAGCCTATATTATTTATTAAACCACCTAGTAGTTTGATTGGTTTAAATGACGGTATTTCCTGGAATCCAGCTTGGGGCAGTTGTCATTTTGAGTGTGAATTAGTTTTACGCATTGACCAGCCTTTAAAAGGTGAAACAGATCCTGCAAAAGCATTAAAAGCGATTGGTGCGGTGACATTAGGTCTCGATTTAACAATGCGTGATTTACAGAATGATCTGAAAAGTAAAGGTCATCCATGGGAACGTGCAAAAGCTTTTGATGGTGCTTGTATTCTGGCTGATTGGGTAGATTTGAGCGAAATTACAGATTGGCAAGAAACTAAATTCACTTTCTATATTAATGATGAATTGCGTCAAGATGGAAATACTGCACTGTTAATGTTTACCATTGGTGATCTATTAGCTGATATTAATCAGGTCTTTTCACTAGAGCCAGGTGATGTAATTATGACAGGTTCACCTGCTGGTGTTGGGCCATTACACTCGGGTGATCAGTTAAAAATGACATTAAAAGGCGCAACACAAGATTTTGTATGGAAAACTTTTGTGAAAGCATAAGCTATTCCTAAATTTCCCAATAAAAAACCCTATTATTTTTCAATAATAGGGTTTTTTATTGTCTAGAAGTGGAAGACATTTATATTAATAAATCGTCTTATTTTTCTATTTCTCTTCAAAAACTGTTGAAAGCGGAATAGAAAGTTTTGCCGCCAAATAATCATTAGACTCAATGAGCGCTGGTCCAATTTTTTCCATCCATTCATCGTCATCATGCACATTTTGGACATCTTGACGTAAAGGCAATGGGTACGGAAGGGCTGTGAAAAAACTCCAGAAATCAACTTGGGATAAATTACGCGCTAGAACATATTCATCTTTATCGGTGCGTTTAACTAAATTTTGTTCTTCTAGTAAAAGCACATAAGCAGGCCAGCGACCAATTTCTCCGCGGCCTAAAATTTCTAAGGCTTCTTTATCACTTACACTTTCACCTAGTTTTTGCTTTTTATAAAACAACTCAAGAATATCTAATAGCATTAGAACAGGATGTCGTTTTTGCTCTTTACCAGAGTGAAAAGCAGTTAAAGCAAAACTGACTTCTACGCCCAGTAAAATAATATTCCATGAAAGGAATATCCATAATAGGAAAATGGGTACTGCTGCAAATGCGCCGTAGATCAGTTCATAGCTGGTGAAATTTGACATTACGAAGCTGAATAGGTTTTTGAGTATTTCAAAAAGTACAGCACTTAAGCAGGCCGCTATACCGGCTGCATAAACTGGAACTGTTCGGTTTGGAATAGTCCAATACAAAATAAAAAAGCCAACAATGGTCAATAAGAAAGAAATCAGCCAGAGTATGAATGATCCATCAAGTTGATATCCTGCAAAGTTATTGCTGAGAATATTCATGGAAGCGACAGTCGAGGAAATGACGAATGCACTTCCTAAAATAATCGGTCCTAAAGAGATGATGGTCCAGTAACGCATAAAACCCATAATGCCACTACGAGTTTCTTTTACGCGCCAAATGCGATTAAAGACGGTTTCAATTGAGGTCAGCATTAAAACGGTAGTGACGAATAAAAACAGCACACCAATAACGGTTAGATTGCTCGATTTCTCTGTGAAAGCATTTAGAGCTTTATCAAATGCAATAGTGCTCTTGGGTAAAAAATTACTATAGATTAAATGTTGGAGCTGTTGTCTTGCAGGTTCTAACGCTTTAATTGAAGAAATAATAACTAAAAAAACCGTTAACATCGGTACAACTGCGAATAGTGTTGTATAGGTGAGGGAACCAGCTTGTTCACGGCACCGATCAGCTTCAAAACGTTTAAATACATATAAAACGAACTGAAACCAGGTTTTATTATAAAAAGGAAGCTTACTTAAAAAACGTTGTAACATGCGTTGTCTATCCCGATTTTTTTAATCATCATGTTGGGCGATTAATAGCTTATCAAAGTATGAGCTGAAGAACTCAAATCGTAGATTAAAGCAAAATAATAACTTATAGAATTAAAGTCGTTCTGTAAGTTTACTATGCGCTATAGAAAAAATTGTAGCCATAATCTTTTCAGAAAAGTTGGCTTTCTGTTGTGTGATCATAAGATCCATCAAAAGTTGGTGAACCTTTTACTCAACGAATTTGAGAAATTTGCTCGTGTTGCCTTTAACGCTAAACAATCAATCACCTCTAGAATTTCATAAAATTGGTTTCGCCAAAAAAATAAAAAATACCGTATAGTGTTCTTTTTAACAAAATTTATGAAACCGATGCAACCTTACATTCTTGTACTCTATTACAGTAAATATGGTTCTACTAAAGAAATGGCGCATTTAATTGCCAATGGTGTTGAGTCTGCGGGTATGTCAGTGAAAATTCGGACAGTGCCAAATATTGCTCCAGTCGTCACGGTAGCTGAACCAAGTGTTCCGACAGAAGGCGATATCTACTGTACGTTAGATGATCTGGCGAATTGTGCGGGTCTTGCGTTGGGTTCCCCAACTCGCTTCGGCAATATGGCAAGTGAAATGAAATATTTTTGGGACCAAACGACGAGTCTTTGGCTCAATGGGGCATTACATAATAAACCTGCTTGTGTTTTTACTTCTTCTGGATCAATGCATGGTGGGCAGGAGAGTACTTTACTCACGATGTTGCCGCCATTATTTCATCACGGGATGATGATTTTGGGATTACCAAATGCAATTCCAGCTTTATCTAACACTAAAACAGGTGGAACACCGTACGGGGCAAGTCATGTAAGCGGACCCCGCCATGACCAGAGCTTAAGTCAGGATGAAAAGATTTTGTGTGAAGCTCAAGGTAAGCGTTTGGGTGAAGTTGTTAAAAAGCTTGTAGTTTCTCTTTAAACAGCCAAAAAAAAGAGCGGATATCCGCTCTTTTTTATTTGTACAATTTATTCTTTTACAAAAGTAACTTTACCATCTGTAAGAGAAAGAACACGTGCTAATGATTCAACTCGGTAGCCTTTTTCAAGCAATAAATCACGGCCCGGTTGGAATGATTTTTCAATCACAATACCAACCCCCACAACTTCTGCATTTGCTTGGTGAATTAAATCAATTAGTCCTAATGCTGCTTGGCCATTCGCCAAGAAGTCATCAATAACTAATGCTTTATCAGTTGAATGAAGGTGTTTGTTTGAAATCGCAATCGTGCTTTCAGTTTGTTTAGTAAAACTAAATACTTTAGAGCGATATAAGTCATCTTTTAACGTCAATGACTGATATTTACGAGCGAAAATTACAGGTACACCAAGTTCCAAACCTGCCATGATTGCAGGTGCAATACCTGATGCTTCAATGGTAATAATCTTGGTAATCCCTGCATCTTTAAAGCGAGCGGCAAATTCTTTACCAATCTGCTGCATTAATACAGGATCAATTTGGTGGTTTAAGAAAGCGTCGACTTTCAAGACTTGATCAGATAGAACGATACCTTCTGTTAAGATTTTCTGTTCTAGTGCGTGCACGGGAGAATCCTCTAGACGGATGCTTTTAAAGCAAATGCGTATTTTAAAAAGCATCCGAAAAAATGCAAGCTTTAATTCGTTTTACCTGTATAACTTGTTAATAACAGGCCATAAGAAGTTTTACCATCAACATGGCTGACTTTAACTGGTAAGTAGTCCAATTTAGGTGCTAACCAAAAAATAGTATTACGGTCTGGTTTACCATGTTCTAAAACAACTTTTACGGTATCAAATGTGCCATAAGAAGTTTTAATTTTCTCATTGCCTTGTTTTACAAAACGACGATTTTCAACTTCTTTTGCATCGGCAAGAGGGTATGAAGTTTTAAGTGAACCATTTTTTAAATCTTCACGCACTTGTAATTCTGCATTTAACTCATCAAGTACACCAGCCTGCCAAGCAAATGAACGAGCTTTGTCATCTTTCTTGGTAGAAATAGTTTTGCTGTTTGGATTAAAGTTAATATTCATGGTGTTGTTATGAATCAAAATTTTGCTGGTACGGCTAAAACTTTGAGATCCAATTTTACCATTAGCAAAACTAAATTTACTTGTTTCACTTGCAGAAGCAATTCCACCTGCTTTTGCCGTGAAATTATAAGTCCAATTATTACCTTGCTGGCTTAAGGTACGTGTAGCCGAACCCATACCTTTATTATTATAAGTGAACTGATAATTTGCCTGAAATGGGCTCATGGCAAGTGCATGGCTTGAGAAACCTGCAAAAAGCAAAGTTGTTGAAATACCTGTTGCGATGCCAAATGATTTCAGAAATTTTGTTGCCATAAGTAAATATCCTTGTACAGACTGAAAAGTCAGTGCTGATGCATCTATAACTTAAACATATTATGCCTGTTGATCATGGAGAAAAAATCAGGATTTATGCTAAATGTGTAATCTATTTGTGTTTTTTGGCAGTTAATTCATTTTTATTCATAACAGTGCTATACATCTTTTTGCTGGATTGGTGTGATTTCAGAATCTTCTAATTCATCTTCAAAATCATCGTCCTGATCACGGTAAAGTAGGGCTGCTAAATTCACATTTCCAAATACGACTAACTCAGCCTCACGAACTCGTGCGTAATTTACATGCACTTTACTTAATGTCTCGATAATACTAGCCTTTTTACCGAACCAGCGATTGAGATCAAGGAATATGAGTTCATCACGTTCTTCTGCTACATTAAAACGTTCCAGAATCATTCCTAAAGGATCTTTTTTCAAAATTTTATGGTAGTAGAAAACAGCGGCTTTTACGGCAATCTTCTGCCAAAAGTTTTTATATTTCGCTTCAATAATTTGTGTATTACTAATTTGTTCAAAAACTAAAAGCTGTTGTTCTTGATTAAATTCCATCTGAATCAGTTTTAAATCAACAGATAGTGTCGTCTCTAGGCCTTTTACATGCATAGTTGCATATAACCTTAACCAGTCATGATAAAGATCAGCGTGTAGGTCATCTAGAAATTCAACATTATTGGTAACATAACGTTGTAAAGTTGCATTCAGAAAGGTTTGTGATAACGTAAAATCTCTTTCTTCTTCAATGAATGCTTCTGCTTTTTGGTAGACCTTTTTAAGGCGTCTGACTAATGAGGAAAATAGCGTTTGCATAAAAGAACTTCCAGAAGATAATTTACTTAAGAACCAACACAATCTTTATTATGATAAAAAACGAGTTTTGATATTGCAGTGTAACAAATTTAATTGATACATTTTGACAAAATGAAAATGGATAAAACTCTATATTTGAAGTGAATCACACTTTTATCCAGATTTGAATATCAGTTTATATTTTATTCGGTATTAAACCGTGGGGATAAGGCATTTATATGCTTTTAAGATTATGTTGAACAAAAGAAGTCTATCCATAGAGCCTTTTTACCATTGGTGGCAAGACCGAGTCTTTATTGCTGCAACAATATTGGCAATCTTACTGCATGTTTTTGTGTTGCTCATCCACTTTGCCATGCCTAGCCCGTCAGAGCAATCTACTAAAGAAATTGCAATTTCAATTCGATCAAGCAATGAGCCAGTTCAGCAGGCAGACTTTTTGGCACAAGCGGATCAGCAAGGTTCGGGCATATTTCGAGAAGCTCACCGTACCTCTAGTGATACTCCAAATCCGATGCCTAATGATGCTTCAACTGGAAATGCAGAGTTAGAAAGTTTGCAAAAGGTTCAGCAGCAAAGAGAGCTTAAATTTGAAGAAAAAGTCTTAATGACTGTTTTAAGTTGGCAAAAACAAGCGGATGCGAGTCAAAGGAAAAAAGAACTAGAACAATTACAAAGTCAATTTCAGGCAAAAGCTGCGATGGTTGCGAGTCTTGAAGCACAATATTTACAACGTAGACAAGATTTCAGTCGGCAACAAAAAATTAAAACAGTAGATGGAATTCAAGCGAAGAAAGATGCTTCGGCTGCTTATTTAGATAAGTTCCGTGAAAAAGTAGAGTTGTATGGTAATCGCTATTATCCAGAAGAAGCCAAACAACAACAGTTAAGAGGCGAAGTCCGTTTAATGGTGATTTTGAATGCTCAAGGCGGAATTCGTGCAATTCGATTACTTGAAAGCTCAGGGCACTCAATACTAGATGAAGCAGCTAAGTCTTCAGTACGTCGCGGCGCACCATTTGGGCATTTCGATGCCAATATGAAAGATATTTCTGAATTACGTATTGTACGTACGTGGCGTTTCGATCCGGCTCAAGCAGAATTTGAAGTACATTAATAAAAAAATGTGGATAAGTTTTAGCTTATCCACATTGATTATAATTAATTAGATAAAAGGCCCTTTGAAGATAGACTAGGTTTTTATCTAATTAAGAATGATTAGATCTGTTCTTGGTAAGGATTTTCGATATTCAGCTTTGCTAGAATTTCGACTTCAATCCCTTCCATTTCCTCTGCATCTTCATCACTGGTTTCATGGTCATAACCAAGCAAATGTAAAACACCATGTACTAAGAGATGTGCAAAATGGTTTTGAGCAGTTTTTTTCTGTTCTAATGCTTCTTGTAATACCACTGGAATACAAATAACTAAATCACCTAAAGGTAAGGCATCAAGCATTGGTAAAACTTCTTCAGGGATATCACTTGGAAATGATAAAACATTAGTTGGTTTATCTTTCTCTCTATATTGCAGATTAAGTTGTTGGCTTTCTGCTAAATCGACACAAGCAACGCCAATTTCGCAATCTTCTTTATAACCAACGTGGCGTAAAGTTGTCTCAATAATTTTTTTGAGTTGAGCTCGTTTGAGCTCTAACTCAGGTGATTGAAAGTCTTGTTGTAAACTTAAACTGATTTTCAAAATAAATCCTTAAGCATCCTGATGTTGCAAGTCTGCTGCTGTATCGTTTTCAGCAACTAATGCCTCTTGACGTGCTTTGCGTTCAGCACGTGCTTCAGCATTAAGACGCTGTTGTTCACCATCCCATCCTTCATACGCTTCAACGATTTTTTGAACTAGTTGGTGACGTACAACGTCACGGGAATGGAAACGGGTAATATGAATTTCTGTAATATTTTCGAGTACGCGGAGTGCGTGTGCCAAACCAGATTGTTGGCCTCGAGGTAAATCTACTTGGGTAATGTCACCTGTAATCACTGCACGAGAGCCAAAACCTAAACGAGTCAAGAACATTTTCATTTGTTCTGGTGTTGTGTTTTGAGCTTCATCCAAAATGACAAATGAATGGTTAAGTGTGCGCCCACGCATATATGCAAGAGGCGCAACCTCAATGACTTGACGCTCGATTAACTTAGCAACTTTTTCAAAGCCAAGCATTTCGTAAAGTGCGTCGTAAAGAGGACGTAAATAGGGGTCAATTTTCTGAGTTAAATCACCAGGTAAGAAACCCAGCTTTTCTCCAGCTTCTACAGCAGGACGTACAAGTAAAATCCGCTGGATTTCGTTACGTTCTAGCATGTCTACGGCGGCAGCAACTGCTAAATAGGTTTTACCTGTACCAGCAGGGCCTACACCAAAAGAAATATCGCTTTGTAAAATACGTTGTACATAACGTTTTTGATTGGCACCACGTGGATTAATGCGGCCTTTTCGGGTCTGGAAATAGACATCAAGCGGCGCATCGTGTTCATCCATTTCATCACCAACCAACTCGAAATTGCGTTCAGTTTGTGACGATTGAATGAGGAGGTGTAATAGATCAGCACTGATTTGCTGGGATACCTCAGACTCTTCGTAGAGTCGTTGCAATAATGCTTCGGCTCTCCCAACAGCATCTATTTCACCGTCTATGTGAAAAACATCTCCACGATGAGTAATTTTGACATCTAAACGCTGTTCAATTTGCTTCAGGTGCCCATTATAGGCACCTAGAATGCTCTTTAAACGTTCCATTGAAATTTCAGGAAATGTTACGGTACGTCGAATCGCTGCAGTCAAGAGAAAACCTTTCAGTAGACTTTAGAATACCTCTACATTACGCCACGTCAGGTTCAAGATTCAAGAGCTCACCGTAAACAAAATTTAAAGTTTTAATTTCAGTAATCTCGATCTCTGCAAAACGGCCAACCCAAGTTGCATCACCAACGAAAGTGACTAGACGTGTATTGTCAGCAGTACCAATTAAAATATTAGGGTCTTGATCAGATACTTTTTCAATAAGTACACGTTCAATTTTACCTAACATGGCATCCGTTTTTTCAATACTAGACTGTTTAATGACTTTCTGAACTTGAGCTAAACGCTCTTTTTTAACTTGCTCAGGTGTAGTGTCTGGCAAGTCCGATGCAGGTGTACCTGGGCGTTTCGAATAAACAAAACTATAAGAATGGTCGAAGTCTAAGTCTTTGATAAATTGCAATGTTTCTGCAAAATTTTCATCAGTTTCACCAGGGAAGCCAATAATAAAATCACTTGATAAATGCATGTCTGGACGAATTTTACGTAGCTTCGCAATTTTATCGATATAAACATCAATCGTGTGATTTCGCTTCATTGCCTGTAAAACGTCATTCGAACCACTTTGAACAGGCAAGTGTAAATGTGACACCATTTGAGGTAAATCTTCATAACACTGAATTAGCTCATCAGAGAACTCAAGTGGGTGCGATGTTGTATAACGTAAGCGTCCAATACCCGGAATTTCTGCAACGAGTCGTAACAATTCAGGGAAAGTACAGATGCCACCTTCGAAGGTTTCACCACGATAACCATTTACATTTTGACCAAGAAGTGAAATTTCACGGACACCTTTTTCAGCAAGGCCTGCAATTTCTGCAAGTACATCGTCTAAAGGTCGAGAAACTTCTTCACCGCGTGTATATGGAACTACACAGAAAGAGCAGTATTTAGAACAGCCTTCCATAATAGAAACAAATGCTTTAAAGCCTTCTACACGTGGTTCTGGTAAAAAGTCGAACTTTTCAATATCTGGGAAAGAAATATCAACGAGTTTGATTTTGTCTTTTTTAGGTTTTTCTACTTGAGCATTATGTTGATCAAGCATTTGTGGTAAACGGTGTAATGTTTGAGGGCCAAAAATCATGTCTACATAAGGCGCACGTTTTTGAATATTGTCGCCTTCTTGAGAGGCAACACATCCACCGACACCAATCACAAGATCAGGATTTTTGTCTTTTAGTTTACGCCAGCGCCCTAATTCACTAAATACTTTTTCCTGTGCTTTTTCACGGATAGAACACGTATTCATGAGCAGGATGTCTGCTTCATTAGGGTTACTCGTTAAAATGTAACCGTGAGAGTCCCCTAAAAGGTCTGCCATACGGTGACTGTCATACTCATTCATCTGACACCCTTGAGTTTCAATATAAAGTTTTTTTATTGAAACATCAGTGGTGTGCGTTGGCTGGGTAACAGTGTTTTCTGAGGCAGCTTTGGCACCATTGGGAATGAAGGTTTGAACCGTCATGCAGGCTCCTAACAGATCGATCTAAAAAAGAATAAATTTGCCCAAAATGGGTCAAACCATTCATTATAGCAGCATTTGGACCGAACCGATAACAGTAAACCTTTAGAACGTGACACCGTTTTTTTGAAGTAAATTATGTGAATTTTAATGATGTTGAATCATAGAGTTACATAACACAACAAAAGAAAGCACGAAGACTAATTAAACTATGCTTTGAAGGTGAATAGTCAGGGTTTAACACATTTATGAGACCAAGTAGAAAGAGCTCATCAATCCATAGTCGTGTAATGAAAAATAAATATATGCATCGTAGCTGGTTAGGAGCTATGTGTTTACTTGGTTGTTCATTTACCTATGCTGCCGAAGAGCAGTTCAATGATGCGTTAAATGCTGCAAATAGTGGCAATACCGCTTTATTAGACCAATATCAGCTTGCTATGCAAAATGATGTATTGGGGTACTATCCAGAATATTGGAAACTTAATACCAATCTTGGCTTTCAACCTTCAGCTTCGATTGTAAGTTTTGCTCAACGTTATCCTCAATCTGCAATGGCTGAGAAATTAGCAGCCGATTATGTTGAAGAAAAAGTTAAACAAGCTGACTTCGCATCTGCACAACCTTTACTATCTTATGTCACCAATCCAGATCAGGCCGAAAACTGTGCATTGGCACAGGTGAGAGCCAAAACCGGTGATGCATTAGTTTTTGCTGAATATAAAGATGTATGGTTAGCCACCGAATCGCAACCTGAATCTTGTGTGGGTCTAGGACGCTTGATGTTATCTAGCCCATTAATGAGTCAGCAAGATAAGCAACAGCGCCTTTGGGTGCAGTTACGTTCTGGTTTAACAGGGCAGGCCCTTGCTACGGCGCAGACTTTAGGTATGAATCTGTCCTTGGCTCAGCTTAATCAAATTCAGGCTAATCCACTCAATTATTTGTGGAGTGCGCCTAAAACAAATGATACAGACTATGCTTATTTGATTTTTGCATTAGGTCGTTTAGCTAATAATGACTTACCTAATGCTTTTTCAAACGTACAACGTGTCGCTCAAGGTACGCCAGAGAATATACAAAAGTATTTATATAGAACGGTGGCTTATATTGGTGGCACCACGGTCATGAAAAATAATTTCAATCGTGAAGTTCTTCAATATTTTGATGCAAGTTACGGTTATCCTCTAAGCCCTGAAGAAGCTGAAATTTATGCGCGTCAGGCAATTCGATTTGGTGCGTGGGAAAGTTTAATTCGTGCTATTGATGCTATGAGCGTGACACAAAAACAAGAAGATCGCTGGCAATATTGGCTTGCTCGTGCAACAGAGCAGCGCAATGACAGTAATTCAAAAAATACTGCGCAACGTATTTATAAGAAATTAGCTGACAGTGGTGATGACTATCACAACCTTTTAGCTAAAGATCGTTTGGGTGAACGTTATAATCACCAACCTTATGATGATCAACCAACAGCAAGTGATTTAAGACGTTTAGATCAGAATGTTCACTTTAATCGTGCTTTTACTTTAAGACGTATTAATGCAAATCCAACTTATACCAATCGAGAATGGAACTGGGCCGTTCGACAAGCTTATCTTCAACATGATGATGGTGTGTTGTTAGCTGCTGCAAAGCGTGCTCATGATATGGGATGGTATGACCGTGCAATTTACGCAGCAGATCGTACAACAAATAAACATAATGATACGTATCGCTATGTGACCCCCCATAAGACTAATGTCGTAAGTCATAGTTACAATGCAGGAATTGATCCAGCATGGGCTTATGGTTTAATGCGACAAGAAAGCCGATTTGTTACCTCTGCACGCTCACATGTTGGAGCAGGTGGACTTATGCAAATTATGCCCGATACGGCAAAGTTGATTGCACGTCAAATGGGCGAAACCTATAATCCAGCGGCATTAAATGAAATGAATACCAATATTCGATATGGTACATTTTATTTGTCGATGATTCAGGGACAATTAAGCAATAATCCAGTTTTGGCAACGGCAGGTTATAATGCTGGACCTAATCGGGCAAGACGTTGGCAACCGGACTTTCAATCAATTTCGGCTGACCAATATACAGAGACAATTCCATTGTTAGAAACCAGAGACTATGTCAAGCATGTTATGACGAATGCAACACATTATGGGGTGATATTAGGGCAAGGGGCTCAATCATTATCACAACGTATGAAAGTCATTCCAATGCGTACATCGCCTTAAGTTTAGGTGGTTGATGATGGATCTTCTTTTAATTGGCATATTCAAGTTTTAATTAAATGAAATATAGATATTTGGAACTTCGTTCAATTTTGCAACTTGCATGGTGGCTTATCTGTGCAGGGGTAGGATTGATGAGTTCCGTTTTGCATGCCGAACCTGTTAATTTACAGGGATATGTTATGCACGTACAAATGACACCTGCCGCATGTGCGTTAGATCCCTCTAAACAAAAACAACGTAAATGTCTTGAAGGATATTCACTGACAATTACGGGCCTTATGCCAGAAACAAATCAGACTGATTGTTCAACAGAAAGTTCGGCAGCTCTTTCCCCATTGCAAGCCAAAGTTGTAGCTCGGGTCATGCCTGACAACAATGCGCGTGTACAGCTTTGGAAAAGTGTAGGGGGATGCGTTCCTATGAATGCAAGTCAATATTTCCGGACAGTCATTAACTTTGCTGAACGTTTAAAAATTCCAGCTAGCCTTACCAGTTCGACAAATGTTGAAATTCAACAGTCGGCCTTAAAACAGCAATTTACTCGTCTTAATCCGAGCTTGCCGCAAAATGGTATTCGTTTGACTTGTCAGTTATCACGTTCAGATGTTGTTTTAACGGAAGTGAAGGTGTGTTACACGGTAAAAGGCCAATATAAACAATGTGCAAATCATGTTGTATCGAATTGCCCTGGTGAAATCACGATTAAAGGTAGTTACTAAAGGTAACTATCATTTCGTGAAAAAATGCTGACCATACATTGAATCTATTTGTAAAGATTAATTTGTATTTTCTATCAGACTTTTGGTGAAAATGAGTCGCTTTTACATGCATCTGCCACATCTTTAGAGTACAATCTTTGCCGTTTATGATGATTTGGTTAGATGGAATTCCTATTTAGCCCGATTAAGGACACTCATTGGAGACAATTACATGAAGCAACCCGTTCGTGTTGCCGTGACTGGCGCTGCAGGTCAAATTGGTTACAGCTTATTATTCCGTATCGCAAGCGGTGAAATGTTAGGTAAAGATCAACCTGTTATTTTACAATTGCTTGAAGTTCCAGTTGAAAAAGCTCAACAAGCGCTTAAAGGCGTAATGATGGAACTTGATGACTGTGCTTTCCCTTTATTGGCTGGCATGATCGGGACTGATGATCCGAAAGTTGCATTTAAAGATGCTGACTACGCTTTATTGGTAGGTTCTCGTCCACGTGGTCCTGGTATGGAACGTGCTGACTTGTTAAAAGTTAACGGTGAAATTTTCATCGGTCAAGGTCAAGCATTAAACGAAGTTGCTAGTCGTGACGTTAAAGTATTAGTTGTAGGTAACCCTGCAAACACTAACGCTTACATCGCTATGAACTCTGCTCCAGATCTTCCAGCGAAAAACTTTACTGCTATGTTGCGTCTTGACCACAACCGTGCGTTGACTCAAGTTGCTCAAAAAGCTGGTGTTGCAGTTGCTGATATCGAACACTTAACAGTTTGGGGCAACCACTCTCCAACAATGTATGCTGACTACCGTTTTGCAACTGCAAATGGCGAAAGCTTAAAAGACAAAATCAACGATGCGGCATGGAACAAAGATGTGTTCCTTCCAACTGTTGGTAAACGTGGTGCTGCGATTATCGAAGCACGTGGTTTATCTTCTGCTGCTTCTGCTGCTAACGCTGCAATTGACCATATGCGCGATTGGGCACTTGGCACAAACGGCAAATGGGTAACTATGGGTATTCCATCTGACGGTTCTTATGGTATTCCAGAAGGCGTTATGTTCGGTTTCCCTGTAACAACTGAGAATGGTGAATACAAAATCGTTCAAGGTTTAGAAATCGATGAATTCAGCCGTGAGCGTATCAACTTCACTCTAAACGAGCTTGAAGAAGAACGTGCAGCAATTGCTGACATGTTGAAATAATTTATCTTTTTGATAAGTTAAAAAAAGCACTCTTTTTAGAGTGCTTTTTTATATTTAATCATTTGAAACAAAACACAAAAAACAACAAGAAAATATAAACATTATCATGCATATAAAAAGGTTTTATTGTTAGATTAGTTAATAGATGATTTAAAACAAGTTATAGGAGAATAACAATGTTTGAGCAGCAACCTACTTTAGAGCTTTTATTTGATCAGCTAGGTTTAGATTCAGATGAAGCAAGCATCGAAAACTTTATCAAAACACATCAATTGCCTGCTGAACAGAAATTGCATGAAGCCTCTTTTTGGTCAAAAGGTCAAAGTGATTTTTTAAAGAGTCATTGGGAAAAAGATGATGAATGGATTGTGGTGATCGATGAACTTAATGAACAACTACACGAAGATAGTGTGAAAAAATAAACGAATAAAATAAAGGCCTGTTTTACATTCAATATATAAAACAGGCCTAATTACATTAACTGTTTAATGTGTTTTTATTTTTAATTGATCTTTATACCATGGCTCATGACGGACAAGGTCAAATACAGGTTGGCCATGAAGCAATTCAAGATCACACGTGCTTGTTGATAAATATTTAGTTAACCAATGGCGAGTCAATGCCGACTCTTGTCGAGCGGCTGACGCATAAGCCAAGAAGAAATAAATATCAGCATGTTCATGATGTGCTAATGGCTTCAAAATTTGTTGAGTAATCAACGCAAAACGTTTTTCTTTATTTAGTTCAAAATAAAGCATATACGCTTTGGCCAAGTGTAGAGACAAATTAAGATATAAGCTCAAAGGCATTTCTTCATATTCCATACGAGCTTGTTCAAGCAAAACAATCGCTTCTTGTAGAAAATGAAGTTGTTCTTGGCGAACACGACTTAATACGACAAGTTGCATGCGTAACTCGGCACGCTCCAAAGCAAGTTCAGGCGTATTTTCAGTCAAATAAAGTTGGTCTGTTTCACCAATTCGGTTCACAATTGTTTTACTTTCAATAGACATACGCCATTACCTTCTTTAATCAATAGCTTTTATATCGGGTTCATTTACCAAATTTAAAGAGTAACCATTAAACCCAAATCGAATTTCCGCTACGAAGCCAAGCTGTGATAGAGAGTCTTTGTTGTTTTGAAGTTAATACTTCATGTAATAAATTGCTTTGAAATATTACAAGTCGGTTTGGCTCTGGATTAACGATATGCCACTTCTCATTTTTATCTTGCAGTCGTAATTGACCACCCCAATCTTCTTGCCATTCTGGATGTAAATAATAAACGGTTGAGATAATACGATCATTTTTTTGTTGAGGATTGTCTCGGTGTAAAGCATAAAACTCACCCAAACCATAACGGGCGAAATGAGCTTCCACTTCTTTAATTCCTAAATAGAATGCTTGATTTAGATTTTGTGAAAAAGAAGTTAAGGTTTCAATATGTTGCTGAGCAATAGGAAGTTGATCATTAATCCAGAGAATATGATCGCTACGGATATTACTCATCACGCCGTTTTGAATGCCAGCTTCTCTAAATTCATCAATATGATGGCTACACTCGTTAGCGACTTGAGCGCGATATTGATCCGAATAGGCTTGATTAATAATCGCAAAGCCATGCGTATTTAAATCATCTAGAATTTGATCCAGATCCCATGAGTCCGGAAGCGGGTGAGAGAGCATATAACCTCGAGTAGATCGTAAAAATATCAAGCCGCTCTATTTTAGATGATCACAACCTTACGAAAGAATATTTTTTTCATGTTAAACTATTTGTTGAATTGAGGAATTAAAGTCAACATGAATTACCGTCACCATTTCCATGCGGGCAACTTTGCAGATGTTATGAAGCATGTGCTTTTGCTACAGCTTCTCAACCGTTTAAATGCTAAAGATAAACCTTATCGTTATATCGATACGCATGGAGGTGCAGGAAAATATGATTTATCTCTGGCGCCTGCACAAAAGTCTGGAGAGTTTCTTACAGGCATTCACCGTCTAGTTCAAATATCTGAAATGGAAAAGCGTCAGGCACCTGAAGCAATCCAACAATATTTGAAGTTGGTAGAACAGCTACGCTCTGAAGAAGGCAAAGGTAGTTATCCGGGTTCACCATGGTTTGCTTTGCAAGGCATGCGTGAAATTGATAAGGCAACAATTTTTGAAATGCAACGCGATGTTTTTCAACAATTGCGACACAACATTTATGATAAACGTGCAGGTTTACATGAGCGTGATGCCTATGAAGGTTTGCTCGGCGTAATTCCGCCAAAAGAAAAACGTGGTTTGGTCATGATTGACCCGCCTTACGAATTAGAGCGTAAAGATTTTCCGCAATTAGTTGAACTGTTACAACAAGCTCATAAGAAATGGCCAACAGGCGTTTTTGCAGTTTGGTATCCAATTAAAGACCGAGCGATGATTGAACGTTTTGAAAAGAAAATGTTTAAAACAGGAATTCGCCGTCAGTTAGTCTGCGAAATTTGTGTATGGCCAGATGACACACCTGTAGGCTTGAATGGTTGTGGTCTATTAGTGATTAATCCACCTTGGCAGTTCTCTGAACAAGCTGACCAGGCTCTACAGTGGTTATTCCCGCATCTACGCATGCAAGAAACTGGTGGTCACGCTGCTGTTCGCTGGTTAGTAGGTGAGTAACAGTTAACTTAAATCAATGCACATGTTTGGAATAGAAAATAATGACAAATGCGCCTAAACCAGAGCAAGATTTAACTCATAATGAACATTCATTTGATGGGATTACATTCGAAGTGGTTGAAGAAGAGGATAATCCGGAAGGACAAAAAGTGAAGCGCCGAGGTATTTATCTTTGGCCTAACTTAATTACGACAGCCGCTTTGTTGTCTGGTTTCTATTCCATCATTGCAAGTATGAATGGGGATTTTACCCAAGCTATTTATGCCATTTTTATAGCAGCGCTTCTAGATGGTCTAGATGGTCGAGTTGCTCGCGCGATTGGTGCACAAAGTGCTTTTGGTGAGCAATATGATTCTCTTTCTGATTTATTAGCTTTTGGTGTGGCTCCGGCAATGCTGATGTATAGCTGGAGTTTGCATGATTTAGGCCGTATTGGGTTAGCATGTTGTTTTGTTTATACAGCATGTGCAGCTTTCCGTTTAGCACGTTTCAATGTACAAATTGGTGTTGTTGATAAGCGCTATTTTATTGGGATTGCAAGTCCACTCGCCGCCATTATCATTATTTCCCTTGTTTGGGTTGCTCGCGATTATCCTTTCATTTTTGATTTACGTGATATAGCGATTAAATCTATTAATGCTGTGATTATGGTTGTTGTGGGGTTGCTCATGATTTCCAATATTAAATATTACTCTTTCAAACAAATGGACCGTAAACGCGTTCCCTTTGTAGTTATGTTGCCAGTAGTACTGATTTTTGCAGCAATCACTTATAATATTCCAATGGGCATTTTGACTGTTTCAATTCTCTATGCTCTTTCTGGTTTTGTTACGACACTATTTGCACGCAAGAGTAACGAAACAATAAAAACATAAAATAGAAGAGGTTCAGTATGCCTAAGTTGATAAGTCAAATTAATCAATTACAGCAGCTGGGCCTGAATGCTAAAGAGGGGGTTGTATATCAGCCTTCTCGCGGCTTTTTTAAAATAGTTTATCAAGGCTTAATCCTTCCAAATCTTCCTGCTCCACTGCGTTACTTTAATTACATTAGTCTAGTTGGGCAGCCACGAATTCCTCTTTGCTATAACGCTCACACCATTACGACTTCGGCAATTGATACTGCAACTGTGCTTGTAAGTAATAGCCAACATAGTGTGGGACATTTAAAAACTTATTCTATTCGGCGGCAGTGCCAGTTTGACTCAGAACAATACAAGTTTGATAAAACAGACTTGATTGAGTGGAAAATCCCAAAGATCCATCTTCAGAGATTAGACCTGGAAATGGGTTGTAATCTTACTATTCATATTTCAGAAAATATCTCTAATAATTCTGCATTACAGTGGGGTGTTTCGGACTATTGGTCAACACTATGTTTATGTGAAGGTGAAGTTTTTTATAAAGGGCAAAAGTATCAAGTTGAAGGGTTGGGACGATTTAAACACGCAAGAGCCCTGCATTTACCGTTCTTATCTTTATGTTTTTACACATGCCAAATTATTAATTTAAATGAAACGACTCAGCTTGCATTTTTACAAATAAGAAATCAGTGGAATATCATCTTATGTTCAAGATTAGATATTCAAGAATTTGGGAAGCCTGTTGAGAGCTTTACTGAAGATGTAAATTTACATATCCATCGCGTTTATCCAAAAGTTAGAACACCGAACGGTAAAGAGATGTATTTACCCAGAGAATTTTCTTGGCAGTGTAAAAAAAATGGAAAAATTATTTTTGAACTCTATGCACAAAGCCGTGGTGACTACAAGTTTGGATTAGCTGCTGGATATGTAGGAAGCTTTCAATACCAACTAAGTTGGAATGAACAATGTCTGCAAGGGGAGGGTGGATATTGTGAATATATTGATTGTCGCCCACTTAGGTGGCAGGAAAAGAATCAAGACGAGAAAATTTTAGATAAATTGATGCTTTTACAGCCATGTTTATATAAAAAATGATTATTTTTAGCATTTTTGGTTAAAAAGCGAACTGTCATTTCACAAATATCAAAAAAGGGGTTGTCAAAGGAATTTAATGGTCTATAATGCACATCCATCGGCGGTGATGCAGATAAGAACTTGTTGAAAAACAGTTACTTGGAATTAGATTGGTTGCTTTAAGTGATGAATTTGATG